>JAABUN010000006.1_pt1 | contig 533376 bp, 510 predicted proteins | sample 5559311 | NCBI WGS metagenome assembly JAABUN01 (sample SAMN10711877, study PRJNA513370) | rock metagenome | isolation source: Antarctica rocks | place: Antarctica: Victoria Land, Siegfried Peak sud
CGCGGCTGCTCGGTGCGGCTGCTCGGTGCGGCTGCCCGGCGCGGCTGCTCGGTGCGGCTGCTCGGTGCGGCTGCCCGGCGCGGCTGCTCGGTGCGGCTGCTCGGTGCGGCTGCCCGGCGCGGCTGCTCGGTGCGGCTGCTCGGTGCGGCTGCCCGGCGCGGCTGCTTCAATCGTTCGTACATGAAACAGGTCAGGAGATCGCCATGAATCGCATCAGCCGCCGCCGGTTACTGGGAAACGGAGCTGCCGCTACGCTCGCGCTGGGCGTGGGCATCGGGCTCAACGACCGTTCGCCCTCACGTTTCCAGGCATCCGCGTCCACTCGTTCCAGCGCACAACCTTCGGCGCTCGAGGATCTCCGCACCCGGTTGACCGGCACCGTCATGCTGCCAGGTGATAGCGGCTATGCGGCGGCCAGCGCCCCTGCCAATGGCCGCTACCGCTCGATCCTCCCTGCTGCCGTCGCCCGATGCGCCACCGAAGCGGACGTCGTGACCTGTATCGCCTGGTGCAACGAGAACGGGGTCTCGCCGGTCGGTCGCGGTGGCGGACACAGCTACGCCGGGTTCTCCACGACGACCGGTCTGCTGATCGACCTGCGCCGGTTGAACTCCGTCCAGATCGACCAGAAGAAGGGCACGGTCGTCTCCGGCGGAGCCGCATTGAACAGCGATTACTTCATCGCGCTGGAGAATGGTCCCCTCTTCCTGCCGGGCGGCACCTGCTTCGCGGTCGGCATGGGCGGCCTGACACTTGGTGGCGGAATCGGCTACAACGCCCACTGGGCAGGACTCACCTGCGATCATCTGCAGGCATCCCGGATCGTCACGTCCTCGGGTGAGATCCTCGATATCGACCCCACGACCAACAACGACCTCTACTGGGCGTGCCGCGGCGGTGCCGGCGGCAGTTTCGGGATCAACACCTCCTTCACCTACGATCTGGTCGAGGTGCCGCAGAGCAAGATCGTGTTCTACCGCTACGAGTGGCGCGGTGCGGATGCCGCCGCAGCCGTGCTCTCCACCTTCGACCGGATGTTGCAGACCGCCCCGGCCGCCCTCAATGCGGTCGCGATGGCGCAAGCTTCCGAAATCGGATCGGGCGGGCCGCGTGAAGCGATCGATGTCATGTCACGCGGGGTGTACATCGGCCCGATCGACGAGTTGCGCGAGATCCTCGCCCCGCTCCTCGCAATCCCGGGTGCCACGCTGAAGACGCTCGAGGAAATGACGTTCTGGGATGTGCAGCGCCTGATCGACACCGAGGAGACGGCGCAACACTCGTTCGGTGATCTCTCGCGCTATGCAAAGGAGCCGCTCCCGGACCGTGCCGTCGCGAAAGTCGTCGATCTGCTGGCCGCCTGCCCCAGTCGTTCGGCGGATGCGAACGGCTCGTTCTGGTCCCTCGGCTGGGTGGGCGGCGAGGTGATCGGGTCGTTCTCCCGCACCGAGACCGCGTACGTCCATCGCGATGCGTTGACCCTTCTCCGCCCGACGACCGTCTGGCCGGACGATGCGCCCGCGTCCGTCGGCGATGACCTCAACGCATGGACAGCCGAGGTGATCGCCGCGATTACTCCGTTCACGCCGGACGAGAGTTACCAGAATTTCCCGAACCTGAGCCTGAAGAACTGGGACCAGCAGTATTACGCCGAGAATTTCGAGCGGCTCGTGGACGTGAAGACGAAATATGACCCGGCGAATCTCTTCAACAACCCGCAGAGCATCCCGACCCGCGACCTGATCGCACCCGACGCCACGCCAGGCACGTAAAGCATCGCTGGAGCGTCGATCTCCGCTCAGCTGCCGAACCGTCGCTCGGTTTTCAGGAAAGTTAGCGATCGAACGGGTTGTTGGGAGTTGGGAGAGAGATGGCATCAACCGGCGTTTGCCAGATGACAGTTGACCTCGTGGAGGAGCTCCACGAGGTCATTATTCCGGCATCGATACGTCAGGTCGTTGCGCGTAGGATCAACCGCGGAAGCGCGCTGGTGATCCTTGCGGGGCAACCGGATCGTCAGCACGCCAGGTAGTTAGTAGCCAGGTAGTCAGGTAGCCAGGAAATAAGTGGAAGAACGTGGAGGAAGGCCATCGTTGCCGAACCAGGCATTGCGGTATGGTGGCGTGGCGGACTGGCGGATGGAATTCACGTCCGCACGATGGCCGGCAGTGAATTCGGTTTTGGACGGTAATCGAGCGGCGGCTTCCCATAAAACTTCTCGTGATGCTTCGCGGGATGTTTCAGCATGATTGCCGGCAACGACGCGCCGACCACACCATCACCTGGCCGGAGCGAAGCTCGGCGCGGTACATTCCGAAACCCCGCCCGGAATCTTCTCTCCAGCCGAAGGCTTCGGAACTTCGGAACCGACCGCGCATCACCAACCGGCGCGAGAAGCGGTTATGGTCGTGGTAGTAGCAGCGGTATCTCCAGCGCCCACCACCGGTGGCGCATTCGGTCGTCTGACGCGCGCTCCGTCGAGCGCTACGCGTTGCTGCTGCAGCTGACCATCCACTGGATGCCGAACTTGTCGGCGAACGATCCGAAGTAATCGCCCCAGAACATGTCGGCGAGCGCCATCTCCACCTTGCCATCATCGGCGAGTGCCGCAAACAGTGTATCGGCCTCTTCCCGCGTATCCGTCTGGATGCAGATGTAGACGTTGTTGCCCTTGTTCAACCCCTGACCACCCATGGCGTCCGGCGCGTCCAGCACATCCGAACCCAAAAGCAGGTGGTCGCCCACGATCGGCATCTGGACGTTCATCACGAGCTGCTTGTCGGACTCGCTCAGCTCCGGCATCCCCTCCATCGGGGGAGCGTCGCCGTAGCGCGAGATGGCGCCGTCGAACTCGGTGCCAAAGACGGACTTGTAGAAGGCGAAGGCCTCCTCGGCCTGACCGGCGAAGTTGAGATAGGTGCAGACACGGGTCATGGGGGTCTCCTGAGTCATGGGGATGAAGCAGCCGATGCATGAAAGTGCGTCGGTCGATGGAGACGCGACCTGCGCCTTCATTCCGAGGATAACGGGAGTCGGCGGGGGCTGCTTCTTCCCACGTGCGATCCCGGAGGCACGTGCAGGCACGTGGCTCGCGGCGGGAACGCGAGGCAGCGGGGGCTGAACTCCCACCCTGCGGATCACCGCGTGAATCCCGTTGCCGTAGGGCCAGAGAGACACTCTGGCCCTACGCAGCCGAACATGCGTCAGTGCGACCAGGCCTCCTGCAATGCGTGGTAGTCGAGGACGATGATGCCTTCCTCCGTCAGGATGTCGCGCACCCCAGACGATGTGACGAAGTCGAAATCCGCCCGGCGTATCCGCCAGTTCTCGGGCTCCAGCGCCTGCGCCTCGGCATCGCCGAAACTCGGGTGCACGGCCCATTCGCTGAGTCCGGCCGGGAGTTCCCGCAACAACTGCGGATAGCGCGTCGGTTTCTCCTCCGGCGTCATGTGGTAGCTGTCCAGCACTTCATGGTCGACCGTCGGCAGACCATCCCGCTGCAGATCCCCGGCATGTCCTCGCTCGTGAACGCGCAGGGCCAGGTGATACTCGCGGGCGAGTGCGACCGTCAACGCGAAGATATCGTCACGACCGCCATCGGCGAGGCAGTGCCAGTCGAGATGGGAGGGGTGCAGCCCCTCGTTCAGCACCCGCTCGATCTGGGCGCGGAACTCGATCTCGACCTCGTCCAGCCGGGCCTGCGCGAGCATCTCGTTGCGTTGATCGTAGGAGAAGAAGGTCCCGGAGGGATCGACCAGCGATCGCACCTGATCCCGCGATGCCGACGGCCCCCACCGGTAGATGGCGAAATCGCAGACAAGCGTGAGATGCACGGCGAAGGGGATCTCCGGATGCGCGCGCAGGAACTGCATCGCCTGTGGTGCCCACGGGCAAGACACCATCAGACTGGTGGACGAGACGACGCCCTCGGTCAATCCAAGGAAGACGGCCTCGTTCACGGCGTGGCACATCCCGAAATCGTCGGCGTTGACGATGAGCAACCGCGCATCGTCCGGATACCCGAGCATCCGGTTGGTATGCCCCTGACCTGCTTCATTCGCTCTTCCGACCGATTCCGGTTCCATCCTCATAATCCCCTGTTCGCGTTGATGACGAGAGAATCCCTGCCGCACCCGCGCAGACGTGGACGTGGACGTGGACATTGCCACGCGCATTCCATCTCGGTTGCAGCCGGTTCTCGATCGCTCAACCATACCCCATACCATCCCTAGCGGGCTGTCACGCGTGTTTCGCTGGGCCACCGCATCTGTTCCGGAAACCCGTAGCCGCACCCTTCGCAGCTGCGGTCGATGGGTGCTGTGCCGCGAAATGACACAGCGGGCACCGCCCGGGATCGTGTGCGCCGTGCCCAGCGTTTCATCCTTGACACACCACTAGGGCGTGTTTGCAATGGGTGTCCCGGCGAGCAACGTGGTCTCCGGTCTCACCGGAGGGAACGGCTTGGCAGCTGCCGGCGATGCCAGAAGCTTCATCGGTTCCGTTGGCCCACAGGACCATAGTTCGTTGGAGCGACGTATCTGGACGGCTTTGCAAACACGCCCTAACCCAACGGTCCCCGTTCTGGACGAAGCATGCAGATAGGCAGAGATATCGAAAACCATCAGGAGGTGACCGACGAGGTTCGAGCGCGGCACGTTCCCGATGAGGCGCTTGACGTCGTCGGACGGCTCGGGAAATCCCTCCTCAGCGGGGGCATATCACCGAAGCGGTCAGGCTCCATCCCCAATCCGGCACTGAAGACCGCCCGGTACAACTCGAACGCCGCTTCGGCGCCGTTGGCGAAGTTTAGCTACGTGCTGACCTTGACAATGGGGGGTCCTCGCTGCACCAGGGTGCCGCTCGAATGTCTGGCTGAACTGCCTTTGCAAAATTCGTCCTCTGGGATGGCGAGACTTCTTCCCGCTTGGGGTCGGTGGAGTGTTAGTGTGTGTGATGAAGTAAGATGGACCTTTGGCCTGCCACTCGTCTATATCATCAAACCACCTTTCTTTACATAGGCACCCTACACTGAGTCAAAGAATGCAAGCAGCACTTTCCCGATTCGACAGACCAACTTGATCCCTTTCACATGCAAGTACGGGCGTACCTTGCTCCGCGCCAAGAGAGCCAACCTACTAACGAGAAGGTTCACCAGTGACACAATACTGACCGGCATGATCACTGATTGTGCTCGCTTTTCACCTTGAGGGGTAGAATCATGTCCGGAATCGACTTTTCCAAACTTGGCATCACTTCTGTCTCTGACTCGGCTCTTCACCCCAAAGACATCTTTGCCGCTCTGCCATATAGAACCAAACAATATGAATATCTCCGTGCGGTCCAACTAGAAGTTTTAAACACTTGGTACGAATCTCGAGAGAGTTCCGATCTCGTAGTGAAAATGAACACAGGTAACGGGAAGACTGTAGTAGGTCTGCTCATGCTCAAAAGCTGCTTGAATGAGAAACACGGCCCAGCTGCTTATCTATGTCCGGACAATTACCTCTCCCGCCAAGTTTCCTCTACAGCGGACGCGTTAGGGATCCCCTACACTGAAGACCCGCATAATTCTTCTTTCACATCCGGGCATGCGATCCTGATCACTACTATTCATAAACTTTTCAATGGAAAGAGCATATTCGGGGTATTTCCACAGAATCGTTTGATAAAGCTCGGAACGAAACTTATCGACGATGCCCATGCGTGTATACGAATTATTGATGAGCAATTTCAACTTACGATACCAAGTGAGCATATAGTCTATAAAAACTTGCTTCGATTATTCTCAGAAGACCTAAAAATCCAACATCCCTCCGGTCTCCTCGATCTCGAAGCAGGGGTCCCCGGTGTAGCACTACTGGTTCCCTATTGGATCTGGCAGGACAGGACTGACCAAGTACTGGACTTACTTCACAGCCATCCTGAAGATGATGAAGTTCAGTGGGGGTGGAAACTCATCAATGACATACTACCCCTATGCCATTGTGTGATCACGCCTGATCGACTTCAAATAAAGCCCTTCTTTCCGCCTGTCGATAGAATACCTAGTTTTGCACAGAGTGAAAGACGAATCTATTTGACTGCAACATTGGCTGATGACGGAATTCTAGTCACTCAGTTAAATGCCAAACCTGAGACAATCCTTTCCCCAATTACACCGAGTGCAGCAGACGACATTGGAGATCGTTTGATTTTGCCCCCTCAACATCTACAGTTAGCACTGGGAGACGAAGAGATAAAAGAATACTTGCAATTTCTTTCCAAGACCTATAATGTCGTGGTCATTGTTCCGTCCAATCTACGTGCGGTATATTGGAACGATGTGGCTGATGAGACGCTCACTGCAAAGAATCTTGAGCAGGGCATCGAGCGACTAAAGTCTCGTAAGAGCGGGTTTACCATCATGGTTGCAAAGTACGATGGTGTGGATCTTCCGAATGATTCGTGTCGTGTGCTTGCAATCGATGGGCTTCCAGAAGCGATCTCTCCCGTAGATCAGCTTGAAAAGCAGGCTCTTGATGGATCCCCATCTCAAACGTCACGACAACTTCAGAGAATTGAACAGGGAATGGGAAGAGGCATCAGATCACGCGACGATTACTGCGTGGTACTTCTGCTAGGCAGCAAACTTATAGAGCGTCTTTATGAGCCGAACGCTAGTAGCCACTTTAGCCCTGCAACTGAGAGACAATTGCATCTTTCCAATCAAGTGGCAACTCAGCTCTCTAGAACGAGCCTAAAAAATATCGATGTTGCTGTAAGACAGTGTTTGAACCGAGACAATGGCTGGGTGTCAGTAAGCAGAAACGGAGTTGCGGGAGTAAAGTACGGGCAAGGACATATCAGTCCTAGCAATATTGAGTTACGCAGAGCTTTCAACTTTGCAAGTATGAATCGATGGGAGGAAGCCATTGTCAGTCAACAGTCTGTGGTGAATGCCACGACAGGAGTTGAACGAGGCTGGAATAAGCAGTTACTCGCTAGCTATACATATAAGTCCGATCCTGTTGAGGCAGAGAGACTGCAGAGGAGTGCCATAACAGACAACCTCCATCTCTTAAAGCCAGCAAGTGGACTTGTGTACGCAAAGATTAAGGAAGGTCTTGGAGACCAGGCCTCGCAGGTCATTAACTACATCAAAAATTCCTACAAAACCGTAGATCATTTTATGATTAGATGGAGGTCGCTCCTTCAGGATTTCGAGTTTTCGGAGGATGGGTCCATGGTAAATAATTTCGAACGTTCCTTATCTGAAATTGGTTCTCATTTGGGATTCCAGACCCAACGACCAGAAAAAGAGTTTGGGAGAGGTCCAGATGTACTTTGGGCTATGGACAATCAAGAATTCCTGATCATCGAAGCAAAGAGTGCCACCATAACGAGAGAAATCAGCAAACACGACTTGGCCCAACTATTATCGTCTTGCGAGTGGTTCGAGCGCAATTACGGAAAAGCCTGCACTGGAGTTCCGTTAATTATACATAAATCTTCAACTCCACATTTTACGGCCTTTGGAAAACCGGAGACAAGAGTAATGACGCCCCATCATGCAGACTCGTTGCGCAGAGACTTACGAAATTTCGGCCAGTCCTTTTGCGCGTCATGGAATGACGTATCTTCCAGGCATGTGGCAGGGCTTCTTACTGCCTCGGGGCTCGACTAAACCAATATCGTAGCAAAGCATACTGACCCTTTGCGGCAGCACAAGTAATACGACAGTAGACAGAGAGTGGAAGGCTCTACATCTTCATATGCCTCATTGAGAATTCGTTTCTAAATGTGGACGCGACATGCGATGCCGCCAATTGCTCGTCAATGCTCGCCCGATACCACGATGACTTCAGCGGTCGTTCGTAGTGGATCTTCGCGAATGCATTTCGCGCATCGGTCCGTACGATCACGATTCCCGCTTCCGGCCACTGTTACAATAGAGGAAGAAAGGAGCTCACTCATGGCAACATCACCATCCGTAAAGACACATCCCGCACCGTCCACGGTGAATCCGAAGCCCGGCCAACTCCCGCCGCCCGGTCCATCGAACATCGTCATTCGCACACCGAATCCCCTGCCACCTCCCCGCACGGTGCAGTCACAGTAGCAACGTGACCGTGGCCGCGATCGAGAGAAAGAGGCCCTCCAGATACAACGCGAGGGCCTCTGCTCCAACCCACCGCGCCTTTCGAACGAGAACATCCTTGTTCGCCACTATCGAAGCTCGATACTCGTTCGCCACCCACTGCTTCAGCAACACTCCCGAATAGGTTTCGCTATGTTCGCCGAGCGTTGATATATCGGGTCGATACTCAAGCCCTCGAATGAGACTCGCCGCCGCCGCACTTACCAGCACAAGTCCATAGAATACAAGCGCGATTGCGAGAGAGACCCGCGCCGCCCTCGACACCGTCTCCAGATTCAGGAGGGCAAATGTCACCGCCAGTACCAGGCTTCCAATCGAGAAATACTGCGCGGTCTTGCCGTCCAGAACATCCATGGTGCTGATCTGGACATCCAGGAAGTGTCGGGCAGCGTCGTGATAGACCTCTGCTGAAAGGGGCCCATCCGCAGGGGCCTCCGAGACAGCGGGGGCGATGGGTCCCGATTCCCGGGGATTTCGACGAAACAGACGTTCGATCATCATGTCCTGCCAGCCTGTGACCGAAATCTGCCTTCTACCGAGACAAAGCATGATCTCTCGATTGTCGCAGAACGCAGATTCGCGAGAATACCGCACGTCTCGTCGTTGCCACACCCACCGGCACACGTCCAGAGACCGCGCGGGCATGTCAACCGTTTCACCCTGAATCGAGCGGGGCGAGTTCGGCTTCTGGCGCAAGCATCCATCAACGAGCGAGCCCTGCTCGGCGCGTTACGAAAGCACCACGAAATCCAGTTCCAGGGCATCCGCCACCGCCGGACCCCACGACGTCTGCGCGAACGCCACATGGTCAGGATGCGCGCTGTAGGCGTCGTACGTCTCCTGGTCCACGAACTCCATCGAGAATCCGAAGGTATACGGCGTCAGCGTGCTGACCTGACGCAGCAGCTCGAAGTTCTCGACCCCAGGGATCGCACCGAGATCCTGCACGGCAGCGAGAAACGCCGACTCCTCGGGCGACCCCGCCGGATGCTTGAGACGAACGTTGACGGTATGGCGAATACGACTCATGAATGCACGTCTCCCATCGACATGACGATTGCTCGGGACGATACGCTGCCACGGCCTCCACCATACCCGCCACGCACCAGGACGTCATCATCTCCGGGCGCTTCTTCATGATGTCGCAGCTGCAACGGCTGGACATCGATCGGCGCGCGGCGCGCGGCCCGCGTCGCGGAGTTGGCCTCCAGTCCTCCACGGCTGAGGTCTCGGAGATGGAGGATTGGAGGGCGGGGTGCTTGCCAAGATGTGAACTGTTTGTCATGATCGCGGCCAATGGATCAAGGCACTTGGCCTGAGGCACTCGGCACTCGGCACTCGGCACTCCGCGTGATGGTGCGATCCGTGTCGAGGTCCGAGTCACGCTTCGAAACTGCTGATGATGGTGCTGGTGCCGGTGCTGACGCGACGCGTCGAGATGGAGATTGTCAACGATGGGAACTATCGTCCTGCGCAATGCGCGCGTGATCGATCCGGCCAACAACCAGGACGGCATTGCCGATATTCGCCTGGATGAAGGGCAGATCGTCGCCATCGATCGCAACCTGCCGGAACATCCCGGCGACCGCGCGATCGACCTCACCGGACTCCTCGTCACGCCCGGCATCATCGACATGCACGCCCACGTCGCCCACACGCATGCGCGCTCGAACCTCTCGCTGCATCCCCTCGTCAACACGCTCGCCTCTGGCGTCACGACCGTCGTCGATGCCGGCACCACCGGCTGGCGCGACTTCGGCCAGTTCCGCCACGACGTGATCGACTCCTCGCGCCACATCCGCGTCTTTGGTTATGTCAATATCGTCGCCTCCGGCATGGGTGGCGCCTGGGAGCACGAGGCCCACGAATTCGATCCGAAACTCGCCGCCGATACGGCCACCATGCACAGCGATGTCGTCGTCGGCATCAAGACCGCCCACTACTGGGCGCGGCAACGCTTCGATGCCACGCACCTGCCATGGACGGCGGTCGACTGCGCGATAGAGGCCGGGAATCGTTGCGACATGCCGGTGATGGTCGACTTCTTCCCAACCCTGCCGGAACGCACCTACCCGGATCTCCTCCAGAAGATGCGCCCCGGCGACATCCACACCCACGTCTTCGCCCAGCAGTTTCCGGTCGCCGATGAGGACGGCAAGGTCTTTCCCTGCATGTGGGAAGCGCGGGAACGAGGCATCATCTTCGATCTCGGCCATGGTGCCGGCAGCTTCTGGTACCGGCATGCCGTCCCCGCCATTCGCGACGGCTTCGCGCCCGATTCGATCAGTACCGACCTTCACACCGGTAACGTCGCGGGTGTCATGATCGATATGCTGACCTGCATGAACAAGCTGCTCACGATCGGCGTTCCACTGGGAGATGTCATCCGGAAATCGACCCAGGCTCCGGCAGAGGAGATCAACCATCCCGAGCTCGGCACGCTGACGGTCGGTGGCCCTGCCGACATCGCCGTCCTCGCCCTCGACGCGGGGAACTTCACCTTTGTCGATTGCGAGCGCTCGACGATGAGCGGCCCCCAGCGCCTCCGTTGCGAGATGACGATCTTCGGGGGGAACATCGTCTACAACCCGAACGGCCGTGGCCTGAAGACCTGGGAGCAGGACATCATCGACAATCCGGTCCCCTTCCACGTCCGCTCCCAGGAGTTCACCGAACCGCAGATCCGCTAGAGAGCTGGGCCAATCACCATCCGGACATCGAGGGCGATTGGAGAGCGACCACCCCATCCGGGGAGAGCAGATGCGCCGTGATTCTCCGCACCCGATCGCGCAGAAGGCCGGGGCGAACATGCCCCGGCCTTCTCGATCTTCGAACCATCATGGAAATGTCCATCTCCGCGACCGCGCCCTTTGGAATAGGTACACCGGAACCGACTGTTAGCTCTGCGGGGTGTGAGTCACCCATCCACAGGATGCCGAACTTGTCGGTCAGCTCGCCATAGTAGTCTCCCCAGAACTGATCCGCCATCGGCATCTTGGCCGCGCCGCCATCAGCAAGCGCCCCGAAGAGCCGGTCCGCGTCCTCGCGCGAATCCGCGTGCAGGCAGATCTGCACGTTGTTGCCCGTCTTCAGATCGAAGCCCATTTCCGCAGGTGCATCCGAGCCCATCAGCAGGTTCCCGCCCAGGATCGGCAGCTGGACATTCAGAATCAGCCGCTTGTTCTCCTCCGGCAGCGACGGCATCCCCTCCATCGGCGGCATGTCTCCGTAGCGGGTGGGCTCAGCGACGTACTCGGTGCCGAAGACGGTCTTGTAGAATTCGAACGCCTGTTCGGTGCTATCGGTGAAGTTGAGGTAGGTGCTGACCTTTGCCATCGTGCGTAATCCTTCTCGTTGGGTGAACTATCTTGCCATGTGACTTTCTTCGATAATAGCGGCGAGATCGCGAGCACGCTTCTTCCTGCTTGCGATCTTGGCCGCGATCTCAGTTTTTCCGTCATCGTGGCAGCAATCGTCATCCTGGCCCCAATCGTCATTTCAGCAGCGCGTCGGAGCTTGTCGAGAAATCTCTCACCGCCGCTCCGCGAGCGGCGAGTCCCATCGGCCCCAATCGTCATCCTGAGCGAAGTCGAAGGATCTCTCGAAGCCGCTCCGCAGAGCGGCAAGTCCCATCGGCCGCAGGCCGCTATCCGTACGGGCGGACTCCATGTCCGCCCTCTCGGTCGCATCTGCAGCGATCGACGATTTCTCTGCCTGTCCCCGTTCCGACATGACGAAGGCAATCGACAGCCAGTCGCCACTCTGGACGCGATGCTGTGGTGCTGCGGTGCTGCGGTGCTGCGGTGCTGCGGTGCTGATGATGGCCCGATTGCCGGAGCTGACGAATGTGCCGGGTCTGACTTACGTGCTGGTCGCGGTCGCGTTGGCGATCATCTATCTGCTGCCGCGCGTGACGACGATCATCCTGCCGAAGCTGGCGCTCAAGCAGCGGACGTAGAAGTCACCGAAAGTGGCCGAGGCGCTGATGCTCAGTCATGGGACGCCAAGACCAGAGGCGTGGTGGTAGGATAAGCTCATCATTATGATTCAACGTGCTAGGAGATCGGATTGGGCTGGCCCTCGCCTGAAATCATCAGTGCATATGCGGATTTATGCCGCGCGTTTCAGTGGCCCATTGTCGCGCTGGTTTTGTCTCTAATTTTCAAAGATCAAATTCGAACAATTCTCCTGCGAGTTAGAAGGGGTAAGCTCTTCGGCCAAGAATTCGACCTGAGCGAGGTACTACATTCGGCCAAAGAGGATGTGGATGCGAGCGCGAGAGATGCTTCGAACTCAAGCACGGCTCCTACCGACGATGACGCTGAAAGCTCCGAGCGAACTACAGATGCGATCATTCGTCAGATTCTTGAGGTGTCTTCGCTTTCCCCTAGGGCAGGTGTCATGTTAGTGGGAGCAGAGATTGAACAGTTCGTGCGATGGTTGGCTACTAGTGCTGAATACGAAGTTCGCCCATATGCCAGCATTCGAGAGATCGGCCGTGTGATGGTGAACCAAGGACGTATAACACAATCGACTCTCAGATCACTAGAGTCCTTCTGGAAGATTAGAAACCGAATCGTTCACGATTTTGCAGGGGAAGACAGAGAGAACCTTGCCGCTGTTGATATTGGTATCAGCCTATTGAGGCAGATTCGCCAACTCTAAATATGGCTTTACCTGTTGATACAATGGCCATAGCATTCCTCACCTATGGCCAATCCTCTTAACCGTTTTATAACTGACCGTTTCTCCAGCCTGCCATCGACTCTCAGGTTGAAAAGGCACTCTCCAGCAAACAACCAGCCGCATACGGTGTCAGCACGACTGACTTTGCCAGTCGTGCCAAGGCCATCGGCCAACCTCACGACGCCGATTGCAGCCTCCTCTATGCCCCCTACAAACTAAATATTGATGTTTCCGCCCGTGTCCATGAATGGACCGGTGGCGTGACCGGTCCCGGCTGGCGCATCTCCGTCATGGACGCCAATACCGAGATCACAACCAAGCTGCAGAACAACATCGATGAGTGAATTCACTGTCCGAAGACCCACGACCCGTCCAAACTCTTTGAAACCATACGCTACGAGACCATCAAGCATTTTGGCATCCTCCATCCCCTCTCGTCATGTCGAGCGCCGTCGAGACATCTCTCCTTCCTCCCGCTATCCGCACCTCTTCCATGTCATTCCCACGCTCCTCTCCTTCCCCACCTGTCATGCAAAGACTGTACGAACAATTCAGTGCCATCACGGCACACCCAATCACCCGATTAAATCACACGCCCAAACAGCCACCTGCGATGTAATCCGCTCTCAGAAACCCCATAACCATGGGGTTTTCCACTTGAATCACAACATGATTAAATCGCACCACGCAAACCACAAAAATGCCCATCCCGGAATTATTTATTTAATTTGTTAGGCACCTAAGGACATCACACCAAGCGGCAACCTTCGCATCTCTGTTCGCGGGTCACGCGGCTGTGCCGGCCGCACAGATCTTAATCACCAGGACACGCACGGAAAAGCCGCCGCCAAACCAGAGGCGACTCCGCGCGCAATAACGTCGAGAGGTCTACGGACCCGGGACGTACGTCTTGAACTGGGCGGCAACGGCCCGATCGCCCGTGATCCCGAGACGATCGCTTTCGACCCCGATCCGGCCGAAGATGAAGAGTGCAAGGGCGGAATCGTCACCCTGGAATCGAACGTCGGGCACCCCGCTGACCTCGACCATGCTCCAGGACTCACCGTCCCACGTCAGGCGGCGGTCGACCAGCGACCCGGCAAACACGAAGCTGACCGGGTGATCCGGATGCTCGCCGGTCGCCGTGGCAAAGAGCGCCATGTTGGAGATCATGATCTCGTCACAGGCGAGAATCGCTTCCTGGCTGAGGCCGGCATCGTGCTCGCCCTGGGACGCCTCCAGGTCGAACCGATGGACCCCGAACTCGGACGTCGAGAGGACGAGATAGAGTTGCCCGGTCCGGGGGAACATCGTGCCTCCGGCGGCCTCGGCCGTGAGGTCGGAGTCCTCCATCGCAGAGACCGTGTGGAAGTAGGCGTTACGTTGCTGGGTCAGGCTGGCGATGATCTCGTGTCGCTCGGATTCCGCCGTGACCTCGATACCGGTCTCGGTCGTCGGCACATGACCTAGCCTGATTGCGATGATCTCGCCGAGGATATTGGTCAAAAAGGAAATCGTCCCACTCAGGTGAGCGGCGAGATGACGGACCGTCCACCCCTTGTCCGGAGTTTCGCGTTCCCAGTCTTCCGGCGCGAGTTCATGCAATCGAGAGATGATCGCGTCCAGATCACGAATCGTGGCACGTCTCCCGGCATCGAGGTCAAGCATCGACAACACCTCCACAGTGCGTTTCACATCGAATCCAACAGGCCCGATCGTAGCACATGTGTTCCAGTACGTACAGCCTCGACTCCGCCTGCTGGTCTGCCAGAAGCCAAGTGCCCCTCCGGCCACCCTGGCATGCGGGGAGGTCAGGGAGGCTGGGAGGTAGGGATGCGGGGAGGTTCGGCGGCAGATCGATTCGGTGACACGTCACGGTCATCGTTTTCGTCACGGTGGCGGCCGGTGCCAGATCGTCATGGCATACGAGATGCATTCTGCATACCATCAGCCGTCCCGAGAGAGGTCGACCTGCGCGCTCGCACCGGTCGCCTGTCGAGTTCCGGTCTCCATCCGCACGAACCCGCGGTATCCATCTACTCGTTCGAGTTCGAATCAACCCCGTCTGGTGACAGATGGCAGGGAGCAGGGAGCAGGCAGCATGAAGGCAGTTACATGGCATGGCAAGCGGGATGTTCGCGTCGATACCGTTCCCGATCCGACGATCCAGCTGCCGACCGATGCCATCATCAAGATAACGACGACCGCGATCTGTGGCTCCGACCTCCATCTCTATGAGGTACTGGGGCCGTTCATGGGGGAGGGCGACATCCTCGGCCACGAGCCGATGGGCATCGTCGAGGAAGTTGGCAGCGAGGTCACCAACCTGAAGCGCGGCGATCGTGTGGTGATTCCGTTTCAGATCTCCTGCGGCCATTGCTTCATGTGCGATCAGGGTCTGCAAACCCAGTGCGAGACAACCCAGGTGCGCGAGGAGGGGATGGGCGCCGCCCTCTTCGGTTTTTCCAAGCTGTATGGCGAGGTTCCCGGTGGCCAGGCGGAGTTCCTCCGTGTTCCGCAGGCGCAGTACACCCATATCAAGGTTCCGGAGGAAGGTGCAAACGCCCCGGACGACCGCTTCATCTACCTCTCCGATGTCCTGCCGACAGCTTGGCAGTCAGTGGAGTACGCCAATATTCCGGACGGTGGCAGTGTGCTCATCCTCGGCCTGGGACCGATCGGCGACATGGCGACGCGTATCGCGAAACATCGCGGATACCGGGTGTTTGCGGCTGACCTGGTGCCGGAGCGAATCGAGCGCGCCCGCAACAACGGGATCGAGGTGTTCGACATCCTGAATCAGAACATCCCGGACGCCGTGCGCGAACTGACCGCTGGCCGCGGTCCGGATTCCGTGATCGACGCGGTTGGGATGGAGGCACACGGTGCGCCGGTGGCCGAATTCGCGCAGAAGATGACCGGGCTCCTGCCCCGCGCGGCGGCGGCCAAATTGATGGAGAAGGCCGGCGTCGACCGTCTCGCCGCTGTCTATACGGCGATCGATGCCGTCCGTCGGGGTGGCACCATCTCGCTGATCGGCGTCTATGGCGGGATGAGCGATCCGCTGCCGTTGCTGACCATGTTCGACAAGCAGATCCAGCTGCGAATGGGTCAGGCCAACGTCAAGCGCTGGAGCGATGACATCATGCCGCTCCTGATCGGGGCAGACGATCCGCTCGGCGTGGAGGGCTTTGCGACGCATCGAATCCCGCTCGCGGAGGCTCCCCACGGCTACGAGATCTTCCAGAAGAAGCAGGACGGAGCGATCAAGATCCTGCTGCATCCCTAGCCTGGCCTCCGTTCGATATCACGAACCGAATGCGCTAATACCCGCAAACGGATGAAGATGCCCCAGATGGCCGATCCGCCGTCCGGGGTGTTTTCGCGATAGGCTGCGGGCTTGCAGAGCCACACGCAGATGCTCGTCGCACGGTCGCACACGTGAAACATTCCCGAGGTTCACGCCATGGTGCAAACATGATGCAAAACTGTCAGCGGATCGAGCCGCCCCTTGCCGGAACCGAACACGAGACGCTGTTCGCGTTCCTCGACTGGCAGCGCGACACGCTGCTCTGCAAGATTCACGGTTTGAGCGACGAGCAACTGCGAATGCCTCATCATCCATCCGGGCTGACCCTCCTCGGTCTCGTCAAGCACCTGTCGGATGTCGAGCGCTCCTGGTTCCGGGAGGTGTTCGCCGGAGAAGACCTGGCCGCGCTGTGGGATGACAATGACCCGCAGCGGTACTGGCGGGTCGAGCCGCACGAGACGACGGCTGAGATCCTGGATGGGTACCGGGCAGAGGTCGCAACGGCCAATACCCGGGTCTCGGCGTCGGCTCTGGATACGCCGGTGGCATCGCCGAGACCCGGTGAAGAGGAGATGACGCTGCGTTGGGTCGTGGTCCACATGATCGAGGAAACCGCACGCCACGTCGGACACGCCGATTTCATGCGCGAGGCGATCGACGGCCAGACCGGCGAATAATTCGATCCTGAAAACACCACGAGCAATCGCATTCCTGCGATTGCTCGTGTTTCGTTCCCGGCCCAAGGCCTTGCGCCGGGGCCATGGGCCATGAACCTCGATCTACGCGCCGAGGGCGGCGAGAGCACCGATCAGCGGGCGGGCGATCTCGTTGGCGGGCGACCGGCCATCCGGCGATATCTGCATGGAGGAGAAGACGATCAACGTGTTGCCGGTCGCCGGGTCGTGCCCCATGAACGACTGGAAACCCGGGAGCGTGCCGTCGTGGCCGATCATCGGACCGAACTGAGCCAACGCCAGGCCATATGAGGCGGCGCCGGGCGCATCGGAACTCGGCTTGAGACTGGCGAGCCGCGTCGCCTGCAGCTCGTCGTTCAGCAGTCCGCCACCGACCAGGGCCTCGACGTAGGTTGCGAGATCGGACGCGGTCGAGCTCGCCGCGCCAGCCGCCCATGCCCACGACGGATTCAGATCGGTCCAGTCGTTCGGCTTCAGTGTGCCGGCCGCGGCCTCGGCCTGCTGATACTCCGGCAGGATACTCGTGGCGATCGTCGAGACATTGGTCCCGAACCCGTAGCCCTGGGGATGCGGATCGGGGATCGTTGTATCGTCAATTCCTGGGAAGATCGTATGCGTCAATCCGAGCCGAGTGAAGATGCGCTCGGTGAAGACATCGGCAAGCATCTTCCCGGTCAGCTTCTCGACGATCAGCCCGAGGAGGACGGTGTTGGTATTGGAGTAGAGGTAGCCCTGTCCCGGTGCGAAGGCGGGCGGTTCGGCCAACCCGATTGCCACCAGTTCCTCCGGTGTCCAGTTGCGTCCCGGTTCATCGTCCATCAGCCGATTGAGATCGAGCTGGACGCTGTAGTTGGCGAGTCCGCTCGACATGTCGAGCAGCATGGAGATCAGGATGTTGTCGCCGTTCGGCACATCCGGGCGGTACTTCGAAACCGGATCGGTGAGCGAGATCAGCCCATCCTGCACCAGCTGCAGGATCGCCGTGCCCGTCATCGTCTTGGTATTCGATCCGATCCGAAAATGATCGTCAGTGGTGACGGGAATGTTCTCACCGAGGACACGCGTGCCAAAGGCCGCGAAAAACTCCTCGTTCGGAGTGCGGGCCAGCACGACCGCGCCCGGAACCAGCATCTCCTTCATCAGCGGCTCGATCAACGGACGCAGCCGGGATTCGAGATCGCCATCGCCGGCCGGTGAGGCCGCGGGTGTTGCGCCTTGGGCAGCAGCGTTCCGGGTCGTCAGGCAAAGCGCCAATCCGGCTGCGAGCACAGGCATCGACGCAACAAGGGTTCGGCGGGACAGTGTGGTATCCATCGGATTCTCCTTTGATTCGGGCAGGACAGGACGAGACGATTACGCGAAGGGGCGTGGTTCCGGCCAGGATGACACTGGCGGTCGGATGGTAGCTCGACGGTGAACATGGACGGCTTACCGAAGAAGCGGACGGGGTGCCACCTGGATCGCCGTTCGCCACTGCACGAAGAGAGAATGGACGGGGGAGCAATTCACCTCCAGAACACGACGGACTTCTTCTCCGATCCGGACCCGATATTCAGCCTAGGCGATCGGATTGCTTGTGTCGTTATCCATTTGTCTCAACATGAGGTCATGATGAGGTCATGCAGACAGGGCGTGGAACATCCTGTCGAGGGTGATCGCTGGCAAGACCGGGGGGGCAGAAGCAAGTCCAAGCCCGCCATGTATACCCCTACCGTTGTCGATCCCATTACCACCGCTACCGCTACCGCCACCGCGCAGATCACTGGGTGGATAGCCATAGGCACGCCGGAATTCTCGGCTGAAATGCGCACCGGTCTGGAACCCGTAGTCGAAGGCGATATCGGCGAGGGACCGGCGATCGCGGCCATGGACGAGCATGGTGTGAATGCGGGCGAGTCGCCGCTGCTTGATGAGCGAAGCCACACCGCCGCTGGCTTGCGGATTGAAGATGCGGTAGAGCGTGGACCGGGAGATGCAGAACGTGGCGCAGATCGCTACGACGGAGAGGTCAGGATCGTCCAGCCGCGTATCGATGTGGCGTTCGATCCTCCAGCGCAACGCAGCGTCGAAGACCTCGCCTGCATCCGTGTGCCCGTGTGCGGCCACGGAGAGACAGGCGAAGGCAAGATCGCGGGTGGCCATCGCCATTGCCATCGGCGCGAGAGTCGTTTGCGGATCGAGTGGATCGCCCCCCGTGACATGAATATGCTGGGCAACCATGCGTGCGGATGCTCCACGCATGATCATGCCATGGTGATCGCGGACCTGGGGAATGACGTCTTCGACAATGTCGCGCGCGAGATAGAGTGTGCCACTGGTGCCATCCGAAGCGATCGATTCGACCGGCTGCGTCATGTCGAACAGGATCAGGTCACCCGAACGAAGGATGCTCTCGCGATCGTCGATGCGAACGATACGCCAGCCTTCGCCCTGGGCGAACAATCCGTAGTGATCCAGTTGGTCATGGCGGATGTTCGCGTGCGTGCGAGTGAAGACCTGCCCACTGAAGCGGCCACTGCTCACCATCAGGTCTCCCAGGCGCGCGATGGACGCCGTGACCTCGAAGGACGCTTCCTGAGCCACTCGCTGGTGTTTCAGATGTCCCGCCAGCCGAACGTCATGCGTTGCGGAGACCATCTCTCGCCAGGCTGAAAAACGGTCACGCTCCGGAACGTCGTTCGTGCTGAACGTGAAGTTCGTCTGGAGGACAGGCGCGTCGTGCATGCTGGGATGCTCCGGAACAGTGATGGAGAGTCGTTGGGGACGTCCTGCGACAAGTATACAGCTATTGAACTGCGTTCATCTCATGCTGTCCCTTCCCCTCTTGCGGCCAATACGTCGCCTCCCGCTTTTGCGCAGTCACACCTTGCTGACCGCGCCTCACTCACTGCTATTCTCCAGGCTCACAGATGTCCATCCCACACCGGAGAGCACCGGGCCGACCGCTCATCGTCCGAAAAAGGCCACGCGAATCAGATCCCGCTCGGGAACATCCAGTTCGTCGTAGGCATGCATCAACGCATCGACGTCATACGGCACCGCGTGATGCGTCACATCCCACGCACCGTCCGCGTCGACCCGCAGAACGGCGAAGCGGGCCAGGGGCTCGTGAAAGCAGCCCAAGGCGCCGGGATTGACATACCGGATGCCGCTGCTCGGCCCGACGAGGTCGGACTGAGGATGATGATGCCCGTAGAACACCACATCCGGTGTCGGACCGGCTGGCGCGTACATCGAGAACGCACCATCGAGGGAATCAGCGTAACCAGCGCCGTTGCCAGCGCCAGGAGCCTCAACCGGCTCCGCCACGATCGATGCGAAGCCGAAACCATCTGCTTGCAATGCATAGTGCTGGAACCGGACCCGCATGCCTGCAATCGTGTCGTCCAGCATCCATGGCCACGTCTCCATGAGCGACCGGAAGTCAGGGTTGACACGTTCGAGTTGTGCGTGCACCCAGCGATGGTGCATCTCCTCGCCGGGGTTCATCCACTCGGCTCGTGGATCGGGCAGGCCATGCGCAAACCACTCGTCGTGGTTACCCATCAGAAAGCGGATGCGCGGCAAGGACAGGAGCCGATCGAGTGTCTCGGCCGGATACGGCCCGATCCCGATCGCATCACCGGTATGCACGATTTCGTCACAATCGAGACCGGCGATAGCCGCCAGTGCGGCATCGAGTGCAGGAAGATTGGCATGCACATCGGTGATGATGGCAATCGTGCGGATCACGGCACCGACCTGAACTGCATCCGCTTCACCACTGCTCGTCATTGCCTGTTTCTCCAAATTCCGTTATGAACGACGACCTTCGGTTCGCGCGTCTCTTCCAGAATCGAATGTCCATCTCGATCACGCAGCGACATGCGTGCGGTGTGCCAGGCGTTCACCACGCTCGCTGGAACGAACGCTGTCACCGATGTCCAGTCGATTCAGGATGGGTGAGCGGATGGAGCGGGTGGTCATGCGAGCCATCGAGCAGGGTCCACTCAGCCACTCGCCCGTTGACCTCCATGCCACACACTCCATCCGGATTCCGACGTCGCTCGCCGGGAAGGAACCATGCTTTGCATGTGCAGTAGATGTACTCGTTTTGTGACGCCCTGCGTCGAATGATCCTCGCGAACACGTGGCGCGTTATCGCCGAGCAGCACCCCAGCCCCACATCGCCGGCCGGCGGCCCGTCCACATTGACTGCACGCTGCGCAACATCAGCAGATCGATCCATTCGCGTCAACCGGATGTGAGGGCGTCTCCGCTGCCTCCCACCAGACAGAAGACAGAACTGACAATCTCCAGAAAATATCCAGCCCCGGTTCCGACGGAGATCCGAACCGGGGCTCTCAACTTGGATATCCTGAACATCAAGATCGTCACGCGTGCCGTTTTGTATCCGATTATTCGCTGCAGATCGGACTGCAACTACCGCAACCGAATCGACTCATAGCGGCTACAAAGGCTCATGAAAATCGTGTTCTTGCGTACAACTATCATTGGCCAACGGTTATCCGCCAAATGAGGCAACTTCAGCGGAAGAATCGACCTCATCGTCGTCGACGCCGGCGCGTCCATCGCGCCGCTCGCCCAACCAATCCCGGACCAGCGAAACCTCAAGCTCGAGCCCCCCACTGATACCAAGCATGCGCGCCAGCCCCTGCACGACCGGAGTCTGGAATCGACCATCGACCCGACGCTTTGCCAGCACATGCGGCACCCCAAGACGAACATACGGCCTCCCATTGCGTTCACCTACCTCGAGTACAACCGCATCGCGCAGCCAGGCATCGACATCCGCCCTCGAGATCACGCCGCCCTCGCGGAGGTCATTCAGCGCCAATGCCCAGACCTGCCGATTGGTCATCCCGCACCGCTCGATCGTGAAGACCGGCATCGCCTCCAGCGTCGTGCTGGTGGTGGCACTGGCTGCCGATCGCCGCTCCCGGGGACTCAACCGACTCCGACGGACACCCTCCACCTCCGACACCTCTTCATTCCGCCCACCAGACCCCACCTCGCCTCCCTCATCGGAATCACCGGCCTCTTCAACCATCAAGACCAAGAGGCGGACAGGTCGCCGTAGCGCACTGCCCAGCTTGCGGGTGACGAGGTCGAGATGCTGCTCCGCGAATGCCACCAACTGGCGGTGATCGGCGACCACGATCGAGACCGTCCCGGCATCGTAGCCAACGATGGAGCTCCCGGCAAAGAGCGACTGCACGATTGAAACTCCCAGACTCGCCTGCATCGCATGGGCGACCGCCGACCAGACCTCGACGCCAGTCTTGCCGTTCGGCATCACGATCCCAGCAGCCGCACCAGCAGCCGCACCGGCAGTTGCGGACGCGCCCAGATCGCCCCCAATCAACCTGTGACTGGTGACCGAACTGGTTGTCACAGGCCCAGCGTCGCGTCGTGACACCGCGGCAGCGGCCGTATCGAGTGAGACGTTGTCGACGTATTCGACGGGCACACCATCTCGCGACCACCGGATCAGGATCTCCCTGATTCGCTTCGGCGCCACGAAGGCACTACCCGCACCAACCGCGTCTTCGATCGCCACGCCGATCAGCTTCCATGGATCGAGGCTCGCCGGAAAGTCCAGCGTTGCAACCCGTTCCGCGAGTTGGCGAAGTTGTCTTCGCTCGGCTGGTGAGGTTGCGCGGCTATTCGCCTCCTCGAATGCAATCCGGGCCTGGTCTGCCGAACGCGCTGTATCCGGCCCCTGTTCGACACCAAACCGTGACGGGACCGGGTGTCGTTCTGTACGTACACTTCCTTCGGATTTGCCTGAATCCTCTTCAGTTGTTGTTGTAAGTGATTGGTAATACGTCGTGTTGGTCCGTGCAACACTGGTTGCCGCCCCTGTGTTGGCCGGTTCAACAGTGCTTGGGCGATTCGAGTCCGAACCATTGTTGACCAGTTCAACATCGACCCTCGAACCATTGTTGGTCTCTGCAACAGAGGTTTGTCCGGAGCCTTCTTCGTCTGGCAACTCGACAGCTGGACTGTCATTGCCCTCACTGTCGTTACTGTCGAAGTGTGTCGCCTCGGATGCCGCCGTGTCACCGCTCTCGAGCAAAGAAAAAAGACCGTTGTCATCGTTGACGCGTCGTGCCGCGTGGCCGGCCTTGCTGCGGGCCGATGCCTTCGTCTCGTCCTTCTCGGTGCGCGCTGCCAGACGCTGCCAGGCGTCCGTCGGCCGCAGCTCGGCGAGAATCTGATGCCAGATGTTGTCGTTGTCGATCGGGCTGAAGCGGGGGGAGAACATGCGGCGGCAATACCGGTACACGGTGCGATCCGTGTCCGCGAGCTGAACCACTCGCATGACGTCCTTCGTCGTCAGCGAGACATCGTCGCCGTGGTCCTTCACCCGGTAGAGGTTGTGTGGAACCTTCCAGCGGCGTCCCTGAGCATCGACGCGCAGAACCATCTCCTTGCGGATCTCGATCAGGTCGAGTGCCACGAGGATCTTGTTGATCGTGATCAGCTCGGCTCGATCTTCACCGTAGAAGTCGGCCTCGCTCTGCTGCGATGGGAACGCGTATCCACGATGAGGAGATTCCTCGCGTCGATCGGTCCAGACCGTATAGGAGTTGAGAAGACCGACGCCCTTGAGACCGATCAGCGGTGCGTATTGGGTGACGATGCTGTTCCAGTGCCAGAACCAGCCGCGCTTGCGGACGTCCTCACCGGAGCGACTGCCGGTTGCGGAGGCATCGCCAACCACACCGGTCACCTTACCCTCGGGAACGTCCGCGGCACGAGTCGGCTTGCTGGTGCGGGGGCGCTGCTTGGGTGCCGGGATCGGTCGTGTGCCCGCACCGGCTCCATCGGCAGGAGACACGGAGTCGTGCTGATCTCCGGCCGCACCTGCTGATGCTGGTTCCGCCTGCCGATCGTTGCTCTGAATCCGCGTTGCGCGGTTGTCGGGACGTGTGCCGCTCATCGCGTTAGCGCCCGTTCACCGTCACGATGCATGGGCCGCATGGACCCATGACGTCTTGACACACCTGGCGGTGCATGTCTAGAATGCAATCAGCGCTTGGGTACACGAAACCCTCCCTTGGCCGGGTTGAAGAGCGTCCTCTCCACAATGTCAGGTGTCCGATCAGGCGGTTTGGCGACGGTCCGATCGAAACCCGACGATTCTTCCACTCACTGCAATTGATGATCTGTGAAGAAGTCCGGTGTTGGCGCACCGGGCTTCTTCCTTGCTCGGATCATCGAATGTCATCTTGGGCGGGGATCCGCTTACGCGCGAGTCACGACGGTCTTTTCCCGGCGTGTACCCATAGCTGCGTTCAGGTCCTCCTCGGCGATGACAGGTCCGGCTCGAAACAGTGATTCCGAAACCGGTCACGACCGCACCACCTGTGTGCGGTCGTGACCCGTGCCCGAATGCGATTGCATGGCGACTCAACCAGCATACGTTGTCGCCGTTCCCCACCGCCCCGTGTCCGAACGGGAAATCGCCGTCCGCCGACCTGACATCGTTCATCGAACGCTCCGTTCTGGTTGCCGCGATCGCGAAGTGCGTCCTGGTGCTGGCAACGGTGCTGGCAACGGTGCTGGCACTGCCTGTGAGGTCGAGATCACCGGCACGTCATCGGCAAGCGTCAGCGCAAGTTTCGTCTGCACTGCCGGCAGCACGTAGGGAGCTGCGGCTTCTGCCCGCGCAACCTGTCGTGCCCGGTCGGTCAGTTCCCGGGCGACATCGTGGGCGATCTCCGCATCGACATCGCGCTTGCCCCGGGCGATTGCCTCGAGCAGGCATTCGCCCGCCAGGCGGATGACCGCGCCTGGATTTCCACCTGACCACTCGCCGACGATTGCGAGCGCATCGTCGGCGAAACGCGGCGACGCATCCTCGGCCACCGGCTCATTCCCCTCTCGCATGCCTTCGATCCGGGATCGAACGAGCACGGCCACTTCATCATCGTCGAGGGGTGCGAGCTCGACGGTGCAGCCGATCTGATACGCCAGCGTGCGACGGCGCGCGAGCCGGTCACGCAGGTCGCGTTCGCCGGTCAGGATGATCCGCAACTCATACCCGGCCGGTGCATCCTCTGGCGGGGTCAGGAGTGAGCGCAGGATCTCGAGGCGGGAACCTCCCAGCTCCGCATCGTCGAGCACGATCACCGGCCGGTTTCCCGCCCGGATCGAGTTCGCCACCAGGACGCGGGTCTCGTTCACGAGTTCGAGACCCGTGCGTCCCGCCGGTTCGCCGCCAAGAGCGTGGATGATGGCTCGCAGCAGCCGGACATCGGTCTGCTTTCCATCGTCGAGCACAACCGGATGCAGGGTGATCGACGGATCAGCCGTCAGTCCGCTGGCGACCTCTGCCAGGAGCATCGTTCGGCCTGATCCGGCGCTGCCGGTGATCAGGCCGAGCGAAGGAGATTCGCCACGCTGTCGCAGCCAGGCGAGGAGAGCCGCACGGCCTTCCTCGAAGGTGACAAGCGGTGCCACGGTGCCGGACAGTGGATCGAGCGCGAATGGGTCGCCCGTCAGGTCGAGGGTGTGGTAGATCGCCGCGAGGCGGATCATCGGCTTGATAGTCCCGCCGATCGCAGGCGACCCTTCCGGGGCGAGTGCCACCACGGAATACTGGCCGGCCTCCGGTCGTGTGGTTTGTCGCGATCGTTGTTGCACGTTAACTCACCTGTCTGCGTCCGGCTCGAAGCGCCCTGCGAAAAGTCTTGGTGGTCCTGGTTCGTGTCCCAGTCCGTTAGTCGGTCGGCAGGGCTGTGACCTGCTCCTCGCTGCCACGATCCAGGCGGGCGCGAATGTCCCGGATGCCAACACCATCCTGACGCCAGGTAATCACCTGACGGAGTGTGGCGAGTTCCGTGTCATCGAACAGCAGATAGCCGCTTTCCGTGCGAGCGGTTGGGAGGATGATGTTCTCGCGTAGATAGAAATCGAGGTGCGTGCGCGTCAGACCGGTGGCGGCGCGAAGATCGCTGGTCATGTAGAAGCGGACCAACGGTCGAGCCTGGGTCGAAACCGGCTGTTCGGCGAGAACGATGTCATCGCCCGCAGGCGAGGTCTGACCCCCCGGCCGTCGTGATTCGGTTCTGCCGTTGCCGCGCTCGATCACCGTGAGTCCTCCGGTCGTCGTGCCGAGCTCCGGCACTCTGCAATTGCATAGTAACGATACTAGAGGGTGCTCAATCGAAAGTAAACGCTTTCCCCATTGTCACAGGGGGCAGTGGTTTGAGGACCATCGACTCGCGCCGAGCAGCCGCGCCGGGCAGCCGCGCCGGGCAACGCGAAGTGCACGCGTGCATGTCGCACATATGCCCCAGACCCGCTATCACTCTCGCTCCCGCCAACAAGGCGCAAGGCGCGGGCACACTGGTTGAGCGGCAGGTATGCGAGTTGGTGACATGGCGCGTTGGGTCGATCATCCCGAATACACTCTTGATGCCCCGCCTTTGGACACCTTTCGCCACCGGTCTGACGAGCCATTTCGTGTGCGTCTTCTCCGAGTGCGGGTGGCGAACGTGATGATCGTCGCTGGAGAGGCTTTTGCCGGATAACCGAAACGTGGGTGTGGTCTGCACGTTCTTATGGAGGAAGGGCCACGATGTACCCTGAATGGAGCGTTAGAGTTCGGCGAGGATCCATAAAGAAAGGTCAGAAAGGTCAGAAAGGTCAGAAAGGTCAGAAAGGTCAAGAAGCGGACCTATCGGTATACTTTCCTGCGAGCGTGTGCGGTAACGGTCTCCCCGGATTCCCGGATGCCGCCTGCGAAGTCCGCAATGAAGGGAAAATGACGCCCTGAATTGTTGCCAGCCCAATGCCGGCTCCGGTCAGCGCCACAAGTTCGTATGCGCCATAGAGCATGCTGGTCTCCGTCCCAATGGCAGCGGGACGTGATGCAGACCTTTGCACGCCGAAAGATCGAGCCGGACACCGAGTGCTGTTCACGACCGCGACCGCGACCATGATTACATCCACGATACAGAAAGGACCCGGGAACAAGATTCCATGGAGCCACGACCACAACGACCAAGACCGACATCAGCCCAGGGACAGTCAACGCAACCACATGCTGGTGGGCCGTCGTCGTCTTCCTCGCCGCAGGGGTATCCGGAAGGTGCCGATCCAACCGCTTTTATCGCACCGCCACGGACAGAGTATGACTACAGTCCGCTCGACCTTGCCCCTCCGGGTCAACGTCGTCGCCGTCAGCTGGTGGCGGGCGTCATCGGTGTCTTCGCCCTCGTCCTGATCGGTGCGATTGCCGTCTTCGGCTACCTTCTCCTGCGCGACGATTCTCCTGATACGAATCCCAACGTTGCCGCCACCCAAACCGCGCTTGCCCAGCAGGAAGCATCGCTCGAAGCTCGTCAAACCGAGGTCGCCAATCTGGTGCCGAAGGCAACCGGCACACCACAAGGTGCCGGCACCGATGGAGGGGCCGTCGCCGAGACGCAACCGACCAAGACCCAACCCACGACCGCTCCGACCCAGGTCGCCGCGACGACCGCCGGCCCCACAATCGACCAGTTGAAAGCGTTGCTGCCAGACAAGAGCATCATGCCGGTCGGCCTCGATACAGTGGAGGATACTGGATTGGATGAGGCCGGGGTGGTCGCGGCGCTCGCCACCAATCCCGGTGCCCAGGAGAATCTCGACAAATGGGGCTGGAGCGGGAACGCCGGTGCTAAGTACAGCGCGTCCGATCCCGGATCGCTCGATCCGACCGCCACTACAGCGATCTCGATCAGTATCCACGGCTTCGGGAGCGACGCGTATGCAGCCGACGCGCTGACCTTCTACTCCGATGCCCTGATCAAGGCCGGTGGCAGCTGGCAGGAAGCTACCGCGCCGTCGCTCGGCGGCAAGGCCCGGCTCCTGACTCAGAAACTGGAAGACGGCACGACCAATGTTGCGCTCTACGTCCAGAAGGGAAATGCTCTCTACCGCATTGGCGGCTCGTCACCGGGTGGCGATCCGACCGACAGCGTCTTGCAGGTCGCCACTCAGATGTTGGGTAGCTAACCGGATCGTTCGTTCACAACCAGCCCCAGAATGGTTCGACCCCATGCAACCTGTCCCCTCTCGTGTCGAAAGGGGGCAGGCTGCATGGGGTCGTGTACGATTCCTCTCGGGTGCGGTGCGCTTGCATGCACTGCTCGGATCATCGGTGTCCCTTGCGAATGCGATGCCTCGAATGCACGGTGGCGGGCCCGTTGGTCAGACAACAAAAGGAATCGAAACGATGTTCAATCGAGACAATGCTGTTGGGTTGCTGCTGCTCGGGGTCTGTGCCGTCGTGGCGGGCTATATGGTCTATGTGATCAGCACCGGCAAGCGGGTCTCGCTTCACATCAATCCCACCGTTGGGGTGATCCTGATGGTCGCCTTCTTTGGCCTGCTGATCTATGGGTTCGTCTCGTCGGGCAGGTTTCGCCGAAACGGCGATCGATCGCGCGGGAAACAATGGCCAGATCCGAACACCGGCTCCGGTCAGCGCAGTTTGTGGGATCGCCTCCGCGGTCGCTAGCGATTGTTGCCGGTTCCGTTTCGCATTCGCAGCGAGAAGTCACCCTGCCTTGTGCGGTTGCGCGGTTGCACCGTGAGGAGCAGCCGGTACACTGATATGGATGGGTCAGATCGCAGATGCTCGTCGGTGGGTACCGGGTAGGTGGAGGATGAACGAGCGGCATGACGGATGATCCAAAGCAGATTCCAGAACCCACGACGACTCCCGAGCAAGATCCGGAAATCGTCAGCTCCGTACGACGCGGGAGATTTGCAAGCAACGAGAATGGCAGCCGCCCCTTCTCACTCTATGCCGTGCTTGGTCTTGGTGTCGGTGCATTGCTCGTGTTGCTGGGAATCATCTATTTCTCCTCCATGGACCGTGACAATCCTGATCAGCCAATCTGTACTGCCATCAGTCCGGCCGTTGCCCAGGAAGACGTGCGAGATGGGAAGATCAAGCGGATAGTCGTCAACTACAACAAGGACATCGATGATGCGACCGATCCGAAATGGGGACCGGTTTTATCGCGTATCGATTATCTCGATGGTGGCTGTGGCAACCTGCCGCAAGGCATCCAGGAACGTGATGCCATTACCCTAGTGTTGGGTACGGTGCTTCTCTACAACGAGACGACAAATCAGCCCCAGGTTGAAATCAAGCTCAATGGCAGCGACAGCCTGAGCCCATTGCTCTTCATGACGCCGACTTTGGAGCCCACTACCACGCCGATTCCCACAATGACACCCGAAGCCACCTCCACGCCGGAGCCGACGGCAACAATTCAGCCAACTGTCATGACGACGATGCTTGCGCCAACACCTAAGTCGAATCAAAGCGCGACGCCAGCAGCTTCTTCCCCGATCGTGGTTACCCCTGAAACCTCGCGGGAAGTTTCTCCGCGGACATCTCCTGAACCGACGGTAGATACATCCGCCTCACCCCAGGCAGGTCGATTTCCGACCGTCATCACGACCAGGACCGCAACTGCCGGCCCTACGCCCTAGTGCTCTGTCAGGCGTTATTCACGACCGGGCCGCGTTTTGTGCCCGAACCCTCCGAACCCTCCTCGTCAATATCCGTAGCGCGACGGGCAGCGCGGCTGCTAGCTGCATGAGAGCCAGGCGGAGGACACGTATGCATGATGCCGCACGTCGCACCCGCTGTTGCCGTCGCCTCTGTGGGCCTCCGCCTCATGAGGGACTACTTGGGCGATGCATCCCATTTGAAGAAGCGAATGGCGAAGGCGAAACAGACGACAAAGATTCCTGTCAACACCAGCATCGGGACCCAGATCGCCGAGATGCCGTTGCCGTACATCATCGGTTGGCGCAGCGCATCGACCAGATAGCGCAGTGGCAAGATCGCCGCGAGCGGCTGTAACCAGCCGGGCATGCTCGAGACCGGGATGAAGACACCTGAGAGGAACAGCATCGGAAACGTGAGCGCGTTGCCATAGGCGGCGGCCGTCTCGACATTCCGCGACACTGCCGCGATCGCATAGCCGATTCCCAGGAACGACAGACCGCCAAGGATCAGCATTGCCAGGATCAGCAGCCAGTTGCCCCGCACATCCAGACCCCACACCACCTTGGCCATGACGATCAGAACCGCGCTTGCGATCAGCGTAATCGCAAGTGAAGCGATGATGCGGGTCAGGATGAACTTCCACAACGCCAGCGGGGTGACCTTGATCCGCCGCAGGATGCCCCGTTCCCGAAAGCTCACGAAGTTGGTCGCAAGGCCGATCATGCCGGCGTTCATGATGCTCATCGCAAGAATGCCAGGCACGAAGAAATCGACAAACGAGGTGTCGAGGGTCGAGACGGTCTCCTGTGCGACGGCGATCCCCCGGCTCTGTCCCAGAATATCCAGCAGCGCGCTCCGTACGTTGCCGAGCGCGAGCTGGCCCGAAGGGCCCCCCGTGTTGCTTGTGAACAGCTGAATCGGGCTGGTATCCGACAACTCGCCACTGGGGAAAACGATGACGAGACTGCGGTCGTCATTCTTGAGCGCGGACATCTCCTTGTCCTGCGTGTCCTCGTGAAGCGTGAATCCCCCGTTGTCATTTAGCGCCTGAACCACCTGCTGGCGAAGCGGAGTATCCGCCCCCGTAATGCCGATGCTGGGCGTACCACCGATCCCGCTACTGAACAGTGCCGGGAAAATCAGGATGAACACCGCTGGAAAAGCAAGATTCCAGAAGAACGCAGCCCGGTTGCGGGCCGACATCTTCATGTTTGCGACAAGCATCGCCCAAAACGACTGCATCCGGATTCTCCTGGCAACGGGTGTGATGGTGGAATGCTGGAACGGTGTGGTCTGCAACAACGTCCAAATTGACGATGTGCTATGCGCTACCGACGGCCTTGCCTGCGGCGCTTGTTCTCCTCGACGGGTGGCGCATCCGGCTGTACGTACATGCGTCCTGTCAGATTCAGGAAGACGTCCTCAAGACTTGCGCGGGTGCTGGAGAGTTCGCCCAGCGTGATCCCGTTGTCGCTTGCCAAGGTGAGCAGGCCGATGATCGTCGCCTGGGCGTCGCGGGTCTGCAGGGAGATCCGGGGTGGGATCTCACTGGCGACAAGCGATGCTGCCGTCACACCGGGAATCGCCGCAAGATGATGTTCGGTCACTGCAGGCAAGGCAGATGTACCTTCAGCGGTAGGGGTAGCGGTAGACGCGCCAGCGATGGTCGCACTCACCGTCCCCTCGAGATCGAGGTTGCGAATCAACCCGGCGGGTGTGTCGCAGGCGATCACATGGCCGCCGTCCATGATCGCGATGCGATCGCAGAGAACTTCCGCTTCCTCCATGTAGTGTGTCGTCAGCACGACGGTTGTGCCGGCGTCGCGCACACCGAGAATCGTGTCCCACAGGTTGCGTCGGGCGATCGGATCGAGACCGGTGGTTGGTTCATCGAGAAACGTCACACGTGGCTGGTTGACCAGCGCCAACGCGATGCCGAGCCGTTGCTGCTGGCCGCCGGACATCTCCTCCACCCGCGCCCTTGCCTTCGATTCGAGTCCAACGAGCTTCAGCAGGTGATCGACCTGCGATCGCGGTTGGGTGACGCCGTACATATGCCCGAACAGCTCGATCAGCTCGCCTGCCGAAAGATACGGGAACAGCGCGGTCGATTGGAGCTGGACCCCGATGACCTTGCGCACCTCCGCCGGCTGGCGAACGGCATCTAGCCCGGCCACGGTGATGGTTCCGCGATCGGGAGTGCGAAGTCCCTCGATCATCTCGAGCGTGGTCGTCTTGCCCGCACCATTTGGACCGAGAATCCCGAAGATCTCGCCGGCCTTCACCTCGAGGTCGATGTCGTCGACCGCCGTGAAGGTCTTGTAGTGTTTCGTCAGCCCCTGGATCGAGATGATCGGCGTGCCGCTGCCGCTGCCACGTGCGTCGTTATCTTGAAGGCGGGTATGTTGAGAGGTCATCATGAGTCAATCCCTGCTTTGAACAGGCGTTGGAGCTGGATCGTCGAGAGCAACACCGTGTCAGAAGTTTCATCGACCCGAGGCCCGACGCGCTGTCTGGCAATGTCCTGCACGCTCCGCCAGAGGCACTATACCGCCGCGTGACGCTTCTCGTTGTCCGGAAAAACCGGACGATGGGAGCATTCTCGGGAACGACCGCCTGATCTCGGTACTCGTCCCATTGCGCTCCGTCCGGCGATACGCCGAGAAGGGCGACGATGGATGCTGGAATGGTGTCTGGTACGAGCGCATGTCCCGTGATCCGTGCGTGTGCTTCGAGCACGACCCGCGTCGTGCCTTCATCTGCCTTCACGAGGATGAGCGAATGTGCCGAGGAACGACGCGCCCTTCCCGCAGATGCTATGCGACCGTCGGGAACGGCTGATTGATGAAACCGAATGCCTTGTGGCAAGCGAGAATGCTGATCGCCGCGACTCTGGGGACCGTGTGCCCTCCGAATGTTCTGTCCAGAAGCAGGAGTCTTAGGGAATGTGTGGAGAGTCGAGCACTTCCCCGGGGGTGAGTGTCATCCAGTTCCACACCACATCTGAGATCGGGAAGTTGGTCAGGTACGATGGTTGATCGGTTCCATAGCCGCGATGACGGGCGAAAATCTGCCATCTCTTTTAGATGTGTGGCATCCCGAATAGTGGCGCTGGTGATCCGATCTGCTGATATGTTTTCCGCCGCAAAGCATACCTGAAGAACTTCGCCATAACGCTCGACTGGTGGATATTCCTGCCGGAGAAACTCCCCAACCATCTCTGCGTCGCTTCTCGGTCGAATGAGTTCCAAGTTCCAAGAGATGCTCCCCTCTCTATCCATCTCCTTGCCAGACTTATGCTGCGAGATGCATTCCAGGGGAGTTGCGATAAGGCACTTCTTGTATCCAACGATTCAATCCGTGCGTGAGCGCTCGAACCCGTGGTGCATGATGCAAGAATACCGGTCCACGTCGCCAGCCCGGATCTCCAAGTCATGACTCAGCCCCAAGAGTAGTGTCTTCCTTTTCCGTGCTCGGCGATGGGCGTGTAATGCGACGTCAGCCGGAGCCTGTTGTGGGGGCCATCGGAGCCGATGGCAGACCCGGACATAAGCCGCCGCGTTGGTCGACCTTGCGTTGCCCGCCCGACACCAACAATCCGGTGGTCGCCCGCGGCGCGACCCGCAGTGCGACCGTCGAGAAAACTCAAGAGGACACCTGGGCGTCATCTACGGGAGACTACGGCGAGCTCTGTCTCGGTGCCTCACGTGTTGTGGTGTGCAAGAAGGTTGTCGCTTCATGAGCAGCATTGACGTTAAGATTTCTCCTCGGAGTCTGGGCATGACCTAGCCGAACGCGACACCGTCCCGGGTATGGCGCGCTGGACTGGACTCGTGAGCACACTCATGCGGCACGCCCTGCCGATGTCTGTCCCGCGCAGGTTGGCGGTGCATCGCCGATACCGGCAAGCGACACCGGTGATTCCCCGGGCACCACACGAACAAGCCATCCACGCCCCTCGTTCCGATCCGGCCCGAACGCGGGTCCCGCTACGTAAAGCGTCCCATCGTCGCGGAACCCCATCATGACCGGATAGGGGATATCTGTCGCGACGGTCTCGGAACTGTCCGGGCCGGTCTGGTGCACAATCTGTCCGCTATCGGGATTGATAAATGGAGATTCTTCCGGGTTGCCGGTTCCCATTTCCACCGCGTAGAGTGTGCCGTCTGGCCCCAACACCACGTCGTTCACGGCGGTGAGTCCGGTCCATTGGTCGCTCACCACTCCTTTTGCGTCAACATGGACGACTTTCGATGTGCCGTTCTGATAGGAAATGACCGTCAGGTATCCGATGTACGCGCCTCCTTTGCCGTCGAGCGCGAGACCTGTCGGGGTTCGTTCCTGTGCGGAGAGATCGGCGACGAGGGTGATGGCGCCGTCAGGTGTCACGGTGAGCAGACGTCCACCATTGCTTTCGGTCACCCAGAGGCGACCGTCTCCAGCCTCCATGTCGAACAACGAGCCGTTGCGATCGAAATCATCTGGAGGATTCTTGGGAAAATTGGTCTTGAACCAGCTGGCCAGATCGGCAACCAGCACCCAGGTTCCGTCATCCTTGACGCGATAGATGCCATTGGGCGTCTCCGGGAAATGCCAACCCTGTTCACCGCCACTATGCAGCGCGTACAACTCCCCATCGAGAAAGGCGATGTCCATCACACCCCAGACCCACTTCCGCTGTTGCCAGTAGGTAGATGGAAAACCTTCCGCGACAGGTGTCGTGCAGCCATCAGCCACGGCGACGATACTCGAGGTTTCACCCCCATAGAACTGGGTCGAGCCAACCCGTGTCGAACCTCCGCTGCCTGCCTGAGCGAGATAGAGCGAGCCGTCCGGAGCCCAAGTTAATCCACGTGGATTCGTCAAACCGTTCGCGATAATGTCGACGCCCGGTACTGGTGTCGCCTCCGGTGAAGCATCCTGGCCTGCTGCTGCCGCCGGATGGATGAATGATATTGCCAGAATAAGCATGCCCAAGACGCGATAGATGCGATCGTGCTTCACGGAGCGCTCCGTTTCCGGGTGGACAGATACGAACGAGATTCAACCGACGCTGTCTGTATATGCAGCGGGCATGCCGCCAATATTCCTGATTGGTACGTGAGCCGGTTCTTCAACCAGTCATGGGCGGCTCGCTCCCGCGTCGGCGCATGTTGTCGACAATGGTTTTGCTCGGTGGAAACCCATAGTGGTCGGCTGATGTTCAGGGGTCGGGTACTGATCTGTGTTGTCGCAGCTCACGTGGGTTTGGAATCCAGAGGGAAAGGAGGTCGCAGACGCGTCGCATATGCGTCGCAGGTGCTTTCTTTACGACTCCTTCTTCCGGCGGACAGGGCACTTTCGAGTAGTTCTCCAAGATCGGCAACCGCAGCGGTGAGGGAGAATCGGGTCCGGAAATATCCAGGGATTAATGGAAATCAGCTCTTTATACCTATTGAACTCTACCTCTCGTATTGATACGCTGAAACAGGAATTGCACGCATAAGGGGTAGGGTTTGGGGGTGCCGTGGTGGTGTCAGCGACCGGTGGCCCGCGAGGCGGAAAGGAAATTTCCATGGATCCGGTTGCTACCAATGACCTGGCACGTCTTCACCTTCAGGGGGACGGCGTACCATCCGTCCGCTGGGCCGGTGCCTTCGCTTCCTGCGGCGGACATGGCGCGGACCAAACCACGACGATCGTGTTCGAGATCGAGCCGGGTGATCGGCTCGGTTGGCACACTGACCAAACCGAAGAGACACAATACATCGTTTCCGGCACGGGTGAGCTGCAGCGTGATGACGGTACGTTCCTGGTCGGGCCGGGCAGCGTCTTTGTTCTGCCTACGAACGTGAGGCACGATCTGGTCAATACCGGTCAGGAGACGATGCGTTCGGTCGCCTTTTTCGGAGCGGCGATGTTTACCCAGATCTTCGATGAAGTGATGCTTCCACCCAACACCCACGTCATCGGAACACCTAACCGCGAGGGCTAGCGAGTACCGCGGCGAGCCATCAGGGAACGGCGCCGCTACCGCATGCCCTGCCCCAATCGCGCTCATTGACCGAGAGATCGGTCTCTTCAGGCAGGAATGATCTTCATCCGGGAGCGCATCCCTGAGCTATTGCACGCTCCGGAAAGGGTTTGCCGTGATCGGGGTGTGAACGTGGAAACCCAACGCCGCCCATGTCACCATCCCGGACGTGGGATGATTGCACCAGCATCATGGCGAGGCAGGACTGTTTCGGTCTCGTGCCAACGACATATAGACAGAGTGGAAGACCCGGTATGATTGAACGTGAGAAGCGGCTCGAAGGTGTGGCCAGCATGGCGCGAACCGACCGTGTGATGAACGCCGAGCGACACGACCTGCCGGGTCTGCGTTCGGTCGCGGCAACCAGGTATGTCTCCCCGTTTCGCGAGGGCGGCTCCCTGCCCGGACTGATCGAGGCGAATGATGATGGCCTCTACGTCGTCAAGTTCCGTGGCGCGGGCCAAGGGCCGAAGACGCTCATCGCCGAACTTGTCGCCGGCGAGATCGGACGCGCGCTGGGTCTCAACGTGCCGGAACTGGTCTTTTTCGACGTTCCGGCCGAGCTCGCGTTCGGCGAGCCGGATCAGGAGATTCGCGAGCTGATCGAGCGCAGTGTCGGCCTGAACCTGGGTCTGGATTTTCTGCCGGGCGCACTTGCGTTCCATCTCGCCGTCAGGAGAATCGCTCCGGTCGATCCATTTCTGGCGGCGGAGATCGTCTGGTTCGACGCGTTCGTCGCGAATGTCGATCGCACGACCCGCAATCCGAACATGCTTCGCTGGCACGATCGTCTCTGGCTGATCGATCAGGGGGCGGCAATCTTCGCACATCATCGTTGGCAGAAGCCCGCCGAACAGGGGCGCCGTGACTTTGCCGGGATCAAGGATCACGTGTTGCTGCCGGTCGCAGGGTCGCTCGTCGAGGCCGATAGCCGGCTCATGAAGCGGCTTCGCGACGAGGACCTGTGGGCGATCATCAACATGCTCCCCGACGAGTGGCTCGGTGAGGATCCGCAGATCGGCGGACCCGAGGAGCAGCGGACCGCCTATCTGACCTACTTCCGTTCCCGGATGGAGACTCCTCGTCCCTTCGTGCAGTCGGGTGAACGCGCCCGAACGGCGACGGATGTCGGCTCGATCGATCCCGACCGTGCGACGCGAGGTCGCCGGCGTGAGTAGCACTCGTCTCGATGCTGATGTGCCCGTCCCCTACTTCTATGCGGTAATCCGAATCGTGCCGCGCGTCGAGCGCGGTGAGTGCATCAACGCGGGAGTGGTTCTCTTCAGTCGTCCCAGGCGTTTTCTCTCCGTCCGCGTGCAGCTCGACGAGACGAAATTGATGGCGCTCGATCCCGAATGTAACGCCACCATGGTGCAGGAGTATCTGAACGCGACGGTCGCCGTCGCGGCTGGCGAGGCGGATGCCGGCCCGATGGCAAGGCTCGATCTCTCCGAGCGGTTTCACTGGATCGCCGCGCCCAGCAACACCATCATTCAGCCTTCACCCGTTCATACCGGCCTGACGACGGATCCCGGGGCCACGCTCGATCGGCTCTTCGCGATGCTGGTGATGGCGAAACATCCGGTTTCATGACCTGGAGTCGAATCAGGGTCCCCCGGTGATCGACAGCTTCAACAGGCGGTTATGGGACGAGTGCTTAAACGAGCACTAGTTCTTCAGTTTGGCGAATGCTTGGCTGATCCGTCGAAGCGTGGTGGCAGGACGACAATCGGATGCGCTCGGATATGGTACTCCAGCTGAGCTGCAGGCCGAGTATGCACCCGATGGGGCGACCGTCAGGACGCAATCATTGGTCGGACTCTCAGAGTAACTGGACCAACGAATGGGCCTGCTCGGTTGTGCTTACATACCTCTTGTTTCTAGCAGTTTCTGATGTGCCCCCCTCCAGGCGTCAAAGTTATGCGCATAACCGAGCCCTGGATGTGCAGCGATGAACGCTTCTTCCGGACCAGCCAAGAGCCCCTCGGATTGAAGCCTATCCAGTGTGTCATCCAGCATGGAGATAATCTCACTCCGCCGCTTAAGTACGCTCTCCTTGTTAGCAGATACCCGACTCGTGATCTCCAAGGCTCTTTGTGGGTAGTCATCGGGTAGCCAGAAGAGCCGTTGAGTGGAAACCATCCAGCGGTATCGCCATGGCAGCCACTCCCGATTGTATGCGTGTAATAGCTGGATTAGCTCTTCAAAAGCGGCCGTGAGCTGATCGTGAGCGCCCTCGATGCCGCCTCTATCTATCCAGCCCAGAAGACGCCACTCCACCAAGTAGTACTCTGCCCAGCCCAAGTGGTCGCGTATCTGAGACAACCGTAATGATTCCGGATATGCAACACGCTTCTTGAGGATCTCGGCTACAGACTGTTGCCGATCATATAACACTAACGCGTGGGCGAGTTCATGCTTGAAACTTTCCGACCACTCTTGGCGCCGTAAGTCGTCCAGTGCAACTCGCTTCGCATCTATCTGTATGCCACCCACATCGGAAGCCTCTACCTCGAATATTGTGTGGTAGGAATCGGTAGCAGGAACCCATACGAACTCTGCGGGCACGATCGCCTCATCCAGCTTGTCAAACACCAGCACACAATCTACATCAGAGTCGGATCGTGCCTCTTCGTGGGCGACGCTTCCCACGATCAACACGGCAACGAACTCCGGCCATACTTCCTGTTTGCGATGCACAAATTGGCGCATCAGCTCTATCTGCGAATTGACCTGCATGGCATCTTCCGTTTTTTCGTTTAAGCTTTCCTTTGCAGGCAAACATACATCGGACAAAGAAACGCTGGCCAGGACCTACATCGGCGCACTGCCGTTCAAGCACACGCGAACGCGGGGTGCCGCGTAACATCTCCTTCGCCGCATCGGGCAGCTGCGTCGGCAACGATCAGACGAGCAGGTTCCCGCGCAACCGATCGAGTTGGTCGTTGGTCACGCCGACACTACGCAGATATCCCTCCGCCGAGCCGTGCGTCGCATCGAGGGCAACGAGGAAGGCCTCCATCGTGTCGGGCGTGGCCCGGATCAGCTGCTCCGGAATGCGGGTCGCTTCCTCCTCGGCAGCCGGGCGCGGATTGGACCGTTTCCATCCCTCGATCATACGCGCCATGTTGCGGTCCGTGATCGCGTAGTCTGCAACGATCGCCTCATCTGGCACACCGAGGACGCGCAACAACAGGGCAATCGTCACGCCGGTGCGATCTTTCCCAGCCGCGCAGTGGATGACGGCGGGAAGTTCGTCCTGCTCGTCGATCGCCTCGAAAATGGTTCGGAACGCACCTTTGCCCACGAGCAGGAAATCCGCATACATCTCGGCGAGCGGCTTGTCCTCCAGCATGCCAGGTGACGCATCGACATCCCTGACCGGCGCGTGAACGACACGTGTCCCGCCGCGCGTGAGTGGACTGGGGCCGCTACGCGCGATCTCGTCGAGGGTGCGCAGATCGATCAGCGTCGCGATGTGCAGTCCGGTGAGGCGGTCGATGTCGACGGCGGTCAGGGTGTGCAAGGCATCGCTTCGGAAGATCCTGCCGGTGCGCACGACCCCGCCGTCTCGCGTCTGCAATCCGCCGATATCCCGAAAATTGACGATTCCCTCGAGCGCCATCTCCCGCGGATCGAGATTGTGACCGACCTCAACCTCGACCTCGGAACGGACCGGTGTGGTGTCGAGAGACATGAACGCGCACTCCTCTTCGAGAAGACAAACCGGTTCGCCGCGTGTTATTCCGTTCAAGATGGTGGCTGTGTGAGAACAGGGTGTGAAACGGATGTTAGCGTTGTGCGGATTGTGGGTTGATGACGGCGATTATCAAGAGGTCAAGCCTGTACCGTCGTCTCACCCTTGATCGCTGATCCGCTCTGGAACGATCATTAGTAACCATTCCTGAGGCTGATGTGATCGCCGCCCCGTCGCGGTCACCGGAACACAAGCATCCATCCCTATTGGGCAGGTCCCGACCGTCCGACCGGCAACAAGCATGCTCCCACCCTCACACCATGGAATCCATAGAGCGGAGTCAATGTGGCGATGGGGCGAATGTACGGCAAACTGCACGCAATCCGACGGCTCCCGGTTGGGCTGGCGAGGTTCGAGGACAGCGCCTGCGGTTAGCGCCTGCGGTCAGCGCCTGCACGAATGCGCGCCTTACTTGACGGCTCCCATCGAAAGACCGCGGACGAGTTGGCGTTGAGAGATCCAGCCGAGGATTACCACGGGAGCGATCGCCATCGTGCTCGCGGCGGAGAGCTTGGCCCAGAAGAGCCCTTCCGAGGTGATGAACTTTTGCATGAACAGCGGCACGGTCGAGGCCTTGTCCGTCGCCACCAGATTGACGGCGAAGAAGAACTCGTTCCAGGCGAAAATGATCGAAAGGAACGCGGTTGCAACCAGGCCCGGACCAACCATCGGCAGCAGAATCTGGAGGATTTCTCGCATCACTCCTGCGCCGTCGACGCGCGCGGCATCGAGAATTGCCTGGGGGACCTCTTCGAAGAAGGATCGAAGCATCCAGATCGCGATTGGCAGGTTCATCGCGACATAGATGATGATCAGTCCCTGCAGGGTGTTGAGCAGGCTCAGATCGCGAAAAATGACGTAGAGCGGCACGATAATGCCGGCCGGCGGCAGAAATTTTGTCGAGATGAAGAAGAAGAGGACGTCCTTCCACTTCTTCATTGGACGCAATGCAAGTGCATAGGCGGCGGGAACCGCGAGCACCATCACGATGGCGGTCGAAACCAGGGATGCGATGACCGAGTTGCGGAAGAACGGGAAGAAACCGAGGCTTCGGATCTCGCGATACTGATCCAGGGTCGGATGGAAAAAGAACTTGGGCGGCAGCGTGATGGCCGTGGCTTCGCTCTTGAAACCCGTCAAGACGATATACAGGACGGGAAAGAAGACGAGGAGGGCGATCACCCAGGCAACGATCGTCCAGAGGATGGGTGCCTGCTCCCGTTTTGAGTCGGTGCGGGGACGGCGTCTAGCGATCTGCATATTGACCTCTCAGCATCCGATCGAGAATCCGCAGCAGAAACGTCATGGCGATGATCGTGAGCACGACCACCACAACACCCATTGCCGCGCCAAGCCCGATGTTGCTCCCACGCACCGCCGTCTCGTAGACACGGTAGGGAAGATTGGTGGTCGACGTTCCAGGACCGCCCTGAGTCGTCACGAAGATCGCGTCCGTCTCCTGGACGATGTAGACCGATCCGAGCAGCGCGCCAAGCTGGATGAAGCGCAGGAGATGGGGCAAGGTAATTCCGATGAATTCCTGTATCGGAGTTGCCCCGTCCACCCGTGCCGCCTCTCGAACATCCTCGTCGATCGACTGCATCCCCGCGAGCAGAATCAGCATCATGAAGGGAGCCCAGCGCCAGACGAGCATGATGATGATCGACTCTCGGGGATAGCGCGAGAGCCAGACAGGGTCGAAACCGAGGTGCAAGGCGCCCAGTGCCCAGTTCAAGACCCCGAAATCCGGATCCATCATCAGGTTCTTCCAACCAAGGGCGGCAGCAACCGGCATGACGAGGAAGGGGGTAATGAGCATCGTGCGCACGACGCCCCGGCCCGGAAAGCGGTGATTCACCAGTTCCGCATAGAGCAGGCCCAATAGGAGAGAGATGACGACCGTGCCGATGGTGAAGATGAGGCTGTTGACGATCGAGGCGCGAAATGCGTAGGTATCGCTCGGATCCGTCAGGCTGGACAACAGGTTCTTGTAGTTCTGCAGTCCGATGAAGGCCTTTCGGTCCGGGCGCATCAGGTTCCAACGGAAGGTGCTGTCATAGAGTGTGACGAGAAACGGAGCTTGAGTGACGATCACTGCGTAGATGAATGCCGGTGCCACCAGCCACCGGCCAAGTGAACTGTACCGGCGAGTGTCCATCGCGGCAGCGGCCGTGTTCTCCTCAGCTGCCGGGCTCATGCTCTGTTCAGGGATGCTCAAGGCGCACCTCTCGATGGGCGCGGGACCTGGCAACGCCTGGCGCCGGGTCCCGCAATCACGATCAGCCTATGATTGGTAGCCGTTTTCAATGGCCCACTGATTCGCCATGTCGTCCACCTTCTTGATCGCATCCTCGATCTTCTGATTGCCGGCAATCACGTTGGCAAGCTCCTTCGTGACGCTGTCACCGAGCGTGACGAACTCCGGTACCCCTACGAACTGAAGTCCCTTGTACGGCACGGAATCAACACAGCATTTGGTTGGGTCCTGGGCCTTGATAATACTGAGGACGAGGTCCGCGAAGCCCTTTGCGTAGTCCTTGTATCCTGCGTCGGCATAGGTTGAGGAACGCACACCGGAAGGGACGGAACCCCATCCAAGCTGCGTCGAGACGAGCTGCACGTAGTCCTTGGATGTTGCCCACTTGACGAAGGCGAGCGCCGCGTCCTGGTGTTTTGTGCCCTTCTCGATCGCGAACGCCCATGCCCACAGCCAGCCGCTCTCGATCTCCTCTGAGGGTGGGTAGGCGAAACCGGTATTCGCGGCCTGCGGGTTAAGGGCTGGATCACCCAGCAAATCGGCTGCGGATGTCGCGTCCATCCACATCGCGGTCTTGCCCTGAACGAAGAGGTTCTCGCACTCGGTAAATCCGGAGGTCGTGGCGCCGGGCTGGCCGGAGTTGATCAGCAGGTCGGTGTAGAACTTGATTCCGGCTGCGCTCTTCTCGGAAGCAAGCTGGCTCTTCCAGTCGTTGTCGAACCAGCGGCCCCCGAAGGCGTTCATCGTTGCAGTCAGCGGCGCCCCGAACTCGCCCCAACCCGGGAGAGCACGCATGGCGATACCGTACGGTCCTTCCTTCTTGTACAGCTTGGCAGCGAAGTTGGCGATCTCGCTCCACTTCGGCTTCTCGGGCATCGTCAAACCGGCTGCCTCGAAGAGATCCTTGCGGTAGTAGAGCATGCAGCTTTCTCCGTAGAAGGGAGCAGCGTACAGTTTGCCATCGTCGCCGGAGAGGGCCGAGACCATCGCCGGGAAGATGTCTTCGAAGTCGTAGCCTGCATCGGCTTGCAGTGGCGTGCCCACGTCGAGTGTCCACCCCTGCTTCGCGTAGTCGGCGGCTTCGAACATGCCGATCGTAACGACATCGAACTGGGCGGATTGCGTCGAGACGTCTGTGCGGATTCGGTCGCGTATCTCATTCTCGGGCAGGACGAGCAGGTTGAGCTTGATGTTTGGATACTGCTTCTGGAATTCGCCGGAAAGCTTCTGGAGCGCGACCATCTGCGGGTTGGCGACCATGGCGATATTGAGTTCGCCCGATACGCTCGTATCGACAACAGGAGACGCAGCAGGACTCGCGTCCTGCGCGTAGACCTGACCCAGTTTGGCAAGCGCCGCGGCCGAGAGACCCAGCGCGCCCGCACGTTTCATCAAGTCCCGTCGGTTCATCTCGCTCGACATCGTGATCCTCTCCTTACGCAAGACCTGCCGGAGCCCGCACGGCGTCCGGTGGCCTCTGCTCGTCCCGCGTCGCCGACCGTTCGGCGGCTCGTCGTAGACAGGAGTCGCTAAAGAAAGCCGTGTGGCGATGGCAACGAATTGGTCCTGTCTATGGTGTAATCTACACGGAAATGACCTGCCGTGCATCCTTTGGCAAACCCCGACCGCAGTTGGCCGCTTTTCGTTCCATTCGGGATGCCGTTTCCGTCACGACAGGGCGGGAAACGGATGTTGGCGATGGACTGAATTGCTACAGTTGGCCGTCGCCGACACACGCTCTGCACTCAAGGGTGTGTGGTGGTGGGTGGACCATCCAACCGGATTTGTGGCCGGCAATGGGAGCAAATGTTGCCGGCCATAAATCTCCATGATGGCGAGAAGATTGGACAGGCTGAATATGCCGCCCACGATCTCAGACGGGCATCGGGTAAACACTAGGCGTTCCTGAGTTCACGTCATGTCAGCAGCCGCATCGAGCAGCCGCACCAGAGCGCAGTTGAGACATCTCCCGCCGCTGCGGCTCAGGTGCGTTTGGTCCCTTCGCCTCTGTAGCACTGCGAACTACCCGACGTTGGTGTCAGTTTGCGATCCGCTCGTTGATGAAGGCTTCGCATTCCTCACGGTGAAGATCCAGCGCCACCCGGATCGTCGCCGGCCGCGCGGCGGTTGCCGGTCGGGCCACCGTCATCGCCTTCGTGAATGTTCCGGTCAGTTCGACGTCGATCGCCACATCCTGCCAGACCAGGATCTCCGGTCGCAGGAGCGCCGCCGCTGCCAGTGGATCGTGCAGGAAGGTGTTCCCACCGCGCTCCTTGAACGGAGGATAGAGCGCGATCTGATCGGCAACCGCATCGTGATAGGGGGTCTGCCGCGAGCGCAGGGCATCGATTCCGCGCTGGTCGATCGTCGCCCGCAACGTGACATCGAGCGGTACGAGCGAGATCGGTGCGTTCGACGAGAACACGACGTGGGCAGCCTCCGGGTCACAGGTCATGTTGTGTTCCGCCGGACCCCGGGAGCTTGCCTCGGTCCGGATGCGTCCACCCATGATCGTCAGGTGCGCCAGTGATTCGGCGAAGCGTGGCTCCCGGATCATGGCGGCGGCCACATTCGTGAGTGGACCGATCGCGAGCAGATGAATCTGGCCGGGGTTGCTCATGACATGCTCGATCAGGAAATCGACCGCGTGCTGCGTCGGACCGTCGTCGAACGTGTCCTCGTCTTCCAGCAGCCCGACCCCCTCATGACCGGGCCAGTAGATCGGTTGCAGACCGAGGAGCGGCGCACTGATTCCTTCGTACACGGGGATGTCGGAACAACCGCGCAGCGAGAGCAACTTCCTGCAGATCCGGGCCCGCAACGCGACATCGGCGTAGACACAGGTGATGCCTTCGATCCGGACCTCGGGAGACCCCAGCAGGAAGGCGAGGGCGATGCAATCATCGACATCGGTCCCGATGTCCGTATCGAGAATCACGCGTATTGGAGGCGAATCGGACATCGATTGAGGGCTCCTCGTTCTGTAAAGGCGAATCGTTCGCGAGAAAATGAAAGGTGTCGATCGTCTCAGTTTCCAGCAAAAACGCGTTCTGGCAAGGTGGTCCGATCATTTGCGGCAGCGCCCGATGATCGCGGCGGGAACCTCGTTCCAGATCGGTCGTCTCTCCGCATGGGATCCGACGAGGCGTGGCTCGCTCACGCATTCCAGCGTGAGACCCGCATCGCTCAGGGCGTTGATATACGTGCCGAGCGTGCGATGGTAGGCGCCGACCTTGCCGGGAGGACCTGTCCTGGCATCCGACCGCCAAAACCCCTCCTCGAAATAACTGCTGATCGTGCGGGTCCATCCCCCAGGTGAGTGCGTCTCGCCGGATTGCGGGGTGTTGGTGCACGGGTGGAGGATCGCGAAGACGAACCAGCCACCAGGCCGCAGGATTCTCACGACGCTGTGGAGCGTGGGCTCCAGATCCGGAATATCCATCAGCGCCATATGGCAGACAACGCCGTCGAACGCGCCACCGGTGATGCCGTCACAGGTTCTCGCGTCGGTTTGACGATAGGTGATCCAGCGCGGTGTGCGCGCTTCATACCGGTGTGCGATGTCCAGCAACCGCGACGAGATGTCGACCCCGAGCACGTGTGCTCCCAGGTCTGCCAGGCGTCTCGCACCCCGCCCCTGGCCGCAGGCGAGATCGCAGACCGTCTGTCCCGCCACATCGCCCATTAGCGCTTCCACCTCATGGAAGAAAGGGTCTTCCTCCATGGGCTGCGTGCCCACCCATGCGTCGTACCACTCGGCGATGCGATCGTATGCGGCCACGTCCACGTCTGCGTTCATGTTCGGGTCCCTCGACTGATGCGTGCAGGATACGGGAGAAGCGTGCGCGTTCCTCTGCCGTTGCGTACAGGATCGCGCGAACCGCCGCTCGAACGGCGAAGACGAGCAGGATAACTCCGGCCCCGGGCCCGGTGATCGCGCCGGGCACAGGATGCGTACGGTGAGAGATCGGTGTGGTCGCCACGGCGATGCCGGACAGTGATATGCCGAGCACCACAAGCGAAGGGGCGTTGAGGATCGGAGCCAATGGCAGCAAATGCACGCCCACCATCAGGCAGATCCGGGGAGCGAGATACGCTGGATGACCCTGCCGGGCGATCACCGCTGATCCCACGGCGACGATGAAGCGTCGCAGGGTCCCGGCTCCCCGGCTCCCCGGCTCATCGAGTGCAGACCCTCCTCACCAGTGCGGCCATCGTAGATGCCGCTGGCGATCGCAACCCCGATGTTCGATACCGATGATACTGCGGCCTGCGGCGGCAGCGCCGATCGTGCGCTCAGGCCTACGGTATCACGCCGGTCAACATGGAAGCCGGAGCTTTGACTCCCGACGAGCGCGTCTCCTCGGCGCAGGAGGTATGGAAGCATGCTCGGAGGTGCGGCGACAATCGAACCGGTGGTACGGGTCGCGTGGGTGGCCGATGATCTGCTTGTCTTCTTCAAACCAGGCATCGAGGCGGTCGAATGGGCACGCGACGAGCCCAGACAATCGGAGCATTTCCGCAGGCGGTTGCAAGTAGCTCCATCCCGCGTCCACCTCGACTCGATCACCAACTCGTAGCGTGTAACGTGTAATAGGACGCTTCCCCCTTGTATGCACCGCTCGTGCGGTGATCACGCGGTTCAAGCAAATCTGTCCTGACATCATCGAGCGGGACATACCATTGGATAAACTCACCTGTCTCGTGCAGCATTCCCCCCGTCGCGTATCCACGATCGTCTCGTCCGCGATCATGCCTCGGATGCGCTTCTGCACATCTTCGAGGTACAGGATATGCTCGGGGGCGGTGTGTTCGAGATCGAAGTTGTATGCGCCGCCTGCTGGGCGAGTGAATGGCGCGGCACCGATAATCAAGGTCATTTGCGGGATGGCATCAGGATCGATTGTCTGAAAGTCAGGCGGCGGGTCGCTTTCGGTTCGGGGAAAGGAACGCCGGGCGGCCAAGGCTGCTCGCCAGGTAATACGATCCGATGACCAATCCCGCCGCGAGCATCTGGGCGAGGATGCCTTCGATGTTCGGGAAGAACGCAAACCACAGGCCCATCCAGTCCGGAACCGGCAGGTTGAGCGATGTCGTGCTCATCCAGCCGGCGAGTTGGAGTTCCTGCACGCTCTCCCCGACCATCACGATCAGGACAGCACCAAGCATGATGCCCGTCAGCACCAGCATCTTCTTGTAAGGCAGCCGGTGATGAGCGAGGAAGGTAAGCACTGCCACGATCGCGGTGAAGAAGAGGCCGATCGAGACGCCTTGCATCACCACTCCGGAACCCGCCTGCAAGCGCATTGACTGCAGGAACAGAACGATCTCGAACCCTTCGCGATAGATTGCCGTGAAGCCCAGCAGGATCAGACCGATCATGAGGCGCGAGGGATTCGATTTCGCCTCTGCCATCAGATCCCGCTTGCGCCGGTTGTGGTGCGAGATCCAGCCGGTCCAGTAGATCCGGTGAAAGAACCAGTTCATGATGATCAGGAGCACGACGATTGCCAGCACGCCGGTCACCGCCTGGATGTAGAGCGCAGGGGCGTTGACGGCATCGATGATGGCGATCACGATGAACCAGCTGACGACGCTCGCGAGGATGCCCACGCCGGCACCGGCCGCGACCGGCTTTCGATAACCGACGCTGCCGCCGACAAAGGTCGCGGTGATGGCGGCCAGCACGAGAATCGCTTCCAAGCCCTCGCGGAAGACCAGCAGCGCGGTGTTCATGACGATCGCGTTATGGGAAAGGTGCGGAACCGTGGGGTCGGGATTGCCGGATGCCGTGATCCCCTGCCACACCAGCGCGATGAGTACCGCGATACCCCCAACTGCGAGCAGGAGACGCCCCGTTATTCGCCACATCTGGTTCTGCTCGGTTCTGGCCGCCCATCCCGTCACCATCGTTCAGTTCTCCCACCGACAGGTATTCACTGCAAGGCCGAAGCCGGGTCGGGATTGCAATTCCGACTTGATTCATCGGATTCTATCAGCGGGAATGCCGACTCTGCAAGTAGCGATAAGGAATCCGTGCCATTTGGGCACTGAACGCAACGGGAAAAGGATCGGACGCCTGGCTTCCGTCGAGGCAAGGATCAGGCTCCTTGGTGTGGTGTGCCCACAAAGATCGGTTTTGGTATCGCTGCTCGATACGCCGCAGAGTGGCCAGTATCTCTTCTGGACCACAAGGTGTTGTGCATCACATGGAATGCATCGGAGATCGCCCCGGTGTGGTGGAGCCGGATCGTGCATCGGTGTCTCTTTGGCTTATCATCAGACAGCATTCGTTTATGAACGACAACGACGATCGTGGTACCCGAATCTCAGCGTGATATGCCTCTCTCAACCGCTTCAAGCAGCGCACCGGGCAGCACTACAGTAGGGGCGGACTCCATTGTTCAGACCGGGGAGAATTGCCGGCATGGTTCACCCCTAAGGCATTCACAGGTGCACTGGCCATCTGCCGCAAAGTGGCGTATCAGCGCACCGGGCAGATGCGCCGCGCCTTGGCTCCGCCATGCCAAACCAGGGTCGACTCCGTGTCGACCCGTACGAAACACTTGCTCTCGTGTACGGGCGAATCCGTGTTCGCCATGCCGCCAGGACGGAACGCCGGATGATGGCGGTTGCGGAGACTTCCCCTGGTGCCAACGTCATCCATACATGAAGAGTTTTGGCGACCTGCGTTCACTAAGATTTCATGCTCGCCTGCGAAAACGATGGTGGATACAGAGGTACATGGCTCCGTATTCACGAACTTCGTACGGTGAGGTTGTTTTCGCAATGACGTTCGCGGATGGACGCGACTTCATTACGGGAAGCCGATTGCTTCCCGCCTCTCGCAACAATGCAAGGATTTGTCACATGAGCGACCTTTCAGGCAACCACAATATCGTTCACAGCCGATTGAATCGGCGACGACTTATCGGTGGCCTTGCTGGAGGTGCCTTCACCTCGATAGCAGTTGGTGGCCTCGTTGCAGCTCAGGGTACGAGTGCGAAGCCGGCCGGAACACCGGCGTCAGACAGTTCGAAGGAGAATGGATCCGGATCCACTGAAAACGCTGGTCAGGGCGCTGCCGATGCCATCACATTGGTCCGGAAGGATCGTGATGCAGTGGCGTCGAAAATCGACGTCACCACCGTCGACCGGATTCTTGCCGTAGCAACGACCCTGCAATCCCAGTCGTCATCGGCGACGTCACGAGAGCAGCTTGCCTCTGCCGCAGAGACGACGGCCTGGTCCGCCCGCGACATGATCGAAGCAGAACTGTCGGGGTATGGATTGCCGTCCCAACAGATCGCCGCCAGCCAAAATCTTGCCGATCTCCACGCGTCCATCGTTGCCGCCGGCAAAACTGTTGCAACTGTTAAAAACCCCGAGGCAACCTCGCTTCTGACCATTTCCCAGCAACTCTATACATCAGCCTATGATCAGTACGGTGCCAGTATGTATGCCCAATCCGAGAAGACAGGCGACGCGGCATCCGGTCTCGCGGATGCGATCGATGAATTGCTTGGAACGTCGGACAGTGGAACCACTGGCGGTAATGACACTCAGCGCGACGGCAAGCGGAACGACGGTGGCGACGGCAGTGACACTAGCACCGGAACACCGACCGAGAACCCGGAAGATGGTTCGAGCGACTCGGAACAAAACGGCCAGAATGGTGATCGGCAGAGTGACAGCGGTTCGGATAGAAGTGACGGTGGAGGCGACGGTGAGAATCAGGGCCAGAAGGGCTCGGATTTGCCAGACCCAACTGCGCCGGTAGACGTTCCGGCACCGTTGTTCTGATCCGATCGGACCGGCAAGAATGATGAGATGACAATGGGGAGGCGATTGTCTTCCCATTGTCATCTCACTGAGGTGGCAGGCGTCGACAGCGGGAAGCGGACCGTAATGCTGAGGCCGCCGCCAAGCGGTGAGAATGCCTGGATTGTGCCACCATGCGCGTGCGTCACCGAACGCACGATCGCGAGTCCAAGCCCGAAACCGGTGACCTCTGCAGCCGGATTCCGATCCGCCCGTGTGCCCCGTCGAAACGGTAGAAACAGCGTCTCGATCCGGCTTGCATCGATCTCGGGACCGCTGTTCACGATCGTGAGTTCCGCATCGGTGCCGACGATGGAGGTCGTCACCCGCAGCCACCCTTCCGCCACGTTGTAGGTGATCGCGTTGTCGATTAGGTTGTCACAGAGTCGTTCGAGCAGGAGGCGATCTCCGCGAATCGGGGCCGGCTCAAGCCTCCCCTCCTCGATCGAAACGTCGGCAGTCCCCGCCGCACGTGCCGCGTTGGCGAGGCTGTTGCCGGCGACATCGGCGAGATCCAGCGGTTCCATGTCGAGCAGGGTGCTTTCGCTCCGCGAGAGCACGAGGAGCCCATCGATGAGCCGCTCGCTACGATCGACCGATGCCTGGATGACGGTCGCCAACTCGCGTTCCGCCTTGGTTGCCTCGGGGTTCGCCAAGGAAACATCGGCTGCCGCCTGCATGATCGCGAGCGGGGTTCGCAGTTCGTGCGAGACCTGACCGGCGAACTGCCGCTGCGTCGTGAATGCGATCTGGAGCCGCTCGAGCATCGAGTCGAACGTATCCGCAAGCTCGTGCAACTCGTCCGGTGGACCGCGTAGGGCGATCCGCTCGCCGAGGTTTTCCGACGATGCCTGTTGGGCATGCATGGTGATCTGCTGGATGGGGCGCAGAATACGACCGGCCACGAACCAGCCCAATGCCAGCGCGCCGATGGTGACCGCGATCAGGACGATTCGCGACTTCTCGCGAACGGCACGCAGCGCCTGTCGTCGTTCGCGCAGCTGGGTCTCGATCAGCCGGTACTGCGGCCCATCGGGATTGGATGCCTGAAGCGTGTCGATCCGGCCCTGGAGTCCCCCCAAAGGCAAGGCTTGGACAATCAGACGATACGTGCCGCCCAGCACGAGCAATCCACCGATGAACAGGAGTCCGCCGTAGATCAGGGTCAGACGAAGGCGGATTGTCGGTCGAAACATTCGGAACATTCGGAACCTCAGGATGGCTTCGGAGACGTCTGGAGACGATACCCAATCCCGACAACCGTCTCGATCAGGGGAGGGTTCCCGAGCTTGCGGCGGAGGTTCATGATCGTCATCCGGATCACGTTTGTGAACGGGTCGGTTTCCTCGTTCCACACCCGTTCAAGCAGATCTTCGGCGCTGACAACGCGTCCGTTGGCAACGACGATTTCCTGGAGAACGCTGAACTCCTTGCGCGTCAGGGGCACGATTGCATCACCCCGGACCACTTCCCAGCGGGCCGTATCGATGCTGAGATCACTCGCTACCAGAATGGCCGGCAGAACGGTTGCCGGGCGTCGCCCGAGTGCTCGCAGACGCGCGATCAGTTCCTCCATTGCAAACGGTTTGGTCAGGTAATCGTCCGCTCCCAACGCCAGGCCATCGACGCGGGCTGCGAGTTCGCTGGCCGCCGTCAGCATCAGGATCCTCGGAGCCGGAGATGTCGCCAGCAGGTGGCGGCAGACATCGTCACCATGCATGCCAGGCAGCCGACGGTCGAGAACCACCCCATCGTAGTGCGTCGCTTCGGCCTTCTCGAGCGCGGTCTCGCCATCCGCCGCGAGGTCGACCGCAAAGCCAGCCTGCCGCAATCCCTTGCCGATGAAATTCGCAAGTTCCGGTTCGTCCTCGACCACCAGGATTCTCATGAGGTGCCCCGCTGCCTGCAGTCCAACGGATGACGTCGATGCTCATCCAGATCTTTACGGGGAGTTTACGCGCATCTCGCTATGGTGAGGACGTATCAGGTCCAATCCGGGATCCGAATCCCTCTCTGCACCTGACCGACGTTTCCATGCGATGGATGCATCGCATACGAATTTCGACCAATCTGAAGGACAAGCCCATGCACGATGAACGACCTGGCTCACCGTCTACCATCAATCGACGCGCGCTCATCGGGGGCATCACCGGCGCTACGGCACTTGCCGTGGCAGGTGCCGGCATCGTCAATGCCCAGTCGACACCGAGCGCGGCGGAGACCACCACGCGTGAAACGACCGCCGCGACACGCGTCACGGCCCTGATTTCAGCGGTGAAGGCAGACCGTGATGCGGTTGCCGGGAAGATCGACGCCGCGATGGTCGATCGCCTGTTGGCGCTCGCGACCGACCTGCAAGCGACGTCCGGTTCTGCGGCAACGCCTGCTGCAGGAACCCCATCTTCAGGCACAGCGAGTGCAACCCAGTCATCTCCCATGCGTGATCTGGCGGCTGCCGGGATCACGGCAGCCGCCGCTCGCGAAGAGATCCTTGCGCAACTCTCCGGCTTCGGCCTTCCCTCGCAACAGGCGCCTGTCAGCAAGATGCTGGCAGCAACGTTTGAAATGATCACGACCGAGGGTGCCGAGATCAAGACCGCGAACAATGCAAACGCAACCTCGGCGCTGACCACGGCGCAGGATCTCTATACTGCGGCTCATGATGCGTACGGCACGAAGCTCTACGCCCAGGCCGGCAGGCATGATGTCGCGGCACGGCGTATGGTCGAGGTTGCGAAGGTGCTCACCGGGAAGGGGAAGTCTGGGAAGGGCAGACTCGGTATGCTGGAGAAGGATGCTTCGTCGCTCCTGAAGCGAGGAGAGAGAGGGCGACGCCACGACTGGGGATCCCCAGATGGCACCAATCGAACGGATGGCTCCAACGAAACCGATAGCGGCACACCGGTCGCCGTCCCCGATCCTTCCTTCTAGCCAGCTAGCCAGCTAGCCAGCTATCTGGCGGGCTGGTTGAACTCGCACATCCGGAGCGTCGCCATAGTGGCGACGTTCCCGTCTCCGTGGATCTGCGCGGATAACGAGGGAGAAAGTCAGATGGGGTTGGGAGTTCACGTATGCCACGGTCGCATGCGGTCGAAAACATGGTTGTCCATTGTGTTGGGATTCTTGCTGAGCGTGCAGATGGGTGCTGTCCTCGGGTTCGACACGATCGCCCATGGGGCGCCAGCCCCAGCCCCAGCCGTAGAGGTGCGTGAAAATTTGGTCTATCGGGAGATCGATGGCCAGCGCCTTGGCATTGATGCCTGCTTGCCCGTGATCGATGCATCAGCACCGAAGGCATCCCGCGCGGCGCTCTTGATGGTCCACGGTGGCGGATGGCATGGCGGCGACAAGGCAGGTCCGCAATGGCGGGCGGCATGCGAGCAGTTCGCGCGGGAGGGGTTTGTGGCGCTGTCCGCGAACTATCGTCTGGCACCGGAGCACGTGTATCCCGCTGCGATCGACGACCTCGACGCGGCCCTTCGCTGGCTGCGGGAGCCCGCCCAGGTTACATCGCTGGCGATCGATCCGGCGCGAATCGGCGCGTTTGGCGGATCGGCCGGTGGCAATCTCGTCGGACTACTCGGCAGCCGTGGCGAAGGATCGCTTTCTGGCGGATCGCGTCTGGCCGCGGTGGTTTCGCTCTCCGGGCCGATGGTGCTCACCCCGGACGCGCTCGCCTTCGATGGTGCCGAGATGAGCGATGCCAGCGTGGTCCTCACGTATCTTGGCTGCCGGGATCTCGCAAGCTGCACGGTCGCCGTCGATGCCTCGCCGATTACGCATGTCGATCCGACCGATCCGCCATATCTGCTGGTCAATTCCGATCACGAGCAACGCGTGGTTCAAGAGCAGGCTGATTCCATGGGGTTCGCACTGGATGCTGCGGGAGTTGAGAATGAGGTGATCATCGTGCCGGGAAGCGAGCACGCGATGAGTTTGTTTGCGCGTCCGGAGATCTCGACGGCGACGATCGCCTTTTTCCACAAGCATCTCGATGCGTCGCCGGCTACTCCCGTCGCCTGAGCCGCCGACATCCCATCCATGATTGGCCCCGGCATGTCGATTGCACTATGCGCGGCTAACCGCACAGGTGATTGGTGCACGACGTGAAGGAGAGTTGCTGATGAGTACCAGGATCGATCGTCGCGATGACGTGAATCCGGAACGTGGCGAGCATGAGTACGGAGATGTCGAATTCGCCGACCCCGTCAACAAGAAATATCCGATCGACAACGCCGGGCACGTGCGTGCTGCCTGGAGCTACATCAATCACAAGGACAACGCGGCCAAATACGACAAGGATGAAGTCGAGACAATCAAGGGCCGGATTACCAAGGCGGCCAAGAAGCACGACATCGAGATCGACTACGACCGCACCTGATCGTCTCTATCAACGCGGCTGGCAGCTGGCGACTGGCGCCGCCGATCTTCCCTGTTGGACCAGCGTGGCAGACCATTGCAGTCTTCGTGTCGAAAATCGGCGTATACCGATTGCACCAGGACGTGCCTGATGCGGTCGTCTCCTCATTGGTGACGATTCCTCGACCAGCAAGAAACGTGGCAGAAGATGGCTTTGTCTCCGCGCGTGCCCGCAAGAAATCTTCAACCGGTCTTTGCACGCTTTGCCCTAGCCGTGCTCATCGTCGTCTTGCTTCTGCTCGTCGCCTGGAATCCGGTCGCGGCTGATACGAACCAGATCGAAATTCGTTCGAACCTGGTCTATCGTCAGGTCGGCGGTCAGTACCTCGCCCTGGATGCCTATCTGCCGATGGCGGTGTTACCTGCTGGTACTCCCGTTCCCGCTACGGCCCGCTCTGTCGTGGTGGTCATTCATGGCGGTGGGTGGGTTGGCGGCGACAAGGCCGACGAGCATCGCGAATACATCTCCCGGGCGCTTGCGCAGGACGGCTTCGTGGTGATCTCCGTCAACTACCGGCTCGCGCCGGATCATGTGTTTCCCGCCGCGATCGACGATGTGAAAGCCGCAGTCGCATGGCTGCGACAACCTGCGCAGGTCGCGTCGCTGGGTATCGACCCGGCACGGATCGGCGTTCTGGGCGACTCCTCCGGAGCCCAGCTTGCCGGCTTGCTTGGAAGCATCGGCAGCGGTCCGCTCGATCGGGGGTCACGAGTGTCCGTGGTTGTCTCGCTGGCTGGCCCCATGTCGTTCACGACCGATCTCGCCGAGGCTGGCAGCGCAAACAGTGTGCTGATGTTTCTCGGCTGTGCCGCGGCAATACCCTGCCCGAGCCGGAAGGATGCCTCGCCGATCACGTATGTCGATCCCTCCGATCCACCCTACCTGTTGGTGAACGGTGCCGACGATCCGGTCGTCCGTCCTGCGCAGTCGGTGTTGATGGGGAAAGCGCTCGATCAGGTTGGAGTAGCCAATGAGGTCCTGATCCCGCCGATCTCCGCCCATGGGAGCGATCTCTTCCACGACGCGGGTGTTGCCAAGGCAACGATTGTCTTCCTCCACAGATACCTTGACGCGGCGACCTGAACGTGCAAATGCGCATGCATTCGAACGGGAGGTTGATGATCGCGTGGGACCTCGCAGGCGTGATTGTTGTCCTGAAGCGCATTTGACGTGACGGCTCGTGTTCGGACGCACTCAACGAGCATCCGAATAGGATGGAATCTTGCAGGGGAGGTAGGGGCGGACTCCATGTCCGCCCTTCGGTTTTCGCCACTACCACTGTCACCACATCTGGCTCGAGCTGACGGACGTCATGACGGACGCCACACCTCAGTCGGGCAGGTCTCTCCGGTAGCAGCGCTCCAGAATGGGATGACCGTCGATCTCGGCAGCCTTTGGAACGGAGTCGGGACGCTAACCAGGATGTTCGTAGAAGGCGCGGGCATGGTCGTTTTCTTCCATCACCCACAGCATCGCCTTCTCGTATCCTGATGAACGCATCCAAACCGTGATAGCCCCATCAACGCCGTCCCCACTCCGTGGTCTTGGGCCGTCGGATCAACGTAGAGCGCGTATATCTCCCCAAGTGTCTGATCGACGACATCTCGCGCCGGACCAGCATGGCAGAAACCCGAGATCCTGACGGTGTCATCGCCGTTGGCATTGCCGTTGGCATCCTCGGCGACAAAGGTCGCGGCGACAGGTGAGCCATGGTCGATCGCGTGCCGCCACATCTCCTCGCGCCGGGATGCATCGAGGCTGTCCAGGAATGCGTCGGGAAGATCGCCGCGATACGTCGCTTGCCACGTATGGACCTGAATTCCGGCGATCTGCCCCGCATTGTTCGGGAGTGCAGGGCGAATGGTGACCATGTCGTGCCTCACATCTCACACCTTTCCACTCGATCGGGCAAGCACCTGTTTGGCGAGCCGGATCTTCAAAACCTCACGATCGCCGTACCGGACGAGGGCGGTTGTGCCATCGACCTGCCAGCCCATCCGCTCGTAGAAGCCGCGAGCGGCGAGATTGCCGGCAAGCATCCACACGATCGCGCGTTGGAATCCCATATCGCGCAACTGATCTTCTCCCCGCTCGATCAGTCTCCGGCCGATGCCGGCGCCCTTGAACATCACATCGACATATATCGTGTGCAACTCTCCGTTCGGGTCGAGCAGGTCATCACCCGGTGCCATGTCTTTTTGCGGGCACACGCTGCAGAATCCAAGCAGCCGGCGTGAACCTTCTCCAGTCTCGGCTTCTTCCGCGACGAAGACGGCCATCGTGTCATCCGGAGCATCGATATCGTGTTTCCAGCGGGCATATCGTTGATCCGCCTGCTGGGCGGCGAGGTAGTCGTCCGGCACATGCCCCGATAGACGGTCTGCCATGCGCGGACGTGTATGTCGGTGATGGAGGGAGCGTCAGTCAATCTCGCCCGGCGAATGCCGGTATCGATGGCTGGCGGTGTCATGCTGGGCTTCCTTCTTCTTGGACGTCTGGATGTGGTCCGAAGCGCTGCGACGGAAACAGATATTCGAAGACGATGATCGACACCAGTACCGCGAGCAAAAGCGCAGAGACGAACATCGCGGAGACGAAGACGCCCATCACGCCCGCGAAGATCAGACCGATCGCGCCACCTACCCGAGGCCAGCTGATGTATCGTGCCATTCTCCACGTGATGTAGATCTGCGCTAGCAGATACAGGATCGGGCCAAGGATGACGACCGCCAGTTGTGCATGAGTCAGGTGGTCGTTCGGGTGGGCGATCACGAACTCGTCTCCCACCGCGGAAACGATGATTCCGGCGACAAGTACCACATGTGCATAGGTATAGGCGTCGCGGGCGAGAAGCCCCTGGTCGTCGGCGGCGTCCAGGTATTGATGCGCATATTCGGCGCCGGAAGAGAAGTAGAGCCACCAGAGTGCGGTTGTCCCGATGAATGCCAGCGCCAACGCGACGATCCGGTCGCTATTGATATTGAGCGCGGACAACGTCGATCCGGTCGCGACGATTGTCTCGCCCAGTGCGATGATAATGAAGAGTTGAAAACGTTCGTTGAAATGTTCCGGCATCACGCTCCAGGTGTTTCCGGTCAGGCGCGGACGTCCAGGTAGCCAGAACAGGAGGAGCGGAGCGCCATAGTCAACGATGACCGCGAGAATCCAGAGCGCGATCCGCCAGCCGCCATCGGCGAAGGCGCCACCGATCCAGAAGACTCCGGCCACCGCGAACCAGATCAGGACGCCCCTCGAGCGCTCGCGCTCGATCGTCCCGCGAGCAGCAGCGACGAAGGTCAGGAAGCTGTGGCGGCCAACCTGAATTGTGACGTACGCGAACGCAAAAAGCAGCGCATGGCTGCCGAACGCTTGCGGCACTGACACCGCCATCAGCAGACTCAACAGCATCAGTCCAATCATGAACACACGGATCAGCGTGGATTCCGGGTTGACCTCATCCGTGAACCAGGTGGTGTAGTTCCACGACCACCATACCGCGAGTAGGACAATAATCGATTGCACGGCCCCCATCCACGTCAGATGTGTCGCCAGCAGATGGGAGACCTGCGTGATCGCAAACACGAAGACGAGGTCATAGAACAACTCCAGCACATTGGCGCTTTGGGGCAAGTCTTGGTCAGTTTCTCGCCGAATCTCGCTCGGATCATTCACTGGACGTTCCCTGCCACGATACTTCGAGTCATTGACGGGGCAGGTTTTGAAGGCCCGTCCCATTGCGAGTGCCCTGGCGCTCGCTACATGCAGCATCTGGCGAGCAGACACCGAATACTTGCGCCTTGGTGAGGTGTTCGAACGACGTCTCGTAACGCATCATCGTGTCGATCGGGTGGTGCCCCATTGGTCTATCGTTGTCAGAAAGAATGTCGGAATGCGCAGGAGGCTGGCCGTTGCCTTGATCTGTTGAATGGCGATCGTATCGTTTCGTTGGCGACAGGCTGTCTGCGACAGGGTGGGTCGCATCTGCTGAACCAGGACGTTCGGGTGTCCAGGGTGGCTCGGGTGGCTCGGGAACAGGAAATCTGTTGACGGTTGCTGCCGTCAAAACACCGACCCCAACCATCAAAACCACCAAGACACCAACGGGCAATTCAGGATCGGCTGGCAATCGCAACGACCCAAAGAATGCCACCACCAAATGCAGCGATGGCGCCTACGATCGCCGGGTGTGCTTCAGCCACAAGGGCGTCAAGTAATGAACGAGGTAATCGTTCGATTCACCCGGTGTTGATCCCACTGCGTGTTCGGGGCGGGAACCAGAATGAGCCGAGTCCCGTTTGTGATTGGTCCCATTCGCCAGTCTGTCACGGCCCTACTGAACTCCGACTCTGCTCGAAATAGCCTGACTGTTCACACATCCATACATCCACGCATTCACCGGTGCTCCCGCAGGTGCTTCGACCAAAGCTCATCTGGTTGCGCCGAACCGCACGCCATCGACATTCCGAGAACGCCTCGTCCCGCCATGGCCCGGACTCTGCATAGAGCAGTGTGAACTGAGGTCTGCATGCAGGAACGCGACCACCAACATCAGCAGGTCGCTGAGTGCATCTTGATCGCCCTCCCCGTCTTCTCAGGAGTATGCACGTGTTTACCGGGTTGGCGCTGCCGTATTTGCTGGCGATCTTCCTTGCCGGGGCCATCGCCGTATGGAAGGCGGGGACGTCTCTTTCGGACCAGACCGATGTGCTGTCCAAACACTTTGGGTTGGGTGAGGCGCTAGGTGGGGTCATCCTGCTGGCGGTCGCCACCAATCTTCCCGAAGTCGCGATCACCGTCAGTGCAGTCTTTTCCAATAACATCGGTGTGGCGATCGGCAATATCCTCGGTGGCATTGCGCTGCAAACCGTCGTCCTCGTGGTGCTCGATGTGTCTATGCCGGAACGCCACAGAACGTTGAGCGGCATGGGTATATCGCTCATGCTGGCGGTCGAGGGATTGCTCGTTATCCTTGTTCTCGCGCTCGTTGTGATGGCAACCGAGCTTCCGGCGTCCGGGACCTTTATCCGCATCGAACCGGGAGCGCTTGGGATCGCCGTGGCGTGGATCGCCGGAGTCTGGCTGATCGGCAGGGCGCGCAAGGATCTTCCTTGGCAGCTCATGGACAAGGATTCGGCGGATCACCAGGGGGCGGAGCAGGGATCGCCGGGAGATCAGCATGCATCTGGAAAGAAATCGCAGGATTCCCAGGAGACCGGCATCGGACGCTCCATGATGATGTTTGTCGCGGCATCGATCGTCACGCTGATCGGTGGTGTCTTGCTCGAGCGTTCAGGTGATGCGATTGCGACGCATATCGGCATGAGTGGCGTCATCTTCGGTTCCACGGTGCTCGCGGCATCGACCGCCCTGCCCGAGCTTTCGACGGGCCTCTCATCGGTCAGGATCAAGGATTATCAACTTGCGGTCAGCGATATTTTCGGTGGCAATGCGTTCCTGCCCGTACTTTTCCTGCTTGCCGCCATCATCTCCGGCAAGGCAGTCCTGCCTCATGCCCAGAACACCGACATCTACCTGACCTCGCTTGGCATGGTCCTGACCGCGATCTACGTCTTCGGTATCATCTTTCGCCCAAAACGTATCGTTGCCCACATGGGGGTCGATTCTCTGCTCGTGCTGATCATCTATGTTGTTGGTATCGTTGGCCTGTTCGTGATCGCATCGTAGGAGGTATCTGCGGGAAAGCGACGGGAGCACGTCAGGCAACTTCGCCCGGCGTGTGGCGTAAGAACACCACATCGAAGGGGATAAACCGCATGGATACGACTGACACAATTCTCACCATACTGGCCGTTCGCTCGTTTCAGGACCGTGCCGTTCCGGACGAGGTGGTCCGGCAGATTCTGGAGGCCGGTCGCCTTACCGCCAGTGCGATGAACAAGCAGCCGTGGCATTTCGTGGTCGTTCAGGATCGTGCCCGGCTGGCAGAACTGGCAACCGCTGTCAAAACGGGACCCTATATCGCGGACGCTCCGCTCGCGATTGTTGTCGTTGTCGACCGCACCAAGTGGTCGATTTCCGATGCCAGTCGTGCCGTGCAGGACATGATGCTCACCGCGTGGTCACTGGGCGTTGGCTCCAACTGGGTTGGATTTGCCGGCGCCTTGGGAGCCGTCAACGACCTGCTCGGAATACCCGCCGACCTGGAGGTAGTGACGGTTATTCCCTTCGGCTACCCCAAGGACAACATCGGCAAGGGCAAGAAGAACCGCAAGCCGTTCGAGGATCTCGTCTACTGGGAGTCGTGGGGAACGACCGCCCCAACGACCTAGCGGCACGCTTTTGGTAATTCATCGACAGAACAGAAACCATCGAGTGGCGTATGCCACCCGATGGTTCCTGTTTGATGGCGGTTTGGAAACGCTCGTGCTACCTTGCGATCGTGGGGACAACGTGGTCGATCACGTTCGAGTCGCCAAGACCCGCGCACCAAAGGATGATTCCGAATGTCAGACGCTTCCTCCTCCGATCAGTCGATCGGCCCGGCTGACCTCCGCGCCATGCTCCGGATTGCCGGTCTCGCCATCCCGGAGGAACGTGTGCCCGTCGTGCTCGCCGAGCTCATCAGCCAACGTGCCTTCGCCCGCATGATCGATCCCGTTCTCGAAGACGCTCCCGAATCCGGGTTTGCAGCTTACGATCCATCATGGTCTGCCAGAGATCACGACGAGGCATCCCGATGACGATCGATCTCTCGACCTTCACCCTGCGCGGGGCCGTTCTCGGCCTCGAACGTCACGATTTCAGCGCGGTCGAGCTGATCGACGCGACACTCGATCGTATCCGGGCTACCGAGCCGGACCTCCACGCCTACGTCGAGGTCTTCGCCGGTGAGGCTCGCGATGCCGCGCGCGACGCCGACCGCTCGGGTGAGGCCGAACGGGTTCGACGACCGCTGCTCGGTATTCCCGTCGGGATCAAGGACATCTTCGATGTCGCCGGCAAGCAGACCAGGTGTGGCTCCAGACAGCGGGCAGATATCGATGTGGCGCGTGATGACGCCGAGGTTGTCCGGCGCTGGCGGCGCGACGGCGCGATCTTTACCGGCAAGACGGTCACCCAGGAATATGCGGCGGGCGTCGTCAGCGCTCCGGCGCGGAATCCGTGGGCTATCGATCGCGTACCCGGCGGCAGTTCCGGCGGTTCCGCCGCGTCCGTCGCGATCGGCAGTTGTCTCGGGGCGATGGGGTCCGATACCGGGGGCAGCATCCGCATCCCGGCATCGGTCACGGGCACGGTTGGACTCAAGCCGACATTTGGCCGGCTTCCGGTCTCAGGCGTCTATCCACTCTCGCCGTCCCTGGATACGGTCGGGCCGATCGCGCGGTCAGTCGCCGATGCGGTGGTGCTCTACCTCTCGATGGCGAATCGGACCGCCGAGATCGCCGGAGTCGATGGACTGCTCACACCTTATGGAAACAAGGGGCTCGACGGCGTCCGGATCGGCGTGCTGACGTCCTTCTTCAACGAGAATCTGCAGCCGGATGTGGGTTCCTCGTTCGACGACGCCGTGCAGGTCCTGCGTCACCTTGGTGCCGAGATCATCGACGTCGATTGGCGAGAAGCACCGGTCGCGCGGGCTGTTGCCGCGTTGATCAACCGGATCGAATCGGGCACGATTCACCACGATCATCTTCGCCATCGGCCGGAACTGATGGGGGAGGACGCCAGAAGCCGCTTCGAGGCGGGACAGATACTCCCGGCCAACGTGTATCTGCGGGCGCGGATGGCACGCGAAATCGTCCGCGATCGAATCGCCACAGTCTATGGAGACAACCGGCTCGATGTGATCGCCGTGCCGACAATCGCCGCCACCGCTGCTCGCGCAGATCATCTGGTGCTCGATTTTCCGGATGGTCCCGAGGTTGTCGGGCCTGGACATACGCGCCTGACGATGCCGTGGAATGCAACGGGACAGCCCGTCATCTCCGTGCCGTCTGGTGCCGACCGGGATGGTCTGCCGATTGGGCTCGCCTTCGTTGGTCGTCCGGATGACGAGATCGGGATCAGTCGTATCACCCATCAGTACGAGCAACATACCGGCTGGTTCCAGGCGAACGCCGGCGCGAAGTTCGCATCCCACTCACACTAGATTCTCACGCCGAATGCCGAGTCGTTGGTGGGAAGCGATCATGCGTCTGCGGCCGCTCGAAGGCGAACGATAGACTCTGGAGAGATGTGCGTCGAGGAGTGTCTGCCCGGGCGTACCGGCTGGCACGGCTGGCACCTGCAAGCGTCGCGCACTGCCGCCCTGACACCGGTACGACAGACGACGATGGAGAACAACCCTGCGATGGCTGATGCACCGCCGATTCGTGATTACCTCATGGATATGGACGGCGTCATCGTGCACGAGGAACGCGCGATTCCCGGTGCCGAGCGCTTCATCTCCCGGTTGCGCGAGGCGGGGCATCCGCTCCTTATCCTCACGAACAACTCGATGTATACCGCGCGTGATCTCGCCGTCCGGCTCGCCCACTCTGGCATCACGGTCACCGAGAGCGACATCTGGACGTCCGCCCTGGCGACCGCACAGTTTCTTTCAAGCCAGCGTCCCCACGGAAGCGCGTTTGTGATCGGCGAGTCGGGCCTGACCACCGCCTTGCATGAGGCCGGCTACACGCTGGTCGATCGCAATCCGGATTATGTCGTGATCGGCGAGACGCGAGCCTACTGTTTCGAGCGATTGACGCGAGCGATCCGGCTTGTCAACGATGGAGCGCGCTCTATCGCCACGAACCTCGATCCCACCGGACCGTCCCAGGATGGCCCCCTGCCGGCGACGGGCGCCGTCGTTGCACTCATCTCGAAGGCGACCGGTGCGGCACCCTACTTCGTCGGCAAGCCGAATCCGCTCATGATGCGCTCTGCCCTGCGCACCCTGAATGTGCATTCCGAGGAGACCGTGATGATCGGCGACCGGATGGCTACCGATATCGCCGCCGGGATCGAAGCGGGTCTTCGCACGGTTCTCGTCCTGACCGGCAGCACGAACCGGGAGACCGCCCTGCGCTTTCCCGACCTGCCGACCAGAATCGTCGATTCGATCGCCGATCTCGTGGACGAGGTGTAAGTCGGGGAATCGGGTCGCATCGTATCATTATGACACGACGCTCCCACGTTCCCGCGTGCCCACGCCCCGTCTCGGACCTGAAACCGTGACCCTCGTCCACCTCTTCCCTGCCCGATTCATCTCTGGGCCCCATAAGAGAATCGCAGGTCATGACGAAAGGATCACAAGTTGTGTGATCCTTTCGTCGCTTCTGGATTGAGGTCTTGAGTGGGATTCCGGGACAACTTCACGCATGAAGAATGGACTCGATGGCAACCTGTTATGACTCCAAGGCGTCGGTGGCAGGTGCGGGCGCGTAAGAGAGGACCACGACGCCGTTCGGGAGGGATACCGTTCGCGTCAGCTCGAGCTTTTTCTCGAACGGCGTCGTGAAGAGACGCTGACCTGTTCCAAGCACGATCGGGAAGATCATCAGGCGATACTCGTCGATCAGGTTCGCCTGGATCAGCGTCTGTGCAAAATTCCCACTTCCGCCGATCAGGATGTTCCCTTCATGCGCCCGTTTGAGCTGCTGCACACCCGCGACGATGTCGTCACCGAGCGGTGTCGCATTCCACGTCAGGTCGGTCAGCGTCCGGGTGGCCACCGATTTCGGCAGACTGTTCATGCGATCAGCGAACCCATCCTCGTCGGTCATGTCCGGCCAGGCCGTCGAAAACTCTTCGTAGGTTATCCGGCCAAGCAGCATGGCATCGCTCGCCATCAATTCGTCGAGCTTGAACTTTCTTCCCTCGTCGCTCCGAAACGCACCCGACCACTGGGGGCTCTCGATCACGCCGTCGAGGGTGATGAATTCAGTCAGAACAACCTTGCCCATCGAGATCTCTCCTTGAACGCTGATGAGGTTCCCGGGGATGCGACTCCACAATCGCAGACCGGCAGGTGGACATCATGTGATTTCCACCCATACGAGTTGCCGAGACGCGCGCGTTTGCACCGCAAGGATGTGAATGTAGTGCAACGAAACACCTGGACATCTGACCGGCTCGACTCACCGTCGAACATGTCACGAATGGCAGCAGGAGCACCCTTCCGTGCCAGGTTCGACCTGTTGCACTGATTCCGGGGCCTCAGATCCGTACCGGTCGTGGAGCTGCCACCACTCGTAGAGCGGTGTTTGCGGACGACCGGCAGGGGAATCTTCCCACAGTTCCTGGCGCCCGAGCGGCGTCAGGTCAAGGAAACTGAAGGTGTTGAGCACGACCTCGCAACCACGCGCATCCGTCGAATACGTTCGGAAGATGCGGTCGCCATCGCGTAACAGGACCGTCAACGGATGGGTTTCCTCGTCGTCGACCGTCGCGCCAAAATCGATGTTGAAGTCGGAACCGAACGAGGAATACCACGGTTCTGTCCAGCCCATGCGCTGCTTGAACGGAGTGATTTTCGAGAGCGGCGCGCGCGAGATCAGCACGCGGGACGTATCCCGTGCATGAAGATGGGCGGGATGGCCAAGATTGTCGGCCAGCATGGAGCAGCCAGTGCATCCTTCATCCCACGACGGATGGAACATGAAGTGGTAGACGATAAGCTGACTGCGCCCGTCGAACAGATCGAGCAGGTTCACGCGGCCCTCGGGTCCCTCGAATGTGTATCTCTTGTCGATCTCGACCATCGGCAAACGTCGACGTTCGGCGGCGAGCGCGTCACCGGCGCGCATGTGTGCCTTCTCCTTCGCGAGGAATGCGGCGCGGACGCCCTGCCATTCCTCGTCAGAGACAATCGAGGGGTAACCGGGTTGTGCTGCGGGTGCCACGATGGTGTCGGTCATGATCGAACATCCTTCCATAGAGTTGATGATTGGCAGATTACGAGTGAACGAATGACGTTATCCCCCCGAGATCGCGCCGAGAATGATGTATGGCTCCCGCCCATCGGCGACGGAGTCCGGAAGCGGATCGTCCGGATCGGTGTGGGAGAGGTCCTGTTCGCAGGCGTAGAAGCGGATTCGTGGGCGCCGTCGATCCTTGATCGCGTCGCGCAGCGTGCCTCGTAACGACGGATACGTGCGCTCGAGGGCATCGATCACGGCACGCTGTGTCGGGGTGCCATCGAGCGTCAACTCGATCTCGGGTCCGACCTTGGCGATGGATTGCAGTGGACCGGGAAGTACGATGCGAATCATGACAGCGTCTGCACTTCCACCGACAACACGGCCGGAAGATCTCGAACGATCGGGTTCCACGTATCTCCGGAATCCGCCGAGGCATAGACCTGACCGCCTGTCGTCCCGAAATAGACACCACAGGATGGCAGCGTATCGACCGCCATCGCATCCCGGAGGATGTTGACGTAGCAGTTCTCCTGGGGCAGTCCGTTCGTCAGTGCCTCCCACTCGTTGCCACCGGTACGGCTGCGATAGACACGAAGCTTGCCTTCGGGCGGGAAGTGCTCGGAGTCGCTCTTGATCGGCACCACATAGATGGTTTCCGGTTCATGGGGATGCACTTCGATCGGGAACCCGAAATCGCTCGGAAGATTGTCGCTCACCTCATGCCAGTGATCGCCGGCATTGTCGCTCCGCATGATGTCCCAATGCTTCTGCATGAAGAGCACGTCTGGTCGGGAAGGATGCATCGCGATGCTGTGGACGCAATGTCCGACATCGGCATCGGGATCCGGAAATCCCTCCGAGTGGAGTCCCTTGTTGATCGGTATCCATGTGGTACCGCCGTCATCGGTGCGGAACGCTCCGGCGGCGGAAATTGCCACGATCATCCGCTGGTCGTTTGCGGGGTCGAGGATGATCGTATGCAGGCAGAGGCCGCCAGCGCCGGGAGCCCAACTCATGCCGGAGGTATGCTTGCGAAGTCCGGGAAGTTCCTCCCACGAGTTCCCGCCATTGGTCGAGCGAAAAAGCGCGGCGTCTTCGATCCCGGCATAGACGGTGTCGGGATCGGTCAGCGATGGCTCGAGGTGCCAGACCCGGGCGAATTCCCACGGGTGTGCGGTGCCGTCGTACCATTGATGAGAACCGGCATCCCCCGCATACGGGAATTCGTTGCCCACGGTATCCCACGTGACGCCGCCATCGTCCGATCGCTGGATCAGCTGCCCGAACCAGCTATTCGACTGGGAGGCATACAGGCGATTCTGATCGACCGGCGAGCCGTTGACGTGGTAGATCTCCCAGCCGGGAAAATGGGGGCCGCTGACCTCCCAGTCGCGCCGTCCTTCGTCCGACGTCAGAATGAATGCACCCTTGCGGGTCCCGACAAGCACGCGTACACCAGGCATGAAACCTTCCCTCCAGCTGCCCCCGGAAGATATTCCGGCGAGCGTCATATGCGAATACAACGTCGTCGACAACGCTGGCCTTCAACGCCAGCAGGGACGTGTGGCCACGTGCGGACGACATCGCCATCGAACGTCTTGTCAGGGTGCGAACGACATGCCCTTGTCGTCGAGTGCACGGCGAAGCAGATTGAGGGCCTGGCGTCCGATCCCGTGAAGCTGGCCGATGTCGGATTCCCGGACTCCGTCCAACTGTGCGATCAGGTGATAGCCAGCAGCGAGCAACGCCCGCCGCGCCGGCGCACCCAGCCCGGCCGGCAAATCGCTTTCGTCCGAATCGGCGTGGCGAGTCCATTCCACATCCCTTTCCGAGACTTCTCCTGCCGATGGGAAACGAACCCGTTCAGGGTCGCCATCGGAACCGGGTATCGGTCTGCGTATTCACGCGTAACCTATCCGTGGCCTTCCAAATCAGGACGTGGATCTATCTTAAGGCACGCGAACGTTCGCGGCTTCTTCTGGATTGCGATGTCGACTCATGCACGTTCGGGGGACACGCCGAAGCGGACCAGGTTTCGACCGCGAGCCTTCTCCGCTTCTTCGAGACGATTCTTTGGCATTGCGGTCGTCTCCAGTAATGTCAGCAGGCGTGCCGACACACCGGCGATCTCTTCGACCGCCGATGCAAATGCAGCCTCGTTTGCCTGGGAGGGTTTGCTGAAGCCACTTATCTTGCGGACGAACTGGAGCGATGCGGCGATGATCTCATCTTCTGTGGCGGGCGGCTCGAAATTGTAAAGCTGTCGGATGTTGCGACACATGGACGAGACCTCCATTCTTGTCGACGCTGGATCTGCCGGGTCGGTGTGTTTCAGCGTGTTGACATGAGTGTACGTTCATTTATCGATGGCGGCGTAGGTGCTTGTCCAGAAATTGGTCATTGCCGCCGGTGCACGAGGCGAACCCATGGCGACCTGTGTCAGATGCAGCCCGATCAGGTTTTCTGAGCGATCGATGGCCCAAGAGGTTCCGAGCCCGCCCGTCCAACCGAATTGACCGGGATTGGCGGAGAGACTGGTTCGCCGCGTGGTGACCGCCGCTCCAAAACCCCAGCCTTCGAGCCCGAAGATGTCGCCATCGGGAACTGATGCGGCTTTCTGTTCGGGGGTCAGGTGATCCGTCATCATCGTCTCGACGGCCGCGCGGGAGAGAACGCGTTCCTGCCCGTTGGTACGGGCGCCCTTGGCGAGGAGCATCCGGGAGAAGCGCAGCACATCGTCAGCGGTGGAGACCAGTCCGCCAGCACCGGATTCAAAAGATGGAGGTTCGCTCCATTGGCCACCGGCCGCTTCATCAAACACATCGAGGTTGCCCGACTCCGGGTTCGTTTCATAACTCGTGGCAAGTCGGTCGATCTTCTCCGGGGAAACGCTGAAACCGGTGTCCACCATGCCGAGCGGCCCGAAGATCCTCTCCTGCAGGAAGTTTCCAAACGCTTGGCCAGAAGCGCGTGCGATCAGAATGCCGATGATGTCGGAAGCGGTGTTGTAGTGCCAACGCTCGCCCGGTTGGGTCAGAAGCGGAAACGCCGCGAGGCGGCTGAGCCAGGCATCTGGCGCTGGGACTTCTTGCGGATGCGGAGGACCGTCGACGATGCCGGCAGCGGTCATCGCACGCTGGATCGGGTACGTTTCGGGCATCGCCATCACGATTCCATACCCCGAGGTAAAGGTCAGGAGATCGCGAAGGGTGAGTGCGCGATTGGCGGGAACGGTGTCGCCGACCTCGCTGTCGAGACCAGATAAGACCTGGCGATTGGCGAGTTCGGGGAGGAATTCGTCCACGGGATCGTCGAGCCGGAGGCGGCACTCCTCGATCAGAATCAGTGCGGCGACCGCAGCGATCGGCTTGGTCATCGAGGCAATCCGAAAGATCGTGTCGCGTTGCATCGGCTCGTTCCCACCATGCGCGAGGGTGCCGACGGCGTCGACATGGACCTCGTCGTGCCGGGCAACGAGCGTGACGATGCCGGGAATGTCGCCACGCTCGACGTATCCATTCATGACGTTGTGCATGCGATCGAGACGTGATTGCGAGAAGCTGCGGGAGGTCATCCTGTGATCGCTTCCTTGTATGGTGAATTCGGTCACGCGTCGTGTTCCGCAGGGTCGATCCTCTTGATCGCGCGGTCTGAGGTGCATTCCAGCCGGGCCCAAATGATCGACCCATCCGCTCGCGAATCCGGAACGACATTCTGCCGTCCTGATCCCCGCGGACGCTGACTACCTTCCAAGAAGGGGGCGCATTCGATCGTCGCGCAAGAAGAGTCCCACCCAGACCAGTACGCCGACCGCAGCTGCGAAGATGAACGAGGCGTCCTCGACACGGACCTGGGTCGCGATTGCCCCACCCATATACCCCGTCAACAGGATCGCGCCGAAGAAAGCGGTACGTGGAATCGAGTAGAGGATGGTGCAGGCGAGCAGGGATAGCCGAGCTTGACGCTCCCCTCGACCGACTGATCGATTTTCAGGATCTTCCCGATGCTATCGAAGAGAAAGAAAATCACGAGAACGATGCTGATCACACGACCGCTCCAAAGCCGTGTTTTCGAAGATGAACCTCGCGTTTCCCTTGTCGTTTGTCCGTTGGTGGCTTCATCGGTTGTGATCGAGACCATGGGAGGCTCCTTTTCTGCCATTAGAACAGCCAGCGAGTCTGGCTGTGTGTATCCTTGCCGAAAGCAAAGGCGGTTGCCGGTCGAACTTCGAAGACCAATGCGACGTTCCCCATCTCTCCTTGCAAGGCACCATCGCGAACCGTGAAGTGCCAGTCGCTGCCGTACTTCGCTACGTACGCAGCGGCCACCCGTTCCAGCAATATCTCATCGGTGACCCCCACCGCTTCGCCCTCGAGAACCAGATCGAGACCCTCGTTCAGCGAATCGCAGCCGGTCGTGATCACGCAATGCGCACGTGTGGCCAGGTTTCTGGCCTTGCGCTCTTGCCCTCCCGTGCAGAAGTGAAATGCGCCGTTTAACCAGATGCCGATTATCGGTGTCACATGAGGACGGCCATCTGGTCGCACGCTGGAGATCCAGTAAACCTCTGCCTTTGCCAGCCTGTCGCTGGCCTCGACCCAGGATGTGGCTGTTGCATCCTCGCTGCTGTAACGCGAGTCCAGTTCACCCAGTGTTTCATTGCCGGCCATGTGCTTCCTTCCCTGACGTGCGTCGTCCTGAAACCCGGTTGTGTGTCCTGGGGTCCTCGCAACCGGGACCGTATGCGAGAGCCTTTGTTTGCTGCCTGGCCCTGCACGATGTCGATCTCCCGGTGGTGAGCCATGGGCAGCGTGTCGAATGCGTTGATGGAACCGCCCCTTCGGGTCTCGTTAAGATCGTATGGCAAGGCGAGGATTGTGACTTCTTCCAGCTTGCGGTGGTTGCTCGTTCGCACACGTTGCCGTGATCCCGTTCGGGCACATGGGTCATCCCGAGCGACGCCAACTATCAAATTCCACACAATGTGCAAGTGCTCCCGATACCGATACCGATATCGCCCCCATCCGTTAACCGGAGACCTCGATTCCTGCAGCCGCGTCGGGCAGCCGCATCGGGCAGCGCTCGACGGTCCTCACGAGGTCGGTCAGTACAGGGGCAGGAGAAGGAGAAATGTTTAGGGTTAGATCCACGGACGGACATCTTCGTCTTGGCCGCGTTCTTGCATCGGGACAGACACGAGTGTTGCCCGTTCGAGGCGACCAGCGGATCACGTTGAATACCCATCAAGGAGTTCGATCATGGCCACGGCGACTCGTGACAAGACCCGCACATTCCCAACAAAGAATGACCTTGCGCAGGACGTGCGCGTAAAAACGATCGCTCTTCTGAACCAGCAGCTGGCCGATACGCTCGATCTCTACTCGCAGACAAAACAGGCCCACTGGAACGTCAAGGGCTCAGACTTTTATCAACTGCATCTGCTCTTCGATGCGCACGCCGCGCATGTCGTGGAGTGGATCGATCAACTTGCCGAGCGCGCTGTCATGCTTGGTGGCTACGCGACGGGAACGGCCCGGATGGCCGCTGCCAATTCGGCCCTGCCGGAATATCCGACCGAGATCAGCGCAGGCATGGATCATGTCCGGGCGCTCGTCGATCGCTGGGGCACCTACGCTGCCTCGACCCGCGAGGGGATCGACACCACCGACGAGTGGGGCGACGCGGACACCGCCGATCTCCTCACCGAGATCTCGCGCCAGGTGGACATGGACCTGTGGTTCCTTGAGGCCCATCTCCAGGACTAATCCGCCTCCAGTCCGGACAAGCCCTGGACGTACGATACATCTGGGGCTTGCTTATGACCGGTGTTCCCCAGCATCACATCCATCATTTCGGCAGTGCAAAGGACACCGTAGCCTCAACACTGTCTTGCCGCATCCCCCACTCCCGTCATTCCGAGCACCACCAGGGACAATGTCGTATGCAGGGCGATTTCGACCCAAACACCCTTTTGTAGCAGTCCGGGATAGCCGACTACCGATATGGTCGCCGGTGATCTGGTTTATCCTGCCGGAGCACTGATGCTGCGAGAACGGCCAATGCGATGGTCTGCCTCGCTATCTCCTTCGGAATGGAAACACCCATTTCTTCCAGCGTTGGATGCAACCGTTCGGCTTCCGCGCATAGTGCCCGGATGACCTCCAGCGCTCGCAGAGGGTCGATTCCCCATTCCAAACGCGGAAGTATCGCGTCGAGCTCCGGTTCGGTCCCGCGGTTCTGGGCCTCGGCAGCCGGGTTCGGGCCGTCCTGCATCTCGACCAAACGCCAGAGGTGGATGAATGCCCCCGTCAGCAGGTCGATCTGCGAACTCGCGCGCCGACTCTCACCTCTTCCCGCATACTTGATGGCGATCGGCGCCATCGCCCAAAAGAAGATCAGGGAGTCGTTCGCCTGCTCCCGTCGCTCGATTGTCGAAAGTGATGGTGGGATTACGATGGGAACGGGTCGATGTGCGAACACGATAGTCGTTTCCGGTGGGCGGGTCGCATCGCTGGCCGGTCCGATATTCCAGTCGACTTCGAGCGGTCCTGGATAAATCACGAGCTGGAAGCGGCTACGACCTTGCGCATTGGATGGCATCTCGCGCTGAATCAGAAGCGGATCACCGATCCGCCGGTAGAACTGGTCGCGCTCGTCCAGAAACGCGGCGAATGCATCGTCGTCAACTGCGATGTACAGGTCGAGATCGCTCCATGCATCTGCCACGTTGCGCCCAAACGAGCCGGAGAGCCAAACTGCCGCGACGCGAGGATCCGCTGCGAGCACGTCCGTGATCCGTTCAAGAAGGACGCCGCGCTTGTGCGCGTAGTCATCAAGTGTGGCCGTGGGGATATCTGCCAAGGTATTCCTCACTGACTAAGGTTGGAGTGAATCTTCGTGAACTTCATCCTGCTAGAGAGATGACAACGTAATTCTGTGCGCGTTCCGGAGTCTTTCCGCAGGGAGTTGCATAGGATGAGTCGTGGTATATTGCGGATTCAGTCGGCCTGCGGCGTGGGCTGCAGCTGTTTAGGTTCCTCGCGAAATCCGCCGCTGCTGCAGGGATGAGATGGGGCGAGGGTTATTGGTATACCAGAATGCTTTCGGTATGCAATCATAGTAGGGTTATGAATCATATATGACGCGAATTTATGATACCTCAATAGGAGTCTCTTACATGTTCGTGATTAGACAAGCTTCAGCATCTGATCTGCCATCGATCTATCGTATTTTCCTGGAAGGCGAGATTGAGTAGGGTGCCACTGTTCCTCCAATTTCGAAGACACCCATGTTCCTGAGGCAAGAGCTGCAGTCGGGCCATATGGTCGTCTGCGAAGAAGATGATGAAGTCATAGGGTTCGCTACCGCCATTACCTGAGGTGAGATGATGTACCTTGCCGAGCTTTTCGTGCGGTCGGATCGTCATTCTGGAGGGGCAGGAAAACTACTCCTTCGACATGTGCTCAAAGGCGCCGATGGACTATGTACGCTAAGCTCGGCCGATCCCAGGGCGATGGCGCTCTATATACCTGCAGGCATGCGTCCGCTTTGGCCCAATCTCTGGATGCGTCAGGATGTGACGACGAACTCAACGCCAAGCCATGAAGGCTTGGGTGTTGTTGCAGAAGAAGCGGCTGCAAATGATCCCGAGTTGATCGCGTGGGACGATGAGGCGAGTAAACGATCGAGGGCAGTGGATCATCGATACTGGGCCGATACTGGCGCGGTACCTTTCTGGTTCACCCGAAATCACAAGCGTATAGGATATGGATACCTCCAAACCCGCTCCGAATCTGCAGTTTGGTCGCAGGGTGCGATCACGATCGGTCCGCTGGGAGCAAAGACCCCTGAAGACGCCGCTGCGTGTCTTGGCCGTGCGGCCTATGAGGCTGCCAGCAGAGGAAGCATAGTGCGCGTCGCGGTTCCCGGGCCACACTTGGGACTCAGGCCGCTATTAGCGGTCGGATTCAGAATCACCTATGTGGAGACATACTTGGAGTCGAAATCGTATGGGGTTGATCCGCGACTCTACGTCGGCTCAGGCGATTTGTTTTAGCCAGGACTAGCGAATCGCGTCATGTAGATGTGGGCGTGGGCGTTTTAAAGGCGGTGAAGGGTTGCCCACTGCCCACAAGCGGTGCTGGTCGATGCGCGGTTGATAGCTGAGGGCCAGCGGAATCAACCTCTCGTCGATGGCTCGGACAAGCTGAGCCGTTACGGGAATGGGGAATGACGGGTCATTGCAGGATACGGTTCCAGACTGCGGGTCCGATTGGCGATATTCCAGCAGGGGAGTTCGAAGGAGCCCGGAAGATCGACGTATTCCATGAGATAGCGACGATTCTGGACGTAGTTGCCATGAACGGTCTCTGTGCCGTCCCAAGATCACGCCAAGGCGACGTCCGCGTTTTTTATCAGGCATTTGGATGTTCTACGTAGGCTCATTCGAAAGCCACTGTCAAGGTGAGTGGAAAGCGCGGCGTTTTGGATGGGGGGACCAAATATACTGGGTGGGCATCGACTTCGTTTCGACCCAATGCTCCGCAGAGCTAAGGGTTTATCTCAGGTCTCCGCTCAGCGTGCTTTCAAATTCGTCTTATCGACGAGTTCACAGAGGGAACGCTGGTAAACGGCGTGGTGGTCCACATGATTTCCGCTTGATGAGCGGCGTGGCGAGCTCGACTCGAACGGTATCGACTGGTTCATCTGCTATCAGGCGCAGCAGCATCTTGGTGGCAACGCGTCCCATCTCGAGGAGCGGCTGGCGCACGGTCGTCAGAGCCGGAGTCACCAAAGCGGCATAAGGCATATTGTCAAAGCCGACAACGCTCATCTCATCCGGGACACGCATGCCTCGCTCGTATAACGCTCTATACACCCCCAGGCATTGCTCGTCGTTGCCTACGAAGACCGCCGTGGGGGGGACAGGCAGCGCCAAAAGCTGCTGCATTTCCCGGTATCCCGATTCTGCCTTCCAGTCACCGTGGCGAATCAGGGACGGGTCGAAGGGTGCATCAGCCTCCTCCAGGGCGAGACGATAGCCCGCGAACCGGTCCTGAGTGGCCGGGGAGGCAGCTGGGCCAAGCAAGGCGGCTATCCGCTGGTGCCCCAGCGAGAGCAGATACCGTGTCGCAACTCTCCCGCCAGCCCAGTTAGTGGCGGTCACCGACAGGTCCTCGGGGCCGAGCTCGCCCATCCGATCAACCACAACGAAGGGGATACTGCGCCGACGCAGCTCCTGGAGATGCATGGACCGCTTATCGGCGAGTACTAATATCGCGCCGTCCGTCGAGTTCTCAGCCAGTCGTTGCACCCATTGTTGGTCACGTTGATGGTAGTTGTGAGTCGTGGCGAGCACAACGCGCACATCGGTTGATATGAGTGCCTCCTCCACGCCTCGCAGGATCTCCGCAGCGTAATCGCTGTTGAGCAATGACTGCACCACGAAATCGATTTGCCCACTTCGCCGATTCCTGAGTGACCGCCCAGCCTGGTTTATGACATAGCCGTGTTCTGTCATCACGCATTCAACACGCACGCGAGTCGCCGCGGCTACGTCGGAGCGCTGATTGATCACTTTGGAGACGGTGGAGATGGAGACGCCCGCCAGGGCGGCAACCTCGGCCATCGTGAGTGGCCGGTTGGCGGAAGGTGCGCTCATTTCAGGCGGAAGGCATCCTTGCACTTTCGATAACGATTTTGACGATTACCTGAAGCATAGCCATGTGCTGTCTTCGTCGCAAGTCCTTGCGATCAAGCGAAAACAAACCGGCATTCATTCTTCACGTCGCACAGCGCCGGACGTTGCGGTATCTTGTATCCCGACAGTTTTCGAAATCGTTTTCGATCGATGCTTCGAGAGCGATACGGATGGCAGCAAGAGTAGGCGTTGGAGAACTTTTCAGGCTTCGACGCTTGCTCTTCGAGAATTTCTCTCAGGAGATGATGGGATGGCTACAGAGAATTCGCTAACGCAGCCGGCACGTCTCGAAAGCGGTCGTAGGCTACATGGTGTGGCGCTGGGGGTCGTACTAATTTCCCTTATGCTCACCCTGCTCCTGGAAGCGATGGACCAGACCATTGTGGGAACGGCGATGCCGCGTATCATCGCGGATCTTCATGGTCTCGATCGTTATACGTGGGTCGTGACCTCCTATCTTCTGGCTTCGACCACGATGATTCCCGTGGTCGGCAAGCTCTCCGACTAGTTCGGACGCAAATGGTTCCTGGTCGGCGGTACTGCACTTTTCCTGGCTGGATCCGCACTCTGTGGTGCCGCCCAAACCATCGATCAGCTGATCCTCTATCGTGCCGTGCAGGGGCTGGGGGGAGGAATCGGCATCGCCTTGGTCTTCACCGTGGTTGGCGACATCTTCCCTCCCGGGGAGCGCGCACGCTGGCAGGGGATCGTGAGCGCCGTGTATACCATATCGGCCGTGGCCGGTCCCACCTTCGGAGGGTGGCTGGCCGACCATGGTCCGCTTGTAGGGTCGCTGGTCACTGCTGACTCGCGCTGGCGGTGGGTCTTCTACATCAACATACCCTTGGGAACAATCGCTTTGGCAGGTCTGCTGATCTATCTGCCTGCGGACATCTCGGTGCGCAGCAACGCTCACACGGGATGGGCCGCTGTGCAGCGCATCGACGTCCGGGGAGCCGCGCTTGCAGCTGCCGCCACCCTGGCTCTCCTGATTGGGCTGACCTGGGGTGGAGAGGGCACGTCTAACTGGGGCTCTCTGCGGGTGCTCGGAGCGCTGGTCACGGCTGCATTCCTATACGCAGCGCTCATTATGACCGAGCGCGGGGCGGAAGAACCCATCCTGCCACTCGAACTCTTCCGGAAGCGGGTGTATGCGGCGGACTCAGCACTGTCGCTGTTGGTGATGATGGCGTTGCTCGGTATGGCCTCCTATACACCGCTCTTCCTGCAGGGGGTGCTTGGTATTTCGGCGGCGCAATCCGGCGCTGTCATGACCTCGTTCTCCGTCAGCATCGCGGTGAGCACATCTGTGACTGGGATAGTGATTGCGGCGCTCAGGCGATACCAGGCCGTGGTGATCGCGGGTGCCCTCATCATGACCGTGGGCATTTATGGGCTGTCGCAGATGACGCCCATGACGGAACTGCTGCACGCGTCAATTCTCGTGGGCGTGGCTGGTTTAGGAATGGGTACGCTTCTGTGCGCTGTGACGGTGATATCGCAAAATACGTTGTCACCAATGCACATGGGGGTTGGCACCGCGGCCGTACGCTACATCGGTCAGGTCGGGGGTGTTATTGGAGTCTCCATAGTCGGCAACGTGGTGAATCTTTCGCTGGCCAGGGAACTTCACTGCCGCATCCCGGATGCTGCCGTGAGAAGTTTGCATTCCGAAGGGATAGATCTTGCTGCCAGCCCACAAGTGCTCATCGGTTCGGCCTACCGTAAGTCAATACTTGACCGTGCGCTCGAGGCCGCCGCAGCGAACGTCCCGGCTGGCCCACATCACGACCAGTCCGTGGCCGTGGCGACTAGCCAGACTCAACACCTCGTCGACCAGGTGTTCGAGGCGTCCCGACTCTCGCTGGCGATAGCTATCCAGCACGGGCTCGTAACGGTCTTCCTGTTATGTCTGGCAGTGATCTTGGTAGCGCTCTTCGTGAGAGATGTGCCGATGGTTCAGGCGCGGTCCAGCGAATCGCCTGAAAACGCAGAACGGTAACGATATTTAGAAGGTTGCAAACGCATCGCACCTCCGTGGACAGCAGAGGCAGGATCTCGATGGATGAGGTGGGGCTACGTCGTGCGGGTCCAGTTCGCGATGTTCCAGTACGGCAGCTCGAACGAGCTTGGGATGATCGCCGCGTCGTTGAGCGTCTTCGCGATCGCATAGACCGCGGATGACCGCTGGATGAGCGGAATACCCGCCACATCCTGGACGACGATGTCGTTCATCCAGACGAAGATCTCCACCAGCCGCGCCGCGTCGGTTTGGGTCCCGGCTTCCTCATACAGCGCGTCGAAGTCCGGGTTCACATATCGTTGCTGATTCACCCCGAACCAGCTGTTCGACTTCTGCGCGACGTTCTCGTCTTTCGGTCCCGCATACCAGGGGAGCATGAAGTTGAGCGGAAACGGGATGTCCAGGCCGTCGGACCACATCTGCACATCGTTGTAGAAGTGCCGCATGCTCTGGTCGTTGCCCGGCGAACCGTCGAAATAGATCGCGGGATCGACCTCGATCAGCTCCGTCTTCACCCCGATCTTCTCCCAGTTCGCCTTGATGACCTGCTGCGTTTTTTGCCGCACGGAGTTCACCGACGTCGCATAGGTCACCGCCATCTGGACGCCGTCCTTCTTGCGGATATTGCCGTCGAGCACCCAGCCAGCTTCGTCCAGCAACCGGTTGGCGCCGTCCGGATCGTAAACCCACTGGTTGTTCGGCGACGCATATTCGGGAACGCCGACCAGGAAGTTCGAGGCCGGGAGCTCGCCTTTGAGATAAAGCTTGTCCGCCATCGTCTGCTTGTCGATCGCCAGCGAGAACGCCTGCCGGACGCGGAGGTCCGTGAAGAACGGATGCGGCGTCCCGAGTTTCGCCCGTTCGCCATCCACGTCGGTGTGTGGATCGGCAAAGTTGATCACCAGCCGTTCCATGTTCGAGCCGGGAAGGATCACGACCGTCCCCTTGTCACCGGTCGATTCGATCTGCGTCAGCACATCGGGTTCAAGCTGCAGGGCTGGCGCGAATGCGTACTCACCCGTCTGCAGCACGGCGCGCGCGGCGGACGCGGCATCACCGCCACCCTTCAGCAGGATGCCCGCGAAGAACGGTTTGCCGAGCTCGCGGTAGCGCTCGTTGGCGGCATAGACGACCTGGTCACTGACGCTGAACGACTCCACGATGAACGGACCGGTGCCCACCGGTTTCAAGGCGAAGGCGTCGTTGGCGGCCTGGCCGCCTCCGTCGAGAATGTGCTTCGGATAGACCGCTCCCCAGCTCGAGCCGCTGAACGGGACGTACCACCCCGGTTGCGGTGCGGCATAGCTGATCGTCGCGGTCAGGCCGTCCTCGGCGGTGATCTCGCGGATCATCTCGTACTGGCCAACGGCGGCCGTCGGATTGTCCGGATCGATCAACCATTTCCAGGTGAAGATCACGTCCTGTGCGGTGAAGGGTTCTCCATCGCTCCAGGTGATGCCAGGTTGCAGGGTGTACGTCACGCGGCTGAGATCGGCTGCGAGTTGCCCATTCGCAATCGAGGGAACCACGGTGATCAGGCGTGGCAGCAGCGATCCGTCCGGTGCATACGACATGAGCGGTTCGCTGACCAGCGAGGCCGCCATCTTGTCCTTCTTGCCGGTCGCGGCGTGGAGGCTGAGTGTCGTCGGCGCCTGCCATTGGAGGATACGAAGCTGGCCGCCCTCACCGCGCGTCTGGCCGGCGCGGACCCCGGGATCGAGCTTGATCGGTGCGCCCGGCGCGATCGGAGATGCGGCGGGTGTCTGGCCAGCAGCGGCTACGTCCACCACGGTGTTGTTGATCGCCATCAGGGCCACCGGCAGCGTCATGCCGAGTGCGGTCGCGCGCGTGAGAAACGTCCGGCGATCGAGGCGTCCGCTCTGAAGGTCACGGGCGAGAGCGAGCAGTGGGGAAACGGAAACGGGCCGGGAAGAGGACTTGGGGGTCTGGATCGGCAATGAGGGATCTCCATTATGAGCGCGGAACGATTGGTTGACTCCGATTACCCCAGGGGTTATCCCAATGGGGTTGCGTCCAACAGAGTCGGAGGGACCTGGATCGCGATGCTGGCGCAGCGATCAGCCCCAGCATCATACCGTGTGGGAGGAAATTCGGGTGGGGTCCCGTCCCACGGAGCGCACAGTGCGCCCGACTGGCGACGTGTGTAAAGGCGACCGCTGGCGTTGGCGGCGGACCCCTTGCCGCGAACGGAACCGTCTCTGACGTCGATCCGGAGGTGGCTGCACATCGGAAGGCGCACGATCACCCGCCTACGATTCGCCAGGCGATCAGGAACGACCCGGTCGACGCCCACCACACGCTTTCGAGCAGGCACACGCCACCGGCGATGAATGCCAGATTCGTCGCGATCCGGTTTCGTTCCCGAGTCGTCCTTACCCACCACGATCGGAAACGCTCGACCGTGCGTTTGCCATGCGGCGTGATCGAGATTCCCGTCACGATCAGCAGTGGAGATTGATTCAGCAGGACCCAGATCGTATAGGAGAGAATGATCTCCCACAGATGGTCATACCTGCCTGCGATCACTACCAGCGCAAGGAATGGCGGCGAGATGATCGACCCGAGCGCGAAAGCGATGCCCAACAGCGCAAGTGGCAGAATCCCGCTTCCCATGTCTCGATCATGCCGAGCCTTGCGTCGTTGGGGATGACGGATGCGGAAGACTCCCCACACCAGCAGGCCCAAACCCAGGACGACGAGGCCGAACGCAACGTCACGATCGGACGGTTCGAATTTTCGCCAATCCAGCCCGGCAACACGTGGACCAAGGACTACGGAGAGAACCGTGCCCAACGCAACGGTGCCGGCAAGAAAGGTCACCAGCATCATCACGATATGCGCACGCGGCACCTTCATCCCAAGCAGGCCAACCCCGACGACTGCTCCGGCGGGATCGATGCCGGCAAGACCAAGTCCGCATGCGGTGAGAATGATGCTGAACAATGGCCTGACCTGCCTGTCATGTCGGATCGAAGATACCGGGGACTACCGGGGGTTACCGGGGACACCTTCGCATGATACGGGCCCTTTCAGCTGAACACCGCAGCGATCGCATCCTCGTCGAGCGCGGTGTGTCTTGCGGCGCAATCGCTCCTGCCGTAGGCTGCGAGACGATGCGGTGCGGTAGCGGGCGCCTGTGAACTCGAACGTCGCGCGGCAAGGCACACCGCGCGAAGTCACCAACCAGGGACAAGACCGATGTACAACCTGCCTTTCGACCAAACGGGACGCTTCTACAAGGGAAACCTGCATACGCATTCGACTCGTTCGGATGGAGGACTGGAACCATCCGCCGTAGTTGCGGCATACCGAGAACGCGGGTATGACTTCATTTCCCTGACCGATCATTTCCTCCCGGAGCGACATTTTCGGAAGAACGCCGATTCCGTCAGCTTCATCACGGTGAGCGACACCCGCGATCTGCGAACGGAGCCCTTCACCACGATCCTGGGAGCGGAGATTCATGGTCCTGCCATGAAGAATGGCGAACCCTGGCATATCGTCGCGGCCGGGTTGCCGCTCTATTTTGCACCGCTCGGGGAGCACGAGACCGGTCTGGAGATTGCGGAGCGAGCTCATGCGGCGGGTGCGTTCATCGGAATCGCACATCCGGCCTGGAATTCACTGGCCATCGAGGACGCGCGATCGGTGGCTCCCCTGGCCCACGCCGTCGAGATCTACAACCACGGTTGTATGGGAGAGGTCGATCGCGGTGACGGCTGGTACATGTCGGATCAGTTGTCGGCGGAAGGTTTCCGGCTGAGTGCCTACGCAGCGGACGATGCCCACTTCGAATTCCCCTTCTATCCGGAAACATGGCCGCAGGAGGCGTTTGGGGGCTGGGTTCAGGTGAAGGCGGAATCGCTCGATCCGGACGCGTTGATTACGGCGTTGAAGGCAGGACACTATTATTCGTCGACCGGACCGATCATCCATGACATCACCGAGGAAGACGACCATCTGATCGTGGAGTGCACGCCGGCGGTGCAGGTCTTCGCGAGTGGGAACGGTGCCCGCTTTCATCGCGTCCGGGGCGGCGGCATCACGCAGGCGGCGATCTCCTTGGCACGCTTTCGCGAGCATGGCTTCCTGCGGATCACCGTTGTCGGCGAGGATGGGGGCCGTGCATGGACGAATCCAATCTGGCTCGACTCTGAATGAGGGGTAAGGGAGCGTATTGCCAACGATCCCTCGATCTCGTCCATAGGCAGCAGGTGTCACGGCCCACGCTGTACACTCATTGATGCTGGAAGACCCAGGGGAAAGTCCGAGATTCCAATCTCCTTTTCACTGGGATTCCGCATCCCTACAGTCCCGTCGAATTCCAAGGGAACTTGTATGTCTCATGGTCAAGCGATACCATGGTCGGCATGGCGAAAATCACTCCGGATGCGGAGTTTGAGTCTGAAGAAACGTCATTTGTTCATGGCTTTCCAGTTGTCTTGGCGAGTGAACCTTATCCCCAACTCAAGGGATGTGGCGGCAACTGGACTGGCACTGACTATAACGACGTTCAGCTTTTTCTGGGCCATTCGGGCTTGGGGGCGATATTCGATGTAACCAACGGTGGAAGCTTTAACGAGCTCCGGGCGAGGCGTTTTGCTTGGGGCCTCAACATGCCTTTGGGAATGATTGCCGACCCCATCGACGGCAACGTCTACGTCACCGAACGCATGTCGGGCGTCATCAAACGCATTCCGCATTCAGACGGATATTCACGGTTCGCCGCACCGTTGCTTTCCGGCTTCCGAGATCCCAATTGCATTCGGTTCACGCGTGATGGAACCCGTGCGTTCATTTGTGATCGTGCGGTTGGTACGGGCTATCGAATCGAACTGGAGCATGTCGACTGATTGGTGTGATGATGTCCACGGTGGAATGGGCCGCCATCCTTCATCCTTTGACGCATTTATTCGTAACAGGCGCGCTGATCATGAAATGAGGGGTCGCCGGTCTTCCTGGGCTGGCGGCCCCTCATTTCGGGTTCGCGAACTGGGGTCATCATGGTCCGAGCAGTCACGATAATAAGATGCATGGAAGACCCATGCTAGAGCTTTGGAATCGTCGTTCAGACAATGCTCAGCCGCCGGGACTATGGCGTTCCGTCGATTTTTTGCGCCTCTGGTCTGCGGATCTTGTGAGTCAATTCGGGACACAGATCTCGTTCATTGCTATTCCGCTCATTGCCACGACTATCCTCGATGCCAGTCCTTTTCAAATCAGCCTGCTGGCTGCGCTCGAATGGCTCCCAGTCGCGCTCTTCAGTTTGCCGGCAGGCGCATGGGTCGACCGCTTTTCGCGGCGACCCATTTTGATTTGTGCGGACATTGCGAGCGCGGTGACGATGGTCGCGATCCCGGTAGCATATCTCCTCGAAAGCCTTACAATGTGGCTTCTCTATCTCGTTGCAATCGTGACGGGAACGTTGTGGGTTGCATTCGATATCGCGCATCGGTCATATTTGCCGTCGGTCATCGGGCGAGAGTATCTGGTCGCGGGGAATGGAGCGCTGGAAATCGGTCGATCCACTGCCCGGATCGCTGGGCCATCCTTGGCCGGCGGCCTGATTGGACTACTGACCGCACCGGTTGCAATCGCGCTCGATGCATTGAGTTTCATAGGATCGGCACTCCTGCTGCGGCGTATCCATAAATCTGAACCGGAACACGGCCTCAAGGCAGCTGGCGATCACGCGTCTGAGCGACTACGGAATCAGATTGGGGAAGGACTGCGATACGTCACGAGGCACCGCTTGCTTGCTCCACTCGCTGTCAGCACGAGCTTGTCGAATCTTGGCGTTTCGATCATGCAAGCGCTTCTCGTCGTCTATATGGCGCGCGAGCTTGACCTCTCTGCTGGTGAGATCGGGATCATGTTTACCGTGGCTAATGTGGGTTTGCTGGCCGCCGCTTCGACCGCGAGTCCCATCGTCAAACGCGTCGGGCTAGGAAGAACGCTCGTCGCCTCATCGGCCCTCCAAGGGATTGGGCTGCTGCTCGTTCCCGTTGCCGTGTTTTCTCCAATGCCAATCCTGATCGCATCACAGCTGGTCCGAACCTTTGGCGTCGTCGTGCTCAACGTCAATCAGCGAAGTCTTCAGCAAGCGATTGTGCCCGAGCGACTGCAGGGGAGGGCGAACGCCACGTTTCGCTTTATTGGGATGGGGACGATTCCTATCGGCAATCTTCTTGGGGGAGCACTGGCCACATGGGTCGGCTTTCAGATTGCATTATGGATCGGTGGCATGTTCGCGGCAGCAGCTTGCATAGTGCTTGCTTCCTCGGCTATTCACCCGCTCAAGCAGCTGCCGGCATCGGTCGAGTCAGCGAGCTAGGTGGGTTGTAATATATTTGGTGGGGTTATCTCAATGAGGTGGTGTGATGATGAACGACACAGAGGTCGCAGCAGCCAGTTGGAGCGAACGTGAGCTTGCACAGCGAATAGAGGCAGATGACACTGGTGCTTGGGAGGAGCTTGTTCGGCGGGAGCGTCATTTTCTGTGGAGTTGGTTTGCCTCCAGAATACATACTACAGATACGGCTGATGATCTTACTCAAGGGGTTCTTCTTGATGCGTACATGGGACGCCATCGTCTTCGTAATGGCACGGCGATTGGACCATGGGTCATGGGTATTGCAAAGCACAAGCTCTTTTCTCACTGGCGACGGAGCAGGCGTTCAAACGAGATCTTCGTCGAAAAAGACGTCAGTGTAATAGCCAATTATGGTGAGTGCGATGACACGCTCGAGATGGTCCCGGAGAGAGACTTTGCGGTCCTGTGTATACGGGTTGTCTCCAATGCTTCATGAAGCACTCGCATTGCATTGGCAAGGACATCGTATCAAGGAACAAGCCGCTTTATCTGGTGTACATATTGAGGTAGCCCAGAAGCGCCTGAGTCGCGCTCGGGAGGCATTGCGGATCTGTATGGCAGCGATGCCGACAACACCTGACCAGTAAGTGCCGATTGCAGCCTCTAGCGTGGTCGCGCCTGGACGAATCCGAGCTGGCTCGACGAGAGATAGATGACGTTCGTCCTCGTCCAGCGGGTGAGACGGGCTGCGGAATTCGCCCGCGCCTGAAACCCGGTGCGGGTCGGTGTGCGTGTTCGAGATGCCGGATTCAGTCAGAAAGATACCTGGCACCTGGCTTGCCTGAACTGATGTCCTCGTCACGGGCGCGCAGGATCGGCTTGTATGGAACCTGACCGTGGTGTTGATCGACCGTCTGTCCTTCCGGACACCGCGCGGACCGGCTACCATTGTTCCCTGCGGAGCTCTTTGGAACCCTTCGGAACAACGTGGTCGAAGGCCAGGTCACCTGCTGTGGCTGCCTAGTCACGCCTCGCCGGCTTTCCCGAAAGCTCGCGACGAATGTACCGCTACCACTACCACTACCGCTACCGCTACCGCTACCGCTACCGCTACCGCTACCGCTGGCTCGTGAGCAGGGTCGACGAGTAGCGTACCTGGATAGAGCAAGCGGCGTTGGGCCGGTCGACGTCATGCCGGACGATACTTGACACGATGCTGCATGGCGCGATTCGAATCCGCTACTCGACACACCGCGGCCGGTGGGATTCGGACGTCATACGCCTCTAGGAACCTGCTGATTTGGACAGGTCCTGCGCGATCTCCCAGCTCTGGCCGCCAGGATCGGTGAAAGTCGCGGTCCGCAAGCCCCACTCCCTGTCTGTCGGGCGAGTGAGGAGCGTCACTCCGCGCTGTTCCAAATCGCTGCACACCGCATCCACATCGTCCACCCAAATGCTGATCTGGAAGCGCGAGCCGGACTCGCGCCCCGCGACGACACCTGGATCGATCAGCGTGTAGGCCTGCGATACCTGCAGCAGATTGATGATCAGGTTGTCGAACTGAACCACCACGGACACGCCGTCCTCGAACACGACCGGGACATCGAAGACCTCCTGGTAAAACGACTTTGCCTTCTGCAGGTCTTCGACGAACAGGCTCATGGCGCTGATGGTTTTGACTGAATTGCTCATTCTCATTCCTCACTCCGTCGTCCGTTCCCTCCGCCTGATCGGACCAGCCGACCACATCCGCGATGGAACCTGTGTCATCGTAGGTCCATGCGGACTCGCCTTGCTTCTTCGATCTTGCGGGAGACAGATTCGAAATGCCTGCGGGTGGGACAACACGCGTCGAAATATTGCCGATCGGATTGGTGTTATGTCGAATCAATTGAGGGACACAGGCACATGCGAGGACGAGAGTACATGTCTTGTTCTCAGCGTTGAAGATTCGAGTGCCAAGAGTCGTTGACGAGTATGTGCCGAGAATATCGCTGGGCATCCTCGGATAGCTCAGCGACTGATGACGATCTCGACCTCTGCAGCCCGCGCGCTCTTCGCTCTCTGCGCTCCCCGCGTTGAGTGTTGTCCTGATTTCACCAGCATCGCCAGCGAACAGGTGTCAATCTCGATGACGCTGTTGAGGCAACCATGCCGTGCGTTCGAGATGTGCCGATCGATCTCGATGTGGTCCGCGGAGAATCGTGCCGGGAGCACGTCTGCCGGGCACTCGCTGGCCAAGATTGCATCTCATGGCGATCCGGAAACGCCAGAACTCGCGAACGTCACCACCTCAAATGAATATGGTTCGCGAGCATTGGCGTGCGGGAGGAGTCGTGAAAACCGGTCTCCTGGCTCGGGGTGAACCGTGGAATCTGTTGTCGGCCGTACGCGACGCGGTCGTGCCGAATGCGATGTGCGTCGCTGGGAGTGTTCCGGTATTCGGCGCAAAGAGGATAAACTGGTAGCGTTGATTCGAAACTGCTCGCTGCGGGTGAACCCGGATGCGAGCAGTGGGTATGACCGTTGTCGAGAAATATGAAAACGGGGAGACAAATCGTGGCTGACATGAAAACCGCCGTCGTGACCGGCGCCAGCTCTGGCATTGGACAAGCAACCGTCCGCCTGCTTCGGCAGCATGGCTGGGATGTCGTCGGGGTCGCTCGCCGTCGCGACCGGCTGGACAGACTTGCCGAGGAAACCGGTGCCACGACGTTCGTCGCCGATGTCACCAGTGATGCGGACATCGCCGCACTCGTCACGTTCCTGCGCGAGCGCGGTCCCGTCAACGCCCTCGTCAACAATGCTGGCGGCGCGATCGGCGCCGACCCGATCGAGCGATCGTCGATCGATGACTGGCGACAGATGTTCGAGACAAATGTGCTCGGCGTCGTGCGCGTCACGCAGGCTCTGTTGCCCATGTTGCGGGAGGCGTCGTTGACCGCCCCGAATTCGGACATCCTGACGATCTCGTCGACCGCAGGCCATATCGCTTACGAGAACGGCGGTGGATATACCGCCGCGAAGCACGGCACCACTGATGTGATCGAGACCTTGCGGCTGGAGCTGGCTGGCGAGCCGATCCGGGTTACCGAGGTCGCCCCTGGGATGGTCCAGACAGCGGAGTTCTCGTTGAACCGCTTCGGTGGCGATCAGGCCGCGGCGGACAAGGTCTACGAGGGCGTCGAGGCACCGCTGACCGCGGAGGACATCGCGCTGATCATCGTCACCATGCTCGAATTGCCGACGCACATCAATCTCGATCTGGTGGTTGCACGACCGGTCGCCCAAGCTGCCCAGCACAAGGTGACCCGGGGTCCTCTCCGACCCAAGCTTTAGATGGCAGGGTCGAAAATGGGCAGGCAGCCTGCCCGAGCCGGCAGATATGGAAATCTCCCGATCGCGGGATGGATGAGCAATGTGACGTGCTTCGTACCTGAGAGGACATGATTGTGGAAGTCAAGAACGATCAGATGACGCCGGTTCAGCGAGCGTATCTCGCAGCTCAGAAACTCGGACGTCTGGCGAACATCAACGTTCATCGGGGCCCCGCGCGAGGTTATTTATCGGACGTTCACTGATGCCGACGCACTTGCTGTCTGGCAGGTACCCGGCGATATGACGGCGAAGGTTCATGAGTTCGATGCCCGAGTCGGCGAGGGATATCGCATCTCGCTGTTCTATCCCGCAGCCACACCGGACGTCGAGGACGACCCTCTCAGCGATAAGGCGGAACTTATGGGGAAGCTGCAACGGGTATCACTCGCAGATTCGACACGGGTCATGGTGTTGCGGGCGTTGCTTGGTGGCATGCTCGAGGAGGATGTGAAGAGGGAGTAGTTACTGGGTGGAGCGAACGAGTTTCCTAAGAAGGGGGACCGCGATGAGTGATGGGGCTTCAGATCAAAATGGACTTACAGTACCTCCCTATGAACCAATCAAAGGGCCGTACGTAAGTTACATGTTGATCTGCGAAAAGATCCTGCGAGAGCAAGATGGTGTGCAGTCGTTCATTCGGGCCACGGACGCATTTAGTACGAACGGCGGGCAGTTACCGATTGAGTTCAAACCATATGTCGCGATCGGCTTGCGGGGGGCATCAGGGGAATACGTGGGGACGGTGTTTTATCTCGTGGTGCGACGTATCGGAGCATCTCCCGATATGCCGCCGAACTTCGCCACTGCTCTGCAGACGGCCGAGGACGTTCCCGCCGTTGATCTGACAGCAGAGATTGGACCGATAGACATCTCCGAGTTCGGGGAGTACCGGATCTCGGTTATCGCAGATGGACGCGAGTTGTCGGCAATCGAGTTCCAAATACAAGAAGACCCGTTACTGGCTCAACCGGAAAAGATTGCGGTGCTGACGCCCCAGGAAGACTGATCCTCAAGAAGGTTCCCGCGCCGATCGTCTCATTCATCTTGGGCATGCGGGAGGTCATGGTGAGCGATGCGTGATCGATTTCTTTCAGGGCATTCTCGATTGCCTCCCCAACCTCCTCCTTCGTTACGAGGTTGGGGAAGTCCTGCCATTGGTAGAGGGTAGATTCGATGTTAGCGCCGAGGTCGAGCAGGGTATCGGAGGTAACTCTGGATTCCCACAGGGACTTTATAAAAAACCACCTACTGAACTCTTCGATGCTGCCATCGCTCTCTTTTAACGCTGCAAGCCGCAAGGAGAGATCAGCCAAGACAGAACGTGAACCAGTTGAAGTTTCAGCTGACATGCTACAAGACCTCTTCGATGAAATTGGGACCATCACGAAAGCCGTTCAGGGTGATGTACAAGTCTATATTCGGCGCGTCGGCTCTCCACTTAAAGGTCCAAAGACCAAGCTCGGAGCAAAAACGAGAACCGTGATCTTACGGTTTACATGGCCGGGAGAGTACCTGATCGTGACCGCCCACTGCTACATCGCCGAGGATGGATCGCTTGGGGCTGGCGGTTTGGTTGATCCCAAGTGCATCCAGTATGCCAGAGAAGCCCAGCTGAAGGTTGTGAAGGCAAGTCCTGCGGTCTAGTGCCTTAGCTTTAAGAAAATGAAAACCCCCGAAGCGGAGGAACCGGATCCACGCCGGTTGAGTCTCCACAATCCGAAGGATTCGCCGCTAGTATACAGGACGCTCATCTCGTCCACCCCATTCCGCCACACCGAGGGCACTTCTGCACCACCACGTCCATGATCTCGAGCACTCCGGTGGTGTTGCATTACGGGCACCCATGGACGCAGGACGCAGGGTGATCGGGGTGATTGCTGTTCGATCTCGCGCCGGCGGACGATGCGCCGCTCATCTCCGGGAGGACCGCCATCAGATCGACGACAGGTGTTGGGCCCTCGCCTGCTTCGCGCGGTAGAGCATTTCGTCGGCACGCTTGAACAGCGAGACAGGATCGTCTCCGAGTTCCGCTCTCGAGGTTCCGGCACTCGATTTGAGGACGAATTGGCCGCCCGCCTCCAGCTGCACCGGCCTGTCTTCCAGGTCCTTCAGAACCCGTTCGACAAAATCCTCTGCGACGGCAACTCCGTCGTGCTCCTGAATGATCAGGATGAACTCATCGCCGCCCCAGCGTGCCGTCCATCCGGCGTCGCCGATCTCACGTGCCATCGACTCCGAGAGATGACGAAGCGCCGTATCGCCCGCCGTGTGGCCCCAGGTATCATTGATCTGTTTCAGGCCATCGGCATCGATCACCGTCAGGGAAAGCCGAGAGCCCTCGGAGCGACTCGCGCGCATCATGGTTTCGAGCCGACGGTGTCCGTCTCGTCGGTTGTAGACGCCGGTGAACTCATCGCGTGAGGCTGATTCCTGGAGATCCTCGATCACGTCATCGAGATGATCGAAATGATCGAGCGTGACCTGAACGTTCGCGAGCAACCATCCCCCCCTCGTCGAGCAGTCAGTTGGCAGCAGGGCTCGTTCGCCTTCAACTCGATACACCGTCAGCGCGCTCGATGCGGCCGAAACCGGTGCCAGCAGGACCCACAACCTGGCAAATGCCACACCGGTTGCGGTGAGCGTCGCCATCAGCGCCAGCAGGATCGATGTCCATGTCGTGGAAGAGTTCAGATGCAAGACGAACAAGAGATAACCGGCCAGGGTCAGTAGCGGAATATGAGCGGCGACAAACGAAAGCAGGAGGAACTTTCCCGCGTAGCTCCTGATGCGAAGCACGCGACAGACCTGTTCGTATGCTCGCAGACGGGTTGGGTAGGAGGCGTAGGCGTCTCACGGAAGTGTCTCTCGCAGGCGTGGCGGAGCGTCACAAGGCGAACAGGTTGAAGATGGACGCGCACGCATGGGTTTGATGTCAACGCCATGGGCAGAACGGCCCATCCACCTTGCATACGCTATTGCTCAGCCGCCATGGGGAATGGAAGCACTTCTGCTCGCTGCGGCGACAGTCGCTACTCTGTAGAATGCGACATCGGACCGGGGGCCGTGCCAGCAGTTTCACCGTCTCCCCCACCGGCACCGGCGGACACGCTCTTCGACGCCCTTGTCTGACCTGTATCATGTAGCGGCTGCATCCGTCGCGAATGGGCGATGATTGCTCCCGCAATCCCGAGTACACTCGCGACCGCCGCCGGGATTGCCCACCAGAGCGTGCGCCCGTCATCTCCCACCGAATGACCCTTGGTGGATGACGATCGTGTGTTGAGTTCGTTCATTGTGCTGCTCCAGTGGTGCAATGGTACAGGCGCCGTTGGGATCAATGGCGTGCTTCCGGGATCGTACGTCGAGTGATGTTCAAGATACGACGAGACCGACGGGCATATCCCCGTCGGTCTCGTTGCATATTCTTGTGAAGGCGGTTGTGGCAGATCCGGATGTTACTGACCTTCGGCCAGATTCCAGTTCGCGATGTTCCAGTACGGCGTCGAGAATCCGTTGTCGTTGCCGACATTCTCCACGCGCAACCGGCTGCCAATCGCGTTGAAGAATGGACGATGCACGATCGGGATGACCGCAACCTCCTTGATGACGAGGTCGTTCATCCCGATCAGGATGCGCGAAGCATCCTCTGGCGTGATCGCGACGAGCAGTTCCTCATAGAGTTTGTCGAAATCGGCGCTCTGCCAGCGCTGAATGTTCGACTTGCTCCAGTTGTTTGCCTTCTGGGAAATGTTGTCCCCATCCGTACCGCTATACCACTTGTTGACCCACTTCACCGGGATCGAAGATGGCGGTCCCGATGACTGCATCAGTAAATCCCAGTAGAAGTGCTGCGAGTTCTGATCGTTGCCCGCCGCGCTGTCGAAGAAGATATCGGGATCGACTTGCACCAGTTCGACCTTGAATCCGATCTTCTCGAGATCCTGCTTGATTACCGCCTGGGTCTTCTGTCGAACCTGGTTGATCGGTGACGCGTACCTAACCGAAAGCTCGACGCCGTCCTTCTTGCGAACGTCGCCATCCTTCGCCCAGCCGGCGTCATCGAGGATCTTGTTTGCCTTGTCGAGGTCGTAGCTCCAACTCGTCGTGGTCGAGGTAAAGGATGGTACGCCCGACAACACGTTCTTCTCGGCAAGCTTCGCGTCGCCGTAGAACTTCTCCGAGATTAGATCGCGCTGAATTCCGAGATTGAGTGCCTGCCGAACGGCATTGTCGGTGAGGAAGGGGTGCGGCGTATCCTTCTGCGACTTCTCGCCGTTGACCTCCTTGTTGGGATCCGAGAAATTCAGATAGATCGACTCGACGGTCGTGTCGACCTTCTGCAGAATCTTGCCCTTGGTCCCGCTGTCGTTCAGCTCCTTGATGATCTCCGGCTCAGCCTGGACGTTCCAGGCGTAGTCGTAATCTCCCGTCTGCACAACGGCGCGACCGGCAGAGACCGCGTCGCCGCCCCCCTTGAAGGTGACCTTGGCAAAGAATGGCTTGTTCGCCTCGCGATAGTTCTCGTTCGCCGCGAACGTCCCGAGGTCGTTCGGGGAGAAACTGTCGACCCTGAACGGACCGGTCCCGATCGGGGCCGTCAGGAACCCGTCGTTCTTGTTCTTGGGATCGTTGTTGAAGACGTGGGCCGGGTAGATGACACCCCAGTCGTAGCCGGTAAACGGCTCGAACCAGGCAACCTGCGGCTGCGTGAAGGTGATGGCTGCAGTGAGGTCGTTCTTCACCTCGATGCTCTTGATGACGCTCCAGGTGTCGAAGTTGACGGAGGAGTTGTCGACGTTGGTCACCCATTGCCACGTGAAGACGAGGTCGTTCGCCGTGAACGGCTGGCCGTCACTCCACAGCACGCCCTTCTTGAGGGTGAACGTGACGCTTGTCAGGTCCTTGGCAACCGTGCCATCGGCAACGCTCGGCAGGGTCTCGGCAAGCATCGGCGCGAGAGAGCCGTCTTCCATATAAGCCAGCAGTGGCTCGAGCACCAGACTGCCAGCATAGGTGTCCTTGCTGCCGGTCGAACTGTGCGCCGCAAGCACTGTTGGGGCTTGCGACTGAATGATGCGAAGCTCGCCGCCGCCGCCGCGTTGCTGACCATTCGTGCCGGCTTCCGGTCGGCTCGTGATCGCCGCAGATCCGGCGACGGGTGACGCTACCGGTGACGCTGCTGGCGAGGCGTCCTGTGCCGATGCGGAAGCCGCAAGAATCGTAGCGGCGGCGGTGCCGATGCCAAGTGCCCCTGCTGCCTGCATGAAGCTCCGACGAGACAGATCTCCACGGTGGAGGCGGTCGACGAGTGTTCTGAGCGATGAAGGGGCAAAAGACTGATTCATGAAATGAGATTCCCTTTCCTGACCGGACGAACATGCGTGCAGTTCACAGATCGACATGCACGAGACGTACCAGACCGGTCACGTTTTCTTCACGAGCGGGCTGGTACCAGATACGTGACCCATGATTGTAGTCTAACCCATGAGGTAGCAGGTTTCCAAAATAAAGCTTTGTGTATTGGGCTGGAAAGTTTCAGGATGTGGAGTTCGCAGCTTCGGCGTTCACGCAGCATTGATGATTGGGCGAACAAGCTCCTCTAGAGTGACCACTGGAACCGCCGTCGGCATCGAGAGGTGCCACCTTGCGAAGGACGACTTGACCGTGAAACATCTCCCCTTCTCGAAATCCGGAACGTTCTACAAAGGGAATCTCCATACGCATTCGACTCGTTCGGATGGTGGCATTGCGCCCGAGGAGGTCATCTCTGCGTATCGACATCGCGGGTACGATTTCATCTCGCTGACCGATCATTTTCTTCCGGAGTCGTACTTCAGATCGACCGCCGATCCGGCCAGCTTCATCACGATCAGTGATACGACCAACCTGCGGAGTGACGATTTCACGACGTTGCCGGGGGCGGAGATTCACGGGCCGGGGATGGCAAACGGTGAGATGTGGCACCTGGTGGCAGTTGGCTTGCCGCTGGATTTTCCGATATGGACGGCCCCCGAAACCGGTGTCGACCTTGCCCGGCGTGCGGTTGAGGCCGGCGCCTTCGTCGGGATCGCGCATCCGTACTGGAATTCGCTGAGTGTCGACGATGCACGTCAGGTCGCCGGATTCGTGCATTCCGTCGAGGTCTACAACCATTCATGTGCAGGCGGGATTGATCGCGGCGATGGGTATTACATGCTCGACCTGCTCTCGCAGGAAGGGGTTCGCCTGAGCGCAAACGCCGCGGACGACGCCCACTTCAGGGCGGAGACTCCCGATCCGCTGGCAGATGACGCCTGGCAGTTCGAGGCCTTCGGCGGCTGGGTTCAGGTCAGGGCCGCATCGCTCGACCCCGATGCGCTGCTTGCTGCGCTGAAAGACGGCGAGTTCTATTCCTCGACGGGTCCCGAGATCACGAATATCGAGATCCTGGGGGACGAGATCCTGGTCGAGTGCTCCGCCGCGAGTCGCATCCTCGTGACCGGCAACGGTGCCCTCAGCCGGCGAGTGCAGGGCAACGACGTGAAGCAGGCAACGTTTCCGGTCGGCCCGTTCAGGGAACATGGCTGGATGCGCGTCACGGTGATCGACGCCAATGGCAAACGCGCCTGGTCCAATCCGATCTGGCTGGACGATGATGTGGCGTAACGTCTGTCGCAAGGCGACGTTCGCTTGTTGTCGGGAACGCGAATCCCTCGGATCGCGTGGTGCGGGGAATGAGCGTTGTTGCTTCCAATCTGGTGTGATCTGTCATCGATGAAGATACAATCGCTGCGCCATTGTGGGGGCCAATGCCTGACGAGTATTGCGGCACGCGGCACACGTGAATCATTCGCCTGAACTCCTCGTTTGCAGACGTTTTTTGCGACCCTTCAAGCGTCGAACGGACCTGAGAAGGGCACTGCCATGTCCGTCACGGACGTGGGAGCTCTTGTCCGCCAGTACATCGAGACCGTGGGTATCCACGATCTCGAGCCGCACCCGCCAGGCCGCATAGTCACCGTTCGACGGCTCGCGCGGCTGCTGGGCCAAGCTGACCCACTCGCGCATGGTGCGCTTTCCCATCTTGAGCGGCGCGGCCTCGCCATCGTCGATCAGTAGGCGGACATCGGTATCCGGCAGTTTGATGACGAGGTGTCCGATGTGGTTGATGAAGGCAAAAATTCCCCGTTGGCCTTCAGCCCCTTTCCGTTGAACATGGGTCCTTGGGTGACGCCGAGTTCCGCCGGGAATTCATGGGCAAGGGCGTGCAGCAATTCGTTGCCGAGTTCTCGCTCGCCGGGGTGTCCGGTCATACGTTGTTTCCCCGCTTGAGCGGCACCCAGTGATCGGCAGCGGCGATGCCCCCTTCGGCAACCAGGAGAAGGCGGGGCAGAAAGTGAGCCCATCCGTAGACGTGACCGGGAATCAGGGGATCGGGCAACCCGCTGTGCAGCAGGTTGACAAGCGTGCCGGAGGGGGTCGGGGCGAGGGTAAAGCTGACCGTTGAGGCCCCGGCCGGGAGTTCATCGCTGCCAGCGACGCCCCAGGAGACGATGACCCGGCGAGGGCGGTCGACTTCAAGATATCTGCCGCGGATCGGGGAGCCGGCGATATTGACCTCGAAAACGCCATCCTGCCGCGGATCCAGCACGGCGTGCTCGCCCATCCATGCGTTCATACCCGCTGGCGTCACGAGGTACGCGAACACCTCCTCCGGACTAGCGTGGATCTCGATCGATGTCGCGTACTCAGCCATCGGCGTTCCTCCTGCCCGCTTCGACGGCGGTGCGCAGTGCTGCCAGTTTGGCCGGCCAGAAGTCATCCAGATACGAGCGCACCGCCGAGAAACCGTCGCTATCCACCAGGAACAGGTGCCTCGTTCCGGCACGGGTTTCGCTCACCAGGCCGGCAGTGCGCAGCACGCGCAGATGATGGGATGTCGCCTGCTGCGACAATCCGATACGCTCGGCGATCTCGCCAACCGGCTGCGGCCCGGACCGGATCATGCCGAGGATCGCGCGACGATTTCCATCGGCCAACGCGTGCAGTGTTTGGTCGAGTGCTGGATCTGACGCCATTGCCACTCCCGCCGGTTGAGTCTCTTCATTTGGTATCACCGTCCGCACTTGTACAAACGCCTGTTTGTATTTTATCATGCATCGAACACAAGTTGGTGTTTGTACAGAAGGTCGCTTGTGGTCTACCTGGAACACGCATACCCGAGAAAGGCACTGCCATGTCTGTCATGGACATTAAAATTATCGCTCGCCAGTACATCGAGGCCGTGGGCACCCACGATCTTGAGCCGCTGGAGGAGCTCTTCGACGAGGGTTTGGTTGCCACCTTTGCCGGAACTTCCTGCGACAAGGCGACGTGGATCACCGCGCTCGACCGTCTCCTGCCGGCGCTGATCCGCAACGAGATCCGCGAGACATTCACTGATGGCGCCAGCGGCCGTGTCTGCGTTGTGTACGACTTCGTTACCAATACCGACGCCGGCGCCGTTCGCTGCGTCGAGTTGCTCACGGTCGACGGCGGCAAGATTCACGAGATCGAACTGCTCCTGGACCGTGTCGCCTTCGCGCCGGTGAGCAAGGCGCTCAGCGAACGGCCAACTACTGCACACGTCTGGTAGATGCCTGTCCGACCCTCCAGGCGGCCGAGTCGATCCAGGGATGCGGGGATGCGCGGGATTGTCCTGGCACCAGCGTTGGCGCTCGTTTCGTGGACCGGGTAGCGGGCATCAGGATGTGCGTGATGACGGCCGATTTCGATGCTGCGGAGAGCCACCTGAGAGATCACGGCCACAACCACGACCTGGTCACCGTGGGACCTGTTCGCGCGGGGTCTCCCATCCAGCGTGTGCTCGATGTCATCACCCCTGCCGGCCTCGACATCGAATTGTGGGAGGATCCCTTTCCCCAGCCGGTGTCGAGAGCCTGAACCTTCCGGGATGACCCACTGCTTTGTCTAGCCTGAATTATTCACGGACGGCATTCGCGCGACTAAACGTCATGTCGAGCTTGTCGAGACATCTCTTCCACGTCGGGCAGCTCCGAGAGATCTCTCGACTGCGCTCGGGATGACGATGAGCGTCAACGTCATGTTCGTGAATAGTCTGGGCTAGCTGCTCGCTGACAAACGCATGTCTGTCTTGCGGAAACTCTCCGAAGACCGAATGATGCGCGCCAGCATCATTCGGTCAGGACGAACCACTGCTTTCCGTCGATGAGTTCGCGGACAACATCGAGATGACCGGCATGGACGGCGGTCTCCGTCATCACGTGGAGGATCACCTGTCGCAGGGTGTGAAGTCGCCAATCCCCGAAGAGACCGGATGGCCAAAAGGCCGGTGGAGTGTCCAGCGGAATGTTGGCGACGATGGCATCGGCACGGGAGATCTCCTGTCGGTAGGCGTCGAGAACGTGCTCGGCGGAAACATCCGGATCCACGATCCAGGCATTGGGATGGTGTCTAAATCATCGAGGATCGTCTGCTCACCGGCGACGATACCGCTGAACCAGAATCTCTCGACATCCAGGGTGAGATGCTGAATAAGTCCCAGGCATGACCAGCCGGATGGCAGGACTGGGTGTCGGAGAGCCTCATCATCGAGACCCTCCAGGGTTTCAAGGACGTGATCGCGCTGGGCGCTCAGGTAGGAAAGGAGCGTCGCATGCTCCTGTTCCGTCATCGTTTCTTCCATGGTCTCCGGCCTCCTCGATCTATCGCGAGCATGTCGGCATCTATTCATGCCGCCGATCAGTGCGCGATCTCCCAAATGTGGCCGGCGGGATCCTCGAAGGTCGCAGTGCGGATTCCCCAGGGCCGATCCATTGGGCCGTTCAGCAATTCCACGCCGCGTGCGGTCAGTTCGGCACACTTGGCATCCACATCGTCCACCGTGATGGTGAACTGCAGGCGGGAACCGGCGTCGCGATTCGCCACAGTGGCCGGCGCGATGAGCTCGGGCGCCTCCGAGATCGTCAGCAGGTTGATGAGCGTATTTCCGAGGTCATAGACGGCCGAGGTGTCTCCCTCGAACACAAGTGGCAACTCTAGGATCTCCTGATAAAGGTTCTTCGCGGCGGGCAGATCCTCGACGAAGAGTGTGATCGCGGTGAGATTCTTCAACAATTCAGGCATTACTCACTCCAGTTGTGCTTGGGGACGGCAGCCGTCACGCTCCGGCCATTCGTGAGATCACGTCTTGGTGGTCAGTCCAGTGTGAACGATCCGGCCTGGATCTCTCCGGCTGGCTCGAACGCCCCCCCTCATGACTCCAGCGAGGGTCAGGAAGGTGCTCACGATTAGCTTCCTCAATACTCTCTCCTTTTGGGTCCGGCGATTTTAAGCTTGCTTCAAGCCTTGTCCAGTATGTGTGTCGCGCGGTGTGCTCGACTTCTTCTGCCTTGCGGATTCTGGCGGGCGAGAGCACCGTTAGCGGTGGCCCGTTTTGCCAAAATGACCCCCCGGCAAATGTTTGCCGGGGGGCGCATGCATTGGGTGGTACTACTTTTGGACTTCTCGCGCAAAGCGTCGGGGATTGACTCGTGTGAACAGATTCTATGGCGGAAGTTTTCTCATTGCGTTGTTGCAAGACATATGCTGAAATCGAGTCGGGGCCACAAGTTGAGGGGAGAATCTAGATTGACACGATGGGTATACGCATTTTGCTGGCACTTGAAAAATGCGATGCCTTCACATAGTATGGGATGTGGAATTCTCACTTCCAATTATCGGACACCGATAAAATCGGTAATCGATATTGTGATATTTAGCTTGGGTGTGTAAGATGGACTGAGATGGAAGTATCCTTCGCCGACCGTGAACTTGAGAGGCTCTGGATGGAGGAAGGGTTTTCCTTGGGATTGCCATCTTTCGTGACAACTTCATTTCGCAGAAAGATGGGATATCTCATACAGGCATCTGATACGCGTGATTTGAGAGCAATGAGGTCTCTCAATTTCGAAAAACTCAAAGGGAAGCGACAACACGAGTACTCGATACGGCTCAATGACCAGTTTCGGCTCGTGTTCGAGATGTCTTCTGAGGGCGGCAAGCAACGGATCATCTTGAAGAGTATTGAAGATTATCATTGAACTGGGAGTTGACGATGGCGTCGAGACGACCGGCAGAGGTGTTTCCGCCCGGTGACTACGTGAGAGAGGAAATTGAGGCTAGAGGTTGGAGTCAAGCGGATCTTGCTGAAATCCTTGGTCGTCCGGTAGCGGCTGTGTATGAGCTGATCGCTGGGAAACGCGGAGTCTCTATTGAGACCGCCAAGGGACTAGCGGCAGCTTTTGGAACCTCCGCTGAAGTTTGGATAAAGCTTGACACTGCCTATCAATTGTACAAATCCGAATCTACGAAAGACACCGATATCGCTCTCCGGGCACGATTGTTCGAGAAAGCGCCGATCAAGGAGATGGTTAAGCGTGGATGGATTGAACCCTCTGAGAATCCGCATGTGCTCAAAAGCCGTGTTCTCAAGTTTCTGGAGATTGAGTCGCTGGACGATGAGCCACTGTTAGCCCATGCGGCCCGAAAAGCAACCTACTACTTTCAAGTACCTTCACCTGGCCAAACCGCTTGGATATTCCGCGTCAAGCATATTGCCAAAACAATTCCTGTTCCGAAATACTCCAAGAAGCAATTGTTTGAAGCCATCCAAGAGCTTAGGACTCTTATTCATGAGCCCATGGAGACACGCCATGTCTCAAGGGTCCTGGCTGCAGCTGGTGTGCGATTTGTTGTGGTGCAGCCTCTTCCTGGGTCAAAGCTGGATGGCGCATGTATCTGGATAGACCAGACACCCGTCGTTGCTTTGACGCTCCGTTTTGACCGCATAGACAATTTTTGGTTTGTTCTGATGCACGAACTTTCCCATGTAGCGGAAGGGGAAACTGCACTTGATGAAGACATGTTGAATCAATCTGAAGGCGAGGATGACGAGAGACCCGAAGCTGAAGTGGTGGCTGACCAAACTGCTTTGGAGCTTTTGGTTTCTCAGCAGAAACTCGATAGTTTCATTATGAGAACGCGCCCCCTTTACTCAGCTCGAAAAATTGCAGCGTTCGCACAGGTAAACAGTGTTCACCCAGGTATCGTCGTTGGACAACTGCAGCATCGAAAGGAGCTCGCGTATTCGAATTTTCGAAAGGACCTCGTTCCCGTTAGGGATATCGTGGTAGCAAGCTCGCTTACCGACGGTTGGGGATCGGTGCTGCCCTCATCCCTTTGAAAGAGCCGAAAGTGAGAAATGAAATGCGCGGACTCACCCTTACGCAACAATTGCAGACCATCGTTCGGAAGTACCAAGAGGCTGGAGAGCCTTGGCCAGCGACGACGAAAGAAATCGCCGCATGGGGAATCGTTAGTGGGTTCTGGAAACCTCATCCTGACTCGCTCATTGGACAGCTTGCCGAGCAGATTTCCAGAGCGATGAGGGAGGAATACATCACGGACGCCCAAGGGCGAACGGTTCGAGCCAAGCACGCCGCGCGATATGATCAGTCAGTGTTGTGGGAAGATATTCGCACAGCACCGAGATCACACATGGAAATCGCGTTTCAGCAGCGGCGACAGCAAATCGTCGGAGATTGCCGACAGCTCAAGACTGATGTCGATAGCTTTAACGACAATGGCGAACCTGGACCCACTATTCAGATGGTTTTTGATTTCTCTGAAGACTTGGCAGAACTTGAAGCCATGGATGTGATGAAGCGTCAGCCTCGGGCTTTCGTTTAGCCTGCAGTGAGCCAGGCTTAGGCGGTGGTGAGCTAATTCCTCCACACGCTGCACAACATCCCACTCGTCCGGCTCGCCTAATGTCTGTGCGTGATAGATTGAAGGCTTCAATCTGATCGCGAAGGCTTGACCTAGTGTCGAGGCATCTTGCCAATATTACTACCGCATGCGAAAGCCCCCGGCGATCGGTCGCCGGGGGCTTTCGCATGCGTGACGCGTTCTGAAGAGGTGCTACTTCAGCAGGTCGTCGGGCGCGTTCCAGTTGGCGATGTTCCAGAACGGGAGGACGAAGCTGGGGCCGTTCGCGACGTTGTCGTTGCGAACCCGGTTCGACAACGCGTAGGTGCTGAACGCGCGGACGACGATCGGGATCTCGACGACATCGGCAACCAGCAGGTCGTTCATCTCGATCAGCAGCTTCGCCGCTTCGCCGGCATCGAGCGTGTTGACGAGTTTCTCGTAGAGAACGTCGTAGTCAGGGTTGTTGTAGCGCTGGGTATTGTCCCTGGCCCAGCCGTTTTCCTTCTGCGCGATATTCTCGCCATCCTTGCCGGCGTACCAGCGGTTCATGTACGAGATGGGGATCGGGGAATACGGGCCGTTGGTCCACATGTCGAGATCCCAGAACATGTGGTAGAAGTTCTGGTCGTTCGCGGCATCTCCGCTGAAGAAGATGGACCCGTCGACCTGATTGAGGTCGACCGCGGCACCCACCTTCTGCCAATCGGCCTTGACGATCGCCTGCGTCTTCTGACGAACCGGGGTGATCGACGTCCAGTAGTTGAAGGAGAACGTCACCCCATCCTTGCTGCGTGCATCGCCTGTCTTCGTCCATCCAGCGTCGTCGAGGATCTTGTTGGCCTTGTCGAGATCGAACTCCCACGTCGTGTTGGGAGAGGTGAACGAGGCCAGACCGGCCAGCATGTTCGCGGTCGGGTGCTCGCTCTCGCTGTTGTACAGCTTGTCGACAATCAGCTTCCGATCGACCGCAGCGTTCAGCGCCCTGCGGACGTCGATGTCGCTGAAGAGCGGATGCGGCGTGTCCTTCTGCGATCTCTGGCCATCGACCTCCTTGGCGGGGTCGGAGAAGTTGAAGTTCAGGCTCTCGATCGTTGTTCCCGGCGAGGCGAAGATGTGCCCGGACGTGCTGCCGTCAGCGAGCTCGGCGAGGATCTCCGGCTCGACCTGGAGATTCCATGCATAGTCGAAATCACCCGTCTGCAACACGGCGCGGCCAGCGGAGGTTGGATCGCCGCCGCCCTTCAGGTAGATGCTCTTGAAATACGGCTTGGTGGCGTCACGGAAGTTCTCGTTGATGTCGTAGCGCGCGGAATCGTTGGCCTTGAACTCGGAGATCACATACGGGCCGGTACCGATCGGAGCAAGCAGGAACGCGTCGTTCTTGTTGCCTGGGTCGTTCTTGAAGACGTGGGCGGGATAGAGATTTCCGTTGTAATTGCCACTGAACGGCTCGAACCAGGTCGCCGACGGCTTGTTGAAGGTCACCACGGCGGTGCGGTCGTCCTTGGCCTCGATCCCCTTGATGGCACTCCACAGCGCCGCCGAGGTGGCACCGTTCGAATCGGTCGTGATCCACTTCCAGGTGAAAACGAGGTCGTTCGCGGTGACCGGAGTGGCATCGCTCCACATTAGCTTCTCATGAAACACGAACGTCGCCGTCAGAAGATCCTCTGCGAGCAACCCGTTCTCGACTGTGGGCACGTGCTCGACGAGATTCGCGACCAGCGTACCGTCGGGCAGGTATTGGAGGACGGGTTCGATGACCGGGGCGGCGGCGAGATAATCCTTGTCGCTGAGTGCACTGTGCGGTGCCGCGACTGTTGGCGCCTGCCACACGATCAATCTCAGCTCGTCGCCCGCGCCACGGGTCTGTCGATCGGTCCCGGCGTCAGGAGCGCCAGTCGTGTTCGCGGATCCCGCGGCGGCAGGCGAGGCCATCAGCGATTCGACCGGCGACGCATCTTGAGCGGTGGCCGTGAACGCGAATCCGTTGCGTGATGGCCGGCCAAGGGCAGCCTGCGCCCCTGCGTTGGCAAGGAATGTCGCGGTCGCGGCTGTCACGCCCATCGCGGTGGCCCGGCGAACGAACGCACGCCGAGAGACGGTTCCCTGCGTGAATGATGTGTAGAGCTCACCGAGCGGAGACTCGTTGTGCGTTCCTGATGCCATGATCCTGTTGTGCCCTCTGGGTCTCGAAACAACGTGTCAGATGATGGGAAACCGCTGATGGTAGACGTCTGCAATCATGATCGACACGGCGGCCCCAGCATGCGTTGAGCGCAAGTTGGCTGTCCGTTGTATCGTGCACTGCGCAAGCCACGACACACGATGCTCGACCGGTGATGCCGGGTCCGCTGGGACAGGATACCTGAATGGCGATAGAAGCTTTTCCGGTGTCGACAAGATGCCAGTTGCCAAGCGTCTCAGGGGAATTGTATGGCGGAATTGACAGATAGCAACCCGTTTTACTGGCAAACCATCGAGATCCTTTAGCGATCCTGAGGTCGAACCGGTGTCTTGCGATGAAGATCGTTGAGCGTGATCAGATCGTAGGCAAATGGAAGATGGATGACGAGTGAGATGAGCCACGCCAGGATTGGCCATATCACCCACCAGCCACCGCTGCCCGCGCCGTCTCTGCCGTGAAAGACGTTGATGAGTCCCAATCCGATGCAGATCGCGGCTCCACCGAAAAGGTGAATGCCGAAGAATCCTGGCCGGATCAGGCTGGACCCGGCATGCGAGGCGAGAATGACTGCCCACACGCCCATCGGCCAGATCGTCCAGCTGGCGCCCCGATCGGTTAGTGCGTACAGAATGAACAAATCGACGGCGACAACGGCGAACAGGAAGCCGTGCATGAGAAGCCCGCGGCGGGTTCGGAGGTGTCGCTGGATGAATTGTGCGAATGCGGATTCGATACCCGATTGTGGGGTGCTCTCGATCAGAGGTTCGGCGAAATGAGATTCCACATGTGTTCCTTCCCGATCGCCGGAGTTGGTTGAAGAGCGGGAACGGTCGGCAGATCGTGCTTTCAGCATACCGAATGCGCACAGCGGGACGCTACATCCGGCCCATTTATTCCAGCTATCCCCCAGCGGATCAGGTCGGAACCGATCAGTACCAAGTGCGGTACGGGTCGAGACTCTCGAAGCAATGCGCGGCGGTTGCGACAGCTGGCAACGGGCAGAGGCTTCGAGGGCTTCACGGAACATCTCGATGGAAGACCTGGCCGTGTAGCCATAGTGTTCCTTGCGGGCGATCGGGCTGGCGAGATTGGAAATGGCCGGGCGCGCTCCAAAGTGCTCGTCCTCGATTGCTGGCTCTCTCGATATCACAAACCCTTGGGACTTGGTGTCCAAAGGGTTTGTATGGCATTATTCTCGCTTGTTTCGTGTCGAAAGGTTAACTGGGGAACTCTCCCACCTTGTTGAGGACGGTGAAACGTGGTGGATGAATCATTCCACCCGATACCATGTTCTCCTTGACTGCCGGGTCGACCGTGAATGCGTGAAATGCGTCTTCGCTCTCCCACGTGAACAGAATCATCACTCGCTGCTCGTCGCCGGCAACCGAATACAGTTCCGTCCCACGACAGCCGTGATGTGCGCGTGTTGTTGCGCCCGCAGTCGCGAACACACTGATAAACGCCGCTAGGTCCTTGTTCGCAAGCTCGCCGAGAACGTGAATCATCTGGTCATTCCTTTGAAGGAACCTCGAAAAGCTGCCGCCGGGCGCCTATGTCCTTCGATGACGTGTGATGCGATCAACTCTATCAAACGTATGGATCGGTGTATACCGATCTGACCCGTCCGCTCCATGGAGAGGCCAGCTGGACCGCTATCGGGCCAACGCTCGTTGGTTGAACACGTATGGACAGATATGGGAGTTTGGTCTCCGAAACTCCCTCATCGTTGAAGGCCAGCGTAATTGCCGATGTGGGCGAGTTGGCCCATCATCCCCATCCCGACCGATGCGATCACGGGTGTCACGTTTGTCGTCATTCGATGCTTTTCTGCCCCTGACCCTGCGGATGCTGGACGATGAGTCCCGCGCTACGACGCTTCCCGGTTGGTGGAAGGGGCGTACGTCGACCCACAAACCGGGTGTCTTGCATGCGAACATCTGAACTCGATTCCATTGATATGCTGTGGCGCATTGTAAGGAGAGGAGAGACGTCACGCAATGGAACTCAGGGGAAAGCGGGAATATCGAGCGATTCTCCCGTGGCTGCTGACGGAAGCGGAAATCGGGCTTGCGGGTCTGAGGTCGGACATCGTGCACGCGTATGAAGATGAGTCACGACGGAGTATCTGGCTCGATCGGAGACGGTGGGTTCCTGATTGCAGATGAAGGCGACTGGCGAGGCTCGCTTGTGTCAGTCGTCGCATTCGAGGCCTGAACGCTCGAACCCTCGCGCTTCATCCCGCCTTGAAGAACGTGCGTGCCTCGCCGCACACCTATCGATTTCCCCTGCTCAATGCTTTCTCGACAAACGCGAGGGTTATCCCGTAGACCGCATGGGCGACAAGCATGACGGCGGTCCGCTCATGGGCGTCATCCTCAGCTGCCGGGTAGAGATGGAAAAGCGGAAGGTATCCGAGGTACGATCCGGCCCACACCGCACCACCCAGCACCAGACCGCTTCCGACCGTCGATTTGGGCAGCACCCCCCGGATCAGGTTGAAGATGATTCCTCCGGCTGCACCGTAAGCCAGATGCAGGACTGGCCAGGCAACCGAGAAGGCGGTGCTCGAAGGCGAAGGCAATATCGGGATGTTCTTCGCCACGCTGGCGCTGATCTCGACTGGTGGTGCCGATGCGAACAGTCCAAGGCGCTGGCTCGCGAAGACCGGGACACTCATGAAGACGGTACCGGCAATCCCGGCGATTGCTCCCCGCACAATCGTGTTCATGGTGGTTTCCTTCTGCATGTGCAACGACAGGTAGGTGAGTGCGTTCATCGGCCGTCCATCTCGAAAAGTCAGGGTGCGCATGTCTCCATGAGCAGGAAAAACCGGTTCGGGGCCAGACAGGACCCGAACCTTCTGGCGCAAGATGTGGCGAAGGCAATAACGACCAGATACGAGAGGGAATTATCCCAGCGGAGAGCCGCCGGTGACACCGATGATCTCGCCCGCGATGTAGCTGGCATCCTGCGACGCGAGGAACACGTACGATGGCGCCAGTTCGGCAGGCTGTGCTGGTCTTCCCATCGGGCTCTCTGCCCCGAATTTCGTGTGCTGTTCGGCCGGCATCGTCGAGACGATCAGCGGGGTCCAGACCGGACCCGGTGCCACGGCGTTTACGCGGACGCCATGCTTGAGACCCTCTTCCGCCAGCGCCTTGGTGAATGTGACGATCGCTCCTTTGGTGGTCGCATAGTGCAACATCGCGGCACTCGGCTGGTAGGCCTGGATCGAGGTGGTGTTGATGATCGACCCACCTGCCGGCAATATCTTCAAGGCTGCCTTGCTCAGGTAGAACATCGCGTAGATATTGGTTTTGAACGCTCGGTCCCAATCCTCGCTCGTCAGTTCCTGAATATCCTCCACCACATTCTGGAAGGCGGCGTTGTTCACCAGGATGTCGAGATGACCGAACTTCGCGACTGTCTGGTCGACCAGGTCGACGCAATACTGTTCGTCACGGATATCCCCGGCAATCGTCAGCGCCCCGCGTCCCGATTCGATCACGACTCGGGCTGTCTCTTCGGCATCTTCATCCTCGTCGAGGTAGGAGATGACGACATCGGCCCCCTCGCGCGCAAATGCCAGCGCAACGGCCCGGCCGATTCCGCTGTCGGCACCGGTGATCAGTGCGACCTTGCCTTCGAGCTTGCCTGACCCGCGATAGGACGATTCCCCATAGTCAGGACTCGGCGTCATCTTCGCTTCGCTGCCTGGATACGGTTGGTCCTGCTCGGGATATGGGGGTTGATCGCCGATCTTTCGTGGGTCCTGCTCGGCAAAGTCACTCATCGGGAGAAATCCTTCCGCTCCTTGGAGATGGTGGAACGGAGGGACATCGATGTCCCTCCGTTCCGAAATGCGATTACGCCTGGGCCGCTGCCAGTTCCTTGACTTCCTTCTTCACATCCTTGCCCACCTGCTTGGCAAGTGCCTCGACCTTGCGTCCCATTTCCTTTTCCTGATCGAGATTCTCTTTCAGCAGTTCGGCAATGTCCGATTCGCCCAGGTCTTTCGCCATCTGCATAAGCAGGGTGTAGCTGGCGATCTCGTAGTGCTCGGTCTTGGCCGCGCCGGCGAGATTGCCGACCTCCAGGACGAGCGGGGATGGGTCCTCTTCCTTGAGCGCATCATGCTCCTGCTTCAAGCCTTCGGCCGCGTGGCAGGTGGTCTCTTCCGGCTTCTCGCCAAGCAGCTTGAACACCTTTTCCAGGTTCTTGATCTGGTGCCTGGTCTCGACCTGATGCTGCTTGACAGCCGCCTTGACGTCATCGTTGCCTGATTCGGTTTCCAGCTCACCCAACATGCCGAGAATGATGTGCTCGGCGCTCATCGTGTCGGACAGTTCGTGAATGAAGAGGTCGCGTGCAGTTTCCAAAGCCATGGGTCATGTCTCCTCAGGAGTTCAGTGTCACCGTCGTGCGGTCCAACGGCTCATCTACAGATCCGGTTGCGATCGGGACCGGTACAGACTTAAAAGCAGGAGCGATGCCACGCGAGATACTGAATAAAAGCAAAACCCTTACGGATATTGCTGTCTTAAAATCAGGCTCGGATGCGAATGAATCAATTTTTGGAGGCGTACGTTCTGGATTCCCGACTGTATGGCGGTTTCAGGATCAGCACGAATTGTCCCTGTGAGCTTGGAGATATCTGCATCGACGATCTGGACCGGGAATGGGAACCTGACAGGCGAAAGCAATCGCCGATCCCAAATCCGGAGCGTTCGCCAACAGGAATCGCTCTCATCGCCCTATGCCAGGATTGGCAAAGACGAATGCATCGAATGCAATGTCGCTTGATGACAGACCTTTCTCGTTCAGCGCACAGCCATTTTCGGTCACTGCTGCCCAATCCCACACTTCGGGACCGATGTCCTGAACGAGTTTCTTCGTGATCCATGCATGAGTTCGCGAGCCGACCAGCCGACGCGAATCATGCGCCGATCGTTACGATCGAGTAATTGCATCAGCGCATTTGCTTCCTGCCATCCAGGTACTTCGTCACCTCCCACCTTGCGTCACCTCACGACAGATAACGATCCTCTGGCGTTGCCGGGCGGTACCTACCGTCTCAGGACATTGCTTAAGCGTCTTCTGCCCGTCCGAAATGTCACATCAGTGTCCTGATGAGCACATGTACGTGCGATTCCAGGCCACTCGTCACTCTCTTTACCCACCTTGGACGATGACGGTCCCCTTCATGCCGGCATGGAATTCACAGAAGTAGGTGTAGGTTCCTGCTGTGGTAAACGTTTGGGTGTAGCTGGCGCCCGGCTTGATGGTTCCCGATTGGAGAACTATGCGGTCCTGCGCTGTCACGGTATGGGCGGTGGTATCGTGGTTCGTCCATGTGATCGTGCCACCGACAGGGACCGTTATCGAATTTGGGACATACGCGAAATTGCTGATGTCGACCACTACCGCTGGGGCTGGATTGCCTGCCACGGGAGTACCTGGGGCGCTCACTACGGTCAGATAGATCGTGACCTCGGTTCTTCCACTTGCATTTTCCAGGATTGCGACACCGAAGGAGCCGGAACCGTTCTGTTCGCGCAGGCCGACCAGAAGCCTGTCACTCTGCCCTGCTTTCGAACCGGAAATGACCATGCCTCCGATCTCGCCGCAGGCGATGAAGCGATCGCTGCTGTCTTTGGACGTTGGGGACGCAAGAATCGTGATTGCGTATCCGCCCGAGGCGATCTGGTCCAACGGCGCGCCGATCAGGGTGTCGCTCATTTCGACCAGACGCGGACCCGCTGCACGCATCGCATTGTTCCCGGCGTCAGGCGAGGCGGCGGTCTCAGGCGTACCGCTTGTCCCCTTCACCGTCATGTCCGGTGCGCTAACCGCTGTCAAGGGAAACGCAACCTCTCCGGGGGGATCGCATGCTCCCCGCCGAATGGCTGCCGTGTGGCCAGACTGCATGTTCGAAGGAGTAGCAGCAGCAGTAGGAGTGGCAATGGTCTCTTGCGCCGAAGTGATTCCTCCACTGGAAAAGAGCATCGCAAACATGATGAACATTCCACCAACATGACGCGAAAGACGTCGTAAGCACACCACGTTCACCCCTAACTTTCATTCCGCTTTGCTCAGTTGGTTGCGAGGATTGTCCGATACTTGATCGCTCGACACAGCAGAAGAAGACGGCGAGATAGCACGCGTGACTCCTATACCCGCGATCGAACCAAGAAAGGCGGCCGCACAATGTTCGCGGCCGCCAATTCCTATCGTATTCCGTCAGCTGAATGGCTACGCAACGGGTGTGGCGGCACCGGTATGCATGAGCATCACCGTCACTGTGGTGGTGCCGTCGCCATTGTCTTTCAATGTGGCCTGGCCCATGTAACCAGAACCGTTAAGCTCTTTCAGGTTGATCTGGAGCTGACCACCGGTCGCAGTCCCGGTCACGTCACCGCAGGCGATGTAGTTCTGAATGTTTTCCATGCTCTCATGCACGTTGATCGCGTGTCCGCCGCTGATGATATCGTCGAGGGCTACTTTGACCGTGGTGGTGCTTTCGGAGACGACCTCGCTGCCGCCAGGGACCGGAGAAGCAACCGGGGAGGCTTCCGTGCCCGCGACCGGCGAGGCTTCAGTGCCAGGCGCGACGAGATTATTCAGGGGGAAGACCACGTCACCCAAGGTGTCACAGGTTCCTTTATGAATATGCGCCGGATGCGGCGTGGTGTCTCCCATGCTCCCAGACATTGTCGGCGTAGCGGCGCCCTGAGCAGCGGCGTTCGCGCCGAAACCTGCCAGCATGACGAATACTGCGACGAAGAACGCTGCCGGGGTGAACCATCGTTTGCTCATGCGGGTGCCTCCTGATTGTGGCGAAGCTCAACTTGTAGCCGGATGCCGTATCCGTTAGCATTTCCATCCGCACAAAAAGTGCCAAGACATCAGGGCAACGGCAGGATGTTTTGGGGGAAAGGAGCGATGACGGGTAAGTTGCGTGGCCTGACCGCGGTCGGACTCCAATTCAATAACTTATGACAAGCACTAGAGGAATTTCCAAATCCTCGCAATCAGCTTCAAAGCAGGGAGGGCTGTTATTTTCGTTGACGGGCTATGGTTGCATGCGTCTCGCCCTGTTGTGCATAATCGGCAAGCATGACACATCCTTCCTGAAGCAGGAATGTCCCTATTACTCGCCCCCGTACAAGAGTGAGCCCATAGAGGACACGCGTCGATTGCTTTCAATGCTGGCGAAGTCGCCCGTTGAAAGCCACATGTTGTCGCGCTGTCGCGAGTAACGGGTATGCGGATCCGAGATTACTGTGTTCGTCTGCCACGGGCGCGCTCGGTCTGGCATCGTACGTGCTTGATAGGTGGCATGGGAGGGCCGTCATGGTGACGGCTCCAAAATGCTCTTTTAGGTTGGGGAGAGTTCGATGACAAGCAAGCTGATGAAGACTGGACGTGTGGCAACGCTCAGTATCGCCATGCTGATCGGGTCACTTGGTGTCAATACAGTGATGGCTCAAACGGCGACCGAGACGCCGACGCCCACCACACAGACGCAAGAAAAAAAGGACAGTGGTTTTGACGATTGGGGTCTGCTTGGCCTCCTCGGGCTCGCCGGTCTGGCTGGCTTGCGGAAACGACCGGAGCGGACCATCGAGCGTACGGTTGAACGTCCAGTGAACACCCGCACGCAGGTCTAAGAAACGTAGAAAACGGCACATACAGCGGAAACGCGCTGCTTCCTTATCCCTCTAGGGAAGCAGCGCGTTTCTGCGTGGAAACACGTTACTCCAAAGCTAAGGCGGCGAGCGGCAATGTGTTTCGCTTCGTCCTTAAGCCCCTTACACCTTTATTGCGTAAACCACTCCCTCAACTTGGCATCGTTATTGCGAAAATGTTATCGACATGCATCGGATTGCCGATGTGGTTTTAAGGGTTGTGCAGGGCTCACAACGGTTCATCACATCCTTTTTTCCTTTCAGGAAGGGGTATCTCTACAATGGCGGGATCAACTAGGAATCAAACATCCAAGACGTCAGCTGGCGGACAGGACGAAGAGGATCAGAGCCCGGATTTGGGTGCAGCGGCGACGGACGTCAAAGAGCAGATCCAGGGCCAGGTTGGAGGCCTGACCGATCAGGTGCGCCAGCAGGCGACTGATCAGATCTCGTCACAGAAGGATCGTCTCGTGGAGACGCTGGAGAGTGTCGCCCTGCTGCTCCATCAGGCCGGCGAGCATGCCACGAAAGACGACAAGGCGATGCTGGCTGGGTATGTCGACAAGGCATCCGAGCAGGTCACGCGCTGGTCCGAATCATTACGAGACCAAGACGCCACGCAGCTGGTCGAGAGCACGAAGGATCTTGCCCGTCGTCAGCCACTCCTGTTTTTCACCGGTGCGCTGGCCGCGGGCTTCGCGGGCTCCCGCTTCTTTCGCAGCTCGGCCCAGCAGATCGAGCATACGCCCGATGGCACCTCATCGCCATCGACGGAACATCGAGCACCCGAGAACGATGATTCCACGTCTCGAGGTGAACACGCCACGTCTGCGTTCAACGACTCGGCCCTGGATATGCCGCTTCCATCGGACCTTGCCCTTGAGCCCGAGGTAACCCCGGAAATCGGCGGCTACCTCGAGGACGTTGAAGGAACTCCATCGGGTGCAGATGAATTTGACGTTACCACCATGGTGGACCTGGATGACCTCACGAGACCGGAGAAGCGGTAATGGCGGAGGGACGAGACGACCGTTCCCTTGGTGAGCTTTTTGCAGACCTGGCGAGTCAGACGGGCACGTTGGTCCGTCAGGAATTGCGGCAGGCTGGGACAGAGATCAGCCAGCGAGCGACCGGGGTAGGCAAGGATATCGGCGTGCTTGCGGCCGGGGCTGTTGTTCTGCACGCCGCGTTCCTTGCAATCGTGGCGGCGATCATCCTCGGTCTCGCGGATCTCGGCCTCTCCTGGTGGGTGGCGGCCCTGCTTGTCGGGCTGGTCCTTGCCGGCGTCGGCTACGTTCTGGTTGGACGTGCCCGCTCAGCCATCACGCGCGCAGATGTGCTGCCCCGCCATACGATGGAGCAGGTCAGGGAGGACCAGGAATGGGCGAAAGACCAGATCAAGTGATTCGATTGCGACCCGACGATGACAATGACGATGAAGTGCTTGCCCCTCAAGATGCCGGGGTTCAGCAGACGCGCGAGGAGATGAGCGAGACCCTCGAGGCCATCCAGGCCAAGCTTGCGCCTGACCGGCTGACAGAAGATGCCAAAGACGCTGCCATAGAGACTGTCGATCACGTGGTTGCGGAGGTACGGTCGACCGCCCAGGAATTGAGTGAACTAGCCAGCGTTGCGGCCATGGAGGCCGTCGATCACGCGCTGGAGAAATTCAAGGAAGCATTTCCTGGCCTGAGTCAGCAGGCGCAGGAAGCCGCTCGTGAGACTGTCGATCATGCACTCGGCGAGGCCAAGACGACCGCTCAAGGGTTGAGCGAGCTGGCGAGTGTCGCGGCCATGGAAGCCGTCGATCATGCGATTGAAGAAGCAAAGGCGGCCGTCCGCGATCTCGGTCAGCAGACAAAAGCCGCAATGCGGGACGCAACAATAGGGAGAGTGGAACGAATGGCCAATACTACGAGTCAAACATCGAAATACGTCGGTTCAACCACAATTCAAACCATCAAGCAAAACCCTGGCCCTGCAGCCTTGACTGCTCTCGGAGTGGGTTGGCTCGTGATGAATGGCAAGGGCAGCGGATCCCAGTCTTCAGCTGGTCGATCAAGTCAGTCGACCCTTTCTTCAGAAGGCCAACTGCTCGAGGGCATGGACGATCAGGTCCCTTCCAAGGCCGACCAGGTTCAGGAGACCGCCGGGGATGTTGCGGGACAAGTTCAGGATGGGGTGAGCACTGCCGCTACCCAGGTCCAAGAGACGGCCACTCAGGTCGCAAGCCAGGTGCAGGACACCGTGTCCGGAGCTGCTGGTCACGTGAAGGAAACCGCCGGCAGCCTCGCCACCCAGGCGAAACAAGCGCCAAACCGCTTTCGCACCATGATCGAGACGAACCCCTTGCCACTTGGACTCCTGGCCTTGGCCTTGGGCGGAGTGGCTGCCCTCTCCTTGCCTGAGACGCAGCGCGAGCACGAACTGCTCGGCGAAGCGCGCGATAGCTTGGTCGACCGCGCGCAGGCAGGTGCCCAAACGATCATGGAGAAGGTCCAGCATGTCACGGAGGAGGTCGGTGAAACCGTCGAAAAGGAGGCGAAGTATCAGGGTCTGACACCGGACACCAACTAGATCGATGTTCGGTTTACCCCTTCATTCAGAGAAATGTCAGGACCACCGAAGGTATCTCCTCGGTGGTCCTGTGCTGAAGATCGAGTATTCATCAGATTGAAGGTCTCGGGTATCAATACCGACGTGTTCGTTCGTTGAGCGAGTGATGTCGGGACGTCGGAATGGAGGGTGTTCATGAGAAACGACCCGCTCATGATTCCCTGCAATCATGTAGGTTTGTCGCAACTTGGAAGGCTGTAAATCCGAAGAGCTACATTTTTTTCACGCGGCGAGGCTTGATCCCTGCTCGACAACCCTGTTTGGGGCCGACCGTTGACGGAAGAGACGACGCTCAGTCGCGGCCCATCCAGGTGGCTACGCAGGCCTCGTTGTCCTCGGCGTCAGCCAGCACCCACCACGCCGGTGCATACTCATCAGTCACGAGGTGGCCGCCAGCGGCGATCGCCGCCGCGATGCGTCCCTCGGCCTGGTCGTGCGGTACCGAGAGGTCGACGTGGATGCGGTTCCGCTGATGGCGCGGCGCGTCCATCTGCTGGAACCAGAAACTCGGCCCCCGGCCATGGGGGTCGATCAGGTCCGTGGACCCCATCTCCCGATATCCGAGCAGGGCGCACCAAAACGGCTGCACGTCCGTGCTGACGAGCGCGTCGATCGAGACCTGGACTGTCTGAACGGCGGTTGGGTCGGCGGGCAGCTCCAGCTCCCGCGCCGCCGCCGAGATCCGCCGCGCCAGCATGACGTCGTGCTCGCTGAACCCGCCGTCGTCGCGCGTCTTCAGGCGCACGGTCACGCCCTCCTGCCGGAGGTCGATATCGGGGTGATGGCGATGATTCGCGGCGTCGGTTAGCCTGCCGATTGCGCCCACCAGGGCCACGCCGGCCGCGAACGACCCGGTGAGAAAGTGTGCGCACGCTCCCTCGAAAAGTACCCGCCAGTCCTCCACACCGCTTGCCTCGTGAAACTGCCGCAGTGAGATCCTCTCGCTCATGGTTACTCCCCAGTCTCTCCATCTACCGACTCCTGGAGGAGGTCGGCGTGGCCGTTGTGCCGCGGATACTCCTGGATCGTGTAGACCATGCCTCGTCGCAGGCTCGGTGACTCATCTTTCAGTCAAGGGTGTTGGGCCAGCCGTTCCAGACCGCCACCGTCCAGTGCGAGGGCGTGTCTACAGCGGCCGGTATCCAGCCCCGGTCGCGTTCAATCCCGTGCACTTCTGCGCAACGTTCGGGTGCCGATACACCAGGAAGCCTGAACGAGTGGCGTTCTCACCGGCCGCGAAGAGCGGTTCCAGGCGATCGTACTCGTCCTGGCCGGTCATGGTTGTGAGTCTATCGGTGGTGTCACTCAGCGGCCGGCTCCCTTGTGCCGTCGAGGAAACTGAGCACCCTCGCTGTCATCAGCTGGGCGGCATCCGCGTCGTAGGATGGCAGCGAGTTGTCAGCGAAGAGATGCTGGTTGCCGGGGTAGAGGAACAGCTCCGCGTTGGAAGTCTCGGCGACGAGCATGCGGGCGGCATCGAGGTCGCCGTCCTCGACGAAGTACGGGTCGGCGTCCATCGCGTGCACCTGGGCGGGGACCCCATCGGGCCAGGAAGAGCCGAACTCCGATACCGGCAGGCAGGAGTAGAAGAACAGCGCTCCGCGTGCGCCGTCCCGGGTCTGCGCCAGCATCTGGGTCGGAAGCACGCCGAGCGAGAAGCCGGCGTACACCAAGTCGGCGGGCAGGTGTTCGACCGCCCGGGCTCCGCGCTCGATGACCTCCCCGAAGCCAATCCCGGAGGCATGGGCTACTCCCTCCTCGATGGTGGTGAAGGTGTGGCCATCGTACAGGTCAGGGGTATGGACGGTGTGGCCCGCGCTGCGCAGATCGTCAGCGAAGGCGAGAACGCCGGGGGTCAGCCCCTGCGCATGATGAAAGAGCACGACTTCAGCCATTTCTGCACTCCTGTGCTACATGGAACGTTCTTGTTTGCCGAACGAGCCGGAAGTATAGCGCTCTTGATCGTGACCTCCAATATGCTCGGCGGCGACATCGCAGACCCAATGACGATGCTGGCAGCCGCCGAGTTGTGAACGCCCGCCGACCCACGACGGATGAGGTTGGCCACTGTTCGCCTGATGCACGTCCACCCCGTGCGTGGTGCGTCGTGCGCAGATACCGGTTTCAGGCGGTCAACACACGGTTCTGAAGACACATCACATCGCCCCTTTGATCTTCACACGCGTTTGTCGCGTGCTGGGGAACATTGGGAACGTTCGCGCACATCCCGAACATCCGATCGACCGCGACCGCGACCGGGGCGGTTCGCGTGGCAGTGGTGCCGGACATGCCCGTAGCCAACGAGCCAGCTTGCGGGCGTTCAACCCCAGACACCTGTTATGTCACGAGGCGAGACACAGAAGGCGGCGTGGGATCTCCCACGCCGCCTTCTGTTGATTTTCCGATTCGTGCTTCGTCAGGGTGAGAGGCTAACTTGGTCGAGTGCCAGTCCAGTTGGCGATATTCCAGTACAGCAACTCGAATGGGCCGTAGCCGATGTTCTCTTCCGTCAACCAGTTGGCCATCGCGAACTTCTCGCCAACATCGACCAGCGGGATGACCGCGTTGTCGTTGATCAGGATGTCGTTCAGCTGGATCAGCTGGGCTCGCAGCTTCTCGGGGTCCAGTTCCTTCGACGCCGCCTCGAAGACCTTGTCGTAGTCTGCATTGACGTAGCGGAACGGATTCTCCTTGCTCCAGGAATTCTCCTTCTGGGCAACGTTCTCGTTGTTTGGCCCAGCGTACCAGCTTCGCATCAGGTTGAGCGGCAACGGCGAACCGGCTCCGATCTGATGCATGTTCATGTCGTAATACATGTGGCCGGTATTCTGGTCGTTGCCAGCGGCGCTATCGAAGTAGATGCCACCGTCGATCTGAAGCACTTCGACGTTGAAACCGACATCCTCAAGGTTTTTCTTGATGATTGCCTGTTCCTTCTGCCGCACCTGGTTGATGGTCGTCGCGTAGGTGATCTTGAGCTCGACTCCATCCTTCTTGCGGGTGTCGCCGTCCTTCGTCCAACCAGCGTCATCGAGCGCCTTGTTGGCCGTGTCAGGGTCGAACTCCCAAGCGGTATCCTGCGATTTCAGGGCGGGAATACCACTGATCACGCTGTTGCTGGCCGTCTCGCCCTCGCTCGCGAAGAAGAGTTGACCGGCAATCAACTCGCGACCGCGATCGATCGCGGTCGCGAGTGCCTTGCGGACAGCCGGATCGCCGATCCGCGGGTTTGGCGTCCCGACATGCGATTTCTGGCCGTCGACCTCGGTATTCGGGCCCGAGAAATTGAGATGCAGGCGCTCGGCGTAGACACCCTTGTAGACAACGAACTTGCCGGGCTGCCATCGCTCTGCAGACTCTTCAGCACTTCCGGTTCGATTTGTGTGTACCATGCGAAGTCGTACTCGCCCGTCTGGATCACGGCGCGTGCCGCGGAAGCCGCGTCGCCACCACCCTTGAGGATGAGCTTGCTGAAGAACGGCTTGTTCGGCTCACGATACTTCTCGTTGACGACGTACACGGCCTGATCGTTGGGCGAGAACGAATCCACGACATACGCCCCGGTCCCGACCGGTTTGAGCCGGAAAGCGTCCAATGCGCTTGCGCCCTTGCCATCCAGCACATGCTTGGGATAGATCGTCCCATTGCCCGAGCCGGAGAATGGCACGAACCAGAGGGGAGTCGGTGCTTTGAATGTCACCACGGCGGTCGTTGCATCTGTCGCTTCGACGCCGGTGATCGGTGACCACAGCCCCGAGTTGATCGAGGCGTTGTCGTTGTTCATGATCCACTGCCACGTGAACTTCACATCATCGGCGGTGAACGGTTCGCCATCGCTCCAGGTCACACCCGGGAGGAGCCTGAGCGTCACCTTCGTGGAATCGGCCGAGAGGAGACCGTTCTCGAAGGAGGGGATCTCGGTGATCAGGTTCGCGATCAGGGTGCTGTCCGGCGCAAAGTGGATGAGCGGCTCGAGAACGATCTGGCCCGCGAGAATATCCTTGTCACCTGTCGCGTTCTGGATACTCATCTGGCTCGGGGCTTGCCACTGGAGAAGCTTCAGCTCACTGCCGTCATGCCGAGTCCCATTGCGGACTCCACGAAGTGACGTCTGGAGATATGCCCAGACGTGAATGCAGCGTACAGAGATCAAGAAGACGTCTGATCTGCCGACATGCGTTCATCCATTTTCTGATCGTTAAGCGCTCACCCCGGGCGACCCGTCATGTGAGTGTTGAGTCTTTTTTGCGACCACCCAACCTGCAGAGAGAGTCGGTAGCCCGCGCCATCATTGGCAACACGGTGGAGTTTAGGGCCATTGGCGATACCGCGCAAACGCATGCCGATGAGACATCGTGCGAACGTGGAATAGCTGGATGTGACTTTGGGCGATGTGCACAATACCCTCCAGTTGCCGGTCGTGCGAGACTGCAGGTGCGCAATGCTCGCGATGATCGCAGTTTCAGGTGCATGCACGTACCACGTGCCGCGCGAGAACCTGGCAGGCTGGTCCGTCAAACGGGAACGAGTGCGCCAGGCCGGCAACGACGTGGTCGCCAGGTGGAGGATTCATGAAGCGCGTCTGGATAATGTTGGCGGTGATGTCGGTGATGGTGTGTTCGACAATCCCCGCAACAGCTGCCGGCAATAGGAATTCACCTTGCGCGATATCGCCCAAACAGCCTGTGGTGGCGCCACTGGCCGGCTTGAACGGAAGGTTGGGTGGAACTCGCGCATCATGGGACGAAATGTACGGTTCCGCGGTTGCCTCCCCATCTGCCTCTGTGCCGCCCGATGCTCCGTCCTATGTATGGAAGGGGTGCGGATCTCAATCAGCCAGGCTCTTCATCGTCGATCGCGCCGTGTGGATCTACCTTCAGCCTCATCGTCCGGAGAACACGGCCGGAACGTCGATGTCCGAGCCCGACGATGCCAACTGGACCGTCGAGGAAGCGCTCAAGATTGCTCGGAAGCTCGCACCCGCAGACGCGGTTCTGGAGACGCCGCAGGAGACGCCGGGCGGGAACACGATCCTGTTCGGCACAAGCGCGTTGCTTGAAGCGAATGCCAGCTGGGATGTGTATGGTGCTGCGAAGGTGGCTGGTCCTCCGGGCGAGTTCGAGATCCGCCTCTCGCTCGATTCCGCCGGCGAGGTCTACGCGATCGATGTCGCCCTGCGTGGCTATACGATCGACTGATCGATTGCGAGGAGGTCGATGATTCGTCGGCGGAATACTCCGGTCAGGAGGTTCGAGAGGGCGGCAACCGGATCGGCCAACGACGTGGAATTCCGTTTCCAGTGATGCAGTTGCACCAGGTGCCACATCGCCTCGTAGATCTCCAGCCGCTCGACCAGCCCTGGACGCGCGAAGAGCTCCGGATACCCCTCCCGGAACCAGCCTATGGCACCGCTGTAGTCGTTGGTGGAGGCGGACCCGAACTGTCGTTCGGCGCCGAGGAAGCGGATGAGCGTATCGAGTTCGACATCCGGTGAGGCCGGTCGGCTGCCTTCGAAATCGATTAGACCCGTAACTCTGGTCTCGACCACCAGGACATTGCGGAAGTGAAGATCGGCATGGACGAGCACCGGCGCCCGCTCGTGATCGAACGCGTCCATCCGGTCCTGGACGAATGCCTGAATGGCGTCGAGGATGATCCCCGTGTCCGGACGGACGTCGCGGGCGCTCGCGATCAGTGCGCGACAGCATGCGGGTGGCGCGTGGTAGGCATCGGCGAAAACGGGGATGTCCAGCGCATCGCTGATCCAGGGGTTCTCCATCTCTGGCGTCACCTGTATCGCATGCAGCGCGATGGTGATCCGGGCCAGATCGAGCATTACCAGCCGGCGAGCTGGCATCGTCAGCGTCGGCCACACGTCATCGAGTGTGCGTCCCGGTAGTCGTTCGATGACGAGAAATTCACCCGATCTTCTCATGGCTTCTGTTTGATCGCGAACACCCCAGGCAATCAGCGCGGGATGCGGGACCGTTGCCGGGAGCATCTCGAGGATGCGCGCCTCGTGACGGAAGGCATCGCGAAATCGACCTTCGTTGAAGCGAACGACCATCGTCGGGGTCAGCCAGACGCTATTCGCCATGCCGATGGCAGGAACGAGATCGGTAGTGCTCAGGCTTTGTCGGCGCAGGAGTGCTTTCGCTTCGATGTCTCCGGTCATGCGTGACGACTCTTCCATGGCGGCGGTCTGAACTGGCGTCAATCTATAATGAGGACGTCAACCTGTCACAATCGAGCAGGAGACAGAAGCGAACCGCTTCTGGGATCATGCAGATGCCTTCGTCTGCTGCTTGCATTCGGAACACGGCGGGCCCGTCGAATGCGCGTCCAGCGGAGCAATCCGGTCACCGCCTGGTCGCCGATTCCAATCGCCAATGTCTTGAAGAGATGGCCGACAGTGATGCGTCGAGGTCGATGTCGAATCACACCCATGGCAGGAGATTTTCTATGTCGTCATCCCGGTAGAGAATGTTCGCGTGGTCGCTCGGCATCGGATGGGAGAGCCCATGACCGACTGGAGTTCGCGACCGCATCATCAGCCGACGCAGCCGGACCCCGAGCGGGAGCAGCAGATTCTGGAGGTCCGCTCGTCGCGTCGGAAGTGAAGTTCGTAGGCGGGTGTGCCGGGGCGGGTGCCGGGGATAGAGATCGTCGTCATGAGGCTTCTGATGCGGCTTTCGCGATCAACTTCTCGATGGATTGCTCATCAAGGGCACTGAACGTCATTGTAGAAATGCGTCCATATGGATCAATGAACACGGTCGTTGGGTATCCGTAGATGCCGTAGTCGATACTGATCTGCCCACTTACATCTCGACCGATCGGGTACGGTATGTCATACGTCTTTACAAATGACATAACGTGATCGAGATCATCAGTCTTAGGCGCGATGCCTACGAACAAGACATCAGGATTCGCAGTCGATGCCTTTTCCAGGGCTGGAGCCTCTTCTTTGCATGGGGCACACCATGACGCCCAAAAGCTCACCACCACGATTCGACCTCTGCTATCAGCAAGATTCCATTTGCTGCCGTCGAGCAGTGACACGCTGATAGCTGGCGCCACCTTGAGATCCCTTGAGGAGCCCGCTTCCCCTGAGTAAGCGAACCAGCTCCCCGCGAGAATAACCGTCAGAAGTAGCGGATACACGTACTTCGCAAACCGATTCTTCCACAGTATATGGACTTGGTAACGTTTCATCACCCCGGCCTCATTTAATGATCACTGGGAGGAAGCTCTGAGCCAACACCTGCCACCCTTGGGTCGCAGGTCAGATAACCATAGCACAGGCAATTCTGCCCCTGATTCCGACTCTACCCCAGGGCAATCGCACTCTCAGCGGGGGGCGAAACGGGGGATACTGAAGGAATGCAGAGGATGGCTACACAGTGTTTGCTTGCCCACTGGAGCGCCCCGCCATGCCAGATGCCCGCTACCCAGATCCCCGGATTGCCGCTGCCTTCGAGGATCTCGTCGATCCGCGTACCGCGCGTGCACAACGGCATCGACTGCTCAATATCCTGACGATTGCCCTCCGTGCGGTGATCTGCGGCGAACAAACGTGGGGCAAGATCGCCAACATGAACACTGACAACCCAATGTGATTGGCGCGACCGAAGGCCAGTCGCCACGATGAACGATCTGCAGATCCTGACGACGATAGCTCCAAACATCAGTCCGATCGCACCACTTTCTGAGGGGACAGGTACAGATATTGAGGCAATAGTCAAGGAGAAAGGACGTATTCACACCAGGAGCAATGCCAATCATGCTGATGAGGATGGGAAACACCCGACCTCGCCGTGAAACGATTGCCTGCCGAACGCGGAGCGCAAGACTCCGGACATCAACCATTGGCGGAACAGGACAGGCCATCGCCTGCGTGGATTCAAGCATGAGCCAGCTCGTTTGTCTGCCACATGCGTCGATCGGAATGCGATCGCATCCGATGAAGTGGAAGTGCACTCGAACAGTGCGCCATGATGACATCTGGCACGAATCCGGAGAATCGAAGATCGATTGTTGGAGGAACTACTCATGGCGTCGTTCGTTCTGAGGCCGGCCGAGTCGAGGGATGCAGATGCAATCGCCGGCGTGCACACGTTGTCGCGGCGCGATGCGTTGCCCTATCTCCCCGTTCTGCACACCGAAGACGAGACACGCGCGTGGGTGACCCATGTCGTGCTCGTGGATCAGGACGTGTGGGTCGCCGACCAGCAAGGTCGCGTAATCGGGATTGCCTGCCTGAATGGGCATGATCTGGAGCAACTCTATGTGCTTCCGGGCGAGCAGGGGCAAGGTGTGGGGTCCGCCCTCCTGGCAAAGGCGATGGAGCTGAGCCCGGACGAGCTCTGCCTCTGGGCGTTTCAGCGAAACGTGGAGGCCCGCACGTTCTACGAGCATCGCGGGTTTACCGCGATCTCCTGGACCGACGGTGCCGACAATGAAGAACACGAGCCGGATGTCCGTTATCGCTGGACACCTGCGTCCACCCCGGCTCCGGACCTGTAGGTACTGCGAATCGTTAGTCGCGGCCGATATACGGCATCTTCGCCACCGGGCCCGAGCCGACGTACACATGTTTCGACGGCGTGATGGGTCTGTCGGCGGTTGCGTCTTCAGAAATCATGGGTACAGTGGTTCACACATGGAGGGGACAGGATTTCTCCCGTCCCCTCTTTGATCGTGGCCGTCGAGCGTTGCCCCGCTTGGCGGCTACTTCTGTGGCTTAGCGTGTTTAGTCAGGTCTACATACGTGTATCCCTGCCCAGGCTTCGGTGTTGGCGGCATCGGCTTGCCTTCAATTACCGTAACTTCGACCTTCGAACCCGAACCAACGGCACCGCTACGCTGGGGTTGGATCATATCTTGCCTATCCCTGTTGATAGCGAAAGTTGACGGTGGTATCACAATCGAACAGCTACTGATCACATCGCGATGGTTATTCCGTCGTGCGATGTCGCTCGAAAGGCAGACTACGTGAAACAAGCAGATCTCGGATTGAACGCAGAGCAATTGGCCGACCGTCAATGTTGGCTTCAGCAACAGGCGTCAAAGCTGCTTCATGATCTCCATCTCATGGACATCCTCCAATTGGCTGGTCAACCGAAGCTCGTAGGTAGCGCAGACATGGGATTGATGGTATGGCCGGATATTGATTTGGAGGTCGTTTCTCCGGGAAGGCCAGACCTGCCGCGCGCCCTTGATATCGTCAGACGCCTCATGCTGGAAGCGGGAGTCGGCAAACTGAACATCGTGGACGAGCGCCAGATCACCAAACTAGATATCCCCAGGGGTATCTATATCGGCCCGGATGTAATGCACGGTGACATTACGTGGCAGGTAGATATCTGGATCATCAACAGGGATGAGGCCAGCAAGCGTCATCAATTCGTCAATGGAATAGCGGCGATGCTCAATAACGCAAACCGCAGCACCATCCTTCAGTTCAAGCAAATCATTGCCGCCAGCGACAAGTACCATCGTGGCATCAGCAGCGTCGACATTTACAACGCTGTTCTCGACCAAGGCGTAACCGATATGGCTGGTTTTGAAGCCTACCTGCAACAAACCGGGAGAACCCTGTGATCGTGCCGGTCACAGCCGAAAATGCCGTCATCCGCGACCGATGTACGGCATCTTCGCGGCGGTGATGGTGATGGTCCCGACATTGGCGTCGGACGACAGACTTGCCATGAACAGCACGGCGCGGCCAACATCGTTGGCGTCGAACGTGGGTTCCGGCGAGATCGAGCCGTTGGCCTGCAGCACCCCATCTCTCATTCGCGCGGTCATCTCGGTCGCGGCGTTGCCGATATCTATCTGCCCGCAGGTGATATCGAACGCGCGCCCGTCAAGCGAAATGGATTTCGTGAGTCCGGTTATCGCGTGCTTGGTGGCGGTATAGGCAACCGATGCCGGGCGTGGAACGTGAGCGGAGATCGAGCCGTTGTTGATGATCCGACCACCCTGCGGCTGTTGCCGTTTCATGATTCTCACGGCCGCGGCGGCACACAGCATCGACCCGGTCAGGTTGACGGCGACCACCTCGTTCCACGCCTCGACGCTGATCTCGTCGACGCCGCCGCCACCGCTCATGCCCGCATTGTTGACGAGCAGATCGACGCGTCCCCAGGTTTCGACAACACGATCGAAGAGCGCCTGAACGGACGATGGCTCGGTAATGTCGGTCGAGATCGCGAGTGCATCCGTCCCCGGTCGGAAGGATGCTGTCTCGTCGAGCGAGGATTGGCGACGACCGGCAAGGGCAACGCGATAGCCAGCCTCGAGAAGCGTGTGGGCGATCGCGCGCCCGACGCCCGAACCGGCGCCCGTGACGATCGCAACTGGACCTGAAGTCTGAGCATCCGAAGGTTCTGAAGCATCCGACATGGGAAAGGTTCCTCTCAGCAGGTCAGCGAGACGCGATATCAGGCGAAATCGATGGTGTTGTCGGGTCGTGCACCTTTCAGGAACTGCGCGATCTGGGTCCGGGCAACATTCCACGCACGCACGTTGGAACCCCGTGTGTGACCACCGACATGCGGCGTCAGAAAGAGACCGGGTGCATCCCACAACGGGTGATCGACCGGCAGGGGTTCCGGATCGGTGACATCGAGAGCGGCACGCAGGCGGCCACTTTGCAGCTCGGCAAGCAGCGCGTCGGTATCCACGATGGGACCGCGTGCGGCATTCACGACCACCGCATGGTCGGGCAAGCGCGCCAGGAACTCCGCGTTCGCCAGATGATGCGTCTCGGGGCTCAGCGGCACCATCAGCACCACGGCGTCCTGGCTTGGCAGGAGGGTTGGGAACTCGTCGATCGCACTGACGCCGTTGCGGGCAGTGCGACCCATCAGCGACACGATCGCATCGAATGCCAGGAGTCGTCGCTTCAGGTTGCTCGCGAGATCTCCGGCGCCAATGATGAGGATGCGTTTGCCGACCAGGCTGTCGCTCTCCGCCGGTTTCCAGAGATGGTGTTCCTGGTTCTGCACGTATTGGGGGATGTTCCGAAAGATGGAAAGCAGGGCGGTTGCCGCCCACTCGGCGGTCGCAGCGCCGTGTGCTCCTCGTCCGTTGGAGAGAATCACGTTGGCGGGAACGCGACCGGTCCATTGGTCGACGCCGGCGTTCAGGGTCTGGATCATTCCAAGGTGTTTGAGATCACCCAGAATCGGCTCCAGGTCGGTTGGCGAGAACCGGCCGCTTACGAGAACGCGCGCTTCGGCAGCCTCCGGGGGCAGGTCGGTTGGTGAATAGGAAACGATGCGGGTATTGGGCAGATCAGCGAGAATCTTGCGCTCATCGACGGGCGGGACCAGAATGGTCGTGGTCGTGGTAGATGACATGGAGATGGCTCCTGCGTGAGTTTGCCGCGAATACTCTTCGCAGTGTGCCACGAACGGTCGATCTGCCGTTGATGCCTCGTCACTTCGCGCGGATGGGGATAAGCCACCAGACGAGGGCGATCAGACCGGCGAGGCTCGGCGGCCAGTTCCTGCCGGGCGCGAGTCAGTTCTTCTTCCCTGACGCGGACGTTCTCATGCGCTTCCTGCCACTCGGCGCGTGAGACAACAGGCGGAAGATTCATGGTGGTTCCTTTCTTTGGGTATCGTTGCGGTAGCGGCGGGAAAGACCCCCGCGAACATCGACTTCCGGAGTATCCATGGCGTACCGATCTACCCCTCTTCGCCGGTGACGTCGAACGTCAGCCAGCGGTCCGGACGGATCGTAAACAGCACGAACTCGCCGGTGGGATGGTCGAGCTCGCCCCTGACCATCCCCTGGGCTTGCTCCTCGGGAAGATAGCGGCGAACGATGGCGAGCATCTGATCCGCCGATGGTGGCCGGTCGGTCTGGACGACGGTGCCTTCGATGGCGACGTACCGGTACGGAAACTCCTCGCGCTGCACGATCAGGCTCAGCCTTCCCGCCTTCTCGATGAGCCCTGTCTTCCGCGCTTTCCGCCCCATCGTCCCGGTGAAAAAGGTGAAGTTGCCGCCCGGCTGATAGCCGTACCAGACCGGAACGGTGTGCGGCGGCCGGTCGCTGTCGTTGGCGACGCTCATCACGGCGACGTGTGGCTCGGCCAGGAATGCCTCGCGCTCGTCCTGAGTCATCTGTGGTCCGGACATGGTTACTCCTTTGGATACTGTCGCGAGTGGTGGTTTGCCACAGGCTGCGGTGTCGCGCGCTGTGACTCTCTTGGCTCTGCGGCAGCTGGCATGGCGACGGACGCTCCGACCGTCAGAAGCGCCATCGCGTCGGGTGGTTCCCATGGGTCTCGTCCGTGCCGAAGCCGAAGACCTTCGATGGCAGGACCTCATAAATATGGAATGGTGGCGGCCCAGCGGTTGGTGCGCCCTCGGCATGGAACGCGCCATCCCGGATCTCGACCGTCCACTGGTATTTCGATTCGTAAGCGCTGGCGACGCGTTGGAGTTTCTTATCGTCGATTACCCGGACCGCATCACCCTCGACGACCAGGTCGAGACCGTCCGTGCTGGTCGAGATCGAGCAGCGCGAACTGCGCTCAAGATTGTTCCACTTGCGGGCGGAGGTACTGGAGACGAAATGCAGCGCGCCATCCACCAAGACGGCGAGGAGCGGCCGTGAGTGGGGCCGTCCGTCCAGATCCATGGTGGTCAGCCAGAACGTGCCGGCGTCGGCCAACCGTCTTCCGGCCTCATCCCATGGGACCGTTTGCGAATCCTCCGGGCGAATCGTCTCTTCAGCCACAGGTTTCCGCCCGGAAATAGCCATCTCTGAGCCTTTCTTCCCTAGAATCTGGTACACGTGAGGAACCGTCACGATCCGGCTATCTCACGACTCCTGCAGGACGGAGAGGATGTTGCCGGCGGGGTCCTTGAACCAGGCGATGTAGGGACCGCCGGCGCGCATGATGCCCTTTTCGTCCTGTCCGGAGTTGTCGTACCGCTCGAATGTCACACCACGCCGGACCAGCTCGTCGACGGCCGCGTCGATGTCGTCGACCGGGAGGTTGAGAATCGTGAACGTCGCCGGGGTGTGGTCGGGCTTGGGATAGACCAGAACGCGAGCAGCCTCACCAATGTGGAGCTGCAGCATGCCGTATTCCTCGGTCACGTTCATGCCGAGCGTCTCTTCGTAGAACCGTTTCGCCGCGGCGGTGTCGTTGACCGCGAAACCGCTGAAGGCTCTGGTATTCGTGAACATGGGTGTTTCCTTCCTCATCGTTATGCGTTATGGGAACATCACTTGCTGGTCCATTCACATGGACAGATGGGGTGATGCATGTCGTCGTTCGACCGATGCACGTGGCGAACCACGCTCATCCATAAGCGGGCCGTGGAGTATGGCAACCTTCTCCCCGGCAACATGACCGGTCTCTCCTTTCCGCGCCGCCAGGCACTCCGCTGTCATCCAGCATTCACGTCGGCCGCACGTTCCCGCCGGTTTCTATGGCCGCAGCATCTGATGGAGGTGGGGGAGGTATTACCGACCTGCATCCGCACGCTCGTAACGCAGGTACACGACACCGGAACCGAACGTTCGGGTTTCCAGCAGTCGCAATTGGATCCTGTTCGCCAGATCCGGGAAGAACGGCTTGCCGCCGCCCAGAACGAAGGGATGGACGAGGATTCGGAACTCGTCGATCAGGTCGTGTTGCATGGCACTCGCCGCGAGATTGGCACCGCCGATGCCCAGGTTCTTGCCGGGTTCCGCCTTCAGTTTTCTGATCTCTTCCGCGACGTTGTCCCTGACCAGGCGGCTGTTGGCGTCAACCTTCTCGAGGGTTCTGGAGAAGACGACCTTGGGCGTGCGCTTCCAGATACGAGCGAACTCGATCTCGACATCCGGGGTCGAGGGATTCGTATCCGCCGTTGGCCAGTATCCGGCCATGACCTCATACAGTCGCCGCCCATACAGAAACGCTCCCATTTCACGCGCTTCCTCGTTGGCAAACCGGTGCAATTCCTCGTCGGGTTCGGGCATGGCGATTTCCCCATCCCGCGTTTCGATATAGCCGTCGAGCGACGTTCCCATGGAGTAGATCAGCTTTCGCATCGTTTTCCTTTCTGGAACGGTCTTGTGGAATCGTTGTCGCCACATGTCGTGTCGTAGTGAATGGGACAGATGACGCATCCCGCGGTGGATCGCATCGGGGTTTGCCATTGACGATCGACCGATCGACGGATCGACGGAGTGCCGCGTCGCGGCGAGGGCATTCTGCTCATCGAGAGGCGAGACGATGGCCCGATCCACCGCCCTGCCCATCATCCCGCCTTCAGCGGACTCGCGCTTCTTCAATCTTGCGAACCAGCTCTTGTGGTGCGTTATACGGGATCCGGGTAATGGATGTGCATCTCCTTCCCGGAACCGCATTCTGGGAGCCTGTCCCGGCAGCGGCGCCACGTCAGGCCGGGGAGGTGCCCAGCGCCGCGATGCTGCCCGTCGACCGCAGGTCGATCGCTGCATCCTGTTCAGCGACGTTCGTGTTCCGCCTCAATTGCCGGGTCGGCGTGGGAGAGGTCTCCCGACTGCGTTCCGTCGCAGTTGCCCGACGCGCTGCTGAAATGACGCGGAGGGTTCGTGCGCAGAACTGGGGTAATGTCGTGCGCGACGGATGACAGCGCACGAGATGCCGAAAGGTCCTGCGTGCCTTCGTTGGATTCGGGACTACAAACGGACGCAGCGCGGCGAATCCCGTTGGCTTTCGCTCAGGCGAACCGCCGACCGCCGCCGAACGTTCCGCTTCGTAGCCGGAACAGCGATATGTACGGGAACGAGCCGCCGGGGAAGTTTTCCGGCGGCTCTCTGCGTCATCGTTTCACTTGCCAGGCGATGATTCGGACGAGGTGCGCCGCGTGCCATTGTGTGCCGCCGTCGGGATTGCGGCCATTGACATCACGACATCACATGGCCTGTCAAACACACAACTTGACCGTCAGAGATCGTTCCCGGCGATCCTGCGGCCGGCTGTGTGGGTTGTAGACGTCTCATTGCGCGGTAACGGGCAGCGCCACGAGGTGTTCGAGCCGGCCTTGGAGATCGTTTTTCATCATCGCCTGCCATGCCGTCACGACCTGCTCATGCAACCGGGTGCGATTCGCTCGTTCCCGGACAAGCAGGAGAGACAGGCTGCCATCGAGTTCCTGACTTGCCTTGATCCTTCCGGTTTTCTTGCTGCCGTCAGTCACAGCTTCCGCGATTGCTTTGCGTTCCTCGTCGATCAATTCGATCCGCACGTCGAGGTCGTGAACCTGGCCGATCAGGTCCTGCAACTCCTTGATTTCCGAGATCGCCTGCGCGCCGTTTTCGCCAAACACGGAATCGAACGTCTCCAGCGTGTAGCGGAGTCGTTTCGCCGCGATCCGGGCATCGTGCAATTGTGCGATCGCTTCAGCGTCGTCGATCACCGGCCCATAGCTGAAGAGTTCCGCCACTCGGACGGCGAGAATACGCTTCGCGTTGGTTACCAGTGATGCTTTGGGGTCGAGAGCGGGGATATCCCAGCCACGGCTCATGCCTTCTTCTCCTTGCGTCGCCGACGCTGCTTGGCGGCTGCCTTCGCCTTCTTTTCTGCCTTCGCGGAGGAAAGCTTCGGGAACCGGCGACGGCTCTCCTTCTTCATTCCACGGTCGTTCGGATCGGCGAGAAACGAGTGCATCGTCTTGCGGGCATCAGTTCGCTCTCGCTCGAACCGGGCAATCAGATGGTCGATCGCCGGCCATTCTGCCGGGTCAGTGGCGACGTCGGCGCGTTCGGCCCGAAGCGATTCGAGCAATACATCGCGATCCCGCACGTCTCCCAGGGCCGACGTGATCGACTTCGCGGTTTTATGGAGTGGCCGATACCACTTGTAGGGAAAGGCATCGGTTGACGCATCCATCACGGCCCGCAACCGGCGTGACGACACCCGCACGGCGTGAACCGCTTCCGGGTCATCGCTCTTGATGACGGCAGGCAGTGCCTTCCATATTTCGCGCCACCGGGCGCCAATGAGCTGCCCCATCGCCGTTTGAAAATCGTCGTCGATCTGTACCTGAACTTTCGCCATGCGTCGTGGTTTATCCTCTCGCTTTCGTGGTGCCGGATTCTTCTGCGATCTGATCGAATGTCGCAAGCAGGAGCCCTGTGCGGATGCCGCTGCGACCAAGTGACATGCGCTCAGGGGTTAGACAATCGATGATCGCGCTGATGATGGCGATTCCAGCGGGAAGGACTCGTGCCCGATCCGGTGGAACCTGATGACGTGTAATCAAGATCGCTGCCGTGGTCCGTGTCAACCAGTCCAACAGCGGCGCCATGTCTCCCGGCATTGGCGCGCGATCCTCCGGCAAGAGCTTCTCGATATGCTCCGCCGTGCCACCAATCACGATCAGGTGGGCGTCCGGGGTCGGAGACAATCCCATAGTCACCAGTGCGCTTGTCGCCGCATCAATGCACGCATCCAGTTCCTCCCGGTGCGGTGGGTCAGACCGGATGAAGGCATCGGTGAGCGTTCCCGATCCCAGGGCAAGTGATTGCGCCTGGAGTATGCGTCCCGATTCCGCGATCACGATCTCCGTGCTGCCACCCCCGATGTCGGCAACGGTCACCCTGCCCGATACATCGTGATCGTGCGCGAGGCCGCGGAAGGTGAGATCTGCTTCGTCGTCACCGCTGATTGCCCGGACATCCCACCTGGTCATGGTGCGGACATTGGCAAGAAATTCGGGTCCGTTCGCGGCGCGGCGCGTTGCCTCGGTCGCGACTCCAACCAATCGCGTGGCGCCCAGCTCGTGGGCAGTCGCGGCAAACCGGGTGAGTATTTCCAGTGCATGCGCAACCCGGTCTTCGGCCAGTACGCCAGATGTGGCCAGCCCTGACCCCAGGCGCGCGGTTTCGGACATTACCGCAAGCTCGTGCAGGTCACCGGTTGCGGTGAGCGTGGCAACGCTCATCTTGATCGTGTTCGAGCCGATATCGACGGCACCGATGACAGGTCGCAACAACATCTCCCGGACGAGGCAGATCCAAACAAGTAGCCTTCGAGTGTACCCCATCCACGTAGCTCATTCGCTTCGTTAGTCCGGCCTTGACTGCCGTCCCGTTGCCTCGAAACCGGTCCCAGTCGAGGCACCAGCGAGCCGGACCCTTGCACCGCTCAACATGGTGGACAAGCGCGAACGCCTAACAGACCCGCATATTTTTGGAGAAGCGCCGCGGCACCCCTCGGCAGTGCGACATCTGAAGTCGCCCGTTCTCTTCTAAGGCATCTATATAAATATATATTCAATGTCATGGGCGGGTTTTGTCGGCGAGCAGTCAGGCAGGTTGAAGCGGCGGGTTACGAGGATCGGCATGGAGACGGATCGTGATCGGATGGCCGAGCAGCGCCCTCCAGCCGATTGCCCGGATGCGAGAGATTGTAGGCCCAGACCAGACGTGTTTCGCGTGCTAGCGCTCGATAAGGTGGGCGAAGATCGTCGTCTGCCGCTACTCCGAAAGGTTCAGCGGGAGACGACGCGGCCTGACTCCATGGCATATGATTTAAAGAAATGTATTGAACTCGATAGTCGGCGGCGGCGTGACAAGAAGGAGGGCAGGAAGGCGTTATGCGGGATTTGAACATCACCGAGCCCATCTGCCAAGTCGAGGGTTCCGGAGCAACCCTGACGCTTTACCGACACAAGATCACGATTCACAAAAAGAGCATCCTATCGTCACTGACCGCACAGAACGACGGAGGACAAGATATCTGGATCGACTCCATTGCCAGTGTTCGCCTGAAGAAGCCGAATCTCTTGCAGTACGGGTATATCCAGATTACCCCTTCGGGGAATCATCAGGGTGGGATATTGTCTGCCAACGTCGACAAGAACGCCGTTTGGTTCGGGCGAGGGAAGTGGGAGGAATTCTCACATTTCAAGGACATGCTGGAGCAAGCAATGCTGGATCAGCGGAGCGAAGGTCGGACTTCTGGGAGTCGTCGAGGAAGGTGGGAGCCCAGTTCAGATAGAAGAGATCCTTCGCGAGATCAACTGGAATACTGAAGTTGATGAGGGACGACGTGAACGTCCTGGGTCTTGTTGCCAAGGGGCAGCGGGGATACTTGACTGGGGTCGATCCGACGAAAAATGAGCGCAAATCGCGAAGGGTCTAAGTGGTCTTGTCTTTGCGCTAAGGGGGGACGTCATGCAGCATGTGCGATCACTGGTTGTTGCAGCATTGGGAGCGTTGTTTCTTGCAGCCGTTTTGATATCCGTCGGATCGTCCAGGGCTCAGGATTCACGAGCGTTGAACGTGCATCTGCTGCTGTGGGGACCGGACACATTCAAGCTCGACGTAATCGGGAAGACATGCATTCCGTTCCCGAAATCCGTCACACCTGCAACTATCAAGATTGGCTCGGCCGAATTAGTACTCCCGGCGGGAATTCACCAGACGACTAATGAGTCTCCGGTAGGAAAAGTAACCTGTGAAATATCGGTCAGCCTTTCGGTCCCTTTCAGCAACTCCTATGTCATTGAGGTGGACGGTCAAAGAGTCGGGGAAATAGCAGATGAGCGAGTACAAGCGCTCAACGGTTCGATCACGATGGCTGTTCGTCGGCAAGGGAACGATCCGAAACTGGAACTGATTGATATGGATTGGAGTCTACCAACCCCCGCTCCTCCGACCCCCACTCCGACTCCTCGACCATTGCCGACCCCTTTGCCTACCATCGAGTCCGGAGCGGTGGAGGGATCTCAGGGCGTGTACCGCATCGTCGGGAGCTTCGAGCTTGTTGGAGCGCAAGGCACTGAGTTTGCTTCTTTAGGTGAGTTTGGATGCGTCGGGATCGGTGGATATGCAGATATAGTGACTGGCAAACAGGTGATTATTAGAAATCAGTCAGGCGACATTATAGCAACCGCCGAGTTCGAGCCCGACCCCAGTGCTACCACCGATCAATGTCGATTCATGTTCATTGCCGAAGTTCCGGATGCGACTTTTTACTCATTCGAGATCGGTAGACGTGGGGAACTGGCGTACTCCAAACAAGAGTTGCAGGACAGCGATTGGCGAGTAACGCTCACACTGGGATCCTAGCGCAGCTGTCACTCCATCCATCTATCCGAGGGCTATCTGATTGCGAATGATGCTCATCATGACCGATTGATCATTTGCCTATCCATCGCGGCGACGCTACGCAGGATCTGGAGCTGACGTTCTCAGAGAAAGGATTTCCAATCTGACTCTGGTTCCGTTTCTTACAATTGCAATCCCGGCTCCTACCCTCACCGAGAGGCCCCACCGCGTGGCCAGTCTCCGCTACCTTTGCCTCGACGTACAGCATCGTTGGAACGTTCCAACGTCTCAGGCGGGACGGAAGTGACTTCACCTCACATCACACGTCCGAGCGGCATGAGGCAACCCTCAGTTTGCAGCGACGACGCTGCCACAACGCACCGAAGTGAGTTCGGACCAGGGAGATAACATGTCTGTGCCAGAGCCGCCATCGATCGATACAACCGGTCCCACGACGATCTGGGAATACGCCGATTTTCAGGCGCAACAGGCGAAGACTTTGCAGTGCCTGCGGAAGTGCGTTCGTGGCCGGAGCGCACACGTGTCCGAAATGCGGAATGAAGCAGGCGACGGCTCAACATGAGCCGTCACTCACGTCCCAGATCGCCTTCGGTGTTCTCTATGGAATGCTGATGTTCACCGTCATCTCGGGAATTACCGGCGCGATCGTTTTTCTGATTATTGGTCAGCATGGTTCGTAACGATGCCGGCGCGTGCAGAGGGAGGCAGGATGTCCACGGAGAGACGCCGTTGCTGGTCATGTGGAGTGATGTTCTACCGGAGCGACCGGTATTGTCCCGAATGTGGGAAAGACAACTGGAACCCTCCGCAGGGCCAGAATGCGGCGAGATCCTATTCCCCCGTAGGCTCGACCGCAACATACCGATCGGAGTCACCAGCGACCATGGATCATCACGGCCAAACCATCGCGGCGGGTATCGTCATCATTGCCACCTTGCTGGCGTTCTCGTTCTGGTTCTCGGTTTGCCTCGGCGCGATCGGGCTATTCGTGCAGCCGGACAACGCCTCGGTCTACGTGGGTGACCCGGTCGCGACGAATTACTTCACTGGTGTCCGCCTGTTCTGGGCGCTGTTCGGCTCTGTCATCCTGACGGTGCTGACCTGGGTCTTCGCGATTAGATCGGTGGAAGACTAGGGCGTGGTTGCAATGGGTATCCCGGCGAGAAACGTGATCTCCGGTGAGGCCGTTCCCGGAGAATGATGGCTGACAGACCACTAGAGGCGTGTCGATGCTGATTGGCACGCGCTGCCCATCGTCACATGACGATTCCAGCCCGTCATTTCGAGCGAAAGCCTGTCCTGGTAGCTTGTTCGCGCTGCGAGGATAAACTCCGCCGGATGGGTCGAGAACTCTCTCTCGTGTCGGTCCAGCGATCGATGCATGACGCATCACCAGACCTGTTGGTACAAGTCGTGCCGAGGCTTGGCGCACGCAGCGTGGATCGACGACGGCAGCGGTGTCGACATCGTCTTCGATCGCGGGGACGGCCAGTTTCTCAGAACGGGCTCGCAGGGAGTTGCTACGGCGTGAGCAGAACTTCTGACAATTCCCGAATCATTCCAATCTCACGCTCACGAGGGTTTGCCGGCCGCAGCGAGCCACCGCCACAACGCGGCTGGTGACGCATCTGCTTCCCGGTCGTGTCCGTGCGTTGATGCCAATCTCGCTGCACAGTATTGGGCGCTGCTCGAACCCCGCTTCGTCGCGTCACAGCGTCACAGAAAACAGCCGCCGGGGCGATGTCCTGGCGGCTGTTTTCTGTGACGCGGATATTACATGCCAGAGCATGAGGGAGGGAAAACGGCTCGGAACGTGCGATCTGCGCCCGACGTATCGCGTGCACATCACAGGAATGGGCCGTTTCGTCTGGGCTAGTTGAAATTCCAGTTGGCGATGTTCCAGTAGTCGTACTCATACGGGCTGATCGAGAGGTTGGCCTCGCGCAGCTTCTTGGACGCACCGGACTTCTTGCCCACCAGAACCAGCGGCAACACCGCATTGTCCTTGTAGAGCAAGTCGTTCATCTGGATGAACAGCTCGGCTGATTTGGTCGGATCGGCCTCCGTCTGCGAGGCCTCGTACAGCGTGTCGAAATCCGCGTTCCTGTACCGCTGGAAGTTTCGACCGCCCCACTCGTTCGCCTTCTGGGCGATGTTTACATCGTCCTTGCCGGCATACCATCGCACCATGTACGTCACCGGCGGCGGTGCACCGACGGTCGACTGGAACATGTTCAGGTCGGTATAGAAATGTGTATTGCTCTGGTCGTTGCCGGCCGCGCTGTCGAAGAAGATCGACGAGTCGGTCTGCTGCAACTCGACCTTGAAACCGATGTCTTCAAGGTTCTTCTTGACAATCGCCTGGATCTTCTGGCGGAGATTATTGACGGTCGTCTGGTAGCGGATCTTGAGCTCGATCCCGTCCTTCTTGCGGACGTCTCCATCCTTCGTCCAACCCGCATCATCGAGAATCTTGTTGGCTTGATCGGCGTCGTAGGTGAGCGTCGTGTTTGTCGATGTCATCGATGGGATGCCGGAGAGGATGTTGATCACCGCCGGTTCTTCCTCGCCACCGAAGAAGAGTTGGCTGGCGATCTGCTCCCGGTTGATGGCGACATTCATCGCCTGCCGTACGGCGGCATCGGAGAAGATCGGATGCGGCGTGTCCTTCTGCGACTTCTGACCGTCGACCTCCTTGTCGGGATCGGAGAAGTTGATGTTGATTCGTTCGATCCCACCGCCCGGAGCGATCAGCAGCGTCCCGGCACTGCTGTCGCTCTGCATGCTGCGAAGGATTTCCGGCTCCAGCGAGAGGTTCCAGGCATAGTCGTATTCACCCGTCTGCAGCACCGCTCGTGCGGCTGAGGTGGAATCGCCCCCGCCCTTGACGTTGATTTTGCTGAAGAATGGCTTGTTCGCGTCACGATAGTTCTCGTTGATGGCGAATACCACCTGATCACCCGGCGTGAACGACTCGACAACGTAGGGTCCGGTGCCTATCGGCTTGAGGCGGAAGGCGTCGGTGACGTCCTGACCACCCTTTTCCAGGATGTGCTTCGGATACACGGAACCGGTGCCGCCGGCACCCGTCTGGGAATCGCTCCATGTCGGGTTCGGGCCGGTGAACGTGATTTTCGCGGTCAGCGGATCGACGACCTCGATATCCTTGATCGGCGTGAATACCTGCTGGTAGACCGCGCCGTTTGCGTCGTCCATGACCCACTGCCACGTGAACCTGATGTCCTCCGCCGTGAACAGCTGACCGTCACTCCACTTCACGTCTGGAATCAGCTTGTAGGTCACGCTGGCGAGATCGGCTGCAAGCAGGCCGTTCTCGACGGATGGCACCTCGGTCGCAAGGTTTGCGACCAGCGAGCCATCCGGAAGACGGTTGAGCAGCGCTTCCGAGATCACGCTGGCGGCCAGACTGTCCTTGTCACCGGTCGCGACCTGGGCAGCGAGGTGGCTCGGCGCCTGCCACTGGATGATTCGCAGCTCTCCGCCCGCACCACGGGTCTGGCCCTCGGTGCCCTCGCTGGGACGAGAACCCGCTGCCGCCGCAGATGGCGAGGCCGCCGGTGAGGCATCCTGCGCAAACGTCACACTGTCCGCACAGAAAAGGGCGACGGATGTACCCATGCCCAGAGCCCCTGCCCGCTGCATGAATTGGCGGCGGCTGAGATCGCCGCGCTTCAAACCCTCGAACAATTCCTGGAAAGGTCCTGATTGCCGGTCAACCATGAAAAATGATCTCCTCGTTCTGCTCCCAGTGGGAACTTTTCGAAAACGTCGCGGTGCATGAGCATCGTGTTCCACCGATGCTCGCGTCATCGAAGACGATTGCGATCGCGATCGCCATCGAATGGTTTTGCCACGTGACACTCATGACCGGATCACCGATGTCTTCGCTCCAGTGTACTGGTTATGGGCAATCTGTCTTCGGATTGCCGGCATGCTTGGGCGTTCTGACCACCACCAGGAGGAGGGTCGTTTGCTGTCAAGGTCGATCTAGGGTCCATGATCGTTCAGGTGCGTCGGAGTGTTGTCAGGACGTTCAGGATCGCTAGTGTGGGTTACGGTACGTAACCCACGACCCGGCTGCGGCACGAGGGCGCCATGTCTGACTCGGATTCGAATCTGGAACGCGAGATGACCCGCATGCAACGCCGGCACGTGCTTGGGATTCTCAGGGCAGGACTCGATGCATCGTTCGAACTCGATTCCGTTTCCTGCACCCAGCTCGTGCATCTTCAGGACCACGGGCCATTGCGCGCCCCGGATCTCTCGGAGAAGTTCCGCGTGACCCGTGCAAGCATCAGTCGCCTTGTCACTCGGGTTGGTGAGGCTGGTCGCGCGTCACCCCTTTCTCTCACCTTTTGCGGCAACACCAAGGTTGCGGAGTATGCAGCCCAGCGCGGGGCCGCAATTGGCCTCCTCGGCGACCCCTTGTCGCCGCGGGACTCGTCGCGCTGGTCCTGACGATCACGAAAGGGACGGCCTGGGGATGGATGAGCCTGCCGACTGCTGCCTGTCTTGCACTCGCGCTGGTGCTGCTGATCTGGGCATGGTACGAGTTGCGAGTTCCTCATCCACTGGTCAATCTGCGTGTCTCGGCACGCCGCGCCGTGCTCTTCACAAATCTGACGTCGATCGTGGCCGGCTTCTCGGTGTATGCGATGAACATCGTGTTACCGCAACTGCTGCAGGCACCGAAGGAATCCGGATACGGCCTGGGAATGTCGGTGTTGGCGTCCGGTTTCTGCATGGTGCCGGCTGGTGTCGTCATGCCGGTGGTTTCCCCGGCGTCGGCGTGGCTCTCGATGCGGACCGGTCCACAGATGACGTTGCTTGCCGGACTCGTCGCGATGACCCTGGGATATCTGTTCGCATTCGCGATGATGGCCGCTGCCTGGCAGATCGTGGTGGCCTCCGCCCTGATCGGCGCTCTCCTGTTCCGCGATGCCGTCGCTCATCATGACGGCAGTGCCACGCACTGAAACGGCTGCCGCCAACGGACTCAACACCTTGATGCGCTCGCTCGGCACCAGTTCCTCCAGCACGCTCATGGGTGCCGTCCTTGCCTGCTCCACCGTGACGATCTTCGTTCGCCCGGCGAGCGGTGAAACTGGAGCACCTCTCAACCTGTCGCCTGTTCCGTCACTCGACGCGTTTCACCTCGCGCTTGCGATTGCCTGCCGTCGCGGCCGCCTGTATTGGGATGGTCTTCACGCTGGCAATCCCCCGGGAATCGCCCGCACCGTAAGGAGCGTATGGCGCACTGTCTGGGACCGGCAGCGACATTCTTCCAGAACCGCCTTCGCGAATCACCTTCTGGAGACCGGAATCGGCATAACTGTGGAATTCATTGCATGAATCAATGGACACTGAACCGATACGGAGAGTGCAGATGATGACCTCGTGATGGTTTCAGGAATTGCTCCGCGCTTGGTTTACATTCAGAAGAGAAGCAGAAGGGAAGTCATCAGTCATCATGAACAGACGTCATTTTGTAATGGGCGCCGGTGCAATCGGCGGACTGGCGTTTTCAGCGAAGGCAGCCGCGGATCCAATCGATATCCCAGACGTGAAGCTCCCGATCCCGGAAGCAACGCCAGCGGCGACTGCTCTGAAATATTCCGGACCGATAGGCGACCTGTGGAAGAGCCCGTGGCTCCTCGAAGGCAAAACAATCGAATTGGATGGCACCATTCTTCAGCGTCTTGTCGCGCCCACTGGCCGAGGCTATCGGATCAGTAACGATGGCATCACGTTTCGGTCGATGATCGATCTCGATGTTCCCGGCGGTGGGGGCAGGGGTGAGGTGTTCGTCGTCACGAACGATGATCTTGGCGCTATCGCAGGGACGAGAACCCTTCATGTGAAGGGCATCTATGGTGGGATTGCGGATTCATCCGTGAACGGATCTAGCGGTATTCCCATCGTCATCGCGCTGACAATCAATGGTCCCAGGCAATGAACTGCCTCCTGGTCGTGAGGGTGTACGCTCATAAAGAGTTCCGCAGCCGATTCGATCTTGACACGATTGCGATTCAAACGCTTCTACACGTCGCCTCGTGGGAGTGCATTTAGCTCGCAACGAGTTCGACCTCGAATCCATCACCATCGGCAAGGTAGGCGGCATAGTGGGTTGGGCCCCCCGCAAACGGATGTCGATCGGCGAAGAGCAACGTCCAGCTATGGTAAGGCGATTCCCGAGTGAGCCGATCGACGTCGCTCCGGCTCCCTCCATGGAAGGCGAGATGATTCAGGCCAGGACGATGCCGATCGTGGTCGGTTCCGATCATGTCCGGCGACTGCTCGAGTACGAGGTAACTGCTCATCTCCGGGAGTCGCCAGCTGATCCCGTTCGCGAATGCCTGGAACCGGGCATACCCGAGTTCCGTCAGCAGCCCGCCCCACGCGACAATTGCTCTCTCCAGATCCGGGACCCAGATTTCGATATGGTGGATCGCGCCAACCGGCGTGAGGAATGCGGAATTATCAGGTGCGCCCTCGATCATGTCGGCCCTCTCCATCAGTCGATTATCAGACGCCGCGTGATGCTCGATGCCGCCGCGAAGGTGAGCGGCCGAGCAGCATGGGCGGGATGAGTATCATCAAAAAGGGGTCGGTTGAATCGGCACAGGCGACATCGGCCTTGGAGCCAGTTCCGGAGTTCCGGCATTGGGCAAGCCCGTCATGTGCTCCCCGACAGAACGCCCGATTCGCTTCCCGTATCGCTGGAAACGCATCATCAGCGCCAACGGCAACGATTTTAACCGCAATTCCAACCTCGGGCTCTGACTCGCTCACTGTCTCGTCATGAATACCCTGCCAGACGCCTGACGTCACGCATGCCGAACGATCCGTCCTGCGTCGGGATGACAGCGAAGAGAGTCTGCCAGTCGCTGCACGGCTACTCCGGTCCCTCGCATCGCTCGCGATGACGGCGAAAAGACCCGCAGGCAACGCGAAAGGCGGACGGGGTGTGAACCCTGCCCGCCTTTCTCTGGTGCTGTATCAACGAACCGACGCCGGTGATGGCTGGATGACTAGACGGTTCGCCAGTTGGCGATGTTCCAGGTGTCGTAGGAGAAGGCAGCTGGCGCGATGTTGTCCGCGTTCAGCTTCTTCGAAGCACCCTGCTTGGTGCCGACACGCACGAGCGGCACGATGATGTGATTCATGATGACGATGTCGTTCATCGTGATGAACAACTTGGCCAGCGCCTCTGCATCGGTCTCCGTCTACGCCTGAACGAACGCTGCGTCATAGTCGGCGTTCTGGAATCGGGTGTAGTTCTGACCCGCCCACTGGTTCGACTTCTGGGCGATGTTGGCGCCATCCTTGCCGGACCACCATGCTTCCATGAAGGCCAACGGGCGAGGAGAATCTGGCACCTGCTGGTACATGTCGATGTCCCAGTAGAAATGCTGGAGGTTCTGATCGTTGCCGGCAGCACTGTCGAAGTAGATGCCCGCGTCGATCTGTGCCAATTCGACCTTGAAGCCGATCGCCTCGAGGTTCGTCTTGACAACGGCCTGTGTCTTCTGGCGGACCTGGTTGACCGAGGTCGCGTAGACAATCTTCAGTTCCACGCCATCCTTCTTGCGGGTGTTGCCGTCCTTCGTCCAGCCAGCATCGTCGAGGATCTGATTGGCCTTGTCGGTGTTGAACTCCCACGATGTGTTCGGCGATTCGGTCTCGGCCACACCGGTCACGATGTTGCCGATCGGATCGGTGCCCTCGCCGTAGAATTTCTCACTGATCTGCTGACGATCGATCGCGGTCGCCACCGCTTCGCGCACCTTGGCGTCCGAGAAGAACGGATGCGGCGTGTTCTTCTCGGATCGCTGGCCATCGACTTCCTTGTTTGGGTCGGACTGGTTGATGTCGATCCGTTCGCACTGCGCACCCGGCTTGATCAGGAGTTGTCCCGGACTGCTGTCGCTGATCAACCCCTGCAGGATCTCTGGCTCGACTTGCAGGTTCCATGCATAGTCGTACTCGCCCGTCTGCAGGACGGCACGTGCCGCGGAAGCGGCGTCACCACCACCCTTGAGGTTGATCTTGGAGTAGAACGGCTTGTTGGCCTCACGATAGTTCGGGTTGGCCGAATAGATGACCTGATCGTTCGGGCTGAAGGAGTCGACCACGAACGGGCCGGTGCCGATCGGTTTCTGCGCGAAGGCCGAGTTGCCGGCCTCGCCGCCGCCTTCAAGCACGTGCTTGGGGAGGACAAAGCCCGTGCTGGTACCGGTGAATGGTGCAAACCAGAACGGGTTCGCGCTGGTGAATGTCACCTTGGCGGTGGTGTCGTCGACAACCTCGATCGACTTGATGGTCTGGAATGTCCCGATGTTGGAGGACGCGTTCACCTCGTCGACGTTCCACTTCCACGTGAACTCGACGTCTGCGGCGGTGAACGGTGTGCCGTCACTCCAAAGCACGCCCGGAGTCAGCGTGAACGTGACCGAGGTGAGATCCTTGGCAAGCTGACCATTCTCGACACTTGGAACCTGGGTGACAAGGTTCGGAGTCATCGAGGCGTCCGGGAGATAATGGATGAGCGGCTCGAGCACGATCGCGCCAGCGATGTAATCCTTGACGCCGGTCGCGTTGTGCGGATTCAGCAGACTGGGTGCCTGCCAAAGGAGGATCTTGAGCTCTCCGCCTTCGCCGCGTGTCTGGCCTTCTGTTCCGCCGACCGGACGAGTTGTCGCGCTGGCTGGGGTTGCTGCAGGTGAACTTGCCGGCGAGGCATCCTGCGCGTAGAATGCGGCACCGTTGCGAAGAGGCTGTGCCAAACCATTGGCGGCAGCGGTGTTCGCGAGGAAGACCGAGACGGCCGCACTCGCACCAACGGTTGCCGAGCGCTGCATGAACTGGCGTCGATCGATCTGACCGGATTTCAACGCGTCATACAAGCGACCAAGTGGACCTGAAATTGACTCGTGGGATGACATGGGTATCCGATTCTCCCTGACCGCCCGGATTCGGGCTGTCTGTTATGAAAACCCCCGGATTCTCCACCGTGGTTCGAGACGTCCCGTTCGCAGGATGTCTCTTCCGTAGAAGAGAGGTTCCGGAAACAATGGCTGACAAACGCGGCATCCTCCTCGATCCACGCGTTCATGCTTTTCCTCGTTCAGGAGTCTATGCAAATCCCCGTACATCGTGCCAATGAATTGCCCGGACGGACGTGATTTTCCTGAATTTGGTTCGGCATCGTCTTTGGATAATAGCACGATTGAACTTTTGGGAGAGGAGCAGGGCATGGTGGCGAGAACAGGACGTCTTCTCGCCGCTGGCTCGGCATCCTGAAGGTCCGATCAAAACACATCTGCCTCTTCGCTGATGCCGGACCTTCTTCGACGCCAGGACACCTGCCATCGAGCGACTCCGATGGCGGGTGTCGTCGCGCGTTGCAACGACCGATCAGGCTGATCGCCAGCATGTGCTTCGTCCAGTAGTGGTGCATCTCGGCGACGGCGGGAGGGCGGTTACGACGTTCCTGATCTCGCCGGCAACGACGTCGGTGCGCCGTGCATGACGATCCCTGCGAACGGGGCCGTCTTGCGCAGCAGTGCGCCCATGTCGGCTGCGGAGAGCGACCGGCTGAACGCATATCCCTGTCCATGTTTGCAGCCGAGGCTCCGCAGATGTGCGAGCTGCTCGATCGTTTCGATTCCTTCAGCGGTGACCTGCAAGTCGAGGTCCTGGGCAAGCGTCATCACCGCCCGGATGACGGCCGCCGTCGCGGCATCGTGTCCCAATCCCTTGACGAATTCGCGGTCGACCTTGAGGCCGACGATCGGCAGCCGCTGCAGCACGGCCAGGCCCGAATAGCCCGTCCCAAAATCATCGATGACCAACCGAATCCCCTGCGCCGCAAGGTCGTTCAGGGTTGCGTTGGTCATTTCCGGATGCTCCATCGCCGAACTCTCGGTCAGTTCCAGTTGCAGCTGATTCCGGGGAAGCCCCGACGTCTCCAGCGCCTCGGTGACATCGGCGATGAATTGGGGGTCCTGGACCTGGCGTGCGGAGACATTCACCGAAATCGAGATCGGCATCTCGCGCGAGAATTCATGCTGCCACGCGCTTACCTGTCGGCATGCTTCGTGGAGCACCCACCGGCCGAGGGAGACGATCAGGCCCGATTGTTCCGCCATCGGAATGAACTCGGATGGCGGCAGCATCCCCAGTTCCGGATGACGCCACCGCACAAGTGCTTCCAAACCCTGCACCTGCCCCGTCGCGAGATCGACAAGTGGCTCGTATTCGAGCAGGAACTCACCTCTCGCGAGCGCTCGCTGGAAATCGCTCTCCAGTTTCAAGGTGGTCAAGGCACCCTCGCTCATCGAGGGGTTGAACAGGACATATTGGCCACGTCCGGCCGCCTTCGCCCGGTAGAGTGCAACATCTGCTTCTCGCACAAGATCCGAAGCGGGTAATCCCGGAGTCGTGACGGCGATCCCGATACTGGGTGTCACGATCAACTCGCGCTCCCCGATCAGGAACGGCTCCCTGAACGTCCTCAGGATCCGCTGGGCCATGTCGATCCCGGCCGCACGCGGAGCCTCCACATGCTCGAGCAGGACGGTGAATTCGTCGCCACCCCAGCGCGCCAGGGTATTCGGTTCCTGCACCGCCTGATTCAGGCGGTATCCTGCCAGGATCAGCAGTTGATCGCCGATCGCATGCCCATAGCCGTCGTTCACGAGCTTGAATGAGTCCAGGTCGATGAATAGCACGGCAAGACCAGAATCCTCCCGCTCGAGGCGCTGAATCGCCTGCGCATGCCTGTCCATGAAGAGCGTCCGGTTGGCCAGATGCGTCAGCGAATCCGTCAGGGCGAGGTTCCTCAGGCGCTCCTCGGCGGCCTTGCTCTCGGAGATGTCGACGATCACGCCATGAACGTGCGAGCTGCGTCCGTTCATCGAACGCACCACGGCGAGGTCTCGCAACCAGATCGCGCGGCCATCGGCCGCAATCATGCGATATTCGATCTCGTGGTCACGGAGTTCTGCCATCGCCTTCGATGATTGCGTTCGGACATGATGGCGATCATCCGGGTGCACGTGCTCGATCCAGAAATCGGGCTCTTCCATCCATTGGGAAATCGGGTAGCCAAGCAATGTTTCTGCATACTGGCTGACAAAGGAAAACGTCGATTCGTCGACCTCCGTCTCCCACACGATGGCATCCAGCCCATGCACGAGCTCGCGATATCGCTGTTCGGCCAGTTCCGCCGCCCGCCGGGCTACCAACTCCCGCGCCAGTGTCTCGTCTCGCTGCAGTTCGACCGCTTTTCTGTCCGTCACTATCCGCGCATTGATCACGATGCCGCGAATACTCGGGTTCTCGAGGAGGCTCGTCGCGATCACCTCCAGCCAGTGCCACGCGCCCGATCTGCCTTGGACGCGAACTTCGAATCGTGGCAGTGGAATTCCGTCGGACCATTTGTGGGGAGCAAAGATGTCGCGCATGAGGTCGCGATCCGCAGGATGAATGATGGCCATCACATTCCTGCCCACCAGTACTAGACTGAGGGAATAATCCAGCACGCCCCACGCAGCTGGACTGGCATACGTAACGATTCCATCGGCGGTCAGAATGGCGGTGATATCCGATGCATGCTGAACCAGCGTGCGAAAGCGCTCCTCGGACTGCGCTAGCGCGAGTGGGGCGCGTTGATGCTCGATGGCGACACCCGCCAGGTGGCTTGTCTGCCCGAGCAGGAGTTGCTGGGAGACAGTGGGGCTTTGCGGCTGGTGGTGGTAGACGGCGAACGTCCCGAGAATCCTGTCGTTCGATTGTCCGAGTATCGGCGTCGACCAGCAGGCTTGGAGATCGTGCGCGAGCGCAACGTCTTTCCAGGATTCCCAGAGGGGATCAGTGGCGATGTCGGACACGATCACGGTTTCACGGCGAAACGCGGAGGTGCCGCAGGATCCCACTCCCTCGCCCATCGCTACACCGTCGATTGCGGCCTTATAGGCTGATGGCAATCCCCGCGAAGCACCATGGTGCAGACGAAGACCGGTTTCGTCCAGCAGCAGGATCGAGCATATTGCTCCCGGGAGAAGCCCTTCGATATGACCGCAGATCGCATCCAACGTGACCTCGAGCGGCATCCCGGATGCAACGAGTTCCAGAATCGCATTCTGGCCCGCCAACGCCGATGCGGACTGATCGGCATCCGTCACCTCGCATGCGTTCAGCACGACGATGCCCGGCATTTCGCGATCATCCCGAACGATATACCCAACCATGACGATGGTACTGCGCTCGAGAAGGCGAAGATGTGTAGGTCATCTGCATGGTGAGCGAGAAACGTCCTGCGAGCATCTGCCAATAAGCCGGGCCTGATGAAATCATGGTACATGGGTGGCTCCCAGGATCCGAATCCGAAAGCGCTGAACGGCGCGAGACGCCCGCGAGGAATGGAATTCGTGAGCAGATACCGGAACTGAGCCCTGACAAACCGATATGCAGCATTGATCGCATCTGGACAGATTGTCGATGATGAGGTGCCATTCAGGCGGAGACGCCCTCTTGTGAGGTGAGTATAGAACGTTTTAGTGAAATCTTGCGTGACCTGCCGTCTGCCGATCGGCGTATCGTTTTGCCCGAACGGTGCGAGGGGTTCTTGGAACAATCCGGCGTTGTCGGGATTGCGTCGCTTCCAGTCGAATCCTGCAAGAGCGAGATCGCTCATGATGTTGACGTATGTAAAACAAGAACATATGATCGTATTCAACTCAAGCGCAGAAGCGCCGCAATCAGTCCACCTGCATTGGGGCGCGCCATGTATCAGGATCCTTTTGCCGACGCCGAAGAGTCGGACCGGTCGGTTCCACCAGGACGGGAGTTCTCATATCCCGCTGCGGACATCGAGGACGCGTGTCTGCGTGCCGTCCGTTGGAGAAAGCAGTGCATCGCCACGTACGGAGATTCTCCTCAGCTCGTGGCCGCGATCACGTACGAAGTGCATGCCATCCTGTACCCGGATTCCCAAGGGTGGGTATCGCTCGGTTGGGTTGTTGATTCCCTCGCCCCGACCAGGCTGCGGATCTTTTGGCACCCCGAATCCAATCGGGTTCAGGTCGAGCGCCTTCCGTTTCGTCCTCCCCTGATCGCGTCCGAACCGAAACCGGTGCTGGCGCCCCGCTGTCCACTTTTTTACGCCATCACCGTCAAGGTGCGAGGCGATCGCGTGACCTTGCGCGCACGCCTCTCGATCGGCGGGCCGGAGGGTGCTTCGGCGCCGACGTTGACCGTACCGGTTCCTCTTCCCGAGGACAAGGCGGAACGCTACTGGTTTATCTCGATGATGCGCTTTGCGGAATCAGGGATTCACTACGCGGAGATGCCTCCCGAGTTCTCGATCTGGACCGGTCTGGAACGGCGCGACTTCGTGATCTCCTATGCGCACGGACTGGCAGCCCGGAAGGCGAAACCCCGGCGATGATTCCCGCACTCCACCGGCAGCAGGTGCATCCAGGTGGATATAGACGCCGGGGCGTTGCTCGCGACCCTTCCGTACATGGCACATCCCGGCGGCAGCGCGCGGGTTGTGGGTTTATGAGACGTTCACCAACGAATACGTGGGCCGTGTCGGCATGTCTGATGAGGGGGACATGAAGCTATCGGGCAGGGAAATCGTTGACTGCAGATGATGTCCCGGCACACCGCTGAACCGAACGGGCACGGAACCTTCCCCTGGCCTGCTGGTGCAAACGGGACGGTGTCTTGAATCGGGAACGACGAAGACATCGTCGTCCCTTCAGGCGTCAACCTGAAGGGACTGGTCAGCCGACCCGAGTGGTCCCAGGGTGGCGAGAAAGAACGACACGATGTGATCCCGCATCGACCCCGCGGAGGCAACCGCCGGGGCAATCGCTGGGTCGAACACATCGTGATCGACGCCCGCCAGCTCGAGAAACGTCGCATCGCATCCGGCCCGGTGCAGTGCGTCGCGCAACAAGGTTGCCTGGTCGAACGGCACCACGTCATCGGCGTTGCCATGAACGATCAGGAACGGAGGGGCGTGGTGGTCGATGTGTGTTGTCGGGCTTGCAAGCCGGTTGTTGTGAGGGGCATCCTGCGGTGAACCGCCCAGCATCTCGTTGGCCGCGACATCGACCTTGATCTCCGCCAGCCGGACGAAATCAGCCGGCGCCGAAATGGGCACGACGGCCTGTACGCGGGACGAATACCCTGCCGACCCGCTCCCGCCCTCCAGACCGGGAACGTTCCCGCTGGTACCGGCAAGTGCGGCCAACTGTCCACCGGCGGAATGCCCCCAGATCCCGATTCGATCCGGATCGAGTCCATAGTTCTCGGCATTGGCGCGCAAGAACCGGATCGCTGCCTTCACATCGTGGATCTGTGCAGGAAAAATCGCCTGCTGCCGAAATCGGTAGCTGATCGAGGCGGTCACGAATCCCGCCATCGCCAGCAATTCATTGGGGTTCGGCCACCGCTCGCCGTTTCCCCATCCTCCACCATGAACGTAGATAACCGCCGGGCGTGGACCAGTTGTGCCGGTCGGGCAGAGGATGTCCAGCAGGAGCGGAACGTCTCCACCCATACCATATCGGATATCTCGCTCCTCAATCAATCAATGCCCGGGGCATCTGCGCTCATCCTTTCCAGCACCATCTGCCTGCTATCCTGGTGGTCGTGTCGTTGCCGAGGGCATGCGCAATCACCAAACCGAATGTGCTCTCCGATAGTTTTAGTGTGGCAGCGCACCCGAGACACGCATCGTCGAGACATCCTCGCCACGCGCGTCGCGTGCCTTGAGATCTCGCAGGAACTCCATGAAACCAATGGCAGGCGTCCAGCCAAGCACACGCGCTGCTTCCGACAAATCATGCTGTTCGACCGAATCCGGTATCGCGAGCCCGTATTTCTCGATCAGATCGCGCGAGCCGGAAAGTTGCGCTTCGCACCAGTCCGGACCGAGCCCGCGAAAATCGGCAACCACCTCTGGTGGCATCCCGTGATTCGTATGCACGATCGTCCGGAAGAGGTCGATTTTTCGATCGAGCCCTGCTCGCAGCGCTGCCAGGGTTGCCGATGCCACGTCCGAGCGGTCGACGCCATTGCGCAGAAGATGCGGACCGTATTCGAGGTAGGAGGAGGGAATGAATTCGTGGTATCGGAGCATGGCGACCGAGGCACCGGTCATCTCGTGAAAGGAACGGCACAACTCCTCGCCGATTACCTTGGTCACGGAATAGATCGAACTCCACCCGTATGCCATCGACGAGGCAAAGACGACTGTACCCACACCCTGTGCCCGGCAGGCTTCAAATACGTTGAACGTCCCGTCGACATTCACGGCGAAGATCGTCGCATCGCTGACAGGTGGACGGTGGGCGCTATGCCATGCCGCCAGGTGAATGACCGCGTCTGCCCCCTGGACTGCCTGCTGAACATCCGTTGTCGTGCGCGAATCGCAGCGTACGAATTCGCCCAACGCGGCGACATCCGGTGCTGGCGGCACCACGTCGGCCATCCTGATCTCGAATCCCGCCTCTGCGACCAGGCGACTGATCGCCTGTCCGGCGTTCCCGCTTGCTCCTGTGATGGTGACCTTCATGACCTGTCTCGTTTCCATGTAAAACTCACTAGCCACAATGGCTTGCTGGACAGCTTCGAAACACGAGCTGGAGTGGAAATCAGCCAGTTGCCATCATTCTCACGCATGCTCGAAGAAAGGGCCACAACATCGTTCCTCGCCGAGTGGACTGGAACCGGCTAAACTCACTGTCAGTCAAGCGTGTGATCGAATGCCGCGAACGTGAAGGGGAAGCGCTACCATGCTCACCAAACTTTTTGAACGCGCCAAGAATTATTTCTCGCCGAGTGATTCGCCGCCGCCTACTCGCTCGCATCACACGCCCCAGGAAACACGGGATCTTCGTGCCAGTTCCGTCACCGCGCTGCAACTGGAGGTGCGCCAGTTGCAGCAGGATATCACCGACGCCAGTGTCGCGCGCGACAACCCTTCCGCAGGTCATTCTCGCAACGTCGACGATTCGAAGCTCGCCGAGCTTCACAGCTCGCTGCAGCTCAAGCAGCGGGAACTCGCCAAGTTTCAGGCCCGTATCTAGAAGCGAACAGGCATGAAAGAGGCGGCGTGCTATTTGGATCGCTGATACCCCCTAAAGTAGGTAATAATCTCAAGGCGAGCGCTTTTTCGCGCCCCGTACCGCCGCCCTGTACCGTTCTGTGTTTTCCTGGCAAGAAGATGATGCTCCAGGTTTTTCGGCGGCAATGTCCTGCGCGCACCGTTAAAGTTCCACTCCCACACTCCCTCACTCCCTCACGTCATCAACGATGCATGTTGCCACATCGTGGAATCTCTCCTGTATCGCAGGTGACATGTGATCGCATGGACTCGGGCCCGGATATCTTCCGAGTTACATAAGGCTGCCGTGGGGTTCAACGCTGATACGTCAGCGTTGAACCCTGCTCGACTCGGGGTTTTGGCGGTTCGCTTCGACCGGATACGAATACTGGAAATCGGGTTATTATGTAATTCCGGCACAGACCGCCACAACTGAGCCGACCGCGACGGTCACGATGACTCCGCTCGATACCAACGCCAACCGCAACTACGGATGAGACACCTGATCCTGCTCCGGAGCGTGATGAGTGTGCTGTTGGCAACTGGCGTGGCTGTTCGCCGGCAACGACACATCCGTTAGCACCTCCCTGTCTCGGCTCCAACAAGGGTTCTGACGAATCGCAAAAGCAGATTGGCCTTCGGGTCAACCCGCTTTTGTGTGGACTGGATGGATCACTCGCCTTGCCATGCCATCTGCCGGATGTGACCCCACGTATGCGGTTCGGTAAAAAAACGCTTCTCTGCCAGCGCATAAACTATAATTGCGCAAAAGGCACAGTGTGCTTTAGGGTGAAGATCGGGAATCGAGTGGTGGACAAGGTATGACGCAGCAGTTTGAGACAAAGGCTGGGGCTGACTGGAGCCGCGTGTACAAGCAAAAGCTGTGGACCCTGCTGACGCAGATTGCCGAGAACAGTGCCCTCAGTTCCCGTGAGCGGGTGACCCTGCTGGATGCTCATGTCGATCTGGTCAAGGCGTCATTGCGCGAAGCCCGCACATTCGTGCGCGCCGACGAACGTGTCGTCTCGGTGGCGCTTGGAGGTCAGGCCAAAAAGGTTATGCGTCGTCTGCATGCCAATGGGAAGGACCCTCGGGCGATGTCGGACACCGATCTTCTCAAGATCGGGAATGTTGGAACCAAGACGCTCGAGGCAATCCGCCAGGTGATCGCCAAGGAAGGCTGACCGCCTTTCTCCTGAGGGTGCAATGACTGGTGAGCCACGTCCTTCCCTGTCCCGTATGCTGCCTTACAGGAGAAGCCGCCGGAATAGTTCCCCGGCGACTTCTCCACGTGGCTTCAGGTACGACAGCCCAACAGCACGACAACAATGGACGGCGATGAAGCGAAAACGAGTTGACTCTGCGCACGAATCTGCGCATGTCATCTTCGAAAAGACCCCTACTTCAGTCGATTCCAGTTGGCGATGTTCCAATAGTTGAATTCGAAGGCACCGAGTGCGACGTTCTCGTGATTCAGCGTCACGCTGATTGCGTACTTGTCGGCGGCGCGGTTGACTTCCGGGATAACGGCCACATTGTCGATCACGAGGTCGTTCAGCTTGATGAGCAGAACGTTCGCGTTCTCGAAACTGGTTGCCGACCCGAGTTCCTCGAACGCCTTGTCGTATTCCTCGTTCACCCACCGGGATGCATTCTGCGCAGCCCATCCATTGGACTTCTGGGCGATGTTGACTCCATCCTTGCCGGCGTAATATGCCGTCATCGAACTCAGCGGAATCGGAGAAACGGCGCTGCTGGTGTACATCGCAAGATCCCAGTAGAAGTGGTTGATGTTTTGGTCGTTACCGGCTCCACTGTCGAAGTAGATCCCTGCATCGACCTGTTGAAGCTGAACCTTGCAACCGATCGCTTCGAGCGCTTGTTTGACGACCGCCTGGGTCTTCTGGCGAACCTGGTTGATGGTCGTGGCATAGACGACAGACAGCGGCACGCCGTCCTTGGCGCGGTAGTCGCCATCCTTTGCCCAGCCTCCATCATCGAGGAACTTGTTGGCGGCATCGAGATCGAATTTCCATGACGTATTGGGCGATTCGAATGACGCCAGGCCGGCCAGGAGGTTCGAGGTCGGAGGCTCGCCCTCACCGTAGAACTGCGATGCAATCAGCGCCCGCGGTACGGCGACGTTGAAGGCGTCGCGGACCGCCTTGTCGCTCAGGACGGGATTTGGCGTGTTCTTTTCGGACCGCTGGCCGTCGACTTCCTTGTTCGGGTCCGAGAAGTTGATGTGGATGCGCTCGACGTTGGTGCCCTGGGGAACGACCAGGTCGCCTTTGCCGGCTGCCAGCATCGGCTGAAGCACGGCTGGCTCGACCTGCAGGTTCCAGGCGTAATCGTATTCGCCTGTTTCGAGGACCGCGCGTGCGGCCGAGGCGGCATCGCCGCCACCCTTGAGCAGGACGGTGCTGAAGGCAGGCTTGTTTGGCTCGCGATACTTCTCGTTGATCTTGTACGTCACCTGATCGTTCGGGCTGAACGAGTCGATCACGAACGGCCCGGTGCCGATTGGCGCCGTCAGAAACGCTTCGTTTGGATTGAGTGGATCGTTGTTGAACTTGTGCGATGGATAGATCGGTCCATTGTTGGCGCCGGTGAACGGGTCGAACCATGCCGCCGATGGCTTCTTGTACGTGACCACGGCCGTCAATGGATCCGGTGTCGCGATATCCCCGATGACGGCCCACACCCCTTCAGTGACGGTGAGATTCGACGTTCGGTCGATATTGGTAACCCACTTGAAGGTGAACTGGACATCGGTCGAGGTGAATGGTTCGCCGTCGCTCCAGGTCACATCCGGCTTGAGCTTGAATGTGACGGTGCTGAGGTCTTTCGACAGGAGGCCATTCTCGACCGATGGCACCTCGGTGATCAAATTCGCGATGATCGAACCATCCGGCAGGTAGTGCATTAGCGGCTCGAGCACGAGCTGGGCGGCCAGGAAATCCTTGGTCCCCGTGGCGTTGTGAGGGGAGGCAATCGTTGGCGCTTGCCACTGGAGGAGTCGGAGCTCGCCATCCTGACCGCGAGTCTGGCCCTCGGTTCCTGTAGTTGGGGGCGTTCCGCCGCCGGCCGCCGGGCTGGCGGCTGGGGTGCCGTCTTGAGCGGCGTAGACCGCAAAACCGTTCTGCGAGCCACCAGCAGCGGCAACGACCGTCGCATTCGCGACAAAGAGCGCGCTGGCGAAGCCAACACCGAGGGCGGTCGCACGCTCAAGAAACAGGCGACGATCGATCTTGCCGGACTTCAGTTCCTCGCTCAACTGAGCAAAACGTCCTGGTTGCGTCATCGTGAGTGCCTTCCTTGATGTGACTGTCGTATCGAGAACGGGTCGAGCAACCCGTCGATCGTTTGATCGCAGATAGGATGAGATGAACCGAGGGGCACGGATCCGCCCCGAGGTCGTCGCTGGAGGGAGTGATGAGGGAGTGATGAGGGAGAAGCAGACCAAATGAGCAATGGATCGCGGTGGAACGTCGCGTATGGCAGAACGAAAGTGAACCGTATGCGTGATGCACATGCTTCCCGGCATGCCGGTGGGTGTCTGGAGTGAACGTCTTTGCGTGACCACTCCAACGTCGAACTGAACCTGACCGCTGAGCGTTGAAAGCGTGCGTCTGTCCGGGATTCCGAACCTTCTGGAGGAAGCCCGGGGACCGGTCGGCTCAGTCCGATCCCTGGGTAATCCGCAGGTTCGCATGCGGGCTATCGCCTGGCTCTAGACGAAGTTCCAGTTGGCGATGTTCCAGTAGCTGTATTCGAAGCCTACTCCGAGCGCGATATTGTCGTTTCGCAGCTGGTTCGAGATGGCGTAGGTGTCTGCCGAGCGGTTGACCTGCGGGATGACCGCATGCTCGCCGATGATGGCGTCGTTCATCTGCTTCAGCAGGCTGAAGGCCGTCTCGAGATCGGTGACTTTCTGAAGCTTCTCGTAGAGCGTATCGAATTCCTGGTTGACCCATCGTTGCCGGTTCGTGCCTTGCCAGCTGTTCGATTTCTGGGCGATGTTGCTGCCTTCGGGCCCGGAGTACCAGTCAGTCATGAAGGAAATCGGGACCGGTGAGGTGGCATTGTTGGTGTACATCTGGATATCCCAGTAGAAATGACCGATATTCTGGTCGTTTCCGGCACCGCTATCGAAGAAGATGCCGCCATCGACCTGAACCAGCTGCACCTTGGCGCCGAGCGCCTCGAATGCCTGCTTGACGACGGCCTGCGTTTTCTGGCGGACCTGGTTGATGGTCGTGGCATAGGTCATCGAGAGTTCCACGCCGTCCTTGCTGCGGACGTCGCCGCTCTTCGCCCAGCCTGCGTCATCGAGAATCTTGTTTGCCTTGTCGAGGTTGAATTCCCAGGAGGTCGTGGTCGAGTCGAAGGCTTCCAGACCGGTCAGGATATTTGCGGTCGCCGGTTGCCCCGGTCCATAGAACTTGGAGGCGATCAAGTCGCGCGGAACGGCGAGATTGAGCGCTTCGCGGACCTTCGCATCCGTGAGGAATGGATGCGGCGTGTTCTTTTCGGACCGCTGGCCATCGACCTCCTTGTTCGGGTCCGAGAAGTTGAGATGAATACGCTCGACACTCGTCCCCTTCTCGGTAATCAGTTGACCGGGGCTCGACTCCGTGATCATCGCTGCCAGAATGTCCGGCTCGACCTGCAGGTTCCACGCGTACTGATAGTCGCCGGTTTCCAGTACCGCTCGCGCAGCGGAGGCCGCATCGCCGCCGCCCTTGATCTGGACGCTCGCGAAGAATGGCTTGTCGGCATCGCGATACTTGTCGTTCGCCTTGAAGGTCGCGGTGTCGTTGGGCGAGAACGTGTCGATCACGAACGGTCCGGTGCCGATCGGGCTGGTCATGAATGCTTCGTTGGCGTTGGTGGGATCATCCTTGAAGACGTGAGACGGAAGGATGTGTCCGTTGTTGCCACCGGCGAACGGGTCGAACCAGGTTGCGGACGGCTCCTTGTAGGTCACGACTGCGGTGAGGTCGTCCTTGACCTCGATGTCCTTGATGATCTGCCAAGCCGTGATATCGACCGCCGAGTTGCTTTCCGTGGTCACCCATTGCCAGGTGAACTTGACGTCCTTGGCGGTGAATGGGGTGCCATCGCTCCAGAGAACGTCCGGCAACAGCTTCAGCGTCACGTTCGTCAGGTCTTTGGCGAGCGTGCCTCCTTCGACCGAAGGAACCTCCGTAAGAAGGTTGGCAAGCATGGTTCCGTCCGGCAAATATCGGATGAGCGGCTCATTGATGATGTCCGATGCCAGGAAGTCCTTGGTCCCCGTCGCACGGTGACCATCCAGCATGGTGATTGCTTGCCATTGCAACATCTTCAACTCGCCACCGGCGCCGCGAGTCTGACTTTCGGTACCGGCATCCGGGGCTTTGCCAGCACCGGCCACTGGTGATGCGACGGGTGTCCCATCCTGACCCGCGTAAACCGCCAGGCCATTGCGAGAACCACCCGCAGAGGCCAACACACTGGCATTGGCACAGAAGATGGCAACGCTGGCGCCGACTCCGAGTGCGGTTGCGCGTTCGATGAACTGCCGGCGATCGATCGCACCGGATTGGAGCGAGTTGCAGAGCAGAGAGAACGGTCCTTGCTTCATGGTGGTGAGTCTCCTGCGTGCGTTGTCTGATGAAACGGGTCATCAGGCCCGTTGGCGAGTGGTGAACGGTTGGAGGAAAGGCATCCATGACAATCGAAGGTAGCGAGGGGCCTGGCGGATACGCGGTTGTGGAAAAGATGCCCATCACTCGCGGATGGGCATCTTTTCCGAGCACTAGGCGGCAGGTGACGCATCCGGAGTTGCTTCCGGAGTGTCGAAGATGCTTGGCACGTCGAGCTTGACTGGCTCGGTAAGTGCAAAGACGGCTCCGGTGGCAAGTGTGCCATCCGCACCGACCGCGAACATGGCGAAGTTGCCTGGCTTCAGCCCTTCGAAGAGGGCATCTCCCTCGGCTCCCGCCGCGAGTGGAAGTTCACCGACGATCGTGACACCTTCCGGCAGCGCTGCCGGGTCGTAGGTGGTCATCGTCGCCGGATCGAACGCTTCCGGAACGGCGAGCAGAACAAAGGTTTGGTCGGTTGATTCACCATTCACACCGTGGATCATGATCGCTTCGCCGGCGTCTGCGGACGGGCGGCCAACTTCGACCAAACCACCAGAGACCTTGGCGGAAAGGGTCACCAGATCGAGATCGGTCGTAGGCGCGATTGCGACCTGGGATACAACCATCCATGTTCCGTCCTGATCCACGAGGGTTGCTCGGCTGGCCCAGATCTGATTGCCCAGCTGCACCTGATGATCGACCAGCAAGCTGCCGTCATCGAGCGTCGACACCATCGTGACAACCAGCGCTTCGTAACTTCCGCGTGTTGACGTGTCGCTCAGGCAGCTGTAGTAGGTTTCCAGCGTGGTCGTCGCGGTGTCGATAACTGCCTGATCCGAGACTGGAGTGGCGAGTACATCCGTCGCAGGCGATGCTTCCGGCGATGCGCCAGTAGCGCTTGCGGCGGTCACACAGGCAGCGCCTGCCGGCGATGCCGATGGCGACGCGTCCTGCGCTTGCACTGTTCCCAGCCCACCGAGTGTGAGCAGGGCGACGAAGACCGGAGTCGCAGCTCGCCGACCAAGTAGTAGCATCGAGCCACGAGCCGATCGACGGATACCAGAAGACATGAGCCCCTCCCCTTGATGGGAAATCCCATCGTTAAAACGGAATATGCACACGGAGCCCCATTCGAATGGGAGTCCCCTTCAGACCCATAGTTGAACCGAATGAGCGTAGTGTTAGCGATGGGATTGGGTTGGGTCAAGCCATTAGAACGTGCAAGATGACTAAAAATCGGCATAATCTGCCCAAATTATGAAGTGGTTCTTGATTGCAACGTCTGGAAACTAACTCTTCCGGGCTAGTTTCGTGCGATATGGTCCACGCCATTCGCTGCTCTTTGTGCAGCCGGTATGAACGATCATGCGTGATGACTGGAAAAAGTGGCCGCTCTTCTCTCGATCGCCAACATCGACACAAGCGGCAGACCTGGTAAGGTCCGCCGCTTGTGTCGATGTCAGATCTTGATGGTGAACCGCTCGGGTGGAACGTCCTGCCTGCGCGTCGTTCAGCCGACGGTAAAGGTCGTTTCCATCCCGTTCGAAAGATGAGGAAGACCGTCCTTGCCGGGGAACAAATCCACCACCGTATAGGTTCCCTTTGCGAGTCCGGTCAGCAACAACTGACCGTCGCCACCGGCAGGAACCGTTACCTGTCCGACGAACGTCACGCCTTTCGGCAGGCCGTTTCCGGTGGTGGTCAGCAGTGCATCGGATTTTATGCCGGATGCAAGCTGCACCACGAACATCTCGTGATCCTCTGCGTCACCATTCTTGATGGTGAAAAGTACATCCTGCGAGTCGATCGTCTTGGCCGAAAGGGAGAACGCATTGCCCTTGATCGTGACGTCCACCTTGGAGGCATCAGCGGCTGCGGTCACGTTGCCGGGCGTCTCGCTCTCCAGGATCCACGTGCTCTTGCCGGCGACATCGCCACGGCTGAATGTCCATGTCGAGGTTCGTACCTGCTTGCCCACGGTGTAGGTGACAGTCGCGGGGGCCTTGCTGCTGCCGGTAGCGTCGGTGACAACGTCGGTGACGTCGATCAGCGTGTAGGAAAGCACCGGGAGGGACGCCGCCAACGCCGCGTAATCCACGCTGCTGATCGGTTGATCGCTTCCAATCAGCTGACCCCTGTAGGTATCGCTGGTGAATTTAACGAGATCTTCGACGTTGCCACCGCTCAGGCAGGCAAGGATGGCTTTGGCACTCGCGTTGAGATCGTCACGCAATGCGGTCTCGTCATTCCCGGATGTCACGATCGGCGTTGCTTCGTTTGCCGGCGTTGCCGCGTTTGCGGGGGTGGCCTGCGCAACCGGTGTGCCGCTTGGCACTACCGGGGTGCTGGGCGCCGATCCATTTTCCGCTTGCGTGGCTGTCGGGATCACACAGGTGACCGGGGGAGTCGGGGTCGAGGCATCGGTGCCATCCTGCGCGGAGACGGAAGGAGTCCCTGCCACAATGCCCCCCAGCATCGAAAACACCAGCGTGCCGGCGATCATCCGCCGCCGCCATATCTGTGTCGTCGGGGACGCTGCAGCTAGCGCAGCTGTGTACGCAGGCTTATTCCCGGTCTGAACGAATGGCGTCGAATCATGTATCACGAGGGGAATCCTTCCTGTTGTCGATGCGGATGCGATGTCTCACGTTCGGAGTCCGGTAGCCGGTAGATGGTGTAAGTGGCCCGCCGTCCATGGTCATAGTTGCAGGAGTTCAAAAAGATGCCGGCGCGAGAATACGCTCGTCGGACACGTCTCCTGCAGACCCAACGCCTCGCCCAATGGCTTGAAAACCGTGCCAGGGCAACTGCTGGGTCGATGCAAATCGGCAATGCAGGTGAGCAGGCATGCAGGCGAGCAGGAGGTAATTGGCAGGGTCAGAAAACGTTACCCCAACAGTTGCGCCATCATCGCAAGGTATCGATACTTGGGATTGAGCAGTGTCCGTACACAACAGGGAGGGATTGTATCGCATTATTGCCTGTGGCGTGTATGGTGCGCTCGCGTCCCTGCAAGTCAGAATCTTGCGCCTGTCCGGGGCCGGAATGACCGGCCAGGGTTGATGAGGGAACAAACTCTGCATACGCTGTTGGCAATGGCGCGCGTATCCATGCGGATCGTTGGGGCGGTGCCAGGAAATGGCACCGCATGACAGAGGAGAAACGTTGATGGGTAGCTTCGGGTTGTTGATCCTGCGATTGGTGATAGGGTCACTCTACATGCTCCATGGTCTGCCGAAACTGATAGGCGGCGAAGGGTCGAGCGATCGCCTCTCCGATGATGCCAAAAAGAAACTGGGGGAGGGCTTCTCCGCCAGTATGGAACATGGCGGTGTCCAGAATACCGTCAAGATGCTCGATTCGATTGGGGTCCCTAACGCACCGGCAATGGCATGGCTGGTCATCCTGACCGAGTTTCTCGGCGGACTGGCCCTGATCCTCGGCTGGAAAACCCGTTGGGCAGCTCTCGGCCTGACCGTCGTCCAGGTCGTGGCGATCGGGAAGATCCATGCGCCGTCCGGTGTGTCCGGCTCGGAATTCAACGGGGCGCTTATGGCGGCCACCGCGGCGTTGGCATTGACCGGTCCGGGCAAGATCGCCCTCGACTGATCTCCTTGGGAAACGTCACAGATGAAGCACGGGCATTGCCAAGAGGCAATGCCCGTTCTCCTGCCCGCGTGATAGCCTGCCACCAGCTACCTGCTAACTGCAGGATAAGGATGCGCACGAATCTCAGGTTGTATGGGCCGGGACGGGATGGAGGAGCCAGTGATCGCTCGCGAGGATTCGATCGGCGTACTGCGCCAACGGTTGCTGGTGGCACCTGAGCCATTTGCGAAGATGAGTGGCAGCGGAAACGACTTTGCGATGATCGACAATCGCGCAGGGTTGCTGACCGACGCGGAACTGCCGGAATTCGCTCGTCGCGTCTGTCGGCGCGGAGTGAGTATCGGCGCCGATGGGGTGGTCGCAATCGAACGGCCCGTCGATGGGCAACCACCTGCGGATTTCAGATGGCGATACATCAATGCCGACGGTTCCGACGCGGACTTCTGCGGTAACGGCGCGATGTGCGGCGCCAGATTCGCTGTGCATGCCGGAATCGCCCCTGCCACGTGCGTCTTTCAGACGCCGGTTGGGTCGATCCACGCCAGGGTCTCCGCAGACGATTCCCGGGTCCGGATCTCGATGCCGGATTCTGGTCCGCTCGCCGCACCTGTGACCCTGGATGTACTCGGTCGATCCCTTGCCATCCATTTCGTGCATCTCGGTGTGCCGCATGCCGTGGCGCTCGTCGACAACGCGGACACCTTCGCCGGCGCGTTGCTGTTCGCCGAGGCAGGGAAACATGTCCGCCTTCATCCCCGGTTTGCACCGGATGGCGTAAACGTCAATCTCTTTCATCGCATCGACGCCCACACGATCCGCATGCGCACGTACGAGCGCGGGGTGGAGGCGGAGACGCTTGCCTGTGGCACGGGAGCGGTTGCCAGTGCAGTCGTCGCGATGCAGGGCCTTGGTTTGGCCCCACCGGTCACGATCGTCACCAGTAGTGGGCGCGTGCTCGAGGCGGCGTTCCGCTGGGACGCCGCAACAGGTTGCGCCCGTGATATCTCCCTGAGCGGAGAGGCGCGGTTCATCGCCACGGGCGAACTGCATCCGGAGGGATGGCAAGACGCGTGACCTCCAGGTTGCCGTTGCCGCGCCGATGTCGCTGCCCGCGCCGATGTCGCTGCCCGCGCCGATGTCGCTGCCCGTGGCGCTGCCGGTGTCGCTGACCGTGTCGCTGCCGAAAACGCTCCTCGACTCCGCGAGTGCTTCACCGTTCGGCCCGCAGGGCCCTGGAGATGCCGAACACATCTTGCGCGGGAAGAGATGGGCGCGAGAAAGATACCTCCACGAGACGGCGTTTTGGCCCAAATCTGGCATCGTTTTCGCTGGGCGACTACCATAATCATCAACACGGCGCAGACGATCTGCCCGGCGGGGTTCGTGTGCGGCCGCTCCGGTGGCCTATCCAGACGCATTCAATCAATAACCGGGGTTTGCCGGTCCCGGCAACATGTGCCAACACGACGTGTCACGGTCGTGGTCAGCCTTGGTGCCAGGCGGTCGTGTCGACGGCTCAGTCGTCTTACGCGGCAGATGTGCGTCGCGTTCATTCTCGTGTCCGTGTGGGCGCCACAATGAATGCCACCAGGAGTGAGAGACGATTCCATGACGGAAGCAAGCACGAAGTCGGTCGCGCCGAATGCTGCCGATTCTGCAGGTGCGACGATCGATCCGAATTCATCTTCAGCAGGAACATCCACCATTGACGGCGCCGAGGATCAGGCGTCCGATCGGGACGGCGCCACCCCCGAAGAGGCATGGGAGGTGATCGCCGATTCGGCGGCCGACGGTTCCGCCGACAAGGACAATCCGTTTGCCGGGGCGTTCATCAAGCCGGGTCCGTTCGAGGTTTCGCCGGACGGTGCTCGCCTCGCCTACCTGCTGACCGGTGCCGATGGGCAGACAGGTCTCTGGATCAGTCCTGCCGATGGTGGCGATGGGGTCTCTGTCGAGATCCCGTTTGTCCCCATCGAGGACGTCGATCCTGATACCGGTCGTGTGCTCCGGGGACCGCAGTGGTCGCCCGATGGCCGCATCGTTGCAGTCACCGGAACGCATCCAGACGACAGGAAGCGGACGAGCATCTGGCTGGTGCCGATCGCCGGGCTTGACCCTGCGACCGGAGCCGAGACGTCCGCCGAATCCGGCGAGGCAGATGCAACCGGCACCTCGGTGTCGGCCGCCGCCGCTCCTGCCACAGACAGCACGGTCGCGGGGGATTTTGAAGCGACTGCCGAGAGCGTGGTTCACCCCGCTCCCGAAGCCCCTGACGTTTCCGACGTTGTCGCAGCACCAGAGGCGTCGGAGGCATCGGACGCCTCCGATGACGGCCTGCCGGTTGATGCCGTTGCGGCACTCGAGGTCGATCCAAATGCCACTGCATCGACGAGCACGGATGATTCGATTCCCGCCGCGTCTTCCTCCGAATCAGACGGTGCCGAGTCGGAAACCGAAGACCGCGAAAACCTCGACGTGTCGCCTCCCGCATTTGTTCTCACCGAGCCGCAGCCGTTGAGCGACCACGCCACCGCCTCCGACCGCACGCCGCGCTGGTCGCCCGATGGCATGCTGATCGCGTTCGTGCGCCGCTTCGATGGTCGCGATGTCATCGCGCTCGCCAGCTCCGATGGCGCCGTCCCGGTCGCGGCCGAACTGCTGACCTGGAGTCCAGGTCACGATCGCGAGCCATCCTGGTCTCGTGATGGCCTGTTCCTGGCCTTCACCCGCAAGCTGAACGACGGACCAGAGCATAACGATATCGTCGTCTTCATTCTCGCCACGGGTGAGATCAGGAACCTGACCGGCGAGAAGACACCGGCCATACGGCATTCGCTGGACTGGGTTCCGGGCCGCAATCTCGTCGCGTTCGTCACGCGCGAGAACGACTGGTTGTCGATCGCCGTCATCAATTCCGACAACAAGGCCGGCTGGACCGTCACACGCGAGGCCGGCGACAAGACCGAACCGCGATTTTCTCCGAAGGAAGCTCGACTCGTGTACCTGCGCTCCGAAGGGTTCGCAACGGTCTGCTGCGAGCGCGGCCTGCACGCCTCCGGCGCGGTTGCCGTCGATCCCGGTGAGGGCGTCGCCAACTATCCCTGCTGGGTTGCCGACAAGCGTGTGGCCTACGGTTTCAGTGCCCCTCAGCGGCCTTTCGGGTTCCTGGTCCAGGAGAACGTCGCGACCGAGGAGCGGACCGCCGTCAACATCCCGGGCATCTCGTTGACATCTGCGGAGTCGTTCCGTCAGCCACAGCCGTTCGAGTTCGAAATCGGACCGGAAGAGCAGTTCTCCGGACTGATCTATCGAACCCACGGCGTCTCAGGCAACGTCCCCGGAATCGTCTACCTTCCAGATGGACCACTTCATACCCGGCGCGGAGAGTTCCTGCCTGAAGAGCAGGCGCTGGCGAGTACGGCGATGGCTGTGCTGACCCCTGTCATTCACGGCGCAACCGGCTTCGGCGCGGCCGTCGAGAACGACCTGGCCGAACTTGCGGACAGCGAGATCGAAATCGCCGATGTCATTGAGGCAGGAAGTGCACTCGGCAACATTGCCGACGTGGACGAGCGAAAACTTGCGGTCGTCGGGCATGGGTATGGTGGCACCCTCGCGCTGTTGAGTGCCGGTGCGCGGCCAGGTGTCTACTCCGCTGTCGCTGCGGTCGATCCGATCACTGATTGGTCGATCGAGCTCGAGAATGCCGATGCACCATGGCGCAACTGGGCCTCACAGCAATACGGGATGCCGCTGACCGAGCGCGATCGTTATGCGCTGCGCAGCCCGGAGACCTTTGCCGCGGTAATCGACATCCCACTGATCCTTGTCTCCACCGGTGTGTCCGCCAGTCGTCGTATCCAGCTCGGAAGCTTCATCGCCTACCTTGATGAAGTGGGTGTCACCTACGAACTGATCGAGGCGGATGGCGAGTCGATCCCGGCCGTCCTGCGCAAGGTGGGGAGACGCCTGGCGAATCATTTCCTCGAAGGGCGCGATGGCGCGCAGGTCGTCGACAATCTGCGCGCGGATCTGACCTAGGATCAGAGACCAGATCGAAGCAAGTGCTCGAGACACATGACCATGGCGAGGGCGTTATTGCTCTCGCGATGGTTGTGTTCGTCACAGGGTGGAATGGGATGGCGTTCAGCCTGCAACGCATTTGGCCAGCAGTGTTCCCCATGCGACGATCTTGCGTCTCGATGCCGGCATGCAGAACTGGAAGGCGTGGATCGCGCTCGCTATGGCGGTGATCGCAAGGTGTGCCTCTCTGGAGCGGTCGGACCATTCGGCGTTGTTCGGCGCCGCTGCCAAGGCCCGCTCGTGTGTCGGAAGCTTCATCGACCATCCGCCGTCTGACGATGCATCTGTTCTCCTTGCTGAACAGTACCAGGCACAATCTGTGACAACCGCTCTGGGCAGGATGATTGGTCATCCGCCTCCGGAATCATGGCGTCCCCTCATCAGGTGACCGACAGCGCGAGGTTCAACACCGTCATGATCGCGAGGGTCCGAATGGTTTGGTTGAAACGGCGACCATGGTCTTGGGTTCAGGTGTATCGAAGACGCTCGGCAAGCGGTCCCCGATTGACTGATCGGCCGAATCGCGTGCGGCGGCCATGTTGGGTATATGTGCCTCCTGACGTACCATGGCTATACGGGAACATCACGTCGAGCAGAACAGCGCGAAATCCAACGTATCGCTTTCCCGAGTTGGCAGCGAAATCAGTAGTCGATTGATCGATGTCGAAGGGCGCGCATCTCCCGGCGAAGGACTGGAACATGATTACAACGTCCCGTCGTCCATGGATCGTCTTCTTGATTGCGGCGTTGATTCTCGCCGGAATGGGATCCCTCGCGTCGGCACAGTCCACACCGGAGATGCCGCCGGGCGCCCCTCCAGCCGGCACCTCGGTCTCCAAGGTAGCCGAGGTAGCCAACCTCCAGAAGGTGCACGCGGATGAACTCGGTGTCGTCCCCGTGATGATGTATCACGCGTTCACGTCGGACCCCAGCCTTGCGGCGGAGTACGTCAAGACGCTCGACGACTTCAGGTCCGATCTTCAGTGGCTGTACGATCATGACTTCCACGTCATCTCCGTCCGCAACTTGCTCGAGAACCGGATCGACGTTCCTGCCGGCAAGCATCCCGTGGTCCTCACCTTCGATGATTCGCTTGCGAGTCAGTTTCTCATCGACAAGGGGCCCGATGGCACCTACACGCCGCGACCAGCGTCCGGGGTCGGCGTGCTGGAGTCCTTCTTCGCCAGGCATCCGGATTTCGGACACACCGGGTTCTTTGCCGTCGTTCCCAACTACTGCTTCTCCGACTCGGAAATCGACGAGATCAACGCCTACGCGACGTGCGATGTCAAGATCGCCTGGCTTGTCGCGCACGGCTACGAAATCGGCAATCACACCCTGACGCACACCGACCTTGGCAAGTCGACGCCAGACCAATTTGCGGAGGAAGTCGGCGGCACCGCGCAGTGGATCGATGAGCGGGTGACGGGTCCGGCCAACATGAGTCGTACCCTGGTGCTTCCCTATGGTGGCCGCCCCGACCCGAAGTCCAACCAAGATGTGTTCGTGATGCTGCGCGATGGCTTCTGGTACCAGGGTCAGCAGATCATCCTGAACGGCGTCTTCGATGTCGGCGGCGGACCGGCTTATTCACCGTCCAGCTCTGCATGGAAGGCTGCCAATCTCCCTCGCGTGAATGCGGATCCGTCCGTGCTCGACTACTGGTTCACGCAGTTCACGAACGGAGACGTGATCCTCTACACGAGTGACGGCAATCCGGACACCGTCACCGTGCCGAACCCGATTCCTGATTTTCTCGAGAACGAATTCGATCCGCAGGTCATCGCGGACAGCGGCAAGCAATTGGTTCGTTACGACACCGCAGACGTGCGCGAGCCGAGCGCATCGACGACTACCGGCGGTGCGTCGCCGAATGCCGACGCATTCGTCGTGGGGGCAGCTGTCATCACGACCGATGACGGTGTGCGATTGCGATCCGATCCATCGACCGAAGGCGATATTCTCGCGACATTGGGCCAGAACAAGAATCTCACCATCAAGGGTGGTCCGGTCGAGGCGGATGGCTTCACCTGGTGGCAGGTCACAACGCATAGGGGAACGACAGGATGGATCGTCGAGGATTTCCTGGCGAACGCTCCGTCCTGAGGTGGTTGCATGCTGTGGGATTGAGACGCTAGCTCAATGGCAAACTGGACGATCTTCGGGGTGACAAACCGTTGCATCGTTGGAATGCGATCGAGAGAGCTGCGACGTTCGATGTTTCTGTTCTTCTCGACAGAATACGTTGTGTTCAATCTCCGTGTGTGTTTTTGATTCCTCGTCACTACTCCTTGTAAACCAGGAGGATCTGCTCTGGTACCTCGATTTCTGAAGGGGTCGAGGATGACGAGCCGATTGCTGACGCGTTCTCTGCTTGCAATCGCGTCGTTGGCCGCTGCCATCGCTGCTGTCGCTTTCGTGGTTGGAGCGAGGGAGAACGAGGGAGTGCGAGCGATGCAGCGAGCGGGCTCGGCCATGTCGATAACAGCACCGATGTCGGGGGGAGAAGGTCGGTGCTGCACCTGCCGGCATGTCTTCATCGTCATGGACTGGTGCTTGTACCCGCCGCTGGCGGGCTCACCGTCAAGCAATCCTCCTGCCAGATGACGTTCGGGCCAGCGCATGGTTGCGCGTGTTGCCCGATGTGTCGGAATGCACGTTACGGCCAACAGCTGTGAGGTTCGCTCTTCACAGCTGTTGGTAAATTCGAACTGGTCGAGTTGGTTCGAGAGTGATGGCTTGATGGGCCTGATCCGGTAGCTCTCGACATGATCTGAATATTTGAAGGAGGCGGACGCCGTGCAGGTGGGACAACGGCATCTGGCCAATCGTGGCGATGATGTGAGCCTGGCAATCTCGTCATGGGAAAGGAGGTCCGCACTTTGTTCCTTCTTGCACAGGAGAAAGGCGTTCTCGTCGAGTGTCTCGAGAACGTCTCGTTTGCATGCCCTGCGTCGGATGAAGCCAGTAAGCACCGTTCGATGCGATTGAGGCGAAGCTCGTGGTGGAGTCCTCATGTTCGATCATGTAGTCGACCCGACCCGACCCGACCGGTTCGTCGGCACAAGACAGACCGAAATCGGTGAGGTTTTTTGACGATCGAGACAAGCAAACGGGACATGCCTCAATCCGAGGCGTGTCCCGTTTGCTCGTGGTGTCCAAACTGGTGATGGCGAGTCGTGAACGATCCTTACCACACAGACTGAAGTGTCCGAAGTTCCGAAGACGCATGCCAATATTGGAAGGTGTCCACCTGCGGGTGCGTTCGCGGGCGTTGATGTGAAAACTACGAGAACGCGCTCGTCTTCCTCAAGGTCGGGTCGATTTCTCAGTCTCGCGCGGCGCGCTTGACCGTGAAGAAAAGCAGGACGAAGATGGCGGGCAAGAACAGCCACCATGCTCCCAGGCCCGCCCGGTGCAACAGATACCCGGCGGCCATGATCCCCACGATGCCGGCGGCGATCGTCCAGTCGTCGCCGACGATGAAGTCGTACCAGAATTTGCCGAAACCTTCCACGTATTTCATCGTTATTTGACCCCCGCGTTGCCGAATTGAGGCGTGCTCGCCGTTGTTTTCTGATGCCGCAGCAGCAGAACGAATCCCCACGAAACGGCCAGCGTCACCACGAGGATGACCGGCAACGCGACGGTGCCGCCAGGCCACTCGACATGGACCCCTTCACCTGACCAGAAGATACCGAACCCGGTCAGCATCACCCCAACCGCGAACTTCATGGTGTTCTCCGGCACGCGGCTGAGCGGCGCCCGCACGACCACTCCGATGAATGTCACGACCAGCAAGCCGGCCGCAGCCCCCGCCGCCGCGAGTGGAACGCTGCCATGCGACGTTCCGAATGTCAGCACGATGAACGCCACCTCCAGCCCTTCCAGAAGGACGCCCTTGAACGCCACCGTAAAGGCGTACCAGTCCATCCCCGCCCGCTCGGTAGTGCCAGCTCCCTCGGATGCCGCCACTTCCTTCGCGAAGATCGCATCTTCATTGTGAAGCGCCTTGTATCCGCTCGCTCGCAGGATTGCCTTCCGCAGCCATTGCAGACCGAAGATCACCAGCAGTCCGCCGATCACGATTCGCAACGGGGTGAGCGGGATATTCGCCAGCAGCGGGCCGAGAATGGCAACGATCACCGCGAGCACAACCAGCGCCACGGCAGACCCGATCAGCGCCGACCGCCATCCGCGCGTTGCGCCCATTGCAAAGACGATCGTCAGCGCCTCCACCATCTCGACGGCGCTTGCGAGGAAAGCTCCCGCTACAAGCAGGATGTCATTGGTCATTGGAGAGTCCCTTCTCGTCTAATCGGTACCTGCATGGTCTCGTCGTCCTGCCTAACTCCCTGGATCAGCTCCATCGGCATCGCAATCGGCAAAGGATGACCTGTCCGACCATCGGTTGAGAAGTCATCTCCCTGCCGCCGGTAGACCACCTCCTCGAAGTCTGCAAGTAACGCGGCACACCGGTCGATCCACGAAGCCACGCCCGCTCGTCCCTCGGCATGAAACCAGTCGCGATCGACGATCTTGGCGAACCAGCGACGGATCTTTTCCAGGTCCTGGCTGATTTCCTCCGCTTCTTCGAACGAATAGTTCTCTCGAAAATGTTCGAACTCGATTTCCTTGACGAATTTGGTTTCGCACTCCTCGACGATCTCCGCGTATTCCTTGTTGCGCAACACCTGGAAGTTGGCAATCAGCCTTTCCTCGTCAGCCGTCGCCATCGTCGGGATATCGAGCAGCCAGTGCTCGCCGCCCTGCTCCGAAATCTTGGAAACGACTCGCGCAATCCGCGGGCTGATGTCTTCGAGTGCCGGCAGAATGCACGCGCATTGCTGGAGATAGAGCGCGCCCATTTGTTTCAAGTCTCTCCAGATCGAGACACGGCCACTCGCAGGCTCGGTAGGCACCCGGTAGATCAGAAGCGTCCAGCTCGCCACACGTAGTCCCCTTCATTGGAATGAATCGGATGTGACAATGATACATCTGTACATATAATGGACTCAAGGTCGATCGAACGCAATCCCTTTGCCAATTCCGAGTCGAAAACCGGTGGGCGTATTGGTCGTGGCAACGGCATGGCAACGGCTAAAAGCGGGATGGCGAGAGCTGTCTCGGAAGCCCCGCAGCGTGGACGGCGCGACGGACGGAGGGACCGGTACCGACGAAAAGTGCGACAATTCGCGATCGGGCCGGGCATCATCCGCTGAGATCCGAACCGGCCGGAGACAGGGGTTGAGCAGATGGCGTCAACCGGAAATGGACCCGGATGCGGTTACCGTCCGTAGGTGTCTGTGTACACTTCACGACTACCACGCGTTTTCCTCGAGGGCGCGTTGTTGTTGGTGACGCCACCACTCATTCATGGATACCTAAACGTTCAGATACGCTGCCGATCGGCGTTCACCATCCTGGATTGCTGCCTTTATGCCCAATACTCCGCCGCCACTGCAAATCCCGCTTCGTTCCCAGGGGAAGGACGTGGAAGGTTCTGCGTCGCACGCATCATCCTCCCATCCCGGGCCGGATGTCTCGCGTCCGGCCCGGTCCTCCAGGTCCTCCCGGTCTCCCGGGCAGCCACTCGTCTCGCGCCGGGCGCTCATGATTGGCGGCACCGCCACCGCTCTCGCGGTTGCGGGCGGCTCCGTGCTGGCACTTCGAAATGATGGGCCTGGCACACGTGTGCCGCCACCGGCACCGGCACCTTCTGCGGTTGCGCAGGTCGCGACGCCACCCGCACCCATCGACACCGGTGTGCCGACACCCGCTGCGATAACGACGGCCGTGCCTGCGCCGATCACGCTGCCGCTCACCGCCGAAGGCACACTCCTCGAGTCGACGGTTGGCATTCTGGGTGATGCGTTCGCGAATGGCACGTTCACCATCGTCCAGTTGGTGCAGGCTGCCCTCGATCGCATCACCGCGATGGATGGCGCCGGCGTGAGCCTTCATGCGGTGATCCAGGTCAATCCCGACGCGATCGCGATCGCTCAGGGATTGGACGACGAATTGAAGGCGGGAAACTCGCGCGGCCGCCTTCACGGCATTCCGGTCCTCGTCAAGGATATCTTTGCGTCCGCAGATGGCATGAAGACAACAGCGGGCGCGCTCGCGCTCGCGCAGAACACCGTTGTCGAGGATTCATTCGTGGTGCAGCGCCTGCGTGAATCCGGCGCGATCGTCCTCGGCAAGACGAACATGAGCGAATGGTCGGGCTTTCGTTCGTCCGGGTTGGGAAGCGGGTGGAGTGGACGTGGTGGCCAGGCCATCAACCCCTACATGCTCGACAAATCGCCGTGGGGTTCGAGTTCCGGATCGGCGATCTCCGTCGCGGCGAGTTACGTTCCGCTCGCGATCGGTGCCGAGACCGATGGGTCCATCATCTGCCCGGCGGCGGGGTGCGGCGTGGTCGGCATGAAACCAACGGTCGGGTTGGTGAGCCGGCGCGGCGTCATCCCGATCGGGTTCTCGCAGGACTCACCAGGTCCAATCGGCCGCAATGTCCGGGACGTCGCGATCCTGCTCTCTGCAATTGCCGGCTACGACGATCAGGATCCATCGGCCAACGAGTTCGCCGCGAGCGCACCGGCCTCCAGGTATGATCCCTCCCCAATCCAGCAGCCCGGGGGGATCGATTACACGTCCGTCCTCGAGGGCAGCATCAAGGGGTTCCGCGTGGGGATCGCGCGCGGACTCTTCGGCTGGGACGCTGCCGCCGACAACATGATGGAGCAGGCCATCTCCGTGTTGGGCAATGCCGGTGTGCAGTTCATCGACGATGTCTATTTCGAGACCGACTTCGACGTTGAACTGGAATACGTCGTCCTGATTACCGAGTTCAAGGACGGCACGCAGCGCTTCTTCGACCGCTTCATGCCGGACGGGCCGGTAAGTTCGCTCTCCGACGTGATGGCGTTCAATGAGGCGAACCCCGATGTGGAGCTGGGCTTCGGCGATCAGGTCGTACTCGAGCGAACCCTGGATATCGGTCCGATTGACGACCCGTCCTACGAGGATGCTCGCACCGCAATGCACGTTGCTGCACGTGAGAATGGCATCGACGCCACGATGGACGGTGCCAAGGTCGATGTGCTGATCGCCCCGACCGCACCTGTGCCGTCGGAGATCAGCTCCTATGGGGATGCAGGGTTTGTCGGCTCGTCGGCGACGCCTTCGGCGATGTCCGGATATCCGGCAATATCGATTCCGATCGGCCTCGTCAATGGCTTGCCCGTCGGCATGAATATCTTTGGGCGGGCATTCAGCGAGAAGACCCTCCTCCAGATAGCCTACGGCTTCGAGCAAATCCTCCAGGCTCGCACGCCCCCCACGTACATTCCTGGCGATCCGTCCGACGATCCAACGCCGCCCGATCCCGCCACCGAGGATATCCCGGTTGATGATTCGCAGCCGTCCGACTCATCCAATGTTCCTGCCAATCAGGACGATCCGTCATCCGATCCGGCTCAGGATCCGCCTGGCTCCGACGTCCTCGACGGGCAACTTTGATCTGCCCCTCAACAGTTCCCGGCAAACTGCTATGCTGACGATCAGGATGGAACGCCGTATCGGACGGTGTTCCGCGATTCTGTCCGCGCAGCGCAGGAGGGTCACATGTCCAGGGATCAATCGCCTTCACCCGACGATCGTGATGTCCGCGTCGGTCCGAGTGTAAACCGCCGGAAGCTCGTGCTTGGATCTGCGGCAATTGCCGCCGCAGCGGTTGTCTCGACACATGAGAGCGAGCCCACCCACGCGTCGAATCGGCACACCAGCTGGTCATCTCCCCTGTTCGCCCAGGCTGATGGCAGTATCGACCTTGTCGAGGTCACTGTCGCACAGCTCCGTGACGCACTCGACGCGGGAACGCTGACCATCCACGAGCTCGTGCAGGCGAGTCTGGACCGCGTTTCGGAATACGATCGCCAGGGTCATACCCTCCGTGCCGTGATCGAAACCAATCCCGATGCGCTTGCATTCGCCGATCAACTCGACGCCGAACTGCAGGGAGGGACCACCCGCGGACCGCTTCACGGGATTCCCATTCTGCTCAAGGACAACATCGCGACCGCTGACCAGATGCAAACGACGGCCGGCTCCCATGCGCTGGAAGGCGCAACGCCCACCCGCGATTCCTTCGTGGCCGCGCAACTTCGCAAGGCCGGGTTGGTCATCATCGGCAAGGCCAACCTCAGTGAATGGGCCAACATCCGTTCGAGCCAGGCAAGCAGTGGCTGGAGTGGACGTGGCGGCCAGGCCGTCAATCCCTACCAGCTCGACCGCACCCCCTCCGGTTCGAGTTCCGGGTCCGCCATCGCGATCGCCGCGAGCTACGTTCCCCTTGCGATCGGGACCGAGACCAATGGCTCACTCGTCTCCCCGGCCGCTCACTGTGGCATCGTCGCCATCAAGCCGACGGTCGGCCTTGTCAGCCGCCAGGGCGTGATTCCGATCTCGCACAACCAGGATACCGTTGGCCCCATGGCACGGACGGTGGCCGATGCCGCCGCGTTGCTGAATGTGCTGGCGGTGATCGATCAGGACGACCCCGCAAACCAGATGACGATTCAGGGTGGCGAGGGCATGCCGCACGCGAGTGCCACGCCGTCTGCTTCTCCCATCGCATCGCCTGCGGCCTCGCCCGAGGCCCCGCCAGCCGACGGCGTATCGGTCGCGATGATCGGCATTCCCACCTATCCATCCCGACCGCCAGGCGAGAATCAGCCGATCGATTACACGGACCCGGCAATTCTCGGCGCAGACGGGCTGCGCGGTTCGCGGATTGGCGTGCTGCGGGCGGCGATGGGGTTCAGCGTCGGTGCTGATGCGGTCTTCGAAGAAGCGCTGCGTGCGCTGAAGGAACTCGGGGCCGAGGTGATCGATCCCGTCGAGATGCCGTCGTTTGCCGAGTTAAGCAACAGTCCGGACGGGTTGGACGTGCTGCTCTGGGATCTCAAGGCAGACCTTCCCGCCTATATCGAGGGCTACGTCGACACCGCGTTTCCCGTCCGGACGCTTGCCGATGTGATCGCCTTCAACGACGCCCACCGCGATCAGGAAATGCAGTGGTTCGGTCAGGATCTGTTTCTTGCCGCCCAGGCGAAGAGTGATCTGCAGGATCCAGCGTACGCGGCGGCGGTCGTCCGAAATCAGCAGCGCGGTCGGCAGGATGGAATCGACGCGGTCCTCAAGCAGCATCAGCTCGATGCAATCCTTGCGCCTGCCAACGGTCCCGCGACCAGAGTTGATCTCGTCAACGGCGATCACTGGCTCGGTGGCACGTCCACACCGGCTGCGGTCGCCGGGTACCCACTCGTCACCGTTCCGGCCGGAAGCGTCGCCGGTCTGCCAGTCGGCATCACGTTCATGGGGGGCGCGTTCACCGAGACGACCCTGATCCGGTGTGCCTACGCATTCGAGCAACACTCCAGGGCACGAACCGTTCCGACCTATACGGCTCCCGGGATCTTCCCTCCGACCGGTCAGGCAGGTGACAATTCGGAAGCCTCACCGGTGGCCTCACCGGCACCTTCACCGGTGGGATAAGGAAGAGAGAGGTCATTCGCCGAGCGGCAGGTTTCGCGATCCGATCCGAATCTCATCGCAACGCGGTCGTCACGCTGTGGTCACTCAGGGGTATTTGATGCAGGACAACGGTGCAAGGTCGAGGTCGAGGTCCATCGTCGAGATGTCGGTTTCCGAGCTGCGCGCCGCGCTCGATTCTGGCGAATGGTCGGTTCGGGAACTGACTGAGGCGTCCATCGCCCGGATCGAGGAGCTCGATCGTCAGGGGCCAGCGCTGGGGGCGGTGATCGAGATCAATCCCGATGCGCGCGAGATCGCCGACCGCCTCGATGCCGAGTTGGCGTCCGGCCATGTCCGGGGGCCACTGCACGGGATTCCGATCCTGCTCAAGGACAATATCGCCACGATCGATCCTACCGAGACGACCGCAGGCTCATTGGCGCTTGTTGGAACCCGACCGTCTGAGGATGCCTTCCTTGTCACGCGCCTGCGCGATGCCGGGATGGTCATCCTCGGCAAGGCCAACCTGAGTGAGTGGTCGAACTTTCGCTCCGAGCGCTCGACCAGCGGCTGGAGTGGACGCGGCGGCCAAACCCTGAACCCCTATGCACTCGACCGCACGCCGTGGGGGTCGAGTGCCGGGCCAGCCGTCGCCGTTGCGGCCAGTTACGTCCCGCTCGCGGTCGGCACGGAAACAAATGGCTCGATCGTGATGCCAGCCGGCGCCTGCGGTATCGTCGGCATCAAGCCGACCGTCGGCCTTGTCAGCCGGATGGGTGTGATTCCCATCTCGCACAGCCAGGACACTGCCGGCCCGATGGCTCGCAGTGTCACGGATGCCGCGATGCTGTTGCAGGTGCTCGCGGCACCCGACCCGGAGGATCTCGCCAGTCATGGCGGTCAGGACGTCTCCGGTGCTCCCTCCCACCCCCTCCGCCCGGGTCACATCGACGCTGGCGTCGATTACCTCGCCGCACTCGATCGGGATGGTTTGCGCGGCGCCAGGATCGGCGTGCTGCGTAACGACCGGCACTTGCCTCCTCCGAGCGAGCACGTATTGAATGGTGTCATCGCGACGCTGCGCCTTGCCGGTGCCGAGATCGTGGACCCCGTCGTTGTCTCGCCAACGGCCGATCAGAAATGGAGCAGCGGCGATATCTCCGTCCTGCTCTGGGAGTTCAAGCACGACATCGCCGACTATATCGAGCGTTATGTCGATGCAAGTTTTCCAATTCGCGATCTCGCCGGGTTGATTGCATTCAACGAGGCGCATGCCGATGAGGAGATGCCCTGGTTCGGGCAGGATCTGTTCACCGCCGCGCAGGCGATGACCGGTCTCGACGATCCCGCCTATCTCGTGGCGATCGATCGTTCCCAGCGAAGCGCCCGTGCCGAGGGTCTCGACAAGGCATTGGCCGACCACCGCCTCGACGCCATCATCGCGTTGACGAATGCTCCCGCCGCCAAGATCGATCTACTCAACGGGGACCCAGCCAGCTACGGCAGTTCCGGCCTGGCAGCACGCGCCGGATACCCGCTTGTAACGATCCCGGCCGCCTATCTCGGCGGTATGCCGATCAACGTGACGTTCATGGGGGGAGCCTATTCCGAGGTTGCCCTGATCCGGTTGGCGTTCGCATTCGAGCAGCGCACCACCCCTCGCCAGGCGCCGTCGTATCGCGCGCCATCGGTCTTTCCCGCCTAACTCGCGCCTGCGGCATTGTCCAATTGAACGTGTCGTGAATCAGCTATTATGGTGGCAGTTCTTGTCGTCCGTCGTGAGTCGCCATCGTGGTGCCGAACAAGGAACCTCAGATCCGTTTGAAAGGACGAGCCTTCATGAGTTATGGACCTGTTGAATTCATCGTTTTGAAGTTCCCGGGAAGCACGATCCACCCCGAACTCCTGACCTCGGTCGAGGACATGGTGCAAGCGGGCGCTGTTCAGATCATCGATGTCCTTTTCTTTTCGAAGGATGCTCAGGGCGAGATCAAGATTGTCGAGATCACCGAACTCGATGACGTCGTGGCAGCGAAAATCGATCCGTTGGTCGGAGAACTCGCAGGATTCCTCTCGGAAGAAGATGCTTCCGAGATCGCAGAACTTCTGCAGCCGGACTCCTGGGCCGTCCTGCTCCTCTTCGAGAACGCTTGGGCGTCGAAATTCGCGAGCGCCGTGCAGAAGGCCGACGGCACCGTCCTTGTCAACGAGCGCCTGCCTCGTTCGGTGATCGATGCGCTCGTCGAAGAGCATGACGCGCTCATCGCGTAATCGCTGTCACTGTCGCTCCGCAAATGGTGATCGCGGTGGCTCCGCCCGGGTGGCGGATGCGGCCATGGAAATGAGGACAACATGTTTCGAAGACGTCCGGCAACAGTACGTGGTGGTCGCGGAGTCGTGGGAACAGTCGCGCTGACGGCGTTGATCGCCGACACTGCCTCGGCCTCGGCCAATTCGGTCGATCGTCGATCCGCACAGCAGGCCAATGCTCAACAAGCCCAGGTCAACGCGCAGCAAGCGGAAACACAGCGGCTCGTGGACATGCAGGATCAGCTCTCCTCGTTGCAGGCGCAGCAGGCCGCACTCGCCGCTCCCGCCGCTGCTGGTGGTGACATGTTCACACGATTGCAGCAGCTGACGGACATGAAGCAGGCCGGAATGCTGACCGACGAGGAATTCTCGGCCGTCAAATCCAGGTTGCTCGGAACCTGATCTGGCGCCTGTCAGCAACAGGCATCGGTCGTTCGTCTTGTCCCACCTGTATGGCAGAAGGAGGTCCTTTGGCAAGGGACCTCCTTCTCTGTACGGCAAAGATCGGAACTTCGGCCGGCTCAAACCGTGTCGCGAGCGGCGTGGACTGGCACAATGAGTCTTGCATGGCTATCTGGCGAAGACGTGGTCGACCTGACCCCGGTCTCCAGCGCGGGAGCGGGAACTTTGGGACGACAAAAGGAAAGCAACTGCTGATGGCGAACAGACCCGACCACCCCGATGAGATCGATCTGGAGCGCGACACCGTTCCCATCCGTGGCGGTGATCCGGATCTCGAGACGGCTGATTCGCTGGCGGAACCGGCCAATGATCCGTCTGCGACGACGGATCAGGGCAATGGCATGAGCAGTAGCAGCGCACCGGGCAGCGCATCGGGTAGTGACCGTGGTGGCGGAACCGGTGTGGACGGCGGCAAGCAAGTCTCGTTCGAGCGGGGCGGCTCGTGGCACTGGCCGCTGATCAATCTCCTCGGTCTGCTGGTCGTCCTGGCCATCAACTTTCTGGCGAACTGGATCCCGTTCAACAATCAAACGACCGGCGAGGTGCTCACGAAGAACCCGATCTTCTTTCAGCCTGCTGGCTGGGCATTCATCATCTGGGGCGTCATCTATGCCCTCCTGCTGGTCTTTGTCATCTACAGCCTGTTGCCCGGTGGACGCCGCAGTCGTCGAGTCCGCCGCATTGGTCCGGTCTTCCTCGTCGCCAACATCGCGAATGCCGTCTGGCTGTTTTTCTGGCACTGGGAACAGTTTCTTCTCTCGGTCATCGCCATGGGCATTCTGCTGCTGTCCCTGATCGTCATCTACATCCTCTCGCGCCGGGCGGATGGTGATGGTCGGGTTCCCACGCGCACGCAGCAATTCGCAATCCAGATCCCCTTCAGCCTCTATCTCGGTTGGATCAGCGTCGCCTCGATCGCCAACGTCTCGGTCTGGCTCGACCGCCGCGGTTGGGATGGTGGACCGTTCTCGCCGCAGGTATGGTCCGTCATCATGATTCTCGTCGGCGTGGCGCTGGCGGCGGTCATCGCCCTGTTTCGCCAGGATGCCGTCTTCCCGCTCGTCTTCGTCTGGTCCTACATCGCGATTACGCAGCAGCAATGGAGCGACAGCAAATTCGTCGCGATCTTCGCGGCGATCGGCGCTGTTATCGCAGCGGCGTTGACGGTAGCTGCCTTCATGCTCTCCTTCGATCGCAGAGCGATGTCCGGTCTGTATTCGAAAAACCCTCGCAAAGATCCATTGCCACTCGAGTGACGGTCCTTCCAGGACATCCTTGCGCTCTCCGTGAACTTCGGTACGATGGTCGCCACAACGGACCGCGTTGTTACCGTCCAACTGATGTGAGCGTTTCGGGCAATCGAGGCGGGTCGATGGACATTGGGATCGCGTCGAGAATCACATGTGCTGCCCAAGGGGTCAATGCGGGAGACCTGTGACGCATGAACGCGCAGAATGACGCAGACAGTACTCCAGAAAACCAGCTTGACGAGGATCGCCAGCAATCAGGCGAGGCGAGGATTGATCCGGCCGCACTGTCGTCCGGGCCGCCTGCGTCAGATCCGGCGCCAGATGATTCTGGTCCGCCTCCGGCGGAGCAGCCATCTCGACAAGCGGGGCGTTCCTCACGCACGGCGCCAAACGTTGGCGCGCCTGGCAAGTTGGCATGGCGACCATCTGGAAAGACGTTCCGTGATTTTCATCCGCCTCAAGCCCTCCAGAACACGCCGTTTCGTCGCTACTGGAGCAGCCAGTTCGTTTCGCTGGCTGGTACCTGGATGCAGAACACCGGTGCCCAGCTGGTCGTTCTGTCGCTGACGTCGTCGGCTGTCCTGATCGGCGCCATCAACGTCGTGTCCGCCCTTCCCCTGCTGCTGTTCAGCCTGTTTGGCGGCGTCGTCGCGGACAGGATCGATCGTCGCAAGATCCTGATCACGACCCAAAGCGCACTCGGCGTGATCTCGCTCATCTATGCGTTTCTCATCTTCACGGATCGAATCCAGTACTGGCATATCCTGGTGATCGCTGCCCTGGCGGGCACCGTGGCGTCGTTCGAACTCCCGGCCTCGCAGGCGTTCGTCTCGGAGCTTGTCCGGCGCGACGACCTGCCGCAGGCGCTCGCGCTCAATGCGGCCTCGTTCAACGCGACGCGGACGATCGGGCCTGCCTTCGCCGGGATCGTCATCGGTGCGTTCGGAACGGCCGCCGCGTTCCTCGTCAATGCCCTGACCCTGCTGGCGCCGATCTCGGTGCTGTTCAGTTTGCGCAACGTCATCAAGCCACCGGTCAAGGTCAAGAACAGGGCATCCGGATTCGTTCAGCTGAAGGCGGGCATTTCCTACATTCGGCAGACAGATGAATTGCTCGGGCTCATTCTCATCACCACCGTCTTCTCGTTTTTCGTCTTTCCGAATTTACTCGTGCTCATGCCACTGTATGTCACCGACGTGCTTGGCGGCTCCGACAGCTGGGTCGCGATCATGATCTCCGTGGTCGGTGTCGGTTCGCTTGTGGGCGCGATCGTTCTGATCCGGGGGAGCCGCCTCGAGGTCGCCGCCGGCAAGCGCATGCGAACCTCGATGGTGCTGCTTTCGGTCGGACTCCTGTGGCTCGCCTTCTCTCCGAATCCATGGGTCGCGATCGTTGGTGTGGTTATTTCCGGGTACGCATTTGCGTCCGGTAATACACAGATCCAGACACGGGTGCAACAACTCGCGCCAGACGAGATGCGCGGACGTGTTCTCAGCGTCAACAGCCTCGCCTTCAATGGCGTCATGCCGTTCTCGACGATGGCAGTCTCCGGCGCTTCGCAGGTCGTCGGCCAGCATGTCGTGATGGGCGTCTGCGCGGTGCTGCTCGGGATCAGCTCATTTGTGATCTGGAAGCGGTTTGCCTGGAAGGCGTTCGTTCCCGCCACAACGACGATCGCACGAGTGCCGGAGATCATCCCCGCTGGCCACTGACGCGCATCCAACGCTGCTGGACCTGTCACTTGTCACTCACAGCGTCATCCAGGCCGCGGCGGGCAACCGTATTGGAGCGCAGGCGATAAGCGTAGGTGAAAAGCGCACGTGATAGGTCTCGCCTTCCATCGTCGGTGAAGCCCATACATACCCAGTGAAATGATTTCACAAATTTATGCCGTGAATCTCTTGCATCGCAATCAGACTTCGATAGGATGACCGTATCCGCGTGGTTTCGCGTGGTTTTGCTGTGTTCCGCATCGTCTGCAAAGGATCAGGATCTTTCATGCTCCCTTCTTTACTCCCCGAGCACGATGCGCCGTTCACCCAACGTTCGCATTTCCAGTCCCCTTGACCTTCCCCCTTGGGGAAGCCCTACGCTGGTTGCAGTCGGGTGATGGACATCCGATCTGGAGGATATACGCCCTTGAATGACGTCGATCGACCTGCCGCATCAACCACCCTGCTCGCTCCTGATCCATCTCAAGGATCAAGGTTGGGCTCAAGGTTGAGCATTGGGGTCTTCGCGCGCAGGTCGCTCCTCTCCATGAAGGCGCTCCGGCTCTACGACCGGCTGGGATTGCTCTCTCCCGCCGAGGTCGATCCCGGCAATGGCTATCGTCAGTATCGCGAGAGTCAGCTCGATACCGCCCGTTTCATCGCCCGGCTGCGCCAACTCGACATGCCACTTGCGCAGGTGGCAGAAGTCGTTGCCGCACCGGCATTCGAACGCGGCACCCTGCTGGACGCCTACTGGGCCAACGTCGAGCGCCGGATCGCCGGGCAGCGCGAGCTGATGGCGCACCTCCAACTCACCCTCGCCGGAAAAGAAGGAAATTACGACATGTTTGAGATCCAGGAACGCGACATCCCCGAACAACTCGTCCTCACCGAGCAACGACACATCACCGTGAGCGAGCTCCCCCAGTGGCTGGGAGAAACGATCGGTCGCCACTGGTCAACCGCCGAAGCATTCGGCGGCGTCACCGGACCGATCTTCGTCATCTTTCATGGAGAAGTGAACGAGGACAGCGACGGCCCGGTTGAAGTCTGCGCCCCGATCAATCCGGCGCAGGACCACATCCCCAACGTCCCGACCCGGATCGAGCCCGCGCATCACGAGGCATACACGCGCATTCGCAAGGCGCAGGTCGAGTTTCCGCAGATCCTCTCCGCCTACGACGCCGTCGAGCAGTGGATTCCGAAGCATGGCAACGTCTGTTCCGGCGCACCGCGTGAGGTCTACTTCACCGACTTCATGAACGCCGGTCCGAACGACGAGGTCTGCGACATCGCCTTCCCGATCGAGCAAACGTAAGACATCCCGCAATCCCTTCGTGAGGGGGGCGCCAATGCATCCCGTAGATGCGGCGCAAGGCCTTCGAGCACGTACTGTCATCCCAGCAGCCGCGCCGGGCAGCAACTCGCGCCCGATGATGAACTCAGGGGGCGTGTCCTCAGCGTGAATGGGCTCGCGTTCAACGGTGTGATGCCGTTCTCGACGCTGAGCATCTCGATCGCCGCCCAGGAATGTGGCTTGCCCCTGATGATGGGCGTCTGCGCCGTCCTGCTGGCGATCGGCTCGTCCGCGATCTGGCGACGCTACACGTGGAAAACGTTTCTCCCGTCCGATCCCATACATACTGTCTGTGGCGACCTGACCTGACCTGAACTGGCGCGCCGGCGAGTCATCCGTGCCCTCTACCCTGAGCCGATCACTGCCAGCGATGTCGTCTCCCGACAACGTCGGTGGTGATCGTGCCGGTTCGATTCCCACCGCGATCGATGGCGTCCGTCTGGAGGACCGGTATGGGGTCGACTTGCGGCTGCGCAAGGTCTCTGATGGTCCATGAGATCGCGTCGGACTGACCTCTTGTGACCTGACCCGCACCGTATCGGATGGCACGTTACGTACGAGCGGACTCCATGTCCTCCCGTGGATGCGCACCTGTACCCCGCAGGCGAACGCCCCACCGCGGGACGATAGGTGATGCGGATCGGTCTGCATGGACGGTATCTTCCGCGCATCCAGGGCGTCTCCTACAGATGCGTCTCACATGGCGGATCGAATCCGGTCGAACGCTGGTCGACCGCGGGAGGCCGAAGGGGCTGGCTTCCCGCGTGAACGTCAGCCCGATCGACGAAGTCGATCACAGGGGGCTCCTTGCGGCACCCTGTGATCGGCGCTTGCGGTGTCGGTTCACGTACGATCCAACCGGATGTCGTATGGCCTGGTGAGGCGTGAGCCACCGCGCTCGCCTTCTTTCGCCATGCCGGGTATCGCTGACCGTGGTCACTGTTTCGGTTTTCGCTCCTAGGTGGGATTGTGGGAGCGATACTCGTCCTGGTCCGAGTTCTCATCGTCATCGGGGCGATCATCGGGATTGATGACGGTCACCTCGATGCGTTCGTCGGTTTCGCGATCCTTGTCGCGCTCGATGTGCACCTCGACATCGATCTCCTCATCGTTGTTATCGAGCTCCGCACCGCTCATCGCGACGAGTAACGGTTCTTGTTCTTCGTCGTCGACCCGCAACCGAACCCAGAAGAACTCGGCGAGTACCCGCACCACCGCCAGCGTTGGCACCGCCATCACCGCGCCCAGCGCTCCCCCGATCTCGCTTCCCCCGATCACCGAGACGAAGATCAGCACGGGGTGGACGCGTACCGCGCTGCCCTGGACCCTTGGCGTGACGAAGTTGCCGTCGAGCTGGTTGACCACGACATAGAGGAGGACGGTCAGGGCGGTAGTTTCCCAGCCCATCGTGAGCGCCAGCAGAATTGCCGGGATGGCGCCCAGGAACGCACCGATGTACGGGAGAATCGCCGTCGCCGCCATCCAGATTCCAAGAATCAGTGCATAGGGGATCCCGATGAAGAAGAGCCCGATCATCGCAGCCAAACCCTGGAACGTGATCGAGATCAGCAGCCCGGCAAGATAGCGTGACAGGGAATCGCCGAGCGTATTCCACAGCTGCGCGGCATCATCACGGTAGCGATGGGCGAAGGTCCGTACGAAGGTATCCTTGAATTTTGGAACGTCGATGAGCAGATAGGTTGAGATAAACAACACGCCGAACGCGGTAATCAGGATATTGAACGAGCGGGCAAGGGTGGCGACTGTATTGTTGAGGAGGGTCTCGGCAACGATCTGGCCCCGGTCGAAGAGGGTCGTTTCGAATTTGCTGAGGACTGTGTCCGGGTTGTCCTTGATCCAGCCCCGCCGGTACATGTCGTCGAGGATTTCCCGCATGGTTTTCTGCAGGCTGGCCGCGGTGTCCGGCAGCACTTCGATGAAGCGGCTGATCTCCGAGATCATGAACGGAATGAGCAAGGTCAGCGCGAGCACGACCACCGCGATCATCGACGCCATCACGATCAGAATCGCGATTGGACGTGAAACGAATCGTGTCAGCAGGCGCACCGGAAACGAGAGCACGAGCGCGAGTGTCGAACCGAGGACCAGGAGGCGGGGAATACTGGGCGCCTCGAGCGCGAGCCACACCAACCCGATCGTGATCGCGATCAAGACAATCAGCCGCGTTCGCGGGGTAATCATGATCGGGGTCGGATCGGCCGGGGCGCTGGCAGGCGTCACCGGAAGCGACGAACTCCCGGGCGTTATCCGGCCAAGTGTGCGCTTGAAATCAGTCAGTAAATTCATCGCGTCTCGTCCACATTCCTCGGGCTCAGCCGGGCTGTTCGGATATCTGTTGGCGACTATTCACGGTCAGGTACACAATCACATTACCAGTTAAGCATCTTTCGCAATTTCTCGGCGCGTCGCAGGCTTTCTTTCGTCCACGGCTGAACGCGTTCGTCGGCAATGATCTCCGCGAGCGTCATCCATTCCACCGATGCAACTTCGTCCGGCGAGGCGACGTAAGGATCTGCAGCCGAATCGGCGGGACGCGCCAGCAAGACGACATCGAGCACCGGTCCACCAGCATCGAAGGTGTGGCTTTCAACGTAGGCCATCGTAGCATCGAGTGAGAGCCCAACCTCCTCTATCACTTCGCGGCGAGCAGTGACTTCAAGCGCATCCTCCACTGGAATATCCCAATCGACCGTCCCGCCTGGCATGCACAGCCAACTAGCCCCGAACTCCTCGCCATGTCCTCGCTCGATCATCAGGAAGCGGTTTTCGCGGACAATCACCACCTCGACGTTGACAAGAAACCTGTTCTCCACAGCGGACAACCCAACCTCCGGACATGACAGCAACTGCACGACATGATATCGAAGCATCGTCGTCACATATGAGCGATTCATGTCTCGGCCCAACCGAAGCATTTGCCGCGTTCAACAACGACGGCAATTCGTGATGTGAAGTGAGGGGCATGCGCTGATCCTCATCCGGACGCAAGGCGCGATGAGTCTTTCCGGCACATGCCGCTTATACGCTCCCTGCATGTGTTCGGATGGCGGACTGTTCCCGTTCAAGACCCAACCTCAGGTTATGAGGGCGGACGACGGCCCTGCCTCGCCTGCCTCACCTGCCGTACATATGACCGTTTGCAATCGATCGCATTGAATCATGTGGGGCCTTAAGACGCCACCCTCCCAAAGTGTCATCACATTACCATGCCCGTTGGTTGTTCAGTCCAGTCCGTCCTGAAGGCTTCTCTGGCGATGTATTTCAATCCCGAGCAACTGAATACGATATAAGGTGAATCTCATACCAGGAGTGTCGAATATTGGGATTAATCCGTAGTACATTCGTCAGATATGGTCTTGTTGACTTTAAACCTTACATTCCTGAGAATAAATACACGTTCCGATGGATGAAATCGGATCAATCACATCGATCATCCAGGAAAGGCCTCCATCCATGCTTCAAGTTCATGAGGGACACTGCGGCCTCTGCACACATTTCGGTGAGGCACATGCTGCCACGCAGCAACTGATTCAGATCCGCACCAAGCACGAAGCGCCCGAGAACCTGATCCAGAAGTGTGGCCTTCCAGCCAACGCATCCCTCGATCTCAAGGTCACGCCGAACAGCGGCTGCTCCGGCTTCTCGCGAGCGACCGAACTCGATGCCTAATCTGCGTCCGCAAGCGTGTCTATTGCGCATCAGCCCGGTACCTATCACTTCTTGTGGTTGGAACCGGACTGATTCAGTGTCCTGGTCCTCGCAGGCGGCCATGATGTCGCATCTCCACAAGGTGTGCCTCGACCTGCCGCCGATCGATCCGTCGGAGTGGAAGCATCCTCCGAAGAGGTCGCCCCTTCGGGTCCTCCGTGCTCGCGGTGACCACCACTACCGCCTCACTCCATCCCCGTAACGAGTCGCTCGTTGGCGGGACACCCGGCACTGAACCCGGTCGTCTCGCCGCCGCGTCGGAGACGCGATCGATACCCCCTGTGTCGGAATCACTCGCATGTCGGAAGCTTCACGGGACGCTTCACCAGAAGCTTCACCTGAAGCTTCATCGACCCCGCGTTTCTGCGCATCCGGATCCGCATTCACAACTGCGTCTGGCCCGCAGCCACGGTGCGACCGGATCGCGCTCCCTCACCTGCAATGGATTATCTGGCATCGTCCGCCCCCGCCTGGGACGAGCCGGATCAGAGACGGAAACGTCATCGATCCGCGAAGGAATCACCGCAATATTGAGCTGAGATTGCCGGGTGATGGTTGCCAAGTTCGGATTTACGTCCTGGCTTGCGTGCCCAGCGCGGCATTCAGCGCCAGTATTCGAGCCGCCACCCCATCGAGAATGATCGCCAATCCATTCTCGAACTGGGTGTCCTTGTCCGGTAACTCGTGATCGTGGTCCATGAAGTTCCGCATCAATGGATAGTCCGTCTCTGCCAACAGCTCCCGCAGGCGCGGCTCCAGCGCTTGCTGGATGTCCGCTTCGGATAATCCCATTTGTTCCATGCGCCGTTGCTCGATAATCTCCCCGAACGTGAAGCCCCTCGTAAAATCGTCGATCGCCCCAATGATCGCCATCTTCTCCGGAAAACCGAATGGCAAACTTTCCACCATCTGCATCGAGTTCTCGATGTGACGCAGGAACCCATGGCCGAAAACATCCGCCACCATATACGGCGCGCTCGAGAAGAAATCGATCATCCAGGAATGCTTGAGCAAATTTGCACGGGCCGACAAGGCGATCGATGAGAGATCCTGACGCCAATCCCCGCTCGATCGATCGGGTGGCGAGGATTCACTCATCAACCGCTCAAGCACCGCCGCTTCGAGATCACGCTTGGTCGGCACGTACCAATAGAGCGACATCACACCGACTCCCAACTCCGATGCAATCGCCCGCATGGTCATCGCCGCAGGACCGAGTCGATCAGCGATCGCCATTGCGCTGTCGACAATCTGGTCGATATCAAGCTGCACGCGTGGCGCGCCCCCTCGCCCACGAGTCGGCCGGCGTACGGAAGGCATGATGTCGCCAGGAGTAGCTCGCTGACGGCCGCGCGCCAGCTTCTTGAGATTCGGTATTTCCTCGTCGCTCAATACGATTCCTCCACGTGCGCGATCCCGCTTCACGGAATACTCCGCTCGTCCATCTTCACATCAATCCTGCGCTTCCTCGCCTGAAGCTGGACGAAGTGTCCACGATCCACCTCGCCAAACGACCAGCCCCTGCCCCCCTTGACAGATCGTACCACGTACCGTTATCGTACAACGTACATCAAATGGTACATCGTACTACAGAGTGCGATCGTTTCCCCGCAATCCACACGGCTTGTATTCAGACTACCCAGGAAAGGGCTTCACACGATATGTCTTCTTCCACGTATTCCGGCCCCGCGATCGAGGCCGAGTCCCTCTCGAAGCGCTTCGGCAAGATCGACGCACTTCGTGATGTCAGCTTTCAGGTTCAGCCCGGTACGATCCTCGGTCTGCTCGGACCCAATGGTTCCGGCAAGAGCACAACCGTCCGCGCACTCACGACACTCCTTGTCCCTGATTCCGGCACCGGCCGCGTCAATGGCATCGATGTCGTCAAGGATCCGGAACGGGCACGCTTCCAGTTCGGACTCGCCAGCCAGTCGGCGACGGTCGACGAACTGCTCACCGGGCGCGATAACCTGATCCTGATCGGACAACTCTTTCAGATGTCGGGCAAGGACGCGAAACGACGCGCCGAGGAGCTGCTTGACCACTTCGACCTGGTCGAAGCAGCCGATCGTCGTGCCAAAACGTATTCTGGTGGGATGCGTCGCCGGCTCGATCTCGCTGCCAGTCTGGTCGCCACCCCGCCGATCCTCTTCCTCGACGAACCGACCACCGGGCTCGATCCGCGAAGCCGGCTTGGTATCTGGGACGTCGTGTTGCGTCTGGTCAGCGAGGGCACCACGGTCCTCCTGACGACCCAATACCTCGAGGAGGCAGATTACCTTGCCGATCACATCGTCGTCATCGACCGGGGCCAGGTGATTGCCAACGACACTCCCCGCGCCCTCAAGAATTCGGTCGGCGGCGAGCAGATCAACCTCACGCTCCAGCTCGCCTCGGATATCCCTGCCGCAAAGGAGATTTTGGAACGTGTTTCCGGGACCGCACCCACGATCGCGATTGAATCGCTTCAGCTCTCCGCCCCGGCACCGGCAGCGAGGGAATCCTTGACCGACGTCCTCAACGACCTGACCCGCCGCCAGATCGCGATCGACGATATCAGCCTCCGCCGTCCCACACTGGACGAAGTCTTCCTCAAACTTACCGGTCAGACCCCCGAAACCCCCACCGGCCTCAACATCCCGAACAGAAAGGCAGCTGCCTGATGGCTTCCCTCTCACTCACTGCGCCAGTCGCCTCGATTTCCTCTCCGTTTGCATCGGTTCGCCGCGCCATGCGTGACAGCCTCCTCATCACGAGGACGAACATCAAGCATTTTCTGGCTCAACCCGGCCAGATAATCGGCATGATCGCGATGCCGATTATCTTCATCGTGCTCTTCGGCTATGTGTTCGGGAGTGCGATCCAGCTCCCCGGCGTCAAGAATTATCGCGAGTTTCTCATGCCGGGCATCTTCGCCCAGGCTGCTGCCTTCACGATGGCCGCCGCCGCCGTCGGTATGGCCGAGATGAAGGAGAAAGGGCAGATGGATCGGTTTCGATCCCTCCCGATGTCCCGCTCGTCCGTCCTCGTGGGGCAGACGTTCTACCAGGTGCTTAGCACGCTGGTCGGCACCATCGTCATGGTCGTCTGCGCACTCGCGACGGGCTGGCGCATCCATACCGACGTGCCTCACGCGATCGCGGGGTTCGGCTTGCTCCTGCTCTTCACGGTTGCGATTAATTTCGTCGGAGTCTGTGTAGGAATGATCGCGAAGAACACACCGATGGCTGACCAGATCATGGTCCCGGTCACCATGCTGCTGACCTTCCTCTCCAACACCATCATCGCGGTTGACGGTCTCCCGGCATGGCTGAAGCCAATCGCGAACTGGAACCCGCTCTCCGCCACTGTTGCCGCCATGCGTAGCCTCTTCGGCAACGCCTCCACGATCGTCCCCGCACATCAGGCATGGCCGCTCGACCATCCCCTCATCGCCTCGATCGGCTGGTCGCTTCTGCTGATCGGTGTCGCGCTGCCACTTTCCGTCCGCCTCTACCGCAAACAGATGTAGAAACCGGTTCGCAGGATCTCGTTCATCCTGCACAAGCCCCGATTCGAGAAGAACGGAGCTTGTGCACGCGGCCCCATCGCCGTTGCGGTCACGATCACGGTTCGCGCCGGATAAGTGATTATTGACAGGAAGCAGAACATGTGTTTCAATGCCAGAGAATCCAAATAATGACAGGGTATTCAGCCCACAGTTCCCGCGCTGTACTCCTCAGTGGAACATATCGCCCTGTGACCTGGGAGAAGCGACGTGGCCGCACAGACAGATTCACCGGTATACCGCTCTGGCAAGATCTGCTACATCGAGATCCCGGCCACCGATACCGAGACCTCCGCCGCCTTTTACGAGCGCGCCTTCGGCTGGAACATACGGCAGCATGACGATGGCACGACCGCGTTCGACGACACCAAGGGCCAAGTCAGCGGTATGTGGACGCTGGATCTTGCTCCCGCTGCCGAACCGGGCTTCATCATCTCCGTCATGGTGGCCAGTGCGAACGCCGCCGTCGAGGCGATCGTTGCTGCCGGTGGCGAGATCGTGCGGCCAATCGATCCCGACGCGCAGGAAGTAACGGCGTGGTTCCGCGATCCGGCGGGCAACGTGATGGGCATCTACCAGCAAGATGGTCTCGCCACGATCGAGGTGCAGGAAGACAACGTTGGCGAATGAGCAGGACGTCGAGCGGATCGCCCTATCGCTTCCTGAAACGACGAAAGATCCCGACGGTTTCAGCTTCTCCGTTCGGAAGAAGGGGATTGCCTGGTCGTACATGGAGCGCGTTGCGTCCGATCGACCTCGTGTCCGTCGCTCCGATGTGCTTGCGGTGCGCGTCGTTGACGAGGACGAGAAAGAGATCATGATCGCGGTGAATCCGGACGCGTTCTTTACCACGGACCATTACAATGGGTATCCTGCAGTGCTCGTCAATCTGCCAGCGATCGACATCGATGAGCTCGAGGATCTGTTGACGACCGCTGACGACCGCCTGGCGAACCCGCGCGCCCCGCCGCCTGATCGAGGAATTCGATGCCCGCAACGGATGAATCCGTCGTAGAGGTTGCCAGCTGCTTTATGCTGCAAACTATGGATGGAAGGAGTATGGACTTCGATGCATCCATTGCCTGAGGGCGCGCCTCATTGGACACAGGGATACCGTGCACTGGATTTATCCGAACAACGCGCAATTCATTTTGCGCTTGAGCAGTTGGGCGACTATGCCGAGTTGTGGTACCGCCTAATAGACCTCTATGTCCGGGGTCTGCATGGAGAGACCACTGTTGAGGATGAAGAGATGCGGCAGCCATGGGAAGCGCGTAGTGAACTGCTTGGCCTGGCACTCGGAAACTCTAAGGCAGCACTCGACATGGCGCTGGCCGGTTATTACAGTGCGAGCTACGGTCTCATTCGGCATCTGTTGGAAACATGGGAGCACGTAGCCTTCATTCGTTTGGAACCCGACACAGCGATAGCCTGGTACCAGCAGGAGGGCAAACAGTCAGAACGGAAGTTCGAGCCCGGCGACAATCCACGAAGAAAGCGATTGAGAAGGGAAAAGACGCTCAAAGGACACCTGAAGATAGTCGAGCGTTTTTGGGAGGAAATGAGTAACGGTGCTCATCCTACAGGTAAGGGACTTGTTCAAACAATGGGAGAAAGCGCTGGGCGACATGTGCTTGGTGCCAACTTCCAACGAAACATGGCTCTGTTGGCTCTTGATTCGGGTGCCTACGCGAATCTTCTGCTCTTGACAGAAATCGTTCAACTCAGACCAAAGGACGAAAACTGGATTCAACAACTGGATGATGTTTTGAGGCGGCGCGCAGAGTTGCACAAGATCCACGCTCCCGACTAAGACACAGGGGTGGCTGCAGACGGGTGGCATCGTTGGAGCGTTCCGGGGTTGTTCTTTGCTGCCGAATTGTTTATATGTGAACCAAAATGCTTGATGAGAGTTCATGACACTCGATACACTCGATAAACACCTTTGAGTGATGCTTTCATATAGAATATTTTCTTTATAAAGTCTTGTGCAGGCGTCGTGTGTCATGGTGGACATCACGTTTGTTGGTTGCTGAGAGCGTCTGCCTCCTGCATATCATCTTCCTGGACTCGAAGATGGACATCTAGATACCAGACCGCCCACCTTTTGTTTTGTAAGGAAGTGAGACACATGTGCGTGAGCCACGGATAGTCGGAGAGAATCCCGGCCCGGGATCGATGGACGAGGCTCTGGAGCAACCTGTGGCGCGGGAACACGTGACGATCAGCTTGTCGATGAAGTCGATCGCCATCGTCTTCGGTATTCTGATCGGCGTATGGGTCTTTCGTGAACTGTCGAACACGCTGCTCATCTTCGTCGGCGCGATTTTGCTGGCAACCGCCATCGACCGGCCGGCGAGAGCGTTGGAGCATCGCGGGTTGCCACGGGCAGCAGCGATCGGCCTGATCTTCGCGATCGTGATCGGCATGCTGGCGACGGTCGTCGTCGTGCTCATACCTGTGGTCACGAACGAGACGGAGATGCTCCGCGCGGATCTTCCAACCTATCAGAAGCAAGCAGAGAGCGTGCTCAACCGCATCACCCCCGGCCAGAACAAGACGCAAAATCTGTCGTTGGAAAGCTTGACGACTCGCTTCAGCGATCACCTCGATTCGATCGCCTCCAGCCTCACCAAAATTACGCTCGAGATCGGGCACGCGGCGATCGTGATGTTCGCCATGCTGGTTATCTCGTTCATGATCGCGATGAATCCCACGAACGGAACGCGCTTCGCGCGTCGCTTCCTGACGCCAGATGCACATGCCCGCCTGGTCCGTATCTCGGGGGAAATCCACGAGCGAATCGGCGGTTGGGTGCGGGGTCAGGTGCTTGTCGCGGCAACGTTCGGCATCCTGTTTGGACTTGGCCTATGGGCCATCGGGATTCCGTTCGCCGCCTCGATCGCGCTTGCTGCAGGCGTTCTGGAGATCATCCCGTATCTGGGAGGGGCGTTGACGGTGGTCATCGCGGCGGCGGTGGCGATCACGGTCGGCGTTCCCCAGACCATTCTGGTCCTCGTGCTCTACGTTGTTCTGGTCAACGTCGAATCACACATCCTCGCCCCCAAGCTGATCGGCGGGGCGGTGGGCCTTCCCTCTGTTGTGGTCCTCGGCGCACTCTTCATTGGCCTGGAAACCAAGGGCATTCTGGGGGTCCTGCTTGCGGTTCCCGCTGTCCTTGTCATCATGGCGATTCTGGACGAGTTCTGGCCCGCACCGGAAACCAGCAAGGGGGAGAGTGGGATCGATCGCATGCAGCACAAGGTGATCGCTATCTTATCACGCTTCGCCAGAAGAAGCTGATTCCGGAGTGCGTTTGTCGGGACGCCGGAGGGCCGAAAGTCATGTCTCCTCACGATAGCCAGCCCCGTGTCCAGTCTCTCGCGCCACCGCCGCACAATAACCTTCAGTTTGCCGAGATGCTGACAACGTCGCTGACAACGTCGCTGACCACAGCGACTCGCTGAGACAAGCGCCTCGTCGTGTATCCACTGGCCCGAACTTCGATTGAGATGCGCCACCCCAAGATGGAGCGCCTTCGGTGTCTTCAATCCTGACCGCCCAGACCGCACCAGGAACTTGGGAACCCGGCAGGGTGCGGTAACGTCTCTTCGTCCAGGTCCAGACCGTCAAACGGTGCGAACACATCGTCAGACGATCGCTTCAAGGTGACGTTGCCCGTCCGGATCGGGTCGAAAAGGCAGTCGCATCTCACCAGTGGTGAGATCGCAAATCTCGGGTCCGATGCCCCGCCCATCGCGGCTCCCACTCGATCTCCAGGAACATCGTCCTGCTTATGAATAGTTGCGCTTCGAGAGAGATCATTTCTGCCTTCTCAGGCGTTCCGATCATCCTTTATCGCGTGGTCGATCTCCTCTGCCAAGCATCGTGTGAGCTGGGGTGTCTCGCGTGTCTCTCGATCCCGTTGCGGTTCACCCATCGGTCCTTCGCGGATGATGATCGTGCTCGTTTCCGATTATCCAGCCAGCCAGCCAGCCAGCCGGCTAGCCGGACAATCGGAACCTCTCGTTTCGCACCGTTCACGTCTCCACCCGACGCAGACGGTTTGAGCCATTGCGACAGTTGATATCTGCCTCCAGATGCACCCGGGCCACCTTTAGCCTTCAGCCTTCTGTTTCCCCACCGAGCAATTCCGAACCCAGGCATGTCCATCTTCGATGTGTACGCATTTGTGCCTGGTTCTCCGTGCACCGGATGACACCACCCCTGTCATCCCCGGAGCATGACATCTGTCATGCCACGAACGTCACGGACTTCACTTCTGCGCTGCACCCTCCTCTCCCTATCATGAATACCGTCATCTCCTGGAATGTCAGGAACGATTCTTCGGATGAATCCGGACCCGCAGGGTGGCGACATCGTGCAGTTGCGTCGGTTCCGACTACGCGCAACCCGGGGTTGCAGGCGGATTGGAGACAGCGATCCGCCGCCCCGATCGAGAACTGGACCGCCAATCTTTGGCAAGGAGCAAGACGTTCATGAGTACCGAAACGATCCCCGTTCAACTCGTCAATGCCACCAAGCGCTACGGATCGGAAAACGTCGTCGATGGCTTCAGCTTCGAGGCGCATCACGGCGAGATCGTGGCGCTGCTCGGTCCCAATGGCGCCGGGAAGACGACGTCCATCTCAATGATGCTCGGTCTCAAGCACATGACCGCGGGAAAGGCATCCATCTTTGGCCAGACGCCGACCAATTCGGGCGCTCGCCAGCGTACCGGCATCATGTTGCAGGAATCGGGACTCCCCGGCACGCTCAAGGTCAAGGAGATCATCGAGCTCTTCGCTCGCTTCTATCCCCATCCGATCAGCAACCACGATGCGATCGAGGCAGCGATGCTCAGCCACAAGATGGAGGACAGGATTGCCAACCTTTCCGGGGGCGAGCGCCAGAGACTCTACTTTGCCCTCGCGATCATCGGCGATCCGGATTTGCTCTTTCTGGACGAACCCACCGTCGGCATGGATGTCACCGCCCGCAACATATTCTGGGAGCGCATTCGTCAGATGCACGCACGCGGCAAGACGATTGTCCTCACGACCCATTACCTCGAAGAGGCAGATGCCCTCGCCCAGCGGATCGTCGTCATGAACAAGGGGCGTCAAGTCGCCGATGGAACCCCGTCCGAGATCAAGGCTGGAGTGATGGGGAAGGTTGTCCGCTTCCGGTCACCGAAAATCATCGCCGCCACCGCGATGCTCAATGCCCTGCCAGGCATCGAGAAGATCACGACGATCGACGATCGAGCCGAGTTCTATACAAAGACTCCCGAAGAAACCGTCAGAACGCTGCTCAACGGTGATTTCGATATTCACGATCTGGAAGTCACCGGCGCGTCCCTCGAAGAGGCGTTCGTCGCATTGACCACCACATCTGCCATTCCTGCCGTACCTGCCGCACCTGCCGCCTGACCCGCTCGTAAAGATAGGATCGCGGGAGGATCGCGGGAATTGACGCGATGTCACCCTCGACCTGTGACGAAGCCATGCGTCATTTCTGCAGCGTGGCGGAGCGACGTCGAGAACGCACGTTCGGTGAAACTCCAGACCAGCATCTCTCCAAGAAGGAGCACCTTCATGAATGCACTCTCGACCACGTCCGAAACCGCCTCGACCGCGCGTAGTGGCCACCGATCCGCCCTGCTCTACAACGTGTACTGCGAGATCATGAAGACGATCCGCGTCCCGATCTTTGCCGTCTCGCTCTTCCTCCTGCCCGCCATGCTCTTCTCGCTCTTCGTGCTCCCGAACGCCAGCGAGATGCAGAACGGGGTGTCGGTCGGCCGATACACCATGCCATCGTTCGGGGTCTACGTCGTGATGATGGCAGGCGTCTTTTCCTCCGGCATCACGATTGCCAATGAGCGCGGAATGAAGTGGAACCTGCTGCTCCGTGCCACGCCGATGAAACTCACCACCTACTTTCTCTCCAAGATCCTGATGACGCTGCTGATCGGTGCCTGTGCCGCGATCTTCCTCTTTGTCTTCGCACGGGTCACCGCCGGAGTCGATCTTGGCGTCAGGCTCTGGATCGAACTCCTCGGCACCCTGCTGTTCGCCATGTTGCCGTTCATCTCGCTCGGACTTCTGATCGGCTATGCCGTTGGCCCCCAGGCCGCCGCCGGCGTCGCCAACCTGATCGTCTTGCCGCTCTCGTTCATGTCTGGCCTCTTCATTCCATATGACAGCCTGCCGCATTTCGCGAAGACGATTGCTCCGTACCTGCCGTCGTATCACTCCGGTCAACTTGGCTGGCATCTCGTTGGCGCCGGGGATGGCACCAGCGTTGGCATCCATGTCCTGTGGGTGATCGGCTACACCCTCGGCTTCGGCATTCTCGCCGTGTTCTTCTATCGCCGCGATGAAGGCAAGACATTCGGCTAACCGTCGATTCTCGCCGGCTACTCTCCGCGACACCCGACGTACAATTCCTGGTGAACGGTCGGCCCGTGGTGCCTGAAAATCTCACCACTAATGGAAGAGACGCGTGATGATCAAGGCTGCATTCGGTCGACTCTCCCCCCGGCACCAAACGAGACCGCAGGACATGATGTCGGAGCCGAATTTACCGTGCAGGATCCCGACGCGCATCCGTTGCACGGAACCCGCAATCCGCTCGGGCGCATCACCGGGCGCCTGTTCGGGCTTCTCTGGCTCATCTTTCTGGTCGATTTCGCCGCGTTTCTGCATCGTCAGACCTTCGATTTGCCGGCTGCGATCGCCGCCTGGGGGGCGCTCGCAATCTTTGTCGGTGCATATGTCGGAGTCATGACGGTCGGCACTCCCGTCTGGGTATCCCGCACCCGCCGGGACCTCGTGTTCAACCGCTCGGCAATCTGGTCGATGATCGCGATCACCGGGATCTTCGCGCTCGTCTTCCCGACTGAAAATTTCGGCTTCGTGTACATCTACGCTGCGGTCTCCAGCGGCATGTTTCTCTTTCGTACCGAGGCGACGCGCATCATTCTTGGCCTTGCGATCCTGTCGGCGCTCTCGGGCATCTTTGCCAGCGCCTCGTCTGGGAACATCCTCTCGAGCACCTTGCTGGTCGGCGGGATCGGCATGAATACGGTCTTCTGGAGCGCACTCATGGCTCAGAACCGCGAGCTTCGCCGTGCCAGAGCCGAGATTACGCGCCTTGCCGTCTCCGAAGAGCGCCTGCGTTTCGCGCGCGATGTGCATGATCTCCTCGGCCACAGTCTGTCACTCATCGCGCTCAAGACCGAGCTGGCAGGTCGGCTCCTTGAGAGTCATCCTTCTCGTGCGGCACTGGAGATCGCCGATGTCGAGCGGGTTGCCCGCATTGCCCTGCAGGAGGTTCGCGATGCCGTTACCGGCTATCGCGCTCCCTCGCTTGGCGAGGAACTTGAGAACGCCAGGCAAACACTCACGGCCGCCGGCATTTCCGTCCGCATCGTGGAATCGGTTGCTGATCTTCCGATGGAATTCGACCGCGTGCTCGCCTGGTTCGTTCGAGAGGGAACAACGAATGTCATTCGCCACGCCGGAGCCGGAGCCGTGTCGGTCTCGATCTCCCGGGCGAAAGACGAGATCTTCGCGGAGATGACCGATGACGGATGCTACGACGACCGGCACGCGTCCCCATCGGACCGCGGTAGCGGTCACGGGCTTGTCGGCCTTCGCGAACGGATTCATGCCTGCAGCGGCTCGCTGACCACCGGCCGCATGCCGGGCGGTGGATTTCGCATCTACGCCCGTATCCCGGTTCCGGAGATGAGTTCGGGAGATGCTGACCCAGTATCCGCCGCCGAGTCCGTCATCGAAACCCGCTCAGTGGTGGAAAGCGTGTCGTGATGCGTGCAGATCCGGTGTCCTCGCGGATTCGAATCCTCCTCGCTGAGGATCAGGCGATGATCCGTGGCGCCCTGGCGGCGCTGCTTTCATTGGAAGACGATCTCGAGATCGTCAGCGAGATCGCCCGTGGAGATCAGGTGGTCGCAGCCGCCCTGCGCACGCGTCCGGCCATCGCCCTGCTCGATATCGAGATGCCGGGCCTGGACGGATTGAGCGCGGCAAGGGAACTCCACTCCACCGTGCCGGATTGCCGCGTCATCATCCTCACCACCTTTGGGCGGGCGGGGTATCTGCGCCGGGCGATGGAGAACGGAGCGACCGGGTTCCTGCTCAAGGATGCCCCGGCAACCGAGCTCGCGAAGGCGATCCGCCTCGTCAATCAGGGTGAGCGGGTTGTCGACCCCAACCTCGCGCTGACAGCCCTCAGCGAGGGGAACAATCCGCTCACCGATCGCGAGCAGGATGTTCTGCGCGCCGCTCGCAGCGGGGCAACGATGGCCGAGATCGCCAACGCCCTCTTTCTCTCTCAGGGCACCGTTCGCAATCATCTCTCCGCCGCCATCCAGAAGCTCAATGTCCAGAACCGGATCGAGGCCGCCCGTCGTGCCGACGAAAAGGGATGGCTCTAACCACCTTCCGCATCGCTGACCTCGAAGGGGCGGACTCGATGTCCGCCCGCATGCACCGTGCTCCTTGTCGTTCCAAGCAACGCCCCCTCGCCCACGTTATCACCAGCAACGCACCTTTCCCCGTCATCACCCTTTTCCCCTGTCATTCCGAGCGACCGAACCCACGCTCGACAAGTACATCGACCATCGGCCACGACGTCGCTGCGGGATCGACCGCAGCGACGTCGGAGTTGTGTCTGGCTCATCGCCCCAAATTCGTCGAGTGTCGCAAGCATGCGGTAGTGGTACTCACGCGCACCTGCATCAGCAAATACTGCCGCCACCAGCCGACTCGCCTGAGCTGCGCTTTGAGTCAATTGCCGACTCGGCAGGCTCCGCATTCGCGTCGGGGTGGATTCTGGGTTTGCCTCTTCCATACATAACATACGGTCCTTGCGAATCCGTTGGCACACCCAACGATCTGTGATACCGTGAAAAATGCCAACGATCTTGCCCATCGCCTGTCGTCGAATCTGCAGTTGGAGACTCCCCATGATCCCCTTCACGATTGCCCTGGACGAATCCCCGATTGCTGATCTCCGCGAACGACTCGCACGCACCCGCTGGCCAGACAAGGAACCTGTCAACGACTGGTCGCAGGGCGCGCCGCTTGCGTACGTCCAAGAGCTTTGCCACTCTTGGGCGCACGAGTATGACTTCGGATTCCCCGAGCGCATCAATGCCTTCGCGCAGTTCCGAACCGAGATCGACGGGTTGGGCATCCATTTCCTGCATGTTCGATCGCCGGAGCCAAACGCTCTTCCTTTGCTCATCACGCACGGCTGGCCGGGGTCGGTCGTCGAGTTCCTGAAGGTGATTGGTCCGCTCAGCGATCCGCGCGCTCATGGCGGAGATCCGAAGGATGCCTTCCACATCGTTGCCCCGTCGCTTCCGGGCTTTGGGTGGAGCGACAAGCCCACCAGTACGGGATGGACCCTCCCTCGGATTGCCCGTGCCTGGGACACGCTGATGACCACACTCGGATACGATCGTTACGGTGCGCAGGGGGGAGACTGGGGTGCGCATGTCACGAACGTCCTGGCACACCAGAGCCCGGAACATCTTGTTGGCATCCACGTCAACATGCCGGGAGTCGGCACGCCCGCATCGGTGGTGAATAATCCCACGCCATCCGAACAGCGTGCGCTAGCCGATCTCGCACGCCACGAAGCCGTGGGACGTGGGTATTCGCAGCAACAGTCCAGCCGTCCACAGACGTTGGGTTACGGTTTGGCCGATTCGCCATCTGGGCAACTCGCCTGGATCGTGGAGAAGTTCCGCGAATGGACCGACAGCGACGGCCATCCCGAAAACGTGCTGACCCGACAGGAGATGCTGGATAACATCTCTGTCTACTGGTTCACGGAAACCGCGACCTCTTCGGCCCGCATCTATTGGGAGAACCCGACGCGCTACACGGATGAAGTTGCCGTCCCGACCGGTATCACGATCTTTCCGCACGAGATCGTACGGCCCTCACGTCGCTGGGCGGAGACGCGCTACACCGACATTCTCTGGTTCGAAGAGGCCGAACAGGGCGGACACTTTGCCGCCCTCGAGCAACCGGAGTCATTCGTCGACCAGGTTCGCGGCTTCTTCCGTCTCGTCAGGTAGTGGTTGTGGCGTACCGCTGTGGTTTTCTTTTCTCTACATCACCGCAAGATTATTTGAAATGCTATAGTGACTGACAGGTCATTTTCGGCATGCGAATTGGGATCGTTCGTCGTTGAGCAGAAAGCTCGGCATTTATGTGCCTTGCGTTGTTCGATACCTGCCATCGTGTGAGCTATTCTCGGCTACATTCCTGGGGGAATCATGCGTCAATCGATTATCCGGACGTTACTTGGAGTGCTCGTGGTTTTCCTGGCGGTTGGACCAGCGCAACTCACGCTTGCACAAGCTTCCGCGAACAAGAAGACGGTCAACGTCGAGTTGATTGTCGATGAGTCCGGCTCGATGGCTGCCGCCACGGATACCGGAGTACTCCGTATCGATGCGGCGAAGCAGGTCATGGCGCAGGTGATCTCTGCCATTCCGGATGTCGAAGGCGTCAATGTTGGCCTTCGCGTCTACGGTCACAAGGGTGACAACACCGATGCGGGCCGTGCCGAGAGTTGTCTCTCGTCGGAACTTCTGGTCCCGATGGATGGTGTCGACACCACGCAATTGACCGCGCAGGTCAACGCCTTGCAGCCTGTAGGCTGGACACCGCTTGGATTCGCGCTCGAGGAAGCCGCCAAGGATTTCAAGGAACCGGCGAGCGCTGACGTCGTCAACGCCATCGTGATGGTGACGGACGGTCTCGAAACATGCGACGCCGATCCGATCGCGATCGCCGCCAAACTCCATGATTCCAAGGCGGGAATCATCACGCATGTGGTGGGCTTTGGCACCACCCCAGAAGAGCAAACCACGCTCAGCGAGATCGCAAAATCAGGTGGCGGACAGCTTCTTGGCTCGAACAACGCTGGCCAGCTGATGGATGCGCTGTTCAGCATTCTGGAGAAGCTGGACGTCGTCGACGAAACGGGAACCGGTGAGACACGTGATTCACCGCTTGGCGTCGGTCGCATTGGCACCGTCGGCGACTACGAGATCAGCGTCCTTTCCCTGACGCCTAATGCTAACGACGCCGTTGCAACCGCTAATCAGTTCAACGAACCGCCCGCAGAGGGAAATCAATTCTTCATGGCTCGAGTTTCAGTTACTTATCGCGGAACAACGACCGGCAAACCAGCCTCCGAACTCAATTTTCAATCTGTAGGAGGCTTGAGCAGTAGCTATACAATTTTCAATGATCTCTGCGGTGCTGGTGCATATGGAGATGAGATCTATACGGCGGGAGAACTGTTTGATGGGGGTTCCGCAGAGTTCAATATCTGCTGGCAGATCAATAGCAAGGATGAGAAATCGCTCGTCATGTATGTCGAGTCGTACCTCAGCTTTCAGAGTGATCCTGTCTGGTTCTCGCTTGGCAACCCTATAAAGAAGGTTGTTAAAGCAGATGCGACCGCTACTCCTGCCAAAGTCTTCACTACGCCAACGTCAAAAGCCGAGCCGCAACCAACTAGGGAAGCAAAGGCGTCAAGAACTCCAGCCGCCAATAGCAGAAGCAACCCTCTTTCGATCGGAGAGAACGGCGCAGTCGGTGACTATGACGTCAAGGTGTTGTCTGTTAATACCAATGCAAACGACGCCGTTGCAAGTGCCAACCAGTTCAATAAGCCACCTGCTGTCGGGAAGCAATTTTTCATGGCTCGTGTGGCGGTCACATATACCGGACAAGCGACAGGGAACTTTGCATTCGAACTCAACTTTCAAGCCGTTGGAGATCTCAGCAGCAGCTACACGATTTTCAACGATACCTGTGGCAACTATGGCGAAGAGCCGTATACGGTTTCAGAACTCTTTCCAGGTGGATCTGCTGAATTCAATGTATGTTGGCAGATTGACAGCGACGACGAGGATTCACTCGTCATGTATGTCGACCCCCTGCTCGACCTCAACAGCAAGTCTGTGTGGTTTTCGCTAGGAAATACACCGACCGCTTCTGAATCCACAAAAGCCCCCACGACAGCAACACAACCGACCAAGGAATCTGCTGCGCCATCAATTGGAACCGCGATCGACCTGTCTGCAGTGGATATCAGCTTCTCCCCGAAGGACCTCACCATCCCCGCGAACACGGACGTTTCGGTGACCGTCACCAACAACGGGGTGCTTCAGCACAACTTTGTCCTTGACGAGGCGGGAGTCGATTCGGGTCTACTCAATGGTGGTGAGAGCGCCACCGTTATCATCAATCTCCCTGCGGGAACATATCAGTTCTACTGCTCCGTACCGGGGCACAAGGAAGCCGGGATGGTCGGGACACTGATCGTCGAATAAGTCCAGTCTATGCTTCTGCACAATTGCCACCCCGCTCCCATTTCCGGGAGCGAGATGGTTGCACCTGAGCGCTGGAATCGGCAAGCCCGCTCATCCGGCTCGGACCAACCATCAGAAACCGCGCTCAGATGAATACACCGCAATGAACCTGTATCGCCGATTCGTGCAAAAACTCCCATAGCCTTCCGGCAAAGTGAAGAAACCGCATAAAACGCATACACCGCGAACGATGTACAGGACTGATGACCACCCGCATCATCTGCTTGGGACGTTCCACGCCGATCGCTTCGAGTTTGTGCGCAATGACCAGAAGCGGCACTCGAATCATCGTCGGGTGACTCATTCGTGTATTGCTCCGCATCGGCGACTATGCAAGACTGACGAAACGATCTCATTCCTGCCGGGAAGTCCGGATCGATTCCGCGATCCGCAGGGTGTATCGCAATCTCGCCGGATGTCGGAGGTGAGGTTGGCAAAACGGGTCTCTGAACGAATCACCGTGATATATCACCATGATGGAGAGATGCCATGTCCCAGCACTATGAGTCGGATCGATCCGCCGATACGCTGCGAGCAGATGAGAGCTCACGACGCGAACGCCTCCGTGGCCTGATGGGAACGACCGGCTCTCGTCGCGAATTCCTGACTGCCGCCGCAGCCACCGGCCTGATCCCGGTCCTCGGAGGAAGCGTCCTGACGGCGCGCGCCGCCGCTGCCGCTGCCGCCGCACAGGAGTCGACACCGGCTCCGACCCCGGTCAAGGGCGGCACGTTTATCACCCTCGGTCATCAGGTTGTCGACACGCTCAGCCCGGACAATGAAGGCGCCACCGTCACCTGGGCCTGCGTCACGCAGTTGTTCGACCCGCTGTATGTCGTCAACGAAAACTTCGAGATCGTGCCCGTCCTGGCGGAATCGCATGAGGTTGCGGCTGACGGCAAGTCCTACACGTTCAAGCTGAAATCCGGCGTCACCTTCCATAATGGAGATGCGTTCACCTCGGCCGATGTCAAATACACCTATGACTGGATCAAGGACCCCAAGAACGCCTCGTTGCGAGTTGGCGCCTTCGAGCTGGTCACGTCGGTCGAAGCTCCTGATCCGGCCACCGTGGTCGTCAATCTCTCGGCGGCTGACGTGACATTCATGGTCAACGTCGCCCCCACCTTCATCTATCCCGCCAATTACCACGCCGAGATTGGAGAGAATGCGTTCACCGCCAAGCCGGTTGGCACCGGACCGTTCAAGCTGAAGGAATGGATTCCAGCCCAGAGCACCACCCTCGAAGCCTTCGATGGGTATTTCCGGGGGCGCCCGAACTTCGACGAGTTCCGGCTCGATGTCGTCCCCGAGGCATCCGGCCGAATGGCGGCACTCGAGAGCAGTCAGGCGGACAGTTCGGTCTGGTCGCTGAGCGCCGAAGATAACGTCTCGCTGGAAGATTCGGGCAACTTCACGGTCTACAAGAATCCCAGTCTAGCCGTGAATCATTTCCCGCTGAACAACGACCATCCTGCACTCAAGGAAAAGGCGGTTCGCCAGGCGTTGCTCTATGCGCTCGATCGCCAATCGATTGCGGACAACGTCTTCCTCGGTCAGGCCCAGATCGCCACGTCGAGTCTCTCCCCGTCGAATACCAAATACTTCAACGGCGATGTACCCACCTATGAGTTCAGCATCGAGAAGGCGAAGCAAACCCTCGATGCAGCCGGTTGGACCGTCGGCAGTGATGGCACGCGTGAGAAGGCCGGGACCAAGCTCGCCTTCACTCTGATGATCATCCAGGGCGATACTCAGCGTCGTCCGGAAGCCGAACTCGCCCAGCAGTGGTGGAAGGAAATCGGCGAAGGTCACGCTCGAAGAGAGCAACAACGTGCTTGCCGGTCTGGTCGCCGGACAATACGACGCCGGGCTCTTCAACTGGACCTACGGTGGAGTCGATCCCGATTGCCGCGATACACTCACCAGCACCGGGGCCAACAACTTCAATCATTTCAAGAACGCGGAAGTCGATGATCTCCTGACCAGGGGCGTCAGTGAGCAGGATGAAGCGAAGCGAATCGTGATGTACAAGCGGGTCCAGGAAATCGTTGCCGAGGAGGTGCCTTTCCTCTTCCTTCTCAACGTGCAGTGGACCACGTTCTGGACGAACGCGATCAAGGGACTTCCGCTTCAGGAAAACGTTCAGGACTCGTCCACTATCTACACCAAGCTCTACACCCTCTGGAAGGAAGAGTAGGAATCTGACCACATTTGTGGTCCTGTAAAGAGATCAGTCTGGTGACGCGCGTTCTTGTGCTGAATGCACGGACGCGCATCCAGGCTCGTGAGCATCGACACGGGAACGCGTTGTCTGCGACAACCGCATTGTGCAAGAATACGCACTGGCTGGACAGATAGAGGCGGCGAAGGAATGGTTCGGCAGATCATGCCGCGTGCGTGATTGAGGATGCTGACGCGATGGCGGAAACGCAGATTTCGCCGACTGTTTCTGGTGTCTTGTATCCAGGAAGGTATGCTAGTGACTTCTCGCTTCGGTTCGAGCAACGATGATCGACGGTCGCATCTGCGGGTTCTGATGTCGACGGTCGGCTCCCGACGCCAGTTTCTGGCCGCTGCCGCAGCGGCCGGCTTGATCCCCATCCTGGGCAGCGATGTGGTTGCCGCTCGTGCCATGGCCTCCGGGCAGGATGCGCAACCGGTTCGCGGTGGCACCTTCGTGACGATTGCGCAGGACACGCTCGAGAGCCTGAGTCCGGAGGATGGCAGCGAAACGGCCCAGTGGGTCGCCATCGCTCAGATGTTCGACGGTCTCTACATCGTCAACGAGAACTATGAGATGGAGCCGGTCCTCGCCGATTCCTACGAGGCGTCGGCGGATGGCAAGGTCTACACGTTCAAGATCAAGTCTGGTGTCACGTTTCATAACGGGGATGACTTCTCGTCGGCGGATGTGAAATATACCTACGACTGGATTCTCGATCCGAAGAACGGGTCGAATCGTTCCGGCGAGTTCGAGCTGGTCGAGTCGGTCGAGGCGCCTGACCCGCAGACAGTCATCATCAAGCTCAAGGATGCCGATGTCACGTTCATGGTGAACGTCGCCCCAACGTTCATCCTCCCATCCAACTACCATGCGAAGATCGGTGAGGATGCCTTCAAGGGCAAGCCAATCGGCACCGGACCGTTCAAGGTCAAGGAATGGATCCCCGCCCAGAACACGACGCTCGAAGCCAACGATGCGTATTTTCGGGGGCGCGCCAATTTCGATCAGGTGCGCATCGATGTGGTCCCGGAAGCAGCTGGTCGTTCCGCTGCGCTCGAGAGCGGCAAGGCGGATAATTCCATCTGGAGCCTGAACGCCGAGGACAACAACAACCTCAAGGACAGCGGCGACTTCAAGGTCTACGAGACACTTCAGAACGCGATCAATCACTTCGTCCTCAACAACACCCCGCCTGCTGCCGGCAGCGCGACGCCGGTTTCCGGTGGCGCCGAGCAGCAAATGTTCCTCTCCGAGAAACCCGTTCGCCAGGCGTTGATGCATGCCCTCGATCGCCAGTCGCTGGCGGATGATATCTTCAAGGGGCAGGCTCAGGTCGCGACCTCGAACCTCTCGCCCAGTGTCGCTGCGTTCTACAATCCCGATGTTCCCAGATACGATTTCAACCCGGACGCCGCGAAGAAGCTGCTCGATGATGCCGGTTGGGTTGCGGGTGACGGAGGCGTTCGCGCGAAGGGCGACTCCAGGGCCGCCTTTACGCTGATCGTCTTTCAGGGCGACACCCAGCGCCGGCCGGAAGCCGAGTTGGCGCAGCAATGGTGGAAGGACATCGGAGTCGATTGCCAGCTGCAGGAGGGGATCGCCAGTGAGGTTCTCTCTGGCATGGTCGAAGGTCGATTGCAGGCTGCGCTCTTCAACTGGGTCTATGGTGGCGGCAACGGTGAACCCGACAGTCGCGATACCCTCTCCTCGAAGGGAGCGAACAACTTCTCCAACTTTCGCAATGCGGAGATGGACAAGCTGTTGAGCGAAGGGATCGTCCAGCAGGACCACGCCAAGCGTGTCCGGATCTACAACCGGGTGCAGGAAATCGTGGCCGAGGAAGTTCCATTCCTCTATCTGCTCGTTCTGCAATCGATGACCTTTTATGCCAATCGCATCAGTGGCTTGCCGGACGACGTGCTCTCGTCGGACAACCTCTACCTGAAGCTGTACAAGCTCTGGATCCAGGAATAAGCGGCGTTCTTCGCGGGTGAACCGGACTCTTGCCCGGTTTGCCGCACCTCTCCGTCGATCGACGATGTCCGGCGGACCAGGGACGACACATTGCGATTCGCGGTGTGGAGTGTGTTTGTTCACGTTGGGGAGATCGGCCATGCTCACCTACATCGTCAAGCGTCTGCTGCAGGGCGTCATCGTTCTCTTTTTCGTAAGTCTCCTCACGTTCTTCGTGATGTATTTCATGCCGGGCGATCCTGCGCGCCAGATGGTCGGCCAGGCATATGTCACCGAAGTGCAACTCGACGCCATCCGTGACAAATGGGGTCTCAACGATCCCTGGTACGAGCGATACGGAACCTGGATCGGCAACGTCGTGACCGGGGACTTCGGCACGTCGATGATGCGTCCCGGCATGGCGATCACGACCATGATCGGCGACGCGGCCAGCATGACCTTGCGGCTCACCGCCCTCTCCTTCATCATCTCCCTCCTGATCTCGATCCCCGTGGGGGTGATCGCCGCGGTCAGGCGATACACCTGGTTCGATTACGGCAGCATGTTGGGCTCGACACTGGGCGTTGCGGTGCCGAATTACTGGATCGGCCTGATGGCGATCGTCATCTTCTCCGTCAAGCTGGGGTGGCTGCCGCCATACGGGTCGGATGGATGGCGCGCCTATCTCCTGCCCGTGATCGTCCTCTCGATCGAGGAGATTGCCGCACTCGCCCGCATCACGCGCGGCGCCACGATCGAGGTCCTGTCTCAGGATTACGTGACCACTGCCCGAGCCAAGGGACTCAGGTCGGGCGCGATTCTCATTCGTCACGTCATGCGCAACACGTTGCTCCCGGTCATCACCGTGATCGGGTATCGGATCGCCTTCATCCTCAGCGGCACGATCGTCGTCGAGACGGTCTTCGCATGGCCGGGATTGGGAAGGCTCTTCTTCCAGGCGATCACCTCCCAGGATCTCCAGGTCGTGCAGGCAATCGTCTTGCTGCTGACCACAATCGTGGTTGTCGCCAACATCCTGACAGATCTCACCTACGCGTTTATCGACCCTCGGGTTCGCATCGGGTAATCGCGCGTCGGTTATCCGACCGACCTCAGGGAGCTCTCAACCGTGACGGAATCAACCACTTCCCTCCCTCGTCGTCCAGAATCGGGCCAGACAACGACTGGAGATAATCCTCCCGATGAGCAATCGGTGATCTCGCTCGCATCCGGAGCCGGGCGCCATGCGCGGGTAGAGCGGAATCGTCTGTGGAATCGCTTCAAGCGCTACCGACCGGGGTTGGTCGGTCTGGCGTTCATCGCCCTCCTGTTCGTCTGCGCGGTCGCTGCACCCCTGATTGCGCCCCACGCGCCGGACGCCGTCAATCCCAAATTGCGGGGCCACGGGCCATCGATGCAGCATTGGCTTGGCAACGATGACATCGGGCGCGATATCCTCAGCCGGATCATCTATGGGACCCGGATCGCCCTGATCGTGGGGCTCGGGGCAACGATGATCGCGGTGGTGATCGGTGTGTCGGTTGGGGCAACTGCGGGATTTTTCGGCGGCAAAATCGATTTCTGGCTCTCCCGCCTCATCGATACGCTGATGGCATTTCCGTTGCTCGCGCTGCTCCTCACCCTGTCGACGGTGTTCGGGCCAAGTCTCCGCAATGTCGTGCTCGTCATCGGCTGTACCGTCTGGGCGTCCTATGCGCGCGTCGTCCGGGCCGAGGTCCTGAGTCTGCGGGAGATGGATTACGTTCTCGCGGCAAGATCGGTGGGTGCGACCAACCGAACGATCATCGCGAAACATATCGTTCCAAACGCGATTGGTCCCGTGATCATTATTGCCAGCCTGTCGATCGGCGGCATCATCATTCTCGAATCGGCCCTGTCGTTCCTCGGACTTGGCGTTCAGCGACCGACAGCATCGTGGGGAACGATGTTGTCCGATGGTCGTGAATTCATCCGCAACTACCCGCACATAGCGATCGCACCCGGTCTCGCGATAGCGTTCACGGTGTTGGCCTTCAACCTCGTGGGCGACGGCCTGCGCGACGCGCTCGATCCTCGCGAACGGCATTAGCAAAAGCCCGAATGGCGTACAAATTGGAACAGGAACGCGGACGAACCACACTGGTTCGTCCGCGTTTTGTATCCGAACATTCGGAATAACTGGATGTTTATGGATTGTAGTATGCCGAACGATGATTCCGTCAGAAACAGGAATGGCCCCACCCCTCCTCGGCGTAAATGACCATTGCAGCCCTACTCAGCAGCGTGGTTGGCTTCCTGCCGCAATCGTTCGCGAATCCACATGCGAGCGAGCGTTGATGCCCCGATGCCGAGTTCACGCGCGCTGGGCGAGTTGATCGAAGTCGCCGCCCTCGATACAAACGGTGAAAACAGAGCGAATGTTCTGTGAGCCGTTCAGAACGACGCTTTCCGAGAAGTCGGTGAAATCTGTGAAGTCATGAGTATCCCAAAACTCCGCTTCTTCCTGAATGCTCTTGAATTCTGGGATCGACTGTTTTGTCTCATTCTTCAAGGCTGCCATGATTCGCCTCCCTGGCTATGCGTTCCTCGTAATTGGCGCGCTCTTTTCGGCTCGCGAGCCGGGCTGAGAATGGATAGAACCAGCCAGGCTGATCCGGGACTTCCCCAACAACCAATGCCATAATCCTGCCATCGACTCTTGGTCCAAGCAGAAACCAACGTTCCTTGTACGTGCGTTCCGCGATCGATGTGTACTCAAAGAGGAACACGACATCCTCTTGATTTAATCCGTGCTCTTAATTTAATTCGTGCTTCTGAACGTGATCCAGATTCCATTCGTCCCACTGTAAGTGCAGGACGTCCGGCGATTCATCCATGAGTGCTCCAAGTTGTCCTGTATTGTATGACATTTCCATACGTATCAACTCGTCGATGAAGTCTCAAGATAGTGGAGTCCCGCTCCCAACAGGCGGGATCGAAGGCAGCATGTGGCGTCCGTCTTCAGGGCGTCTGTCAGCGATGACTGCAATCCGACGGCCTCCTCGCCGATCACGATCGCGTCCGGGTAAATCGCGCGCAGGTAGCATGTGATGCACTCCTCCGCCTCGCGGTCGGCAATCGTGACGAACTCGCCGGGCGACTTCTCCTCGATGTCACCATCCTTCAGCGCGAGATAGCGCGGGAAGATCACGTCATCGGCAATTTTGGCGAGTTCGGAGATCAGGCTGTCGGTGTTCACCATGTGTCCCCTGTTCGCGCCGTGCGGTCATCGTGGCGGTTCACGCACGCGACGCACTCGATCACCGAGAAATCGCCCAAATCACCTCGCCGGGAAAGAACTGCAAGCATGAGATTGATGAAGCGGACAGCGACCATGTCCGGGTTGCGGGTTGATCCCAATCGACCGCTGCCATCTTCATCTACGACATTCTACAAGTACCCATAATTCATCTGACCTGCTGATTGGCGTCGCCATGCATCTTTCACCGCTCAGGGTGAGCGAAGTGATAGAGGTGCGAGGCAATCACGCTTGAGAAGGACCTTAAAGCCTGATGCTATGCGTTAATGATGTATAGAGATATGTTTTTCTGATCTGCCATGAACAAGGCGAAAATACAGCACCGATGTCGGTTGAGTCATCCCCGAGACCATTAAATCGCGACACGACACTCCCATCCTCGCAGGCGATGTCGCAGATGGTCACGCGGGTCATTGCGACGATCATGATGGGCTCTTCGGTTCTCTTTGCCTTGTATCTGGGGGTCGAATTCCTGCAGACCGGGGATTTTCGCGAGATGCTCGTGATCCGGTCTACGGGGACGGTGATCCTCATTAGCTGCACGATCGTCTGGATTCGGGCGCTCGTTCATGGTGTTCATCATTCAGCAGCGAGTGGTAGACGAGATTCTCAACCTCAATACCGAGTTGATCGCCGAGGCAGGACGCGACGACCTGACGGGATTGATGAATCGTCGGTGCTGGGCGGAACGTGTGATCGAGTGTGAGCAAACCCATCCGAATGCTGCAAGCTCCATGCTCTACATGGATATCGATCGGTTCAAGTATCTGAACGATCGGTTCGGGCACGATGTTGGCGATCAGGCGCTGATCGGCTTTGCCGATGTCCTGAAACAGTCCTTGCCAGAACATGCGCTCGTGGCACGATTTGGTGGTGATGAATTCGTTGTCTTCCTGCTGGGCCATCCTTCCGATGCCTTCGCACTGTCGGAGACACTCAAGAAGGCCGCATGCGAGAGCGACTTGGCGAAGCTTGGAGTCGCGATTAGCGTGGGAATTGCGACGACGAGAGAGGGGAGCAATCGTCGGGATATTCTGAGGGAAGCCGATCACGCAATGCTCCAAACCAAGATCAGGGTCTGATCGCGCCTGCCTGCTCTCGATGTCGCTGGCGAACTCCTGTCTCCGATCGCCGGAATTTGGGTACACGCAACGCCGAGGCTGATCGATCAGATTCTGTTTCCTTACGATGGTGTTTCTAATCACGCCGGTGAGACCGGATTACTCGCCCGGTACGGAGAGATATGGTGATGGGATCGGAGCCTGACGCGCGATACGACGACGTCGCGGACTGGTACGCGATGTGGGTTCGGACGAAGAGCTGGGCACATGCCATCATCGCCGAGCATGCCTATTCCCTGACCGGCGATGTCGACGGTCAACTCCTGCTCGATGTCGCCTGCGGCGAAGGGATGTTCTCGCGGCTGCTCGTCGCATCTGGAGCGAACGTCGCCGGTATCGACATCTCACCCCGCATGATCGAGCTCGCGAGGAGCGAACCACCCGGGTCCATCCAGTCGCCTGCGTTCGATGTGGACGACGCCCAGACGCTCGCCACGCTCGAGAGTGGCCGGTTCGATGGAGCGATCTGCATGATGGCGCTCATGGACATCCCCGATCTCGAAGCCGTCTATCGCGCGGTACGGCGCGTCGTGAAAGACGGTGGCTGGTTCGTGATCGCCATCACGCATCCCTGCTTCGATGCTCCGCACGCGACGTGGGAGAAGGACGTGGAGATGCCGGCCCGGATCATTTCACACTATCTCGAGGAGGAGAATTGGCGGTCCCGGTTTGCGGGTGGCGTGCGCGGCAGGGTGGGAGCCTGGCATCGCACATTGAGCTCGTATCTGAACGTGGCGATCGAAACAGGCTGGACACTGGATCGACTTGTCGAGCCTGCCGGAGGACCGGAAGGCCAGAACCCGCACATTCCCCGTCTTGTCATGATTCGTTTTCGAGCCTGAAAAGCCGTTGTTACGCGGTGGGAAACCGCAGCAAACAGAACAGGAACATCCATGGAACTTCTTGGTGGAGACTTGTCAGGACGAGTCTCCCTCGTTACCGGAGCAAGCAGATTGAACGGGATCGGAGCGGCTGTCTGTCGTGGATTGGCGTCCTGCGGCGCTGATGTCGCCTTCACCTATTGGACTGCTTACGACCAGGCTCACTATCACACGGATGCCAGCGAGCCGGAGGTGCTTCGCCAGGAACTCCTTACGTACGGAGGTCGCGTTCAGGCGATCGAGATCGATCTGGCTGCTGCGGATGCCGCAATACGGTTGTTGGACGAGGTCAATGAGGGCCTTGGAACGGTGGACATTGTCATCAACGCCGCCGCTTATTGCGTACAGGATGGATTCGACCGGTTGACTTCGGCGGAACTGGATCGGCACTATGCAGTGAACCTGCGGACGACCATGCTGCTCTCATCCGAATTTGCACGGCGGTTTCCCGAAGCAAAGACCGGTGGTCGCATTGTCAACATGACATCGGGCCAGGAAGTTGGAGCGATGCCTGACCAACTTGCCTATGCCGCAACGAAAGGCGCGATTGTGACGTTCTCCTCTTCGCTTGCGGCGGGCGTCGCCAAAAAACGCATCACCGTGAACGCGGTCGACCCAGGCGGCACCGATACTGGCTGGATGACCGACGAGCTCAAGGCCACGATCGGGGCCTCGATGGCGTTCGGTCGGATCGGACAACCTGAAGACGCCGCCCGCATCATCCTCTTTTTGGTGAGCGACGCCGGTCAGTGGATCACGGGCCAGGTCGTTCACTCTCGCGGCGCCTGAACGTCGATCGCTCTCGCGCCCGGTTGGCTGAACGGATGGTGGCGTCTTCGCGACGTTATCATGCCCCGGTGCGGATCCCCCTGTCCCCTGTCGCCCTTCAAGTTTCAGGTGACAACGGAACACTGTTGGCATGACGAGCAGTTTTCAGAGAGAATCCATCATCCTGCCTGTTGGTTCTGACACGAGCTGTCGGATCGGGTTCAGGAGCCGTCCGAGTCGAATGCTCGCTCTGAATCGCTGACCTGGCCTCTTGATCCGGCCGCTAGTGGTTGCGACCGGATCATGGACAACGGTGCACTCGGTCGAGCCCGATTCGAAGGCCTAACTCGTGGTGTCGATGACGGGAGGAATGTCAAAGTACGCTCCGATCGTGTTGACGACATCCATGGCGGCACCGTACCCGATGCCACCGATGAAGGTATCGCTGCTGACCTCCATCACGGTATCGGCCTTGACCGCCGGCAGGGATGTCCAGACTGCACTGGCAAGGATTTCAGGCGCATTCTCGTTCGTATCACCACCGGAAATCGTGAGAATGATGACCTCGCCGCCGGCATAGGCTCCAAAATTCTCCTGGCTTCCGGTGAAGGCAAAATCGTCGACGTCGTTCATGATCGCATCGCCGTGAGGGCAAGGATACGGATCGCCTTTGGCAGCGAGTATGGATGGTGGGAAAGGAGGTCTGGGGACAGAAGGATAGGCGGCGGGCTTATCGCGTTTTCACCGATCGAGAGTTGGCGTGGAAGTTGCTTTCAAAGTGGTAGTAAGTCGGAGCAACACGGCTCACATGAAAACGTTGGTTGCTGAATTCACGTGAAGGATGCTCCATACATGGCACACGTACCCATCATGACGTTCGATAACGGTATCGAAATTCCACAGCTTGGATACGGTGTTTTCAAGATTCCCAATACGGAAACCCAAGAGGCCGTCACACGCGCCCTCCAGATTGGCTATCGGCACATCGATACGGCCGCGATCTACGGGAATGAGGAAGGCGTCGGGCGGGCAATTGCCGAGTCCGGCATTCCACGTGAAGAACTCTTCGTAACGACGAAGCTGTGGAACGAAAATCAGGGATACGATTCCGCGTTTGAGGCGTTCGACAAATCTCTCGAAAAGCTGGGACTGGATCGTGTCGATCTGTATCTGATTCACTGGCCGACCCCCGCGCAGAATCGATTCGTCGATTCCTGGAAAGCGTTCGAGAAGCTTCTCGCGGATGGCAGGACCCGCGCGATTGGCGTCTCCAATTTTCGTGTCGAGGACCTCGAGCGGCTCATCGGTGAGACCAGCGTCGTCCCGGCGATCAACCAGATCGAGCTTCATCCGCAATTCCCTCAACAGGAATTGCGTGCATTCCATGCAAAACACAACATCGCAACCGAAGCATGGGGACCTCTCGGGCAGGGCTCGCTGATCGAGAATGCGACAATCGGCGAGTTGGCTTCGAAGCATGGCAAGTCGCCGGCGCAAATCATCCTTCGTTGGCACGTTCAAATCGGCAACGTGGTGATCCCGAAGTCGGTGACGCCGGAGCGAATGGCCGAGAATCTGGACATCTTCGACTTCTCGTTGGCGGAGGATGATCTCGCGGCGATTGCCGGAGTCGACACTGGTGTTCGTATCGGCGGCGATCCGTCGGTTGTCGGCGCCTGATCCGCGTCCGTCTCACCCTGTCGCTACTCGTCCCGCTGGTCATCCCGCTGCCCGAACGTCTGACCATCGCCGCGCCAAACGCGCAGACGGAGTTGATCGATTGCAATTACGGCGCGTTGTTCGAGCGCCATCGCCTCGTATTGTGGGTACTTGATCCGCAGCTGGACGATCGTATGTTCGTGAAGGGGATCGCTCACCTCGATGAGGCGGGCGATCCCTTTTGCCTGAACAAACACCAGGTTCGACCAGTCTTCGTCATATTGATCGATGACGAGTCCGACTTCCGGATGCTTCAGAATGTTCCGTACCCGGCCAAGCGCAGCATCCGTCACCCGTTTCGGTTTCTCGTCGAGCACGCTGACGATCGTTGGTTCCGGCATGTCCATCAGCGTAAAGCAGAACGGCACGACGCTCGGGAAACCACGACTGTCGATGGTTGCCAACCTGCCTATCCGTGCCTTGCGAACAAACGTCCACGCCGCCTGCTCTTCGCGTGATTCCACTGCTACTCCCGGTTGATGGGCAACTGCGTCGAGGGGTGGGGGGAACGTTGCCGGCACGGAAACGTGAAGGGCCGGATGCTTCGTCGGTCCCTTCGTGCTGATTCACTGTAGTCCCCGTATCTCAGAACGAGACGCAAACTTCCGGTGTATCGGCACGAAGCACTGACTCCTGATCGAATTCGGTTTTGTACGCCTCGCGGATGTCCTGAATCTTGGCGCTCGTGCCGCCGCTCGTGCCGCTGCTCGGATCGGCCGGGTAGAGGATGATCACGACAACGCTCTTCTCGCTGGTGGGTTCGCCCGCTGCCGTCCGCCATTGGCCATATCCGGTCAGCACCGTCAACCCGTCGGGGAACCGGGGGGTGATCTCCTTGTCCAGGAAAAGGTTGAACTCATCGTCGGTCAGTTCCGTGCCATCGGCCTTTGTCGTGCCGAAGTACAGCTCGGTCTGAATCCATTTTTCGGCACCGGTCCCAGGTGCAATCGCATCACATGCGCTGGCAACGGCGCTGGCAACGGCGCTGGCAACGGGCGTCGCTGCGGCGACGGTAGGCTGAACCTGCGGTGTCGCCGCCGGCGTTTGCGCCGAGGTTGTCGCTCCATGGCCGATGGCGCCGAAAAGCATCACCATCAGAGCCATGCCTGTCAGCATCAGGATTCGTATGGAGTGGCAGTGCTTCCGGACCGTATGCGGTGTTGAGTGTTCACGGTATTCCATACGATGAACTCCCCATTCAGATGTGTCAAACACCAGGCCCAACCAGATCGGAAGGATCGTAGACGTCAATCACATTGTCCATTGAGGATCGTGCACGTCAAGCGCAGGTGTCACCGCAGCGACGGGGAGGTTTGGGCGACATGCCCATCGGTGCGGTCGATTATTCATCGAATCGCGGACGGAACCCGATGATGTCATGTTCGCCGTCAGCTTCGGCGCAGGTGCATGGAGCGTCGAGTTGACGTGGGGTGCGGAGCGTCTGGAGAAAGAGCGGGAGTAACTGGCCGCGAATGCCATCGAGTGCGCTGAAATCGAGCACAAGTGGACCTCGTACTCCTGCTGCCCAGTTTACGGAAACGGCGACACCGGCGTAGTGAATACCCAATTCGCGCGCCAGAGCGGCCTCTGGCATCGCCGTCATCCCCACCACCTCTGCACCCAACCGCCCGAACATGTTGATCTCGGCAGCGGTTTCGAACCGTGGACCATTGAAGCAAACGTACGTTCCGGTTGGCCTGAGCTCCAGATCGAAGTTCGGCGCAAGATCGATCAACCGCGTCCTCAGCGATGAGCAGAGCGGTTCTGTGAATGGGACATGGGCGACACCGCGTTCCCCACCATCGAAAAACGTCTGCTCGCGACCATGCGTGAAATCGATGATCTGATCGATCGCGACCGCCTCACCGGGCGCAATATCTTCCGAGATCGAGCCCACGGCAAACGAGGCCAAAACGTCGTTCACTCCGCATGTGCGCATGGCAAAGAGATTGGCGCGATAGTTGACTTTGTGCGGTGGAATGTTGTGGTGTGCCCCGTGGCGGGAAAGGAAGACGCAGTCCGAATAGTCGCCTTCCCCCAGGAAAACGTGTGCCTCACCGAACGGCGTCGAGATGGTGGATTCCACGAATCCTTCCCCCGGCATCTCTATTCCCGTGCCGCCAATAATCCCGAAACGCTGCATCAGTGATCGACTCCTTTATGTCTCGCAGGGAAAGCAAGGGAAGCGGGGAGCGCCAATTCCGTCATCCCTGCCCGATTGGCAATCTCAGGTGAATACGCCACGGCTATGCAGCCCGTGGCAGGCTGGCATCTTCATACTCCTCTGGCAGAACAGGAGTATCGTCTTCGGGTTTCTTGCGATGTTCGCTGGAGATCCAGAATCGAAGCACGCCCAGAATGACCAACTCGATGAGCAATCCACCGAAGGCGGCGAACTGATTTGCGGCGAAGGCAAAGAATTGCCCGAACAGGAGCGAGATGAGCGTCGAGTTGGCCAGTGCCTTGAGGCCCCGCATCCGGTCCTGCCGGTACAGGAGAATCAACCCATAGGTTGCCAACGCACCAGCGGCAAAGCCGGAAATCAGCGTGCCCCATTCGGAGAAAGACAACCCGTTGGATGGCTGGAAATCTCCGCTCCAGACGCCAAGTCCGATCGATCCGACGATCTGCAATGCGCGCACGACGAAAATGATCACTACCAGTCGCCACAACCAGTGATTGCTGACAACCGCCAATAGTGGCCTGTGAGCGCGTGGCGCCACTTCAGAAGCAGTGGTGGCGAGGCATTCTCGACGACTTCCGCGTTCTGCAGGGCCTCACGCAGGTTGTTCGTGAACGGCGACGGAACGTTCGCCTTGTCGAGATGTACCAGTGCTGCTTCCTGATGCTCGCGATCGAGTCTGCCAATCGCCAACATCTGAATGCTTTGGACCGCATAGAACATATGATCGCTGGGAGTGACCTTGTCGACCTTGTCGATTGAACGGGCGATCAGGAAGAGGATGACCAGGACCGCGTAGATAAGGGAAACGGCTGGCCGAAAGAAGTAATCGTTGTCCTTGGTGATGAACTTTCCGAGTTCATCGATGAACGCGCCAAAACCGGCCCCCCCGATGACCGCCGCAGCCGGCTTCCAGACGTCACTGGCGAAAATCATCAGCATCCCGAAGGCGACAATCATTGCCAGCGCTCCCCACAGCATGTGGGCGATGTGCAATGTCGAATTGCCGACCTGAGGATATCCGGTCAGTTGCAGGTACAGCCGGATGCTGAGCAGCGACACGACGGCGGAGACCAGCCAGACCTCGGTCAGGAAAGGGCTGCTCAGATCGCGCACCTTGTATGGGGAGCGCACGGGAGCCTTGGCGATATGGGCGCCATGATCCGGGCCGGGTGCGGTTGTGGATGTGGTTGTGGTTGTGCCTTCGGAATCGGCGTCCGGTGGTGTGCTGCTCATGGTCTCCTGCTTGATCGGTTCGAACGGGCCGCTGCTGCGCTCCGCGAGTATTTGATCATTGTAGATGAGCCACAATCGCAAACGATCCGGAAACGCGAATCCGATAACCTCGCTTAGCCTCGCTCGTCGGTCGTGGTCGCTTTCCCCCACGGAATCGTTCAGATCAGACCATCGCGAATCGCCCGTGCGACCGCTGCCGAACGAGAATTGACGCCAAGTTTGGCGATGATGCGCGATACGTGTGTTTGCGCGGTGCGAACCCCGATAAAAAGCTGTTCACCGATCTCCCGATCGCTCGTGCCCGATCGGAGCAGGCCCAGCACGTCCATCTCCCGGCTGGTAAGCGGGTTGGGTCGCTTGCCAGCGGCGTTGAACTGGCTGGGTATCGACGTCGAGGAGAATGGCTTCTCCGAGCTGACCACGATACCCATGCCCAGAGCCGTGGCATCCTGCAGGGAAAGCACGTGGCCCCTGTCCCATCCTCGTTCGAACGCGGTCGTATCCTGAGCCCGGATCGTCGCCATGAGATGTTGATAGCTGACAGAGTCGATTCCCGGGACCGGATGGTTGAGGATGACCCGGAGTGCATCGGCGGCACCCAACAGCGTGGCTGCGCGCAACTGGTCTCCCAGTCCTTGCGCTACCTCCGCGAGACCCTCAAGTGTCTCCGCGATGCCCGAGCGGTCGTTGAGGTTGTCGTAGTGGAAAATTGCTTCCTGCAAGTTTGCGACTGCTCCGCCATAATCTTGTCGCTCGGCGGCAATCCGCCCGATGTTCGTCTTGGCCCAGGCAATTCCGCGCTCGTCGCCTATCGCTTCGTACAGCACTTTCGATTCGGCATGGACCGCAACCGCACGATCGAGTGATCCCATCGACCACAGCAGATTGCCAAGGTTCGTCTTGGCAACCGCAACGGTCCGTTGGTTCTCGTTGTGCACGAGCACCTTGTCGGCTTCTTCCAACATCCACTGGGCTTCATCGTGGTTGCCATTCGCAACGGCGATCTCCCCAAGCCCGAGGAATGCCATGCCAACTGCATGGGGATGGTCGTTTTCGTAGCCTATCTCCAACGCTTCCTGATGGAGGTGCTCGGCCCGATCGACATGCCCCTGCATGTTCACCAGCACGCCTGCAGCGTTGAGGGCATCGGCCCGGAGCGCCGTACGATCCGTGGCGCGAACAAGGGCTTCTTCGATCCACATCAGACTCTCGGTTATCTGGCCCCGCGTATACCCAACCCGCCACACGGCAATTGCCATCCTCAGCGCAAGATCGATCGGCTCCCTGGTGGAAAACCAGCCGAAGGCCACACCGATATCCGCCTTCAACTCCGTGAGTCGGTCGAGCCAGTGGACCTGATCGACGCCGGTGAGCTGTGGTGCCGCGGATTCCGCAAATTCGAGCAGATGCCATGCGTAACGCTCCATGGTGTCGTTGAACTCGTGGGTTGCCTCGAGTTGCTCGAGACCGAATTCGCGAAGCGTTTCCAGCATCTCGAAATGGGGGAGATCGCCGGCCCCGTCTACCTGCCGGATCAGACTCTTGTCGACGAGCGAGGCGATCAGTTCCCGCGTTTCAAGGTCGTCGCTTTCCTCGGCTGGACCGAAGTGGGCAGATGGAGAGGTTGCCGTCGCTGCGGCGATCGACGTCCAGACGGCTGCCATGCCGGCGCTGCTGCTGGCGCTGCTGCCGGCACTGCTGCCCGCTGCGCGACCTGATCGGACGCGAGGTTCCCAGGCATGCGGAGCGGCTGGAGAGATTTGCGAGATGACCACTGCATTTTCGACCGTCCACGACCCAATCAGGGTCGAGAGACGCCGGAAGGCGGCTCGCTCATCAGGCGTGAGCAGATCGTAGCTCCAGGCGATCGCATTGCGCATCGTCCGCAACCGGTTCGGTACCAACCGTGAAGTGTTGACCAGGAACGTCAGGCGGCTCGTCAGCTTGTCTGCAAGTTCCGACAGGGAAAACGCATTCACCCGGGATGCGGCCAGCTCGATCGCAAGGGGAAGCCCATCGAGTTGCCGCACGATGTGCAGGATTCCGGGCACATCCCTATCCTGCAGTTGAAATGAAGCATCGACGGCGCGCGCGCGATCGACAAAGAGTTGAACTGCCTCGAATTGCTGCACGCCGATTGCGTCGAGCCCGGAAGCATCGTCGGCGTCTGGAACATGCATTGGCGGAACAGGATAGATGTGCTCTCCGTAGACATCAAGCACGACCCGGCTCGTCACCAGGATGGTGAGATGGTCGGTCTCGGCGAGCAACTCGGTCAGGAGTGGTGCTGCAGCGCTGACGTGTTCGAAGTTATCCAGGATGAGCAGGACGGCAAGATGTTCCAGCTTCTGCAAAACGGCGCGCCCAAACTCGCCGTCGGTTTGTTCGTGGATTCCAAGCGCAGTAGCGATGGCTGGAAGGACGAGCGAAGACGAGCGAACCTGGGCAAGATTCACCATCACGACCCCGTGCGAAAAATCCTCCTGAGCGACCTCGGCAATCGAGGCGGCGAGGCGTGTCTTGCCGACCCCACCTGGTCCCGTGATGACCACGAGACGTGTTCCCGAATCAGTGAGCAGGCTTCGAATTGCGGCCATTTCCGTTAGCCGGCCGATCATCGGCGCGGGTATCACAATCGAACCATCATCGGAGGAAAGGGACGGCACAAGACGGATGAGTGGATTGACGGTGTCGGTGGATTGCACAGCCAAGGTGACGGCTCGCTCTCAGCGATAGAAATGGCAATCGCAGGAAGAACCTGCAATGATGCGAGAAACGTGGATGCTGTTGTTTCGTGATCGGCGCATCGTGGCAGGAAAACATGATCAGGTGGTGCCAGGGAACATCTGCTTTCACTGCTTATCTTGTTACGACTATATACGCAATTATTTAGTAGACGGGATCATTTCGATAGCGATTGTCGAAAGCAGGGCTGATTTCTGACTCACAACGCAGGTACATCTGTGCCGGAATCCTTATCGTAAACAGGGTATGACGTACGTGTGCACAGTCGTGATTCAGTACGGATGACCGATCGCGATCGTTTCAGTTGATCGAGACAAGTGTGAAAGCCTGAAGGGCTCCAACCATGAACGTGCCAGAGGCTTCGGGAGATTCCGAATCCACGAAGTCGTCGTCCCGCATCTCGCGTCGCAAACTCCTGGCAGGTGCAGGTGTATCGCTTGGAACCGCAGTAGCCGGTGGAGTCTTCGCTGCCAATCCAGGTCTGGCCCAAGAGCAAACGAAAGCGGGCCCAGCGACGTCGAACGTTTTTAGTGGAACAGCGGTTCCTCTTGAGATCACGCAATCCGCAGGTGACTGGTTGGTGGCAAACGGGAATTTCGCCGCGACACGCTCCGCCGTCAACTCTCCCATCAATGCCAGCAATCTCGACAGGCTATCGATAGCCTGGACGGTGCCCATCACGGTCAGCGGCAGCATGTGCGACAGGAGCGGGATGAGCGCCAATGCCGTCATCATCGAACAGTCGATCTATTATCAGGATCTGCTGAGCAACATCTTTGCGCTCGATCGCGTGACCGGCAAGGAGCTTTGGCGGAGAAACTACAACGCCTCCAATGGCGGACCCAATGGAGTAGCGGTAGCAAACGGAATCGTCTACGCGGCCACCGGCGATACCGGTGTCGTCGTTGCACTCGACGCCAGAACGGGCGAGGTCAAGTGGGAGAGGGATGTCTCGGATCCTGGTTTCGCACGTATCGAGATGGCGCCGCTGGTATACGCGAATATCGTATACGTAAGCTCGAGACCAAATAATGTCAGGAATGGCATGTCTCAGCGCGGACCTCAGGGCATTTTATATGCACTGAACGCCGAAACCGGCACCACGCTCTGGACATTCGATACGTCCATTGATAATCCGTGGGGATCCCCACGGATCAGCTCCGGTCCGGGACTGTGGTATCCACCGTCTGTAGACGACATGGGGAATCTGTATTTCGGCACCGGAAACGCGGTCTCGTTTCCTGATAACGGGGAATATGTGAACGGCTCCAGCGGGCCGGGATCGAACGACCGTCCTGCATCGATGGTATCGATCGATACCGCGACCGGTGGGGTGCGGTGGGCGGTCGATGCGCAACCGCAAGGTTGTTGCGATCGTGACGTTCAGCAGACTCCGGTTCTGGTGACGGTCACCTTGAACGAGACACCGACTCTGGTGTCCGTAAGTGCCGGCAAGTCGGGTACCGTCATCGCTACTCTTGCCGGTAGCGGTGCGTTGCTTTGGAAGACCAAGGTTGGGATGCACGAGGATGATGAGTGTCTGGTTGCGCACTGTCACGACACAGGCAAGCTCTATCCTGGAGGTAAGGGCATTCTGGGGAGGTTCGAATCTCCCATTGCGTTCGCTGAGAAACTGATCTTTGTGCCGTACGTCGATTTCCAGATGTCTTTGACGCCGAACACTGCCGCCAGCACAGCTGGTGGCGATGTCTCGCAGCCGACAGGCGGGTTGGCGGCGATCGATGCGGTGACGGGCGATCTTGTCTGGGATGTCAAGCTGAACGCCATGCCTGTCGCCGGGGCAACGGTCGTCAACGATGTCGTGCTCTCCGGTTCTCGTGATGGCTTTCTCCGCGCCTATGAGCTCAAGACAGGCAAGGAGGTCTGGAAGTTCTACACGTCGGCGGGGTTGAACGCACCACTGGCAATTGCCGGCGACATGATTGTCTTCTCAGCCGGGGCACCAATCGCCCCGACACGTGATGTTTCCAACGAAGCGACACCCGGTGGTCCAACCGGCGTTCTGCCAGTCATGTCTGTCTCCCAGGAGCCGAACCTGACGTTTCAGATCCTTGCGCTCAATCTTGGACTTGGGTCATAAGAACCACGATTTCTTGAGGCGAGCGGATTCCCGGCACTCTCCTGCCGCGGCAAAAATAAAAGACCGCAGCCGATGGACGTCCATCCATTGCGGGTGGTCTTTTTCATGAGGCGTGGCTTCCAGAGGAACGAACGGTGAGCAGATCCTTACGCCTGATCGGTCGTCACGAAGAATGTGTTTCCATCCGGATCGGAAATCTCCGCGCCGCGAGCTCCCCACGGCATGTCGCTGGGTGGCATCGTGAACGTGACGCCCCTGGCTGAAAGTTCCTCGTAGAGCCTGTCGATATATCGTCTGCAATCAATGAGATGCCGCTCTGGGAGCCCAGCTTGCCCACGTAAAAATCGATCGCTGCCTGCTGATCGGATACGACGATGGGTGCTGAATGAACGCGTGTAATCATCACTTCTCCTTGCGTTGTTATGGTAACGGTGGCCATGATCTTCGCCGCGTTACTGCCAGCACGCGGCGAGGATCATGACCCCAGAACATGATGTCGTGATGAGGATGGCTTCTTCCATCCTGCGCTGTTGGAGAGACCTTGGAGAACGGGAACCCGAGTGTCGGCAACCGCCTGGAACCAGGATGGGGATGCGTGGTTCAGGACATTTACTCGTCTTTGAGCAAATGAGCGCTCCGAACCGCGTTCAGCCCTGGAGGTCTGTCAACGCTGATTTGCCATTGACATTCATCAGCGAGCGACGATCGCTTTCCGTCATTTCCGCAGCCGTGAGGGAGGCCATTGGGGAAACCCCTTTTCCGGCACTCCGGCAGTCCACGGATGACAGAGCTCTGGGGCGTGTTTGCAATGGGTGTCCCGGCGAGCAACGTGGCTCCGGTCTCACCGGAGGGAACGGCTTGGCAGCTGCGGACGATGCCAGAAGCTTCATCGGTTCCGATGGCCCACAGGGCCCTAGTTCGTTGGAGCTGCGTATCTGGACGGCTGTGCAAACACGCCCTAGTCTCCGGTTGCAAGCATTTTGAGAACACTCTGCTGACTTCTCGGCAATCGGTCAGACCTACCCTGCAAACACCGCAGATCGAGCGCTGGCAGGGCGATGAGCACAGGCGGTTCGTGGGCATGCAGTGGACGCATCAGCAGAGGGAGGTCGAACACTTCCTTTCCGGTTTCGATCGAGATGATCTCTGGATGGCTCGCGACCCGCAAATCCGCACCTGGCAGAAGATGACTGCGCGTCGAGGTGCTCGCGGAAACGGCTGCGCAGAGCAGCCGGAACTTGCCACGTGGCAGGTTGGGGAGAATGAATGGGGTGTTGGCGGCAACGCGTGCACCTGCAACCGGATAGCCCCGAGCGATCGATGCCGGAAAAATGCCGACATATGCATGCGCGCCAGTTGGTGGGTTGACAATGTGTCCCCGGATCGTTGCCCGATTTCCCTGTTCCGGGGGAATCGAAGATGCTGCTGCCGAGGCATCGATTGTCAAGGTGTCCAGCACTTCAGGGAGAGCCCGGAATCCGGCCGGTCCGACGCCGACCAGTTGCTTGAAACGACTGGAAAACGTGCCCAGACTGTCATATCCCACCTCGAAGCAGATGTCCGTCACCGATAGGTCGGTCGTCAACAGCAGTTCCTTGGCCCGATCGTAGCGCAATGCGGTCAGGAACTCGCCCGGAGGTATGCCGATCAGCGACCGGAACAGCCGCGCGAAGTGGAAGAGACTGAAATTGGATATCTCTGCCAAGGTCTCAACCGTGAACGGATAATCGGATTCGGCCCGCATCGCTGTCACCGCCATGCCAATAGCCGCGGCGTGCTCTGCTGTAAGCCTCATCACTGGATCGTTGACCATAACGGTGGACATCAATGCTCAACCTCTTTCGTATACGGTTCGTGTCTTTCTGACACGATCGTATCATGTTTGGAACATTTGTACTACATGTCCGTACATATCGGTGACTGCGAGTCATGTATACCAGACGCCTCAATGCTGGCGTCAATCGATAGACACCTATGAACGAAACGGATTCGCGAATTCTGCCGTTCGAGGAGAGAAGGAACGTCTTCAGATTCGAGAATCGAGAGGCGTCGTGTGGCGTGAGCGCATCAAGGCCAGGCAGTCTGGGAGTGAAGCGCGCATCGGTGCAAACCTGGGAGAAAGCAGGTGGGCGAACTTGCCGGCGACTGTTTGGCACTGACACTCATCGCTGCCACTGACGGCGATCGTGCACATCAACGGCAGGCATGCTGGTGAATAGGGTTGTGACGTGGGGCGGACAGGGAATGAGATTCCCGGGCGGTGTGAAGCTGCCTTGAGCAGATTCCAAACCGGTGATGCCGCACCGGGCTGCTGCACCGGGCAGCTGCGTTGAGCAGCCGCAATCGGGATTGTTATGGGGCGGAGCCCGCTCCGCTATCCCCTAGTCTGGATCGGCCGGAAACGTACGCGGGAGGGCACGCATGACGCGACCGATTTGCCTTGTCGTTCCAGGCAAACCGATCGCGTCTCCATGACAGGTCAATTGAAGAGATTTTTACGGACGCTGCATCTCGTTATCGATACGTCGGCAACAATTCCTGCTTGGCGAACTGGAAGAACCCCTCCTGATCATGACCGATCTGGTGGAGGTAGACGTGGGTGAAACCCGCGTCCCGGTACGCCTCTATCTGCGTGAGATATTTCTCCGGGTCCGGGCCGCAGATGACTCGCTCCGCGAGCTTGTCGGCAGTCACGAGCTCTGTTGCCTGCTCGAAATACTCCGGCAGAGCCAGTTCCTGACTAAGCTGGCCCGGAAGCCCGCTGTATGCGGAGAACTTGAGCGCGGTCTCCTTGGCCTCCTCTTCATCTTGGGCCCAGCAGACCTGCATCTGTCCGTATATGGGTTTCCCGGTTCCGCCGGCATCTTTGAATGACTGGACGGTTTCCGCATCCGGAGCCGTGCTGATCAACCCCTCGCCGATTTGTCCGGCCATCTCCGCTGATGCGGGACCGGAGGCCCCAACGTAGATTTCCGGCAATGTGTCCGGCAAGGTGTAGAGCCGAGCGTTCTCAACCGTGAAATACTCGCCGTAATGGGTGGTATACTCGCCCTCCCACAACGTGCGAATGATCTCCACCGCTTCCACAAGCATCTTCTGACGCAACGATATCGGCGGCCAGTGCGCACCGGTAACGTGCTCGTTCAGATACTCGCCGGTCCCCACGCCGAAGAAGAAGCGACCTGGGAGAAGATCGGCCACCGTCGCGACCGCCTGTGCCACGATCACGGGATGAACGCGGATGATCGGACAGGTGACGCCGGTGCCGATCACGATCCTTTCGGTCGCCTGCGCGATAGCGCCCAAGGTGCTCCATACGAACGGAGCCTGCCCCTGACTATCGACCCACGGATGAAAGTGGTCGGAGATCAGGGCATAGGTGAACCCGATCTCTTCTGCCCGCTGTGCCTGCGCGATCATCTGGCGCGGACGGAATTCTTCACTCGAAAGCGTATATCCCAACTGAACCATGGAGTCTGCCTTTGCTGTGGTACGAACAATCTCAACCGCATGACGACGTTCCGCCAACCTCCTCCTTGGCTATACACGACTCATGCCAGCAGCCGCGTCGAGCAGCCGCGTCGAGCAGCCGCGTCGAGCAGCTGCATCGAGCAGCCGCGCCGGACGGTACCAACCGAAACCCGTAGGGGCGGACCCCGTGTCCGCCTAGGGCGCGTGATCAACTTGCCACGCCTGCTTGGTTCCCTGTCATGTCCGCCCAACGCACGTGATCAATAGTGGCGAAGCGATGAGATCTCGACACGCGGAACTCGAAGCGTCGTTTCAATACCGCACCGCACCGCACCGCAAGCGCGTATCGAACGCTGTCTGCCGGGAAAGCAGATCCTGCGCACCGAGCCTATGTCACCAGGATGAGTTTGAGTTTGCCATGCATGTCGGGGGACTTCAGAGCTTCAATGCGTGATGTACAAGTCGGACAGCGGCGGGAAGTATTCGATTCCCGCCCGAAGCGTCTGCAGCTTGATGGCGGCCAAAGGGGAGACGCCTTAATCTGCGCGCCTTCTTGGCTGGTCGCGTTCAAGCCGGCAATGTCTGTGAGTCATGGACATCAGCAGCAAGCATCGCGCCTGTGAATAACGGAGGCATTGATTGCATGAAGAAAGAATGCCGGCGCCCCGCACGCACGACGGTTGGAACAGCCCGCCGGTCGAAGAACTCACCGCCGTCTGTTCCTGCGGTGACCGCCGAGGTGTAGAATGACCGCGAACGAAGGAGAGCTATCCACACCATGATTGATTTTTACTGGTAACACCACCTCGCATCGGCGCCATCGTCGTCGATGCGAAGGAAACGAAGATGGACAGAAGAGTCCGCGGACACCATCCTCCGCGGAGCTCGTGCCCCACCATGCATGAACGCCAACGTCTTTCTCTTGCATGAGATCAAGGAGTTCACCACATGGTCACGAGCTCGTCTTCATCCGCCTCGACCGATCCTCAAAACTTGATACCTCCGGCAGCTCCGGCAGCTCCGGCAGCCTCGGTTCAACCTGCTGATCGGCATGCCGACATTGTTCGCAGGATCACCGCATGGGCAGAAGCCGATGACAACATTCGAGCGCTGGTCGTGACCGGCTCATCGTCTCGTGAAATGGGCGCCGCCGACCGGTTCTCGGATCGCGATATTGAAATCATTGCACGTGATTGCGCGCCCTTGCTCGCCGACGACGCGTGGCTGCATGCGATCGCACCGGTCTGGGTCTCGCAATACTTGGAGAACGACGGCTTCTTCGATACCCGGCTGGTCTTCTTCGAAGGTGCACGCAAGGTCGATTTCACGGTCGCCGATCGTTCACGACTCGACTCGATGATCGGGTCCGGCCAGCTCGATGGACTCTACGAACGTGGATACCGCGTGCTGATGGACAAGGACGGTCTTGCCTCACGCTTGCCATCCCCTACCGGCGCGTCACCGCTCCACGCGCTGCCGTCAGCCGCTGGGTTCGCCGATGTCGTCTCGGAGTTCTGGTTCGAGGCGGCACACATGCCGACCTATCTGGCGCGTGAAGAGTTTTGGGTGGTGAAGTTCCGGGACTGGACGATGAAGGAGATGCTGCTTCGAATGCTGGAGTGGCATGCCTTGACGATCCAGGGAGCGGAAACCGATGTCTGGTACATCGGAACCAAGATGAAACGGTGGGTGGACGCGCCAACCTGGGTCGAACTTCAGCATGTCTTCGGCAGGTTCGATCGCGATGACAGTTGGCGAGCGCTCGTGGCGATGATCGAGCTTTTCATACGGTTGACGCATGACGTCGCCGCCGCGTGCTCATTCGAGGTTCCGGAATCGGAGCGTCACATCCGGGCATACGTGCTTGGTTCTGCAGAGAACCCAGAGCTGCCGTGAACGGCAAGGAATGAATGTTGTTCGACTCATGCCTGTGAGCATGAGCGAGCTTTTCGGAGACGGACTCGATGGCGACCCGCCCCGTACGCCGAAGGGGCGAACTTCATGGTCGCCCACATTGCCCGAGCCAACCCCATCGACCCTGTGCGGACGCGAATGACCAAGGAGGTCGCCTCGATTCGGGCAACCTCCTTGGTGTCTGAAGGATGGATCGGTCAGTCGGCCGGATTTTCCGGCTGGCCGACGATATGCTTGGCGGCGATATATCCGTACGTCATCGCTGGTCCCAGCGTGCCGCCCGCCGAGAAATAGCCCTGCCCGGTCGGTGACGCGACGCAATTCCCCGCCCCGTAGAGTCCGGTGATCGGCGCCCCATTCAGCGCCAGCACTTGCCCGTCGGCGTTCACAACTGGCCCACCCTTGGTGTCCAGGGTGCCGCCTCCAAGAATCACGCAGTAATACGGACCCTTGCCGGCGATCGGATACATTGTCGCGTTCTTGGTATTGCCCTCACGCGCAGCTCCGTTCCAGGCAATCTGGATCGGGGTCGTTCCTCGCAGGAACTCCGGGTCCTTGCCCGCCTCCGCGTAGGAATTGAATGTCGAGACGGTTTCCACCAGCGAGGTCGTGAACGTGTTGGCGAGTGTCACGCTTGGTGCGATCTGGGCGGAAATCGAGCGCTTGCCGCCGATGTCACGCAGACGGTTGTTGATCGCGAACGCCAGCTGATCCCAGGTTTCGCCCTTGATAACGTAGTCCGGCATCTCGGCGTCCGGCATCGGCACCGGAAAGCGATAGGGCCATGCCACTGTGTTCCTGGCGACTGCGTCGTCCCAGATCATGAACAGCACCAGATTGGAATACTCCCGCCGTGCCGCATCCCAGAAGAAGTGGGACTGGGTCCGCTCGTTGTAGACCATCTTCTCGTTTGTCACGCGCTTGCCGTATTTGTTGACGATGATCATGCTGTCACCAAATGGCAGCCAGACATCGGACGTCGTGCTCGGGTTGGCCAGCGCTGCCTCGACAACGTTCTCTACCCAGAACGCGTTGCTCATGTTCCCGAGTTGCGCACCTGCCTCGATCCCGATATCGATGAAGTCACCCTGATTTGTCGGGACGCCGCAGCCACCAAATATCGGACCACGCAGGTAGTTGAGTGCCTTCTCCGGATTCTGGGTGAATCCCCCGGACGCGAATACAACACCCTTGCGAGCGCGGATCGTCACCACGCCAGTTTCGGTCTGCGCCTGAACGCCGACCACGGCATCGGCACTGTTCCGGAAGACGCCAGTCACTGCGTGACTCGTCAGCACCGGGATGCTCTGTGCCTCGCGATAGGCCTGCAACTGTGCCATGTAGTGACTCGTCTGCGGATCGGCACCGTCCCCGGTGATCGTGCGTCCGAAGGGCGCCTTGTCCTCTGGCAGGTCGGCATGATAATCCGGGTCGGCGAGGTCTGGCATCGAACTGAATCCGTAGGATGGGGCGATCTTCGACTTCAACGCCCCGAGATCCGAGAATGATTTGAATGCGGGCGCGGCGTGATCGTAGAATGCTTCCAGAAGTTGGTGCTGATGCTCGGTCAAGCCAAGAAAATCCTGGCCAGGGTTGTACAAGGTCGGGTACGCGAGCCGCGCCATGTACTTCAACGCATCGGCTTTGGCATCGGGCAACCCCTTCTCCTGCATCAGGTGGTTGTTCGGCACCCAGTAGGAATAGGCGAGGACGGACGTCCCTCCCGGGTTGGCTGCCTTCTCGACGAGAATCACCTGTGCGCCGTCTGCGTGGGCCGTGATCGCCGCAGCATGACCGGCAGCACCGGTCCCGACAACCACGACATCGGCTTCGGCATCCCACGTCGCAGGCGTCATCAGCGTGGAAACGGGTGAAGCCGCTGGGGACGCCTGTGGCGTTCCCGATTGCGCCGCGAGAGCACCGGTTGCCTGCAAGGCTCCACCAATCGCCGCGGCGCTCGCGCCTGCGCTCGTCGCCAGGAATCGTCGCCGGTTGAGCCCGGAGCCCGTCGTTCGCTTCGTCGCGATCGTTTTTGGCCGGTCCATTTCGTCCGTCATGAGAAGTGCCTCCTTCGGCATGTCATCCAACGACAAGAATGTGATGTGTGTGATGGCTCAAGCATCGCGCACCGGCGGGGGTTCCGCAAGAGCTGACGTGTAGCGAACGAATGTATCGACATCAGTCACCTTGTCTCTCAGGATATTCTCAGGGGTCATCACGATGATCGACAGACAGGAGATCCGGGAACCAGGTCCGCACCTTGCACCGGTCTCTTTCATCCATCGTATGGATGGCCAACGCTGTCGAGTTTCATCGTAGGGCCGCTCCTTGACATCGCTGCCAGCCAGATGCATCCGCGAATCCTCAACGCTTTTTCAGCAGGAATCTGTTTCTTCGGATTCAGTCACGATCGGGCGTTCGCCCTGATCGGGCAGAAGACGGCCCCCTCCACACACCATACATGTCCGATCGCATACGCCTTTCTCCGCAGAAGGGACCGAGAATGTCGTGACCATGAGCGAAGGAGAAGGAGAGGAAGTTGTCCTGACGTCGTTTTCGCCGCCCCTGGGGACATCGAGATCGCGGTCCGACGAGAACGGTGGGAAAGATACCCCGGATATCGTGCTCTCAAGCGTTGCGCCCTCGTTCGCGTTGTCTGCCAGCTTTCCTCGGCAGCTGACTTCAATCGGTCGGTTCCACCCCGAGGCCGCTTCTGCCGAACGCCGGTTCGAGCCCGAAAACAATCAGATCAACGGCGGCAAAATGGATACGGACCGTATCGATGTGGTCGTCACGGTCGACTCATCGGAAATTCGGGAAGTGATCACCAAGCATGGACATCCCCATATGTTCCACATCCATGATGTGTCGTTCCAGATCTTCTCGATCGATGGAAACGCTCCGCCACCCGAGCTTGCCGGTTGGAAAGACACGGTTTGCATCCCTCCGGTGGCACGAAGACAGGGACATGTTGGGCCAGATTGTGGTGGTTGCACCCGAGCATCGTACGGTGTTTCGTTGGCGGGTAGCACGTTTCGCCGCTCTTTACCTTGTTCGAAAAGTCGTACCCCGAGGCAGCATGCCGGACGCGCCAGTTGGCGCCTGCGCATTCCCATCCGATCGTTCCTGCGGGATACTGTCGCTACGAAAACGACTCTCGAACATCCGCACCGAAAGAAGGATGGAATCATGCCGCGTGAACTGGTTGCTGTTGCACCGCGTACGCCGGAGCTTAGAGACTACGACGAACCGGCCCTCGAATCGCATCAGATCCGGATTCGAACCGAACTTGCTTCGCCCAAGCATGGAACCGAACTCGTCGGCTATCGCAATGATCCCGTCGCCAGTCGACCGTACGACGCATCATGGGGTGCGGTCATTCCGCGACCGCCCGAGGACGCCCTCAACAGTTTTCCCAAACGGTTGGGAAATATGGCGGTTGGAATCGTGACCGAGATCGGCGATGGCGTGTCGCGTTTCAAGGCGGGCGATCGGGTTTTCGGTCATCTGCCGATCCGCGAAACGCACACCGTGGCAGACGATCGCGTCGATCTCCTTCCCGACGATCTCTCGCCGGAGGCTGCGCTCTGTCTCGATCCTGTCGTCATGGCGCTTGCCATGCGCGATGTCGATATCCGGCTCGGCGATCGCGTGGCCGTGTTCGGTCTTGGCGCGATTGGGCTGATTGCCGCTCAATTGGCCCGCCTGGCGGGAGCTGCGCAGGTGATCGTCGTCGATCCAATCGCCGCCAGGCGGGAAATCGCACGTCGACATGGTGCCGATGTCGCGATCGATCCAACTGCGGATGGGGGAGATGCCGGTCTTGCCATTCGCAAACTGACCGGGCGCCAATCAGCACCCGGAGAACAGCGTCCGGTTACGCGGCTCATGGGCGGCTATCTGGAGCAGCCCACCCAAACGAGTCAACTTGGGGTGGATGTCGCATTGGAAACATCAGGGAGCATCGCCGCATTGCAGCAGGCAATCCGCGCCACACGATTCGGTGGAACAATCTGCGTCGTCTCGTTCTACGGGCGAGATGCGACCGGCCTCTTGCTCGGTGACGAGTTCCACATCAATCAGTTGAAGCTGATCTCCGTGCGGGCGGAGAGTCTGCCAATGCGCGACGCGCCCGCGTGGACGCTTGCTCGGCTGGTCGATGTCGGAATGGACTGGCTGCGCAGTGGGCGGATCCAGACCGACGGCATCATCTCGCCGATCGTGCCGTTCGATGATGCCGCCGAGGCGTATCGTTCGATCGACGAGCATCCCGAGCAATCGATCAAGCTTGGTATTCGTTTCTCCTGAGTCGCCGGAACATGCGATGTGCCATTGGGACGTTACGCGGCGTGTCGCTGGTTCGAGCGGAACTCGGACCAATGTTGTGGATTGCATCGTGGCAGGCACCATCACTGCGGCATCCGATTCCGAGGTAGCCGTCATAGCCAATCTCCTTGAATGCGGCGAAGGAAGACTCCAAGTCGTGTGGCTGTAACCAGCTACAGGCGAGGACTGTCGGCGCCATGTTTATGGACCATCTGCTCGCCTGAGATTCGAATACTGGCTGACATATCGGCTTTTCGGTTATATGGAAAATTCGGCCATGACAACTTCGTGCGGGCCCACGTGCATGGCAATCGCGGCTTCCTGTTCGATACGCTTGCCAAGACAGCCTTCGTCGCAATGCAGAGGTTCAATGAAACGCATGGCTTCCGTCGCTCTTGCCACTGACGTGCGTTCACGCAATTGCGTCGAGTGAAACGTGTGTTCGAATTCAGCACCAGTCCCACGAGATGAAGAGTCTGACTGGCCGGCCGAATTGTGGAACGACGAGCACGCTCCCACGTAAACGTTTGTTGCCGACAGCACGCCGTGACTTGTTGCCATCCTCGCGGCGGCAAGGACATGTGGTCGGGATCGACATCCACGAGATCGAGACAGTCTGCGATGGCCAACACGACGATTGATGATTCTGGAAAGATCCGTTCAGTTCATCGTAGGGGTGGTTCAGGGAATGACCGTGCAGCTCGATGGCATCGCTCCCTCCCATCTCCAGTCCTGACGACCGTCTGCAGACGCTATTTCTGGTACATGAAAACATCCGGTGATCAATGCCCTTGTGATGTAGAGAGAGTCCTGAGAGAATCGGGATAGGCGAATGACTAACTGAATTTCGGCCGTCACGACTTCCGATACAATCGGACAACAGGACAGGAGACCTCTCATGGTCCGTCAGTGGCACCCTATGCTTTCCGTGGCCCTAGTCTGCTTACTCCTTCTGGCAGGAGGTGGTCTGCAGAACGCCGTAGCCCAGGACACGATCGAGTTGCGTGTCTGGGATCCGTTCACCGATCAGCAGGAGAGCGATGCAGCGGATGCCATTTATGCGGCGTTCACAGCGCAGCATCCCAATATAAAGATTCGGCGCGAGGTTGTTCAGACAGAGCAAATGCGCCAAACAGTGAACACCGCCATCTCCTCCGGTACGGGACCGGACCTTATTTTTTATGATTCTGGCGCAGGATACGCCGGCGTCCTTGCGGATGCCGGATTGCTATCCCCGCTCGATGAAATGTCCGCGCAGTATGGCTGGAAGGACCGCATTGCTCCCGGGTCGATGGAAGCTACGACGATCGACGGCAAGCTCTATGGCCTGCCGCTGCAGGTCGACCTTATTGGCATGTATTACAACAAGACGTTGATGGACAAGGAAGGGCTCACCGTTCCGAAGACGGTCGCCGATCTGGCCACGTTCTGCAAGCAGGCAACAGACAAGGGCTACATCCCACTCGCATTCACCGATAATCCCGGTTGGGAAGCGTTTCATCAATTCTCCATGGTCACGACGAACATGGTCGGCCCGGAAGCGATGAGATCGTTGCTTTTCGAAAGCCAGGGTCGCTGGGATTCTCCCGGGATGGTCCAGGCGATTCAAAGCTATTTTGTGGATCTGCGGGACGCCGGGTGTTTCAGCTCTGATGTCAACGCGCTGACCTTCGACGATGCGACCGCGATCTTTCAATCCGGTCAGGCCCTGATGTTCCCAACCGGGAGTTGGGCGGCAAACACCTTTAACCAGGACACCATGCCCGACATGGACGTTGAGATGATGCCTTTCCCGACACTTGATGGAGGAAAGGGATCGTACTGGGTCTCTGGCGTTGGTTCTGCGTGGTACATCTCTTCGTCCAGTCAGCATCAGTCGGAATCGGGCCAGTTCCTTGACTTCCTGTTTTCACCGGATATCGCGAAGCAGTGGGTTGGTAACGCCGGGTTCTTCGTTCCCATGTCGATTGACACATCGAGTCTAGGCCTCCCGCCACTCGCGCAGGGCATTCTCGGAGAGCTTGACAAGGCATCGAAGGGCGAAATCGAATTTGGCTATAACATCGATGTCATTGCTCCACCGGGATTCAACGACGTAATGCTGAATGGATTCCAGAAAATGCTCGCGGGCGACAAGACCGCCGAACAGCAAGCGGCCGACCTGCAGAAAGCTTGGGATGAAGGCTGGAAAGCGAGTCCAGCGGCGAGTCCGGCTCCCTGATGGCTTTTGGATGACGGGGATGGATGAGGTTACCGAAGTTCCTATCCCCGTCGTCCGGCCTCACTGGTGATCCCATAATGGCCGTTCAGAGTATGTCCAGCGACAAGTCCACCTCCCAAAAACTCACGAGATACTGGGCGCGGTATCGCGCCGGTTACATCTTTCTCGCGCCTGCGCTCCTGCTCTACACCATATTTATGGTGTACCCATTCTTCCAGTCGATTTACCTGAGCTTCACCGACTGGAATGGAGCAACGGCAGTCAAGCACTTCGTTGGGCTGGAAAACTATCGAACGCTGCTTCACGATAACCTGCTCTGGACGTCGCTTCGGCACAACCTGATCTGGGTTGTGATCGGCACGATCGGACCGCTGGTGATTGGCTTTCTGCTGGCTGTCCTGCTCTCGACGCGACCGCGTGGATTTACGCTTTTTCGTACAGCGTATTTCATGCCTCAGGTGCTTTCTCCTGTAATCATCGGCATCGCATGGGGCTGGATCTACAACCCGCTGTTCGGGATCCTCAACAAGGGATTGGACAGCATAGGGCTGGAAACAGTGAGCCGGGGTTGGCTTGGAGATCCTGAATTTGCGCTCTACGCCGTCCTGGTTGCGGCAATGTGGGCCGAGACAGGCTTTGTGTTTGTGGTCTTCCTTGCCGGTTTGCAGAACGTGAGCAAGGACCTTTTGGAGGCGGCGACGCTCGATGGCGCAAATGCCTGGCGCCGGTTCTGGGACGTAACGCTCCCGCAGATGGCCAATATCGTGACGGTTGTTGCGTCTTTTCTCCTGATCGGTGGGTTTAGCGTGTTCGACATCATTTTCGTAATGACTGGTGGTGGGCCAGCGAACTCCACCGACGTCATTGCAACATATGCCTATACCGAGGCGTTTACCCAAAACAATGTTGGCTACGCATCGACGCTTACCCTCGTTATGACAGTCATCACCCTGATCGCATCCGTTCTCTTCATTCGTTTACGCGAACGTGGCGGGGAGGAATAATCGATGCGTGCCCCGATTTTGGGAACACCACCAGACATGAGTTCCGGAATTGACGGAAAGCATAAGCGTTTCTCAGGCTGGGCAATTGCCCAATATGTGGTGCTGATTGTCTTTCTGTTGATCTTTCTGGTGCCGATCCTCTGGATCTGGTCGTCAGCGCTAAAGTCATCGATAGAGATCATGAAGAACCCGTTCGCGCTTCCGGAAGAGTTCCGCTGGATAAACTTGCAGAAGGCGTGGACGACAGGGCGATTCGATCGTTACATCGGCAACACCATGATCTACTGCGCCGCCATCGTGTTCGGCGTGGTCTTTCTTTCCTGCCTGGCTGGCTATTCGCTGGCACTCTTGCCACTCCCCGGCCGGGGAATCTGGCTGACCATCTTCTTGCTCGGCCTTATGGTCCCTTTTCAGTCGGTGATGATACCCATTTATTATCAACTTCGAGATATCAATTTGCTTGAGACGTATTGGGCATTCATTGTTCCTGGCATCGCACTGCGGCTGCCTTTCGGCATCTTCCTCATGCGTGGCTTCTTCCGGGGCCTGCCGCGTGATATTGCCGATGCCGCCCGATTGGATGGCGCGAATGAATGGAACGTCTTTCGACAGGTCATGCTTCCGCTGGCGGTTCCTGGGCTGTCAACACTGGTCGTCTTCCAGTTTATCAATACGTGGAATCAGTTTCTGATGCCGCTGATTTTTGTGCAACGGGATGAACTAAGACCGGTCTCCCTCGGCACGATGTTCTTTTTTGGACGCTTTACCGCTGACCGGGGCATGATTGCGGCCGGCGTTACTATCTCCATGCTCCCGATGGTGGTGCTCTATCTCCTGCTCCAGCGTCGATTTATCGAAGGAATCACCGCCGGTGCATTGAAAACCTGAGGCCTTTCGTGGCCCTGCCAGACTGAAGGTATTGCGCCAGTTCATGTATCTCGCACCAGTGCATGGAAGGGTTGCGCAACGACCGAATCCGGACCGATGGCATCATCTCGCCGATCGTGCCGTTCGACGATGCCACCGAGGGGTATCGTTCGATCGACGAGCATCCCGAGCAATCGATCGAACCTGGAATCAGGTTCCCAGCCCGAGCAGACTAACTGACAGTCACGCTCACTCACGACAGATCCTGACTGCCGAGCAATCGAACGCGGACCGGTTCGAAGTCAGCCAGCCACCTGACCGTTCGATCTCGTGAAGACGTTGACCGGGGATGACTCAGTTGGTTCCCGGCAGCTTGGAGGCCAGCACATCGATCATCTGAATGGTTGGCTCTGCCGAAAAGAGTTCCGGCGCCTTCGCAAAAAGCGCTTCGGCAACCTTGCCGGTCAGATGTGCCTGTCGTCCCTCATCATCTGGAAACGCATCGAAAATACCGAACGTGGATGGTCCCAGCTGGATGCCGAACCAGGCAGTAGTTGCGGGCTCTGCTTCCACCATCGGAAGTGCGCTCTTGAGGAACGCTGCTGTTTCGTCTTCTTTCCCGGGCATCGCCTCGAACGTGGCAAGCAGTGCAACATTGACCATCGGGTCGACCTTTCCTGAAACAGGAGACAGTGGCGAAGCTCCACAAGCAAAGGTGTTTGTGGGTGCCATGTGTTGAGCGGTCTGAGCCGCAATGAGCGTGCCAGCCCTCCGTTTCCATTGGCTCCGGGTCGTCATCCACCACCGATGGTGAGGACGAGGAGCAACGTCGCACCGGTTGCCACCAGCACGATCGGTACCGTCATCAGGCTCACCCGCATGTACTCGCGGGTTGAAACCTCGATTCCTCGTCGACGGACGCTCGTCAACCACAGCATCGTCGCCAGTGATCCGTAAGTCGTCAGCGCCGGTCCGATGTTCGTGCCAACGAGCGTCCCGTACGCAATTACCGATTGCACGGCAGGATGTGCTTGCTCGATCAGAGAGAGCGCCAACACCGTCATCGGCACGTTGTTCACGATATTGCTGCCAATTGCGCCGCCAGCGATACCAGCCACGATCGCGCCCGGGACCGTATCCGGAAGCGGAATCTTTCGGCCGTCGAGCCAGCTCCGCTGGAAGCCGTCTACCAGGACGGTCATGCTGACGATGAAGACGAAGATCCCCGGCGAGAGGTCGCGGACCACCTGCGCGCCATTGATGCGGCCGCTGATGATGGCGAGCACTGCCAGGATGCCAGCTCCCCCAATCGATGCCCACCAGAGCGGCATGTTCGCCAGCCCGAATGCGAAGATCCCCACCAGCGTCCCGGTCAGAACGAGACTGCTCACAATCATCCATCGGTCGATCGCGATCACCACCGCGTTGCCGTCTGCATCGTCTGCGGAGAACCGCCCCGGAATCCGGTGTCTGAAGATCCAAAGGAAGATCAGCAGATTCGATATGGCGGCGACCAGATTGGGCCACCACATGACGCTCGCGAATGCACCAAAACCGAGATCGAAGCGCTCGAAGACGAGCAGGTTGGTAAGGTTGCTGACCGGCAGGACCAACGACGCGGTGTTCGCCACGAATGCGCAGGAGAACAGGAACGGCAACGCATCCAGCTTGCGACGGGAGGTCAACGCATAGACGATCGGCGTCAGCATGATGATGGTGACATCGAGCGACAGCGTTGCGGTCACGACCGCTCCGAGCACGAAGAGGTTGATGAACAGCACATGTCCTCGTTCGTGGGCCAGTCTGACGCAGCCTTCTGCCAGCAGTTCGAACACGCGCGCCCGTTCGGCGATGCCGGTCAGCAGCATCATTCCCGCGAGGAAAAGCAGCACGTTGGATGTCTGCCCGATCAGGTGGGGGATCGCATCGAGAGACACGACCTGGGTTGCCAGCATCGCAAGTGCGCCGGTAGCGGCAACCCACGCCTCGGCTACCCCCCACGGTCGAACGAGCATCAGGATCAGCGTGGTCGCGACGATTGCGAGTACAAGCAGATCGATCATCTGGGGAATGTTCCAATGAAGGTGGAAGAGGTTGAACGCTCGTTCATCTGGCTGGGTCGGTCTCGCTTTCATGCATCGGGGACGTCGATTGTGGAGAGTATCGAGCACCTCCTTCATCTGTGCATTCAGATCCTGCGTTGGTGGCAGTCTCGAAATCAAGGTGCTTCCACTCGATGGCGTCCCCTCTGTCATCGTCGGTAACGCTGGTGCAAAGTGCGGATCGTGTGGATCGAGTCAATACTGGTGGACTCGAGGCAGTCGATCTGGCAGGGGTACGATACGAGCTTGTCGTATCGTTTAGGATAGAAGTCGACGGTGTTTCGGTTTCCAATCCGCGCAAAGGTGGGTTTCTTATGTCATTCCCAACACGAGTTTCGATGAGGGCATTCAGTCGTCCGATCAGTCGACGGCGGCTCGGCGCGCTTGCGTTCGGCACGAGCGCGGCCTTCGCGGTGGGTGGCGCGAGTATCGCTGCCGTTTCCGCCCAGTCCTCACCGGTAGCGTCACCAGAAGCCTCTCCGGCCGCTTCTCCGGTTGCCGGTGCCACCGACCTCACAGCACTTCTCCCTGTGGCTGATGCCGCACCGCTCGGTCTCGACAAATCCGAAGACACAACCAACGACAAGGCCGCCGCGCTCCTGGCACTCACAAGCGCCGTAACCGCCGACGATCTGGATTCCTGGGGCTGGCAGGGCAGTGTGACACGCGTCTACACGGCATCTGATCCCTCAAAGCTGGAGAAAGGTGATACGTCGTCCGAGATCGCGACCGTCGACGGCTTTGCGGCTGCAGATGGTGCGAGCGAGGCATTCCCGGCCTATTCGGATGCGCTCGTTGCCGGCGGCTACAAGATCCTCGACGACGCCCCATTGTATGGCGACCAGGCACATCTTCTCTGGAGCAAGGACGAGGCCTCTGGCGCCAGCGATGCCGCCCTCGTGATTCAGAAGGACATGATCGTCTATACGATCGTGACCAAGGCGGAGGATGGCAGCCCCATCTTCGATGTCGAGCGCACCGCTGTCGGCATGGGACTTCGCCGTTCCTGACCGAGATCACGCGCGCGATGACCAGTTATAGCATGGTGATCGGTGATGTTAGTTCATGCACCGCACCTGGCCCGAATGATTCTGGATGCCGCACGAGAAACACACGATCGCCTGATCGCGATCGAATGGTTGCATGCAAGCGTTGAACTGGAACACCCGGGAGGGAATATCGAATGGCGTTAGCGTCAGAGACCACGGCGGCGATGTCGATGACGAAAGAGGAAGCGGCTGCGGTGCGTTCGCGCGCGCTCGAGCATCGTGTCACGTCGCTGGAAGCCTTACGCGCAATCACTGGCGATGCACACGAAGCGATCATCAACAAGCACACTGCCTGGCTGACGCCACTCATCCGCGAGTACATCGCGGCATCTCCCATCTTTCTCCTGGCGACATCCGATGCCGATGGGAACTGCGATGTCACCCCTCGCGGCGACACCACCAGTGTTGTCCAGATTCTCGATGATGAGACGATCGTGATCCCCGATCGCCCCGGAAATCGACGGGTCGATTCCTTCCGGAACATCCTCGCCAATCCGCACGTCGGTTTGCTCTTCCTCATTCCCGGCATCGAGGAAGCACTGCGCATCAACGGGCGCGCGACGATTACGAGTGACCCCGAACTCCTCGCGCAGATGACGATACAGGGCAAGGTGCCCCAGTTGGGCATCCTCGTCGACATCGACGAGGTATTCGTGCATGGCGCCCGTGCGCTGCTCCGGACCCGGCTCTGGAAGCCCGATACCTGGCCGAGCGACGATGACATCCCGACATTGGCGGCGATTTGGAACGAGCAGAAAGACCTTCCGCCTCCTGACGAATCAGCCGGCAAGCGCAAGGAAGGCTATCGGAGCGCCCTCTACTGAACAGCCGCCACCTCCTGCATGCAGTGGTGGAGGTGGTGGATTTGGGAGCGAACCTGTTCCGCGTGGAAAGTCAGGGCATGTGCATTTCGACCACATCGGCGGCGCACACCGGCGGCGCACACGAACCTGCACCTTCCGATCTCGTTGCTGAAAATGGAACGGTCAGACCGAAAGGCTACTGGTATCGAGTCCATACCAGTGAATCGCGGTGTTGCCGAAAATCGCCGCCTCGCTCTCCGGGTTCAGGACATCCAGGTCCGTCAACACCGTGCGCAAGGCGCCGATCACGTCCGCGTAGTCGGCCGCCAGCAGGGATACCGGCCAGTCCGACCCGTACATCAGGCGATCCGGCCCAAAGATCTCCGTCACCGTCGCGACGTATGGCTTGAGGTCCTCCGGCGTCCAGGTCCCCCGGTCGGCCTCGGTCACCATCCCGGAGAGTTTGCACGCAACGTGCCCCAGCGCCGCGAACTCGCGCATCTGGCTCGCCCACGGCTCGAGCTCGCCACTCGAGATCGGTGGCTTCGCAATGTGATCGATCACCATTTTGAGATGCGGGAAATCACGCGCGACGGTGATCGCACTTGGCAGCTCCCGTGGCCGAACGAGCACGTCGTAGACCAGACCGGCGTTTGCCAGTGCGTTGAGTCCGTGCTGGACATCTTCGCCCAGGAGCCAGTCCGGATTGTCTTCGTCATGAACCAGGTGCCGGATGCCGACCAGGAATTGGCCATTGGGGCCACTCTTCAACTCGGAAAGAACATCGTCGATGTCCGGAGCGGCCAGATCCGCCCAGCCAACCACCCCGACAATGAAGTCGGTGTCTGCTGCGAACTGGAGGAATTCCCGTGTTTCGTCGAGGTCGGTGATCGTTTGGACCAGCACCGTGCCGTCGACCCCAGATGCCTCGAGGAGTGGACGCATGTCCTCCGGCAGGAACGATCTCTGAATGACCGGCAGGTTTGCAAGCCATTCGAACTCGCGTTTGGATGTGTCCCAGAGGTGATGATGGCTATCGATGACGAGCGGTCTTGGCCGTGAACTGTCTGTCACTCAATCTCCTTTCCCGAGCGAGGACCCTGCACTTCCTCGCGTACGCATGGGCAGTACGGGGGAAGTGCAGGACCAACATTGCTTTCAGGTTAGGGATTGTACCCGTTGGAATCAGGTTGCGGGTGCTTATTTCTCGGTCGAGAAGGTCCAGACCGATGTCGACTGAAAGGTTTCGCCCGCTTTCAGGACGGTAGTGGGGAAACTCGGCTGGTTTGGCGAGTCCGGAAAATGCTGCGTTTCGAGAGCAAAGGCGTCACCCTGCCGATAGACCTTGCCGCTCGTTCCGGCGAATGTCCCGTCGAGGAAATTGCCAGAGTAGAACTGGATTCCCGGCTGCGTGGTATGCATCTCCAGCACACGACCACTGGCGGGATCGACGACGCGGACCGCCAGTTGCAGGGAAGTCACGTCATCCTTTGGCCGATCGAGGACAAAGTTGTGATCGTATCCGCGCCCGATGACGATCTGCGCGTCCGAGCCATCGCGAATGTCCCGGCCGATCGGCTTCGCCGTGGTGAAATCGAACGGGGTTCCGGCAACCGGAGCAATCTCACCGGTCGGGATCAGCGTCTCATCGACTGGCGTGTAGTTGGAAGCATTGAGTTGGAGCGTGTGATCGAAGACCGATCCGGATCCTTCTCCAGCCAGGTTGAAGTATGAATGGTTGGAGAGATTGATGACCGTCGTCTTGTCGGTCGTCGCCTTGTACTCCATCCGCAATTCGTCGTTATCGGTAAGGGTATAGGTCACCGAGTAGGTCAACGTGCCTGGATAGCCTTCCTCGCCATCGGGACTCACGCGCGAGAGTTCAAGGCTGGCGCCGTCGCTTGACTGGGATTCCTTCCCGCTGTAGAGCTGCTTGTCGAACCCCTTGACGCCTCCGTGCAAGGTGTTTGGGTCATTGTTGATCGCCAGTTTGTAGCTCTTGCCATCGAGTGTGAATGCGCCCTTTGCGATCCGGTTCGCATACCGACCGACAAGCGCACCAAAGTACGGGCTCTTGGCCACATAGTCGTCGACGTTATTGAAGCCGAGCACGATGTTGGCGAGCTTGCCATCGCGATCCGGCGCCATGAGCGATTGAATGATCGCTCCGTAGGTGAGAATCTTGACCTCGATCCCGTTCTTGTTCGACAGCGTGTATTGATCCACCGGTTGTCCTTCCACAGTTCCAAAGGCGACACCTCCCATGGTACCGGCAGGCGTGGCATTCGGCGATGCTTCAGGACTGGATTGGGCGTATACGGCCGAGCCGGCGGCAAGCAGAAGTGGCGAGATCGCAAGAGAACGAACGAGACTCCGGCGGTTGACGAGCGGTCTGGACATTGCTCATACCTCTCCTGTAGTTGGACGCAGCCACGGGATTGCGCGATGTGACGTCAGATAAAATCCGCGCATCTCGTGTAAATCGGTGAAAATGAACGTCGAGGAAAGTTCCGCAGAGTCGATGCCGCTGAAAGCATCATGTGACTCGAAAGGGCTATCACCGGATCGTCGGCCGATCACCGGTCCGCAGGTCCATGCGATCATCTGCGGCATCGACTCTGCGCCACGCACGAAAGAAATTCTTGTCAGAAGCGTTTTCCGGATGACACAATTACCAATGGAGGACCCCTAACCATGAAGAACGTTGAACCTGGCGGCGACGCAACACCGGCAGACTGGACTGTTCGCGAAGGGATGGATGTACTCAGTACGGATGGTGAGAAGGTCGGCGAGGTGGCCAACGCAACCGGCATCTACGTTCTCGTGCGCCACGGATTCCTGTTTGCCAAGGAGTATTACGTTCCGGCCGACGCGATTGCGAATGTCGGGAACGATGCGGTCTACCTGACGATGACCAAGGAGATCGCACTCGAGCAACAATGGGACAAGCCTCCCACCGCGAACTCGGACCACCCGGCCACACCGGCTGTCGTGACTGGCGATCCCGGCGCCGTTGCGGCGACGTCCGAACCGGCTACCGGAACGTTCGTCGATCAGGCAAGCGGGACCTATGTCGATGATCGCTCCGGAGTCCAGACCATCGACCAGGAAGATGAAGCGACGGCGATCAGCGACGCCAGGATCTCCAGCGATGCGCATCGGGAGCTTGCCTCCGAGATCGGAATCCCCGTTCCGGACGACGAGAATCTGGTCGATCCGCTTCCGAACGACGAGCCGGAAGAGGCCGACGAGCCGGTACCAGCCGATGGCAATCCCAATTCCGGACCTTCCGGTTCCCGTAACATCACGCCCGATGAACAGGATCTGGTTGTCGATGACGATGGGGTCGTCGAGGCGGAGCGGAGTGATCGCGTCTAGACACCGTTTTGATCTCATCTTCACCGCAAAAGACCCCGGCAGCGATCGCTGCCGGGGTCTTTGCGTCGCGCGAGTCTTTGCACGGTCAACGACAGATGCTAGAAATCGAACAGGTCGCTGAGGAAGGATTCCCGCTTTTTCTTCTTGCGGCCGAAGCCCTGATTGCGGTTGTTCCGATCGTCGTCGTCATCGTCATCGTCTCGCCGGTAGGAGCGGTCGGTCTCGCGTCCGAACGCAGTATCACTGCTGCCACTCGAAACCGCCGCAGGTGAAACTGCCGGTGACGAAAGGACCGCCGCCCGGTCGATGATCTTGTCCAGCTCGCCACGATCGAGCCAGACGCCACGACACGTGGGGCAGTAGTCGATCTCGACCTCCTGACGGATGGAAATCACGAGTTCTGTTTGATCGATGGGGCACAACATCGTTCTGAATAACTCCTCAGTTGCAAGCGCTTCCAATGGATCGCACAACATTTTCGGTGCGTCATGAAACACACACACGTCATGGATCGAGGGCATGGCGACTGCCATCCCTGTCTTCGTGTACGTAGGACGTGCCGATCCGGTCGTGACAGATTGCGCACCACGTCACGACCGGCGCCTAAGGTTTGCCAGCGAGGTGAACAAATCGAATGCCAGTTCGATCGCCATCGCCATCGGTCCGGATCGCGCGCTTTAGGGCATCGTTCAGGATGTCCGTGCCCGCGCGCGATGAGATGCCGTATTCTCGAGCCACCCGCACGAGTGCCCTCACCGTGAGTCCCTTGTACGGCGACGTGTCATCCGCCGATGCCGTGACGTGCGTGCGCTGATAGTCGGGCTCGCTATCTGTGAGCGTCCGGTAGACGGCTGCCAGATGGGCCGATTCGAGCAACCGATGGTGTTCCGTAATGTGGTAGGGCACGCCGCGCACGATCAGTCCGAATTGCAGCGGAAAAGTAGCCTCGAATTCTTCGTATTCGACCACGACATCTCCGAGCCGCAGACTCTCCGGGTTGTCCGTCAGCTCGGCTATGAAGCGCCGAATATCACCATCACGAGGGAAGGTCATCTTTCGCTTCAATTTGCCGGGCACCGCGATCATCGTTGGCGGCAACGACTCCGCGGATGGCGACGTCACGGTCACGGATGACGAGATCGGCATCGGCTTTCGGCCGGTCGAGGATTGCACGATACGGCTCGCCGGTCGGTCCGACGACGCCGCAGGTCCCGTACGCGTCACGTTGTCACGACGCGCCGGTGAAGCCGGATTGCGCTCCCTGCCGGGGGTGCCTACCTGAGACGTGCCTGGCCGGACGACCTGGCTGGATCGTTTCAAAGGAGGTTCGTACCGGCTATCCCGATCGAGACGTTCCTGTCTCGGCTTCGGCGGTGGTTCCTTCAGCAACTTCGCCTCGTAGAGGAAACGGCTTGGTTCGGGAGGTTTTGCCTTGCCCTCTGCCCCATCGACATAGGAGATGTAGAGGCGGTGAGAGGACCGCGTCATCGAGACGTAGAAGAGGCGACGCTCGGCTTCGAGGTCCTGTTCGTCGAGCAAGCTCCGGAAATCGGGGAACTTGCCCTCGTTGCAGGACGGCAGGATAACCGCCTTCCACTCTCGCCCTTTCGCACCGTGACAGGTGCTGAGTTCGACCCCGCGGTCGTTGGCGTTATCGGATTCGATGTTGGAGGTGTAGAGGAATTGCCCGAAGCGGCGGATGAACTGATCGCGGGGAACATTCATCTTTCGGGCAATGTTCTGCAATTCCTCGATCGGCGATTCGTCGACCTGCCCCTGTTCTCCCTGGTCCGAGAAGCCGAAGAAGCGACTTCCGATCACCTGCAGTTCTTCGTCGAGCGTTCTGGCGGTGCTCAACGAACGAATCGCACTGCGGAAATACCCTGCGACGCCGGCATTCAGCCGTTCCGTAATCGCATTGTGCGTTCTGGTGCCGGGGAACTTCTCCGTGTCCTTGCCCTGCGCCGCGATCCACTGCAGGTCTGGCGGACGAAGGCTGCCGAGACCAGGGTACAGCGCGAGGGCGGAGCGGCGATCTTCGGCCGCGAACGGCTCTCCATCACGAAGTTTCGTCGAGAGTTCCAGCAGGGTGAGCGCCTTGCGCCAGATGATGCGCAGATCGAACCGCTCGTTCACGGTATAGGGAATCCGGTTGCGGAAGAGCTCGGTCTGGATCAGGTAATGCTGGGCATTGATGCGATAGAGGACGGCGAAATCCTGGTACCGAAGGTCCGGCGTTGCTTCGCGTGCATGTTCGATCCAGGTCAGAATCTGCCGAGCTTCCTTCAGGGCGACATCCGCCGTGGCAATCTTGATCTCCCCACCCTCTGGCTTGAACGCTTTTGGATGCTTCACCACCCGCGTGGCGTTGTGCTCGATCAACGGCATCGCGTGTTCGAGGATCAGGGGAGGGCAGCGATAGTTGAGGCTGAGCTCGAACGTGCGGAACGTGCGCTCGAAGAATCCGTCGGGATCGATCAGGAAACGTGGCGTCGCCCACCGGAATGCATAGATCGCCTGGTCGTCGTCACCGGTCAGTACCAGCGTCGCCTGTTCCGCGATGGTCTTGATCAACTCGGCGTCGAGTTGATTGATGTCCTGCACCTCGTCGACGATCACCTCGTCGTAGCGCTCTTGCACCTGCTTGCGAGCATGCTCGTCTTTCCTCAGAAGCACGAGCGTGCGCAGTTTCTGGTCCTGGTAATCGATCACATGTCGCGTTTTCAGAAAGTGCTCGTAGTCCCGGAATTCGTCGGAGATATCCAACGCGAACTGCTCTGCGTTCCGTTCATCGAACTTCTTCAGGAAGGCCTCTGGCACCAGACGCCGGTAATTCTCGACGATCCACGCCTGCCGCGCCTTGTGTGCTCGGTCGCGTGGGTCGAAGAGGTGGTCCTTCAAGGCATCGAAGATCTGCACCAGATCCTTGGCCTCGCCCAACTCTGCCAGCTGTTTGACGAGACGGTGCTTGGAGTTGGCCGGGTTGATTCCACGGCTGCCGAGCACCAGCCACGGTTTGACGAGTTCGTGGCGTTCCTCGGGGAAGTGTCGCTTCAGGATGTCCCAGCCAAATGCATTGAGCGTGCGGATATCTGGGCTGACGCGCATTCCCATCCGCTGGATGATTCCCTCGAACGACCGTTTCGCGTTGCGATCGAACGTGAGGACGAGAATGCGTCGTGCTGGAACTCCGGATTCGATTCGCTCCATGACGCGCCGAACGAGCGTCTGCGTTTTGCCGGCGCCGGCCGGAGCGATCACGCGAAGCGATCGTTCCGTAGCGTCGATCACCTGTTGCTGATAGTCGTCCGGTACCGGGAGGTCATGGTTTGGACGCAGAGTGATGAACTCGTCGTTGGGCGGCAACGCGAAGACGTCATCAAATGGATTGTCCATCAGTTCTGCAGAAGTCACTGGGGAAATCTCGGTTCGACATCACGTGGCATGGCCCCGCTCCGGGGCGTTCGTTCACCTAGTATATGCGATCACATGTTCGGATTGGGTCCAGGTGGCGTGTTGCCCCGCGCTGCCCTGGAACTACGAGGCGACACGAGCGCTTCAGCGCTTCTCCGAACGTGTGCCTCTCCGCATCGGTCGACCCGTTTGGGGTTCTTCGTGCCGGTGCCACCGCTGCCTGCGCCGCTGACGTTGGCTAGGAGGCTCATGGGCGTGTCTGAATCATCGACCGTTCGTCGCTGCGCAGCGGCGAATCAGCCTACTGGGCGGATGGTCTCCGACACACCAGTTGGCACCTGTCCTATCCTGCCGAGAATCGATAGACCGTCGTTGATGTAAATGTCTCGCCGGGTCGGAGAATCGTCGACGGAAACTCGGCGTGATTCGGGGAATCAGGAAGATGCTGCGTCTCGAAGCAGATTGCATCGCCCTGTCGATAGAGCGAACCGCTGTAACCCGCCACCGAACCGTCGAGCGAGTTGGCGGTGTAAACGTGCACGGTCGGTTCGGTGGTCAGGATCTCCATCACGCGGCCGGTGATCGGGTCCTCGATCCAGGCTGCCTCGACGAGCGATCTGTCATCGGAACTCGGCCGGTCGATGATGAAGCTCTGATCGATCCCGCGTCCGATCACGATCTGCGGGTTCTCCGAATCGCGGACGACATCGCCTATGCGCTTTGGCTCTCGAAAATCGAGGGAGTTGCCTTCAACGGACACAAGCTCACCGGTCGGGATCTGGGCGTCGTCGACCAGGGCGAAGTGAGCCGCGTTGATCTGCAGGTACTGCTCATCGACGGCGCCAGACTCTTCGCTTGCCAGGTTGAAGTAGCAATGATTGGTGAGGTTGATCGCGGTCGGCTTGTCCGTCGCCGCGGCATAGACCAGCATGAGTCCGTTGTCATCCGACAACGAATACGTCACATGGAGATCCAGCGTGCCGGGATAGCCTTCTTCTCCATCAGGACTCGTATGGTGAAAGCGTACGCTCGAACCGGTCTCGGTCTCGATGATCTCCGCATCCCAGACAAACTTGTCGAACGGTTTGGCTCCCCCGTGGGCACTGTGCGGGGCCTTGTTCGGCGTGACATGGACGACGACGCCGTCGAGCGGGAAGCTGGCGTTACCGATCCGTCCGGCATAGCGGCCAAGCACGGACCCGAAATGAGGGTTCTTGCCAAGATACCCGTCCAACGTCCTGAATCCCAGGACCACGTTCTCGCGCGTGCCGGTGTCGCTGTCCGGGACGAAGATTTCCTGGATCGCCGCCCCATAGCTGATCAGGGAGACGCTCATCGTCGAATCGTTGGTGAGAACGAAGCGCTCGACGGGTTTGCCATCATGCTCGCCAAATTCGGACCGTTCGATCGTGGTTGAAGAAGGCATCATAGGCTCCTGATAGATGACGGGCATGCCGCAGAGTCCACCCGGGTGGTCGCTTGCCTCGTGATTGTAAATCGTGGGAGACGAGAAGGCTTATTTTTCGTCCGGTTCGTCGACGGATTGCTCATCGTAGGGCGGGAACCGCCAACTCATGTGTCGATCGAGCAGTCCCCCATAGCCCAGCGATGCCAGATCGTTGGAGGTCACCTTCTCGCCCGCCATCACCCATGGCAGGACCAGGTCGGCGACCGTCGATTTCGAATACATCGAACACGACGCCAGGTTGACGACCGGGATATTTGCCTCATTGGTGTAGCCAAGCCAGAACATCGAGCCGGGATGAGCCGGTGCGCCCAGCCGAACCAGCGAGGCATCGAACTCCGGCAGTGCCTGGATCGAGGCGTCCAGCGGATCCATCATGTTGCCGCCCGCCGAGAGGAGCAACGTCGCGCCGTCCGCCAGCATCGTTCGTGCGGCGGTCGACACCGAGCTCGCGGTATCCGCGACGTGCTCGAAGCGGAGAACGCTCGCCCCATACCAGCCGATCTTCTTGCGTACGGAGAGTTCGAAACGCTCGCGGACCGTTTCGTTCAGTCCTTCCGTCACGATCACCCCGGCCACAAGGGGCCGGAAAGGCAGAACCGCCAGCATCGGCCGCACCCGAGTGACGAGATAATCGGCGATCTCGTCGATCGTACGGCGTGGAATCGAGACCGGTGCGATTTTTGCACCCGCGACGATCGTGCCTGGCAGGATCGGCAATCGGTCCGGAGCCGTGAAGACCCCGACGCCATCGAAGGTGTTGATCGTGAAGACCGCCTCGGCATCGACCCGGAGCAAGCCCCTCCTTTCCGACACCACATTGACCCGGCTTTGAACTGGCCGCCGCTGCATCAGTCCTTCACCGCGGATCAGTTCCGCCAGTCGGATGGCTGCCTGATCCTCATGCACGTCATCCGCATCGAGTCGAACGGCATGGATCTCGTGGTCCAGCCGGGCCAGCGTTGCCGAATCCTCCATCGTGATCGCGTGGCCCTTGTGGAACGCGCGCTTGCCGGAGTCCGGATCTCGCACCTCTTGGGTGATGATGAGCCCCACGAGATCGTGGCCGGAACGCAGGACATCGGCTGGTCGAATGATGAACGGGTGCATGCTGGGATAGTTCTCCGGAGCGGGATACCGATGGTCAACGGCTGACCATTATCTTGGCACCACCGCACATCGCGTGCAACGAAGATGAAAGCCGATGTCGTTTGGAGCTATTATCTTGATTGGTGGTGTACAATTCATCCTTAGGATGAATTGTACACCACAGAGTTCATATGATTACAGCAGGCGATTCCATTTTAAGAGTGTTGGGAGATCAGTCCCGGTACGTCCTCGTGCCGTGGCGTGCACTTGTCATCCTTCGGCAGGCGACCGTGATGCTCAACCCCGCACAACGGCGGTGGAAGCAGCTTCCGGAACTCGAGAGTGACCTCTCGGCTATCCTTCGGGGTATGCGGAAACGAGGAGAGATATCGCTTCTCACGGAAACGCCTCGTTCCTATCAGATCACAACACCCTATGCGAGGAAGTCTTCGCCTAGTCCAACGGAGCTTCTGCTCGAACTGAACCCATACGGGGCTATCAGTCATGCCAGTGCCTTGACGTTTCACGGCTTGTCACTCGATCTGCCCGAACGAATCACGGCGATGACCCCGTCCACGGGACGATTCGACCTGATTCCGGTTGGAACCGAGGAAGCTGATTGGGATGGTCTCTTGCGGCCATCTGGATTTTCAGTCAGTAATGTGCTTGGAACCCATGTTTCGTGGCAACGTACAAAAGTCGAACACTTTTTCGGGGTCGCCACATACAGGGAAGGAGATATTCCGATCTATGTCACGACTCCTGAACGAACACTCGTCGAGGGATTGCGCTCTCCGGATGCATGTGGTGGAATCATCAACGTCCTGTCATCTTGGTCGCGTGCTCGTTGGACACTCGACGTAGAATCCATTATTGCAACAGTTAATCGTTTCAACGTTGGGATTCTCCGCCAACGCGTAGGATACGTGCTTGAGTCACTTGGCTTTTCTCATCAGGAACTCATTCGTTGGCAGCGGAGCGCGCGGCGCGGCGGGTCGAGCCGATTGGTGGCTTCCGAGCCATTCTTGTCCACGTTCAGCGCGCGATGGAGTCTGTCGTTGAATGGACCGGTACACCTGCTGGGGGAGGAGATGTGATCGAGAGTGACTTTCCCGGGTCGGTCTCGGAGATCATCCAATGGTCGCACGAGCGAGGTCTACCGTTGGCTACGGCGCGAGTGCGGTTTGCACAGCGGGTGATTCTGATCAGTATCGGGGGAAACCCGCGATTGCGAGACGCTCTTATCTTCAAAGGTGGAAACGCGCTCGATTTCGTATGGAGTCCGAATCGTAGCACGATCGATCTCGATTTCAGCCTCAATTCCGAGGCCGAAGTTTCCCGAACTGGACATGAGCAGATTCGCGAGCTCCTCGGACGCAGCTTGGCCGCGGGACAGAGTCGTGATGGCGTCATGGCCAAGATTCAAAGGTGGGATATCCAACCACGGAACTTGGAGAGGGTTCGCTTTTCGGCGGTCAAGGCAACGATTGGATAGGCGTTACCCGATGAAACCTCGCTTATTGGAAAGATGCGTTTGGGACGTGGTAGCTCGCACGTCATTCCTATAGATATCAGTTTCAACGACCCCATCTGTAGCTCGGAGTTGTTTCAATTGCAGTCGGGCGTATCCATATTGGTTGCCAACAGAGAGGATATTGTGGCTGAGAAGCTGCGCGCCTTGTTGCAGCAGCCAATCCGCAACCGATTGCGCAGGCAAGATGTCCTCGATCTCGCCGTCCTGATCCGGAACACCGACCTTGATCGGTTGAACGTCGCTGCGTACCTGCAAATCAAAGCGGAGGCGCGGGACGTTGACGTCTCGAAGACGGCGTTTCGGCACGAGGAGATCCGAATCCGGGCGAGCCATGACTACGCGAGTCTGCAAGCGCTCACACGGAACCACTTCATTCCCTTCGACGAGGCCTTCGTCATCGTGCTCGCGTTTGTAGATGAACTTGAAATCCCGGATTAGAGCGCGATCTCATTGTGGGAATTGGCAACCGATGCCGTCTGTTCGGCAGTCATTCACAAGTCAATGCCTTGAACCGCGGCCATGATCGCCAGTGCTGCCACTTTCCGATCATCGTCTGTTCGACCATCATGGGCATCCCACCACCGATGAGGGTGATCCGTGGGATGGTAGCAACTGAGGGGAGGAGCGTGGGATCATCGGTGCATTTTCCATGCGGAAGAACGCTTGCTGCACGCCACTCGAATCGAGCACCGTAACGATCGAGGGGACCTTCAGCTCCTCCGCCTTGGCGATCGCGGCATTGAGAATTGCCTGCAAACCGGCGGTCGTAAGTTCTGGCTTGGAAATCGTCAGGTCCCCCGCGGCACTCGGCGTCGCGGATTGCGTGCTCGCACCTTGCCCTCGCCCGAGCTCGGCCAGTGAGGCCCGTGAGGCGGCGCCCAATCCGGCAACGATCAGTGCCTGCCGTCGCGTCACTCCAGATGTCTGTCCGATGCTCTCGTTCATGCCTGCTTGCTCTCTTTCGGTAAGATGTCCGATACCTGCCGGAGTGGCTCTTCACCGCATCAGCGTCAAACCCGAATGACATTCGCCTGATCGCGATACCTGTCCGCAGACCATATACCTGTCACCGATAATGGTTGTCGCCAACACCCTGTGATGTAAGTCTCCTGCGTGCGATGGCACGCTCACGGTGCAAACCTCATGCCGGAGCGCGCTCCGGCAATCGCGAGAAGCGGTTGCAGATTACACTACCGGAAGGGTGAAACTGACAGACGTTCCCGATCCCACAATGCTGGTGGCAGCGATCGTCCCGCCATGGGCATCGACGATTCCTTTGGCAATCGCGAGTCCCAGCCCACTTCCGCCTGAATCCTTCGACTTCACGAATCGTTCGAACATGTGGGCAGCATCGTCCGCTGGCAGGCCCGTTCCGGTGTCCGAGATGGAGCACGTCATGCCGTTCTTCTCCATGGTCGCTGAGATGTGAATCGATCCACCTGCGGGCGTGTAACGCATGGCGTTCACGATCAGGTTATCCAGCACCTGCCGGATGCGGAATGCGTCCATTTTCATCTCGAACGCGTCCGCCGTACAGGTGATCGCAATGCCGCGAGACGCAGCCGATGGCGCGAAGGCCGCCCGGGCATCCTCCAGCAGATCCCGGAAGTCGATCGTCTCGATGTCCAGGCGTAACATCCCGGACTCCGCGATCGCGATCGTTTGCAGGTCGTTGAGCAAACGGGTGATCACGCGCGTCTCATCCAGCAACGGCGCAAGATGGGCATCGTCGCGCGGGTAGATACCGTCCAGCATCCCCTCGATGTTGCCCTGGATGATGGAAAGCGGGGTGCGGAATTCATGCGCGATGTCGGCAAACAGTCGCTGGCGCTGCGTCTCGTTGTCTCCAAGTCGTTCGGCCATCGAGTTGAAGGTTGCGACCAGCCGGCTCACCTCCCCGGGACCATTCCCCGTCACACGGGCCTGATAGTCCCCGTTCGCCACGCGCTCCGCTGCTTCCATCATGTCCGCCAGTGGTTCGACCGTGCGCCGTATCCGCCGGATGACGAAGAATGCCAAGGTGGCGATGATACTGATGCCGATGATCGCACGCACGATAACCGGTGGCCCGTCGTTGCTGCTGTGGTTCCAGGTTGCATGAAAAAGCGTGCTCGCCAGCCATCCGAAGACTCCCACGAGAACGAAGAACAGCCCGAGAACCGTGAAGAACCGGAACAGGAAGCGGCGACGGCGGCTAGCCCATGGCCCGCGCTCGGGCGGCCATGCCTCTCCTTCCGGCCACCACGGTGGCGGTTCGCGCCGAGACCATCGTGCCCGGCCTGCCCCGCGTGCCCCGCGTGCCCTGATTCGCCGGGTGGACGTGGATGTCGATGTGGTTGGCGAGGGCGATTCTGGGGCGCCGGGTGTCGGGAGATTACCGCGCATCGGCGAACCGGTAGCCTACGCCGTGAACGGTCAGGATGTAGCGCGGATGCGCAGGGTCCGGCTCGAGCTTGCGGCGGATGTTCTTGATATGGGCGTCGATCGCTCGCTCGTATGACTCGATGACCGTCCCGTGAACGACATCGAGCAGGTGAGCCCGTGTGAACACGCGACCCGGCTCGCGCACCATCGATACCAGGACCTGGAATTCCGTTGCCGTCAGCTCGATCTGCGTGTCTCCGCGCGTGACGCGCATGCGAGGGATGTCGATCACGATATCGCCGATCGCAAGCTGCTCAGCTTCCGTCGGCCGTGCCTCGACGCGCCGCAGAATCGCCCTGATGCGCGCCACCAGTTCCTTGGGGCTGAACGGTTTGACCATGTAATCGTCCGCACCGAGTTCCAGGCCGACGACGCGATCGGTCTCCTCACCGCGAGCGGTCAGGATGATGATCGGGGTCGTCGATGTGCGACGAATCTCGCGCGTGACGTCGAGTCCGTTCCGATCGAGAAGACCCAGGTCCAGCACGATCAGGTCAGGTTCGTCCTGCTTGAAGCGCTGCATCGCGGTCGCGGCATCTCCTGCAGTCATCACCCGGAACCCATCGTGGACGAGGTAATCCCGGATCAGGCGAACGAGGGCAGATTCATCTTCCACGATCAGGACGGATGTCATGTCGAAGCCATTTCAGGATGAGGGATGCGCCACGGTTCAACGCATGGCGCGTGCTTCGGCGCCATGCGTGAGGTGACTGAGCTGAATGACATCTTACTAGTTGGTGGGCGCCTCGGGCGGATCTTGCCGCGAAGAGGGGTCCGGTGGTGGAGTTGGGCCGTTGGTCGCATCTCGTTCGTGAGCGCGGCGATGCCAATCGTCGAACCAGGGTGGCGGCGTGGCCGTGTCCATTCCGTGCCTGCCCCAACCGGGTCCTCCCGGGAGCCGGTTGCCCCGTCGCATGAATGCGAAGAACCCGAAGAACAGCAATGGGAACAACAGGAAGCCGAAGGGGAAGAAGAACGATCCGCCACGGTCGGTCTCGATGACGACGGTATCACCCCCGGCGATTGCCGATCCATCGGCATTGGCGATCCGCGTCACGGTCGTATGCCGGTTCGGTCCCCAATCTCCATCGCCCCAGTTCGATGCCGCGCCTATGGCGCCCACGATCAGCACGACGAGAATGACGACTCCGATCCAGGGTCTTCGCATGGCGAAACCTTTCCTATGATGGCTTGCCCTGAAGGCAAAATACAGTCCTTCAATCCTTGTCGACGGTCAGAACGTTCCCGAATCGGACCCGAACTGGGGAGTGGAAACGTATCGGTGCGAATATGGCCGCAGATTCCGGGAAGCGACCACCATGTGGGCGCGTGCATGACGGACCTTGCAGGCAACCATCGACACCAGCGCAAAAATCGTGATCCCTTTGAACAGTGTCTTCATGAGTATTCCTTTTTCCTGGTAGATCCCGACGTCTCGCGAGAGGCGGCGTGGACTCGTTGTGGTCGTTGGTGCCCTGAAGCAACCGGATGGGCAGCGATTCGTCTGCTTCCTGCTTCATCTGTTTCCATTCTCGACCGAAGATGTGAAGATGCCGTGAATGTCACGCGGAAATCTGATGTGGAAGCCGGATCGCTCGGCGATTGGACCCTGGTCCCGCGTCAGCAACAGCGCATACGTCTTGGAAAAGGGAGATCGTGAAGATGGCAAGTGGGTGCGTGTTGGTGACCGGTGCGAGCGGTCGCCTGGGTCAGGCCGTGGTGCGAGAGCTGGTCGATGCCGGCTATGAGGTGCGGGGCACCGATCGGCGTCGTCCGGAACCGGGCGTGCTTCCGGCAGGCGTGCGCTTCATCGAGACGACCCTGAGCGAGGTCGGGCAGGTGGCGGGTGCCGCGGCTGGCTGCACCGCGGTGATCCATCTCGGGGCGATACCGGGGCCGTACAGTCACCCTGATGAGATCGTTTTCGGGAACAACACGCAGGCGACCTTCGCGGTGTTCCAGGCGGCATCGCTGGTGGGGATCTCGCGTTTGGCGTTCGCATCGAGCGTGTCCGCGTACGGCATGGCCTGGTCCCGCGAGCCGTTCAATGCCCAATACGTGCCGATGGACGAGGAGCATCCGTTTGTCGCCAAGGACCCTTACGCACTCTCCAAGGAGGTGGATGAGCGGACGGCGCAGATGTTCAGCCGCCGGGATGGTAGCACGATCGCCGCACTCCGCTTCCACTGGATCGCGCGTCCGGAGGAACTTGCGCTCCGTGCCGGAGTGACCGGCGAGAACGAGGATTCCTCGGTGGGTTTGCGGGGACTGTGGGGCTACGTCCATATCGGGGATGCTGCTCGCGCGTGCCGGCTGGCGATCGAAGTCGAGCCATTCGGTTTCGAGGCATTCAACATCGTGGCGGCGGATACCCTTCTGGCCATCCCGACCGAAGAGGCGTTGGCGACGTACGGGCCGGAGATCGAGATTCGATCGCCGCTGCCAGGGTTCACCAGCGGCTTCGCGATCGACAAGGCGAAGCGGATCCTGGGTTGGGAACCACAGCACTCCTGGCGGACGTAGACACGTTCTGGGACTCTCGACAAGAACACGCGACCAGTCGATTTCGACTGGTCGCGTGTTCTCTCCTACGTGACCTAACAAATTAAATAATTAATATACCGATCGGTACAGGCGGGTTTCTTTGCGCCATGCGAACACGGGGTGCGACAGGGATTCGACGGCGTATTCGTCGGGCTCCGCAAGGTTTCAATCCTCACCCTGTGCGAACACGGGGTGCAACGCGGTTGTGGTTGCCTTGCCGTTCATCCCGGCATCGTTTCAATCCTCACCCTGTGCGAACACAGGGTGCAACTCCACAGCGGTGATCCGATCGTGATCCGGTTCTTCCTGTTTCAATCCTCACCCTGTGCGAACACAGGGTGCAACGGCGTCATTTCGGGAGAATCCCCCATTGTCCTGTCGTTGATCGTGACGCCTGACGACAGTATCGCGCGTTCTGCCCCCGTGCGTACGTTCCGGAGGAGCGCTTTTCGCGCGGACCTGCCGGGAGGTTGACGGGTACTTCCGGTTCGCGCAGGTCGAAACGACAGGGGTATCCCGACTATCGTCCATCACCCTCTGGATCGAACGGCATCACCCGGTCCTTGACATCCCGGTTTCCGGATAGGTAGAATCGCGAGATTGGCCCACAGAACATTCGTTCCATTTTTTGAATCGACAGGCAGAGCGACATGGTCGATCTTCCCGCGCGCCTCGTTGCGCACACGCCATCCGAACAGGGCGGGGCCTGGCATGACCTCGACGAGCATTCGCTTGCCGTCTCTCATCAGGCGGCAGATTTCGCCGTACCGTTCGGCGGGGAACATCTCGCACGCGTCGCGGGTCTCCTACACGATGCGGGGAAGGCCCATCCCGATTTTCAGGCCCACCTCCATGCATGTGCTCGTGAACCGGACCGGCGACATCCGACGGTCGACCACAAGTCGGCGGGGGCGTTTCATGCCCGCGATTACGGCGGGGACGCGCTCGCCCAGCTCCTGATGGGACATCACGGCGGACTCTCCGATACCGGCGATGTCAACGCAAAGATCAATGCACGCATCGATCTCGACGCAGACCGCATGACGCTCGCATTCGCACGCTTTCGGTCCCAACCACGAATCAGCGATGCACTCGACTCGCTCGATGTACCCAGCGCCCCAGCCTGGTTCTCTGGCGATGGCCTCGAGATGGAGTTTCTTCTCCGAATGCTCTTCTCCTGTCTCGTCGACGCCGACGCGCTCGATACCGAAGCGCATATGAACCCGGAATCTCACACTGCGCGGAAGGTGCATTATCCGTCGTTACTGGAACTCTGGAATCGTCTCGCCCAGGATCAGGTGCGGTTCGCCATCGACCCTGCCATGCCAACAACCGATGTCAACAAGGTTCGCGCCGAGGTCTACGACGCCTGCCTCGAGAAGGCACTCCTGCCTCCGGGAATCTTTCGCCTGACCGTTCCAACCGGCGGCGGGAAGACGCGCTCCGGACTCGCGTTCGCGCTCCGCCATGCCATCGCGCACGGCCTTCGTCGAGTCATTGTCGCCGTCCCCTTCATCACGATCACGGACCAGACGGCGCGCGTCTACCGGGAAGCGCTGGATGACGACCATGCCGTGCTGGAGCACCACAGCGGGATCGAGCCGAATCCGCGTGATGCGGAAGGCGGGGAGGATGCGACCGAGCGCTGGCGCAAGCTCGCGAGCCAGAACTGGGATGCACCGCTGATCGTGACGACGACGGTGCAGCTGTTCGAGAGCCTCTTCGCGAACCGGACCTCGACCTGCCGGAAGCTGCACAACGTCGCGGGCAGCGTGATCATCCTGGATGAGGCGCAAACGATTCCCGCTCACCTCCGGGGTCCTCTCTTCGATGCCTTCCGCGAACTCGTCACGAATTACGGCGTCACGATCGTGCTATCCACCGCGACCCAGCCGGTGCTCGATACGATCGCAGCTCAGCTTGCCCTGGAGGGGCGTCCGATCGTGGAGATCGCGCCTGAACCCAGGCGACTCTTTCGGACGCTGGAGCGTGTTCGCTACGAGTGGCCGTGCCTCGACGAGATTTGGAATTGGGCGCGGGTGGCGGACGAGATGCGGGATGGTGATCAGGTGCTGACGGTGGTCAACACGATCTCTGATGCTGCCACACTCTTCAGGGAACTCGATGACGCCGATGCCTTTCATCTCTCGACCCGCATGTATCAGGCGCACCGGCGGGATGTGCTGGAGGAGGTGCGGCGTCGGTTGCGGGAAGGAGAACCGTGCCGTCTGGTGAGCACGCAGCTTGTCGAGGCGGGGGTGGATCTCGATTTTCCAATGGTGATGCGGGCGATCGGGCCACTGGACCGGGTGGTGCAGGCGGCGGGGCGGTGCAATCGCGAGGGAAAGCTGACGGAGCCGGGGCGGGTGGTCGTCTTCTCGGCGGAGACGGATGACAAGATGCCGCCGGGGACTTACCGGCGTGGCGCGCAGGAGACGCGCGTTCTGCTGCACGATCCGGCGTTCGATCCAGCGAATCCGGAGACGTTCATCACCTACTTCACGCGACTGTATGGCGGGGAACCGGACGATCGGCCCGCGATTCAACAGCAGCGCCGCCATCGAAACTACGAGACTGTGAGCGACCTCTTCAAGATGATCGACGACGACACCTTCCAGGTATTCGTGAGATACGGTCCGGGGAAGACACGGGAGCGGATTTTGAACGATCTTCGCCGCTCGCTCGATTACCCTGGCGGATCCATTCGCTCGCTCATGCAACGTGCGCAACCCTATGTCGTCAATTGCCGCAATCGCCAGCGAGCGCCGTACGAGGCGAACGGGTCGATCGTCGAGATCGTCCCCGGTCTCTGGGAATGGAAGGGCGGCTATGACGACAAGCTGGGCCTCACCGATCTCCGTCTGGAACCGGTGGGACTGTTCGTGTGAGCGATGACAGGAGATATTCAATATAGTTCTGTCTCACTACTATTGACAACTATTTTTCGAAATGGTACCGTGTTGTGGATCATCCCAGACATCGGCTGATTCAGCGCAGGGGACGAACTCCCCTGAGGATCGAAACAATATTGCCCTCTCTCAGAGCGGTATGCGCATCTGCGCATACCGACGGGTCCTCGCGAGTTCGCGATCATTTGTGAGGAGGTTCCGGCATGGCATCCGTGCCACTCGAGGTCAAGGTCTTTGCCGACTGGGCGTGTTTCACGCGTCCCGAATTGAAAGTCGAGCGCGTAAGTTATCCGACGATGACGCCGACCGCCGCGCAAGGTGTGCTGGAAGCCATTTTCTGGAAGCCGGAGTTTCGCTGGGTCATCCGTGAGATCGTCGTTCTGAAGCCCATCGCGTATACCGGCGTCTTGCGCAATGAGGTCAACAACCGGGCGTCAGAGCGGTCGGCGCGGGCGTGGGAGAAGGCCGGTGCCGGGGGGTTCGTCGCCAGCGAGGATCGTGCCCAACGGAACACGCTCGCCCTGCGGGATGTCGCGTACATCATCCGCGCGGATGTCGAGGTCAAATCCGGCGTCGACGCGCCCGCCGCAAAATACCGGGATCAGTTCCGCCGCCGTGTCGAACGCGGGCAATGCTACGCGCAACCGTATCTCGGGTGCCGTGAATTCTCCGCCTATTTTGAAGAGCCCTCGTCCGACGACGCGCCAATCGATATCACGATGGGACTCGGACGCATGCTGCTTGCCCTTGACTACACGGATGATCGCTCGGGCAGTGCCCGGCCCCGCTTCTTCGACGCCAAGCTTGAGGATGGCATCCTCCGGATTCCTCGCGTGAACGGAGCACCTGATGTTGCTTGAGAAATTGCGAGAGTACGCCGTTGTCGAACTTGGACAGGATCTGCCGCCCGCCGGATATCAAAAGCAGCCTGTTCGCTACATCATTGCATTCACTGAGGCTGGCGTGCTGGTTCCGCAGGTGCTCGACACCAGGGATACGGACGCAACTCGTGGGGCGCTTCGGCTCGCGCCCCACGTCAAGCGATCCGTTGACATAGCCCCAAAGCTGCTCGCCGATACTGGCGAGTACGTCCTCGGCATCGCGCGTGACGATCCGAAGAAGCCGCTCAAACCGGAACGCGTCGCCCAGCAGCATGCACAGTTCATCGAGCTTGTCGAGGAATGCGCGCGGGATACGGGCGAGGCATCGGTTGCGGTGGTTGCGCGGTTCCTGCGGGATGGCGCGCAGCTTCCCCCCGAGCAGGTCGCCAACCTGGACGCATCCGCGACGATCTCCTTCCGAGTCGGCGACGTGTATCCCATCGACCTGCCCGGCGTTCGGGCCTGGTGGGCGAAACGGCGCGCACCGGCGGCTGCCGTGGAGGGTACCGCCGGGGATCAGGATGAATGCATCGTCTGCGGGGCGATCGGACCCGTCCTCGAACGGCATCCGCTCAAGATCAAGGGCATCCCTGGCGGTCAGATTCTGAAGGACCTCATTTCCGGGAACGCCAAGGCGTTCGAGTCGTACGGGATGGAGGCATCACGGAACGCCCCGACCTGTGCAACCTGTGCCGAGGCTTACGGTAATGCGCTCAATGCCTTGCTCGCGGACAAGACCACCAGCATCTGGACGAAAGAACTATCCTACGCGTTCTGGACAGAACCGAAACCAGAGAAAAACGCGAGCTTCGCGCCGGTACCGCTTCTGAGCCGGCCGCAAGAGCATTCGGGTGAAGTGAGGGCATTGCTCGAATCCGTGTGGGGGGGGAACGCCGACGCGACGGCCCTCGCTCCGGATCGCTTCTACGCGGTTGCGCTCGGGGCGAGCGGCGCGCGCGTCGTCGTCAAGGACTGGATCGATACAACCGTTGGGGAGGCTCAGCGCCGGCTGGCCCGCTACTTCATGCTCCAGGAACTCGTGGACTGGAACGGAGCCGCGACCACCTATCTGCCGATGAGCTGGATCGCCAACTCGACAGTTCATGAAAAAGGAACGCCCGCCCCGAACGTCGGCCGGTCATTGCTCCGCCTCGCGTTCGGAGGTGATGCGTTGCCACTCGATCTGCTCTATCAGGCAGTGCGGCGCAACCGTGCGGAGCAAGCCGTCAGACGCGAGCGCGCGGTGCTGATCAAGATGGTATTGGGATCGCGCGGTCTCATCAAGATGGAGGAACGTGGAGTCATGACCGGTCTTGATCCCAAGGACGATCACCCAGCCTATCTCTGCGGGCGACTGCTGGAGACCCTTAGCCAGATCCAGTTCGTTGCACTCGGGCAGACGAACACGACCGTCGTCAGCCGGTATTACGGCACGGCATCGGCGTCGCCGCAGACCGTCTTCCCATCCCTGCTGCGCACGTCAGGCGCGCATCTGCGGCGCATGCAACGGGATACCCCAGGTGCCCACAATCGTCTCGACCGGCAACTGCAGGAGATTCTCTGGCTCCTGGACGGACGATTCCCGCGCATGTTCAACGCGGAGGATCAGGGTCGCTTCGCACTCGGCTTCTATCACCAGCGCGCCCAGAATCGACATGAGGCCGAGGAACGCCGGGCAAAACGGGCCGCCCAGGCGGAGAATCCGGCCGAGCCCGCCGCCTGAACGCTCTGGCCTCACGTTGACACAACAGGCATTCGATCATCACGCCAGGAGCACCCCTCATGACTGACGCGACCACTGCAACCGACGCCACAACCGCAACCGCAACCGTCACGCCAATCCATCTCGACGCCGGCAAGCGGCATGATGTCGTGCTTCTCTTCGACGTCACGGATGGCAATCCGAATGGTGATCCCGACGCCGGAAACCTTCCGCGTATCGATCCGGAAACCTCGCAGGGCCTTGTGAGCGATGTCGCGATCAAGCGCAAGATCCGCAACTACGTCGACGATCTTCGCGGGAATGAGGAACACTTCAAGATCTACGTCCAGGACAAAGGTATCGCGCTTAACGAGCTGCACCAACGCGCCTACACTGCCAAGGGGCTCAAGTCCACGGGTACCAAGCAGGCACGGGAGAACGTGAACGAAGCTCGTGCCTGGATGTGCGAGAACTTCTTCGATATCCGAACCTTTGGCGCGGTGATGTCCACCCAAATCAACGCGGGGCAGGTGCGTGGGCCGGTGCAAGTCACCTTCTCCCGCAGTATCGATCCGATCGTGCCGCTCGATCTCTCCATCACGCGGGTCGCCATTACCAAGGAAGACGATGCGAAGTTCGTCATTGGTGACGACGGCAAGAGTACCGGAGGCAAGATCACCGAGATGGGGCGCAAGGCGCTCGTGCCATACGGTCTCTATCGCGCGAGCATCTTCATCAGCCCGCAGCAGGCGCAGGATACCGGGTTCGACAACGATGACCTCGATCTCCTCTGGCGCGCGCTCGTCAACATGTGGGATTTCGATCGTTCGGCCTCGCGCGGCATGATGGCCTGCCGCGGGCTCTACGTCTTCTCGCACGAGAACCCGTTTGGCAACGCCCCGGCGCACAAGCTGCTCGACCGTGTAAGCGTGGAGATGCATACCGAGACCATCGTTCCACGTGCGTTCCGGGACTACGTTGTCACCATCCCCGATCAACAGGACCTTCCCGAGGGGATCACGCTCACCGTGCTCGAAGGATAGAACGATGGAGACGTCCAGCCAGATCGTCTCCCCGGCGTGGCGGGATGAGGAGTTGATCCTCATCTCCGCCCTCGAGCACTGGAGCTACTGTCCCCGCCAGTGCGCACTCATCCACCTCGAACAGACCTACGACGAGAACATCTTCACCCTGCGCGGCAATCGCGCGCACGAGAACGCACACGGCGAATCGGTGCAGACCGAGGATGGCATCCGCGTGGTTCGCGGACTTCCAATCTGGTCGGACAGACTCGGTCTGATCGGCAAGGCGGACATCGTTGAATGGCATGGAGACGTTCCCTTCCCGGTCGAGTACAAGGTTGGCAAGAAACGAAACTGGGGGCACGAGGTCATGCAACTTTGCGCCCAGGCGATCTGCCTTGCCGAGATGCTGGATCGTCCCGTGCCAGGAGGCGCGATCTACTACGTCGGCTCGAAGCGGCGGCGGCCGATCGTCTTTACGGATGAGGACATCGATGCCGTCGAGACCGCGACCAGCGCCGTGCGGACGATGTTGGAGCAGGATCGATTGCCGATCGCGATCGATGATGCGCGCTGTCCGACTTGCTCGCTGATCGATGCCTGCACGCCGGCGATTGCCAGCCGTCCCGCGGTCATCCGCGGTCACTATGCCGAACTCTTCCATCCCGGAGAGTAACGCGCGCCATCAGGAGGATCCGTGCGATGCGACAACTCTTGAACACGCTCTACATCACCAAGCCTCGCGCTTACCTGCACCTGGATCACGACACCGTCCGGGTCGAGGTTGAACGGGTCAAGCAACTTCAGGCGCCGCTGCTCCAGCTCGGCAGCATCGTGTGCTTCGGCGACGTCATGTTGTCTCCTGCGCTCATGCATCGCTGTGCGGAGGACGGTCGCAGTATCGTGCTGCTCGATACCAATGGACGCTTCAAGGCGCGGATCGAGGGGCCGATGAGTGGCAATGTTCTGCTCCGCCGAGCGCAGCATCTGGCGCTGAGCGACGCGCCGCGACGGTTGGAGATTGCCCGGTCGATGGTCGCCGGAAAGATCCGAAACGGGCGCACGGTCCTGCTGCGAGCGGCGCGCGATGCTCGCGAGATCGACGATCAGGACATCCTCTCGCGGGCAGCCATACAGCACCGCGATATTTTGGAACGCGTGGCGGACCGGGACGATCTCGACATGATGCGCGGAGATGAGGGAGATGCGGCCCGCATCTACTTCGGGGCGTTCTCCTCTATGGTCCGCGAAGCCCGGCTCACCTTCGGGATCGCGGAACGCTCGAGGCGACCACCGCGCGATCCAATGAACGCGACGCTCTCCTTCCTGTATACCCTGATCCGGTCGGATTGTACGGCGGCGCTGGAGGGCGTGGGGCTCGATCCCCAAGTCGGCTTCCTGCACACGTTGCGTCCGGGACGACCTGCGCTCGCCCTCGATCTGATGGAAGAGTTTCGTCCCATTCTTGCCGATCGGCTTGCCCTGACGCTTGTGAATCGGAAAGAACTGCGCGCCGGAGATTTCGAGACCTTCGACGGAGGGGCCGTCTATTTGAACGACTCGGGACGGCGGACCGTCATCCTCGCCTATCAGAAGCGGAAGGAGGACGAGGTCGATCACCGGGTTCTCGGCGGAAAGGCGCCGATCGGCCTGCTTCCTCACTTGCAGGCGCGCCTGCTTGCGCGCCATCTTCGCAACGATCTTCCACATTACGTGCCATTCCTCGGCCGATAGCAAGGAGCCCTCCACCATGCCAAAGCCACGTGTGCTGGACGTGCTGGTGACATACGACGTTTCGACTGAGATAAGGGAAGGGAGAAGGCGACTGCGAAAGGTTGCAATTGCCTGCTGCGCTTACGGACAGCGCGTGCAGAACAGCGTATTCGAATGTCGGCTGACCCCGGCCCAACTGGAGACGTTCGATGCACGGTTGCTCGCATTGATTGATGTAACAGAAGACCGGCTCCGGCTCTACACCCTGCCAGCAGATTTCGACCGCGCCGTGCGGATATACGGGATTCGGCCCGAGTACGATCTGAAGGAACCGATCATTGTTTGAGGACTGTCGTTTCGACCTGCGCGAACCGGAAGTACCTGTCAACCTCCCGGCAGGTCCGCGCGAAAAGCGCTCCTCCGGAACGTACGCACGGGGGCAGAACGCGCGATACTGTCGTCAGGCGTCACGGTCAACGACAGGACAATGGGGATTCTCCCGAAATGACGCCGTTGCACCCTGTGTTCGCACAGGGTGAGGATTGAAACTTGGCAATCGATGCCTTCCTGTCGGTCGTCTCCCGGTTGCACCCTGTGTTCGCACAGGGTGAGGATTGAAACTTGGCAATCGATGCCTTCCTGTCGGTCGTCTCCCGGTTGCACCCTGTGTTCGCACAGGGTGAGGATTGAAACTTGGCAATCGATGCCTTCCTGTCGGTCGTCTCCCGGTTGCACCCTGTGTTCGCACAGGGTGAGGATTGAAACTACTCGGACGCGCAGGAGACCCCACCATGCCAGGCCGTTGCACCCTGTGTTCGCACAGGGTGAGGATTGAAACTTGACCGTGACGGTGATCGCCCCCGCCGTGGTGTGTTGCACCCTGTGTTCGCACAGGGTGAGGATTGAAACCGGTCGTGACCGCCTGCCCCTCCGTCGGTGACGTGGTTGCACCCTGTGCGTGCATGGGTGAGTGCTCGAACTAGGTAAAGCCTTCGTCATCGCTCCCCGAAACCGTGGGAGGAGATCGTGTTCAATCCGGTGACGAGCGCAATCGGCGGGACCTGTGGTTGCGTGATGTTTCTTCTCTTCGTTGTGGTTGTTCTGGTGCTGCTCGCTGCGGCCATTGGCGCATGACGGAGAGTAGCAGCCGGTCTCGAACGAGTTTCAGATGGCGATGCATGCGGTCGGCGCATGCTTCGCCGAAGTGCTCGACGATCGCCGCATGACTGCCAGTGATCCTGCTGGCGCGAGAATGTTTCGGGGACGGTAATGGGGAAGCCATGGACATGGTCTGGAGCACCTCGTCATCGCCGTCTGCAAGGCAAAGGAGATTGGGTTCCTGCACGACGAGTGGTGTACTGCAAGGAACCTGAGATCGACGCGGTTGCTCGATAACGCTTGTAGGCCCCTTCCCACCTTCCCACCTTTTCGGCTGCGCGATGATCGAGGAGGTTGAGGAGGTTGAGAAGGTCATGATCCGGATTGGCGCCGCCGACCCTTCCGCATGTGCGGAGGGGTCGGCGCGGGCGGTTCACCGCAACATCGCCATGACCAGGCACTGCTCACGTTGCGCTACGCGTCCGGCTCGATATTCTGGTTCAACCGGAAGAGATTTTCCGGATCCCACGTGCGCTTGATCGCGGCCAGCCGCGGATAGTTGTGACGGTACGCTGCCTTGATCCGACTTTGACCCTCATCCATGAGGAAGTTCACGTATGCACCGCCAGCCGAGAGTGGATGCAGGGCCGACCAGTAGTCTCGCACCCAGCTGGTGTGGGCCGGCATGTTTGCAGGATCTGCGTCGACCCCGGCGATGATGTGGACGAACTTGACGTCGCGATGACTGAAGGCGGTCGCGTCTGGCGCCACCTGGTGGACTGCTCCGTCCAACGGATAGAGATGCATCAGCGACATGAAGTTCGGAACCTTCGCGCCGTGCTCGGCGTGGACCGCAATCGCCTCGTCGGTGAGCTCACCGACAAAGTCGGCTTTCCAGTAATGGTGCAAGCCCGACGGCAGTAGTGCGTCGAACATCGAGTTGAGCGCGGGATAGGGCACCGGCCCCATCAGGTCGAGGGCGACGGTGCCGGCCTGCCGGATCGGCGCGACCGCCTGTTCTGCCTCTTCTGGCGGCCCTGTGAAGCAGGTGACGATGGCAAAGGTCGACGCCCCGTGCAAGGGCTCTGGAACGAATGGGGCCGGCGGCGCAACGTGGTAGGCAAAAAACGCACTCAGCGTCGTCGGCGCCTGCGCGATGAACTCGCGAAAGAACCGCAGGATGCTCGCGCTCTCTTCAACAGGAAAGAAGACCGGGCCACCGTACACCATGCCGCCGGGATGCAGTTGGAACGTGAACGAGGTGACGATACCGAAGTTGCCGCCACCGCCTCGGAGTGCCCAGAACAGATCCGCATTTTCCTCGGCACTGGCGGTGACGAGGCGACCGTCGGCGGTGACGACGTCGGCCTCGAGCATGTTGTCGCAGCATAGACCGTCGCGCCGGGTGAGGTGGCCGAAACCGCCGCCCAGGGTGAGGCCAGCCACACCGGTGGTGGAGAGCACCCCGCCAGGAGTGGCGAGGCCGAAGGCGTGGGCGGCGTGGTCGAGATCGGCCCACGTACAACCGCCCTCGACGACGGCGGTGCGCGCTGCAGGGTCGATCCGGATGCCTTTCATGCGGGAGAGATCGATGACGATGCCGTCGTCGCAGGTGGCAAAGCCTGTGACATTGTGACTTCCGCCGCGGACGGCGAGCGGCAACCGTTGCTTGCGCGCGAAATTGACACTGGCCATGACGTCGGCGACATCGACGCAGCTCGCGATCAGGCGGGGATGGCGGTCGATCATGGCGTTGTACACCCTGCGAGCTGTCTCATAGCCTTCGTCCCCGGGCTGAAGGAGTTCACCGCGGAGCTGTTCTCGAAAACTGGCAATCATCTCTTCGTCTATCGCTGGCGCGGTCGAAACAGACCCACTGTTTTTCTCGATGACGACCATGAACTATTCTCCTCAGCCGCCTGTCCGGGTTGTCGCCCGGACCGGCTGCGCGTCTGAATCTCGAAGGGTTACGACGCTGGCGTACCCTGATCGTTGGTCGGTTGCAGCCCTGGCTGATCCGCAGCCAACAGCGAGGCCGCCAGGATCACCACCGGCTCCTTGCCCGCATTCCGTGCCGTATGGACGACTCCTTCCTGCTCGAAAAGACTGTCACCGGCGTTCAACACGGTGTTGGTTCCGGCCGTGACCGTCTCCGGCGAGGTGGAGCCCGCGCGCGTCACAATCGCTTCCCCTTTCATGATCGGGAATTCGAGCGTGCCCGACTCGATCGTGACGACATAGGCCCCGGGATGAACGTGCACCGGAAAGGCCGCACCTGGCGCCAACGTAATCCGTTCGAGGGTGAGGACTTGCCCCAGCGCGCTGGCGGGCAGACCGTGACCGAGGGAGAGGTCGATGATCGGTGTGGAATCGGTTGCAGGTGTCCCACCGTGAGCGGCGAGTTGGCCGGCGCTGGTGGCGAGAAGGGCACAGACGGCGATCACAGCGAGGGTCAGGACGAACGTGCGGTTCTTCATGTCGATTTCTCCAGAATAGTGTCGAGCGACGGAGCGGGTAGCTATGTGAGGTTCCGATCAGTTGGTGCACCACTCCAGGCACCCAATCGGAAACGGCGTCGCTGGCCAGATTTCTCTCTTCGCCGTCTACATCACATTAGCGATGGACGGAGGCATTCACATGCGTTGAATTGCGCAATCGCACGCCGTTGCGCAATCACGTGGGGAGCGTCGTCTGCGTAGAACTGCGCATGTCGCCAGTGACGACGTTGCCGGGACCGCGACCGGCGGTCATGTGAGGTTGTGCTCGACAGCGTAGCGAGTGGCGGCCGCGCGCGAGGGAAGATCCAGCTTGGCGTAAACCGAACGCAAGTGCTGGCTCACGGTGCGTGGGCTGATGAAGAGGTGTTGCCCGACGACAGCATCGGTTAATCCCTCCGCCACCAATCGCAGCACTTCGACTTCGCGCCGCGTCAGGCCGCCGGCGAGGTTTCCGTCCTCCCGCGGTGTCAGCATCGCGACGCGCGCAGCCACCTCGGCAAGCGCCGGCCGGGCGTGCAAGGGTGTGCAGATCAGACGGACCTGTTCCAGCAGCCCGGCCGCTTCTTCTTCGAGACCGGACTTGCGGCGTGTGTCGCTCAGGATGATCAACGTCGACGCCCGCTCGAAAGGAGCGGCGCATGCGTCGGCGAGTTTGAGCGCTGTCGTCAGGTGCTCCTCGGCAAGGGCTTCGTCACCGCGTTCGAGAGCGAGACGACCCAGCAGGCGATGCGAGGCGAGGAGTGCGAGCGGCTGGCGTGGGGCAGAGGCGAGCGCAAGCGATTCGTCCGCGCATACCCGTGCCGCTACCATGTCCTCGGTTGCGACATGGTAGCGGGCCCAGGCGAGCTGTCTATCGGCGCGACCGAGGATGGCGCCACTCCAGGCGAGCCAGCGGTCTTGCGCCTCCAGCCAGTCGCGAGCGGTCTCGGTCTCGCCCACATCCAGGGACAGGTCGGATGCCAGTCGCTGGAGCAGGAGTGCGTTCTGCAGCATGCGTTCGCCGGGTGCGGTAGCGGGACCCGCGGTCAGGATCGACATAACCTGCGCCCACGCGAGATCCGGGTCCCCCTGATGTCGTGTGAGCGGTCCGAGCGTGGCCGTGATTTCCCGGCGCAGGTAGGAATTGCCCGGCGCCTGGCTATCGCCGACGATCTGATGGATTTCGTCCCATCCTCCTTCTACAAAGAGCCGAGCCAGCCGGGCGAGTCGCGGTGAAACGCCGGGCAGGAGCGCGCCACCGGCTTGGGTCAGCGCCGTCTCGGCCTCGTCGGCCAATCGCCGCCGTTGGGAGAGATCGGTGCTGAAATACGTCAACGCCACATCCCGCAGTTCGCCAAGGAGGGTGAACGCGATTGCCGCATGGTGATCGAGCGTGCCGTAGATCTCCCTGGCGCGGGCAAGGGCGCTCCGGGCATCATCTGGCCGGCCCAGCGAGGCGTACGCAATACCAAGTCCGTGATTCGTGTGACCGGCGGCACCCAGCAGCAGCCCGTTTTGACGCGGTGCGCTGGCGATCTGCACATTGAATGACTCCCCTATCGACGTCGCCTCGGCGAGACGTCCACCGGAGGCGAAAAACCAGGGCAAGCCGCCGCGCCGGTGGTGGACACCGGTTGCGGAGAGAAGTGTGATCGTGGGCTCCAGGTCTATCTCATTGATGAGTTCCTGCTTCGGCAAGGCATCGGCCAGCCACGCCCCGGTCATGCCGCCCGTCGTCATTTGTTCGGCGGGCAATGCTTCGAGTGCCTCTGTGGCCTCCTTCAACTCCGTTTGTCCGAGACCGAATTCGTCCGCGTAGCAGTGGAGGAGACCGCGCGACCACCGCGCTTCGATGGCCAAATATCGGTCTCCCGCTAGATTGGCCAGGCGTTCGGCGCCAATGAGGTCGATGACTCCCTGGGCAGGATCCGAGTAGCGACGTAGACGGGCACACCAGTAAAGCAGCTTCGCGCAGGTGCCCTCCTGACCGGCGCTCTCCGCCAGAACCTCCGCCGCTGTCGCCAACCGCTCGCGTGCCGTCAGCCAGGCGTAGGCACGCTGCGCCCGGTCACCGGCGAGGATCAGCCATTCGGGAGCCCGGGGATCACCCGCCTGCTGGTAGTGGTAGGCGATGGCGTCGGGATCGGGGTTCGGCCTCGCAGCCAGCGCCTCGGCGGCCAACCGATGCCAGATTCGGCGGCGCGGCGCGGCCACCCCCTCGTAGAGTGCCTCCCGGGTCAGGGCGTGAACGAAGCGGACATGCCGCCCGTCGCCCTCCGATTCCATGAGATGCCCGTCGATCGCCCGTTCGACAGTCGCCAGCAACGTCTCTTCATCCAATTCAGCGACGTCTCGCCAGAGATCGAGCGGTACCTCCTGGCCAATGACGGCGGCGATCGCGAGTGACTTTCGGATCTCCTCACCAAGCCGTCCAACGCGACCGTCGATGATCTGACGCAGCAACGGCGGCATCACGACATGGTCGAGCTCGCCCAGCATCCAAGCGCCGCACTCGGATCGAATGAGGTTGGCCTCTTGCAGCGCGCGCAGCAGTTCTGTCGTATAGAACGGGTTGCCCTCGGCATGTACATCGAGATAGCGTACTAGTCGCGCTTCATCGGTCGCGGTCAAAGGTATTTGCGCTGCCACGAGTTCGCGGATATCGCCGGGTTCGAGTGGGTGGAGATCGAGCCGGAGACCTTCAGCCTCCCGAACCAGTGCCGGGAGTTGTTGGTAGAAGGGATGGTGACGTGTCAGTTCATCTATCCGGTACGTGACGACAAGCAGGAGCCGGAGGTGAGCGATGCGGGTGGCGAGGTACCGCAGCAGCTCCAGGCTTGCCGGGTCAGACCAATGCATATCCTCAAGGACAACCAGCACCGGTCGCTTCGCGGCGAGGTTGGCGAGGAATACCCGCATCCCGGCAAACAGGGCGGCCTGATCGGTGATCGTGTCCTCCAGCTGACCGCTGGCGAAGGCGTCCGGCGGCGGTTCTTCCCCCGGCTGGTAGCCTGCGACGAGATTCAGCCATGGACCGTAGGGCGGCGTGTTGGTCAGATCGTAACAATGACCGGTCAGGACTATGGCGCCGCTCCCTCTCGCCTCACCGGAGAGCCCACGGGTGAGTGTCGTCTTGCCAATGCCTGCCTCACCGCCGAGGAGAACGAGGCCACCATGGCCATTCCTGGCGGTGACCAATTCTTCGCGCAGGAATACTTGCTCCCGGTCCCGACCAACGAGGAGTGGGGAGGCACCGCGTCGAGCGTCTGGTTGGTCGCTGGAATGATCCATGGTCGGACCTGCGCCGACATTCGTCGGATGATGAGCGAACAATTGATTCCATAGGTGTTTTCCGACCATTGTAAACGAAGTGACCTCCGGCAACGGCCTCAGGACCATAGCCGCATCTTCGACTGCCATCCCGACCAACTCGCGGAGAGTTTCCCCGGGATCGATCATCGTGGCACCGATCGTATCTCTTTCCACCTTTGCCTGTCCTTGGTACTGTGACGCCACGGAAACCACACGTGGCCGGATGGTCACGTCTTCGATCCAGGCGCGATGAGGGAGAACATGCATGCGGATTACTGATGTGCGACTACGCCAGGCAACAGGAACACTACCGTTCGAAGGCATCTTCTGGGAGGAACGCCTGATCCAGCCGGTGGATATCTATCCCGAGTTCCGCAACCGTGGACGTCTTGAGATGCAGCAGACGAATGACGTCGGTCTTCCCCTCTCGTCGGTCTTCATCGAGATCGAAACCGATGAGGGCATCACCGGTATCGGCGGCCCTACCAGCCTCGATGTCGCCTTCATTGTTTACCGGCAATTCCGCAACCTGCTCATCGGCGAGGACCCGCGCGCGAACGAGCGCCTGTGGGACATCATGTATCGCTTCGCCGTGCACGGGCGCAAGGGCGAGACGATGTTCGCCATCAGTGTGATCGACTGTGCCCTCTGGGACCTGCGTGGAAAATGGCTCAACGCACCGGTTTACCAGCTGCTGGGCGGTCCCGTGCGGACCGAGATCAACGCCTACGCCAGCGCGCTGGGGTACTCGATCGAACCGGAGAAGGCTGCCAGCCAGGCAAAGGCGTTCGCCGATGATGGCTATGTCGCGACCAAATGGTTCGTGCGGAATGGACCGACCGACGGGCCGGAAGGAATCCGCAAGAACATCGAGTTGGTGGAGACCCTGCGCTCGGCGGTTGGTCCCGATGTCGATATCATGATCGACGCCTGGATGAGCTGGGACGTTCCCTACACGATCAAGATGTCGAAACTGTTGCTCGACTACAATCCCCGCTGGCTTGAAGAGCCCGTCATGCCGGACAAGATCGATTCCTACGCCCAGATTCGCGCCCAGTCACTCGTGCCGATCTCTGGTGGCGAGCACGAATACACTCGCTGGGGCATCAAGCAGTTGCTGGACGCCGAGGCTGTCGATCTCCTGCAACCGGATATCTATTGGGCTGGCGGAATCACCGAGATGCAGAAGATCATCGCGCTCGCGTCCGCGTACGATATCCCGGTCATCCCCCACGGTCACTCGACCCCTGCCGGGATCCACATGACCGCCGCTCAACCGGTCACCCAAGTTCCGCTGATCGAATACCTCGTCAAGTGGAACGAGATCCATCAGCACTTTTGGAAAGACCCGATCAAACCGATCAATGGTGTGATCACTGTCCCGGACCGACCGGGCCTCGGCACTGAACTCGATCCCGCCAAGCTCGAGACCGATCGTTATCTGGACTTCAGCACGCTGTAGTCACCATCATCTCTCCAGGCGGACGTGGCATGCTCGCGTCCGCCTCTCGTACCCCCGATGGAACGGGTATCCCCATCGATCACATCAACGACGAGCACCTAAAGAAGATTCGTGCGGGCCACAAGGACGAACTTGTGGAACTCGCCGCAATGAGCGATGAGAATATCGATTTCTCGGATATTCCCGAGATGACCGATGCGGATTGGAAACATGCGGCGCGCGGTGCGTGGGTTCTATTTCCTGCCCACCGAGCAGCGGCGAGCGCTGCGCAAACAGATGATCGAAGACATCCGCTCGAACCGGGAGGACTCCGCGGGCGATAAGGGTGGATGAAGGGAAGGATGACATCGCGCTCAATGTCACGCTCTCGCTTGCATCCCTGGACGCTGGTGTCAGAGATCGGCGACGCGCTTCACAGGTAAACACTTGACGAACTTGGGTCCCTGATGTAACGTCATATTTATAACTACAGGAATGTAGCTATGCGCTTTGAATGGGATCTCCGAAAATCTCAGTCCAATCGGGCGAAGCACCACGTAAGTTTCGAGTTGGCGGAGTCCATTTTTCAGGACCCATTTTCCTTTGGCGTGCCTAACCGCATTGTTGACGGCGTGGAACGCTGGATGACCTTCGGATCCTTGTCCACCGGTGAAATTCTTGCTGTTGCGCATACGATACGCGAAATGAATGGGGAAGAGATCATTCGAATTATTTCCGCACGGAGGGCAACCCCACATGAACGCAAACGATTCGAACAAGGTACCTGATGACCATAGGGATGAGTTGGCAGAACTTGCCGCGATGAGCGATGAAGATATTGATCTCTCTGACATTCCCGAGATGACCGATGAGGAGTGGCAGGCTGCACTGAAACGCGGAGTTTATCGCCCCGTCAAGCAGCAGCTGACGATCCGGCTCGACGCCGATATCGTGGACTGGTTCAAGCGTACGCAGCCGAAATACCAGACCGCGATGAACGAGGTACTCCGCAAACACATGATCGAGCAGCGCCAGAAGGCTGGCTGACTCTCGCAGGCAGCGTGATGCCAGATATCATCCGGGTTGATGGTTAAAGACCGGTGACCAACAGGTCCGGGCGCTCCATCCTGCTTTCGATCGCGATGTGGCAGCCGAGTTCGCTCGATTCGAGCGTGGCATGCATCACATCCAGCACGTGATAGGCGAGATCTCCACTCGCCCGGTGCGCCCCGCCCTCGCGTATGGCACGCGCCATATCGGCTACACCCAGCCCTCGGGAATTCTCGGTGTACCCCTCGACGAGCGGAATATCCTCCCACGTTTTCTCCCCTGCCCGCAGCAACTGGACCGGGCCACCGAAGCCGTTCGGATCGGGGAGGCGAACCGATCCCTCCGAACCGTAGATCGTGAGCAGGCTGTGATCGGTATCGTAGGTATCGAACGACGTTGTCAGCGTCCCGATCACCCCACGTTCGAAGTCGAGCGTCGCCGCGATGTGGCTCGGCGTGTTGACCGTGATCGTCTCGCCATTGCGCGGTTCACTCGTGATGGTTCGCGTTGGGCGCGTGGCACGTGCGGTCGAGCTCACGCGAGCGATCGGACCGAGCAACATCACGAGCGCCGTGACGTAATAGGGACCCATGTCCAACATCGGCCCGGCCCCCGGCTGGTAGTAGAACGCCGGATTGGGGTGCCAGGATTCGTGACCGCTGCTCAACATCGCCCCGGACGCCGCCACCGGCACGCCGATCGCGCCCGCGTCGAGCAAGGTGCGCACCGTCTGCAAGCCAGCGCCGAGGAACGTATCCGGGGCGCCGCCGACGCGAAGGCCGTGTTCCGATGCCTCCTGCAGAAGAGACCGGCCCTCTTCACGCGTTCCGGTCATCGGCTTCTCGTTGTAGACCGATTTTCCTGCCGCGATGGAAGCCAGTGCAACCTCCGCGTGGGCGGCGGGAATCGTCAGGTTGAGCACGATTTCCACGTCCTTGTGGGCCAGCAGTTCGCTTACGGTCAGCGCCTGGACGCCGTACTGTTCCGCCCGGGCGGCGGCGGCGGCAGGCATGATATCGGCAACGGCGACCACGCGCGTATTGGCGAACCTCGTGGTGAGATTGTCGAGATAGATCTGCGAGATCACACCTGCCCCGATAAGACCGATTCCAACCGGTTGCGCCGACGTCGAATGCTGATCCATGCCGATCTATCCTCTTCTCATGCTGTGCGTGACGTCCATGGTGCTGATCCGTTCACAATGCCAATCGCAACGGTTGCCGTCAACACCGACGCATGCTGCGATCACTGCCTGCGCGGTCGAGAGATTGAGACGAACGCTTAGGATTCGAACTGCTCCGCTCGCAGCGACGGTCGATCGAATGTGCTTTCGACACCGATCCGTGTGCCCTCACGCGCCGAATCCAGGAAGGCATGCATCGTGTCGAGGACGTGATACGCCATCTCTCCACTTGCTCGCGGAGTACCACCGGAACGAAGCGCCCGCGCGAAGTCGGAGATGCCGAGTCCTCTGGAGTCGACGGTGAAATCGAACGGGATCGGCAACTCTTCCCATTCCTTTTCACCGGCGCGCAACAATCTCACCGGGCCGCCGAAAGTGTTGGGATCGGGAAGCCGCAGAGTGCCTTCCGTTCCATAGATCGTCAGGTGGGAACCATCGGTCTCGTAGACATCGAACGACGCGGTCATCGTGCCGATCACTCCGTTCTCGAAACCGATCGCGGCGGCGATATAGGTCGGCGTGTTGACCGGAATCTTGTCGCCTTCCTTCGGTCCACTGCCGACGGTCCGCTCCGGGAAGCTTGCTTTGGCAAGCGATGCGACGGTGCTGAACGGTCCGAGGATGCTCGCCATGGCCGTGATGTAATACACGCCCACATCGAACAGCGGGCCGGCGCCCGGCTGAAAGAAAAAGTATGGGTTTGGATGCCACGCTTCCATCCCGCGGCTGAGCAAGTGACCGTCGACGCCGATGGGATCGCCGATCAGGCCCTCATCCAGCGCCTTGCGTGCCGTCTGCAATCCCCCGCCGAGGAACGTGTCCGGGGCAGCTCCCACCAGGACACCCTTCGCCCTGGCGTCTTTCAGCAGGTTCATTCCATCTGCCCGTTCGGTCGCCAGCGGCTTCTCGTTGTAGGCGGATTTCCCGGCGGCAATCGCGCGCGACGCGATCTCGGCATGGGCAGCCGGGATCGTCAGGTTGAGGACGATCTCGATCTCGGGATGAGCGATCAGCTCGTCCACCGACAACGCCTGGACGCCGAACTCCTCGGCCCGGGCGGTGGCGGCTTCGGTCACGATGTCGGCAATTCCGACCACGCGTGTGTTCTGGAATACCTCGTTCAGGTTCTTGAGATAGATTTTCGAAATGACACCCGCTCCGACAATACCGATGCCGACCTTGTTGGACGATCGATCGCTCATGAGTCCCGCTTTCTGGTTGCAAATCATGACCCGCAGGCGAGTCATGATCGTATGCGATATCCCTGATGGGAACGCTCCCATGCATGATGTTTTGCTGGCATGATGCACGCTCACACCACCGATGGCAAGGCCGATAAGCCTGTTGTGATGGTTGCGGGGTGGTGCCCCTGCCGGTCCGGGTGTACCGTGTGTTGCGTCGATACGTTCTCGTACAGCAAGGAGATGACCGGGTGACTGTGAAACTGATTCATGTAGGCCTTGGTGGCTGGGGTGGCGATTGGGAACTCAATGCGATCCCACCCGTCAAGGAGGTCGAACGCGTCGCCGTGGTCGATGCGCACGAACCGACACTTCGCAAGGTCCAGAAACTTCACGGACTTCCGGATGCCATGTGCTTCACCTCGCTCGCCGATGCCATTGCGAGCGTCGAATCGGATGCGGTCCTCGTGACCGCGCCGATGTTCGCCCACGTTCCCGTCTCGCTCGAAGCCCTCGATGCTGGCAAGCACGTGCTGGTTGAGAAGCCCTTTGCCGGAACCGTCGCGGAGGCGAAGACGGCGGTCGATCGTGCCGGGGAACTCGGGCTGATTCTTCAGGTCAGCCAGAATTACCGTTTCTATCCGGCTCCACGAGAAGCCGAGAAGCTGTTGGCAGCAGGGGTAATCGGCGAACCCTCGGTGATCGAGATCGATTTCCGGAAGTGGGCGAATGACGCCCCAGTCGAGGGACACCGCCATTACGGGATCGAGCATCCCCTGATCTTCGACATGTCCATCCATCACTTCGACCTGATTCGCAAGATCACCGGTCAGGATGCGGTGAAGGTCTACACAAGGGTGCTGACCCCATCGTGGAGTAACTTCAAGGAAGAAGCCGCAGCGGCGATTACCATCGAGCTGGAGAACGGACTCATCGTCAGCTATCGCGGAAGCTGGATCAGTTCGGGCGAACCAACGAAGTGGGGCGGCGACTGGTCGATCCAGGGTAACCTCGGTGAAATACGCTTCTCGACCCGCGAGGGTGGCACCTCGGGAGCTGCAGGTGACGTGCTGATGCTGTGCGAGCGTGGCGGCCGCCCGGAGCCGGTCGCGCTCGAGAAGATGGATCTCTGGGGTCGTTCTGCGGGACTCGCTGCCTTCGCGAACGCCATCAACGGCGGTCCAACCCCGGAAACCATCGGCCGTGCGAATCTCGGGAGCGTTGCCCTGATGGAGGCCGCCGCGAAGTCGTCCCTTTCAGGGCAGGTCGAGGACGTCATCATTCCGTAGGCATTGATTCGTCTTGCCACATTCGCAGGTGGGAGGAAATCGCTCCTCCCACCTGTCCTGCTCCTGCGACTTTCGCTCAACGCCTGTGGTATCCCGGCTCAGGTTTCTGTGGGATGGCCGTGGAGTTGTGCCAAGGTGTCGATCGAACTGGATCGGCGAAGAAGGGATTGAACCGCAAGTGCGATGGACGCAGCATTTTTCGGCAGCGGACCGAAGCATGGTTCCATATCCTTCGAAGTGACAGGGGATCCCGCATACGCCGGAAGGTGTCGTCTCGTTGTTCGTGAACCTGCTAGTGGTTTAGGCAATAGTCGATTGATTGAGGATGCTACATATCTTCCCTTCCATCTTCGAGATGCAGGCATTCGTTCACCAGGTCAGATTGCAAACGGAACGTAAATGCCGGCCCATGTCCTGACAGCTTGTCGGCTGCATGTACGGCGAATCATCGTCGGCCAACCGCTGTAGCCAGCGCCAGACAAGCAGGAACCTGCCGACTGTCCGGCAGATCCAAAAAAATGATCTGGGTTGCCATCGAGAAGCGCAGTGCTCGCCGCTTCCTGCTCATTCGCTCAGACCTCCGCAGGCATCCGTTTCACGATCAGGGGGATCAGGATCGGGTCATCAGGAAATCCCATGAACGTGATGGGATCGGGATCACGTCGATGACCGAACGCATGGGCAACGACGCAGTCGGACAGGATGTACCCGAAGCATGGTGTCCTGGGTTCGTGGCTGGGTATCTTGGCGGATCGGATGAGTTCGACAAGGCGATAGCGTCGTGGGCAACCTCGTATGCGGATCAGGTCATGCGGGATTTCGATGCACTCGGTGCTGCCGTGAAATCAGGACGGTTGGCAGTTGAGACCGGCGTCTGATCCCTCAGATCTTCCTGCCAGTGATTCGTGACAGATCGCAATTGCTTGTTCGCGACATCCATGCGCGTCGTGTCTGCCACGCTTCGCCAACGCTCATCTTCGCGACGGTGCTGGCGCTGCTCGTCGCGAACTCGTCCCTGTTCTCGTCGTATGAAGACGCGCTCGAATTTCACATCACCGGCCTCTTCGTCGAGCACTGGATCAACGATGGCCTGATGGCGATCTTCTTTCTTCTAGTTGGCCTGGAGATCAAGCGCGTTTGCCATTACGGAATCGGCCTCTTGCTACTCGAGGGCAGGCGCCGGCTGCGGCTCTGGCGACGTCCGCTCCGAGCGTTCGATCTGAATCGGTGGACACGGCATCGATCCATACGTGCAAAAGACGCAGCAATCGCCGGCAGCGGGCTGAAGCCTGGCCCCGCAGCCTTCGCACCGGTAGATGATCCGGCAGGCGTCGGAAGGCATCGTCTCGTTTTTCGCGAACCCGCAAGCGGGACAGGTGATCATCGATTGGGTAAGGATGATGCTCATCGGTGCGCCCCTCCTTGTGTCATTGCGTTACCGGCAATCATCGTTGTTGGACTGTTACAGCCAGCGCCGCAGAAGCAGGAATCCACCAACCGCCAACCCAATCCAGATCGCGATGATGATCGCCGTCGCAATCCGGTTGAGTGGCATTGGTTTTCCATCCCGAAGCGCGTTGCTCGCCGCTTCCTGCGCTTCTCCCCAGACCTCCGCGGGCATTAACCTGATGGCAAGGGCGACGCCCAAGGGAATCAGGATGAGATCATCGAGATACCCAATAATGGGGATCGGATCGGGGATCAGGTCGATCGGGCTGAACGCATACCCAACGACACAGGCGGCCACGATACGTGCGGATCGGGGCGTTCGGGGATCGCGGTAGGCAATGGACAGCGCGTAGACGAGTCCCTTGAGTCGCCTTGCACTGCGTTTCCATGTTTCGAACATTCCATTCTCCTCATCTGCCAAGTCTGAGTCACATCATACGGGTGACAGCATCCGAATACCAAAGGCCTGACATGCCTATGAGTCCGACATGACACGGACCAGGGAAGGTTCCAATGAAGGAAAGATCTTCATTGGATCGTCCCTTGCAGCTCGGTTTTCCCGGAAACGGCATGCGATCACAATCGTACGCACGTCCTTGTTCGCGAGATCAGGTTCTTATAAATAGGAGATCGGCTTCTGGGACCGATCGTCAACCGGTGGGTAGACTGGTGAGGTGAGGTGAGGCGTTTTTATGTGGTGCTTCTCACAAGCGAAGACGCGCATTCAGGTGCCTCCTCGATCGATCGGCTGTGATTCGCGAAAGCCTGCCATGCTCTCTCGCTTCTTCAAAAGTGAACCCGCGTCCGGCATCCTGCTCGTCGTCGCGACGGTGCTGGCGCTGCTCGTCGCGAACTCGTCCCTGTTCTCTCTCTATGAAGACACCCTCTATCTCCACATCGCTGGCCTCTCCGTCGAGCACTGGATCAACGATGGCCTGATGGCGATCTTCTTTCTTCTCGTTGGCCTGGAGATCAAGCGCGAGATGATCGGCGGCGAACTCTCCACGTGGGGAAGTCGCGTCCTGCCCGGCGTAGCGGCGGCTGGTGGGATGGCCCTGCCCGCCCTCATCTTTCTCGCCATCACGCACGGCCGCGACGGCATCACCGATGGCTGGGCAATTCCCACGGCGACTGATATCGCCTTCGCGCTCGGCATCCTCTCGTTGCTCGGATCGCGCGTTCCAGGTTCCCTCAAGATCCTGTTGACAAGTATCGCCATCCTCGACGACCTCGGCGCGATTACGATCATCGCCTTCTTCTATACCAGCAACCTCGATCTTCCGTATCTCGGTTTGGCGGCCATCTGCGTCGTGGTGCTGTTCGCGCTCAATCGGACCGGCGTGACCCGCCTCCTGCCCTATCTTCTGGTTGGCGTCGTGCTCTGGCTCTGCGTCTATCGATCCGGTATCCATGCGACATTGGCGGGCGTCGTGGTCGCGATGATGATTCCGGCACGTACACCGGGAGAGGCAGGCGAGCCGCCGCTGCGTCGTCTGGAACACGCGATCGATCCGTGAGTGAGCCTGGCGATTGTTCCCATCTTTGCCTTCGCGAATGCGGGTGTGCATTTCGGCGGGCTCGGCCGGGCAGACGTTCTTGGACCGCTCCCGATCGGGATCGCACTCGGTCTGTTCCTGGGCAAGCAGATCGGGGTCTTCGGAGTCATCTGGACCGCCGTGCGGCTGGGACTCGCTCCGCAACCAGCCGGTGCAAGGTGGACCGAGGTCTACGGGATGGCAGCACTGTGCGGAATCGGCTTCACGATGAGCCTCTTTATCGGTGGCCTGGCGTTCTCGGGCTCGAATCATCTCATGGGCGCAACCCGAATTGGGGTGCTGGGCGGCTCGTTGCTTTCGGCGATTCTGGGAACCGTTATCCTGCGGCGCATGCTGCCGGAAAGGTAGGGGGCGTCACCGGTCCGAACGAAGGGCAACGGCGGATCATTCCGGAACGCTGCGCAGACCACGCAATGACACACGCAATCAGCGAAGGCGTGGATCCGGCCGCCCAGTGGAGAGCCTGCTATGATGGAGTCAACCTTCGTTGGCAACTCATTGGAGTCGGCGGTGAACGCTCGAGTGGCGCACCACCGGACGGAAGCCCGCCATGAACATTCCAGAACCTTCGCCGCCCGAGTTCCGCCGGTTGCTGCGGCAACACCGGCTGGCCGCAGGGTTGACGCAAGAGGGATTGGCCGAGCGGTCGGGGCTAAGCGTTCGCGGCCTCAGCGATCTTGAGCGCGGCGCCCGCGCCGTTCCTCGCAACGACACCCTCGAGTTGCTCGCTGTCGCGCTCGGGCTGGTGGGCTCGGACCGCTTTGCATTCGAGGCAGCGGCTCGCCAGCGCCTCGTGGCGACCATTTCCCGTGTCTCCCGGAGACCTGGTCGACCACCGCTGCCGCTCACGTCGCTGGTCGGCCGCGAGCGAGAGATCACGGCCATGCTCGAACTCCTCCGGCGGGATGGGGTGCGGCTAGTCACGCTGACCGGGCCCGGCGGAGCCGGCAAGACCCGCCTCGCCCTGCGGATGGCGGAAGAGCTCGCCGACGACTTCGCTGGAAGCGTCTGGTTCGTCGATCTCGCCTCGCTGGCGGACCCGGCGCTGGTGCCAACGGCGATTGCAGGAGTCTTGGGGATCCGGGAAACCAACGGGCGGCCGCTCACCGATCGCCTGCAAGCCTTCCTGCAGAAGCGACACCTCCTTCTCATCTTGGACAACTTCGAGCGGGTGACGGTTGCTGCGCCGTTGATAGCAGCACTGCTCTCGTCTTGTCCGGGCCTGCACGTGCTGGTCACAAGTCGCGTCTCCCTGCACCTGTCCGGAGAGCATCAGTTCCCGGTTCCGCCGCTCATCCTCCCTGATTCTGGACACCCTTACGCTTTCGCCGAGGTGGCGGGGACGGAGGCGGTGCGGCTCTTCGTGATGCGGGCGAATGCGATCAAGCCGAATTTTGAGCTCACGGAGGATAATGTGGCGGCCGTCGCGGAGGTCTGCCGGCGTCTCGATGGCCTGCCGCTCGGGATCGAGCTGGCGGCGGCGCGAGTCCGGCATCTCTCTCCGTCTGCGCTGCTCATCCGCCTGGAGCGCCGTCTGGAGCTGCTGACAGGTGGCGTGCGGGATCAACCAGCGCGGCTGCAATCGATGCGCGAGACCATCGCCTGGTCATACGATCTGCTGCCTGCGACCGAACAACGCCTCTTTCGGCACATGGCGGTTTTCGTCGGTGGCTTCACCCTCGAAGCGGTCGCCGACGTATGTGAGAAGCGAGAACGCGAGAGCGAGGAACGACACCCCGAGGAAGGGGTCGCGTCTGCCCCGTCGCTCCCGGCCGTGCAGCATTCGGTCCTTGACGGTATCGCCTCGCTGATCGACAAGAGCTTGCTCAAGCCAGAGGAGGGGCAGTCAACCGCTGAGCCGCGCTTTGGCATATTGGAGACGATCCGCGAATATGGCCTGGAACAACTGGAGGATAGTGGCGAGGCGGCGGCGGTTCGCGAGCGACACGCCGCCTGGTGTCTCGGGCTGGTGGAGACGGCGGAGGCGGAGCGGACCGGTCTTATCCCTTCGAGCAACACTGATCCGCTCGGTCCGGAACAGGATAATCTGCGCGCCGCGCTCAACTGGCTGCGAGACCATGGCAGGGCGAATTGGGGATTGCGGCTAGCCAGCGCGCTTTGGCCGCTCTGGTTGGATCGCAGTCAACTGATCGAGGGACGGGACATTCTCACAGCCATGCTGTCATTGCCGGGCGCATCAGCCGACAAACCTGTCTGGGCCAAGGCCATGTGTGTCACGGGTGCCCTAGTGCAAGCCCTGGGTGATCACGATCGGGCGGCAGAACTGAGCAAGCAGGCGCTGGCAATCTTCCAGCACCTGGGAGACCCGCGTGGCGAGGCTTTCGCGCTCAACACACTTGGTCTGGACGCGATGTCTCAAGGCAATTATGCGGAAAGTGAGAACCTTCTGCAGGAAAGTCTGGCTCGCTTCCGGATGGTCGGTGATTCGCGCGCCGGAGCGTGGGCCTTGCGTCATTTGTCCAGTCTCGCCTATCGCCACGGCAACGTGGGACGAGCCGCGATATTGGCAAATGAAGGGCTGACGGTCGTGCAGCAGACAGCCAACCGGTTTGATACTGCCCGGCTTCTGCTCAATGTCAGTCTCATGGCCATAGTTCAGTTAGATCTGGCACGAGCGGAGACATTGAGCCAGAGGGCCCTCACCCTGTTTCGCGAGGAAGGAGATCGATGGGGAGAAGCGTACGCACTTATTCGACTTGGTCAAGTGGCACGCGCACGTAGTGACTTGGTCCAAGCGGCAACCTATATGGACGAGAGCCTCACACGTCTTCGGGATGTCGGAGATCTTGAAGGAACGGCGGTAGTGCTTGTTCTCCTCGGCTGGATCAAGCGAGCACAAGGCGCGCAAGTGACCGCCACAAGACATTTCGCGGAGGGATTGGCCCTCTGTCGCGAACGTCACCATCCTTCCGGCGTCGCGTCGGCATTGTTGGGTGAGGTCGCCTTGGCACTTGATCGGAGCGATCCTCACGCGGCAGGCGTGGCGTGGGAGGAAAGTCTACGCATCGCCACCAAGCTGGATGATCGCCTGATCATCGCGATGGCCCTTGAATGGTCGTCCCATTTCACCACTCCCGGCACCGCCAGGATGACCGCTCGTGTCCTTGGGGCGGCGTCCACACTGCGTGACGGGCTCGGGATTCCGCTTGGGGCGCCAATGCTGGCAGAGCACGAGCAGATCATGCAAGGACTCCAGGATCAGCTTGGCGAGCAATCGTATGACGCTACGGTCAAAGAGGGCCGAAGTTTGCCGCTTGACGAGGCAATTGCCTTGAGCGCCGATCTTGTCGGTTCCACTGCGTCAATGTCAAATCCGGTCGCACCGATATATGCAACATCACCGAGCCTGGGATTGATCCCGGACCGTCAATTGACGCCGCGTGAGTTGGAGGTCCTCCGACTCCTCGCCGAGGGCCGCTCCGACCGCGACATCGCCGGGGCGCTCTCGATCAGCCCCCGCACAGTCGGTGGACACGTGACCCACCTGCTGGCCAAGCTCGGTGTCGAGACTCGCACGGCCGCCGTCGCCCACGCGCTGCGCAACGGGCTCGCCTGAGCCGGCGCCTGGCGAAACCGGGTAATCCTACCCGGTCTGCCCCACCCCATAACCGACCAAAAACCGCGTAATCCTCACGATGTGCGCCACCTCATGGGACGGCATGATGGCGGCACGGTGCGGGGTGCGTTGCACGGCAACCAGGGAGAGCCTGGCCCGGTCGCCCACGGACACTGATTCGCGAAGGAGCATCATGCGAAAGAGCATTGCCACGATCTCGTAGCTCATCATGCTGATCGGCGGAGTCGCCGGCGATCGGAGGAAGGAGGAGGTTCATCATGTGCGACGGCTATATTATCCCGCTTCCAGGTGGCGATACGGTTTGCATCCCGATGTATGTGGCCGTGATCCACTGGCCACCAGAGGACCCGGATCCCTGGCCGTGGCGCGATCTGCTCTAGGACGTTGCCACGCTTGTGACCATGAACCGCCACGGCTGTTACGATGCGGTCCGCGAGGGTCACGCGAACTCCCCTAAGGGGGTGAAAAGGAAGTGTGATGGGTGGTCCAGACATCAACGCACGCATTGTCATACCTCAGCAAGAGCCGGAAGGGCAGGAGACGCTTAGGAAGCTTGTAGCCAGCGATCCTCATTATGCTCGTGATCCTCGCACTCGCGCCGAAGCGTATATCAAGGACAAGTTGGTCGAGGGCTTTGGCGATCCTGTTACTCCAGGTGACGCGGGATTGATTGGATCAGGTGATCGCTATTTTCGGGACTTCGCCAACGCGTCCATCTACACCGACCTGAGTGGAAAACTCGATACCTTTGTGCTTTGGGGAGGCGCCAGAGAGAGATATCGCGAGTTGGGCGGCACTGGCAGCTGGCTTGGATGGCCCACGGCAAACGAGGCGAACTTTGTAGAAGACGGTAAAGTCAACACGTTCGAGCACGGCGCAATCTACTGGTGGCCAGACACCGGGCCGATCGATCTGGGCACTGTGTCAGTCCGGTATCGTGGTATCTACTGCTTTTCCGAGTCTGATTGGGATCAAGGCTCACCAGATGACGAGCAACAAGTCATTCTTGGAATGGTTCCCGCTGTCCCTGGCCTGGAATCCACCTTCAAGAGCCAAGTCTATACAAACGTCGATAGCGGAGACTCACGTCCCGACAATGTGGAGATCTACCGGGGACTTCCCTACGGTTTAGCTATCTCAACCACCTTGCTCGAGATCGATTTTGGAGGCTCTGACGTGTATCTCGACAAGGTCAAAGATGGCGTTCAGGCCGCGGGACACACCGGTGCGGGTATAGCGGCTGCATTCCCGCCAGGAGGGCCGGTTGTCGCAATTGTTCTTGAGGCCCTGTTGAAGGCATTCGGCAACGACCTTGCCACTGCGATCAATCAACTCCTGGGCTTCGGAGATGATGTCATTGGTACACAGGGCCTCTTCCTGTCCGGCAAGGACATGGTCACCCTGTGCCGAGCCCCAAGAGCTAATTTCTGGGGAATCGAATGGCAACGGGACACGCCGTTGATTGTGGGCCAAGGGGTCAACACAAAAGCGTACTTCGACGTCATCGGAGTTTAGGCACAGTGAATCGGCCTCTGGAAACCGGAACGCCGCCATAGCCAGTCAAAACCGGCTGAGTACCAAGGCGTGCATGCCTGAAACACATCCTCGAACAACACGTCTCATCGGAAATCTGTTTACCCATGCACAACCAGGAGTATCTCCATGGCTACACCTTTTGGTGATCGTTCGGTGTCTCGTCGTACCGCAGTCGCAGGTCTTGGAGCCAGCGGGCTCGCGCTGGCAGCTTCACGACTTGGGGCGTCCGCTCAGGACGTCTCTTCCAATAAGACGGCGAGCCATCCGATCGTTGGTGTCTGGATGGTTGCAACCCCGAGTGGCCCATCGCTGGCAGTTTTCTCTGCTGACGGGATCAATATTCAAGGAGTGCCGACCACTCAGCCCGGACCGCAGGGTGTCGAATTCCTGAGCGCCCAGGTCGGAACGTGGGAACCCGATGGAGACCGGCGCGTTCACTTCACCGGAGTTCAGCTCCACACCGATGCGAATGGAGCCTTCATCGGTACCGTCACGATTGATGGCCATCCGCGCGTGAGCGAAGACGGTCAAACCTTCATCGACGACGCGCCGGAGACCACGGTGACAATCCGAGATGCGGGAAACAATGTCGTCAATGTCATTCGCGGTGCAAGTCACCCCGCGACGGGGGTGCGAATGGGGGTGGGATCACCCGGCTTCCCGGAAGGTACCCCTGCCGCTACACCAGCGCCATAACCAGTAACACATCAAGGAGAAAGGAACCCACGATGAAAACGCAGCAACCGTCCCATGCAGTTTCGCGTCGCACGACCCTCGCCGCCCTCGCAGGGGGAGGTCTCGGATTGGCTCTGGCGACCGGCAGCCGGGCCGCATCTGCCCAGGATGGCGGGATGGTCGACCACCCAATGGTCGGAGTGTGGCTGGCCATCACCCCGGACGGCCCAGCTCCTGCCTTCTTCATGGCCGATGGTTCCTTCATCGGATCGTCGGCCCCCGTGAACTTTGGGCCCGATGGCGCGCTCACGTTCGTGAGCTCCCAGAATGGGACGTGGGAACCTGACCCCAACAACGAGCGCGGCATCCACTTCACCACCGTCCAATCGACGCGCGATGCGACCGGTGCAATGACTGGCACGATCACGGTGAACGGCTACCCGGTGGCCAGCGAGGACGGGCAGAGCTTCTACGACGACGGTACCCGCGTGCGCATCACGATTCGCGACGCGTCGGACACGGTGACGATGGTGCTGGGCGAGGATGGTTCACTACCGCCAGTCTTTGGCAACCGGATGGCGCCCGGCGCGCCCGGCTTCCAGGAAGGCACGCCGGCAGCCGGGACGCCGGTGGCCGCCAGTGCTCCGGCCGAGTCCTAGTCGAGTTTCCGGACCGAACTGGCCCGGCGAGACTCATCACGTCGCTTACGTCATACCAACACGGAAACAGGAGCATTCGCCATGACTACGACGCAGCAAAATCCATCCGTCTCCCGCCGCACCACGCTCGCCGCCCTCGTCGGGGGCGATATGATGGCAGGGCCCTGAACCGTCTGGCGATTATCCGGTTGGCACAGGAAGCCGGGTTCTCGATCGCTGAGATCGGGACACTCCTGAGCGGGTTTCCCGGGGAAACGTCACCGGCGGAACGGTGGCAGGAACTGGCGCGACGCAAGCTGCCGGATGTCGATGCCCTGATCGGGCACTTGCAGGTGGTTCGCCAGGTGCTGGAATGGAAGAGAGTCTCAATTGCAACTTTCTCACCCGCGACGCTTGTGCCGAGCTTTGCAGGATGGCACGCCAGATCGAATCCTGGCCGAGCGACGATCGTGAGAAAGTACGTAGTGAGCGGTGAGCGTGGACGGATCAGGGTGTTTCGCCTGAAGCGATTGGCACGCACGGTGTTCACCGTGCGTACGTCGTCGGTGTCGACGTGTCGAGTTGTCGAATCACGTAGTCGAGGGAGAGATAACTCTTGCTGCTACTGACGGAATCAGTCATCACCTGCCCCCAGTGCGGTGCGCAATGGATCGAACATCTGCCTCACGATACCTGTCAGTTCTTTTATAAATGCACCGGCTGTGGAACGACGCTTCGCCCTCGGCTGATAACTGCTGTGTGTTTTGCTCGTACGGGCGGACTCCATGTCCGCTCAATGGGTTGGGGGCGACACGGGATTGACCCCTGCGTCGGGTGAACGGCACGCAGGCAGACTTCCATGACGACGGAATCCACGAAGACGGCTGCCCAACTACCGCGCAAAGGAAAGGGCCCAACCTCGACGCGAAACCTCGAATATGCCAAAATGCTTGTAGAAGAGGCTGTGTTCGGGCAATCATTACGTCATGGTATTGAGAAAATGAGAGCAATGCGAGAACACGAACAGCATCGGGTTGGTATTCGCTACTTGGAAGCTGCGACGGCGCTCTTGCAGCGAGTTCGCAGAGCTCACCCCACCAAAGGGTTGTACGAAGCCGCCGACCTGCAATGGTGGTGGCGCACCCCGCGCTCGACCGACAGTCTCGGTCAGCTCTTCTGGTTCGATCACCTCGGTCGCCCAGAAGCTGCCGTGATCGCAACCGCCTGGGGCGACCAGATGGCTCTCACCCCGATCGTCATGCCCGACGCAACTTCCGACTGGGTTGCACATGTCATCGAGCGCGGGCTTGCACACGCCAGTGAGTCCGGGTTTGGAGCTATCGACCTCGAACTTGAGGTCGACCGTGCCGATGACGTTCTGCGTGAGGTGTTGGTCGGCCATGGCTTCGCGATCAAGGAAGATGGCTTGGTCGAGACGTGGCTGGCTGCAGACGCTCGACCAGAGATCAGCTCGCTGCACGAGGGCTATCGGTTGTCCAGTCGCCTCGACACGATGCTGCGTCCGCATCACATGATAAACCGGAGCGGACCCGACGTAGCGCAGCGTCTTCTCCAAACATCGCTGTACCGCCCAGAACTCGATCTGCTCATGCTCGACCGCGACGACAACTACGTAGCGCACGGTCTGTTCTGGTACGACCCCGAGACCGCCACGGGTCTCGTCGAACCCATGCGCACCGAAGACGATCACCAGAGACGAGGACTTGCCCGCCACGTACTCACCACCGGTATCGACCTTCTCGTCGATGCCGGCGCAGAGCGCATCAAGATTTGCTTCGAACCGGACAACCCAGCATCCAGGGGACTCTACCTCAGCGTCGGCTTTGAACCCGTCAAGCAGACCGACGTCCTCTCTCGCCGAACGAGCGCCTGAGTTGCGTTAAATCGTTCTCGTCCGGACGTTGCCCCCCCACAGCCACAGCCACAGCCACCGCCACCGCTCCCGCCGTCTCCGCTGGGTTAAAACGGTCACGCACCCACAGATCCGCTGACGTGCGGATGATGCACCACACGGAGCGTCGCCAACGCCGCGAGGAGGGAAAAGGCGGCCATGCCGACCAGAATCGGGGTATAGCTGCCGAGAACACCGTAGGCTATGCCGGCACTGACCGGGGCAAGTGCGCCCGCTCCGGTCAGGAACAGGGCAAGCGTCCCGTTGATCGCTCCGAAATGGGTCGACCCGTACAGATCTGCCACAAGTTGCGCCCGCATCAGGGTGACGACTCCGCGTCCTGCCCCCAAAAGCAACACTGCAGCCACGATCCCGGTGTGGCTCTGCCAAAAAATTAGAATGCCAAGCGCGACTGCCTGAAGTGCGAACACCAGCGCGGTCAAGGTAATGGCAGACATACGCGCGCCGAACGCCGTGGACAGGATTCTCGAAACCACTTGGGCCGCACCGATCAAGCCCACGACCGCTGCCGCATAGGCCGGGTCGTCCCCACGACCTGTCAGATACGGGATCAGGATGATGCTCACCGCAATGGTTGCGAATGTCTGCAGAAAGAACGCGCCCGTCAGCCACCAGAACGACGGCTCGCGCATGACGCTTGCCGGTGGCAGATTTCGATCCGGGATGATCCGTTCGGCTCGCGTTTCCGTACCCGCGTCGGTCAGCCCGTCGACTCGCAGGTTCAAGTCCTCTGGCGAGCGCCGGAGAACGAATGCGTGGAGCGGCACGGTGGTGAGCGCCAGGAGCGCAGTCAGGATCAGCAGCGCCTCGCGCCATCCGCGGGACGCCACAAGCTCGCCCGAGAGTGGCAGGAAGATCGTACTCGCAAATCCGGCCGCGATCGTGACCACCAGAAACGCACGCGCTCGTCCTCGATCGAACCAGCGGGCGAGCGTTGCGAACGCCGGTTCGTAGAGGGTCGCGGACATCGAGACCCCGATTCCCACCCAGATGACGTAGAAGGCTGGCACCGTTTCGACGCGTGACCAGCCGACCATGGAGATCGCTCCCACGATCGAACCGCATGTCATCAGCGCGCGTGGCCCATGACGATCCAGCCACCTGCCCACCAGCGGCGCGCATATTCCGGACACCAGGAGGGCGAGCGAGAAGGCACCCGTGATCGTCGCCAGCGACCATCCCAGTTCCGCCTGCATCGGAACCAGAAAGACGGAAAATCCGTAATACAGGATTCCCCAGGAGACGGTCTCGGTGACTGCCAGCGATGCCGCGATCCACCAGCCGTAGTACTGGCGGGGGCGTTCCTGTCGCCTGCCTGTCACCTGCCTGTCACCTGTCGTTGGCTCGGGTCATGGCAGGGCCGCCACCGCCACCCACGTGGCGGCCACGCTACGGCTATCGACCACTTGACCGCAGGATGGGATGTCCCCCCTGGATCGTTCGCGACTACTCATGCTCCTGCCCACGATGGTCGTGCCCATCCGCACCGCCCGCACCGCTTGGGATGTCGTCGAACACTGACGGGTCGGGAAGCGTCCCATCCAGGAGATCCCAGTAACGATCGGTGATCTCCGCGCTGTATTTGTTCGGGACGAAGTTGCGGTAAGCCATTGTCTGCAATCCCAGGTGCATCAGTTCTCGTCCATATGGAAGATGGTGCAGGATATTGGCGATCTGGACGTGTCGTTCGTGCGTGAAGTCTGGCATCTCGCCGGCCAGGAAAAGCGTGAGGACGTGCCGGTACAATCGTTCGACCCTGATCGAGTCGATCGACCGCTTCGGTTTGCCGCTCGTGGTAAAACTCGTGCTCATTAGGGGTAACCTTGCGAAATTCAGAACACGTTGTTTCTAGACATCAATGACGATTATGCATTCCCCCGGAATATGTGTGCGGCCTCTCGCACAGCGTAATAGACCAAAACGTATCCCGCGATGGGATCGGTCCACCACCAGCCGAGAACGAGGTTGACGACCAGGCTGACGAGTACCGCGACGGCGAGGAGACCATCGATCGCCGTGACGCGTCCCTCTGTTACCAGAACGGGATTGCCAAGCGCTGTTCCCGCCCGGCACTTTCCGAAGGCTAGGGCGAACATGACAGCGGCAGTGCTGGCGGTCCAGATGATGCCCGCCCAAGACTGCGACGCGTGATGATGAGTAACAAGAACGAGTGTCGATTGAACGACGAGACAGATGGCTAGGACGGCGAAGGCCGTACCGATAAGTCTCAGAGCGCGTTGCTGTCGCGCCTCGCCAGTGCCCGAGAGTTCCCAGACGACCACGACCGAGGCTCCAATCTCGATCAGGGAGTCCAGTCCGAAACCGAACAAGGCAACTGATGTGGCACGCCATGCGGCAAAAGCGAGAACAACGATGCCGATGACGTTCCAGGCGAGGGTAACGTATTCCAATATGAATCCTCGTCTCAGCAGAACGTGAGGGGGCGGGTCAACCGGACCAGCGCGAAAATCCATAGAACGTGTCATCTCTCCGTCGTAAGCTCGACATGGACCAAAATGTCGGCATCGTCCGGTCTCGTCTCATCGGCCGGCCGCGCATCTCGGTGCTCATTGGGGGTGACCACCTGTTTCGATGTCCGCCGCAAACTCGTTGGGAAGTCCATCCGCCGCACGGATGGCGGTCGCCATGGTTGCGATGTCGTATGACACACGTCGCAGTTCGCTCGACACATGTCCGTCGTCATCGACGGTGAGCAACACCCAGCCCGCACGTGGGTCGCCATCCTTGGGTTTGCCCACACTCCCGGTATTGATGAATCGTACGCCCTCGATCTCTCGATCCCACGGAACATGCGTGTGACCGAACAAAAGCACGTCGCAGTCGGCACTTCGTGCGATCCGCGCCAGCGATGCGGGATCGCGGTCGGCAAAGAGGTACTCGTTCATCTTGCGCGGACTGCCATGCACCAGGCGCAAGCGGCTGCCGTTCACGTCCAGTCCGAGTTCCGGAACGAGCGTGCGCAGCCACGCCTTGCGCTCGTCGGTGACCGCTGAGCGCGTCCACATCAACGATTGCTGTCCACGCTCGCGTTCTTCCGCCGTTTTGTAGGCACAACCACAATCATCCCGATCGAATCCGACGCCGTCATCGTAGTTTCCCATGATCGTGGGGATCTCACGCTCCCGGATGAGGTCGATCGTCTCGTTGGGTCGTGCCCCATATCCCACGAGATCGCCGAGGCAATACGTGGCGTCGGGCTGTTGGGCGGCGATGTCCGCGAGGACGGTTTCTGTGGCAGCACTGTTTCCGTGCAGGTCGCTGAGAATGGCGAGCCTCGTCATGACCCTCTCATCTCCTGTGGGACGGGCAATATCCCTGGCGGATGCAGTCCTGGACGCGACGATAGGCCAGCAGCGGGATATAGATCTTGATTGGATTCGCCCAGAGTGCGGAGACCGCCTCCTCGGCACAGCGTTCGAGTGACGACGCCACTTCGCGGCAATCACCCGTGCAGTGCTCCGAGATGGCGAGATGGACACGATGGGCGACATCCTCGATGGAGTCATCTTTGTCGTCGAGTCCATACATCATGCGGTTCTCCGTTCTCCTGTTTCACCTGGAAACACACGATCACGCAACCAGAGTGCGACATAGACGAGCGCGATCAGGACCGGCACCTCGATCAGGGGACCAACCACGCCCGCCAGCGCCTCACCGGACGAGATGCCGAAGACCCCGATCGCCACGGCGATCGCGAGCTCGAAGTTGTTCCCGGCAGCAGTGAACGAGATGGCTGCGGTTTCAGCGTATCCGAAACCCAAACGCTTCGCGAGCAGGAAGGCCAGGCTGAACATGATCAGGAAATACCCGATCAGGGGCAGCGCGATCCGAAGAACGTCGAGCGGAAGTTCGACGATTCGATCGCCCTGCATCGCGAACATGATCACGATCGTATAGAGCAACCCAAGCAGCGCCGTTGGTCCGATCCGCGGGATGAACGTCCCGTCGTACCACGTCGCGCCTTTGGCCCGGACAAGCACTATGCGAGTGATCGCACCGGCGAGCAGGGGTATGCCGAGAAATATCAGGACGCTCTTGGCAATATCTCCCATCGAGATGGCGAGCGTTGTCGTTTCGGCGCCGAACCAACCCGGGATTTCAGTCAGGAAGAGCCAGCCGAGGATGGAATACATGACGATCTGAAAGACCGAGTTGACGGCGACGAGGACGGCCGCGACCTCACCATCCCCACAGGCGAGCTGGTTCCAGATCAGCACCATCGCGATACAGCGCGCCAGACCGATCAGGATCAGGCCGTTTCGATACTCCGGCATGTCGGGAAGGAAGAGCCACGCCAGGGCGAACATCAACACCGGGCCGATCATCCAGTTCAACAGCATGGACACACCGAAGAGCTTGCCCTGTGCCTGGAATCTCCCAAGCGATTCATAACGCACCTTCGCGAGGACCGGATACATCATCCACAGGAGGCCGATCGCGATCGGGAGCGAAACTCCGGCGACCTTCACCCGATCGAGTGCGTCTCCAAGATCGGGAAAGACCCGTCCCAATCCGACCCCGATCGCCATGGCCAGAAAGATCCAGAGTGGCAGGAACCGATCGATGACCGACAGCTCTGCGGCGGGCCGATCCTGGATCGAAAGTGACGGTTGTTGAGAGACATTCATGGTTTGGCTGCCATTTCTGGGCGTTGCAGAAGGTTGCCGCGCGCTCGGAAGGTATGTCTGGCGTGTCGATGTCCTAAGGCACGGGAGTTGCCGCCGGAGTGCCGGCATGCCCGCCGTCCTCGTCGAGATATCGATCGAGAGTAGCTCCGATCTCCAGCCCGTCGGGAAAGAGGGTGCCTGTTGTACCTGCATTGAATCGCGCGGCAACCGCGAGGTAGATGTCATCCTGGAGCGGAACGTAACCGATCTCGGGGGAGTCGATCAGCGGTGTGAACGCGGGGCTCAGATAGAAGTTGACGAAGGCGTTGATCTCGGGCTGTTTGGCTTGATCGGCGCGCACGTATATGAAAAGAGGACGGGAGAGCGGCTGGTAGCTGCCCGCAATCACGGACTCCTCTGATGGAGCGGTACATGTGCCGGTCTGAGGGTTCCGGATTGGAACCGCCTTGAGATGTTCCCGATTTTCGACGTAGTAGGCATAACCGAAGTATCCGAGCGCATTCTTGTCGTTCGAAACCCCTGCAACCAGCTCGGTGTCATCCTCGCTCGAAACGTAGTCCAGCCGGCTCGCTCCAGTCGTCCCGTTGATGGCTTCGGTAAAGTAGTCGAACGTCCCCGAACGACCTCCCGCGCCATAGAGGTGAAGAGGCGCATTGGGGAACCCCGGTCGAACCTGGCTCCAGTTCGTGATCATCCCTTCGGATTCCGGCTGCCACATGGTCCGCAGCTCCTCTACGGTGAGACAATCGACCCAGTCATTCTCGGAGTTCACGACCACTGTCAGGCCATCGATGGCAACAGGTAGCTCGATATATTCGATACCGTTCTCCGCGCAGGTTGCAACTTCCTCCGGCTTGATCGGTCGCGATGCGTCTTGCATCTCTGTTTCCCCGGCGCAGAATCGATCGAACCCACCCGACGTCCCACTGAACCGAACGTTGATATGGACATCCGGTGCAAAGGTCAGGAATTCCTCTGCCGCTGCAGCCGTTACGAGATACACCGTGCTCGATCCATCTACCGCAAAATTGCCACTGAGATGAGAGAACTCCTCCGCATTCGGCGGCGCCAGCGTCTCGTTGCCCTGTGCGGAACCGGTCACCGATCCGGCCGATATCATCAGGAGCATGCCAAACAGGAAACGGGAGACGATCTTCAACGGTCGTGTCTTCATGTACATCTTCACGTCGATCCCATCCACTCGCTTCCACTTCTCGATCAAGACATCGACATCGATCTATGTCTTGAGCCAAAAAAAGACTCACCTCAACCGATCGTAACGAGCTGCCCGGTGTTGTCGGCGAACGTCGGTGATGTTGAAGCAAGCATCGCCTTGCCGTTCGGCTTGGCCACGTAATGCATCCATACGCCGCTACGTTCTGCCGTAATCAGGTGGGAATCGCGTAAGACCTTCAAATGATGGGCGATCGTCGGCTGACTCACATCGAAGCGATCGACGATATCGCAGGCACAGATCGGCGCGTCCTGCGCGGCGATGAAGCGGAACACCTCGAATCTGGTCGCATCCGACAGCGCCTTGAAAACCGCGAGAATTTCTCCCCGCGCCTGCTCCGACAAGGCAGGCGGATCGATCGGGTTGCGTGTGCATGCGTCAGGTTGAATGAGTGGAAGTCGTGTTGTCATGAGCGAAGGATAGTTCCAGATATAGATGCGTGTCAATATGTTGAACAGAAGAGGAGTATGGGTGCCTACCGATCCACCCTCCTCCCCGCCGGGCTAGCAACAGGACCCCCTTGCGGCCACTGTCAACTGAATCACTTTCGGCGCGGCTGATTCGCAACAGCCCCCGCTCGCGGTCGTGACCGGTTCCACCCCTCCGCAGCAACCGGATTTCCGATCGCTGGCAGCATCGGCCGCTGGTCCGCAACAGGCAACGCCGCGATCCGACAGAACGCGTGTCGAGCAGACACCAGTCTCCGGCAGGACGAGCTGAACATCCCGGGCTGCCTCCCAGTCCCCAGCGATTGCTGCTGCCACCGAGCGGACCTGCTCGTAACCAGTGAGCATGAGGAAGGTCGGCGCCCGCCCGTAACTCTTCATGCCCACGATGTAGACATCGGGATCGGGATGGCGCAGTTCTTCGGCGCCATGCGGAGGCACGGAACCGCAGCTGTGGAGATTGGGATCGATCAGTGGAGCCAGCGCCACCGGGCTCTCCACGGCGGAATCGAGCGCAAGGCGCAATTCCGAGAGGAGATCGAGGTCTGGCCGAAACCCCGTGACCGCGATGATCTCGTCTACCGGCGCCAGCACGTTGTCAGGACCGCGCACGACGACGCCTTCGTCGGTCCGTTCGATGCCCGTGATTCGCAGTCCCGCGATCAATCGCAGTCGACCGGCTTCGACGAGGCGGTGGACCCGCTCGCCCAGCGCGCCTCTGGCTGGAAGCGCGTCGTTGATACCGCCGCCGAAGAGGTTCTCGACCCGTTCACCCGGCCGCCGAATCGCCCACGTGATGGTTGTGCGCGGCTCGACATCCGCATCTGCGTCCGCATCGGCATCCGCCAGATCGACGAGGTCGAGCAGCACATTGAAGGCGGAGTGACCGCTTCCCACGACGAGAACGCGTTTTCCGGCATAGCGTGGCCGCGCGGTGCCGAGCACGTCCGGGATGCTATAGGCGATCCGATCGGCCAACTCGCGTTCTCCAGCCGCGTATCGCCCCGATCCCCCCAGGGGATTGGGATGCGTCCAGGTTCCCGAGGCGTCGATCACCGCACGTGCCAGGATCGCCTCCTCCCGGCCCTCCGCGTCACGAACGCTGACCAGAAACGGTGCCAGCTCGCGTCCCGGCGTCTTCATCTTGTCGAATCCATCGCGCGTGACGGCGACAACCTCCGTCTCCAGCCGTATCCGCGATCGCATCTCGGGAGTTGCGGCGAGTGGTTGAAGGTACTCACGTACCAGGTCTGCTCCTGTCGGATAGCTCTCGGGATCGGGGAGCGTCCATCCCTGCGCTTCAAGCAATGCGACTGCGGCCTTGTCGACCGCATACCGCCAGGGCGAAAACAGGCGGACATGTCCCCACGCCGTCATGCTCGCGCCGACCTGGTTTCCGCGTTCCAGCACCAGTGGTTCGAGATTTCGCGCCAGCACATGCGCGGCGGCGGCCAGGCCAACCGGCCCCGCGCCAATCACGACAACCGGATATTCCGAACGATTCATGACGTGTGCTCCTTGATGTCGCCTTGCAAGCGCGAAACGCTCGGCAGATTCACCATGCATCGAATATCGACAATGTTCGATCCAGGAGGATGGAAACGTACCTCCTGCCACCAAACGTACCCGCCCCTTTCGACCCTACAGATGCAGCATGCGCTGGACGGCATCTGGCAGCGCGCTCAGGCATGCGTGATTGACCTGGTAGTACATGAACGTGCCACGTCGCTCGGCGAAGACGAATCTCACCTCGCGCAGAATCTTCAGATGATGGGAGATAGTGGATTGCCCGAGTGGGAACCGATCGACGATTTCGCACACGCAGACCGGTTCTCCCTGCTGCGCGAGGAGATCGATGATCCGAATCCGTGTCGAATCGGCCAACGCGCGAAAACATCCGGCATACGTATCCGCCTCCGCTTCGGAGATGACTGCCGACCCGATTCCCGGCGTCACGCAGCAGGTGGAGGCTTCCGAAACGTCAGTATCATGAACGGCGTGTGCGACAACCATGATGTTCATCCTTTACTTCGGCCATCATCGTAACGTGTATATCGACGTTCGTCAATATACGTGTGGGAAACGCTCTGTCGCGCTGTCGTGATGGTGGCGATCTCCGCGCACTCGCCGTCGTCGGATTCGGGTTCGGCGTTCGATCATGTGAGACGCGTCCTCTTTCCTACGCGACAAACGCGCGGGAGACCGACGCAGGTAGACTGGGCACATCAGATCGGACGGGTGAATGCCGGAAGGAGCGATGAAAATGAGCGGTGAAATGGACAAGGTTAATCTCGACGACGCGTTCGAGCAGGTTACAGCGGCATGGAGCCCGAAAGTCGCAGGTGATATCAACGATTTTCAGGTCAAGGTGGTAAAGCTGACCGGATCATTTCATTGGCACCATCACGAGGTGGAGGACGAACTCTTTCTCGTCCATCGCGGGCGCCTGAGAATGCATCTGCGGGAGAAATCCATCGATCTCGAAACGGGAGAGTTCATCATCGTGCAGCATGGTGTCGAGCACATGCCGGAAGCATTGACCGACGAATGTCACGTTCTGCTGCTCGAACCGATATCGACGCTGAATACGGGAAACGTCGTGAACGAGCGAACAGTGACGCATTCGGATCGCATTAGGTGACATCGGGTTGATCGTTGGTGTGTGCCACCGGGCGCGATCTCGTGGGGTTCTGCAGGGTCGCAGCCGCCAGACGCAGCCGCCAAACTATTCGAATACGCCTTAGTGCGTCATGAGCGTCATGAGCGTCGTGACGTTCGCGGGAGTTTCAAGCGCGCCGTGCAGGAAACACGCGGCGGTATCGGTCGCAAGTTGCTGGATGTCGCCTGGGGAATGCGGAATCTTGTTCATCATGTGGAAGGTATGAAGCGTTCCGACCTGTAACGAAAAGAAGAGGAACCCCGCACGCTCCGGCGAAAGCCGGAAGGACATGCCGGACTCGATAGCACCGCGAAAGATCGGCGTATAGAGTTCTGCCATGAACTCAGGTCCGAGACGTTCCGAGTGACATTTCTTGGCGAGATCCGCGCCCACACCGGTTGAAATCCTCCACCAGGCGAATCATCCGGCATCGGGTTGGGTGGCCGATCGATTCGGCACAAAGTGGACGTTTGCGTTCGCGATTACCGTTTTCACCGGCGCGTCGGCATTGGCCGGTCCATCGACAAGTCGATGGAGATGCTGATCGCCGCCCGCGTCCTGCAGGGTGCCGGTGGCGGCATGCTGACTCCGGTCAGCACGACGATGCTTGTTCCGCGCAGTCTCTCAGAACGAACGCGCCAGGGCGTCGGCCGTGCTCTCGATTCCGATCATAATCGCGCCAGCGATGGGACCAAACCTGACCAATCGTTGATGAAGCCGGTCTTCAGCGGATTGTCATAAAAGATTCAGCGAACGCTCAGCTTTGGTCGCTAGTATTGAAAATGGAAATACGGACAAGAAGAACGTGTTTCCATCTCTCCTCCCCCCACGTGATAACCGGAACTCCACCAATGGAGTTCCGGTTATTGCATGCCCGTCGACACGCATCGATGCCTCCGAACCCTCCGGAGCCTCCGGTGCGGGAGGCGGGATCGAGTTGGCCGGTTGGCCGGTACGGGGCGCGCGACCAGAACGTCCATCGCTCATTGAAGACCTACCCCCACCTCTCCTGGCAGCCCCGTCGACGAGGCGCAACTCGGTCGAACAGGATCTGTTCCTGGAAAGTCATCCCACGCGCGGGCGATCGCGGACACGTTTGGAGTCTCAATCCCAACGGTTGCCGAAGCACGAAGTCGAAGCACGAAGCGAATCGATCAATCGAGGTCTTCATGTCGACAGGCATCGATGACGGCGCTGGGAGCAAGGGCGGTCTGGACGGTCTGCGTTTCGCTCGGCCACACGCCAATGCTGGAGGCGCGTTCGTGAGACGATGGGGAGTAGGGATTGGTCCTCGATCGCGGCCAACCGAAGGTCTCTGGCAGGAGTTGCCAGCCGATCTCAGCGGCCCGCAAGTCGGGCGATCACCGCTGCAAACTCTTCCATCACTGGCTCGAACATGACGAAATAGGAGACCCCGGTACGTTCCCTGATAGCGAGGAGCTTCTCGACGATCTCGTCTGCCGTTCCGATATGCACCATCGGCGAATCGAACCAGCTCGCGTCATCTATTCCGTGCTCCGCCTGTATCCGGGCTATCTCGGCTTTCGGATCGTCGGTGACCTTGAGTTGTTGCACGAGGATGTTGAACTCGATCTTCGCCGCGCGTGAACCGGCTTCGGCCCGCACGTAATCTGCCTTCGCCGCGAAGGCATCGAGACTATGCTCGTCGTTGAAACTGCCCCCGGCCGGCTTCATGCTCGGAATCAGAGCCACGATATCGGCCTCTTTTGCAGCCAGTCTGAGCATGCGCTTGCCACCTCCAGCGATCAGGATCGGCGGGGACGGCTGCTGAATGGGTTTTGGGTGCCCCTCGTAGGTGGCGATGCTGTAATGGCTTCCCTGGAATGAGAATGGTTCCGCGCCAAACACACCCTTGATGATCCGCACGCTCTCTTCCAGTCGGCCGACGCGGTTTCCCGCCGTATCGAATGGGATTCCCGTCCACGTGTACTCGGGGAGAAACGATCCGCCCGCGCCGATGCCCAGCTCGAAGCGACCGCCGGAGAGCACATCGAGTGTCGCCGCTTCCTTGGCCGTCTCTGCCGGGTGACGCAGATCATTCTGCCAGACGAGTGTCCCGATCCGAAGGGACGTGGTCGCTTCCGCCACGACGGCCAACGCCGGGCCGATCGCGAACTGCTCGCCGAAATGATCTGGCATCAGGAAGACGTCATACCCCAGCGCTTCTGCCCGCTGTTCCTGCCGCTTCCACTCGCTGGCGGGACGTGGCCGCGCGATCTGGACACCGAATCTAAAAGGACGCTGGGTGAAATCCATGATGAAAACAGCCCTCTGGAGGGAAGCCGAAATGCGTTTCGGGGTGCATGAGGCGCATGACCCAAGTCGCCATCGAGCGGGCCTGGGAGAACCAAACGCAGGTGATGGAGGCTGGTACAGGTGCTTCCATCACGCCGCAGGTCTCGCTGTCCCGCCGTACCGTTCGCTGGCCGGAGCAGTCAACGTGTCAGAGGGTGAGCGTTCCCTCGTGGACGAACACGACTTCCCCCGCGATCTTCACCCGATCACCGTCCAGCGTCACATGCATCTCGCCTCCCCGGGGACTCAGTTGCCGCGTCCGAAGCTGCGTGAGGTCGAGACGCCGACCCCAATACGGACCCAGTGCGGTTTGCGCCGATCCGGTCGCGTGATCCTCGATGATCCCGATGTTGGGAGCGAAGTAGCGGGAGACGTAGTCGATCCCTTCTTCATCGCCGGGCGCCGTGATGCCGATTCCCAGCGGATGGAGCCGCCCGAGTTTAGCCATGTCCGGCTGCATCTGGCGGACAGTGGCCTCGTCCGCGAAGACGGCGAAGAGTGCATGGGCCTCGATGATCCGTTCTGGCCTGGCCCCCAGCGCCTCCTCGAAATCGGGCGTCACAGGTACCTCGCCGAGGACCTGTTCGGGGAAGGCCAGTTCGTAGAGGGTATCCCTCCTGACCAGTTCGAGGGTCCCGATTGGACTGGTGAATTCGATCGCATCGACGTCTGGTCGCATGCGCTCGAACACCACCGCCGCGCTTGCAATCGCCCCGTGCCCACAGGGCGCGAATTCGTGCGTCGGAGAAAACCAGCGAATCTCGAACCTTGCTCCCTGGTCGACGAGGAATGCAGTCGTCGGCTGGTTCATCTCCGCGGCGATCTTCTGAAGCATCTCATCTGGAAGCCACGCATCCAGCGGGCAGACGGTCGCGGGATTGCCACTGAACAGATGCGTCGTGAAGGCATCGACCTGATAGAACGTGGGGTTCATGGGTGTTCTCCGGGAGAAAGATGTCAGTGCGTAAGTATACCCTTGCGATGACCCGACCCGTTCCCAACCACCCTGCCTGGCATCCAGGGTCACGTCCGACCAGGGATCCGACCCGTTCACATCCACGTCGTCGTTCTTCGTTCTTCTGGATCGCTGACGACCTCAGCGGGTTGCCCACAGCAGCCCGCGCTCGACAAGCGCCTTTGCTTCCGGGACATCGAAATCCAGTTCGACGTGGCCAAGGGCGCAGTAGTAGACCTTGCCCGCCCCGTACTGCCGTTTCCACGCGACCGGCATGACGGTCCCATCGATCCACGACGCTTGCTCACCGGTGAACGTCGTTGTCGCCAGGACCTCGTTCGATGGATCGACGTGAAGGTAGTACTGCTCCGAGTGCATCCGGAAATCGCTGATCCCCGCAGTGATCGGATCGTCATGATCTGTAACGTTCACGGTGTAATCGATGATGTTGCCGGGATGGGCAACCCATTGACCGCCTACCGCGAACTGGTATTCGGTATGCGATCGAAAGGAATCGGCCATCCCGCCGTGCCAGCCGCCGAGACCGGTCCCGCCTTCCCGTACGGCTCTCAGCAATCCGGTCGCCTGGTCGTTCTCGATCGTGCTCTGCGTGATGACGGGCACGATCAGATCGGTGGCGGCGAGACGATCGGCATCCAGGAAGACATCGAGATCGGTCTCGAGTGCCACGTCGAAGCCATGTCCGCGCAGGACATTGCCGAACAGCGTGGCGGTTTGCCGTGGCTCATGCCCTTCCCAACCGCCCCACACGATGAGCGCGCGTTTTCCGCTGAAACTTGTGGTCGATTCAGTCACGGCGTGTCTCCATTGATGAAACGTGCGAGGGATGTCGACGTGCTTCCGATCGGACGAGCTGGCGGTGTCGTCTGATCGTATGCGGGAAAGGTATCGGACGCCGGCGTGTCCTCGGGAAGAGCGTACTCTTCATTGGGCATTGCCGACGATTGACGAGAAGGTGCTTCGGTGTCGCTTCCAGACGATAAACCTTAAACCTTGAAGCCGTGGTCCGCCGCCATTTCGGGCGACGCGTGGCAATCTTCCCATTTTTGGCCCCTCCGGGAACACGTTACTGGGTGACGACGTCGATCGCGACCAGCTCTGCTACGGCGCGGAAACCGAGTGAGCCATGATCCCCTAGTCAGCCGACGTGCAGAACTCGACGACCAGGTCGTACATGAACCGCGCTCCGATCTCGAGATGGATGCGTTCGTTATGTCCATGTACCAGCGGGTCGTATTCCGCCAGGCGCTCTGTCGGAAGGATCGGGCAGAAGCCATAGACTTTCACGCCCGGGACGAGCGGCGCATCCGTGCCTCCCGACATGAGGTAGGGAATGACCTCGATACCCGTTTGCAGCCTGGCCATCGTCGTCTTGATCGCATCGAAGAAGGGGGACGCGGGGTCAGCGGCTGTACCGGTACCACGGCCTACCAACTCGACGTCGACCTCGTTTCCGACAGCTGCTTGCACCTCGTCCCGAAACGCCTTGGGATCTTCGCCCGGCAGCAACCGCCCATCGACATCGAGTGTCACTTCGGACGGGATCACGTTGATCAGTTGGCCGCCATGAATCATGGTTGGCACGGCGGTGTTTCGCGTCGTCGCGCGAATCATGAGCGCATCGATCTCAGTGAACGGAAGTCGCTCGAAGGCTTCCCATGTTGGTTCGTCGGCGAGGAGGATCTCGTCGATCTGCGTGCTCACGGCTTTGCTGACCCCGCCCGCGGCGATCGATTCCAGCATCATCCGAAGGGGCGCCGTCAGGATCGTTCGCGGTTGCCAGGCGTGCAGTCTCACCAGTGCCTCGCCCATTCGCTTCATCGCGGTGTCGTTCAACGGCACCGAGGCGTGACCCGGAGTAGCACGGGCAACGATCCGCAGCCGTGAACTGCCCTTCTCCCCCGCCTGACAGAGATAGAACGAAACACCGTCGATCTCGAGCAGCGACCCTCCCCCTTCGTTGATCGCGAACTCCGCATCCAGCAGATCGGGACGGTTCTTCCAGACGTAATCCGCTCCGAACTCGCCTCCCGCCTCTTCATCGGCAAAGGCCGCGAAGATGATGTCGCGTGTGAGTGTCAGGTTGGCACGCCTCAATGCGACCATGGCGGCCATCTCGGCGGCGACCTGCCCCTTCATGTCGAGGGCGCCACGTCCCCAGATGTAGTCGTCGACAAGTTCGCCGCCGAACGGATCGCGATCCCATTTGTCGCGTTCGACGCTGACCACGTCGGTATGCCCCATCAGGAGGATCGGACGTCCGGTTGGGTGCTCGGCCCGGATGCGCCCGACGATGCTCGCCCGGTTGGGTGCCGAATCGACGATCTCGTACCCGATGCCCTCCTGGTCGAAGATGCGGGCGATGTAATCCGCCGCGAATCGCTCGTTACCCGGCAGGTTCGTGGTGTCGATCCTGAGCAATGCCTGCAGATACGTGCTGGCAAGGTCGCGCAAGGACGCATCTGGTGCCGAAGTCTGCATGTGCTGTGGATCCCTCTCGTGTGCCGATACGCTGGAAAACCGCACGGTTCGAACCGTGGAGAATGTCGGGGTGATCTTAGGGCGGTTTGGCCCGGCATGGCAACATGCGTTCTTCTGATTCGAAGGATCGAAAACCGGGACCGCTCGTCATCGCGGGGTTGGCGGGGTTGGTCGTGTGCGACGCGTCGAGTGGGAATATGTGACAGCGGCTTCGAAGCGTACGTCAACCGGACATCCCTTATCATCCGGCCAGCGAGACGGCCAGCGAGACGGGCAACTGCTCCGGACGATTGCCTGACGACACGAGTCGCGATCATCCCGAAAGGTTGACGGCGGCGACGTGCCCATTAGCGTGACGGTTGATTCGGATTGCATGAGGCGCAACAGCACGTATGGGAGTACAACCGGTGACGTCAATGCTCTGGACCGAATCGATGCGCAACGAGTTGCGCACGCACGCATTCCGATTTCATCTCGATCAGCGACGCGACGATCGGACCGGGCGTGGATCGAATTTCAGCAGATGGGATCGCCTGAACCCTCCGGCATCACCTGCCTGCGCTTCGTCAGTGTTCCGTCAGCTTCCGGTGACGACGATCGTGCCCAGCATTCCCGTCAGTTCGTGCGGAGCGCAGCAATAGGCATACGTGCCTGCAACCGTGAATGTCTGCGACCATTGCTTGTCCGGAGCGATGTTGCCGGAATCGAACACAGCAGCGCCCGCCGGACTGGAGATCCTGGTGGGGTCCTTGACCCTGGTGGGATCGGTCGTGACCGTATGCACGAAGGTACTCTTGTTGGTCCATGTGACCGTCTGACCCTGCCTGATGGTCAGCGCCGCAGGCTGAAACGTCATCTCGATCATCTTGACGACGGGTTTTGCATCGTCCTTGCCGAACGTGCATCCGGTAAGGAGAAGCGTGCCTCCCGTCGTTACGAGCAATCCGGCCTGCCTGAACAATGTGCGGCGGCTCAACCCTTTCGAGAGCGTCGAGCGCGCCGCGGACAGCGCAGTGTCGTTCGTGCCGGTCATCTCATCAATCCCGTAGGTGTAAGGAAGGAGATACAACCAGGCGTCAGTCGTTCTCCCTCCGGCGGCGATTAGTTGGCAGGGGTCTTATTTGACGAAGATCCCCATCACATAGAGAGCGATCATGCCCGTCGCGAGACCGGAAAAGGCGGTCAGTGGCATGCCTCGCTCGGGCCGTTCATCGCGCTTCCAGACGAGCTCGCGACCGATCGACCACGCGACCTGAAACACGGCCCCCGCGCCAAGCGACAGGAAGAGCACGGCCGGAGCGGTTGACGACGTCAAACCGCCGATCCACGTGCCGAGAATTGCAGGTCCGCCCGCGATCAGACCGAGTACCGCGAGGCGTTGGAGGGTTGGCCGGTGACGGGCGAGCGGAACCACGATCCCCATTCCTTCCGTCACGTTCTGGATGATGAAACCGATCACCAGGAACGTGCCCAGCGACGCGGCTCCGACCGCGAACGAGGCGCCGATCGCCATTCCCTCTCCGAGATTGTGGAGTCCGATCCCGATCGCGATCATGGTGGCGAAGGCGTTCTGCTTCGATCCAGCCAGCCCAGTCCGCTTGGACGTCGCCTGCCGCTGCCCGATCGCCTGCAGCAGCGCAAATGTGAGCACGATCCCGATCCCGACGATCCCCACCCCCTGGAACGTTTCGGCCAGACCGCCGGCCTGGCCGATCGCTTCGGAGGTCGCGTCGATGCCGAGGAAGATGAGGAGCCCAACCGTGGCGGCCATCAGGAAGGTGAGCCATTGTGACGAGAGCTTGTTGAGTATCGGGAGCCACAACATGCCGAGGACGACCGGGATGATTCCCACGTAGAGCCCAACGAGCGTGAAACTCCACAGCGTCGCGCTCGTTGTCGTCCTCGTGACGGCGGCGGCGTCGATGGCCGTGTCGATCAGGATCGAGTTCGAGGTGATCAACGAGATGGCGTACGCATCGCCCTCGACCCACGGGTACTGCAGCGTGACCGTGGCAGCACCGAGTTTGGGAACCGGGGATTGCGAGATGGTGAATGGCCAGATCGCGTCGTTGATGTTGATCTGGGCGATCCCGATCGCCTCGGGACTCGTGTTTCGGAGATGAAGTTCGATCTCGTTCGGGCGGAGCACCGTGCGATCGAACTGGACGGATTCCTCCGGCACCGTGGGTTTGACGTTCAATCCCGCCCCGTCGGTGAGTAGAAACGTCGCGATCACCGCACCCAGCAGGATCAGCGGCGTCAGCGTCAGGAAGATGGTTCGGATCCGCGACGGTGCGGAGATACGTGCGGTGCTCATGTCATGACTCCTCGACCACGAAGACGCCGGTCCATCCCAGTTCCGCGAACTCCGTCTTGTGTGCGTGGAACATGTATCGGCCCGGATGCTTGTAGGTGAATTCGAGCATTCCTCGCTGACCCTGCATCTGGCCGATGGTGTCCGTGAACTCGGATGGCGTGCGACTCGTTCCGGTCGGATAGTAATGGAAGAAGTTCGCATGAAGATGGAATGAATTGATCGCATCGTATTCGAGGACGTTGACCAGGAAGATCCGGATCTTTTCGCCAACCTTGAAGGTAATGGGGTGCCGATCGAGATCGTAGTGGAAGGGGATGCCGTTGACCGCATAGAACTCGTTGGATTCGGTATCGAAGTCGACGTTGTACCCGTGCGTCACCATCACGTATTCGTGATCCACCGGGTCCCACGGTTCCTTCGGGTCGATAATGAACGCACCGTAGAGTCCTCGCGAAATGTGCGCGGCGAGCGGTGCCGTATGGCAATGGTAGAGGTGCACGCCGAACGGCTCGGCATCGAATTCGTAGACGAACTGACCACCGGGTTGAACCATCCCGGACGCCTCGTCGAAGACACCGTCCATCCCGGCGGGGTGAACTCCGTGGAAGTGCATGCTGTGCGGATGATTCCCCGCGTTGATGAAGGTCACCTTCACATGGTCGCCCTCGGTCACCCGGATCGTTGGACCGGGAATGCGGCCATTGTAGGTCCAGGCCGGAAACGTCAATCCCGGAACGATCTCGATTTCCTTGTTGATCGCGGTGATCTCGTACTCGTGGAGAATCTGGCCATTGGCCATCGTGCTGACGCGGCCCGCATCGAAGTTGGTCAGGACGTCGCTGGGATTGAACCCGTTGGCTTCGTAGTCGACGTCCCCGACCATCATCGGCATCGTTAGCGGATGGTCGGCGTCAGCGCCATGGTCCATCCCCTCCATACCCGCAGCCGGTGATGCCTCGGGCGTGTCTTGCGCGAACGTCGGCAGGTGGCTTTCGGCGATTGCCACGGCACCGGCCACCGATGCTCCCAGTAAACCCCGGCGACTGATTGATCCGGGCTCGAGTCGCGTGAGGATGGCTCGTGTCGCTCTCTTGACCTGCGTCATCTCGACATGTGCTCCTTCAAAAATGGCTTTGGTTACGCTGCACGACGGGAAGTCCTCCGGATGGCCAGCATGGACAGCCACCACCTTTGCTTTTCCATGAATAGTATATACAATAATTATAATTAGTCTAGGCTATTTTATAAATCGATGTGTCTCTGATCCTCGGTCGCGTCGAGCAGCCACTTGATTGAAACATCGTAGGGGCGGACTCCATAGCTTGCTCTGGCAGCGGCGCCGAGCGAAGCCGAATGGGTCCGCCTGGCGGTGGGGCCATGATGATCCGCGTCGTCCGGCGCGCTTGGCAGCCGCCAGTTATCGATACGTTCGCGTTAGGGCGACGCCAGCGATTGGCATATTTCAGCGAAAGCGGGAGAGGCAGAACTCAATCGGCGAAGGCGCGCTCTTCGGCAGGAGTTAATTGAGATGGGGCCGGCAGGGATGCGTTCTGGCCGAGACCTGTTCCCTGTCGCATCAGGTCCACCATGCCGACAAGATTGGAGGCAATTTCTTCTGCCTCCATCGCGGTGGCCAGATCTGTCAACGCGATGTCTTCATCGGCGACGGAGACCTCACCGAGGCCGTTGGGGTCGCGACGCCCTGCCGAGCGAACCTGTTCTTGTAACACGCCGGTCGCGGCATTCAGCTCGGAGACAGGATCGCGCTCCTGATGAGGGAGGGCCACCCGATGGCCGAGAGGAGCGGGATGAGCGGGGTGGTAAGAGTGCGAAAGGCGAGCGGGGTGAGTGGGGTGAGTGGGGTGGGTGGGGTTATCTGCTTGAAGCGATTCCTCCAGCCAGACGAATGTCGAATCCACCGCATCCAGGAACCGCTCGAGCGATTTTCGGACCGAGACCCGCGACGCGCTGGTCGCGAGCGCTTCGCTCTCCTGCAAGTAGCTTTCCATGGTCAGGATCGAGAATGTCAGCTGACGCGTCCTGGAGACCAGATCGCTCGCCATCGCATAACGCGCCGGGTCGGCATGCGGCTCGTGTTTGATGCGCTCAACGCACGCCGCCGCGTTGGAGCGGGCGAGCCGAGAGGCGATCCGCAGATCCTGGATGAGGGCGGGACTCGTCGTGCCCGGATGAAGGTGTTCCTCCATGACGATACGCACCGTGGTGCGGAAGGATGAGAACATCAAGCCGAGCGACGATGACACGTGTCGCTGTTCCCACGTCGGCCAGATCAGGAAGATGCCAAGCGCGATGACGCCTCCGATCAGCGTACTGACCGACCTGTCGATGATCGCCGTTTCCGGCGCCATCCCTGACAGCGAGAGGAGGGTCACCGTGTAGGTCGTGACGATCAGCGTCGCCAAAATGTTGTTGGCGGGAGACACCAGGCGGAACACGAAAGCGATCACCGCCATCAGTACAACGTGTCCCCAGAGTCCGGGCTCGATCGCCAGAATGATCGTCGTGCCGACCAGCAACCCGAACGCGGTGCCGACAAGCCGCCCGATTCCGCGCGAGAACGTGAGGCTGAACTCCGGGCGAAGGATAATTGCGACGGCCATTGGGGCCCAATATCCATGATCCAGGCTGAACAGGAGGACGATCGTTTCGGCAAGTGCGAGGCATATCGCCAACCGCAGGGCATGCCTGAACGTGGTGGATTGAAACGTCAGGTTGGCACGGAGTGTCGTCCGGCCCTCCAACAGGCGAATCCTGCTTGCGACTCGGATCTGGCGCAATGAAAGTCGTCGTGCGGATCGGATCTCGGGATCCAGCAGCAATTCTACAAGGTGGGCCAACTCGGCGCGGAAAACCAGCAAGCGATGTTGCAGCAATGCCATGGCAAGGCGAGCGGCCTCATGTTCCTCGACGCTGGAGGAAGATGATTCGGGAGACGGTGATATGGGAAACTGCCCGTCACGAAGCGTCGCGAGCTGAGCCAGCACCCGGTCCAGATCGGTGAGTCTCCCCTGCAGGGACAGCGGTGTTCGGCCGCTCGTGAGGGACATCGCGGCGTCGGCGAGGAGAAGCGAGCCAGCGTTCAGGATGTCGCCAACCACCTCGGTGATGGTCGGATCGGACGTCGACCGGCCATCATTGGGGGTATGTGCAACGGCCAGCAATGTGACCTGAATGCGTTGCGCCATCGTCAGCAACCGCTGATCGACATCCGGGCGACGGCTTGGATCGTCCTGCCCGCTATGACCTCGCAACAAGCGGGAAGCTTCCAGTAACGCGGTCGTTGCCGGCCTTGTCGGAAATCGCGATCATCAGCGTCGCAAACCCGACGACGCTCGCAAGCGCCGGTTGATTGAAAGCGATGCAGAGCGCGAGCGGGATGATAAAGCCGAGTGTGTTGCGCGCGGCCATCTGCGACGATATCTTGCTGCGGTCGAACACCAGCATCGAATCGACGAGCTCTCGCAGCACTCTCGCGAGACCGCCAGCTGGCAGAGGAGAATCGGCGCCCTGAGACGTGCCGGCTGCCAGAGCGGCCTGTGGGTCGATGTCCTGGTGGAGGGGTGGTCGCTCGGAGCTCATCGGACGCAACTTTTGGGGTATTGGCAGCACGTGGCAGGTCCGCCAGGGGCATCCGTCCATGGGAATCGTTGCCGCACGCATCGCCCGCCACCGTCGCCTGGGTTCTGGGTGTCAACAAGCTGAGTATGCCACGGCCCTCGCCGCGATGCGTGGCCGAACCCCGTCATTATGGCCATCCATCCTGCCATCCCACCACCACATGCAACACCCGCTGCCTCGATGCATCGCTATCGTCTAGGCAAGACGCACGACTGCCCCCGAAACGTTCGTACTGCACTACCTGCCGCTGGCGGCTGGCCGGTGGCACGGGATAGTGGTATCGAGCTGTCACCGGATGCCATGCGCCATGTGCCATGCGCTACACTGATTGCCGCACGAGACACCGATAGCCACCGGATTGTCGGCTGGTGGCCAAGGCACTCATGCGAGCCGGGTTGGTGAAATTGGCAGACACGCTAGCCTTAGGAGCTAGTGCTCGCAAGGGCGTGAAGGTTCGAGTCCTTTACCCGGCACCCCTCTTTCAAAACCCCTGATACGGCGCGGGTTTTCGACTCTGCCACGCTACTCCGTCACATTTTCGTCACACGCGCTGGAAATCGCGACGAAAAACCCGACACTAAGAGTGCGTTTCAAAACCGGGTGACGCTGTGGTAAACCAAGGGCATGAGCAAATCCCTCCTCTCCGACGAACGGTGGTCCGGTGAGCGGCCGCGCTACCTTCGAGAATGCAGGAGATATGTGCGCGGGTGGCGCGGGTGTGCCGCGCCGGGCGGCCACGTTTCGGGTGAGCGTATTGCCGGACTACTGCCGCAGCCTGCGATGACGATCTCGGGACAACGCGCCGTGAAACGGAGGACCGATGCCGAGCGAGATTACCGACCACATTGCCAACGTTTCAGTGATCGATACGCATACCCATCTGCCGGGCGATTATGTCTGGGAGGGACCGAACGCACCTGACATCCTTAGCGACCTCTTCGGATGGTATAGCTCGTCGGACCTGATCATCGCTGGTGCCTCGCTCGACGCCGTTACTCGCCTCAAGGACAGCAGCAACGAGGATCTTGAAGGTCGCTTCGCCGATGTGGCGGCCGCCTGGACCATGGCCCAGTTCACCGGGTACGGTGAGGCGGTCCGCATCGCCGCTCGTGATCTCTATGAGATCGAGGTGGTGAGCGAGGCAACCATTCGAGCGGGGCAGAAGCGGCTACAGGCGTTGCAGCGCAAAGGTGGGTGTGTCGCTCTCTTGCGCGACCGTGCGAAGCTCGATCATGTCCAGACGGATCTAGGACTCGACGTGATCGACCTTTCCCGAACGTCCGCCGCGTTCTTCCTCCGCGATCTCTCGTTGCGCCGGTTCACCATCGGCACGATCGACGATCCGGTCATCGAAGCAGCGACCGGCGTGACGGTCCGGAATCTCGCCACACTGGAGCAGTCGATAGAGGCATTGTTTGCCCGATGCGCTCCACTCTCCATCGCGGTGAAATCCCAGCACGTCTACGTACGTACCCTGGCATGGCACAAGCGAACGGATGCCGACGCCGAGCGTGCGGTGCAGGCGGTGCTTGGGGGCGGTCCGGGGTGCGACGACCCACAATCGGAGGCACGGCTGTGCATCGGCGACTGGTGCCTGGCACGCGGGGTGGAACTGGCCAGCGCGTACCAGCTGCCGATCAAACTCCATACCGGGTATCTCGCGGAGACGGGGCAACTCGGCACGGCCATGCCGGTCGACCGGTTGCGAGCGGGGCACCTCGCGCCACTCCTGATGGAATATCCGGACGCGCGTTTTGTGCTGATGCACATCGCCTATCCGTACAGCGACGAGCTGATTGCGCTGGCCAAACACTTCGGCAACGTCTATGTGGATCTGTGCTGGGCGTGGGCACTCAATCCATTTGCAAGCAAGGACTTCGTTCGTCGGTTCCTGCATGCCGTCCCACTGAACAAACTTTTCGCCTTTGGCGACGATACGACGACGCCCTCAATGGCCTATGCCTACGCCGTGCAGATGCGTCGCTGGCTCACCAGGGCCCTTGAAGAAGAAGTGGCTGATGGCTTCATGACCACACGACAGGCGATGGACGGGGCAACCCAGCTGCTTCGCGGCAATCAGCTGGCGTGCTTCGACATCGAGGGTCGGCAACGGACGGTGCGTGACGCGACGTCCACGCACGAGCGCCACCCCTGGCCATACCGCTACGTCAGCAGTGAATCGACGCCGGAATCGGCGCGTGCCGTTGCAGCGTTGTAGGCCGAAATCCCGGTCATGCTGCGCATGACGATTACGTTGAACGCAGCCGTGGATGCCACCGAAGAGTGCCGTTCATAGCTCCTCTGGAGAAGGCAAGTGGTTGAAGCAGATCAGCGCGCAGTCGAGGGTGAGGAACGCCTGGTGGATCTGGTCGTCGCGTTCGTAGCGGATCGTCAAACGGCGGGAGCGGTTGGGCCACGCCAGCGTGCGCTCGACCACCCAGCGATGGCGGCCCAACCGCTCCTTGGGCTCGTCCCCTTTCGGGCGATCCGGACCTTGATCCGTCGGCGGGAGAGCGCCCGTCGGCAGCGGGGGACATCGTACGCCTTGTCGGCGTGGAGCTTGTCCGGGCACCGGCACCGCTGCCCGGAGGGGCGCTTGATCGGCGGGATGGCGTCGAGCAGCTCTTCGAACACCGTCGACTCGTGGCGGTTGGCCCCGGTCAGGAGGACCGCCAGCGGAATCCCCGCCGATCGGTGATGAGGTGGCGCTTGGTGCCGCCTTTGCCGCGATCGTGTTCATTATCGGGATTGTATCGATTCGAGATGTATTGTCAAGCAATTTGCCATTCAAGTATCTACCATGATGCGAAAACGATGCTTCTTTTTTAGACCTTTGGTGTAAAATCTATGGATCGAAATACTCAGGAGCCAGAATGGCATGGAAGTTAATCAATAACTCCCGCGATCGCCGTGATGCCATGCACAGGCATGGGCATAGGCAAAGGGAAGGGCTTGAATGGATTTGCTGGATCTTCTGTTGGATCACGACCAGTGGGCCACTGCGCGGCTCTTGGATGCAAGCGGCGGCCTGACCGACGCCACATGCAAGCATTCATCCGGATTCCGTCGTATTCCGGTTCGCACTCAGCTTACCCCCCTTCGCTCCTCCTGAGGGCAGACAGCGCGGGATCTGGGACGTCACAGTTTCCTCAGATCGTCTGGTAACGTGATGCGTCCATCCGACGACGCGCTATTCGACTATCGGCCCTGTGAGTTCACCGAGCGCCAAGGCAGGTAAATCGGTGGAAAGCCTAACCGGTTTTGCGCGAGACGTTATGTTCGATACAGCGCAATCACCGGGATCGTGCGGGTAGTCTTTCGTTCGTAGTCGCCAAAGCCGGGTGCGCGCTCGACCTGCTCTCGCCAGAGGCGATCGCGCTCGTCTCCCATGATCACGTCCGCCCGGGCGACGAAGGTTTCGGTTCCGTATTCGACGGTCACGTTCGGATTCGCAACGAGGTTGTGATACCAGGCCGGGCGATTCGGTCGTCCTGCGGCGGAGGCGTAGACCAGGAGACGATCGCCATCCTCGGTCACCGCGACAGGCGAAACCGTCTGCTTGCCGGACTTCGCGCCGGTTGTCGTGAGCAGCACGAGGGGCATCCCCGAGAACGGTCCGCCGACCTGTCCATCGTTTGCTCGAAATTCGTTGACGATCTTCTGATTCAAGTCATTTGCGGCATCCATGAACGGTGCTCCTTGAAGGTGGTCGCCCTCGGCGGGCAATCGCTCGATATGAGGGGTATGAGGGGATTGTACTGTCTGTGAAGAATGGGCAAATCGTCAAACCGTTGGGGGCGGTAGGTTCTCGATGCGATGGGCCGGCGAAGGCGATTCGCGAGCGGCCGCTGCGCGCAAGGCCGCAGGGGCTCGTATCCTGATCACACAATCCTTACCCAGCACCATTCGTCCGAAACCCTTGATTCCATGCGGGTTTCGGACGCCCCTGTCCAATTCAGTCACCATTCAGTCACAAACGAGCACATGTTCTATGGACGTATCGGACCCATGGCGCACACGACCAGACGATCTGGCAAATGCGGAAGGTTTCGACTCTCCGGGATTGACTACCTGCAGCCAAACGCAGTGCATCTCGGTAGCTTGTGAGCGTGGTACCAGCTGTTCGAAACGTCGCGATGAGTGTTGAGCAAATGAGGTTGGTGGCCAAATCGAGAAAGCGCGATGAGGACAGGCGTGTCGTCATGTACGATGGATGCGATTGGACACCTGGAGACAACCTTGAAGGTCGGGGGTCATTGCGGAACATGAAACGTGGTGCTGACAGCGTGACGATCGATGAATCGCGAATCCTTCAGCTGGAAGGAGTGGTGAACTTCCGGGATCTGGGCGGTCTGCCGACCTCCGATGGGCGAACCGTTCGGCGTGGCCGCATATTTCGCAGCGATGTCCTCTATCGTCTGACACCTGGCGATACGATCGCGCTGCGTCCGCTTGGCATCAGGACAGTGATCGATCTTCGTTCGAGAGATGAAGTCCGCAATTATCCCGAAAGCCCGCTCATTGCCGCCGGTCTCCAGCACTTCAATATCCCGATTGTCGTGGACGATTTTCCCGTCGCAAACACCATGGTGGAGGACAATCTTCTGTTGCTCCGCAATGTTCGCGAAGGCTTCCGCGCGATCTTCGGCCATCTGGCTCGTGATATTTTCCCCGTTGTGATCAACTGCTTTGCTGGCAAGGATCGGACGGGCCTTGCCAGCGCCCTGATTCTGGGTGCGCTCGGTGTGCCGGATGATGAGCTCGTGGCCGATTATGCGCTCTCTGAGCGGCACATGGTGCGACATCTGAACCTCCACCGTGCTTCGGATGACGTACCGGCGCACTCTGGCCCCCTGCCTTCCTGGCTTGTCGCGACGCCCGCGACGATGGAAATGACGCTGAACGCCATGTCCGAAGAGTGGGGATCGGTTCGTGGGTATCTGGAAGCAATAGGTGTTTCTGCTGACGAACTGCGTCGGATCAGCAAAGTGCTCGTCGAGACCGCGCCCGGATGCGATGACGAGTCGTGACGAATGCCGACACTGCAACGCCTCGCGCTTCCTTCGGCATTCGTCACGTTCATGGCGTGGCGCTCAATTCCATGCGGCATCGGACGGGGACGTCCGATGCCGTCACAAACGAGCGCATGTTCTAGCGACATATCGGACCCATGGTGCACGAAGCGAGACGATGTTCCAAGTGCGGACAGAGGTTCGCCTCGATTATCAATCGAGGCGATTCTTCGGGCAATTGCGACGAATCGCCCCTGCTTGGCATAGGAGAATCCAGACACGTCCATGCTGCACGGATAGGGTCGCACAGAGCTCGGCCCGTGCCGGTGAGATAGGCACGCTAGGCGAGCATCACCCATCCGTCCTTGGAAGATTTCGAGCCGACGCGGCAGTTTCGCTACGGTCGAGTGATCGAGTTGCGGCGCGGTCAGGAATGTGCTTCGCTGATTGAGACGCGATGCGAAGGAGTACTGGTGCCACAGGGAGTGAAAAGGGGATGGGAGTGAGCGACGGCAAGCAGGTGGCGAGCGAGTCTCCGCGATCGGAGAACGCGTTCGCGGATCAGCATGAGGAGGATTCCTTGCTGATCAGGCAGGCTGACCAGATACAGGGTGCCCTGCTTCCCCCTTGGCCTCTTCCAGCCAGTTCGCAATCACGGCGCGACCAGTTTTCCTATCTTCCAAGCATCTACGGCGCGCTCCTCCTGATTCTGCTCACCCTCGGCGGTGTGTACCTCCTCGTTCGCCTCCAGTTCCTGCTGATCCTGCTCTTTCTCTCGGTTCTGGTTGCCTGCGGCATCGCCGGTCCCGTCCGACGCCTGGAGCGTCGAGGATTGGGTCGGGCGCCGGCCATTCTCATCATTTATGCCCTGATCGGCGCGGTGGTGGTGGGGATCGGCTGGTACGCACTGCCTCGCCTCGTCGGTCAGGCCGGTGCAGTGGCGGAAGATCTGCCGAATCAGGTCGTGTAGGCTCAGCAGGTGCGCGAGCGGTTGCTCGCCATGCGTGGCGACTATCCGATTCTCGGTCAGCTCGATACTCGTCTGTTGACGCTGGCCGAAAGCGTTGGCGCCAGTGCGACGCGCACCCTTCTCGGACTGCCGAAGACCGTCGCCAAAGCCATCTTCTCTGTCACGAGCATCCTCACCCTCGCATTCCTGTTGCTGCTGACCTGGCGGGACCTGCGGGCCACGATCTTTTCGCTGATCCATCTGCGCCACCGGAAGACCACGGAGGCGGTGCTGACGGAGATCGGAGAGCGCCTCGGAGCGTACTTGCGAGCGAAGGTGATCATTGGTGCCTGGGTGTACGTCACCCTGGCCGTCCTGGGGTCTCCGTACGCGGTGCTCGCCGCCATCTTCGCGGGGATGATGGAGGTCCTGCCCCGTATCGGTCCCTGGATTGGACGCGCTGCGATCGTGCTCGCCGCCCTGCCGCTCGGCTGGAAGGCGGTGGCGATCGCAGTGGCCGCACACGTCGTCATCGAAAACATCAAGGGTTATGGTCTCTCGCCGCTGATCGAGGGGAGCCAGGTCGATATCCACCCCCTGACCGCGTTCATCGCCGTGATTGCCGGGGGTTTGCTGCTCGGCTGGGTCGGAGCCCTGATTGCCGTGCCATCCGCCGCGGTCGTCCAGGTCGTCGTCGAAGATGTGCTCATTCCGTGGCGCAGGCGCCGTGTCGTAGCAGCCGAAGGCACGCTCAATACCCCTCTCGAAGGTAAAGAGCACGCATGAAACGTCACGACGGTCGAGAATCATCGCGTTTGCTCCGATGACGATGCGGGCGTTGGCATTGCAGTTACCGATGATTAATTCGGTGATCGGAGCGGCCCTGTATCTTTTTCTCTCTCGGCCCGTATACCTATGTGAATGCATTCGAAGCGGATCAGGGACGGGACGTGATGCGGAAAATCCTGCGTGCTCAACGACCACCGCCAAAAGCGCACGCAGCCATCGGGCCGCTTGACGATGATGCGTGGCTGGTTGCCGAGGCCAAGCAGGATCCCCATGCCTTTGCCCCGCTCTATACCCGCTATTTCGACCCGGTCTATCGCTACTGCTTCCGCCGCCTTGGGGTGACCGAGGCGGCGGCGGACGCGACCGGTCAGGTCTTTGCCAAAGAGCTGGCGGCGCTGCCGCGATATCGAGACGACGCGCCGTCGCCCACAACGTCATCATCGACGAGGCGCGCACATCGTTCGACGACTACCCTCGATGCAGCAACCGCGATCGCCGACGCGGCTCCCTCGCCGGAAGACGAGATGCTGACGGCGGAGATGGGACACACCATCCGCTGGCTGCTAGCCCAGGTGACGCCGGACCAGCGGCAGATCATGGAACTGCGTCTGGCAGGACTGACGGGACCTGAAATTGCGGTAACGCTCGGCCGCACGCTCGGGTCCGTCAAGATTGCCCAGGTGCGCCCGCGGCGGCTGCTGCTCGCTCAGACGGGCGCCTGGTTGGTCTCCCCAAGGAACCACAGATCGGGCTCGTCAGCCACGTCGGTCCGCTTCATCTCCACCCGCAGATCGTCGGACTGGGCAAACAGCCACGCCCGTTCGAGATCGTCCCATTCGAGGAGGATCAGCAGCTCGTTCGGATCGGAAACGTTGCGAAAGAGCCGGCTACACTGGCAATCGTGGGCGCGACGGGTGGCGTCCTGCTCGTCGAAGGCCGACTGCCACGTCTCGTAGTCGGTCACCTTGTGGCGGATAAGCAGCGCTTGCATCGATCTCTCCCTCGGGTCACTCACTCCGTCGATTCGTTCCTGTTGCGACCTGGCCTGTGCAGGCGGCCGCGAGCGGTAGCGCTCGCTCCCCTGGTTACTTCTCTACGCTCCGGGAAGCGGGCGTCTTCGAGAAACGGACCTGGTCTGAGCGTTCGCCTGATCGTCCATCGTCGGTCTCCTGGCTCGTGTCGACGTGGACATCGAGCCTGTTCTGTTTGCCTCCACCAGACGTCTCATGAGTGACCGGATCGAGTGCAGGTGACTGCCTATGGCGCCGGGGTGGCCGCAGCTCCGACCGGTACGAACGGATAGACCAGCTCGCCCTCGGCAAAGTCGCCCGGGGTCGTCAGCGCGATGCGAAACTGGCCGTCGGCGCCCTCCAGGAAGTTGACCATGAGCGGTGGCGAGTAGCGGGCCACGGGCGGGTCGATGAAGCGGTAGTCGATCACCGTGCCATCCGCGTCCAACTGCGGACGAAGCTCGGAGTGGAAGCCGCCGGCGGCAAAGATCAACTCCCCCTCCCGCAGCATCAGTGTCACTTCGCCCAGATCGGGGTTGGTGTAGCGTCCCAGGTATGGCGTTACCGCTGCCGGGTCGATCGGGCCAAGCTGGGCTTGGAGATCGGACCATGCCCGGGCGGCGCCGGCGAGGACGGGCGGCAGCAGAGCGTCGATCGTCGGAGGCAGGTCGAACAGCAGCTCCAGCAGGCGCAACATCACCACGTTGCCGAACAGGGCCTGCTCCGCCCCGTTCGTCAGCACCACGACGCCGACGTCCCCCTCCGGCAGGAAGGTGACCTGGGACGTGAAACCGAGCGTGGCACCGCCGTGCGAAACCAGCCGCTGCCCGCCAAAGGCGCCGGATATCCATCCAAGTGCGTAGTGTTGAGCCAAGGACGCGGTTTCGGTGGGAGCTTCTGGCGGCGGTGGCGGAAATGCCACACCTGGCTGCCAGGTCCGCTCCAGGTTGGCCGCCGACACCACGCGCGCCCCATCCGGCGCGATGCCGCGGCCGAGTTCGGTCTGGACGTAGCGGGCCATCTCCCGCGCGCTCGACCACAAGCCACCGGTCGGCGCAACTGGCGTTATCCAGGTGTCGTCCTCCAGAAGTGGCAGCGGGTGGAAGGTTCCGGTGAGGTCCTGGGCGTGGGGAGTGGCGTGGTCGTCGTCGGCCACAACGTCGGTGAGAGAAAGCGTCGATCGCGGCATGCCGATCGGTTCAAGCACCCGCTCCAGCAGTGCGATCGCGTAGGCGCGGCCGAGGTCGTCCGGGGCGCCGCCAGCCGCCACCGCCGCGGCGAAACCGCCGGCGGCCACCAGCTGGTTGTTGTACTGATACTGTTCGCCGTAGGGCGCGGTCAGTGACAACTCCGCGATGCTGGTCACCACGAGTTCGGGGGTGAGCCGGTCAGGGTTGAGAATGAGTTCCCAGTCCCGTCGCGGGAGGCCGGTGCTGGCGCTGAAGGCATCGCGGACGGTCAGCCGCGGCGTCAATTCCCCATTGGCGACGGCAAAGTCAGGCAGGAGGTCGACCAGCGGTGTCTCCCAGCCCAGCCGGCCAGCGTCGACCAGGGTGGCCGTAAGCAGCGAGCTGAACGATTTGGTGACTGAGCCAATCCGCAGCAGCGTGTCGGCGGTAACCGGCGCGGGCCGATCGATCTCCCGAACGCCGAACCCCTGCAGGAAGGCGACCGCACCGTCCTGGACAACGGCGACCGCCGCGCCGGGGACGCCCATCTCGGCGAGTTTGGTTGCGACGTAGGCCTCGAACGCAGCCAACCGTTCACCGGTCAGGGGCAGCGGCGCAACCCCGGTCAGGTCCGGCATGGTGCCGCTCGTCGGGGACGCGGTCGGCGTGGTCGTGGCATCCTCGGCCGCGGTTGATGACCGTCCAAACCCGGCGGCGACCAACGCGGAGGTGGTGAGGCCGGCAGCGCCAGCCCGCAGTGCGGTGCGGCGGGAAACGCGGCGGTTGCCGGGATACACGCCGTCATGATCGGATCGAAAATTCTCCATCGTGGTTTACCTCCATAAGTGTTGCAGCGGCATGGTTGTTTCTCAAACCGCGAATCGGTCCATCTCCACCAACAACCGAGTATCCGTCCGATTGCTAAACACGCGTCAACGAGTGCTCGATGAGCATGCTCCGCGTGCGCGTCTTCGCTACTCGGGCGGTCTTGCGCTCGTCATCCTGAGGATTCCTTCCGAGTGAAGAGCGCCGTCGAGTCCGGACCAACTGTCGGCAGTCCCAGCGCGACCGTTGTTGTCGTCCTGGATGGTCCGATCAGGAACTCCACCCCGAGCTTGCCCAGCAGCACCTCGCCGCTTGGCGGGAGCGGATAGGTGAACACATCCCGATCCCAATGCTGTAGCGGGAGACGGGTTGGAAGTGGACCGAGTTCCAGGACCAGGCCGCCGTCCTCTTCCTTCACGGTCAGATCACCGAGGAGTTCGTTGGTGTAGATGCCGGTGTAGGCATCGAGCGACAGCGCCGGACCGCCGGTGGGCGCGTCTCCCCGAGGGAATGGTGCGGCGGCACTTACGGCGGCGAGCCCTGCCGCGGTCTGATCCTCGAAGAAGCCGATCCAGTCCTCGGTCTGTTCGCCGCTATCGACGATCTCGAAGAACGCCTTGGGGATTCCGTCCGAAAGCGCGTTCGGCCAGGCATTGCTCAGCACCACGATGCCGAGCCCGGCAGCAGGCAGCAGGCTCACTCCCGTTCTGAAACCGCTGTTGAAATCGCCGATGTGGTTCAGGCGCAGCCGGCCCCGTTCGTCATACTGCAGGTACCAGCCCAGCCCGTAGAACGACGCTGGCCCATCCGCCGGATTCGGCGGCGATCCAGCGAGGATCTGCGGCCTGCGGGTCTCGAGCAGCGGCGCGCTGGCAACAACCTCGACCCCCTCGAAGAGTCCATCGCCCAGTTGCAGCCGCATCCATTGGGTCAGGTCGCGCACATTGGTGCTGACCCCGCCTGCTGGCGCCGAGGCATCGGCATCGGTGACTTCGCCCAGGGCCCAGACACCGTCCTGCGTTCGGTAATGTGGCACGGCCTTGTTCGTCCGGCCCACGTAGTCCGCAAGTCGGTAGCTGGAGGTGTCCATCCCGAGCGGCGCGAACAGCCGCTCGTCGGCGAGGTCTTCCCATGTCTTGCCGGTCTTCTGGGCCGCCGCGTAGGCAGCAACGGAAAGGGGCAGGTTCGCATACGCGAACGACGTGCGCAGCGGCGTGGCAGGCAGCACATGGCGCAGCCGGCGCACACTCTCGTCGCGCCCGTACCCGAAGGTCGAGGTCAGGCCGTCCCCGGCGTAACCCGGCAGCCCGGAGCGGTGGCTGAAGAGGTCGCGCAGGGTCACTTGCGAGGTCAGCCACGGATCGGACATCGCGAACCCGGGGAGAAGGTCAGCCGCCATGGCGTCCCAGGTCGTTGCGCCGTCACCGACTATCGCGGCGACAAGGGTCGAAGAGATCGACTTGGACATCGGGGCGAGCTGAAATACCGTCTCCGGCGTGACCGCGTCAGCTTTGCCCACCTCGCGAACACCGAAGCCCCGTTCGTAGACGACCGCGTCGTCGTAGACGACGGCGACCGCCGCGCCGGGTACGCCGGTGCGCTTCATCGCGTCCTCGATCAGGCCGTCGAGTTTGCTCAAGGCGGTCTTGACCTGATCGGCAGAGATCGGGGCTCCATCGACCATGGCCGGTGTCGCCTGCTGTGCTGCTGCTGCTATCCGCGACGCGGGAATGGAAGCCACCGCCGCGGTGGCCAGTGTCGCCTGCATGGCCTGGCGGCGTGAGTATCGCAGTGTCATCGATGGATCTCCTCAGTGGTTGACGATTCGAGCGCACTGGCACGATGCCGTGAACAATCTGGTTGGGGTCGTTGGGGTCGTTGGGGTCGTTCGGGTCGCTCCAACTGAAAGCCGGGGATTCTGGCGATGATGTGTGCCGCGCGTCGCCTCCTTGGAATGTGGAAAACGCCAGTCGTTGGGGCCCGCGTCGGAGCAATGGGGCACGATCCAAATCCGAATCCGAATCCGAATCGTGCCCCTGGGCGGAGTCGGCATGCCCTCTCAAAAACCCTATTTGCCGAATGGCGGCTCGTCCTCCGCGCAGATGGTGCCGACCGGCGGCAATTGCCCGTCGATGAAATAGGCAGCGGTGGCCTCGTCGGCGCAGGTGCTCTTGCCAGCCGTGAAGTAGCCGTGCCCCCAGCCGTCGATCGTCAGCAGCCGCGCGTTGCCGAGGGATTTCTCCGCTTCGATCGCGCCGCCATGGGGAGTGGCCGGATCGAACACCCGGCTGATGATGAGGATCGTGGCGCTGGTCTTGGCGTCCCACGGTCCCTCATAGCGGTCCTCATCCTGGGCCGGCCAGAAGGCGCACGGCAACGCCTGGTAGAGCCAGAGCGTGCCGAAATAGGGGCTTCGCTCCTCCGCGCTCTTCGCCATCTCCGTATAGAGGGCTGGGTCACTGGGATTGTCGGTGTCGACGCAGTTGATGGCCCATTGGCCGTCATACGAATTGACGTACGCAGTCGGCAAGGGGACACCCGTTCCGCCTGGAATGGCGGCAAGGAACCCTGCCGCGTTGCCCGTCGCTAGTTGCTGCAGCCCGTTAGCCAGGGTTGGCCACAATGGCCCGATATACAGCGCGTTCCACACGACGAAGACGACGAGTGAATAGGTGACCGTCAGCGTGCCCGCCGGGCCGGTCACGATCGCCGGTTCGGCCCTCAGTTTGTCCATGAGGTCGTCGAACTTCGCATGTGTCTCTTCGGCGGTCGGAGCGGCAAAGGCGCAGCGCTCGAGGCCCGCAGCGGCGCACTGGGCGAAGAACTCCTCCAGCGCAGCGGTCGATGCCTCGGGACTGAGAATCCGTAGGAACGATGTCGTGTCGGGACCGACGATCTTGCCATCCCCGTGGTCGAAGCTGGTGTAGGAGGGCGGGTTGATGGTGCCGTCCAGCACCATTGCCCGGATCTTGTCCGGGAAGAGGTTGGCGTACGTTTCTCCCAGGTAGGTGCCGTATGAGGTCCCCAGATAATTCAGTTGCTTGTCGCCAACTGCCTGTCGCAGCAGGTCCAGATCCCGGGCCACGTTCGCGGTGGAGACATGCGGCAGGATCTCGGCGTTGAGTTCACCACAGCGTTGTGTGACGTCTTCGATGGCGGCCAGCGCTGCGGCTTCATCGGCCGGACTGGCCGGTGCTATCCATTCCGACAAGTATTGCCAGGTAAACGCGGTCAACTCGGCGATGTTCGCGAAGCAGTGAACGGGTGCGCTGTCGCCGACGCCACGCGGGTCGAACCCGACGATGTCGAATCGTTTGTGAAGTTCTGCCGGCATGGTGGCGTACTGGACCGGCAACGCGAGCATGCCGGAGCCGCCAGGACCGCCCGGGTTGAGGAACAGGGAGCCAATCCGGGAGGCCTGATCGGTCGCCGGAACGCGAGAGACGGCCAGCGAGATTGTCTGCCCCTGAAGTTCGTCGTAGTCGAGCGGTACGACGAATTCGGCGCACTCCCGGGTCGGAAGCTGGGGGGTTGCACAGGCGCGCCAGGCGATAGTGGAACTGGACGTGGCCACGGGTGTGCCTGCGGCACGTTGTGGATACCACCCCACTGGCGGTGGCCAGCAGGAGCGAGAAGATCATGACGATGGGGAAAACTCTTTGGCGCATCGGGAGCCTCCTGTATGGATCGCTGGTGATATCGCGGAGCAGTCGGTCAAATGGTCGGGGAGCACGGCCGTGCTCCTGCGTGCTGGATCGGTAATGCAATCGGGTGCGCGGCCGCGCGCCCAAACATCTCGTTGTGGGGTGCCTCACGTGGGAGTTGCAGCTGGTGTCGCCGTCCAGGTATCTGGATCGCGCACGGCTTCGACGACCTGCCGGATCGCGCCGATTACCAGTTCCGGCTGATCTTGATGAATGTTGTGGCCGCTGTGCTGGGCAATGACATGGCGGGCGTCGGGCAGCAACGTCGCCAGTTGGTCCTGCGACGTTGACCACGCGTCCTGCCATGCATCGCGCGAAAACCCCACATCTGCCTCCGAAAAGTCGAACGGAAGACCTGCGGTGATTACATACAGCGGGATTTCGCGCAACCGGTGGTCGCTTTCTGCCTGGGTCATGGCGTTGGCGACGGCTTCAAAATCTACCGATTCCAGGTCTGGATAGTCCTGGAGCTCTTCCGGAATCGCCAAACCGAAGTCGACGTAGGTCCTCCATACCTTCGGCGTCAGCGCTTCTCTGAGACCTTCGGACCAGGCATCGACAAGTACCATGCCGGCGACCTCATCCGGATAGGTGCTGGCGTAGAGCCGGACGAAGAGGCCGCCGAGCGAGTGTCCGACCAGCACATAGGGACCGGGGACCTCGGCCGCGACGAGCAGCCGATGGAGATCGTTCACGGCATCGGTCGCGGAACGCGGCATTGGAACGGGATCGCTGCGGCTCGGGAACGTGCCAGGCCGATCGTAGGCCACGACGCTCGTGAAGGCGGCAACGCCGGGCAGCACCATCGTGCGCGGGACTTCGGGCGTTGCGCCTGGCTTGGCGAGCAGGTCAGTGCTCCAGCTCGCCGCGGTGTCGCGGAACCCACTCTCGAAGACCACCGTGGGGCTGCCATGACCGCGGCGTTCGAGGAAGAGCGATCGGCCGCCGATATCGACTAGGCCGGCGAAGTCCTCCGCTGCACTGCTGGCCGATGCTCTTCGGGCATCTCCCAACGCGGGCATCCCGACCGCTGCGAGCGTCCCCGCGGCGAGGCCGATACCACTCTGGACGAGTGCCTGGCGGCGCGTGAGCCGACGGCCGGCAAACCGTTTTGCGATGGTATCGATGTGAGGTGCGTCCATGGTTTCCTCCAGATCAACGCCACGACACGGACCAGGTCGAATACGCCGGGCGTATCGACCAGCGCTGCAGCGCTGCCGTCCAGATCGATCGTTGAAATCGTTCCTGACTCCACGATAGGGGGAGCGGACTCGTGGGACAATCCATGGCAGTACCCGGTTCCAGGCGCCGGGGTACTCATTTCACTGGCCAGATACCATGCATCGTGCATTACCGGTGAGCAGCTGGCCGAACGTGGCGGAAGCATCGGGGTGGGTCCCTGGGAGTCAAGCCGGCAGATCGGGCGTCGATGCAACCAAGCCAGCCGCGAGGCCGGCGGCAGTGCGGGTGCGGACGCCAAGCTTGGCCAGGATATGGGCGACGTGGTTCTCTACGGTTCTGACACTGAGAAAGAGCGTCATGGCAATGGCGCGGTCGGTCTGGCCGGAGGTGAGAAGATGCAGGATTTCCGTCTCGCGCGGGGTCAAGGACATGCCGGGCAGGGACACGCCGGTTGAGCCGGCGGGGATTGGGAACCGCTCGAGCGCCTCCTCGAGCGCCTGCGCCGGCCCCAGGCTCCGGCCGGCGATCCAGGTGGCCGCGAACGCCTCCTCGCCGAGGGCGGCGCGGGCGGCGGTCAGAGCCTGCTCCATGGCTACCTGGTTTTCGAGCACACGAAAGCGAAGTCCGACCCTTTCGCGCAACGCCTCGGAAGCGCCCAGCAGCCTGACGCCGCGTTGCGCCTGCCCGACGGCAACCGCAACGATCCCCACCGCCTCGATCACGTCGGTAACCGCGCGCCTCCCCGGATGCTCCCAGCTCAGACCCAGCGCCTCTCGATAAAATCCCAGGGCGCGCAGGTGGTCGCCCTGGTCGCGCGCCAGGTCGCCGAGATCGCCCAGCGACATGATGATCCCGGCCGTATACCTCGCGTCGCGCATGAGGCGAAGGGCATCCACGAGTCGCTCGCCGGCCAGCAGGTGATCGCCGAGCGCGCGGGCGACCACGGCCAGGTTGATCTGGGCCCAAGCCCCCATGATCCCGGCCAGCCGCCGGTCGGGTACGGTCTGGGACACGGCGAGACACTCTTCCAGAAGCGCGGCGCCACGGTTGGAATCACCCTTCATGTTGGCGAGTCCACCGAGCCCGAGCAGCGCCATGCCTGCGTTGAACACGTTGGCTTGGGACAGGCAACCGGCCAGCCCTTCGGTCAGGCTGGACTCCGCCTTTCGGTGCATTCCCTGGTAGATCTCGATCATGCCGAGAGCGACGAGGGCATTTGCACGATCGGCCGCTGCCGCGCCGTCGTGCGCCAGGGAGCGTTCCAGCCAGTCGCGCCCCTCCTGGTAGTGGCCGAGGTCGGACCAAAAGCGGCCCAGCGCGGCCGCGAGCCGCAGGAGCAGCGCGACCTCGCCCGCCTCCTGAAGCCAGCCCAGGGCCGCCCGCAGGTTGGCGTGCTCCGCCTCCAGCAGGGCCAGGACCCGGTCGCCGGCCGGCAGCAGGGCCGCGTACTCGTACCGCTCGGCGAGGACCAGGAAGTAGGCCGCGTGGGCGCGACGGATCTGATCGGCCTCGCCGCTTGTATCCAGGCGCTCCAGCGCGAACTCGCGAATCGTCTCCAGCATCAGGTAGCGAACTGCTCCGTCGGGAGAAATCTCGGTTTGCAGGAGACTTGCGTCGATCAACGTGCCCAGGTCGTTGAGGACGCAGTGGCTGCGAAACCACCGCTCATCCTCATCTGATTCCCTTGGCTTCGCGCCGACAACCTGTTCTGCTGCCTCCAGCGAAAAGCCGCCGGTAAAGATGGCGAGACGACGAATGACGAGTTGCTCGTGGGCTTCGAGCAGATCGTAGCTCCAGGTGATCGCGTTCCGCATCGTCTGCAGGCGACTCGGCTGGTCCCGCGAGCCACCGGTGAGCAGGGGGAGCCGCCGGTCGAGTCGCTCAAGCAGTTCCGGCAACGCCAGGTGGCGAACGCGCGGCGCGACCAACTCGATGGCGAGCGGAAGTCCGTCCAGGCGGCGGCAGATCTCCGCCACCCGCGGTGCGATGGTTTCGGAGAGCGTGAAGGTCACGTCGACGGCTTGCGCTCGTTCGGTGAAGAGTTGAATCGCCGAAAAACGGACCAGCTCATCGAGGGAGAGTGACGACTTCGGATCGGGCAAGGCCAAAGGCGGAATCGCCAGGGCGTGCTCGCCGTTCACCTGAAGCAGGACCCTGCTCGTCACCAGGATCTTCAGGCGAGGGCAACTCGCCAGCAACTCGGTCAGGACCGCCGCGGCAGCGAGGACGTGCTCGAAGTTGTCCACGACGAGCAGCATCTCCACCGCATGCAGTGCCGACGTCATGGCGTCGTACATGGCGCCCGCGCCGGTAGGCTGAACGTCGATCGCATGTGCGATCGCTACCGCTACCAGGCCGGCGTCGCGGACTGCTTCCAGCGGGACGAAGCGGACACCGTCAGCGAACGCGTCGGCCAGATCGGCGGCGAGCTGGAGGGCGAGGCGCGTCTTGCCGATACCGCCTGGGCCGGTGAGCGTCAGGAGGCGAAGATCTGGACGGCCGATCAGCGCCCGTGCTATCGCCAGCTCCCGTTCGCGACCGATGAGCGAGGTCAATGGAACGGGGAGGCCGGTCGTCCCGTCCGACAGCGAGGAGAGCACCGGGCGAGGCGCCTGCCCGGGGGTGGAGCGGTCGATGGATGGCGACAGACTCATTTAGTGGCAACCGATCGTCGCTGGGTGATTCATCACCATTATCATGGGGGAGGAGCGCAGCCAAGTCAATCCGCCCCTGATTAAATCGAGATGGGCGCGGGAATTTGGTGATACTGAAAAGCACGCGAGGCTTGGGAGCTCGTGCCTGCAAGGGCGTGAAGATTCGATTCGTCATGTAAATTCTCATGCCGCAGATTGCCACCGCACACTGCGACAGTGCCTTGATGCGCTCGTCGTCCGCCGTATGCCAGCTGAAGGCCGACGGCGTCTCGGATGTCGGATGTCACCTGAACATCTGCCGAAAGTTCTTCGACGAGATCGTCGCTGGCATCCGGCCCCAGGAGGTTCTCCATCGAGCCGCGGTGCGCCAGCACTCGCAGGGAGATGACCCCGTAGCACACGACAAGCGCATCCGGGCGTGAGCTTTCTCGCTCGATCGGATCCTTGGCAGCGGCGTTTCCACGATCCCACAGCGTGCCGGCCGTTGCCGCGAGATGCCCGCCCACCGAGAACCCGAGGATGCCAACCCTTTCCGGGCGGATGTCCACTGCGCTGCGTGCGACCTGACGATCCGGATCGCGCGCTGTGCATCGTTCAGCGGTGCGGGATGAGGATACGGTGCGACCCGATAATCAGGCACCACGGCCGAGATGCCGAGGGTATTGAGCCAACGCGCGATCGGATCGCCCTCATGGTCGGCCTTCATCTGATATCCACCGCCTGGACACCACGATCGCCGATGTCGGTCCGCCGCCTTTCAACAGGAACGGAGTGAGCGTTGGCCTGTCCGCTTAGGGAACGCCTGCCAGCTCGAGCGAGTCGGTTGGCCAGAGCGGTATTGCATGCTTGCCGGCTACATACGATGAAACCAAGAGCTGTTTCCTTTCTGGGAAAGGCTCAGAATGCGAGGGCATCTTCCATATCAAGCGGCAGATCACATGTATCTGGACACGTGTATCTGGAAGACCAGGCTTGTCGATCAGGCTTGTCGGTCAGGCTTGTCGATCGAGCGCATCGATGGGGCGTGTTGTTCGTGGCGCTCAGCATATCCCGATCAGGTCGGCATGCGAGACCTGAACGGCTGATCGTTGTCGAGGTGGGTTCGGGCCTCCTCCCCGCCGGAGATCGGGACGAGCGCTTCCGGCCCCAAACCGCCGGGTAGGTTCCTGATCGCCTCGATCACGGTGCCACTTCGCCCGGTGGGGAACCGATCGCCACCGTTTTGACCACCCGCGATTGAACATGCTGTTGACGGTTTCCGGAACATCGGAAGTACCATGGATGGAACGACGGGCTTGAACGATCCTCGCTCGCGATCGTGTCCATTCGAAGCACCTTGTCGCGACGCTCGAACGGAGCAATCTTTCAACTCTGTTGGCGCGCGGCCCGCATCACCGGAGGCCAGCATGACTGATCCATTTCACTTCGATCCAGCCATTTCCAGCGCCGTGAGATCGTCTGTGGCCATCCAGCCCGGCACGATCCCGGCCGCGACACCGCTCGATCCCGAGCTCCTGGACCGCATGCACCGCTATTGGCAGGCAGCGAACTACCTCACCATCGGTCAGATCTATTTGTGGGAGAACCCGCTGCTGCGCGAGCCGCTCGCAATCGAACACATCAAGCCTCGCCTGCTCGGTCACTGGGGAACCTCCCCCGGTCTCGGTCTGATCTACGTCCATGTCAATCGGCTCATCAACGTCCACGACGTCAACGCGATCTATCTCGCCGGTCCGGGCCATGGTGGACCAGCAATCGTGGCGAATGTCTATCTCGAAGGAACCTACAGCGAGCTCTACCCGGACATCACCAGCGATGCGGATGGGATGAAGCACCTCTTTCGTCAGTTCTCGACCCCCGGCGGGATACCGAGTCACGTCAGTGTCACGACTCCCGGCTCGATCCACGAGGGTGGGGAACTCGGCTACGTCCTGACTCATGCCTTCGGTGCCGCCTTCGACAACCCGGACCTGCTGGTCATCGCGGTCATTGGTGATGGTGAAGCGGAGACCGGACCACTCGCCGGCTCGTGGAAATCGACCTCCTTCCTGAACCCCGCGCGCGATGGTGCGGTCCTGCCGATCCTGCATTTGAACGGGTACAAGATCGCCAACCCGACGGTGCTTGGCCGCTCCACCGACGATGATGTCCGCGCGACGATCGAGGGTCAGGGATACGACGCACATTTCGTCGAAGGTGATGATCCCGCCGTCATTCATCAGGCGTTTGCCGCCACGCTCGACACCTGCTATGCGCGCATTCGGGAGATCCAGGAAGATGCTCGTCTGAACGGTGTCACCGATCGACCCCGCTGGCCGGCGATCGTGTTGCGCACGCCAAAAGGCTGGACGGGTCCTTCGGTTGTCGATGATCTTCCCGTCGAAGGTACCTTCCGCGCGCATCAGGTTCCGCTCTCCAATGTCCGCAACAACCCGCAACATCTCTCTCAACTCGAGACATGGCTTCGCACGTACGAACCCGAGAACCTGTTCGATGAACGCGGTCGTCTGCTGCCGGAACTCGCTTCCTTGGCACCGACCGGCGATCGTCGAATGGGATCGAATCCGCACGCCAATGGCGGACCAGGCGGTATCGCCGGGGGCGCGTTGAAACTGCCGAAGTTCCAGGACTACGCGGTCGAGGTCGTTCGTCCCGGCGCCTCGTTCGTCGAGAACACGTCACCGCTTGGCGTGTTCCTGCGTGATGTCTATGCGGAGAACGAGGCTGAGGCGAACTTCCGTCTTTTCAGTCCGGATGAATTGCAATCCAACCGGCTGGGCGCCGTGCTCGATCGCGAGAATCGCTGCTTTGTCGGGCCCGTGCTCGATATCGATTCGTCACTCGCCGTCGACGGTCGTGTGATGGAGGTTCTGAGTGAGCACCTCTGCGAGGGGTGGCTGGAGGGCTACACACTCACCGGCCGTCACGGCATGTATGTCACCTACGAGGCCTTCGCCATGGTTTCCGCCTCGATGACCGTCCAGCACACGAAGTGGCTGCAGGAAGCGATCGTCCTCCCCTGGCGCGTGCCGGTGCCATCACTGAATATCCTGCTCTCGTCGACGTGCTGGCGGAACGATCACAACGGTTTCAGTCATCAGGGACCGGGATTGGTCGACGTCATGCTTTCGAAGCGCGGGACGGTCGCCCGCATCTATCTCCCGCCGGATGCGAACTGCCTGCTGTCCGTCGCCGACCATTGCCTGCGAAGTCGCAATTACGTCAACTTGATCGTGTCCGACAAGCAGCCACATCTCCAGTACCTCGATATGGAAGCGGCGGCGCTGCATTGCGCGCTTGGTGCATCTGTCTGGGATTGGGCTGGTAACGAGGACCGGGATGGGAACGTTGGGGAACCGGATGTCGTGCTTGCCGCCGCCGGTGATGTCCCTACCATGGAGATCCTGGCCGCGTCCGAGTGGCTCCAGAAACGCGTACCCGAGATGACCCTCCGCGTGGTCAACGTCGTCGATCTGATGACGCTCTTCCCGCGGGAACAGCATCCGCACGGGATGGACGAGACGCGATTCGGCGAGCTCTTCACGTCCGACAAACCGGTCATCTTTGCCTTCCATGGCTACCAGCGGGCGATTCACGAAGTCGTCCACGGTCGGATCAACGCCCAGCGATTTCACGTTCGGGGCTTCATGGAGCAGGGGACCACGACGACCCCATTCAACATGGTCGTGCTGAACGAGATGAGCCGGTACCACCTCTGTATCGAAGTCCTGCGTCGCGCGGCCGGCTTCGAGCAGCAGGCGGCGGAACTCATCCCCGAACTGGAAGACCTGATCCGGCGCTCGATCGCCTACGCCCGCCAGTATTTCGTCGATCCTCCGGAAATCGACAGCTGGACCTGGGCTGCCAACGCCGAATAGAGCCACCGATTTCAGCGGATATCGTCCTTGCACAGGAGGATGTCCGCGAGCCGTAAGCTGCGCCAGGGTGCACGTCCCCAGGGATCCCGGCATCCTGTACCGGAGCGATGCGGCGACGCCTATGGGCGGATGAGTGGTTTACCGTCGGGCAGGTCCGTCTGGCAGCAGGGAACACGCATGCAGGACGTGTTCGCCCTGCGTGCATTACGAGTGCAGCATCGGGACCGCGAGCACCGGAATCGTGGCCCCGGCGACGAGTTGCTGGGCGATGGTGTGGTCCCACGCGGTCTCTCTCCCATGCCGTGTTCCGAGCACCAGCAGCGGCCGATGGCAACTGGAGGCCACGTGCTTGATCTGATGACCCATGTCTCCCACCCGTGTCATCGTAATCGTCGATTGATCCAGATCGTATTTTTTCCTCAGACCTTCCAGATAGACGTGCGCGCGGACCTCGTCACGCTCGATGTCTCCGTTCCGGTAGTTGCATACCAGTGGAGTCGGACCTCCATGCGACCTGCTGTCGTCGTTCTGCTCGGGACGGGGGATAACCCACATCACCATCAGTTCCGAATCGGCCATCGATCTCAGGTGGATAGCGTATTCGAGCACATGCTCGGTTGCCGGCGTACCATCGACAAGCGTGATTATCGTCGCGAACATCTCCATGTCTCCTTCAGGTTTTCAGGCATGCATGGCCGCCGCTTCGGCTGCACCCTCGATCCATCCACATCTCTTGCTGATCCTCCCACGAGAGCCGTGGCAAACCTCCTCATTAAACCGGCCAAACCATTGCAAAGTCGTGTCAATCGACGATGTCTCACACATTCACCAGTGCACATCGCCCTGCCCTGCATGATGTCACGAAGTTGACATGCTCTTCCGCGTTCTGTGACGAATCCGTGATGGGCTGTGCGATACGATGAATTCAGAGATAAATGGAGAGCAGATGCTCACGGAAATGAGGTGATCTGAATACGTGGGTGGAACTCAACAGACCCGCTTTCGGACCCCTCTGCGAATCCCATTCATCAACCCCGTCAACCAGGGATGTGATGGGTTGGGAATCGAGTGTATCGGTTCTCCATCTTTATCTTTGATCGTCGTGATTACCAACCCGTTTACAGGATAGCGATACCGTCACCAGAAGGAGTTTTTCGATGTCAGTTCTTCGATTGCCGATCGAACATGTTACGCCAGCAGGTGAGATCAGGACGTCACGGCGTGGTGTCTTGCGCGGAGCCGCCGGCTTTGGTATTGGACTGGGTGCTGCCGGATTGTTTATGGATACGAGCGCTCACGTGCAGGCTCAGGGAACTCCAGAACCTGGTGATCCCGATTACGTCGGTTCGGATTCCACCACCAAGGGCAGTACCGGTGACTCTACGCCGGTTCCTGGTGAGATTCAGCCATTTACCCCGTTCGACGCGTATCTCGAACCGGTGATCGCAGGGCAGAAAGATGTCCGCATCACCTTTCAGGACAAAACCGTCTATATCGCCAAAGACGAGCCCTATGCAGGCTGGACCATGAACGGGACGATTCCGGGAACCGTGATTCGTGCCGTCGAAGGCGACACGATCAAAGTGACCGTCACGAATGAGTCGCCGATGGTGCACTCTGTGGACTTTCACACGTCCCGGGTGAACCCGGAGCAGGGGTATCAAGGGGTTCAGCCAGGGGAATCGTTCGAATGGAGTTATCAGGCGGAGTACCCGGGGGCCTTCATGTATCACTGCGGCACTGCGCCGGTGCTGATGCATATCGGGGCCGGCATGTACAGCGCCATGATCGTCGACCCCAAAGAGGGGTGGGTCCCTGCGCAAGAGTTGATCCTGATCCAGAGCGAGTTCTACGTAATGCCGAGCAAGGACGATCCAGCTGTGATGGTTCCGGATGCCGCGAAGCTCTTCTCGGGCGGCACCATGGACCATGTCACGTTCAATGGGTACGCCAACCAGTACGTCGAATACCCGCTCAAGGTGAAGGCTGGCGAATTGGTCCGCATCTTCGTCGTCAATTGTGGACCTAACATCTGGTCGGCCTTTCACGTGGTTGGGGCAATTTTCGACAAGGCGTACGTGAACGCGAATCCCAAGAACGTTCTTCATGGATTGCAAACCATCTCGATCGGACCTGGCGACGGCGCCTGTGTGGAGTTGACGTTCGATGAGCCGGGTACTTACATCGCGGTCAACCATGCATTCGGTCACGCGGCCCACGGTGCGATCGCACTGATTGTTGCCGAATGACGGGGATGTCTGCTGCAACAATGGCCCGTTCTCCGCACCAGCCATGATTGGCACTCGATCGTGTATCCCGGCGATCGCGTACGCCCTCTGATGACGGCTGAGAAGCAGTACTCCGGAAATGACAGCTCCCACCGTCCACTGCATCAATCGGTAACTGAAGCAGCGAACGAGGAATGACTCGCATGCGGAGACGTTCCCCGCACGTCAAGACGTCGATCAAGAACCGAGGTTCCTCATGAGTGCTCGAGAGAATTTGGCGCTGAATCCAGCGAATAGCGCCAGCACGGAACGGACGAAGACGTCGGCGTCTCCGCTCACACGGAGGCATTTGCTTCGTATCGTTGGAGGTACGAGCGCGTTTATCGCGGTCGCCGCGGTCGTGGGAGGTGGCGCACGCGCGGTCGATCAGGGCGTATTCGAGACCGGTCAGGGAACGGCATATTCGGCCTGGGACGACTGGCGACCGAAAGCCGGTGAAGGGCCACTCAACATGGTCCGCATGGCGGTCCTTGCGGCCAATGCCCACAACACCCAACCATGGCTGTTTCATGTCAGGCCGGATGGGGTCGACCTTTTCGCCGACACCACGCGTGGCACCGGCGCCAACGATCCGCTTGGTCGCGAGCTTGTGATCTCGCTTGGTTGCGCGCTTGAGAACCTGACGTTATCCGCCAGCCCGATGGGCTTCGCGGCCTCGGCCACCCTCTTCCCGAATCCTGCGGATCCGAACCATGTTGCGCACGTTGATCTGGTTCCGGGCGAGTCGGTCCCCTCGGCCCTCTACGACGCAATCCCCCATCGGCATACCAATCGGGGGGCGTACACGGATACTCCGGTGACCAACGAGACACTTGGCGCCATGACGAAGCTCAACGATGACTCCGAACTGGAAATCGTCTGGCTGACGTCGCCCGATGTGAAACGGGCGTTTGCCGCATTGACGGTCACGGCCACTGAAGCCTATATCGCCGATACCCAGCAATCCATCGACAGCTTCAAGTGGTGGCGAGACGATTCGGACGCGCTTCAGGCGCACAAGGACGGCATCACCATCGATGCCGGCGGACTCTCACCACTGACGCGGGCGCTGGCCAAGCTCGTCCCGGCAATGTCGCGCGAGACGAACGACACGTATTGGCTTGATGGCACGAAGGATCAGGTTTCGACAGCTGCGGCGTTTGGCATCATCGTCGCCCGTGATCATCGCGCCGCCGTCCAACGGCTTGGGGCCGGACGCCTCTTCCAGCGGCTGAACCTCTGGGCAACAACTGAAGGTCTGGCCATGCAACCGATCAATCAAACGGTTGAGCGACGCGACCGTGAATTGCAGGTCGGAATCGCACCGGAGATCGGACAGGCGTTGAATGACTTCATGCCCGAAGCGGACTGGCAGGCCGTCCTTCCCTTTCGGATTGGCTATCCCAGGGAGCATGCGCTCAAGAGTCCCCGGCGACCAGCCGAGGATGTCGTGACACCTGGTACGGCAGCGTGATGAGTGCAGCAAACAGGGAAGTGGAAGCCATGATGGCAAACATCGAACGCTATTGGTTGATTGGTATGGTGGGGATCCTTGCCGGGTGCTACCTCGTTCTGGGCGCGATCGTCGGAGGGACGGCAGGTGTCGCCGGGATCGTCGGCGGCGTCCTGATCGTTTTGGCACTGGTGTTCCGTGGACGGGCACGATGGATCGCTGGGGCGCTCCTCCTTCTCGGGGCGCTGCCGTTCGCGGCGTTGTTGTGGTGGAGCGTTATCGTCCCCATCCTGGCCCTTGTCACGCTCGTGCTCGGTGTTCTCGTCATCGTCCGCCGGGGCGACCTCCAGTTGCCGGTCAATCGCCGGCCGGCGGTTTGAACATCACCGCATCCAGGTTGACGAGCGGAAGCGCCAGGTATCCGGCGATGGATTTCCTGCGGGCCGGAGGCGGTGATCACGTTCGGGTGCGGATGGCATCTTGAACACACGCTGCTGACGTCATCGACATCTCGGGCAATGACCCCGGATCATCTGTGATTCGGGGTTGTTTGTTGTTCCCGCTGAGCGACACGGATTCGGCAGGTACTCCCCGGTACGGGCGCACCGGGGCTGGCATGAGCACGTTGGCGATCGACCTGTCGTTAGAGCGGTCGCATTCAGCCACATCCGAAGCCGACGACCATCACCGGCGCACGTCTCCAGTGGTGGACGGGTGGAGCACGAACGACTGGCGTTGGCGTGAGCCGAATCTCCACCCGTGTCCCCTTCGGGTCACCGCCGCCTTGGCGGCGTGAATGTCTGCCACGTATGAACCGTGGTGAATCAGGCCGCACAACACCGGCGAAGGCATAGGCTTCAGCTTCCAGCGCTGGAAGCGCCCGGAGTGCGTCGGCGTCGGCTTGCTACGGACGAAATCGACGAGCGTGAGGAGTGCGACGAGCGCGTTGTCGACCTCCGTAGAGCATTTGGGGAGTGCCTCGGTGACATCGGCTGATAAAGCTCGCGAGCAATGCAGTCAGCTCTTGCTGTGATCCTGCGCAGCGAACACGTTCATCATCGACAGCGGAACGTGTGCGCCTCGTGAGACTCCCCGTAGCGAGTGATCTGTCTCGCGTCACTCCATCACGCCCCAGGGGCCGATGGTGTTGGATCATGCTTGAGATAGTTCGACGAACCAGAATCCTCGATTCTGCCAGGACCACGGTATGTGCCCCCGTGCCCCGTACCTCCAGCGTCTTCCTGGCAGTGAGGATGTCGTGATGTTGATGTGTGGCGTGGCACATCGATCCGGGCTTTTCTCCACGCCTGATATCCATACATCCCGGTTGCCGGGTTGCCGGCGGCCCGCCGCATCGCCGACCCACGCCATCGTGGGCGGACCGCTCTGGCGTTCCGAAAGCACTTGCCCCCTGTCTCCCAGATTGTCACGAAATTGACATGCCCGCCGGCATTCTGTAACGCATCCGTGATGGACTGTGCGGCACTATGAATCCAGAGATCGAGGGGAACAGAGCACAAGCTCTGGTGGAGGAGGAAATCATCAGGATGAGTAACGGCGGACGAACGGATCGATTAGGCATGGAAGGACTGGGATCATGACCACCACGATGACGCGACAGCGCATGTATGTGATGACGGCTATTGCCGCCGCCCTGTATATCGCCCTCGGCATCATCTTCGCTGACGGCTTCTTCACCGGCACGTTCTGGAGCAGTGAAAGCGTCTTCGGCTCCACCTATCTAAGCTGGGTGCTCTTGGCGGTCATCGTTGGCGCCGGAATCTGGCAGGCACAGCGAATCCCTGCTTCCGGCATCCCGATCACGGCTGATGCCACGACCCAAACCGCCGGTCAGGTCGATGACCCGGCAGGTTGGAAGCTGTTGCTTGGAAACACCTACCTTGGAATCATCTGGCTTCCGATCCGGTTCTTCGTCGGTCAGGAGTGGATCTCGGCTGGCGAACACAAGCTTCGCGCCGATGCCTGGATGAGCGGCGGTTCCGCGCTCAAGGGATTCTGGACGGGTGCTGTCGCCATGCCGGATAGCCCTGCCAAACCAGCCATCTCCTACGACTGGTTCCGCTCCTTCATTCAATACATGCTCGATCACGAATGGTACACATGGTTCGCCAAGTTGATCGCGGTCGGTGAGTTCATGGTCGGTGTTGGCCTGATCCTCGGAGCATTGGTAGGTATCGCGGCCTTCTTCGGAACATTGCTCAACTTCAACTTCCTGCTCGCTGGCACCGTCAGCAGCAATCCGGTCCTCTTCGGACTCACGATCTTCCTGGTCCTCGGCTGGAAAGTCGCCGGACACCTCGGTCTCGACCGGGTCCTCCTCCCGGTGCTCGGCACCCCTTGGCATCCCGGACGAATCGTCGGCGACCATCGTCCCCATCGGAGCAACGTGAAGGTCGTACCCACCGCCTGACGCGAGTCACACGTCATCTTCCTCCATGAACCGGCGGCCACCCGTCGGTTCATGGTTCTCTCCTTCAGGGGCATAGCGCATCTCAGGCAAACGATATCGTAATCGACCCGGATGCACAGGAAATACATCATGTTCAATCGAGTCGTCGTTCCCCTTGATGGTTCCGCAGCGTCGGAAGAGGCGCTTGTACCCGCCGTCGAATTCGCCCGGCTCGCCGGCGCTACCCTTCACGTCATCCGCGTCGTCGACAACACGTGGATCACGCGATACGGTATCGTTGGCTTGCCACTGGCCTCCGGTTCGACCGATGACATCCTTCAGGCGGATCGCCAGGATGCAACGGATTATCTCGCCGCGATGCGGGTCCGACTCGGGTCCACAGGCATTCCGATCACCGTCGAGCGCCGCGAGGGTCGTGCTGCCGACGAGATTCGCGCCGCTGTCCTTTCCGGCGACCTGCTCGCGATTGCCACCCATGGCCGAAGCGGCATCTCCAGGATGGCCTTGGGGAGTGTCGCCGAAGACGTGGCCCGAAGCATGGAAACGCCGGTGCTGCTCTGCCGCGCGCACGGCAAGGAGCATGCACTTGCACCGGATCGCGATCTTGTTTCGGTAGCGGCACCGGCACCGGTAACGGGAGAACTCGAGCATATTGCTCCAGCTTGGGCATAGAGTCCGACGGTGCAGCTCGCTCCACACGTCCGCACCTTGGAAATGACAGGATGATTGACACGGCAGATTCACGAGATCGAACGAACGAGCAGCCTCGTCATCCTGATCGTGACCAGATGGGGCAACCCGCCGGGCAGCGCATCGTCGACGGCAACGCCGACAATGCGCTGCTCCTGGCGTATCAGGCAGCGCTCACCGTCGCTTCCGAGAATCGCCTCGACGGTGTCCTGCAGCGACTTGCGGATATTGCCCGCGGAGTAGTGTCCGCCCGGTACGCCGCGATTGGCGTCGCCGATGCCAATGGACGACTTCTCCAGTTCATTACTTCCGGAATGGATGCCGACGTGATCGCCCGGATCGGCCCACTTCCAGAGGGGCATGGATTGCTCGGCGCACTGATCCATGACGGTGTGCCGCTTTCCCTCCGCAACATCCAGGACGATCCCCGATCGGTTGGCTTTCCCCCGAACCATCCGCCGATGCATTCACTGCTCGGCGTTCCGATCCTCCTCGACGGACACCCGATTGGAGATCTGTACCTGACGGAGCGTCTCGATGGAGGGGTCTTCGACGAGAACGATCTCGCCGCCGTCCAGGTTTTCGCGGCGCATGCGGCAACGGCAATCCAGCGTGCGAACCTGATTGCCGAACTCGAGCGATCCCAGCGCGAGGCTGAGGCGCAGCGCGATCATCTGCAGGTGATCATCGACCAGTTGCCGTCTGGCATCGTCATTCAGGAGGGTCCGGATCGTCGCGTGGAACGTGTGAATCTCACCGCCCGTCGCCTGATCTCCGGTCTGCCCGACACGGCGGATGCGGCTATCGCGGATTCGCCGTCCGAGGTCGGTGACCTTCCTTCACCCGTCTTTTTGCAGGCCAACGGCGCACCGCTGCCGGACCACGAATGGCCCGATGTGATTGCCACGCGTGGCGACACCGTATCGCAGCGGCAACTCATGCTCGCCCCGATTTCGGGACCGGCAGTTCCGGTCTTCGTGCAGGCTTCACCGCTATTCGATGCCGACGGTGCGATAGCCCAGACCGTCGTCGTGTTTCAGGACATGACTCGCCTGCGCGAGGCCGAGCAATTGAAGGATGACTTCCTTTCCCTCGTGTCGCACGAGTTTAGAACCCCGTTGACCGCAATCCATGGCGGCGCTCGCCTGCTCGAATCGCAGCGTGATTCCCTGGACGCCATAACCCAGCGGGAACTGCTGGTCGACATCTCCCAGGAAAGTGCGCGACTCGACCAGATGCTCGGGAACATGCTCCGCCTTGCCGAGACAATGGCGGGCAGGTTGGAGCCGGAGCTCGAGCCGGTGTTGCTTGGCCCGCTCATCCAGCGAATTCAGAACGGCATGAAGTCGCGGTCTCCGGACGCAACGTTCCGTAACGAGTTGCCGCCCTCGCTCCCAGCGGTGGAAGGCGATCCGGCGTTGTTGCAGCAGGTCCTCTGGAACCTCTACGAGAATGCTGTCAAATACACGCCTGGCGCCAGGCTGATCGTCACATCCGGTGATGTCACCGAGGGAACGGTCGCGGTCCACATCCGCGACAGCGGGATCGGCATCGCGCCAGAACACGTGGCTTCCGTCTTCGAGCGTTTTCGTCGTCCCGGAGCGGATCCTTCGATCCGGGGCATGGGGCTGGGGCTCTATCTCTGTCAGCTCCTGATGGTCGCACAGGGTGGCACGATCTGGGCGGAATCCGAGGGCGTCGGCAAGGGCGCGATGTTCTCGTTCGCCTTGCCGATTGCCACCGGTTGGGGTGAGGAATCATGAAGCAGTACCATCTGACACGGGAAAGAACCAACCAATGCGGAAACGACTGATCCTGATCGTCGACGACGAGCCTGCGATCGCTCGCCTCTCGCGGGCGAAGTTGCAGGTGGATGGCTATGCCGTCGCCACCGCAACCAATGGTGCGGATGCACTCGTCGCGATCGAGGAAGATCGGCCCGATCTGGTCATCCTCGATGTCATGATGCCGGGCATGGATGGTTTCGAGGTCCTCCGCCGGATTCGGGCAACCGGCCAGTTGCCGGTCATCCTGCTCACCGCCCGAACGGGCGATACCGACAAGCTCGTCGGTCTGCATGGCGGCGCCGACGATTACATCACGAAGCCATTCAATCCGGACGAACTCTCGGCCCGCGTTGCGGCGGTCATCCGGCGCTCGTCCGGCGTTTCATCGGCGCCGGAACAGACGATGCTGGTCTATCCCGCAGTCGGCGACCGTCCGGAGGTCAGGATCGATCTGGAGCAACGGCGAGTCACCGTCGGCCCGAACGAGGTGCGACTCAGTCGGACCGAATGGGAACTTCTCGCTCAGCTCGCGGGAAACGCCGGACGCGTGATGTTGCATGGGGAATTGCTCAGTCGGATCTGGGGACCGGAGTTTCGCGACGAGGTTCACTACCTCCGCACGTGGGTCAGTCGGCTACGTGCCAAGCTGGAACCGAATGCAGATGCTGCACCGCGTATCGTGGTCACCTTTCCCGGCCTTGGGTATCGGATGGAGACCCCGCCACCGGAGTGATTCGTCGCGACATGCGAGCCAGTGCGTTTGCCACGGCAACGAGAAATGATCGCGCGCGACAACGCGGAATACGGTACCATCGAGGAGACGGTGAACCCGGGAGCTGCCCGCTCCGTTTGCTCGCCGATTCCCCACCCGCCTTCCATACACGACACGCAGCACATGCAGCGACGGTTCCAAAGCGACGGATGGCACGGTTTACGCGTCTTGCTGTTTGGTGCACGTCCCTATCGGGTGTCACGCGTTTTGCCTGACATATCTCGGAGTAATCACCTTGTCGACCATGGCATCTCCCGTCCAAGCGAAGCCCGAATACACCACCCGTGTCCTGATGAAGCGGTTCTTCGCCTACTACAAACCGCACCGCCGGCTCTTCTGGATCGACTTCCTGAGCGCGGTGGTCTCCGGTCTGCTCGAGCTCGGCTTCCCGCTCGCCGTTGCCTACTTCATCGATACCCTGCTCCCGGACAAGGACTGGGGACTGATCACTCTCGCCTCTATCGGGCTCCTCTCGATCTATCTCGTCAACTCGCTGCTGATGGTGATCGTGACCTACTGGGGGCACATGCTTGGCATCAACATCGAAACCGAGATGCGGCGAAAGAGTTTCGATCATCTCCAGAAACTCTCGTTCAGCTTCTTCGACAACCAGAAAACCGGGCATCTGGTTGGCCGCGTGACCAAGGATCTCGAGGAGATCGGCGAGGTCGCGCATCACGGACCGGAAGATGTCTTCATCGCGATCATGACCTTCATCGGGGCCTTCGCCCTGATGTTCGCGATCGAACCCAAGCTGGCCCTCATCACCGCCGTCATCGTGCCGATCATCGCCCTCGTCACCACCCGTTATGGTGGTCGCATGACGACCACGATGCGCCAGATGTTCGGACGCGTGGGCGAGTTCAACGCCCGCATCGAGAACAACGTCGGCGGCATCCGCGTCGTGCAGGCGTTCGCCAACGAGGATCACGAGCGCGCCCTTTTCGCGGTCGACAACGCCGGATACCGGGCGACCAAGCTCGAAGCCTACAAGACCATGACCGCCAGCATGACGCTGAGTTATCTCGCCATGCGGCTGACCCAGCTGATCGTGATGGTGGCCGGCACCTACTTCGTCATCAACGGCCAACTCACGAACGGCGGCTTCGTCAGCTTCCTGCTCCTGATCAACGTCTTCTTTCGCCCGGTCGACAAGATCAACGCCGTGCTCGAGTCCTACCCGAAGGGCATCGCCGGCTTCAAGCGGTATCAGGAACTGCTCGACATCGACCCGGACATCGCCGACGCCCCGAACGCCATCGACGTTGGCGATCTGCTCGGCGCGATCCGCTACGAGCACGTCGAATTCGGCTACACCTCGGACCGCGTCATCCTGCGAGATCTCAATCTCGCGATCGATCCGGGCGAGACGATCGCCTTCGTCGGACCGTCCGGCGCTGGCAAGACGACCATCTCCGCCCTCCTCCCCCGCTTCTATGACGTGCTTGGAGGCCGTGTCACGATCGACGGCATCGACATTCGCGACATGACACTCGCGTCCCTCCGGCGCGAAATCGGCATCGTCCAGCAAGATGTCTTCCTCTTTGGTGGCTCGATTCGCGACAACATCGAGTATGGCCGCCTCGGCGCGTCCGACGAGGACATCGTGATCGCCGCCCGCCGCGCCAGGCTTGAAGACGTCATTGCCGGGCTGCCTGCCGGGATGGACACGATCATCGGCGAGCGAGGCGTCAAGCTCTCCGGCGGTCAGAAGCAGCGACTCGCGATCGCGCGCATGTTTCTCAAGAACCCGCCGATCCTGATCCTCGACGAGGCGACCTCCGCTCTCGATTCCGAGACGGAACGAGCAATCCAGCAGTCGCTCACCGAGCTTGCGGTTGGCCGCACCACCCTCGTGATCGCCCATCGCCTCGCCACGATCCAGAATGCCGACCGCATCATCGTCGTCGACAAGACCGGCGTCGCCGAGCAGGGCCGGCACAAGGACCTTGTCGAACTCAATGGCATCTACCGGCGTCTCCACGATGCCCAGTTCGGCTCTTCAGGCGTCGCCGCAGCAAGTGCGGCGGCCGTTGCCGAATAGGTTTCCCACGTTGGGTTCGACGGCCGGCGATCGTGGTCTGTGAGAAGAACCTAATACACGGGGTGTGATTTAATAGCCCTGCGGTTTTATCGGGAATCCCCGGAGCGGCGGGGATTTCTAATGACTGATGGCCGATAAAACCGCAGAATCGGCCTCTTCGAGCCGTAATTTAATCGACGCTGATGGTGAGCGTTCAATACTGATGCATGAACTCGGGTATCATTGACGCAGACAACCGTTCAACGTGGAACTGGATCGTCTTCGTGGGCGCGAAAACGCCTTTCGCTGGAAGGAACGTCGTCCATGAGCCAGACCCCACCGACCGCCTCGTTGCCTCGAACGCCCCTCGATCCCGAGACCGAGCAGCCGCTCGACCGCTACATCGATCGCTTTCTCGCCGCCCAGGGATGGCGCGTCACCGATGTCGCCAAGCGCCAGGACACCGTCGGATACGACGTCACCCTCACCAAGGAGCTCGATCCGGACAAGGGTCGCACCGTCACCCGCAGCGCCGCCTCCGCCGGCGAAGCGACCTTCAAGGCCTGCAGCTCCGCCCGCCTCGCGCTGGTCTGATACCGCTCCTCTCGTATTCGACCAACATCAACTCATTCACGCGCATGGGCGAACGAGTGGTTCGCTCTCGTGCGTTCCCGCCGCGAGCAAACATGGTAGTTTACAGGTGTACAAACAACATGCTGTCTGGGGCGACGTCACGTCGCCTCATTTTCGTATCCGCCAATTGTGCCCCCTGATTCGAGGCAATGTCCGTATTTTTACTGATGGCGCATCCTGCCCCCTGCGGTAAAATCCGTGCAGTGAGGACAAGTTAGCCTGGAAATACCACCTATCCTGTAGCGGATCGGTCGGTCTCCAGGCGATTCCGGGCCAGATGTCGCGCAGACAAACGGCTTCGGGGAGCACAACGGGAATGCAACAGGCGCAACACGGGCAGATCGTCAGCTTTATCTGGAGAATCGCCGACGACGTCCTGCGGGATGTCTTCGTCCGCGGTAAGTACCGCGACGTCATCCTGCCGATGACGGTCATCCGCCGTCTCGATGCCGTGCTCGAACCGACCAAGGCGAACGTGCTCGAACGGCGCCAGTGGGCGGAGGACAACGGCATCCGGGACCCCGATCAGATCCTGAAGGGCGAATCCGGCCACAACTTCTACAACACCTCTGCCTTCACGCTGAAGCAGCTGCTGAACAGCCCAAACCAGCTCCAGGCCAACTTCATCGACTATCTCGACGGCTTCTCGCCGAACGTGATCGCCATCCTCGAACAGTTCGAGTTCCGCAACGCGATTCCCAAGCTCGCGAAAGAGGACCGCATCGGGCTCCTCATCCGCCGCTTCACCGATCCCGATATCAACCTCAGTCCCTACCCGACATCGTCGCTGCCGGGGCTCGACAACCACGCGATGGGCACCGTCTTCGAGGAGCTGATCCGCCGCTTCAACGAGGAGAACAACGAGGAGGCGGGCGAGCATTTCACGCCGCGCGATGTCGTGCATCTGATGGCCGAGCTCATCCTCTCGCCCGTCGCCGGCACCCTGACCCCCGGCCTCAAGCTGATCTACGACGGCGCCTGCGGCACCGGCGGCATGTTGACCGTCGCCGAGGAGCGCCTCCTGCAGATCGCCAGAAACAGCGGCAAGCAGATCAGCGTCGGGCTCTACGGGCAGGAGGTGAACGGCGAGACGTGGGCGATCAGCCGCGCCGACCAGCTGATCAAGGGCGAGGGCGCGGAGAACATCGCCCACGGCTCGACCCTCGCCGACGATGCCTTCCCCACGCTCGAGTTCGACTTCATGCTTTCCAACCCGCCCTATGGCAAGGGCTGGAAGGCCGATCTCGACCGCCTCGGCGGCAAGGAAGGCATGAAGGATCCCCGCTTCGTGATCGACTTCGACGGCGATCCCGAGTTCAGTCTCGTCACCCGCACCAGCGATGGGCAGCTGATGTTCCTCGCCAACAAGCTCGCCAAGATGAAGACGACCGGGCAGGGCAGCCGCATCGCGGAGGTCCACAATGGCTCCTCCCTCTTCACCGGGGACGCCGGACAGGGCGAGAGCAATATCCGCCGCTGGATTATCGAATCCGACTGGCTGGAGGCGATCATCGCCCTCCCCAACAACATGTTCTACAACACCGGTATCGCGACCTACATTTGGGTGATCTCGAACCGGAAGACGGAGCAGCGCAGGGGCAAGGTCCAGCTGATCGACGCGACAAAGCGCTTCACGCCGCTGCGCAAGAACCTCGGCTCCAAGAACGCCGAGCTCGGCCATTCGAATATCGTGAGCATCCTCGACGAGTTCATCCGCTTTGAAGAGACCGCGACCTCGAAGATCTTCCCGAATGCTGCTTTTGGCTACTGGAAGGTGACCGTCGACCGCCCGCTCAAGCTCCGCGTCGACATCCCGGAACGCAACCCCGCCGACCGGGCGATCACGGGGATCGCCCCTACGAATGGCACCGTCCCCGTAAGGATCGACGACACGGGGTTCGCCCCTACCAATGACGCCAACACCTTCTCCCCCGTCATTTCGACCCCTTCTTCCGTCATCCCGAGCGAAGTCGAGGGATCTCTCCCGGACGGCGCTCCTGTACGGGTCGACTCCATGTCGACCCTGGATGATGCCCCCACCAACACCACCTTCGACGCCCTGGCCGAACCCGTTCGCACCGCCATCCATGCCGTCGCCGCCGATTTCGGCACCCATACCATCGACGACTGGTCCGTCTTCTCTTCCACCTTCGAGCGCATCGCCAGGAAGCAGGGCGTGCGTCTGACCGCAACCATCCGCAAGGCCGTCCAGAACGCGATTGCGACGCAGGATGAGACGGCGCGGCCGGTCGTCAAGAAGCGGATCTACGACGTGGTCGAGTACGAACCCGATCCGGAGTTGCGGGATACCGAGCAGATCAGCCTGCTCGAACCGGACGGTATCGACGGCTTCTTCGCCCGCGAGGTGCTGCCCTACGTCCCGGACGCCTGGATCGTGCCGGGGTCGGAGAAGATCGGCTACGAGGTCAGCTTCACCCGCTACTTCTACAAGCCGAAGCAACTTCGCACCCTCGCCGAGATCGAGGCAGACATCCGCGTTCTCGAAACCGAGACCGAAGGTCTGCTCGATCAGATCCTGATCACGACTGCCGATTGACGCACATGCGTTCTGTTTGTAAACTCGTATCATGCCGAGATGGCAACGATCGAACTATCAAGGAATACTTGATCGTTCGATCGTGAGGCGTTCATAGGTGTACGGACGTTTTCTCAAGGCCTAAAGCTGATATTCATCGTTGATGCGAAGTGAATGAGGTGGGAAGTTCATGGCTGAGTTTCCAGAGAGTCAACTCCTCGTCTACGCTGACGAGGCCAGCCGAATCAAGATCGATGTTCGACTGGACGACGGGAGCGTGTTGCTCACACGGCAGGCTATCGCCGGGTCATTCCATACGGCGGTTCAGACCATCAAGCCGCACATCCCGATATTACCTAATTTTTTCATGTCCAATAGCAGTACTACCTCGTCTATCGTTTCGTTCCTGTCGTCACGTCGTGCGTTGTCCGCAGATAAGAAGGATTGAACTATGCCAACTCAGTCAACGATTCGGATTACAGAACTGGGAACACAGTTCCGACCGCTTCGGGTCATGATTTCGAGCCGATGCAAGGATCACTTCCCTAGCGGAGGAGGGGCGAAGCTCTCCGAAATTCGCATTCGTCTGAAGACCCTTATTGAGACAGATGCATGTTTTCAGGTCTTCGGCCGAAATGTATTTGAGGTCTGGATCAACGAATCGGAGCCTCCACAAGGCGGGAGTTGGAACAGCACAGACGTCTGCATGCATGCCGTTGAGGAATGCGACATACTTATTTGCATATCAAATGATCATGCCGGTTGGGCGACAGACAATTCGGCCATTGGAATCTGCCATGCCGAATTGCTGACTGGACTCAGAACTGCACCATCAAAGGTTCGACTCATCAGGTTGGATAGCTAAATGCCGGAGGCAGATAATGAGCGCCAAGTTGAACGCAACCTGGCATTCAAGGAATTTCTCGACGAGAAGAAGCTCTTTCGAGGTAGCGTGAGGCCGCAGAACGAAGACGAACTTGTCGACTATGTGAAGTTGACGCTACTGGATACGCTTATCAAATTGTCCCATTCGGGAGTTGGCGAAGCCCATCGGGGCTCGGGACCATCAGGAGAGGCACTTGAGTGGAGTAGGTTGCAGTTTACTCAGCGCCAACGAACGATGGAACAGGCTCTTCGGGGCGCGATCCTGTCAAGGGCGAACGCCCATGATACTGATGGGCACATCTTTGTCACCACACATGATGTCGACGTGCTATTGACTCTCAATGCCGTACCTGATTCTTTGACGGTGCCAGAAGCCATGGAGCTTGTCGGGCGGCCATTTCTGCGTGACCACCTCGTAGCCTCAGCGCTCTCAGGGCAGCGCGGTGGTCCTGTACATGTCATCGCGTGCTTCAAGAATGCGACGGAGCCACAAGCACGGAGACTTCTGGGCTTTCCAGATGCAACTGTCGTCTCTGCACCTTTTGGTGTCTGGGTTGCTGATAGTGTCCAGAATGTGCAGTTTGCTTTTATCACTGCATGCAATGATGAGCAGAATACTAAGTTCGGCGTTCAAAAGCTCTTTGAATGGCTCGAGCATTCGGGTGAAGATTTACTTCTCGCCAAGCGTGCACAGTCCCGAGCTAGGATCGTTCAAGTAATCGCAAAAGAGGCGACGCAATGAGCATCCTTTGCTGTTACCCCGAATACAAACCCGCAAGTGCTGACTGGGCACAGTGTATTCCCAGCCATTGGATGATAAGAAAGGCCGGACATTGCTTCAAGAATATTGGAAGCGGTACGACTCCACAGTCTGGCAATGCTGTCTACCACGCCTGCGGCTCAGTTCCCTGGGTCAACACTGGTGACTTGAATGACGGGCTACTTCATGCACCTTCAAAGACGATCACCAAGCAGGCGCTTAGTGACTATCCTGCACTCCGTGTTTTTTCGGCTGGGGCTCTAATTGTTGCAATGTATGGTGCAACGATTGGCAAGACGGGCATATCACAGTTTGATGCAACAGTTAATCAGGCTTGTTGTGTCTTGGCAAACCCTACAATTGTGACTACTCGGTTCGCTCAGTTAGCGTTTATTGGTCTGAAGCCAGCATTGGTACACCTAGCCGTGGGCGGCGGACAGCCGAATATTAGCCAAGAGATCGTTCGGCAATTTCAAGTCCCTGTCCCACCCCTCGACGAACAGCGTGCCATCGCCGACTTCCTCGACGTCGCCGATGCCCGCATCAGCCGCTACATCGCCGCCAAGCGCCACATGATCGCGTTGCTGGAGGAGCAGAAGCAGGCGATCATCAACCAGGCGGTGACGCGCGGGCTCGATCCGGACGTGCCGCTCAAGCCGTCGGGCGTGGACTGGCTGGGGGACATTCCGGCGCATTGGGAGGAGTTTCCCCTCAAGCGATGGCTAGAAACTCCGATAACGGATGGTCCGCATGAAACTCCTGAGTGGCTGGACGAGGGCATTGATTTCGTTTCTGCCGAGTCTATGGTAAACGGACGTATTGACTTCGACAAACGGCGCGGGTTTATAAGCGAGGCACTTCATCAAACGTACTGCAAAAAGGTACATCCACGTCGGGACGATATTTTTATGTGCAAGTCAGGAGCAACGACTGGGAAACTAGCTATGGTGGATACTGATCGGGAATTTAGTGTTTGGTCTCCATTGGCATTGATTAGGGCCGACACATCGAGAGTATTTCCGCAATTCCTTCTCTCAGCGCTCCATTCGACGTATCTTCAACTTCAAGTGCAGCAAACATGGTCTTATGGGACGCAGCCGAATCTATCGATGCTGGCAATGTCTCGACTGGTTGTAGCCCTGCCACCCCTAGATGAGCAGCAGAGAGTTCAAGACTTCATTCGCTCAGAATCTGCTCAACTAGAACTTATTTTCAAGAGAGTCCGCCAAGAAATTCAACTGATTCAGGAATACCGAACTCGTCTGATCTCGGATGTCGTTACCGGCAAGCTGGGCGTGCGCGGCGTCGAGTTGCCTGCGCTGGATGAGAGGAAGGATAGCGTTCTCAGGGATGCTCTCGATCCAATCGGACTTGAGGACAGCGAACTGTCCATAGTTGACGAGGAAGAGTAGAAGCCTCGTCCCAAGGTCGAACTAGCGTACGTTGAACGAGTGGCAAAGACGCTTGGAGCCACCGAGGGTGGCTTGACCAACACCGACATTGCGCACGCGTTCAGCGCAATCGGGGTGAAGGACAGATCCGGTGTTACGACCAAATGGAAGATCATCTATGAAGTCTTGAAGGCGGAACAGGATCGTCGCAAATGTGGCGACATTGTTTGGGACTTCATAGACGAGTGCATAAAGCCGGTGCGCTACATCGATCGACCTCATGTGTTGCAGGATCGACGATCACGACTCAACGAGGATCTTGCACTCGCCGGGTTCTCCATCGGCCCTTCCGGAAAGGTCATCGAAGGCGTTGCGGCGGTGACGTTGGAGGAAGCAGCGGAGCGTGCAGAACGTGTTACCGCTGAGCTAAGGCGTCGAGGGGTCCACGAGCAGGTGTTGTTCTACTGCAAGCGAGAGGTGCTGCAAAAGGATCTCTTTCACGGATTGCATGAGGCCACGAAAGGGGTATGCGAACGATTGCGAAAGGGCACGGGCGAGGTAACGGACGGCGTAGATCTCGTCGACACCTGCTTCGCCGATCGACACGGACTGCCCATGGTGGTAATCAACGACTACGAAACCGAAACGAACAAATCAGAGCATCGGGGATTCTCAAATCTCCTCCGCGGTGTGCTGGGTGTATGGAGGAATCCCACGGCGCATGCACTGAGGGTCGAGGTGGAACTCGTCGAACGGGATGTCATCGATGCGATGACGACATTGAGCTATATTCATCGTGTTCTGGATCGAGCAGAGTTTACGGATAACGGAACCTAATTGTAGGGGTGGGAAAAGTTTGACATGGCGATGCCAAGTGATACCTATCGAGACATCATGGTAAGAACAATTGCCAACTATGAGTTGGTGAAGGCTTACTCCGGGCAGAACGGCGGATTCGAAGTTACCCAGCTTATGAATTCGATTCTTGCAGTTGTAGGATATCCTCAAGAGCGCGTTCTCAAGCAGCGTCTGAAAGACTTGACGGTCGCGGATGGCCGTAAGCTGGGACTGCCAGAGATACCGATCATTGCATCATCGCCTGACTACATCCCCAAGAATGTGGCGGAACAAGCGGAGATGATCCGCAACGCTATTGCGCAGGGGCGCATAGGATTCTTTTCAGACGGCCACGGTGGTGACATTGAGTTTATCCAACTCAAGGATCAGAGAGGTCGTGGCAATAACAGGCAGACAAGAGAGGTTGATTTGCCGATCCAGCTGTTTGAGGCCATTCTTTACGGATTCGGCAATATCGCACACGCCCTATTTGCCGAAGCAGCTGAAGCCAAGTAGTTATCGTATGTGTGCAGAATCTTCTGGATACGATTAACAGTTTCGAGGCTTGAATGGAGACATCAGAGTGTCAGCCGCCGACCTCGCTGAGATCGCGGCTATCTGGTTATCCAGGGTGCGGAAAAGAACACGAGCTACGTTCCTGGCCCAATGGCGTCTGCAAACTCGGATGTAGATAGCTTTGGACATAGGGACGGGAGCTCCGGTCATGGCGAGCTACCAGATGATGATCAGCCGGTACTCAATCACGAGTTGACGAAGATCGCAGAGCCAATCGCCCTGAGTCAAAGAGCGTCCCCAGAAGAGCTTGAGTTATGACCCCGACTGACATCTCCGGGATGGGCCCCGAACTGGTCAGGTCTCTGATAGCTTGGGGCAGAGATAATTCCAGCGCACAGACGGTACAATAGCAGCAGCAAGCCGCAACTCATATATACGGGATAGGCGCATGATCGCTCTCATTTCAGACAATCTGGAAGCCATCGCCACACTCTGCCGGGAGTACCGCATAATAAAGCTCGATCTCTTTGGATCCGCATCTTCGGGTGCATTCGATCCGGAAACGAGCGATGTCGACCTCATCGCGGATCTGGGGGAGTACGAGCGGGGCGTGTCCAATCGCTTCTTCCGGTTTGCGGATGCGTTGGAAGCGTTGTTCGGACGCAAGGTGGACCTTCTGACCGAATCCATGATCAGGAACCCCTACTTTCGGCAAGCGGTTGAAGAACAGCGGGTGAACCTCTATGAAACGCGAGACCGCCAAGCGGCTGCATGATGCTGCATCCGCCTGTGCCGAGGCCCGTCAATTCTGTGCGACAAGCACGAAGGAACGATTCATCGAGGATCGCCCATTGCAGCTTGCCGTCCAGAAACTCATCGAGATCGTCGGCGAGGCGTTGCGACAGGCCGAAGAGTCGGATCGCGAAGCTGTGCAAGCTATCCCGGAACTGCGGTTCGTTGTTGACACGCGCAATCGACTCGTCCATGGATACGATACGGTTGATTACGGAGTGCTCTGGGATATCGTCGAATATCGATTGCCGCAACTTCAGGATCGCCTGCAACTGCTTCTGAAGGATGCGCCGCTCTCCAGCTTTGGGAAGGTGCCATGACCCCGACCGACCTCTCCGAGCAGGGACTCGAGCTGAAGGTCACCTCCGACCTGACCGGGCTCACACCGGCTGAGGTCAAGGCGGCGCAGTCCGTGGCGGAGGCGCCGGTCGCCTACGATGCGGAGTGGGTCTTGGGCGATCCGCGCGACTACGACCGCCAGCACGTCGTCGATACGCGGCAGCTCCTCGCCTTCCTGGAACGGACGCAGCCGGAGGTCGTCACCGCGCTCAACATCGGCCAGCCAGGATCGTCCCGAACGAAGTTTCTGGAGCGCGTCCAGAGCGAGGTCGCGAAACGGGGCGTCGTCGATGTCCTGCGCAAGGGCATCAGGCACGGTCCGGAATCGATCACGCTCTACTTCCAGACTCCGACCGAGGGGAACCAGACCGCCATCCAGCGCTTCCGCGACAACATCTTCAGCGTCACGCGGCAGCTGCGGTACAGCCTCGACGAAACCAGGCGCGCTCTCGATCTCGTCCTCTTCATCAACGGGCTTCCCGTCGCCACGCTCGAGCTCAAGAACCAGATCACCAACCAGAACGTCACCGACGCCATCGACCAGTACATGAAGGATCGCAGCCCGAAGGAGAAGCTCTTTCAGTTCGGCGTCTGTGCGGTCCATTTCGCGGTCGATGACAACGAGGTCTGGTTCACCACCCGCCTCAACGAGAAGCGCACCCTCTTCCTGCCGTTCAACAAGGGCTACAACGACGGTGCCGGCAATCCGCCCAATCCGTTCGGCATCAAGACCGACTATCTCTGGCACGACATCCTTCGACGGGAATCGCTCGCCAACCTGATCGAGAACTTCATCACCCGCATCGAGGAGAAGAACGAGCAGGGCAGGAAGATATCGAAGCTCATCTTCCCGCGCTATCACCAGCTCGATGTCGTCCGCCGGGTGCTCGCCGATGCGCGGGAGAGGGGCGTCGGCCGCAAGTACCTCATCCAGCACTCCGCCGGATCGGGCAAGAGCAACAGCATTAGCTGGCTCGCCTGACAGCTGATCGAACTGAACCAGGGTGGCAAGGCGCTCTTCGATACCGTCCTCATCGTGACCGATCGTCGCGCCCTCGACAGTCAGCTCAGTGCCACGGTCAAGGCGATGGGTCAGAGCGGCTGGGCGATGTCGCACGCCGATGCCTCGGCTGATCTCGGCACGCTGATCCGCAAGGGCCAGCGGATCATCACGACGACGGTCCAGAAGTTCCCGTTCATCGCCGACACGATCGGAAGTGAGCACCGCGATCGCTCCTTCGCGATCATCATCGACGAGGCGCACAGCAGCCAGGGTGGGCGCGCCGCCGCCAAGCTGAACGCGACGCTGGCGAAGGATCTCGACATCGTGCCGGATGAGGACGGCGGCCTCACCTTCGAGGATCAGATCCTGATCGCGATGCGGGAGCGGAAAATGCTGACCAATGCCAGCTATTTCGCCTTCACCGCCACCCCCAAGAACCGCACGCTGGAGATGTTCGGCGAGCGACGCGTCGACACGCTCGATGGCACGCCGAAGTTCGTCCCCTTCCATACCTACACGATGAAGCAGGCGATCGACGAGCGCTTCATCCTCGATGTCCTCCAGAACTACACGCCCTATCGCAGCTTCTACAAACTCGTGAAGACGGTCGAGGACGATCCGGAGTTCGACCGCACGCGGGCCAGGCGGAAGCTGCATCACTACGTCGAGTCGCATCCGGATACGGTTCGTCAGAAGGCCGGGATCATCGTCGATCACTTCTCGACGCAGGTCATCGCCAAGGGCAAGGTCGGCGGCGAGGCGCGAGCGATGGTGGTGACGAGCAGCATCAAGCGGGCGATCGAGTACTGGCACGCGATCAAGGCGGCGCTGGCCGAGCGCAAGAGCCCCTACCGCGCGATCGTCGCCTTCTCCGGAGAGCAGGAGATCGACGGCAGGATGGTGACGGAGGCTCATCTCAATGGCTTCCCCAGCAGCCAGATCCCGGACATGCTGAAGACGCATCCATATCGTCTGCTGGTCGTGGCCGACAAGTTCCAGACCGGCTTCGACGAACCGCTGCTGCACACGATGTACGTCGACAAGCCGCTCTCCTCGGTCAAGGCGGTCCAGACGCTCTCGCGATTGAACCGGGCGCATCCCGCCAAGAGCGACACCTTCGTGCTCGATTTCTTCAACGATCCGGACGAGATCGAGACCGCCTTCCAGCCCTTCTATCGCACCACGGTGCTGAGCGGCGAGAGCGACCCCAACAAGTTGCACGACCTGCAGGCCCAGCTCGACGATGCGAGTGTGTACACGGCGGAGCAGGTGACGGAGTTCGTGCAGCGCTACATCGCGGGCGACGATATCGCGCTGCTCCATCCGTCGCTGGACCGGAGTCGGGAGCGTTACGAGAGCGACCAACTCGACGAAGAGGAGCGGATCGCCTTCAAGGGTGGCGCGAAGGCGTTCGTCCGCACCTACAGCTTTTTGTCGGCGATCCTTCCCTACACGAATGCCGGGTGGGAGGAGCGCTCGATCTTCCTCAAGTTCCTGATACCGAAATTGCCAGCGCCGGACGACCCGGATCTCGCGAAGGGCATTCTCGAAACGATCGACATGGAAAGTTATCGCGTCGAGGCGCAGCAGACGATGCAGATCGCCCTTGAGGACGAGGATGGCTCGATCGATCCGCCCCCGACTGGTGATGCCACCTTCCAGGCGGAGCTCGAACTGGACCGGCTCAGCAGTATTCTGGCGACCTTCAACGACCTTTTCGCGGACGCCGGCTTCACCGACGAGGATCGGATCAAGGCACTCAACAACATCAACGGGCCGATCATGGACACGATCACCGGCGATTCCGATCTGGAGGCGACGCTCAATTCCGGCGATGTTCAGAACACGCAGATCCAGTTCAACAAGTCGCTGGAGAAGGCGCTGACGGCCAACATCGCGTCGAACGTCCAGGTCTACAAGAAGCAGCAGGAAGATCGGCTCTTCCGTCAGCATCTTGAGGCGCTGGTCTACGACCTCTACAAGACGCGGGTGCAGGGACAGGACCGACCAGGAATTAAATAACGTGATGGGCAGGTTTTCGAGACCAGATCCACGGGGCTCCCATGAACGGTGGTTGATCCGCTGTCTGATGGAGGTGCCCCGTGGACCTGGATGACGTCATGGTCGCGACCTCTTGCCTGATTGATGAGACCATTCCCACCGTCCTTGCCGGTCGTCGCCTGCGCCAACGCGGCCCGCAACCGATCCTCGCCGACAGCGAGGTGCTGACGATGGACGTCGTCGGCGAGGTCCTCGGCGACGATCAGGATCAGGCGATCTTCCAGGACTTTCGCCGCTACTATTGCCCGTTCTTCCCGGCGCTTGCGCACATTCATCGGACGACGTTCGTCCGCCAGGCCGCCACCCTGGGGGCGCTGAAAGACCAGCGGTGGCACCAGCGGTGGCACCAGCTCATCGTCGGTGAACCGGCCGATCCCGTGTCTCTCGTCGAGAGTGTCCCGATCCCGGTCTGTGCCTTCGCCCGTGCCCGTTGGTGCCGCCGCTGCGGGGACACGGCCAGCTATGGCCGTGATCACTCCACCCGGCAGACCTTTTATGGCTTCCGGCTGCATGTTCGCTGCGACCGCTCGGGCCGGATCGAGGCGATGAGTCTCGCCGGTGCCGATCAGTCGGATCTGGCGCTGGTGCCCGAGATCGTGCCGCCATCCAATCGCATGCTGCGGGCCGATCGCAATGATTGGTCGCCCGACATGATCGCGGAGCGTGCGCCCTACGGGCTCGAGCTTGCAGCACCCTGCCGCCAGAAGAGATTCGCTCCGGATCCGCAGCGGAGCGCGCTCCTCGGCAAACGGCGCTGGCGGATCGAATCGACCTTCGCCCCACTGGTCGAACGCTATCAGCTCAAGCCGGTCTGGGCCCGGGATCTCTGGCATCTCGGCAACCGGCTGGTGCGCACGATGCTCAGCCACACGATCGCGATGCACCTCAACGCTCAGCAAGGCAACCCGCCCCTGCGGCTCGCCCTCCTGCTCGCCTGAGAAACCTGCACATCACGTTTGTTAGGTCCCTAAGCGAAATCACCAAACGTAGAGGCGAACCCGTGTTCACTTGTGGCACCGCATGCGTACTTCTGGCTCACCGCGTTCCATCCGCAGGGGCGAACCCCGTGTTCGCCTTCGTCGCGGTATGGCGTTACGTTTTGTCGTAGGGGCAGACCTGGTCGATCCTGTGTCCGCCCGCACAGTGACGTCTGCTCGTATGGGATGTCACGTCTTTACAGGCTGAGCGTTCCCTGCACGTCTGGCTGCGTGCGGCGGATCGCGTCGACGATCATCCCGAACAGTCGCAGGTCGTCGCGGGAGTCCTCCGGGGTCGTCTTCGGTTCGACCTTGCCGGTCAGCACGTCGTGAAAATGCAGCAGTTCGTGCGTGTACGGATCGACGTAGGTCGCGCGGGAGAGCGTCTCCGTGAACCGATCGCCGACCGTCTCCGTCACATGCAGCGTCGTCGGCAGGTGCCGGATGTAGGGCGTGTCGTACTGGATGCGCACGCTCTTCGTTGGCGAGAAGACCTCGATCTGGGCGTCGAACCGGGCTTGCTGATCCGTCCCCGTCTCGAAGGCGACCTGGTAGTCGCCGTAGTCGAGGATCGCGTGCGCGTAGCGGCCACCGTTCCAGTGCGTCGCCGCCAGCACCCGCTCCGGGAAGCCGATCAGCTCACGCATCGCTGACAGGTCATGGCTGTTCAACCCGCAAAGCATGCGGTAGGTACTGATCAGCTCGGGCGATGCCGTCCCGATCGCATCGTTGACCAGGCGTGTCCCACGGTCGCGCCGTTCCTCGGCGAGCGCTTCCGGGATGTCGGTCGGCCGTTCGACGAGACTCGACTGATCGATGAAAATGCTGTTCGGCCCGACGATCGCGCGTACCCGCGCGTACGTGATGCGCTCGAACTGGCACACCTGCTCCACCGCCTCCAGAAACGACGGCGCGAATCGGCGCATGTAGCCGACGATCGCATGCACGCCAGCCCGGTCGCGCTCGGCGATGATCGCATCGGCCTCTCGCAGCGTCAGGCACATCGGCTTCTCGATCAGGACGTGCTTTCCGGCGCGCATCGCGGCGATCGCGGAGTCGGCGTGGTACTCGTCGCTGTTCAGCACCAGCACGGCGTCGACGTCGTCACGGGCGACCAGGTCGTGAAAATCGTCGTGGCGGGCTTCGGTCGGGATGTCGTATCGGTCGCCGATGAACGTCAGGAGCGAGGGCGAGACATCGCAGATCGCGGTGACCAGGTAATGATCGGGGAGGGAACGAAGGATCGGCAGGTGGATGATCTGCGCCACCTCGCCGAGACCAATAACGCCGATGCGAATCTGCTGCCTGGTCTGGTCCACGGTCTGATCTCCCCTGTGCTTTAGCTATGGTTGTCGTTATGAGCTCGCGATACGTCGCGGCTGGTCAGGGTTGGTTGCTGATCGCGTCATCATATCGGCAACGAGCAATGTTGGGGGGATATTCCGGCGTCTATTCTGAGCGGTCGAGGTGGCGGGACCGATCGCGAAAGAGAAATCGCGAGAAGACCTGGCGGTTCTTTGCGACGATCCGGTAGCCAACCTCCACGAGCCAGACGAACGGTGGTCGAGCCGCGATCGCCATGATCGACGGATGCCAGCCAGTGTCCTGCAACAGGAACAACACCGCCCGTCCACCGGAAATCATTGTCCCGTCCACCCGCACAACCTGCACGGCCTGGGCAGATGCCTCCCGCAGTGCTGATGTCATCGGTGGCGACGGACAATCCTGGTAAGGGACGATCCGAAATCGTCCGCCGACATCCAGCCGGCCAAACCACTCCGCGGCTCGCCGGCAAAAACCGCACGTTCCATCCCAGATCAGCCAATGTCGAGATTCAGGTTCGTCCACCACGTCTCCTGTCCCTACCGATGCGAGTAATTGGGATCGACTACCAGCCAGCGTATTCGGCGACCCGGGAGATATCGACGCGACCAGCGATCGCATCGTCGAGTGCCTGCGCCAGAATCGCCACGCCACGGTCGATCTCTTCCCGCGTGATGATCAACGGCGGGGTGAGTTCGAGCACATTCGACCAGTTGCCGGCATAGTACAGCACCAGTCCGAACTCCCACGCCCGGTAGACGGTGTCGGCCGCCACCGTCCGATCTGGCTGGCCAGTCCGGCGACGCAGCAGGTCGCACTTCCAACGGTCGTGAAAAGTGCCGTGCCGGTACCTGCATCGAGAATCTCCCGGCGCCCGATGAGCGCACCAAGCGGAAGTCCGCCACCCAGCGCCTTGGCAAGGATGACAAGATCCCCCTCGATCCCGGCATGTTCGTAGGAGAAGAACCGGCCGGTCCGTCCGAGACCGACCTTGACATCGCCCACCACCGGATAGATGTCATGCCGATCGCAGAGATCGCGCAGTCGCGGAAGGAAATCGGGCGGTGGCACGAGGTCACCCCATCACTCTGCACGGATTCGACGAAGATCGCGGCCATATCCGTGGCGGGAGGAATCATCCGGAACAGATACCCTTCGAGGTAGGCGAGGAGTTGATCGACGGTCTCGTCGAGGCGTCCCCGAACGGATTGCGCGAAGGATCCGGATAGGGCACCTTGGTGACATGTCCGCTTCCGATATGACTACTGAAGGCGGGATGACCGGAGAGCGTCTGGCCACTGTCGGTCATGCCATGCCAGCTGCCGATGAACGAGATGATGCGCCTTCTGCCGGTCGCGGCGAGCACCAGCCGGTGAGCTGCCTCGCTGGCATCCGAGCCCGAATGGCCGAATCACACCTTCGTCGTGTGCTCGACATGCTGGGAGGGATGAGTGTTGGAGTGCCGCAGATCGGGAAGGAATATGGTCTCGGCCAGTATGAGCTCTCGGTTGCGCATGGCGATCCGCTGCAGGCAATCGACGACTACTACGCTGTGCGCGATGCCGTTCGTGATGCCGCGGCAGAATCGGGATATGAAGCGACCTTCATGCCCAAACCGTATGTCGAGTGGTCGGGAAACCGTTTGCACGTGCATCTGAGTATCTGGGACACCGCCGGTACAACAGATCTGACACCTGATGCCACAGACGAGGTTTCGATCTCCACCACCGGGCGTCAATTTGCAGGGGGCCTGCTTCACCATATCGACGCGCTGACAGGTCTTGGCTCTCGGACGGTGAACAGTTACAAGCGCCTGCAACCTGGAAGCTGGGCGCCGGCCAACACGTCACGTATTGGGGGTATGGCAATCGGTCCGGCGTGATCCGCATTCCGGGATTCGGCAAGCGTCGTCACCTCGAATATCGGGCTGGCGACAATACGGCACAACCGGAGATGCTGGTAACTGGCTTGATCGCCGCCGGTCTCGATGGAATTCGCCGTACCCTTGATCCCGGCGATCCCTTCCACGGAGATATCGGTCATACGAATGCCGAGGAGATTGCCGCCGCCAGAATCGGCTACCTCCCGCGCACTCTTGATGTTGCGCTCGATGCATTGGAGCGTGACGAGGTGATCGGCAAGGCACTCGGGGCGTCTGCGTTGCGTCACTTTCCCGGAGTCCGCCGCCATGAATCTGCGCAGTACCAGCTTCAGGTCCATGCGTGGGAGCGGGAAACGTATTTCCCGATCGTCTAGTCCGCTTTCGTTGGCCCTGCCTCGTCGGTAACGTCCGTTGCAGACGCGGTCCGAGAATAGCTCCGGGAATTTGATCGATAGAAGGAAGGAACCCCCCAGGAGAAGTCATCTCCTGGGGCTCCCTTCCTTCTGTAGTGCGTAATTTTGGATCAGGCCGCGACGGATTGCTCGAACACGAGGTGTCCCAGCCGGTAACGGAGCATCGCTCGATGCTTGCACACCGGATCACCGAATTCGGCGGCGAAACAATCGCACTCGTACTCGGTCACCATGTAGGCGGCTTCCTCGTCGCGCTCACTGGTTGCGACCCAGGCTCCGGATCCGACCAGTTGGCGCAGTTGCAGTCCGCCACGTCGAGCTCTGACCAGCGCTTGGCGCCATCGGTCCGGCGTGTTGGGGCGGCGGGTGTTGGGAATCGATGCGGTCGAGGGGACAGACGGGACGATGGAAAATGCTGTCATCGAGGATCTCTCCGAAGTCAGGTGGGCGTTGGTGTCACCGTCTTGGCGAGGGGCCGGAACCATTACCCGAACGGAACATTTGTTCCTCTATTATGTCACAGATGTGTCGCATTGGCAACTCGCCGGTGAGCTTCCCGGTTCGTGATTCCCGCTTGATTTTACCGAACATGCCGTGTATAATTGAGATATAGTATCAATTATGTGGCCAATAGAGCGTCCTCCCGCATGAACGTCCGGACGTTGTAGGTCACCAGAAGGAACGTAGTGTGAGGGTGAGCAACTCGTTAAGTTCAGCGAAGAAGCGCGACAAGGACAGCCAGTTGGTGCGACGCAAGGGCCGGCTGTACCTCATCAACAAGAAGAATCCGCGATTCAAGGTGCGACAGGGATAATCCTGACCGGCAACCCACGCTACCCATCAACCAACGGCGTTTTGAGCTCTGGGTCCGTCTGCCGTCGGATAGTGGATGGCGGCAGATCAAGCGGCAATCGCACGGTTTCGGGCGGCATGTAGCAGGCAGTCGGAAGGGGTGCGCAGACGGTCAACGGCGCCTGGATTCGATCCAGGCATGATATTCAGTCGCATACATCAAACCAATAGAGAATGAAACACCATAACCATCACGGGTGGGTCGGCCCAGGGCCAAAAGACCGGCAAGCGCTCGTGATGGAGGCAATGGCATGTAGAGTCAGGAAAAATCATGGCACGCAAGAAGGCCGACCGCTCATTCGTGAAGCTGCAAAGCACCGAGAGCAAGCATATCTATGTGACGGAGAAGAACCGCAGGAACGATCCGCAGCGAATCGAATTGCGACGATACGATCCAGACCTGCGTCGTCACGCCGTCTATCGCGAGACTCGATAGTCGCTCCGCGGCGATTGGGCGATTGATGCAGGCTGCACGACACTGCAGAGGACCCCGGCAGCCATGCCGGGGTCCTCTGCGTCTCGGCGACCATGCACGCTCGCTGGTTCCTGGTCCTTCGGGTGATCGCTGGCGTTCAAGCCAGGATGCGACACCGCACGCACCAGGATCGTCTTTCCACGTACATCGGCACGTAAGGTTGCCAACCTGGTTCGGTAACAATCGTTGCCATTTCTTGTAGGGAACGGCCTCGCAGCCGCGGCCGGTGCCACCAGCTGCATCGGTTCCGATCGGCCGCAGGCTGATATCTCCGGGGACATTACCGGTTTAGGTTATCAACCTTCATTATGTTCCGGCTCATTGTCTCCCTTTCTCGCATGCAGGCAGGATCGCCATACGGTTGAGCGACGCCGTCGATCGAGACGGGCATGTGGGTGTCACGTCAGTTTCGGGTAACGTTTGCGGGAAGCTCGCGAACCTCACCGGCCAGTCGCCGCAGGTAAGTTGCGAGTTTCGTTGCATCCTCAACCGACCACCTGCTCACGAGTCGTTCGAACGTCTCCTGCTGCCAGGCATGAGCCTCTGTCAACAGATCGGCCCCGGTCTCCGTCACCGAAAGTGTGGCCTTCCGCGCATCCCCGGCGGAGGTCTCCCGTGCCACGAATCCATGAGATGTCGCCTCGGTGATCATTCGACTCGCGCCTGAGTGATCGATTCCCAGTTCCTGCGCGACGTCGGAAACCGAGACTTCTCCCCGGCTCGAAACGGCATCGATCGATTCCAGCACAAGCACATCCTGAACTCTTGCCCGCTCCTGCGGGAGGTTGTCGATCGCGCCCGTGACCCACCGGCGCGACCAGAATCGTACGAGCCCGAAGAACGCGGGACCTGCCCCGGCGATCTCGTCACGCTGCGCACCGAGCTTTTCCCATGTGTTCTCGCTCATCATCCCGCCTTTCCAAATACGTGCAATACGCATACAATACTACATGCTTATCGCATACGTGTCGAGAGCGAAAGGAAATGGGAGTGATGAAGAGACAGAAGGACGATGTCGCGGCCGTCCTGACATGGCATGACGCGGTCAATGCGGGAGATATCGGTCTTGCCCTCGCGGTGTCGACTTCCACTATCGTCGTGGGTGGACCGAAAGGCGAGGCCAGTGGTCACGCGGTGCTCGCGGAGTGGATTCGCCACGCAGGCATCCGGCTGGCACCGATCGTCGTTCATCGTGCAGGGGAACACATTATCGTCGAGGAAGATGCGACGTGGCCTGCCAGGCGCGAGACGCTGCAGGATGGGCAGCCGATTCGGGTTGCCTCGGTCTTCACCGTGATGGACGGACTGGTCGCCAGCGTCCACCGCTTCGCATCGCTCGATGAAGCGAAGCGCATGCTCCTGCTCTCCGGTCCTCGTCCTCCGGCCTGACAACCGATCGCAAACCGGCCACCGGATAACCGGGCTCGCTCGCGAGCTGGCTACCGACAATGTCCAATGGAGATCGACTTGTGATCGGGAACGCGATCCGCGGGCGGGCTGATGGATTTGGATATGGAGATGGTCCTTCCCTTCGGTCAGAGGCTCTTCTCTGTTCGCGGTATCCGGAGTAGGATCACGTTCAAACACTCAACTCTCGCGAGTCTCGAAAGCGGACCACGCCAAGGAGGACGATCGATGGCCACCCAGACATCATTCCCGGTTCGATCGCAGGGCAAGATCCTCTCCCAGGATGCCGAAGTATTCGGCGAGTTGCGCGATTCATCCGCGTTTGCCGGCGACATGGACGTGCTGCGCATGAGGATGGCAGAGGATGGATATCTCTTTCTTCGCGGCTTTCTCGACCGCGAGGAGGTCCTCGCAGCCCGTCGCGACGTGCTGGCACGAGCAGCGCGCGAAGGCGTTTTTGTCGACGGAACAGACGTGATGGACGGCATCCTGAACGAGGATGTCCGACTGTCGTTCCGGCCCGATCTCACCCGCAATTCGGCGGCACTCGCTCGGGTTCTCTTCGATGGCCCGATGATGGCGTTCTTTGGCAACTATCTGGAAAGTGATATCAGCCACTTCGATTACATCTGGTTGCGAGCGATTTCTCCCGGCAAGGGCACCCCTCCCCACGGCGATAGCGTCTTCATGAATCGGGGTACGGCGGATCTGTACACCGCCTGGACCCCGCTCGGCGATATCGACCGTGAACTTGGCGGCCTGATCGTGCTCGAGCAGTCGCACAAGCTGGACGACATTCGCAATACCTACGGGCAGCGGGATGTCGATACCTATTGCGAGGATGATCCCAACGCCGAAGAATATCGGACGACTGGGAAATGGGCGTGGAACGGGCAGCTCTCCGACGATCCCGTCGAGCTTCGCGAACAGCTTGGAAAGCGCTGGTTGACCGCCGACTTTCGCGCCGGGGATCTTCTCGTTTTTACGATCTACACACTCCACGCCAGTCTCGACAACCAATCGAGCAATCGCATCCGGCTCTCCTCGGACACTCGCTATCAACGGGCATCGGAGCCGATCGACGAACGCTGGATCGGCGACGACCCGATCGCTCACGGTCCAGGTGGCAAGAAAAGCATCATCTGTTAACCTGTCGCTGCTGGCGATATGGCTGGCGCGTTTGGTTGCCGGGAACAGGTGTGATGTCGATGTCTGGATTGAAGCTCGGGCTGGGTTTTACTTTGCCAGGTGATACGGTGCCGTTCGTGCGAACCGCCGCATGGATGCAGGAGCGTGGCTTCTCAGGCGTCATGCTTGGACCCGATCCGGCCTGGAGCGACGAGCAGACCGCGCGCGTCGGCGAAACGTTTGCCACCCACCGGCTTGCCGTGTTCGAGGTCGGAGCCTATACGAGCCTGATCCACGGTGATCCGGCAATTCGATGTCGCAACATCGACACGGTCAAACGCAAGATCGAACAGGCCGTCATTCTCGGATCAGCCTGTATCGCCACAACCAGCGGTACGGCGATCGATCTCGGACCGCACCCGGCAAGGCTGGGACATGCTGCTCGACGCGACCGCCGAAATCCTCGCGAGCGCTCCAGTTGACATGAGATTCTGCATGGAAGCGTGGCCGCCGACGGTCCTCTACGACATCCCGACGTTTCAGAAGTTCTACGCGGAGGCCAACGACGCACGCCTCGGCATGGTCTTCGATCCTGCCAACCTCGTCACGACCGACAACTACTTCCAGACCGGCATCATGATCGACGAAACCTTCAATGCCCTCGGGGACCGCTTCGTGGTCGCCCACTGCAAGGACATCGAATGGGTCGCCGACTACTCGCAGACCGCCCTCAAGGAGGTTGTACCCGGCCGCGGATCGCTGGACTACGCGGCCTTTCTCCGCCGCACGGCAGCATTCGGACGGGAGATGCCGCTCATCATCGAGCATCTGGGTTCGCCAGCCGATGTCGACGAGGCGCTGACCTACATTCGGCGGCAAGCAGAGGAATGTGATCTGACGGTGGGGTGACATGGTCGCAGTGTGACCCGTCGTTTCGCCCCGTGTGGAACCCGTAGCGGTGGAGCAGGAATCTCTGGCGGCCAGAGCGTAACGTGAGGGCACCGGCCAGCCGTCGCTGGAAGCTCCCCGCCGACGGTAATGGCCCCCACACCCATGTCGGAGCGCTCTACGCGTTCATGCTGGCAACTGCTAGAGCTTTTGTAACTTCCCATACCTGCACCGAGGAGGACTGAGGAGGGCCGGAGGAAGCTGTCGTCACAGTCTCCTCTCGTTGTGCAAGGCCACGGCATGATCCATTGGACCCACCTACTGCCATGCTCATCGCTTCCCCGGCTTTGCAAACCTTTCACCCCATCGTCGCTGCGAGGTCGGGTTCCAACAAATCAGTGCTGCCATTCGTCAGCGGGCCGGCGCCGGACCACTCGATTCGCGAACGACGATCGTGCACGGCAGAACAACCCGGTCCGGTACTGCGGCGTCGCCATCGATCCGCTGCAACAACGTGCGGACGGCCATGATGCCGGTACTCTCGAACGAGATGCGCACCGTCGTCAACGGCGGGTTGGTGAACTGTGCGAAATCAACATCGTCGCAGCCAACCACCGATACGTCCTCCGGCACGCGCAAACCTGCCTCGTGGAGCGCCCTGATCGCACCCATCGCCATGTGGTCGTTGTGCGCGATCACCCCGCTGAACGGAATGCCACGATCGATCAGACGATTCATCGCCTCGTAACCGCCCTTGATCGTCCAGTCGCCAACATCCACCAGGTTCGGATCGGGCACACCGCCCGCCTTTCGGATAGCAGCCAGATTGCCCTCCAGACGTCCGTTTATCGTCGTCCCGTCCCACTCGCCAGGCATGATTGCCAGCGACCGATGCCCCAGTCCCATCAGATGTTCGGCGGCGAGCTCTCCGGTTCTGATGCCGTCCTCGCCGATCACCGGGACTCCACCACCTGCGACGGGATGGGTCGCGACGCTTATCACTCCCATCCGCAGCAGGTTCACATAGGCGGCGTCCGTGGCGAACACGGTGGTGGCGCTGATCACACCGTCGACACGGCGTTCGATCAGCTGCTGAAGGGCGTGGCGAGCATTGACCGCACTGCCATCGACAAACGAGAAGGGCATGAAATAGCCGTGCTTTCGGGCTTCACGCTCGGCTCCAAGCAGCATCGGACCGAACACGAAGGCCGCCAGACCGGACGCCAGAAAGCCTATCGAATGCGTGCGTTGGGTCGCGAGTCCACGGGCGAGCGAGTTGGGAACGTATCCGAGATCGGTCGCGATCGCCAGCACCCGGGCACGGGTTGCGTCGGAGACATTTCCCTTGCCATGCAGCACCTTGCTGACGGTCTGGAAACTCACTCCCGCTTCGATGCCTATATCGCGGAGGGAGATCGCCCCGGTCTTGCGTTCAGGCCGATGCTCATGGTGCATGCATGTCTCTTCTCACTCCTTCTTGCCCCGCCGTTATCTGCCTTGTTTCGTATCGAGGGTGTTTCCAGAACATCATCATACTTGGCTGAATCGATATCAGTCGCCTCGACCGCGTTCTCACAGCGTGTTGCCCCAAGCCCCATTGACAGCGCCTGCATGGTACCGTAGAGTCGTTTTCATAATTGAATAGCTCACGACCTCATCCAGAGGGGCAGAGGGACCGGCCCTGTGACGCCCCAGCAACCATTCGGCGATTTTCGTCGGGCAGGTGCTAACTCCGGCAGGCATTTCCTGGCAGATGAGGGCGTGGTCGTGATCGTCCCCTGTTGGCGGTTGAGTCCACCCCTCGTCCCAAGATGAGGGGTTTTTGCATGTTCCAATGGCCGTATATCAATCCTTCCACGCATCGTCGATCTCGACAGCCCTGCCGTTCGCACTTCGCTGTTGTCGCCCTTGGCGAATCGGATTGTCGCGATTCCCTGCGTTCCCGACGCATTGAATGCGCAGGTCGACGAATAGGATCATCGATCGAACGAGGACCGGGAAATCCTCAAAATTCTCCATCCAGCCAACGATCTTCCATCCATCATCTTGTGGGCCGCGAGGACGGCATCGCGCCGCATTGGGGCGAGCCTTCGCTTTATGGTGTCAGAATGAGTTCGTAAATCGTCGGTGGAAGAAGAAACGGCTGAAGAATAAGTCCATCCAATGCTTGACAGACCGTCGAATCGTCAGTAGAATCGCATTCATCTTCAAAGACGAACGCTCGCCCAAGGACCGAAATCGATCTCACCGCGAGCGAATCAACCAGGACGGCAGGCCAGCAGGCCGACAGGCTGGATCGACAGGCCGGAGGTCCACAGCGCTGGAACTTCGGTGCCGTCCCCAACACCGAACAGACACATTCTCGTCACGTGTCGACGAGTTTGCCTAATCCTATTCCGGAGAGGACTGACGCTCGATGTATCGTGGAGTACTGATCGGGGCCGGCGGTTTTGCCGGAGCATGGGCACAGCGATTCCTGCCTCATTTCCGGGATCGTGTGGAAATCGTTGGGATCGCCGACATCAATCGAGAGGCGCTCGATCGCGCCGCAACGGCCCTCGGTGTTCCGGATGAGCACCGATATTCGACCTACGAGCAGATGATAGACGAACTCGACGCCGATGTCTGCTTCATCGTCTTGCCACCTGCCGCCCGTACCGGCGCGGTCCGCGCGGCAGCCTTCAAGGGGATGGCCGTCCTCTGCGAGAAGCCGATCGCGTCCAGCTGGGAGCAGACCCTCGAGATCGGCGAGATCACCCGGACCGCCGGAATCAAGTTCGCCATCATGCAGAACTACCGAGAACAATCGCGGATCCGCGCGCTCAAGGAGATTTTGCAGCGACCGGAACTCCAAAATGTCAATCTGATCGAGAGCCGCTTCGCGGTCAATTACACGATCGAGACGGCCGGAGGCGCCTTCCGCCACCAGATCCCGGATGCATTCATCTACGAGGGCGCGGAGCATCATCTCGACCAGCTGCGCAATCTTACCGGTGCCGATGCCGATTGGGTTCAGGGGCATCAGTGGGGCCAACCCTGGAGCACGTTTGGCGGCAGTACCTGTCTCTCGCTGATCATCAGGATGACGAACGGCGTGATGGTTCACTACGAGATGAACCACGTCGAACGAGGGCATCAGAACGGTTGGCACGACGAGTATTACCGCATCAACACCGAGGGCGGTACCATCATCCTCGATGCCGACAATGTCATCAGAATCGTGCGTGATACGCCTGACGGCGAGGTCGTCGAGGAGATCGTCCCGACCGAGGATCCGTTCGACGAACACTTTGCGCTGATAGGCCAGTTCCTCGATTGGCTGGATGGCGGCAAGCCACCGTTCAACGTCTTTGCGGACAACGTCAGGACCATGGCGCTGACCTTTGCCGCGGTCGAGGCGACCCACACCGGGAAGCGGGTTGATGCTCAGGCACTGCTGGCCGCGGTTGGTATCGGCGAAAACACGGGTGGGGAATGAACCCGCGTGCATGCCCGGATAGCCAGCGATTCGGCGGGAGAAACACATGCCAGTAACGCGTACACCGGCCGACAAGCCGGATTGGGTCAAATGGAGCAACTTCGGTTTCGGAGACGTGACCGATGCCGAGGGCTTCGATCGCCATTTTCATGATGCTGACGAGTACTGGATCGTCTTTTCTGGCAGGGCGCGAGTCATGAGTGAGGGAAAGGAGTATGTGATCGGACCCGGCGATACGCTGTGTACCCGGATGGGAGATGAGCACGACATTCTCGAAATCATCGAGGGACCGTTGCGGACCTTCTGGTTCGAGGATGAACTCAAGGGATTGCGTCGACCGGGCCATTTGCACAGGCCGGAAGAGGAGCCATCAGCCGCAAGCTGATCGGACGCCGTGGTTCATGCACGCAGGATTGTTCTTTCCGGACGCCGTTCATCCTCGAAAAGGGGAAAGCAATGTCAGATTCAAAGTCGATTCCACACGCCAAATCAGCCACTCAAGCGTTCAGGATGACTCGACGCTCGCTGGTTGCAGGTGCCGCGGGCGCCTCTGCCGCGATCCTCGCGACCTCGTCCCATGTCCTCGGCGCACCGAGCACACGCTACGGCGATCGCACCCTTCTCCTGCAAGACAAGGCCGAACTTGTCTTCACCTATTGGGGTTCGCCCCAGGAACAGGACGCCGTCAAGAAGATGGTCGAGAACTTCAACGACCAGCACGACAACATCAGCGTCAAGCCTCAGTACGTCCCGAACGACGGGTATGAGGAAAAAATGACGACGATGCTCGCCGGTGGCAATCCCCCGGACATCGCCTATATGGGTTCCGGCATGGCCTGGCAGTGGGCGCAGGATGGCAAGACACTCGATCTCAAGCAATGGGTCGATGCCGACGCCGAAACGTCCACGCTGCTGCCAAACACGACCTATACCTACGATAACGGCAAGGTCATGAGCACCAGCCTCGCCATCTCGAACATCCTCATGTACTACAACAAGAAACTCTTCGCTGATGCCGGCGTTGCCGCGCCGCCCGTCACCGGTGAAACGGCCTGGACATGGGATCAGTTCGTCGACATCGCAAAGCAGCTGACCAAGGATTCGAGCGGCAAGACCCCGAACGACCAAGGATTCGAGCGGCAAGACCCCGAACGACGAAGGCTTCGATTCCGGCAAGATCTCCACCTATGGCGTGAACTACGGTCAGTGGTGGCTGGAGCCGGTCTGGAGCGCTGGCGGTAATGTCGCGTCCGACGACGGCATGACCTACACCCTCAATTCACCGGAAGCGGTCGATGCCTTCCAGAAATTGCAGGATCTGATCTATGTCCATCACGTCGCCCCGACGCCGGCGGCGGCCCAATCCCTCCCGTCGACCGATATCCTGATGCGAACCGGCAAGCTCGCGATGGACATCAATGGCATGTGGAAGGTCCTGGACTATTCGAACAGCAAGAACCTCGAGTGGGGCATGGGCGTCTCTCCAATTATCAAGACCCCGATCACGAGGCTCTTCGGTATCCCGATCATCGTCTCGGCGACGGTCAAGAATCCCGACGCGGCGTACGAGTTCTATCGATGGCGATACAGCCCGGAGCGCATCGATCTCTATGCGAAGGGCTTGTGGATGCCACTGCCGAAGGCAAACTACACCGACGAGGCGCAGATCAAGCAGCGGCTCGATCCGTCCAAGGGCGTCTTCCCGGAGGAAGCTCGTCAGGTTCTCGTCGACTATTCGCTGAAATACGCACCGAAGCAGCTTCCTGATTACTGGCTGAAGAATCAGCTGCAGATCGATACCGAGGCAACCACCCCGGCGCTGACTTCCCTGTGGGCAAACGAGGGCACGGCCCAGGAATTGATGGACAAGGCCGCCAAGACGGCTGCTCCGTTGATGAAGGGTCGGTACTAGGAACTGTTGATGTCATCGAGGCGGCATGGTGTTCCATCCAGGAATGCTGCGCCGCCGGTGGCCGTCCGGTCCGCGGCCACGTCCACCGCACGCGCAACATGATGAACGTCCGGCCCGTCATCGGGCCGGACGTTCATTCGGAAAGGTCTCCGGGTCATGGCGAATGCCATCAACACCAGCCTCGCCGTCGATCAGGCAGGACAGGTGATCACGCAACCCACTCGCAAGCGCCGGATCAAAACCGAAACGCTCTGGGGACTGGCCTGCGTCAGTCCGGCGCTGCTCGGCTTTCTGCTCTGGGACCTTGGCCCCATGCTCGCAAGCTTCGCCCTGTCGCTGACCGATTGGAGTGTGACCGGAAAGTCGAGCTGGCTCGGATTAGCCAACTATCGACAGCTTTTCTTCCACGATGACCTCTTCCGGACCGCGGCGCGGGTAACGGTGTCTTATGCTGTCATCAGCGTTCCCTTGCAGATGCTCGTCGCCTTCCTGCTCGCCCTCCTGCTCAACGAGAAGATCAGGGGGCTGTCGTTCTTCCGCACGATCTTCTACCTGCCGTCGACGGTGCCGCTGATTGCCAGCAGTGTCCTCTGGATCTGGATGTACAATCCGGATTTCGGTCTCTTCAATGCCTTGCTCGACAAATTCGACATCCCGGCCCAGCAGTGGATCTATGCATCCGATTCGGTTATCCCCTCGCTCATTCTCATGAGCCTGTGGAGCGTCGGGCCGATGATGATCATCTTCCTCGCCGGCTTGACTGCGGTTCCCCAGCATCTCTATGAAGCGGTCTCGCTCGATGGCGGCAATGTCTGGAATCGCCTTTTCTCGATCACGATCCCGATGATTACGGCGACGCTGCTGTTCAACCTCGTGCTCGGGATCATCGGCTCGCTCCAGACATTCACGCAGGCCTACGTGATGACCGATGGCGGCCCTGGAAACTCAAGCCTCTTCTATGGACTCTATCTGTACCGAAAGGCATTCCAGGATGGCCAGCTCGGGTATGCGGCCACCCTCGGGGTCATCCAGTTCTTCGTGATCGCCGCCCTCAGTCTCTTCGTCTTCCGGACCTCGTCCCGCTGGGTTCATTATGGGGGAGAGGGATAATGGCCATCATTCCAACCGAACGGTTCCAGAACGTCACCGTTCCCAAACGCTCGCTCCTGCAGAGTCGGCGCTTCCACCGCAATGTCGCCCGCACGGTGACGTATATCTTCTGCATCGGCTTTACCGTGGTGATGCTGTTTCCACTCGCCTGGCTGATTCGCAGTTCGTTGATGAGTCTCGATCAGATCTTCCTCTTCCCGCCCGAATGGATTCCCAAACCATGGCTCTGGAGCAACTATCCGGATGCATGGACCACCGCGCCGTTTGGTCGTTACTTCTTCAACACGATCGTCATCGTTGGCCTCGTGATGGCGGGAACCATCATCTCGGCAACCATCTCCGCCTTCGGTTTCGCCCGCTTGCGGTGGCCCGGCCGCGATATCGTCTTCGGCGCCATGATGACAACCCTGATGCTGCCCTACGCGGTGACGCTCATCCCGACCTTCATCATCTGGAGCAAGCTCGGGTTCACGAACACGATCGTCCCGCTCACGTTGCCTGCCTGGTTTGGCGGCGGCATGTTCAACATCTTCCTGCTGCGTCAGTTCTTTCGCGGCATCCCGCGGGATCTCGACGAGGCAGCAATGTTGGACGGCGCCAATCCGCTCCGGATTCTGTGGGACATCATCATCCCGCTCAGCCGACCGGCACTCATCACCATCGGCATCTTCTCGTTCCTGAGTACCTGGAACGACATTCTCAATCCGCTGATCTACCTGACCGACAGCAACAAGTTCACCCTCGCGATCGGCCTGACGCAGTTCAAGGGTCTCTACAATTCGGAGTGGGGACTGCTGATGGCCGCGTCGACGCTCGTCTTCCTGCCAGCCCTCGTCATCTTCTTCGTCGCCCAGCGCTACTTCGTCGAGGGTATCGCGGTAACCGGCCTCAAGGGGTAGGCTTGCGCGACGACGCTGGATTCGTCAGGAGGAAAGAACCGGAACATGACAACCGTTGCACTCATGGGCACGCTTGATACAAAAGGTCACGAATACGGTTTCGTGCGCGATCGCCTGCGCGATCTCAGAACCGATGTCCTCATCGTCGACGTCGGAGTCCTCGACCGGCCGCTGATCGACGCCGACATTATCCGTGAGCAGGTAGCCGAAGCGGCCGGATCATCGCTCGCGACGCTCGTGCAACGGCACGATCGCGACACCGCCGTCGCCACCATGCAACGCGGCGCGACCACCATCGTGCAGGACCTGGTTGTCTCGGGCCGCATCCATGGCGTTCTCGCGCTCGGTGGATCGAGTGGATCGACCCTTGCCTCGGCGGTGATGCGCGCATTGCCGGTTGGCTTTCCGAAAATGCTGGTCTCGACGATCGCATCCGGTGACACCCGGCCATACGTCGGCACGTCGGATATCGTCATGATGTCCTCGATTGTCGATATCTCCGGGCTGAACCGGCTCTCGGAACCGATTCTCGCGAATGCCGCTGGCGCAATCGCCGGCATGGCTGGTGTCCACGCGACGTTCGTGCCGTCGGCCGATTCGCGGCCGCTGATCGGTGCCACCATGTTCGGTGTCACGACGGCTGGCGTCACCACCGCGCGTGAGCGGCTGGAGGAGCTTGGTTACGAGGTCCTCGTCTTCCACGCCACAGGCATTGGCGGTGACACGATGGAATCGCTGATCCAGTCCGGCGTCATCACCGGCGTGCTGGACATGACCACCACCGAGTTCGCGGATGCCCATGTTGGCGCCACATTGCCGGCGGGTCCAGATCGGCTGCTGAGCGCTGGTCGAGCAGGATACCCCATGGTTGTTTCGCTCGGTGCGCTCGACATGGCGAATTTCGGACCGGTCGATTCCGTCCCCGAGAAGTTCAGGGATCGCAAGCTCTTTCGCCACAATGCCTCGATCACCCTGATGAGAACGACGGTCGAGGAGAACATCGAGCTCGGAAAGATGATTGCCGAACGTCTCAATCAGGCAACCGGCCCGGTCACCGTCTTCATCCCGCGCGGGGGTGTCTCCGTCATCGACATGCCCGGGCAGGATTTTTACGATCCGGAAGCGGATGCCGCGCTCTTCGCCTCACTGTGCGATGCTCTCGATTCACGGATCGTCGTGATCGATTCCGATGCGGACATCAACGATCCATCGCTCGCCAGAGCGATGGCGGACGAACTCCATCGCTTGTACGGTACTTCGTAGGGCGCAACCCTGTGTTGACCCGCCGACCAGTTTGCCCATTCGGCAGCTTGACTTGAAAGGAACCTCTCACAGATGGCGTTTACCCGAACAGAAGTGCTCGACCGGTTGCACACCCAGATCGACGCAGGTCGACCGATTCTTGGCGCTGGAGCCGGAACCGGACTCTCCGCGAAGTGCCTTGAAGCCGGTGGTGCCGACCTCATGGTCATCTACAATTCCGGTCGCTTTCGCATGGCCGGTCGCGGCTCGATGGCTGGGCTGATGCCGTACGGCGATGCTAACGCGATCGTGGTCGAAATGGCGGGCGAAGTCTTGCCGGTCGCCCGGAAGACCCCCGTGCTCGCCGGTGTCTGCGGCACCGATCCCTTCCGGCTGATGCCGGTTTTCCTCAAGCAGATCAAGGAGATGGGCTTTTCTGGCGTCCAGAACTTCCCGACCGTCTGCCTCTATGACGGCATCATTCGCGCAAATCTCGAGGAAACCGGGATGGGATACGGGCTGGAGGTCGACATGATCCGCGAGGCACGCGGTCTCGACCTTTTCAGCTCACCCTATGCTGCCAACCCACAGGAGGCGGAGGCAATGACCGACGCCGGTGCCGACATCGTCGTGGCCCACATGGGGTTGACCGTGGCCGGAATGATCGGCGCCGAAACCGCCGTCTCGCTCGACGACGCGGTGATGCGGGTTCGCGCGATCTACGATGCGGCCAAGGCCACGCGTGAGGACGTGATCGTCCTGTGTCACGGCGGTCCGATCGCTCAGCCGGAGGACGCCCAGTACGTGCTGGATCGCGTGCCAGGTGTCGCTGGCTTCTACGGTGCGTCCAGTATCGAGCGCCTTGCGACCGAAATTGCGCTCACCGACGCAACCAGGCGGTTCAAGGACATCCACTTCGCCAATGCATAGACTCTTTTGATGCGTCGAGCAGCCGCGTCGAGCAGCCGCGTCGGGCAGCCGCGCCCGGGATCTGTAACGCACGGGGCGCCGCCAGTCTTCGTCATTTCAACAGCGTATCGCAGCGTGTCGACAACTTGCGTGTTGGTGGGTCGCAATCCGCACCGCCAACTCATGAACGAGGAAACCAGCCATGACCAGTGAAAAGCTGTCCACCACCGGCCCGATCGATCGCACGCAACTGCCAACCGACCAGTTCAACTGGGGGTTCACCAAATGGCTCGTCACGCCGGATCAGCCGGGCGGCGCCGGATTTACGCTTGGTGAGGTGATTGCCCTTCCCGGCTTGGGTCACGATCGCCACAATCATCCCGATGCCGAGGAGATTCTGTATTTCCTCTCAGGAGTCGGCGAGCAGATGATCGACGATGGCGAGCCGTTTGAAGTCAAGGCCGGGGATTGCGTCTACATACCGATCGGCGTGTTCCATTCGACGTTCAACACCGGGTGGGAGCCGCTCCGGGTTATCGCGATCTACAACCCTGGGGGGTCGGAGAAGGCGTTCCGTGAACTCCCGGATTTTCGTCAGGTACCTGCCGGCGAAGCCCCCAAGTTTGGATAATCCTCGCGTCTCGACCAGCCACAACCACAGCCACTGTCTGACTTGGGCCAGCCCCACAACCGGGGAGAGCACATCGCTCTCTCCGGCGCTGCTCGCTCCCCTTACTACCCCTACCACCATCCCGAGCACAACGAGGGACATGCCCTTACGCAACCGGTTCCTGACCCCATGCGCCCCTTCGTTCTTGCGAACTGCACCATCTCGTCGATGATGCGAGTTGTCATCACCAGGACATGTGAACACCGTCTTTCGCACGGCTCCCCGGCCCCCGGCCTCCGGCGCTGCGCCATCGCAGTTGCTTGTTGCGAGGCGGGATGGTGGGACATGCGCGCGTCTTCCTCGCGATGCGCGGGGATGACGTGAGAGTTCGCGCTGGAGAAGAGCGTTGCATCCACGCGTGTCCCTCCTGCGTTGGCATGATGGGAGCGATGCTGCTTGCGGGAACGCTGCCACAACACGAACGAGGTGAGCCATCTGGCTCACCTCGTTCGTCAGGGATACTGAGCGCTGTCCGCAGATCAGGCGTCGATATCGCCCGGCAAGTCGAGGGCCAGCAGCGCGGCGCTCACGATCTGGTCGGCATCGATCCCAAGCTTCTGATAGAGCGCCTGCCGGCCACCCGACTGCCCGAACTCATCGACACCCAACGGTACGACCGGCGCACCCCAAACGCTCCCCAGGAACGCCAGTGAGTGCGATGCGCCATCCTGCACCGTGACGATCGGAGCGTGCCGCTCGTTCGCCGGAACCAGCGTTTCGAGCTGGGCGAGGTCGATCGGTGCATGGGCGTCGGACATCTGGGCGCGTCGTGCCGTCCGCACCTGATCGTACAACCGCTCCGGGCTGGTGATCACGAGCACGTTGGCCGCCACGCCCTCCTCCGCGAGGCGTCTCGCAGCCGCGACCGCTTCCGGCACCATAATGCCGCCGCAGGCGATCTGCACGGTTGCGCTGACCGGGAGATCCGGCGTCGCCACCGTTCGGTCGATCAGACGATACCCACCGGCCAGCACCTGACGTCGCAATTCATCGACACCAAGGCGAGCCATCGGCTCATCCATCAGCTTCTGGTCGATCGGTTTGGTCGATAGCCTCAGATACGTGGACTTGCCATGAACCCGGTCGCAGCACTGACGCACCGCCTCGAGCAGCATCCAGTCGACCTCACGACCGAACGCCGGCTCGTAGCTGAGCAGATTCGGCAATTCGATGCCGAGCGAGACCGTCACCGCGCTCTGATGCGCGCCGCCTTCCGAACTCAGTGATGCACCCGCTGGTGTCCCCGCGATGATCATCTTGGCGTTGATGTAGAGGCCGTAGATCAGTGCGTCGAGACCCCGGCAGATGAACGGGTCGTAGACGGTTCCGATCGGAATCAGCGGTTGTCCATTGATCTCCGCCGATTGACCGAACTGGCCAAGCGCGGAGAACAGATTCATCTCCGAGATCCCCAGTTCGATGTGCTGCCCTGCTGGCGATGGCTGCCAACGCAGCATGCGCGGTTCACCTGTCTCGTAATCCTGCGCCTGCGTGTGTGAGAAGACACCCGTCTTGTTGATCCAGCCCGCGAGATGGGTCGAGGTCGCGACATCCGGAGAAAGCGTGACGACCCGCTCTCCGATCACGGGAATTTCGCCCAGACGCAGCAGCGTACGCCCGAACGCCTCCTGGGTCGATGTCGCATTCGGGTGACGTGTGTCCACATCGCTCGGCACGTTGGCGACATCGAGGTCGATCCCGAGTGAATTGATCTTCAACCGCTCCGCGGCATCGGCGACCCATTTTCCGGCGGCTGTCTCCGGCGGGAATGCGTCCCAGATCTCATCCTCGCCGATGCCGATCATCTCGCGCACCTGCTCGATCTGCGCATTCGTCAACAATTGTGAATGATTCATCCGATCACCGGCCATCGGCAGACCGTAGCCCTTCACCGTGTAGGCGAAGATCACGACCGGACGATCCGGCACGGCGTCAGCCTGCTGCAAGACCTGCAGGAGTTTCGGAATGTCGTGGCCGCCCAGGTTGGCGATGATCGCCGGCAGCTTGTCATCTGGAATGTCCTTCAACGCCGTCAGGATGTCCTGATGGGTTGCACGATCGGCAACGTCCGCCATCCGTCGACGCGCCTCGGACCCGTCGGTGATCCGGATCAGCGCCTGATACTCCTCGTTCGGCATGGTGTCGATTCGCGTCCGAACCGCGTCACCGCCGGGAGCCGACATCACCTCCTCGAGTGACGTCCCATACTTGGCCTCCAGCACTTCCCACCCTGCCGCCGCAAAGAGCCGCTTCAGCCGAAGCGCCTTTATCCCGGGGATCACCCGGTCGAGACTCTGGCGATTGAGGTCGACGATCCAGATCACGTTGTCGAGTTGGGTCAGCGTGTCGTCGATCACCGCCTCCCAGATGTTGCCTTCATCCAGTTCGGCATCGCCCAGCAGCGTGATGAACCGCTCGCTCGTCACCGAACCGAATCGCAACTCGGCATACTTGGCGGCCAGCGATGCGAAGAGCGGTGCGACGGCGCCGACTCCAACCGATCCAGTGGAGAAATCGACCGGATCCGGATCCTTGGTCTGCGATGGATAGGACTGTAACCCACCGATCTCGCGGAGCATGGTGAGGTATTTCTGGTCGAGATTTCCAAGCAGGTACTGGCAGGCATGGAAGACCGGCGATGCGTGCGGCTTGACGGAGACCCGGTCGCCGCCCTTCAGGAACTGGAAATAGAGCGCCGTAAGGATGGTCGCTACCGAGGCGGACGATGCCTGATGGCCTCCAACCTTGGTTGGCTTGTCCGGGTTCGTCCGGATGTTGTTCGCGTGATGAACGATCATCGTCGAGAGCCACAGCACGCGCTGTTCGATCTCCTGCAAGGTCGCAATCTGCTCGGGCGACAGCCCGATCCCTTCATCTTCGCCTCGTGGTGGCACGTGCATCATCGTCGCCATGGTCGTGTCGATCCTTGGGTATGTGCGCGTTCGATCGGAAAAGATCGTCGCGTGAACTGGTGTGGATGGCCGTAAGAAGCGATCTGCCGAGGATGGCGCAATCACCTACCATTGTAAAGGGGAATGTCATGATCCGCGTCCGCTCGCGCGATAGTACACGCAAGATGCCGGATTGAGAATATCGTTGCGCGGATCTGTGCGATCTGGATTTGCCAGCGGGTATTGAAGTCGAGGTTATTCCACCGGGAGCGACGATTCAGGTATATGGAGCACCAGATGGATATCTTCCGGTTCTTCTGCAAACAGGACTGAATCCGGCGTCGCGAGCACGCGAGCACCCATGCGGAGGTAAGCGTCGACGGTGTTACGAGAGGGGGTAGCGGAGATATAGAGGGCGGTCGCGCCGAGTGATCTCGCCTTTTCAGTCACCTTGGCCGTCAGCTGCTTGCCGATTCCCTTGTTTCTATAGGGCGCACTAACGTGGAGCAAGTCCAGCTTCACGATTGCGGGATTGCCACCGACCGGTTTGACGTCGAGTGATGCGAGACCAGCGAGTGCGTCACCATCCCAGGCACCAAACACAGTGCCACCGGTAGCAAGCGTCTCCTGCAGGCGGTCAAGGTAGACGGAGGTTTCGCTTTCGCGCCACCCCGTGAGGTCAAGATGAAACTCCTTCAGTTCCAATATCCCATCGCTGACCGTATAGCGTCCATCGATTCGCTCGGAGCGATCGATGGTCGGGAATTGTCCTAACTCATCAAGCTGCATCTCAGCGTAGGTAGCGGTCATCGTACCCTGCTCCTGTATCCACGGCTCTGCGCTGCGGCTAGTGGGACGGCCATGAACCCGGCACGCGGTGTACTCAATCGGATGCAGGCTGGATGTTCCCGGGCCGCGACACGAGCGGCTGGCCCGTCAAGGCTCAAAGTCGGTTATTGCAATTCGTGGAGAGGAAACTCCACCGAATGGGCCGCTCCGATGTCTCGCCGAGGCATACCGGGCCGCTAGTTCACCCGATCGGTACGCCACTGGCCGCAGGTGCGCGGGCATTCGATGCCGTTTTCGTGTCCTCACCGGCGAATCATCGTTGAAGGACCATGCGTTTCTTCGCACGTCAATAGAGTCGCGCCACCCGCATGACGAAATAACCGCAGATCGCAGCCAGAAGGCTCGCGAACGTCTCCGCCACGACGCCCCACGCCGCGACATTCGTGGCGGCCACCGCCATCGCGTCGTGGACTGCCCAACTATCGAAGCGAAGCCAGTTCCAGCCACCGATCAGAACACAGGCCGATGCCGCCCCAAAGCCGATTGTGGCAACCAGGGCCTTGTCGTTCAGCACCAGCACGAGGCTGAACGCGAGCAACGCGATGATGCCGAAGAACATCACCATCGCCCCGTTCGAGTCGATCCCGCGTATCTGCACGACACGGCGATTCTCGGTCTGATATTGGCCCCAGGGTGCGAACGTCAGCGCGATCGCGATCACTTGGAAGAGTGCCGCCAGAAACACGTAGTTTTTGGGAATTCGCGCGGAGTCGTCAGCCGCCGAGCGGGCGATCGCAAGCAGGTAGTCTGCATAGACCTCGACGCCTGGTCGCAGGGCGTTGTCCGTCGGTCGACGTCGGCGCTCGTGCGGGTCGAATTGGGTGGGACGCTGGGGATACGGATAGTCGGTGCCGCTCATGATGAACTCGTTCACGAAAAGGGCGACTGAAACAGCGTTGAACGTGGATCGATGGCAAATCCGCTGAGCGATTCGTGGTGGTGATGGTGATACGTCCGCAGTTTGTCCGCAATACTTGAGATTAGTGTCCTTGAGCGCATCAGTCGTAGAGGCGTACGACGCACATGACCCGGAAGGCAAAGACAGACGCGAGGAGTGCCCCAAGTGTTCCTGCGATGGCTCCCCAGTCTGCCATCGGCAGACTCGAAATATCCGGATCACCGACGTAGACGGAATTGATCAGCATCCACGTCGCACCTGCCACCACGAAGCTGACGACACTCGCAATGAAGCCGATCATCGAGGCCGCAGATCCATTCGAGAGGACGAGGGCGCAGACGATCGACACGATCGCTATCGCGCTGGACGCGATCAGAACGTTGGCGTCGGTGGATGTGCCGCCGAGCTGCTCAACGCGTTCACCTTTTGTCTGATACTGGGCCCAAGGTGCGAAAACGGTACCGATGGCAACTGCATTGCCGAGCAGTGCAACGCCGATATCCATGCGCGACGGAATTGGGGCAGGAAGCGCCGCGTGGTATCTCGTAGATGACTGGAACCCACTCGACGTCGAATCAGGCGGACCAATGGCAGGAGCAAGAGGAGCTGAACGCTGGGAGTGGTTTGGGGTGTCGCTGCCAGTCACAATGCATTCGATCTAGCGAAAGGCGGTGAGGGCTCTCGCAATTCAGCATGATATGTGCACGATCCTGCGTCCATTATATGCGAGCCCGCAACCATCTTCAGCCGTCCACCGGCGCCTGTGATGTCAATGTCTGTGGAACTGCCAGTATTCACAGGAAACTCCAAGGAAACGTCGGGGAAGCTTTCAACCGGCGCCAATACTATTGAACATGTTGGATGAACCACCAGCCGCGGAGTCTCTCCCAGCCAGGTTTATCGTAAACACGTCTGGGTAGCGCAATGTGCGATCGACCCGCAGTGATCAGTAAACGCCAGGAGAAGTCTCATGTCTTTCGTTCCCACCCTATCGGTCGGTTGCAGAGTTCGATCCGCCTTTGAGACTCCTCGCCGGATCGCTGCCACTACCACGCTCGGACTCACGCTTCTCTCTGTCAGCCTGAGTGGCATGGCACCAGCCACGGTTTCGGCACAATCCGCATCCACCGCCGCCTCGGGGACTCCTGCATCCGTTATGTGCCCGGTCGATAGCAATAACGTCCCGGTTGCCGCGTCTGATGCCGCCGGTGTCTACACGATCGCCAGCGACAAATCGACAGCCGGATACATCGTGCAGGAAGTCCTGACCGGAAAGGGCGATGCTACGGCGATTGGCACCACGGATGCCGTCATCGGCACAATTTTGCTCGACAAGTCGGGCGCCGCTCTTCCCTGCTCCTCGTTCTATGTCGATCTGCGAACGTTGACCACCGACGAGGATCGCCGCGATGGCCAGGTTCAGAAGGTGCTGGAAGCGGAAACCTATCCGCTGGGAACGTTTGTTATGACCAGTGCCGATGGGTTGACCGGATCGTTGACCGACGGCGCCGAACATACCTTCACGATGATCGGCGATCTCACCGTTCACAACGTCACCAGGCAGGTGACGTGGGATGCAACCGTGAAAATGGATGGAGACACCCTGACCGGCTCCGCAACCTCCAAGGTCACGTTTGCGGATTTCGGAATGGAAGCACCTGTCTTCGGCCCAGTGGCGTCGATCCAGGAAGATTTCCAGTTGCAAGTGCAGCTCGTTGCCGCCAAGGCCAGTTAATCGGCTACTAACCTCCTCGTCGCTGGGCAGCGACGCCGGGCGGCGGCTCTAGGCAGCGGCTCTGGGCAGCGACCTCGTATTCCTCGGAGGCAGACTGGTGAGGTGCCCACACCCACCGGTCTGCCGTGTCCTCTATGGAGATCGAAGATGAAAGATCGAAGATGAACAAGCGAATCCGTCGCCACCCGCTCGTCACCGTTATCATCTTGATGATGTTCCTGGCGGTTGCCGGAGTCAGCGCGTACGCCATCGATACCGCTGGATCGATGAATGCACTGCCGTGGCAAACCGTTCCGACACCGTATTCCGGTGGTGCCTTCGAAGGGATTCCCGGATTTGGCGGGGCGGCGATCGAGGCGACGCCTGCCACAGTTGCCACGCCGTAGCCAGCAGCGCCCAATCCTGGGCTGACTGATCGGAGCCGGTCACACGTTTCGTTGGACATTGCTGCGTGAAGACAGGGAGGGTCTTGCAACGCCACTGTCGGTCGATGCAAGAAAGAGTATCCGCGTGAGAGCACAATCCGAGCGTGTCGCGCGTAGCGAGCGCATCCTCGTCGTCGAGGACGATGAAGCCATCAGGGAACTGGTATCGACCGCGCTTCGATTTACCGGCTTCGCCGTCGAAACCGCCGCCGCTGGTGGTGAAGCACTGGCCGAGGCTCGCAACTCGACGTTCGATCTTCTGGTTCTCGATGTAAATCTGCCTGACATCGACGGTTTCTCGATTTGCCGAAAACTTCGCCAGGATCGTAATGATGTGCCGGTCATCTTTCTCACCGCCCGTGACGATCCGGCAGATCTCAGGGCGGGATTCATAGGCGGCGGCGATGATTACATCACCAAGCCGTTCAGTCTCGAGGAGCTTCTGCTTCGCATCGAGGCTGTCCTGCGACGAACGCATCAGACGGCAGAGCAATCGACGCTGCTTACCTGCGGCGAACTGTCGCTCGATGACGACGCCTACCGGGTCTGGCGTGGTGACGAGGAGATTCCGCTCTCCCCAACCGAGTTCCGCCTCCTTCGATACCTCTTGCTCAACCAGGGGCGAGTCGTTTCCAAGCATCAGATTCTCGATCACGTTTGGCATTACGATTTCGGCGGTGACCCCTCCGCTGTCGAAACATATGTCAGTTATCTCCGCCGAAAGCTTGGGGATCGCGACGCGCAGCTCATTCGAACGGTTCGCGGATTCGGCTATACCCTTCAGGCCGCCTGATCCCTGAGAAACAGGTCCAGTTTTATGGTTGTCAACGGGCATTGCCCCGCCAAAGATTCCAATTCATGAGCATGCGAGCTCGCCTGTCCCTTGCGATCGGTGCGGTGATCGTCGTCACGTTGCTGCTCTTCAGCGTGATCGTGATCCGCGATACCCGCTCCGCACTCACAAGTCAGGTCGATGCACAGGTCAAGGATTTTTCCAAGCGAACCTCGCCCAAGCCGGGGAACAACGATTATGGACCGAATGGTAGCTGGATCTGGCCGGGCGCCTACGTCACGCCCACGGAGGTTGACAATGCAACGTCGGTTGCCAGCACCGGAGATCAGACAACGCCGGTCGCCAAACCAACGCCAGACGACTTCGGTCCTGGCAAGCAGGATGTCGCCCACTTCGTCTACGACGCGTCCAGAAACCTCATCGTCAACGAACCGTCGGGCTATCACGATAATCCGGACGCGGCCCCGGAGTTGCCGGATATTCCGAGTGCCAAACTGGATTCGATCCTCGGCCAGATCGTCACCCTGCCGACGACCGATGGTGCCAACGATTTCCGGGTTCTTGTCGAGCGCCTTCCCAGCGGAACATACAATGTGTCTGCCGCATCCCTCTCCAATGTGGATGACGCGATCGGCAACCTGGTCCGTTTCCTTTCGCTCGGTGGCAGTGTGGCCGTCCTTTTCGCGCTTCTCGCAAGTTGGCTCCTGATTCGGCGCGGGCTCAAACCCGTCGATCGCATGGTCGAGACCGCCACCGCAATCGCCGCCGGTGATCTCTCGCGACGTGTTGCCGATTCCGATCCGCGGACGGAACTTGGCCGCCTCGGAAGCGCACTGAACGAGATGCTCTCCCAGATCGAGCACGCGATGCAGATCCAGACCGCCAGCGAGGATCGGCTCCGTCGCTTTGTCGCGGATGCCGCCCACGAACTTCGCACGCCACTCACCTCCCTGCGCGGCTACGCAGAACTCTACCGGCAGGGTGCCCTGCCGACCGAAGAGGGCGTCTCGCGCGCAATGAGTAGGATCGAGTCCGAAGGGTCGCGCATGGCGCGCCTCGTCGAGGATCTGCTGCTGCTCGCCCGCCTCGATCAGCAGCGTGGGCTGGAGCAGGCCCGCGTCAACGTCTCGTCGCTGGTTGCCGATGCCGTCAGTGATTTCCGGGTCGCGCAGCCCGAGCGAGATGTCACGAGTGGCATCACCGCCGATTTGATGGTGATCGGAGATCCTCTCCGACTGCGTCAGGTCTTCGACAACCTGCTTTCGAACGCTCGCGCCCATACCCCGGTTGAAGCGGCGATTCGTGTCGACGTGGCCCGTGCGGACGATCGCGTCCGGATCATGGTCTCCGACGATGGCCCGGGAATCAGCAAGGACGATCAGACGCACATCTTCGAGCGGTTCTGGCGGGCAGACCCGGCGAGAACGCGGAAAGGTGGAGGGAGCGCTTTGGGACTCTCGATCACGGCGTCGCTGGTCGATGCCCAGGGCGGGTCGATTGAGGTCGACAGCGAACCTGGACACGGCACGACGTTCAACATCTGGTTCCCGCTCGCGCCACGTGCCGACATTGGTGCTCCGGCGGAAGAAGGGGGCACTAATTGATCTCATCCCGGCCTTACGCGCATTCCAGTCGGGCGTCCCGGGATTGGCATCTTGTGGTTGTGGTTTCTGTAGTGTGTGCTTTTGAATGATGACGCGCGAATGACGATCGTCCCCGCTCGGTGGCCGGCGAGCACCCGATAGTCTGTCCTGTGTTGAAGCCGCCATATCGGGACAGACGGTTTCCGCGCCTGCGAATGGAGCGACGGATTACTTCGAGGAATCGAGGGCGGGAATCGCGGCTGACGCCCGCGGTCCTGGTATGGTCTGCTCAACGACGAAGGCGAGGAGAGAGCGTGTGCTCAGTCCTCGCCTTCGTCGTGCTTCCCGAGCGCTTTGCGGTGGTAGATGAACCCGGGCTGGCGTTGCCTGGCTCGATCGGTCGCCCGTCGCAGCTGGCAACGAGCGACCGGCTATGGCAGATCATCGCCGGTAATTCACAGGAGATGATCTGCCGCGTGTGGATATGTTCCTGCCGGCATGGCAGGTTGTACCGGACGTGTGCAGACGCGTCGCGATGCACATCTCGTCCCTTGCGGAAACGAGTTGTCCGTGACGCATTCGCATGCGTTCACTCCCGCCCGTGCTTCGGATGGAAGCGGCGGGAGCGCTAGGATCGATATCGGCGAGTGAACCGATGCGTCTTCGGTGATGGACCCGAAGGCCGCTCCGGCTCCGCACGCCGACGTTCTCATCCTCTGATTTCCAGATGGGAAGTCCCTCGACACAAGCTGGGAAAATGCTGAGACTCGACTCGTCAGATCAGGTGAGGCGAATACCGTGGCCTTGGGATGCGAGGACCACGATCGCGACCATGATGGCAAATGTGATCACGATCGTCGCCATCATCGGAATCGCTGCCGAGTGCGGCGAGATGGAGGCGAGTCCCCGAACGACGCGCCGACCGATCTTGCGCGAGATGCCCCCATGATAAGGAGTCAGCCGCCTGGCTGGACCAGCCGATAGGTGACGAACGCTGCGAGTCCGGGTTTGGGTTGCCTTGGTAGACATTGGGCTACTCCTGTAGGGTTACCTCACGCATGCCTTCGACACATGGATGCGTGAGGACCAAGCGACAGCGCCGACAGGGTTCGACAGGTCTTCGTAAGATGAAGCGCCGAAATCGGGTTCGTCTGCCAACACCCTCATCATGCTCGTCCATGCTGTGACCTTACTTGTCAGATGCTGGGAGTTGGATGGGAATACATAAGCGGGTCAACCTGAAAACGATCTGACCTGCACGCCTGGTGGACTCATGATCCGTTTGGGTTGAAGAGATGCTGAAGGTGGCCGGATCCATCATCCCGGCCGCCACGTTGTGAGCCGGGATGATAGTGGAGCGGTTGATGTGTTCTTCCTGACCAAATAGGTGTCGGTCACCCTCTCCTTTTGCCTTCTCCACGAGGCGTTCATCATGGCCTCCGCCGAATTGAACAGGTACGATTACATCAAAGAGTGCGGAACCAGGTCCCTCATCAGGCAGGCCATGCGATGGTATCGTCGTCCGGTGCCCCAAATCGAACCCATGTGACACTCGTTCCGTTTGGCCATGGCGAACGCGAACATATCTTCGATGTGCCCGCCCCTCTGCACCCACTCGTTGGTCGGCAGGTCCAACTTGCCGCATTGTGCAACCGGCTCTCGGGACCGGACGTCCGGCTCCTCACGCTGACCGGACCTGGCGGTGTCGGCAAAACGCGTCTCGCGCTCGAGGTGGCACACACGTTGGCCGGGAGGTACGAGCGCATCCATTTCATCCCGCTCGCGTCGGTGACCGATCCCGCCCTGGTCCTTCCCGCCATTGCCCGCGCGCTCGCCGCCGGTGACGAGGCGGATGGCGTCTCGACCCGCCGGATCGTCACGCGTATTCACGATCAGAGCACCCTGCTCGTGCTCGACAACGTCGAGCAGGTCGTATCAGCCGGTGCTGCGCTCGTGGAACTGCTCTCTGCCTCCACATTCCTCGATATCCTCGTTACCAGTCGCGAGCTGTTGCACTTGGATGGCGAACACGAATACGAATTGTCCTGTCTCGCATTGCCTGAAGCAGACACGTCTATGGAAGAATTCCTTCGGAGCGAAGCTGTTGCCCTCTTCATGGCTCGCGTCCACCGCTTCGATCCGGATTTCGAATTGGGCCAGCGGGGCGCAGAGGTGGTGGGGGACATCTGTCACCGACTTGATGGCCTCCCGCTCGCGATCGAACTGGCCGCCGCCAGAATCAAGGTGCTCTCCCCCGAGGCCCTGCGCGATCGCCTGATCGATCACATCGACGTGCTCGCTGGCGGCCCTCGCAATCAGCTCGAACATCAGCGCACGATGCATGGCACGGTCGAATGGAGCTATCGGTTGCTCTCGAGCCGGGAGCAGTCCCTGTTACGCTGGCTCTCGGTCTTCTCCGGATATTTCTCGTTATCGGCGGTGGAATCACTCACGGCAACCGCAGGCTTTGACAATGCGGCGGAACGCATCGATCTCCTCCATTCCCTGGTCGACAAGAGTCTGGTGCGCCGCACGCACGGGCGGCACGGCGAGTTCCGGTTCATCATGCTGATGACGATTCGAACGTTCGCTCGGGAACGTGCCAGGTCGGCGGGTGAGGAGGAGGCCCAGCGTGACGTTCATGCCGCCTGGTGTGCCTCGTTTGTCGAGGGATTGTGGTCTGTTCCCGCCGCCAGCTTCATCCCGCTGGACGTCCTGCAACAAGTTGACGATCAGTTTCCGGACCTGCAACGCGCGCTGGAGTGGTTGGAATCGAGGGGTGACTGGTCAGCGTCCCTGCGCCTTGTCACCATGCTCACTCCCTACTGGACCCTACGCTCGTTACGTTCCGAAGGTCGTGCCTGGCTGGTGCGCGAACTGGCTGCTCCACCGTCCAGTTCGGTGTCTGCAGGAGTATGGGCCGATGCACTGATGGCGGCTGCGGCCCTCGCACGAACGCAGGACGACATCGCGAACGCGGTGGCCTGGGCGACGCGGAGCCTCGGTCTCTACCGGAGTCTGGACGATCCGCTTGGCGAGGCCGCCGCACTCAATCTGCTGGGTGTATTGGCCAGGGCTCGGGGCGCCTTTGAGGAGGCCACATCGTTATGCCTCCAATCGTGGACGATCATCGAGAATCGCGGTCTGCATGATCCCGTCTGGACCGCTCTCCTCCAATGCAATCTTGGAGTGATTGCGTTTTGGGAGGGACGTACCCGGGAGGCGCGGTCACGTCTCGATCGCGCGATCCGCATCTACCGCGAGAGCAACAACGAATGGGGGATCGCCTTCTCGTCCCAGCCATTGGCGCTCGTTCGCTGCGCTCAGGGCGACCCGAGAGTCGCGGCGGGTCTGATCCGTGAGAGTCTGAAGCTGTCCCGCGACGGTCATGCCAAGGAGTGTCAGGTCGATGCGATCGCCACCACTGCGGTCATCGCCGTCGCCTGCGGGATGTTCGAGGATGCCGCAAGCCTGTTTGGCAGCATTCCCTCCCTGCTTGACGGCATCGCCTATACGCTCGAGCAACCTGAACGACAGCACTACGAGGCAGCCAGCGATCAGGCGCTCCGGTCGCTGGGACCAGACCGCTTTCAAGAGTCGTTCGAGCATGGCCGGAACCGCTCACTGGCAACTGCTGGCGAACAGGCATTGGCACTCCTGCACGACATCACCTCCATGGGCGCGGGCGCGATCGCGACGCGAACGAGAGACTCGACGATGGGAGATGTCCAGTTCACTCCGCGTGAATATCAGGTGCTCGCCCTCATCGTGCGGAGACATACCGACAAGGAAATCGCGGAAACGCTCTTCATTAGTTCGCGCACCGTTTCCCGTCATGTCTCGAACATCTTCGACAAGCTCGATGTCCACTCACGCCGCGAGGTGATCCAGCTTGTCGTCGATCGTCGATCCATCCCTGAGCATGCATTGGGTAGGTAGAGATGTGGCGTTTCTATCCTGCCGGCCTGCCGGCCTGCCGGGACGGTCGATCGTGGCACAGCGTGTGCCTTGCATCCGTGGGTGTCGAATCGCCGCGTGACGTGAAAACATGTCACACGTGCTACGCAACGCCCCCTTTTGCAACGGGTCATTCCAGCACGGGAAAATGCGAACAACGCGTGCGTGTGCGGTGGCCGTTCGAACGTTTTTATAGGTGTTATGAGAGAGGATCTCGGCATGATCGATCACAAGATGACGCGTCGTCGCGTACTTGCTACCGGTGCGAGCATCATTGGTGTTGGCATCGTCGGCGCAATCGGGGCAAGTGCCGCATCGCAGACCACCGCCACACCAGGCTCATCTCCATCGGCAAGTCCTTCCGCCTCTCCTGGGGCGTCTCCTGCCGCTGGCGGAAACACGGCCACGGTCTATGGGGAGGACATTAAGTTCGATCCCAAGGAATTCACGATCGCGGCAAATACCGACGTCAAGGTCACCTTCACGAACAAGGGCGTTCTACAGCACAATTTCTCCCTGGACGATCCCAAGGTGGCGACGAAGACCATCAATGGTGGCCAGAGCGATACCGTAACGATCAACGCGAAGCCGGGAACCTACCAGTACTATTGCTCGGTTCCTGGTCACAAGGAAGCCGGCATGGTCGGCACCTTGACCGTCAAGTAGGTTTCGTTCTTATACCATCACTGATTGGGAGCTTGTCCCGATCGGTCGGAAGCGCCTCACGACTCGTCCTGTTGTGAGGCGCTTCTTTGCGTTTGCTTCACGTCTCATCCGGGCTAACCAGTCGGGCCGCTGTTCTCATGACTTGTCGACGCATGAAACCGGCAGCAGCGTCAGCTTGGCCAGTTTCCTCCATCGACGTTCAGCGTCTGCTGGGTGACATAGTCCGAGTCAGCCGACGCGAGGAATACTGCCGCACCGGTGATGTCCTCTGGTTGTTCGATGCGGCCCAGTGGAATGCTCTTGACGAACGTTCGCTTGGGCTCGCCTACCTCCATGTTCAGTAACGCGGCGAATTGCTTGTCAACCTCTTCCCAAAATGGGGTGTCGACGATGCCGGGCGCAATCGCATTGACGTTGATGTGATGAGGCGCCAGCGCCAGCGCGATCGACTGCGTCATGCTGATGACACACGCCTTGCTCGCGCAATAGGCGAGCACCAATGCCTCTCCACGACGACCAGCCTGCGATGCGAGGTTGATGATCTTGCCGCCACGTCCCTGGGCGATCATCTGGCGCGCCGCCGCCTGGCTGGACCACAGCAACCCCTTGCAATTGACGTCGAAGATGAAATTCCAGTCCGCTTCGGTCGTGTCGAGGAACGGAATGATCTTTCCCACGCCAGCATTGTTGACGAGAATATCGAGACCCCCAAAATGTTCCACTGCCTCGTCCACCATGCGCTGAACCTGCGTCTGGTCGCGCACGTCGACGCCCACGCCCACGACGTTGGCGCCGGTGCCATCAAGTTCGTGCGCAGCCTGCCGTGCCCCTTCAGGATTCAGATCGGCGATGATCACCCGCGCGCCTTCCAACACGTAGCGTTCGCAGATCGCTCGTCCCATCCCTTGCGCGCCGCCCGTAACGATCGCCACCTTGCCGTCGAGTCTCACAGGACGCTCCTCTCAATCAAACCCAAAGGACAATGCATGCGGCTATGGCCTGTGCTGCTCGATGCGGTAACGATCGACCGTCTCCTGATTGAGCGTCACGCCGAGCCCGGGGCGATCCGGAAGTGCCACCGTGCCGTCGGCCAATATCTGGATCGGCTCTTCGAATAACGCTGTCCGAAGTGGGTTCGGGTTCTGGTCGAACTCCAGAAGACCGGCGTTGGGAAGGGACGCGATGAAATGCATGTTGGCAATCAAGGCGACAGCGGAGGAGAACACGTGCGGGATAACGGGCAGCCCATAGGCTTGGGCGAGCGCGGCTATCTTCCGGCACTCGGTGATGCCACCGCTCCAGATCACGTCCGGCTGCACGATATCGACGGCCCGGCGCGCGATCAACTCCCTGAATCCGGGCAGTCCGGTCTCCGTCTCGTACCCCGCGACCGGCGTGTCGAGTTGGTGCGCGACCAGGGCGCTGCCCGTGATGTCCTCGGTTTGAACCGGCTCCTCGAGCCAGCGAATGTCGAACTCTTCTACCGCACGCATGAACTTCAGGGCAACCGAAGGTGTCCAGGCGTTGTTCGCGTCCACTGCGAGCCCAACGCCCTTGCCGATCGCTTGCCGGGCGAGACGAACCCGTTCGATATCCTCGTCGAGCGAGACCGTCGCATAGTCGGGCCGAATCATGTCGTGGAGCATGTTGCTCATGAGCTCGGAGTTGCGTCCGACCTTGATCTTGACGACCTTGAAGCCTTTGGACGCATAAGTTCCCACTTCCTCGGCGAGTGCGTTCGCATCCTTGCCCTGCGCGTAGAAGCCGGCCGATGCATACGCATCGAGCGTGTCGCGATAGCCGCCGAGGAGCCGGTACAGGGGAGTGTGGGTAGCTTGACCGATGATGTCCCACAATGCGATGTCGATTCCGCTGATAGCCATCATCAGCATCCCGCGCCGGCCACGCTGATGCGCGCGCGAGGCCATCATGCTCCACAGCCGTTCGATCCGGAATGGATCTTGCCCGAGGATCGACTCTCGCAGTTCGCCGAGGATCACCGCCTCGGTACCCTCCAGATAGCCGCCGTATGCCGCCGCCTCGCCCAGTCCAACGATTCCCTCGTCCGTGTGGACCTGAACGAGCAACACTGGTCGGTCCGGCATGTAATGGACCGCATCCGCCATGTCGACCGGCATCGTGTACCTGAGTTTGATCGTGGTCACGTCGATGATACGCACAGAAAACTCCCCATTGAGGAAACATGCTTGAGCTCACCCCAAGATTGCACCCCTGTCGGAAGTCGATCAGGCGTGATGGCAACGTAGACGTTGAAATTGGAATGTACGCGACGATGGCTGGGTTCGCAACTATAGCCTTCGAGACGAATGATCTGGAAGTTTCTGCGGCGGCTCCATTGACAACGGGACGCGAAATGATAGAATCCCCGTAATATCTCAAACAAACAGAAGAGTTTCGCTGGGTCCAGGGCCGCACTCGCTTGTTATCGAAAATGCGTCGTCATCGTGAATGATGAGGACGAGCTTCGAACGACACGCTTCATGCGTCGCTCATTTGACAACAATGTGCAGCACGTGCAGATGTTGTCAGAAGCTACAACTGGTTAGACTGCCCGGCACGGCAATTTTGCACGCCGGTATTTCAAGTTCAGCGAAGGAGCAGGTGTTCAATGGACCGAGTTGTAAGCAGACGTCGGCTGATACAGGCCAGTGCAGTGGGTGCTACTGTCCTGGTTGCAGGATCGTCGCTTCTCCAAACCGCCTATGCGGCCCCACCTTCACTTGAGAAAAAAGACACATACAAGGTTGGCTTTTCCCAGGTGGAGATGAACAATCCATGGCGTACAGCTCAGACAGCCAGCATGCAGGACGAAGCGAAAAAGCTTGGTCATGAGCTTGTCTACACCGATGCGGGAGGATCTGAAGCCAAGCAGATCTCTGATGTCGATTCAATGATCGCTCAGAGGGTAGATCTCATTTTTCTCGCCCCACGATCCGAAAAACCGCTTGCCCAGGCCGTCATGAAAGCCAAGGCGGCCGGCATTCCGGTCATCCTGCTCGACCGCGATGTCGATCACGCCATCGCGAAGCCGGGTGAGGACTTCGTCTGCTTCATCGGCTCGAACTTCATCCAGGAAGGCGGCCGTGCTGCCGAATGGCTGGTCAATGCGATGAAGGGGAAGGCAACCATCATCGAGCTCGAAGGCACCACCGGAGCGTCTCCGGCGATCGATCGGCAGAAAGGGTTCCACGAATACATTGGCGGAACCTACTCCTCCGCTGACAATTTAGGTACACCGGCTGCCGCGCCAAGCGGTGGATATCCGGACATGAAGATCGTGGCCTCGCAGACCGGCGACTTTGCACGCGACAAGGGTCGCCAGGTCTTCGAAACGCTGTATCAGGCGAATCCCGATGCCAACGCCGTCTTCACCCACAACGACGAGATGGCCCTGGGCGCGATCGCGGCGCTCGAGGCAGCCGGCAAGGTCCCCGGCAAGGACGTCATCATCGTCTCGATCGACGGTTCCCGCGACGCGTTGCAGGCCATTGTCGATGGCAAACTTGGCGCGACTGTCGAATGCAACCCACGATTCGGTCCAGTAGCGTTCGAGACGTTGGCGAAATATGCCAGCGGCGAGCAGGTACCCGTGAAAATTATCAACCCAGACAAGTTCTACGACGTTCAGAATGCCGCGGCGTCCCTCCCCGACGCCTACTAGGCGCGGTTAACGGTGGATGCGGCCTCTTGCCGTATCCACCGGTTGGAACGGGTCGTTGGATCGTGTCGCGACAAACCCGGATGACCTTTCGCAGCGCGTGTCGGATGCCGGGTCTTTGACGTTGTGCTTCGGCATTGTGGTGGTGCTGGTCCCTTGCGAGCCGCTGCTTTGTTCCGCCACACCATGAAATGCTCGGGCGGGCCGTGCTCGGGAACCCGATGAATTCTCTTGGCTTCAAGAAGCCGGTGCCCGCATTGTTGACGGGACGCGATCCTCCAGGATCGCGTCCCGAAGTTGAATCACCTCGCTCTTCACCCGTGATCATCGCATCCGGAGGTTTGGATCGGCCTGGCATGGAATCCCCGAAACACACGGAGCCGTTGCTTCGCATGCTCGATATCTCCAAGGCGTTCCCTGGAGTTGTGGCGCTGTCGAACGCCCATCTCACAGTGGCACCAGGGGAAGTTCACGCCCTCGTCGGTCAAAACGGTGCTGGCAAATCGACGCTGATGAAAATCTTGTCGGGTGCGTATCGTATGGACTCCGGGAATATCACCTTCGACGGCCTTCCCGTCGAGTTCCGAACACCGTACCAGGCCCAGGCGAATGGCGTGAGCACGATCTACCAGGAGATCAATCTGGTCCCGTTTCGCTCGATCGCCGAGAACATTTTCATGGGCCGCGAGCCACGACGGATGGGATTCATCGACTGGCCGAAAATGAACCGCGATGCGGCTGATGTCCTCGACGGCATGGGAATTCGGGCCAAGGTCACCCAACCGCTGATGAACTTGAATGTGGCCACTCAGCAGATGGTTGCCATCGCGCGGGCTGTTTCCTTCGAGAGCAAACTGGTAGTGATGGATGAGCCCACCTCGTCGCTCGACGACCGCGAGGTCGCCACCCTCTTCGAGGTGATTCGTCGCCTCAGGGAGCGCGGCGTATCGGTCATCTTTATCACCCATCGACTGGATGAACTCTACGAGGTGTGCGATCGCGTAACCATCATGCGCGATGGCAAGACGGTCGAGGACCGGCCGATGCAGGAGATTTCCAAACTCGATCTGGTCGCGAAAATGCTCGGCAAGGACCTCGGCGAGGTTCGGCGCGAGGGCCAAACCGCCTTTGCCGAAAGCAAGCACTCGACCGATCGACTGCTCCTGGATGCGCGGGACATGAAGCGGGGACGCGCACTTCAGGATGCAACCGTGAGCATCAATGCCGGTGAGATCGTCGGTCTGGCGGGGTTGCTGGGCTCCGGTCGCACCGAAGTCGCGCGCGCGATCTTCGGTGCGGACAAACTTGAGGCTGGGGACATCCGGTTCGAGGGGCGACCGGCAAACTTCGATAGTCCCGCCGACGCGATCCGCGCGGGGATCGGTTTTTGCTCCGAAGATCGCAAGAGCGAAGGCATCATACCCTACCTTTCGGTGCAGGAGAACATGACGCTCGCGGCCCTGCCGAGGTTGTCGAAGCGCGGTATCGTGTCACGCGAACAGCAGCGGGAACTCGTTGATCGTTTCATCAAGAGACTCGGAATCCGGACCTCCGGTCCCGATCAGAAGATTCGCGAGCTATCTGGTGGAAATCAGCAAAAGGTCCTCCTCGCTCGCTGGCTCTGCCTGAATCCCAAACTCCTCATCCTCGATGAGCCAACTCGCGGAATCGACGTCGGAGCGAAAGCGGAGATCCAGCAGTTGATCAACGAGTTTGCCGACAATGGTCTCGGCGTGTTGATGATCTCCAGCGAGATCGAAGAGCTCGCCGAAGGCTGTGACCGTGTCGTTGTCCTTCGTGACGGCACCACCGTTGCCGAGTTGTCGAGAGATGAGATCAGCCAGGACATCATCATGGGCTGGATGGCGCATGGTTCCGCTGATGTGACGTCTGCAGCAAACACACCCGTTCAGGTCACGACAGGACAAGGCGCATGACGGACCTTCCGAAGGCAGGCCCGCCCGCCATATTCCTGCGCGGTAGTGGTAGCGGTAACCGCGGCACATCGTCGCGTCTTGCCGAGATCACTCAGACATACGGTCCACTCGCCGCACTCGTTGCGCTGATCCTGTTCAATGCCTTCTTCACCGAGCGGTTCCTGACCATGCAATCGCTGCGGGTCAATGTCACGCAGGTGTCGACCATCATCATCGTTGCGACAGGGATGACGCTCGTCATCGCAACCGGAGGCATCGACCTCTCGGTCGGTTCGCTGATGGCGATCGGCGGGGCCATCGCTCCACTCATATTCATGAGCAACCGTGGTCCTTTTGAGGCGTATGGGTGGCTGGCGAACATCACCGCATTGATCGTCGCGATTGTGATCGCCGGGCTGTTCGGCCTGTTCAATGGCACATTGGTGGCGAAATTTCGCATTCAGCCCATCATCGCGACACTCGTGCTGTTCATCGCTGGTCGTGGCATCGCCCAGGTCATTACCAATGGGTCGATTCAGACGTTCAGAAACCCCAACTTTCAGTACATCGGTCTCGGACGACCGTTCGGGATTCCATTTCAGGCGTTCATCGTGATTGCCGTCGTCGCCGTTGCCGCATGGACGGTTCGATCGACGACGTTCGGCCGGTATCTCCTTGCAACCGGAGGCAACGAACCGGCGGCACGGTTGGCCGGTGTGCCTGTCGCGAGGGTCAAGCTGATCGTCTACGTGATCTCCGGCATGCTCGCCGGGTTGGCCGGGCTGATCGTCATCTCCATCAATGCGTCGTCAGACGCCAATCTGGTCGGGATGGATATGGAGCTGAACGCCATCGCTGCGGTTGCGGTGGGTGGAACGTCCCTCATGGGGGGACGCGCAAACGTCGTCGGCACGATGATCGGTGCGCTCATCCTGCAGCTTATCCGGACAACTCTTCTCTCTCACAATATCGACGATGCCGTATCGAGGATCGTCACCGCGACAGCGATCGTCATCGCCGTCTTGTTGCAGCGAAGAAGCGGTCCCTCGTAAACGGAGAGAAGGAAGTCGATCGTGAGTGCAGGAACAACGACCGAAATTCGGCAGACGCGACAGGCGGCCTTGCGCATGCGGGCGGGGAGCATTCTGCAGCGGCAAGGTGCATTGGCGGCGCTGATTGCGTTGATCCTCTTCGGTGTGTTGCGCTACGGTGAGAACTTCTACAGTTCGTACAATGTTCAGGAGCTTCTCCGTTACAACGCGATGTACGGGCTGATCGCGCTGGGCATGACGTTCGTCATCATGACTGGGGGCATCGACCTCTCGGTAGGCGCGGTGGCGGCACTCAGCAGCGTGGTCTTGGCACTTCTGAGTCCGCACGGAGCTTGGGTGGCGATCCTTGGTGCGGTCGGAGCAGGGCTCGCGGTCGGGTTGATCAACGGCGTGCTGATCGCCCGGTTCCGCATCCAGCCGTTCATCGTCACCCTCGCCATGCTGTTCGGCGCCCGCGGTGTCGCGCTCCTTCTCGCCAACAACACCAGTGTCTACGTCGATTTCGAGAGCGGCTTCATGGGTATGGACACGTGGAAGCTTGGTCCGATCCCGCTCCGCGTCATGATCATGATCGTCGCCTTCGTGGTCGGCTCGATTCTGCTCAGTTTCACCCGCTTTGGCAGGCACATCCTCGCCCTCGGAGGCAATGAGGAGGCGGCCCGCCTGGCTGGATTGCCGGTCGCGCGCACGCTGATCAGCGTCTATGCGTTGTGCGGGGCCCTTGCCGGGTTGGCCGGCGTTCTGCTTGGCTGGCAGACGGCCACCGGCGCACCGACCGAGGGGTTGGGCTGGGAGCTCTCGGCGATTGCGGCGGTCGTCATCGGTGGGACATTGCTCACGGGCGGCATGGGATCCGTCGGCACCACACTTGTCGGCGTGATTCTGCTCGGGCTCATCTTCAACGTACTCAATTTCGAAAACGGCAAGGGCGTTATTTCCCTCAGCAGCTATTGGCAGACGGTCATCCGGGGATTGATCCTGCTGATCGTCGTGCTCGTCCAGAGTCGTCTCGCCCTGGGTTCGACGGTGCGCTCCACATAGCCGATCGCGGCGGTCGAGGCGGTCGAGGGGATCGTCCTACCCTCGGCACACTCGCAGAATGTTGCGATCTGTTGTTGATTCATCTGCTCCCTCTCCCTGCATCGTGTTGACATTGCCGTGTGCCCCTTTGCCCCATGGGTGCGTGTCCAAGGCATTACTCCGGGTCGAACATGTTGGGGCGCGGCAACCTCCAAGCCGCGTTGCGACCGAAGCCCGGCATGCCCGGTTCTGCGTTCGGTGTGTTGACACGTGTCGCACCCGGCGGTACATTGCCAGACATTCACCTATGCGAACTCTCCTCCACGAGAGGAGAGTCGGCAGTCGAAATCGAATGCGGTGCTGCGGTGCGCGATCGTCCTCCGGGACGAAGGGGTGGTTCACGCGTTCTCCGGTTGAGGCACGTGGAAGTGGACCAGGATCAGGGACTCGTCAGAATATCTCCTCCCTATCGCTGGAGGCAGGCGAATCGAAGGTCCGAGTGTGTATATGGGGGCGATTCCATTGGATAGCAAGCACACATCAACCGCCAGCATGGTGACCGGGCTCGGAGAAACGAGAAAACGGCGCGGGTTCAACATGCGGAGGCGGGAAGCAATCGATTGCTACATCTTCATCCTGCCAGCGGTCCTTGGGCTGCTGATCTTCTGGATCGGCCCCATGCTGGCCTCGCTGTGGTTCAGCTTCACCGAATACGACATGCTCTCGTCTCCGAAATGGGTAGGGTTCGACAACTACACCACCCTCATCCACGACGACCTCTTCTGGAAATCGATGAAGACCACCGCGATCTATTCCGGTGTGAGTGTGCCGTTGGTGCTCTTCACATCTCTGGCACTGGCCCTGCTGCTCAACCAGCGGTTGCCCGGAATTACCGGCTTTCGAATGCTCTATTACCTGCCGACCGTCATGTCGGGCGTGGCGATCGCCACGCTCTGGCGCTGGATCTTCAATTCGGATTTCGGGGTGCTCAACGTCCTCCTCGGCAAGATCGGGATTCAAGGACCAGCATGGCTGGCGAGTGAGACATGGGCGCTGCCAGCCCTGATCGTCACGAGTCTGTGGACTGTCGGCGGGAGCATGGTGATTTTCCTGGCCGGCTTGCAGGATATCCCCGCCGATCTCTACGAGGCGGCTGCGCTCGATGGCGCCGGATCGTGGAATCGCTTCCGCAATATCACGATGCCGCTTCTCTCTCACGTCACCTTCTTCAATCTGGTGCTCGGGATCATCGGTGCCCTGCAGGTATTCACCGAGGCCTTCGTCATGACCAAGGGCGGACCGAACAATTCGACCCTGCTGCTTTCGCTCTATCTCTACCGCAATGCCTTCCAGTTCCTGAAGATGGGCTACGCCTCGGCGATCGCGTGGGCGATGTTTCTCGTCGTGATGCTGCTGACGCTTCTCGTCTTCCGCTCGGCGCCGTTCTGGGTCCACTACCAGGATTCACAGGAAGGAGGGCGCGCGTGAACCCGCCTTCGACCGAACGACCTCTTCCTTCTGCCACGCTGGGCACGTTGGGCACGCCGGGTTTTGCCCGTCGCATCCGGTCGCGCCGGTTTCGTCGCGATATCTTCTCCCTGATCCTGCTCACGCTTGGCGCCCTCGTTATCCTGATCCCGTTCTTCTGGATGGTATCCACGTCGCTCAAGACTGCGGGTGATGTCTATCTCTATCCGCCGAAATGGATTCCGAATCCAATGCAGTTCGTCAACTACAGGACGGTGGTCGACCTCGTTCCGCTCGGTCGTTTCGCCCTCAACAGCGCCTTCATCGTCACGATGGTGATGATCGGAACGCTGCTTTCCTGCTCATTCAGCGCCTACGGATTCGCCCGCTTGCGCGCTCCCGGACGCGATGTCATCTTCCTGCTGATCCTCGCCACCATGATGCTCCCCAGCGCGGTCACCCTCGTCCCGACGTACATCGCCTTCAATCAGCTTGGCTGGATCAACAGCTTCAAGCCGCTCATCGTCCCGGCCTTCTTTGGCAGTCCCTTCTTTCTCTTCCTGCTGCGCCAGTTCTACATGTCGATTCCGCGTGAACTGGAAGAATCAGCCCGTATCGATGGCGCGTCGTCCTATCGCATCTGGTGGGATCTGATGCTGCCGTTGACCAAACCCGCCCTCGCGACGGTAGCGGTCTTTACCTTCTTCGGGACCTACAACGACTTCTTCGGCCCGCTGATCTACCTCTCGGACGAATCGAAGCAAACCGTCGCGGTCGCGCTATCGTACTTCTCCGGCTCACCGACCGCCGGACCGCAGATGCATCTGCTGATGGCGATGACGTTGCTGGCGACGATTCCTTCTTTGCTCGTCTTTCTCTTCGCGCAGCGTTACTTCGTCCAGAGCATCGTGACGACAGGACTCAAGGGATGACCGCCACCGAGGAGGTGGATCGCTGCAATCGGATTCGGATTCGGATATGGACGCGCGTTGAAACGCGTTCTGAACGTGTAACCGTCAGCTACACATCAGCCATTCCCGCTGGTGACATGAGGAAGGATTTCGAATGAAGGATGAGTCACCTCGTAATCAGAAGATCGACCGCCGGGGCCTGGTGAGATCAGCCGCCGTCGCGGCAAGCGTGGCCGGAGCGACGGCAATCGCTGGCCAAGGGGCAGCGGCATCCGGGTCGGCGCCGGCCATCATCTCCAGCCAGGTCCGTGGTCAGGATGTGCAGAAGGTGAAAGCCCTCATGTGGTCCAACTCTCCTACCATCGACGGGCATTTCAAGGACCGGGTGAAGGCGTTCAACGACGCGCACAAGGATTCGGCCGAGATCGACCTGCAGTTCCTTCCATACGATCAGTACTGGCAAAAGCTGCAACTTGCCTATTCTTCCGGCAAGCCGTATGACGTCTACTTCTGGGACGTGCAAGCGTATGGGCACTATACGCGCGGTCTGCTTCTCAACCTGCAGCCGATGATGGACAAGGCCGGGCTCTTCGACGAATCAAAATATCCGGTGAAACTCTTCGAACCATGGAAGCTCGATGGGACCAACTATTACGCCGTCCCCGAGAACTTTCAGACGATGGCGCTCTACTACAACAAGACACTCTTCGATGCCGAGGGTCTGGCCGTTCCCGACACTACCTGGACGTGGGCTCAGGTCGTCGAAGCCGCCCAAAAGCTGACCAAGCGCGATGGTGATCGCGTCAATCAATGGGGCATGGTGACAGGTAACCTGACAGTTTGGTGGGGAATGCAGACATTGTCCTGGGCGCAGGGCTCGGCGTTCTTCGACAAGATCCTGGAACCGACCAAATTCCAGTTCACCGATCCCGCCAACATCACCACGCTCGAGTTCGTGCAAGGGCTCGTCAATCAGGAGAAGGTGGCGCCATCAGGTGCGATCTCGATGCAGAGCCCGGAGACCACCGGTTTTGCCTCCGGACGAGTCGCGATTGCGACCGACGGTACCTGGGCGATGTCCGGCTACGCCGAATTGCCGTTCGAATGGGGTGTGACGTCGATCCCGACATGGGAGGGCAAGCGGGTCGCCCCCTATTTCATGGGCGGCTGGGTCATCGCCAAAGACTCCAAGGTACCGGACGGTGCGTTCGAGTGGGCGCGCTGGTCGGCGACAGACTATCAGGACCAGATGGCTGCCGAACACGACTGGATCCCCGTTCTCACCAGCGCACGTGATTCCGAAGCGGCTTACAAGGGGTTGCCCGACGGCTACAAGGAAGTCGTTGCCTCGCTGTCGAATGCCAGGCTCGGCGATCTGTACTGCAAGAACAACCAGCAGATCTGGGTCGAGGTGTTCGATCCGAACATCACGAGCCTGATCAACGACAACACCGATCCCACGGACGTCGCGAAGACGATGAACGACGCGGCTAACGCACTTCTTTAGAACGAGATGCAGGTGTGACTGGGAAGGGGGAGTGGAGTTTCAGTGCCACGCCCCCTTTCTGCGACGCCACGCAGGTCTCGCCGGTACTCGACAGGTATCACAGGAGGCATTATCTGGTGCATGAGGATGCTGTCACGCAGGAACTTGCACGATCCGGCCCCGTCGTTGCCACCGAGGAACGGCGAGGAGGAACGACACGCTGGGAGATCGCCAACGACCGGCTCCGCTATTCGCTAGAGTGGCGAGATGGCAAGTTGTCGTTCGCCGGGATAGCCACGGCTGACGGCGTGGTTGCCTTCGACGGTGCCAGTGGCGGTGCTGCGCGCGCGGCGCAGCCTCTCATCGACCTTCGCCTGTCGGGACTCTCCGACACGGCGCTGCACGATCTCCAACTCGATCGCACCTTTGCCAAGGTTCGAGACGGCGCTGTTCAGGTGAGCGTTCATCTCGTATCCGCCGAACTCGCCGTTTCTGTGAATATCCTCTGCCATCCGGGGCAGGCGATCGTCGAGCAATGGGTCGAAATCAGGCCGTCTCGTTCTGCGACGCTGACGCACGCCTCTCCGCTTGTCCTGGCACTCGCGATACAGGGCGAAACGACCGTTCACACCGTCGCTGGCGTGCAGCGGCAAGGTGGGTGGCAGCCGGAATCAGGACCGTATCGCTCCTTCCGATTGGAGGAGCGAGTTCTTAACCGACCGTGGCGGATCGAGTCCGGACTCCGGTCGACGTGGGACGAGATGCCCTGGGCCGCGTTTACCGGCAAGAGCGCGACGTCGGGCGGTGTCCTGCTCGCGTTCGAATACGGCGGTCGATGGGCCCTGAACGCCCGGCCCGAGGACGACGGCACGGCGTTCTCGGCCAGCTTCGCTGCCGTCGGGATCGAGCCCACCCTCGCGCCTGGCGAGATGTATCGTTCGCCCTCTGCCTGGCTCGGCATCTTTCCCTCGGATCTCGATTCCGCCGCCGCCGTCATGCACGATTTCCTGCGAATCGTCATCGTCCCGCCCCGACCGGACGACTTTCCGTGGGTCCAGTACAACACCTGGTTCTCCTGGTACTGCGAGCTCGATGCCGATACCCTCGTGCGCGAAGCCGATATCGCCGCCGAGCTGGGAGCGGAGGTGTTCTATGTCGATGCCGGCTGGTGGGTCGGAAATCCGATGCTGCGCGATCAGTTTTCGTCCGGATTGGGCAACTGGACGGAGAACCGCGACAAGTTTCCGGACGGCCTTGCCGATTTCGCCGATCGGATTCGACGTGCCGGCATGCATTTCGGCATCTGGTTCGAACCGGAACGCGTCGATCTGCGAACTGCTACCACTGGTACATGGAAGCCGGAATGGATCGCCCGTCATGGCGACACATGGGTGCGCTGCGATTGGCCGGCCGACACCGATACTGCCTGGCTCTGTTTCGGGTTGCCCGAGGTGCAGGACTGGGCGACCGCCACGATTTCCACCGTCATCGCCGACACGGGCGCACGTTGGCTCAAATGGGACAGCAACTACTGGGGTGTTTGTACCAGTCCCGATCATGGCCACGGCACGGGCGATGGGGAGGCCGCTCAGTTGGAAGGCGTGTATGCGGTGATGGACCGCCTGCGCACCCGGTTCCCCGACCTCATCATCGAGAACTGCGCTGGCGGTGCGACGCGGATGGACTTTCGGATCGCCCGTCACACTCACGCCGCCTGGATGAATGATGCCAGTGAACCCACACATCGGACGCGCTTCCATACTGCTGGCGCGAGCTACGTCTATCCGCCCGATCTCCTCAATGCGTGGGTGACGGAATCGCGATACGAGAATCTCAACGGTCAGAATCTGCCTGGCCCGATTGTCCGGGCGGTGATTCGGAGTCGGATGTTCGGAGCGCTCGGGTTTTCCTGCCAACTTCAAACCTGGAGCACCGGCACCCGGCGAATCATGCGGGAGGAAGTCGCGCGCTACAAGGCGATCGTTCGCCCGCTCGTTCGACATGGCTATATGCAGCATCTCTTGCCGCAACCCCGGCTGGAGAGTCCTCGCCTAGCCGCCCCGAATGTATGGGAGGCCTGGGCGCTCGTATCGGCGAATCGGTCCGAGGCGGTCGCGGTGGGATTTCGCAACGCATCGCCAGCTGCCGGTCTCACCTTGCGATTCAAGGATCTCGATCCCGTCGCGACGTATCGCGTGACGGTCGAAGGCGAGGCGTTGGCCGAATTTACCGGTCAGCACCTGTGCGAGGTCGGTATCGAGGTCGCCTGCGCACCGCTCGCGTCCGTCTTCGTTCATCTGACGTCAGGGGCAATATGACAGCAAACGTCGATTCCGGGCAGCGCATCCGGGCAGTGCGTCCGGCAGCGATATCAGGGCGCGGACGTGTTTGTTACCGGTGCCGGTCGAGGAATTGGCCACACGATCGCCGAGCGTCTGGGCGCTGAAGGTGCCAGCATCGCAACGCTCGCCAGAAGCCGGACGGAACTCGTCGCTGCGGCTGCGTCGATCCGCGCGTCTGGAGGCAACGTCATCGCGATTCCGACCGACATTGCCGACCCTTCTCAGGTAATCGCGGCGATTGACGAGGCGGAAGCGGCGTTGGGGCCGATCTCGATCCTCGTCAACAATGCCGCGATCAGCCCGGCAACCGATCTCGTCACAGGGTCGTTCGAGGCATGGGAAGCCGTCATGCAGGTGAATCTTTATGGCGCGATTCATTGCTCGCGTGAGATTGGCCGGAGGATGATCGACCGCGCGCATGGGGGCGTGATCGTCACTATCTCCTCGATCCACGGCACTTGGGTCGAGCCGCATGCCGCGGCGTACGATGTCGCGAAGGGCGGGCTCGATCAGTTGACGCGATCGTTGGCGATGGAGCTCGCGCCGTTTGGCATTCGCGTCAATGCCATCGCACCCGGTTTCATCGACTCCGCGATGTCGGTTGGACCAGACGGCGTGAGCGAGGTGGAGACCGCCGCATTTCGCGCGAACTATGTCGATGGTCGTCGCATCCCGATCGGCCGCGCGGGGCAACCCGCCGAGATCGCCGCGGTCGTTTCGTTCCTCGCGTCGGATGATGCCTCCTACATCTCCGGTGCCATCATTCCGGTCGACGGCGGTCTCTTCACCACGTTCTGACGTCCGCACGGGAGTTGGCTCTTTCGCAGGGGGCGACATTTGCCTCCTTGTCGATCGCCCTGCCACGGCATTGCTACGGTTCGGACCATGGGCCGAGGATGGCCGGGCAATGTCGTATTCTGCTCTGGTTTCGGGTAGATACCGGGCGGGATCGACGCCAGTGATCGAGCGTTGGCGGTGCCGGTAGCACCGTAACCGTCCAGGCCGGGGAACGTGGCGGCAGGCATCCAGGCGGGCCCGATCCGCGAACGATGCTATCATTGCAGGCAGTGATAGCATCGCGGGGAGGTTCACAATGGCTGCATTGACGATTCGAAACCTTGACGACAGCGTGAAGGCGAAGCTGCGCGTCCGGGCCGCCCACAACGGGCGCTCGATGGAGGCCGAAGTTCGCGCCATCCTCAGCGATGCAGTGGGTGACGACCGAGCCGCTCCGCACTCCGCGCACTCCCCGCGCAAGGTTGCCGAAACAGGAACAACCCATCCCCTCCCGTCGGAACCCGAAGCCGCTGCCCGCCAGGGAGATAGGCTCACGTGGGAGACAGTCGACGACGACACACTTCAGCAAATCCTTCATGAAGGACCGGAAGGGGAAGATTTCCTCGACGCTATCGTACGGGTTTTTGGAGCTTTGGGCGGCATCGAATTGGAACTTCCCGATCGTAACGAACCTGCTCGATTCGTCGACTTTTCCGGTCCCGGGTGGGATCTTCCTGCCGAAGATAGTTCCGATGCAGTCGCTTCCGATGAGAACGAGCGAACAGGTTCCAAGCAGTGATCGTTCTCGATACGAACGTTTTCTCGGAACTCATCAGAACTGTGCCGAATCCCACAGTGTATTCCTGGTTTCATCAGCAAAGAACTGGGGATCGTTATATCACGGCCGTGAGTCTCGCTGAAATGATGTCGGGCATTATTCTCATGCCTGTCGGCCGCAAGCGCGAAGCTCTGCAATCTGCGGCGAGTTCGCTCCTCTCGTCTTTTGAAAGCCACGTGATTGCATTCGACGAGCATGCAGCCATGTTGTATGGCGAAGTGCTTGCGGCCAGGAAAGTAGCGGGGCGGCCGATCGGTATTCCGGATGCAATGATCGCCGCGATCTGCCGGCAGCATGGGGCGACATTGGCAACACGCAATACGAAGGATTTCCTGGACACGGGCGTCGACCTGATCGATCCGTGGGAGGATATCCACGATTGAACTCCTACCCCACCAATTCCGGTGTTCGATAGAGCACCTTCCCCCGGACCGTGATCTCCGTTTCGACCAGGTAGTTTCTCGCCGCTTCCAGATCGAGCTGCATCCCGAGCCCCGGATGCTCTGGCACATGGATGTAACCCATTGCATCGCGCTCGATATGATTATGCGTAATGTCGTAGGACAACGCTTTGGGCGCGACCGGATACTCGCAGATCTCGTCGTGTTCCAGACCGGCGAATGGCTGCAACGATGCCGACAGCGCGAGGTGCGACGTGAACGTGTGATTGACATACGTCACGCCGCCCAAGTGTGCATGGGATGCGACGTCCGTCGCGGGCGAGATGCCGCCGATCCGACCGGCGTCGATCTGGATGTATCCCAGCCCCGCGTAATCGATGAGATGCCTCGCCTGCCACACGTTATGGCTACCCTCGCCTGCCGCCATCCGCACCCGGCCCGCTCGCCCCGCCAGCGCCCGGTACGCATCGAACGCGCCCGTCACGAACGGCTCCTCCAGCCAGGTGACATCGCATTCGTCGAGGACCTTCAACCGCAACGACGCCCGCTCCACATCGGCCTGCCAGATCGTCCCTGCATCGATCATCAGTGCCGTCTCCGGTCCCAACCCCTCGCGCGCCGCCTGGACGTGGTCGACGTCCAACGCGAGATCGCCGGTTCCGAACGGTCCCCAGCCGAACTTGGCGGCGGTGTATCCGGCTGCATGCGTCTCGCGTGCGAGACGAAGCGTTTCCGCCGGCGAATCTCCAAACAGCTGCGAGGCATACGGGCGCTTGGGATATACCCGGCTCGTCCCCAGGAGCTGCCAGACCGGCGCTTGGAGTCGCGTTCCGAGCAGGTCCCACAAGGCGATATCGATTCCGGAGAGCGTATGGTCGGCCTGCAGGAGGTCGAGGCTGTTTGCCCGGACCAGATCGCCGATCCGCCGAATGTCGGACACATCGTTCAGCTGCTGACCCACCACGGAATCACGCACTGGCTTGCAGGCACTGTGAGACATCGGTGCCACGAGGCTTGCGATTGTCGTCAGTGGCGACGCCTCGCATTCGCCCCAGCCAATATGCGGTCCGGCTTGTACCCGCACGAGGACGAGATCCTGACTACCGTCGCCGATATCGAGAACGTTCGGCATCGCGAGGTAGTACATGTCGACGGAATCGATCTTCATGACGGAAGCCAGTCGGTTGGGGTGATGGTGCAGCATCACGGTCGAAACTGCGGCGTTGCGGATCGATTGGCATTCTATCGTCGATACCCGCCACGTCGGTATGCGGTCAGGTGCCATTCTCGCATTCCGGGCACCCCTTCTGATCGACAGGCAGAACGGCAAATCGATAACGATGCCTGCAACGCGTGCAACGCGTGCAACGAATGATCCTGTCGAAGGTAGTCCAGGATCGACGAGGGCGAGATAAAGTCATCGCTGCTCTTGTGCGCTTTCCATGGACAGGAATGCTTTTGCCAGATATTCCGTGAAGTGCGAAGCTGTTCATCGACACATCGGACGGCGGGACGGCGGGATTGCGGGTCGGCGCCCGTCAGAATCCATCGGCGATCGACCCAGTCGAGATGCATCCATATCCGGGAGGAAATCACCTAGTGACGAACACTGTTCGAATCGGAATCGTCGGTGCTGGAACGATCGCTCAACGGGGAATACTTCCCCACCTCAGTCAACCGGATGTGCAGGATCGGGTCGTCCTGCAGGCGATCTGCGATCCCGTCCCCGGCCGCGCCGAGGCGTTGGCGCTGAAGTTCGGAATCAGCCACGCCTTCACCAGCTACGACGACCTGCTCGCCGATGGTGATGTCGATGCCGTCAGCATTGCCTCCCCGATCGGTCTCCACTTCGAACAGGGCAAGCAGGCACTGGAGGCTGGCAAGCACATCCATTTCAACAAGACGATGTGCACGACCATCGCCGAGGCGAGCGAGTTGATCGAGCTCGCCGAGAGCAAGGGGCTGCACATCGTTGCCTCACCGGGAGAGGTCCTTCGTCCCCAGGTACAGGCCGTCAAGAAGGCCATCGCCGATGGCAAGATCGGCATTCCAACCTGGGCCATCGCTGGGGCGTCGTTTGGTACCTATCACCTCGACGAGAAGGAACGCCAGAGCGAAAATCCCGCGATGAACATCGATCCGTCCTGGTACTTTCGCAAGCCCGGCGGTGGCCCCCTGTATGACATGACGGTCTATGCGCTGCATGGCATGACGACGGTCCTCGGCCCCGCCCAGCAGGTGACGGCGATCTCGGGCGTACGCATTCCCGAGCGCTCGTTCGATGGCAAGAGCGTCCCCACCGATGCCGATGACAACACCGGCATCCTGATCGACTTCGGCGATGGCCTCTTCACGATGGCCTATGGCGCCGCCGCCGGCGGGATCAATTACTGGTTCAGTGGGACGTATTTCGGCACCGAGGGGTCGATCGTTGGCTTCGACCTCAACGGCGAACCGCTGGAGTACCCGGAGAAGCCGCTGGCGGACGAAGCGGGCGGTGGTGTCCGCGGCGCCCAGGCGACGTTGCCTCACGTTGTCGGAACCCATCGCGATATCGACGAACAGCACGTGTTCGAGGACATCATGCAGCTCGTCGACTGGATCAACGAGGACAAGCCGTCCCCGGTCACGGCCCGCCATGCGCGGCACGTCATCGACATCATCGAATCGGCGTATCGCGCCGCGCAGACTGGCCAGACCCAAAAATTGGAGACCACCTTCTAGCACCGACATTGCACAATCGGGCCTTCCGCATGCGTTGATCGGTGCTTTACCGGGTACATCCCAAGGGACGCGCAGGAGGGCGGGACGGCGGGACGGCGGGGCAGCGGGACAGCAGGAGGGGGGCACCGAAGTGGAACTTCCACGCGGGCGTTCCCTCTTGAGATGTAGACCGTGAACCACCTGCCGGTCAGGTGCTCGCGGCGGTCATGTCGTTGGGGCAATCCCTCCCCGGTTTCTTCCGATACCATTTCTGGCGCGGTCAACCGCTAACGCCCCATGGGTATCCTGCCGGGTTTTTTGACTTGAGTGATATCGAACAGTCACAGGTTGCCAATATCCGGACGGATCGTTTGTCTCTCCAAACATGCTGTTGAATGACGTGTGCTTCTCCCCAATAACCAGCATGTACTCCGTCACGCTGTCGAGCTGAAAGAGATCCAGATCTCGTGGCTATGGTTAACGCGTTCATGCGCTGATCTGTTCTGTATGCACAATGCTGTGATCCTTGACTTGGAAGCACTGGTTAATCGCTTTGGAATCATGTGTGACCAAGGTCTTTTCCGGATGCACTTACTGCCATACCATGTGTCAGCCCACGTATCGATACTCAACGTCGATGATTCTGTACGTGATGCACATAGTTGAGATGGGGCTGACGAATGAATCGGGTCGGGGGGAAACCTGGCAAGCGCTGTGAGGAAGGGGTGCAGGAGGGAATCGGGAATGCGCTCGGCGGCAATCCGAGGCGTCGATATGGACGTGTGGACTCTGGCCCTGAGTGACTGTCTTGACGGTTCGAAACGGGGAGATCATATGAGACTCTTGGAATCACGGAGCCGGGGCTTTTCGATGTGGCTTGTCCTGGCCATTCTTGCCATGGCGCTCGTCCCGTATTCTCGCGCTCTCGCACAGGATACCCCTGTCGCTGGAGGCACCTACCGAACGGCGATCAGTGAAGAGCCGGATCAGCTGGATCCTGCAAACACGAATCAGCTCCTCGCAAGCAGCATCATGAACAATATCTACGATGCTCTGGTCTACATCGACAAGGACGGGTTGCCAAAACCCTGGGTGGCTGAATCCTGGAAGATCAGTGCGGACAATCTGACAGTCACGTTCGTGATCCGGCAGGGCATCAAGTTCCACGATGGAACCGATCTCGATGCCAGCGCGGTGAAGTTCAGTTTCGACCGGATTCTCGATCCGGCAGCGGCGGCCCCCAACAAGGCGTTTCTGGGCTCGCTTTCCACAGTCGAAGCACCCGATGCCACAACGGTCGTCTTCAAATTCAAATCTCCCTACGCCCCATTCTTCACCAACCTCCTCTCCTTTGGAATCGTCTCTCCAACGGCTGTGAAAGCCTCCGGCGAGAACTTCGGGCACGATCCGGTCGGCTCCGGACCGTTCATGTTCGGTTCGTGGGATACAGGCTCGAAGATCACCTTGAAGAAGAACCCGAACTACGTCAATTACCGTGAGGATGACCTCAACAAGGGTCCTGCCTACATTGACGAGATTGTCTACAACGTGATTTCCGAGGCGTCCACCCAGTCTGCTGCGTTCGAGGCAGGTGAACTCGACATGATCGGTGCACCTCGCGAGGATGTGGCCCGTCTCGCTGCAACCGACGGCATCTCGATCGTCTCGCTCGAGAAGTCGAGCAACATCAACTTCATCGAATTCGCGGCGAACGAGCCCTACAACTCTGAAGCGTTCCGAAAGGCCGTTTCCTATGCGATCGACCGGCAGGCAATTGCCGACATCGCATATCTGGGCAACGCGACGCCAAATCAATGCCCGATCCCAATCGCGAATGCGGCGTACGATGCCGAGCTTTGTGCAAAGTACGGATATCCCTACGATCTCGAGAAGGCGAAGAAGGCACTGGCGGATGGCGGCTTCGCGGATGGTGACGGGGATGGCATCGTCGAATTCAAGGGCAAGAACGTCACCGTCACTCTCTGGTCCTACGCTCCCTATCCGGTTCAGTCGAAGACGATCGAGTTGGTTCAGGCGGATTTGAACAAGATCGGCCTGAAGGTCGAGGTCCAGACCGTCGAGTTCGGAGCGATGCAGCCGATGCTCGAGAGTGGTGAGATTGGCTTCGATTACATGCGCTGGACCTACAGCGACCAGTCGATCCTTTCGGCGCTCTTCAAGTCTCCGGGCTGGACGGGCCAGCAAAAAGATCCTGCACTCGACAAGCTGATTGAAGTTTCCGATACCACGGTCGATCCTGTCGCCCGTATCCAGGCATCGCACAAGGTCATGGTGTACCTCCTCCAACACGCGATCATCGCACCGGTGGTAAGCGACTGGGTGCAATCCGCGGTGCGTGACAATGTCCATGACTATCACTGGGATGCGCTGAATACCGAGCGCCTCATTGACGTCTGGATCGCCAAATAGCCGCAGCCGCTACGTAAACTTCGACACCACGCCGCGCTGAAACGCGGCGTGGTGTCGGGCAACGCCGAGGGGGCAGCCAATGCTCGGTTTCCTGTTGCGCAGAGTGGTGATGATGATCCCGGTCTGGTTCGCGATCCTGACGCTGGTGTTTCTGATGAGGGCGCTTGTTCCGGGAGATCCGGTCAAGATCATGTTCTTCGGTCGTGCCAGCAGTCCCGATGTTGTCGAGAACATGCGACGTCAACTCGGGCTCGATCAACCACTCTACCGGCAGTACGTCACGTACGTTGGCAATGTATTGCAGGGTGATCTCGGTGACAGCATCACCACGAAGCGACCTGTCGCCGACGAGATTCGCGATCGCTATCCAGCAACACTCAAGCTGGCCCTGGCGAGTCTCGTCGTCTCCGTCCTCATCGGTCTGATGACCGGCATTGTCGCCGCCCTCTACAAGGATTCTCTCATCGACACCCTCGCTATGGCGTTCTCGGTGGCGGGATTGTCGATGCCGGCCTTCTGGTTCGGGTTGCTGATGATCTACTTCTTTTCCGTGAGGCTGCGCTGGTTCACGGTGGTTCCGGATGGCTCACTCAAATCGCTCATTCTGCCCGCATTGACGCTCGGCCTGATCGCATCGTCGGTCGTTGCACGACTGGTGCGTTCCGCCATGCTCGAGGTGCTCGGGCAGGATTACATCCGGACAGCCCGCGCGAAGGGACTCGACGAACCTCGCGTCATGCTGAACCACGCGATCCGGAATGCCTTGTTGCCGATCGTCACGATAGTCGGCTTGCAGTTCGGGGGACTTCTCAGCGGTGCCTTCATCATTGAAGCGGTCTTCGCCTGGCACGGCATTGGAGAGTTGGGTGTGCAGGCCTTTGCCAAGCGAGATTTCCCCCTGATCCAGGGGATTGTTCTGGTGGTTGCATCCTCGTATGTCCTGGTCAACCTGGTCGTGGATGTTCTTTACGCCCTGCTTGACCCAAGAGTGAGTCTCTCATGATCGTCGCCCCACCAGATCCAACCAATGTCTTTCGTGGCAGGCACCAGAGAATCGTGGGATCTTCGCCTGTGGTGTTCGGGCGAAGATTGTTTCGCTATCGCCGGGCCCAGATCGCTGGCATCATTGTGCTGACATTGATTCTTGCCGCCGTTTTTGCGCCCCTGATAGCGCCATATGCTCCGGATGCCGTCAGGACGGGGAAACCGCTGACTCCGCCCAATCGAACGTTTTTGTTCGGAACCGACGACCTCGGACGGGACATGTTCAGCCGCATCGTTTACGGCTCTCGCATTACGCTTCGCATCGGTTTGATCATCGTCGCCGTCGAGGTTGTCATCGGCGTCACTGTCGGGCTCGTCGCCGGGTACTTTGGCGGATGGACAGATTCGATCCTGATGCGGTTTACCGACGTGATGCTCGCGTTTCCAGGAATCATGCTTGCTCTCGCGATCGTCGCAACGCTCGGGCCGGGTCTCACGAACGCGATATTCGCCGTCGCGCTCAGTTCATGGCCGGTGTTCGCTCGCGTTGTTCGCAGTTCGGTACTGACCGTTCGTGAATCCGAGTACATCACGGCGGGGCGGGTGCTGGGAGCCTCTCACGTTCACGTTATGTGGCGAGGTATTCTTCCAAATGTCCTTGCACCGATCATCGTTCTGGCCTCTCTGGAATTTCCTGCCGCCGTTCTTGTCGCTGCCGCCCTCTCGTTCCTCGGTCTCGGCGCCCAACCCCCGACTCCGGAATGGGGAGCCTTGCTGACTGACGCTCGAAATTACATTCGAACGGCTCCCTACCTCATAAACATTCCGGGGATGGCGATCTTTCTTACCGTGCTCGCGTTCAATCTGTTGGGCAATGCCCTTCGAGATGTTCTCGATCCGCGATTGCGCAATCGGTGATCTGGGTGCACTCACACATGGCAATGGCGGTTTCGCCGTGCACGGGACTCGACCGCCCGTAACGCGGGCTGGCAGCGATCGTCACCTCGGCCTGGTCCGCGCATCCAGCAATCCTGCACGATCGGGCGTCCTCTCCCTTGAACCACAGCCGGTTTCATGTGACGGTAACAGCAGACGCGTGCTTACTCTGCTCAGGAGAGACCTCCATCATGTCCACCGAAACTTACGGCGCTCCAGCCGCATCTTCAACCACCGCTCCGATCAGCCGCTTCACCTCGTTTTGGCTGTACAAGCGCAAGGCGAACTGGTCGGAGATCGCGGGCGATGACTGGAACGGTGCCGTGGCCCAGATCTCGTCCATGCTCAACGAGCTTCCAGACGATGTCGTTCTGCGTGGGACATACTCCGCGCTCGGCCTGACGCCGGACGTGGAGTTGATCGTGTGGGCGGTTGCCCCGAAGCTCGAGCAACTGCAGCGGCTTGCCGTTGGCATCGATCGCACGACAATCGGCCATCACCTCGATCTGCAAAGGGTCTATTTCGGCTCGGCCGGAGTGTCGCAGTACGATCCCAACCATGGTCCTGCCTTCCTCCTGGGGAAGGATCCGAAGAGATATCTGAGCGTCTATCCCTTTACCAAAACGCCAGATTGGTTTCTTCTTCCATATGAAGAACGTCGCCGCCTCATGATCGAGCATGGTGAGATGGGGCGCGATTACCCCAGTATTCTCACCAACACGGTCAGTTCGTTCGGTATCGCCGATCAGGAATTCATCGTCGCGCTCGAAGACGACGATCCGAAGATGCTGATCGACATGGTTCAGAAGCTTCGCGGCGCCGAGGTTCGCAAATGGACCGCCCTCGACGTCCCGATCTATCTCGGAGATCGCAAGCCGATCGCCGATGTGCTCGCCGACCTTCGCGGTCAGGAGCGTTGATTCGTCGCTGGAGAACAGGAACAGGAACCCGGCGGGAGCCTGTTCCTGACACTTTCCGAGGTTCGTTCAGCGTCGTCGGCATGCGAATGGAACATCGCTCGGATCTGGAGAACATGTGGCATCAGCGATTAGCGTGAACCATCTCGTCAAACGCTACGGTCCGGTCACAGCCGTCAACGATATCTCGTTCGACGTGGCAGCCGGATCGCTGTTCGCGTTCCTCGGCGCGAACGGGGCGGGCAAATCGACGACGATCAACTGTCTCAATACGCGCCTCCGGCCTGACGGTGGTGAGCTGGAGGTGGCCGGTCATCGCGCCGGCAAGGACGACGACGCGATTCGTCGTGCGATCGGCGTCGTTTTCCAGATGTCACTGCTCGACCCTCTGCTGACAGTTCGCGAGAACCTGCTCGTTCGCGGCCGGTTCTACGGAATCACGAATGGAGGCAATGCGCGTGTCGAGGAGCTCTCATCCCTCGTCGATCTGACGTCGTTCCTCGATCGTCCGTACGGCACGCTCTCCGGCGGCCAGAAGCGCCGTGCCGATATCGCTCGCGCCCTCATCCACAACCCGTCGGTGCTCTTTCTCGATGAACCAACCGCGGGCCTCGATCCGGCCAGCCGGGAAACGGTCTGGGCCGCCATCTCCAACCTGCGGCACGAGTCGGGTCTCACCGTCTTCCTCACCACCCATTACATGCAGGAGACCGAGCGGGCCGATGACATCTGTGTCATCGATGCGGGGTCGATCGTCGCCGATGGAACGCCAACCATCCTCCGTGCAACGTACGCCCAGGATGAACTCAGCCTGACGGTCAATCGCATCGGCGAGATCCGAGGTGAGCTCGAATCTGGAGGATACGCCGTCGAGCAACAGGCGGATGTGCTCCAGGTCAAGGTTCATTCGAGCGCGGATTCACTGACCCTCCTGAAGCGGTACGAGGCGGATGTACTGGATTTCGAATTTCGGCACGGGACGATGGACGACGTCTTCCTGTCGCTGATCGGGCCTTCGGCCACGCGGAGATCCGAAGCATGATCGCGACACTCACCAATCGCCACCTGCGCATCTACTTCCGTGACCGCATGGGGGTGTTCTTCTCGTTTCTCTCCCCGTTGATCCTGATCGCACTCTACAAGCTGTTTCTCGGGAACCTGCAGGTGGAGAACCTGACGGAAAACTGGCCGACAGCGAATGGGTCCGACGTCCGGCACTTCGTCGATGCCTGGGTCTTTGCAGGAACGGTGATGATCACTACGCTCACGACTGGTCTCGCTGCCATGAATGTCTTCGTCGATGATCGCGCCAGCGGACGCTCCGGCGACTTCCTGGTATCGCCGATTCGCCGCCGCGATCTTATCTTCGGCTATATGCTGACGAGCTTCCTGATTTCGTCGTCGATGAGCCTGGTCGTTCTCGCCATCACCCAGATCTATACCGCCGCAACCGGCGCGCCCATCATGCATCTGTCGGCTATCGCGCTCTGTATCGGCTACGTCCTGGTGATGTGCGCAACCTTCGCGGCAATCTCCAGCGTCGTGGTCACCTTTGTATCCTCCAATGGCGCGTTCTCGTCTCTCAGCACGATCGTCGGGACGTTCGCCGGGTTTCTCGCCATGGCGTACATTCCGACCGAGGGTCTGCCCGCCGGAGTGGTGCGCGTGCTCAACTGGCTGCCTTTCGCGCAGGCCGCGAAGCTCGTGCGCGGACCACTCACGGAGCGTAGTCTCGTCGCCCTGACCAGTGGTCAACCCCGTGCTGATTCCATCATTCGCGAGGACTATGGCATCTCGATCGCCTTGGCCGGGCATCAGGTATCGTCGCTGGGAATTGTCGGCATCCTCGCGGTGATCGCGATTGTCTTCTCCGCGATCGGCTCGTGGCGCCTTGGCCGGGGCGTCGCCTGAACGCACTGGCGTTTGAATGATGTATGGGCTGCCCCATCAGCCGATCTGCCGCAACCCCGCCACGATCCCCACACCGAGCACCATCGCGAGCAGGATATTGCCGTTCGTCTTCATCGTGATCCAGACGGCCACTGCGGCGATCGCGCCGATCCATCCCTCGCGTACGATCGCCGGTGCCACAAGTGCGACGAGGGTTACCGCTGGCAACTGGTTCAACCACACGTCGACCGACGACGATGCCGGCAGCCGGCTCGCGATCCAGATGCCTCCTATCCTCGTTCCATACAGAATGACCGCCATCCCCAGCGGGGTAATCAGGAACTCAGTCGACATGGTGCCTCCGTTCACTGGTCACACCCACGGTCATCCCGACGGCTGCCCCGATCAGGATGTACCACTGGCCCGGAAGCAATCGCTCGGTCACGATCGCCACACCACCCGCAGCGACCCACGGCAGCATCTGACTCTTGCCCTTGTACATTCCCGCGGTCAGTCCGGTGAATGCAGCCGTGGCAACGAAGTCGATTCCCCACGCTACAGGGTTGGGCAACCTCGCACCGATCACCAGTCCTGTCGCCGTGCCGATCGTCCAGGTGATGATCATCAGCAGACCACTGCCCAGAAAAAAGCCGAGGTCACGGCGACTTCGCTCGAACTCTCTGAACGTCAGTGCCCACACCTCATCGGACATCGTGAAAGGCAACGAGAATGCAACCCACGCAGGTTGACCCACGAACCATGAACGGGTTGTCAATCCGAGCAGGACGTAGCGTGAACTGATCAGCAGGGTCGTTGCCCAGATTGAGATGATTCCAGCCTGGGACCCCCACAGATCCAGCCCAACCATCTGCGCGGACCCGGAGTACACCAACACGCTCAACAGAATCGCTCCGACAGCGCCGATTCCCGGCAGGCTCCCGGCCAGTACGCCGAATGCCGCTCCGAATGCCACCGCCCCAACCCCGAATGGCAGTATCCCGATGAAGCCTCGTCGGAGGCCATCCATCGTGAAGATCGATTCTGTGGCGAGCTCATGTGTCTCGACGGTCGCCTCTATCACCGACACGGCATAACTCCAGGACATTCGCGGCACGAGTTCCGCGTCGTTGCATCGGGACCAGGATCAGATACACAGTGTCGTCTATCGCGTTGCATGAATCATCTGCCCCAACGAGCTCAACTGCCCCGACCGTATTCTCGGGGCCCAGTGTATGTACCGCGAACTTGACCGCATGATATCGATCGGATCGTTACCTGTCAATGACGTATACTGGTGACGACAAGAAAGGTATTCCTGTGACGATCCCTGGTCGACCCGTCTTCAAATCTCCGGAAACGTCCCACAACCCGCTGTCGCAACGAACGCCCGCGCCAGGAAGATTGGCGCTCGTCCAATCCTTTCTGAATAGTGTTGACTATGAAGAGGGTATCGAACGTTTTGGGACATCGGAGAGTGTGCGGGCATGGTTCGTCGTGCACGAGCTGATTGGTCCCGATGTCCGGATCTCCGTCGGCGATCGCGCGCGAGTGATCGAGGTTCGCGAGGCCCTGCGCGATCTCGTCGGTGCGAACTCGGGCAAGGAACTGTGGGAGGGAGCGGTCGAGCGATATGCGGAGGCAATTGGATCGGGTGTCATGCTCGCGCCAGCGGCGCATCCAGGCGGACATGTCGAACTGGAGCCTGTTGGAGATGGACTCGACGCCGCGTTCGCAATGCTTATGCTGATCTGTCAGAACGCGAATATCGACGGCACCTGGCAACGCTTCAAGTTGTGCCGCAATCCGGATTGCCGGTGGGCGTTCTACGACGTCTCCAGAAATCGCTCCGGACTTTGGTGCGACATGGCGGTCTGCGGCAGTCGCCACAAGGCTCGTGCTTACCGTCTTCGCAAGCAGGCGGGAGCATCCTGATCGACGTCGCTCTTCGGACCGAAAACCCACTGTCACTACCGTGTCACCACGGAAGTCAACCCCGCGCCAACGTCTCCTCCTACCAATCGTTGGCAATGCTTATCTGCGCAGGAGCGAGGTCGAGAACTCTCCCACACCGGGTATTCAGCGGGAGGCCGTATGGGCCGACTTCTCGCAGGAATGTCGGCCCGATCGACCGAAGAGCCTGCCCTCGCAGCGCGGCCGAGCGAAGCCGAATGGGTCGATACTCACGCGGTCCTGTCATCTGCGAGACGAATCGCCCCGTTCCAGGCGGCGGGCGACAGGATCATCGTTGGACGCATTGCATACGGTGGAAAGTCCGACCAACTGTCCTACGGCATGCGATCCGCTGGCGCATACCCGATTCCACCCTGACCCTATCGGTGTGCGCTGTGCGATAGACACTTCTGGCAGCTCGAATCAGTAAAAATACGGATGTGATCGTTACCTGCCTGTCGCATCCTTATCGGAGGGATGTGCCCATGTTCAACCTAGTGATCACTCTTGGAGACGCACTTCATGGTCAAACCGTATGCCGATAAGAAAGAACAGCTGGAAAAGATAGAAGCGGCGCTCTTGCCCGGTGAAGAGGTATTGGGTGTCTTCGACATGAAGGGTGGCGGCACTGGGTTCCTCGGCGTCACGTCCAAACGAATCATTGTTTACGACAAGGCCTTCATGCGAAAGATGAAAGCGGTGGTTTCAATCCCATACAGTCGTATTCACTCCGTTGCGGCAGAGGATGAGAGTGGCGTGCTTACCGGTAGAGGGTTCTTTTCGAGCAGCAAGGTGGTGATTACGGCAGGGAGTGAAAGCTATGAATTCGAGTTCCGCGGTGCTGACAAAGCTCATCACGCTCACAACATGATTTTGTCAATGATGTTTCGCTGATGCAAAGCGAGAGCGCAGCAGCCGGCTCGACATGTGCAGGCTCCGGGGGCATCAATCATAATTTTTGGCTCTCATCCGCAAACTCGTCGAGGTCGAGCATTGGGTCCGGTAATGCCGCCCGTTCTCGGCGTCCATGTAGGACCTGATCCGAATTCGTGGACGACGTTACCGATTTGGACGCCACGAAACTGCCCCGTCGCGACTCGTGACCTTGACGGAACGGATTTCTGGCTGGTCTCCAGGCGGCGTCCCGACGAGTGCCATTCGTCGCTCTCCTGCCGAAACCATCCATGCCCTGAAGCGCGACGATGGCGCGGTCCGAATGACCGGGTGCCTAGGCTTTGGCACCTTCCTTGTCGACCGCTTCCATCAGGCCGCGGACGTATCCGATCGCGTAGAGGCGTCCCATCGTTTCATAACCTGGATTACCGTTCTCTTCGCCCGCCATCGTCGGCACATGATCCACCCGCAAAGGCCCATCGAAGCCGATGTCCGAGTAGGCTCGGATCGTTTCCAGCATGTCGGTCTGACCTTCATCGTGGAAGGTTTCGACGAACTTGTCCCTGTTTCCCCGAACATCCCGGAAGTGGACGAAATGGATTGCCTTCTGCGCACCGAACTGCCGGATTGTCGCCGGTACGTCGCAGCCCATCGCCGAGAAATTGCCTTGGCAGAAGGTCATTCCGTTGTTGGGGCTGGGATAGATATCGAGTACGCGCTGGAAATTCTCCGGGCTGGTCAGGATTCGCCCGATTCCGCGAATCGGCGAACGAGGGGGATCGTCAGGATGCACGGCCAGTTTGACTCCGGCTTTCTCGGCGACCGGCACCACCCGCTTCAGGAAATACTCCATCCGTTCCCAGAGTTGGTCTTCGGTGACTTCGCCCCATTGTGTCATCGGGGCGCCATCGAGTACAGCCTGGTCGTAGCCAGTCACGATTGCCCCTCCGCGACCCGGTACGGCCATCGACGTCCGCAACCAGCCGATGCCCGCCATCCAGTTGTGGCAGATCACCGGGATGTCGAGTCGCCCCATGTTCTCGATCAGCTGGCAGAAGTGATCGATGTGAACGTCGCGATCTCCCAACCCGAGCTTGATAGGCTCCTGGATGCTCGCCGGTCCGGATTCGATCACGCTCAGCGTGAGGCCCGCATCCGCGAAGTTTTGCTTGATCCGCAGGAGATGATCAAAATCCCACGGGGGTGGCAGGCCGTCCCCCTCGGGGATCGATGTCACTGCATGATGCACATCCAGCTGCTTGCAGATATCCCAGAGCAGGGCGTGACGCGATGGAAGCGCTTCGGCGAGTTTGATCGAAACCGGCATCTGATACTCCTCAGAACGGACATGCATGTGCGGCCACGCGGTGAGCCGGCATGCGACGGGTTGGTTGAAGCGAAGCTGCGCCGATTGTCCACCGCCTGCGTCGAACTGGCAACACCCCCGTGTGATGAAGTACCGTTGCGCCATTCTGCGTCGAGTATCCAGCGAGGAAGACAATGATCGCCTCGGACATCAAGCGCGTGTCCTGCCATTCCCCATCCGGTCGCTCCCGAGCCGACCGCCGAGCCGCCGGGGAGCGTTGAACCGGGCCGGATTCTTCCGGCCCTCTCCTCAGGCGGCGGTCGCGATGCACACACGTCCCCACGACGTGAATCGAGGTGGTCCTCACGGATCCATCTGCCTCATGCCGCTCCTTTTCAGACGTTCAACCGTTGCTTCCCACGAATCACTTTGATGACGTCACCCCAATGGGTGACGGTTGATTCGGTGGCCGTGTGCGCTTGCGCGTATCCCCTTGCGATCTCCACGTCGCACGCGATTGGAGATCGCAAGGGGATTCCTCGTATGCGGCAGATCCTCGCGAACCGTTCGTTCGTCAATCTCTGGTGCGCCGGGTTGGTGCTCCAGCTCTCGTGGTGGATGCTCCACACGTCCATGCTCGTGGTCGTCTTCGAGCGAACCGGCTCCGCCTTTGGCACCGGCCTGATCCCTGTCTTCGCATCGCTGCCCAGCATTGCGTTTGGTGCGGTCGCGGGTCATCTCGTCGATCACCTGGATCGCCGCCGAGTCATGCGCTGGGGAGCGAGCATCCTTGCCGGGCTCATGGTGGTGGCGCTGCCCTTCGCCGATGATGTTTCCGTGATCGGGTTCTACGCGTTCATCGTTCTGCAGGCCACGGTGATGACGGTGATGACGCCGGCCGAGAACGCCCTGTTGCCGTCTCTGGTCGAGGCGCCTCAACTCAAGACCGCGAACGCGCTCAACGTCCTGAATGATGGCATTGGGCGCATCCTCGGCCCCGCCATCGGCGCACCGCTCATCATTCGCTTCGGCATCACGGCGTTGGTCGCCGTTTGCTTGTTCTTGTTCGTTATTGGCTGGAGTTTTCTCACTGCAATGCGTGCGTCTCCGTCGGATGCGCAACGTTCCACGACTATCGGCTGGCGGGAAATGAACGTGCTGGCGTCATTCCGTGATCAGCGTTTTCTACTGGCGCGGATCGTCAACGAGCGCTCGGTGTTGGCCGTGGTGATCCGTGCCTTCGCCCTCTATATGGTGGCGGACGTTCCGTTTACGGCCGTGCTGCCGGCCTTTGTCATTGAATCACTGCATGCGGGTCCGGAAGGACTTGGCCTCATGCTCTCACTGCGCGGAATAACGGGTATTGCCGGGGGCCTCGCGATCGTCGTCGCGACCCGCCATGTCTCGGCACGCGCATTGCTCGTTTCAGGATTATTGACGTACGGTGCGTGCATCTCGGTGCAGGGCGTCATCAACACCTACGTTCCCGGTCTCTTCTTCCTGATCCTGGTGGGTCCGGCCGCCGCCGCGATCCAGACGGGCATGAACACGCTCCTGCAGGAGGCATCGCCCGCGCACGAACGTGGCCGGATCTTCGCGCTCGTCGGCACGATCAGCGGCATCGTGACCGTCTGTGTAAGCCTCGCCGCGGGCACCGTTGGTGACCTCACAGGCACGCGGCCAGTCGTGATCGCCGCAGGTCTGCTTCAGGTCTTCCCGGCGTTCCTGATCCTGCGTGGCGTGTCGCGACGAGATGGACATGAACGGTCGATCGAGGTCGGGTGATTGCGGCTCTGCCCGATTCCGGACACGAGAGCGCGCCCATCGAAAGCTCCAGTGGGCGCGTTCTTTCGTTCATCTAGGTGAGGATTGCAGCAGAGGTATTCGAAATGGTTGTCCATCTGCAGGCTACGGCCCTCGCAGCTCCAGACGATGGCCGTGCATCGCCCAGTCCAACACATCACGCCTGACGGTCTCATACGGAATCTTCCTGATGAATGTGCGTACCTCATTCTCGTCGCTGCACCCTGGGAGCCTGTCCGGGCAGCGACGCATCGGTGGCAGACTGATATCCCCCTACTGCTGATCTGGATTCCATATCGAACAGCCGTTGCCGAAAGTCGGACCTGTCCGTAGGGGGCGACTTGGACGCGCCCAGGATAGCGTTGACGAAGGACTGGTGCGCATCCAATGTCGCCCCGCGTCGAACTGGCAACACCTGCCGCCCCGGACATGCCAAATTGGACAACCTGCCTTCTTGTCCGGCCTGAGTCAGGTTCGCCAGCAGGGGCCGGCTCATAGACGCATTTGTTCACGAACAGCTCATCCGCGGGGGAGACCACCGTTGCGAGCACTCTATGTGCTCGCAACGTCCATTTCCGGCCACCAACCCACCGCCCCGATCCGTCCCGATCGTTATCTCCACCAGCCGGTGCACGCGCGATCGTTGCATGCTCGCCGCAGTGCGTGTGGAGATCTCTCCCACCGGGCGCGTCGTTCCCGCGCTATCGCGACACTATCGCGAGATGTCCATTCCACGAATCAGATCGCCGCCACCGTCATCGGTCCTGACACGATCGTGCCGACCTCGACCACGAAACCGACGCTCCCACCGGTCAATGGCCTGCCAACGTCTGTCGCTTCGAGCACCGCGAGGCCATCGATCGTGCCGCGCAGATGCGTGCCCTCGGTGCGCAACTCGAAGGTGTACTCGCGGTCGATCTCCCAATCGAACGCCGTCTCCTCGAGAATGGTGATCTCTCCGGCAGACTTGACAATCTGTGCCTTGCCGCCAGCGCGCACCACGAATGCGTAGTACCGCTGCATGCCCCCGATTCGAACCGCAATCCCGGCCGACTCTGCCAGGGGAATGCGCGCCGTCGCCGTCGCCGTGTAATCTTTCCAGCCCTCAGTCCCCTGTGCGATCAGCCCGATCCCGCGATTCTGCGTCAGGTGAAAGTCGTTGCTCCAGCGACCTTCCCAGATGTCGACACCGTCGACCCATGCCTCTCGCCACATCGATCCGGTACCGTGGCCCCGGCGAAACGTGGTCGTCGGAGCGCCCGCCCAGGTCAGGGAGTCGACGTTGAGCACATCGTGTGGGTGACCGGCGATGCTCAACCCGATCTGCTGCACCGGGGTGTTGTCGAGCGCCGGGATCGTCCACTCCAGCGTTATCCGCTCACCAGCGGCAATCTCGATGGCCGTGCCCTCATGCGTGACCAGCGCATCGTCTTCGTCATATGCCCGCAACAGCAGATTGGCGCTGATGGCGGCGCCATTCGCGTCTGCCGCCGACACCTTCGCCGTCACCAGCTGATGTGGATACAGTGTTGGCGACGCAAACAGCCGATAACCACGATCCCGGAAGGGAGCGGTTTCCGCAGGCGAGAACGTCGGAGTCGTCACGATCGCCGCATCTGCCGTCAATGCCACGGTCAAGCGGGCATCGACGTTCGTGAGTTCTGCGGTCGTCGCGTCATCGACCGTGAATCCCTGGACCGATCCCGGCAGCGAGAAATGGAATCGCGCACCTTCCTTCGGATCGAGCGGTTGGACGCCCGCGAGTGCCCGGGCGGCGTTGGCGACCCTGATCGTTTCGGTCACGGCGTCGGTGATTCCCCTTCCGCCTTCCGCCGTCGAGAGGTACATCCTGTCTGCCACCGGAAGGCGCAAGTCCGGGGTGTCGGTGAATGCGCTCGGTCCGTTGCGGATGCCGAGGATCGCGCCGACGTTTCCAGCGTTGCAGTCCGTGTCCCATCCCGCCGTGTTCGCGATCATCAACGATCGCCGGAGATCCCCCTTGCCGTAGAGAAGCGAGAGGATGATCAGGGCATGGTTCGGTACCATGTGGCATGCACCGACAAACGTGTCGTACCCATAATGCTGACCAATGAGGCGACGCGTCACATACCAGTCGTCGTCGTCGGCGTGCCACGAGCGAACGTCTGCGATCATCCGGGCGATGATCGAGTCGTCCGGGACGAACCGTAGAGCGGTATCGAGCAGCACATCCATGTCCGATTCCACGAATGCCTGTGCCTCCAGCGCCGCAATGATCTGCGCGCCATGGATGGCCTCGCCGTCATGGCTGACGCTTCCTGCTCGTCGCGCCCAGTCGGCGGCGCGTTCGGGGTCTCCGGGGGAAAGCATCGCCCAGCCATCGATGAAGATCTGCGATCCGATTTGCTCGGAGATGGTCTTGCCGTTTGTCTTGCGCGAACCGCTGGCGGGCGCCGAGATCCCGCTTTTCAACCTGAGATACGCGGTGTGCTCGGTGGAAACGCCCATCCCGCCCCACCACAGCACCGTCCGGTTCTCGACCAGATAATTCAGCCAACCATCGCCGATCCGGGCCGGTGAAAGGGACGGGTCGTATCCGTTGTCCTCCAGCGCCCGCAGGAACGAGAACGTGCCGGCAATGTCGTCGTCGGTAACCACCAGCGGCATCCCGAACTGTTCGTGGACATAGTGGTCGACCTCGCCGAGCTTGGCGAGGATATCTTCATGGAGCCAACCCTCGAACGGGCGGCCAAGGTACACCCCGATGATCTTGCCGAGTACCCCGGCATAGACGCGTTCCAGGTACGCGCTTGATGTCACATCGAGCGTGTTGCCGCGGTCAGTTTGCATGTAAATAGCCATCCGTCTTCCTTCTCGATGAATAACAGGGCGGACATTGAGTCCGCCCGTACAGCGGAAATCCGGATTCGTACGGGTCGACTCCATGTCGACCCTGCTTCGGGGCGAAAGCATCGTCCTTGTCGGTTTCCCCCGACAGTCAACAGGGCGTGTTCTCCGCTATCCCTTCAGTCCTCCCTGGGTCAGGCCTTCCACGAATCGGCGCTGCAGACTGAGGAAGATCACGATAATCGGCACGATCATCATCATCGCCGCCGCGCTCGTCAGTCCCCAGTCCCGGCTGAATCGGGACGTGAAGTTGTAATAGCTCGTCACCACCGTGAACTTGCTTTGGTCGGTGAGGAACACCGTCGCCAGCAGGAATTCGTTCCAGACCGCCAGGGAAACGACCAGACCCACCGTCAGAAACCCGGGCCACGAAAGCGGGATGATGATCTGCGTGAAGATCTTCCATTCGTTTGCGCCATCGATCCGCGCCGCGTCCTCGAAATCCGCCGGCAATTGCAGCATGTAGGACCGCAACAGGAAGATCGCCAGCGGGGCATTGATCGCGATATAGATGAGGCTGAGTCCAGGCAGGTTGTTGACCAGTCCAAGTTTCTGCCACAGGAAGAAGAGTGGCACGAGGAAGAGCTGGATCGGGAGCGACGACCCGATCAGCAGATACAGAGTGACGACTCCCGACCCCGGCAAATTCAGCTTGGCGAGACTGTAGGCCGCCATTCCCCCCAGTACGAGCACCCCGACGACGGTGATCGCCACCAGGATTCCGCTGTTCTGCAGGGTGGTCGAGAAATTGCCGATGCGCCAGGCGTCCGGATAGTTCTGCCACAGGAACTCGCGTGGGAATCCAAGGGGATTCCGGCCGATCTCGGCCCGCCCCTTCAGCGAGTTGAAGCCGAGAATCAGGAGCGGACCCAGGGCGAATACCGCGAGCAATGTCAGCATCACATGGTTGGGCAGGAATCCGAATCCGAAGCGACGACCTTTTCGTGGGTTGTCAGGTTGTGAGTGAGGTGTCGCCATCAGATGTCCCATCCGCGTTTGCGCAGAAGTATGAAGATACCGATCACAACCCCGACGAAGAGGCTCATGCTGAGACCGATCGCGCTCGCATAGCCCGCTTCGAGGTTCATGAAGGCGTTTTTGAAGACGAGTACCGAGAGCACTTCGGATGCCCCGGCCGGGCCGCCCTGGGTCAGGACCCAGATATAGTCGAACGTCAGGAACGACCAGATGCTTGTCATCAGGATCATGAAGACCAGCGTTGGTCGAATCCCGGGGATCGTGATGTCTCGGAACTCCTGCCATTTCGATGCGCCATCGAGTCTGGCGGCTTCGTAGAGATCAGCCGGAATATACTGCATCGACGCCAGGAAGAGCACCATCAGGAATCCCCAGAAGTGCCAGTTGTCGACGAACGCGATCGATGGCAGCACCGTCGACGGATCGCCGAGCAGCGCACGATCGAACCCTGGAACACCAAGATCGGTCAGGACGTTCGGGATGCCACGATCGGGATTGAGGAGTGAGCGCCAGATCGCCGCAACGACGACGCTCGGCAGGACGTAAGGGAGAAACAGCCCCATTCTGTAGACCAGCGCTCCTCGTTTCAGCGGTGCAAGCAGGCTTGCGGCGATCAGCGCGAGCGCGATCGGAACCGTCAGGAACATGACCAGCCAGATCAGGTTGTTCCGGAATGCGTGACGAAACGACGGGTCGTCGAACAACAGCCGTCGATAGTTATCGAGACCGATCCATTTCGCGGCTCCGATCCCGGTCCACTCCGTCATCGAATAATAGATCGCCGCCAACGCCGGCCCGAGAACAACCGCCATGTTGATCAGCAGGATCGGCAGGACGAAGAGCCATGGCACCACCTTTCGCCGCCATGTTTGGCGCTCCCAGAATCGAAGCTGAGGTTGCACGACGACGTAGTTCGCTGATGATGGTGTCTGCGCGTGGATAACCAAGAATCTGCTCCCGAATATGGCGCGTCATCGACGGAACGCTGGTGTGTCCCGATCGACGGTGGGCGCTGCTTTCACATGGGCAATGGGTCGTTGCGAGACTGCGCCTGCGGTCACCTGTCGATGCCGTTGCTGGCGAGGTGCCTGTAGCTCGCCAGCCTCCGACTGTTGGTTGACGGGCCAATCAAGAGCGCACGTCCTTGTGCCGTCGAACAGGACGTGGCTTGTGCGCGGTCCATACATGCCTAGGACCTTGCCGAGGAATCTGATCTCGTTGCCTTCAGGAGCGCCGCTTTTTATTCCGCGCTTTCCCCGTCATCCCGCGCTCCCCGACACCCTGAGCCCCGCGGTCATTCTGGGCCTCCGACACTCTGAGCCTCCCTGTCATCCCGCGCGCTCCCCGTCATCCTGAGCTTGTCGAAGGATCTCTTTCGCCGTACCGACGCATCGACCTCCTCAGAATGCCAAAAACGCACCTTCCCAAGCTGCGCCAAGAAGCATGTTTCGGCGCATTTGGTTTCACTCATGACGCTGCGGACAGGTACATCGATCGCCCATCGCGCTGGGAGGATGACAGGCAACGACGCGATGACCTTCGGCATTCCTGCCGATTGAGCGTCGTTCCCGGACCAGCCGGTTATCGGGTTGGAATCGGTGGCACGTCTCCAGCCGCCAGCTCCTTGGCGAAGATGTCCTGCAGGCCGGAGAGGAATTCGGCGACGGTCATGTCGCCACCCCACACCTTTTCGATCTCCTCGATCAGGTAGGTCTCGCTCTTCGATGGCCAGAACGTCCAGGTCGTGTAGCCGTATCCGCCCTCGCTGGAAGCCTTGTTGAGTCGATCGATCATGCGTGCCTGTCGTGGATCGATGCCCTTCAGCAAGTCGCCCGGGATCTGAACTGGTGCTGCCGCGAGACCCGCGCCCGCCACCTGCTTTGCCTGCGATTCGGGTGAGAAGAAGCTGGCCATGAACTCGGCGGCGGCGTCCGCCTGCGTCGACTTCGCGTTGATGCTGTACGTCGAGCCGATTCCCAGGTCGTAGATCTCGTCACCGGTCGTCGACGGCATGGGCACCCAGTCCCACTCCTGACCCGATTCCTTGAAGAAGATGTTGGCATTGCTCACCAGCCACGATCCCTCGATCTTCATCGCGGCATCGCCATACGCCCAGGCGGAAGTCGCATCGGCGGATGCGGTGGTGTAATAGCGATCGAGGCCGCCCATGAACCACCCGTTCTTTTGGCAGGTGTCGAGCAGGGTCAGCGCGTCCACGAAGACCTGGTCGGTCCACGGGATCTCGCCCTTGAGCGCCTGGTAGACCTTGTCGGGGCCTGCGCTGTGGTTCAGGAACTCGCCCACGAACCACTCGTTCGTGCCTTTCCACTCGGCATTGGAATGCGCGAATGGGATGACCCCGGCATCCTTGATGGTGCCGGCCAGTTTCATCATCTCGTCGAGCGTCTTTGGCGCCGTCCAGCCCTTTTCAGTGAAGAGCGTCGTGTTGAAATAGAGGACCAGCGTTTCGACTTCGTTTGGCAGGGCAACGAGCTTGCCTCCCACCTTGCCGAGATCGATCGCCCACGGGCTGAAGGAGGTAGTCCATCCGTATTTGGTCGCGTATTCGTCGAGCGGGAGGACCTGACCTGCCTTGCCGAGTTCCATCGAGAGCGATGGTCCCGGCGTCACCACGATGTCCGGTCCCGCACCACCCGCGAGGGCGGTTTGGGTCGCGGTCCAGCCGTTTGCCTGCATGGTCGCTTCGACTTGCACGCCACCCTGCGCGTTGTATTCCTTGATCGTGTTGTCGATCAGCCATTGCGCCGTATCCGAACCGCCGGTGATGTCCAGCCAGAGGGACACCTTGCCCTTATCCTGGACAGCAGCTTCCAAACCTCCTGCCGGGAGACTGATGCCGACAAGTGCAACACCGGCGCTGGCCAGCTTGATTGCGGTTCTTCGATTCAGTGATCTGTCGAAAAGAGCCATCTGCATTCTCCTTTGGTCGAAACATGTGTCGTTGGTGATGTGATGGTGGGTGTCGCATCGAGTCATCGGGATCTCGCCATCGCGTCCTTTATCGCTGCCTGGACGGTCGATCCGGTCTCGTCACGAATGCTCATCGTGCATCCGTTTTGATCGCGTCGCCTTGTCATGCCGAAACCCTCGGCACGAGATTGAACCCGAGCGTTTCGCGCCGAACCGCGCCGGTGTATGAGCCATCGATGCGAGAGAGCAGGATCTCGGCACAGCGTCGTCCGGTCGCGTGCGCCCCCTGGTTCAGGGTTGTCAGTGCCGGATGCACCAGTCTCGCTGCCGGGATGTCGTCGAATCCCGCCAGCGCGATATCGTCGGGAACCACGATCTCCATCTCCCGGCAGGCCAGCAGTGCGCCCATTGCCATCAGATCGTTTGCGGCGAAAACCGCTGTCGGGCGTGGTTCGATCGTCAGGATTTCGCGCATGGCGTCGTACCCGCCCGCCTCGCTGAAATCGCCACCCTTGATCAATACCTCTTCCAGAGAGAGTCCGTGCTCCGCCAGGTCCTGTTGATATCCGCGGACTCGTGCCTCTCGCGGAGGCGTCGCCATTCGTCCCGAGATCATCCCGATTCGCGTATGACCCTTCGCGATCAGGTAATTCACCATCGCCCGCGCCGATGCTTCACCCGAGACCGATATCGCATCGAGAGGCACGTGCCCCGGCATGTCGGTGTCCGCCAGTTCGCTGAGGAGGGTGATTGGGGTTCCTTCCTCCAGCAGCGGGAGGTAATCGTCGATCGTCAGGTAGAACGGCGTCACGATCAGCCCGTCGACTCGTCCCCGTCGCGCAGCATTCAGGGCCGAACGTTCGATCTCGGGATCGCCATCGGTATTGAACGCCAGCACATCGTATCCACGGGTTTGCGCCACGTCCTGCACCCCACGCACGAATTCCGGGTAGTAGGGGTTGGTGATATCGGGAATGATCGCCGCGATCATCTGCGTCTTTCGAGAACGCAGGCTCCGGGCAGCGGTGTTCGGAATATATCCAAGCGCTGCGATCGCGGTGTGCACGCGCCGCCGGGTTTCCGGCAGGATCGACACATTCTTGGTGTCGTTGAGCACGTAGGAAACGACGGCTTGCGAGACGTTGGCTGCCCGTGCGACATCGAGTTGGGTTGGCCGCCGGCGCGGAGCATTCATGGAGGACAGCTTTCAAGCATTCGAGGAATCGTCCACCAGCGTTAGGTGATTCGTATAACTGATACGTATCATTCTCCCAAACTCCTCGAAATCACGCAATGGCAGCCGCGCCGGGCTGCCTGGACGAATGTCCCACATCTGAAGCCATGGCTTTTGGTAGTGGCAGGGCAGCCGCGTCGGGCAGCCGCACCGGAGAAATCACCACATCTCGGGAGGCTCGTGATGGGGCAGGTCGGGACACGACGTGGCAGAACACCGAACGGGTGGTCCCTATTGGGACCACCCGTTCTAGCCGTCGTGTTTCGACTCGGCTCTGTGCCCAGGGTGGCACGTCGATGGTGCCTGACGAGGAATCACGCATTGGCGTCGGGTTCGTTTGCCCGGATCAGCGTCTCATCCAGCACATCCACATCGCAGGGGAATCAGCTTGCACTTGCCAGGGCAGTGTCGGCCGCCAAGGCGGCATATCGTTCCGCGTACACTCCTCGCGTCCGCTCCGGTACCAGCGCGCAAATCGCCAGCATGGCGATATCCGCTGCATCGACGTCGCTCAGGCCAAGAAATGTGCCAGCGGCGAGTGGAGCACCGAACCGGATGGTCATGTGTCCATCCTCCTCGAACACCCCCACCGGTACGACAGGAACGTGCCTTCGATCGAAGCAGGCCAGCACGCGTCCCGCGCCGCGCGGTGGCTGGATCAGCGTCTCGAACCCGCCTGCCTCCGGATGCACCGCGATGCACTCGTCCCGGTCCAGGGCATTGAAGATCTCATGCAGCGCACTTGCACTGCGGGGCCGCTGAAAATCGTGATTCGGGAGATCGTGCGCTGGCATGCGAATGATCCCGTAGACGTTTCCGAAACCCTTGAGCACCCATCCGAGATACTTTGGGGAGACGTGAAAAGGTCCGATATAGCAGTCCGCCCAGGTGTCGGTCATCACCCAGTGAAGGTTTGAAACCGCGGACCGGCTGCGCGTCCTCGCAATTTCGGCGGACATCGCGATTGCACTCCAACCCACCCACACCGCATCTTTTCGCTCGTAGTGGTTCGGGATCAGCACAAACGGACCCTTGGCCGGCAGGTTTTCCATATCGACAATCAGGGGCGAGATCGATTGTTGCTTCACGAGCGTCGTCGTGTCTTGCCAGATGTTTCGCCGTTGCTTGAAGATCGCAGCCCAGATCGCCTTCAGGATCATCGGCAACGGCAAGTCGTACGACGGTTGACGTGTGACTGGAGAATCCGTCAACGTCGGCTCTCGGAATATGCGTCGAATGCGTTTCACAGGTAGTCCTCCATGTGACGCCTTTCCCCCACGCGAGGGCCCGACGCCTTGATCTCACTCATAACGATAATAGCCGTCCATATCGGATAAAAAAAGGCATGCTACCGGTAAATATTTTTAGCGGACATTCGTCGGCGCGACTCCGTGGCACATCGACTCTATGGTGTCACCATCGTAGAGGCCAGTTTTGTTCTGGCAATGGGATTCGTTCACCGCTGGGCTAGCGTACACGCGTCTCCTTGTTTCCCTCTGCGACGCAGTGTGCAGCCTGTTTTTGAGATGGCCCGGGTTGAATCGATGGCCGTGTCACACCTCGAGCCGAATCTCCCTGAAAAGCCGATCTCATCCCATGAAGAGAGCCTGGTGTCATTCTTCGAATTCGGAGACGAAATCTGGCGCTTGACACGATGTCGAAATCTTCTACCATGAAACGGTGTTCCACGAATCGCGCAGCGACCCGGCGTATCTCGTCATGAGATGCCAGATTCGGGGACGTTCAAACATGCTGAATGTGATTCCAATGTGATCTGTCGTGGGCAAGCGACGCGATCGAGGTACGGGGAGTTAGACATCGTGACAGTACAACCAGACGTTGCGCCTGACCGGACTATCGATCTCGATCGGGAGCGGGAACTCTTCGATGGATTGTCCCAGGATATCTACACCGCGGTTGTCTCCGATGTCCTTGATGGCCTCGGCTATTTCAATCAGGCCATGACGCACGATGTCCATCCGACGTGGTCGGGCGCCATGGTCGTCGGTCGCGCCCATACCGTCCTTTCGAGCGACGTCTTCACGCCACCGACCGATCGCTACGAGATGGAAATCCAGGCGATCGACAGCGTGCCAGCAAATTACGTCGTGGTCGCGGCGACCAATAAATCAACCAGAACCTGCTTGTGGGGCGAATTGCTTTCCACGGCAACGCGTGCTCGTGGAGGGCGCGGCGCGATTCTCGATGGGCACACGCGCGATGTTGGCAAGATCGAGCAGATGGGCTTTCCAGTCTTCGCGACCGGCATGCGTCCGGTTGATTCCAATGGTCGTGGCGCCATCATCAGGTACGGCGACCCGATTATTTGTGGTGGAGTTTTAGTCAACGAGGGCGATATCGTGATTGCGGATATCGACGGGGTCGTTGTCATCCCGCGTGCCGTCGAACAGGAAGCGATCTCCCTTGCCCGTGCCAAGGCGTCAACCGAGAACGAGATGCGGGATTGGCTCGCTCAGGGTAAAACGCTTCGCGAGGCGTTCGATCATTTCGGAATCCTCTGATTCTGATCTACGCGCCCAGCCCGATTGGACGACGAGTGACCCTGACGTCCTGCCGCGGAGGAATCGACCTCGGGAACCATCATGGAGTTCGAACAGCCTCAACAGATGGAAACCCTACATTCAGACCATCCGCAGCGCCGCCACCGAGATATCGATCCGGCTCGGCTGGACACCGCAGACCGTCATCGAATAGCTCGCGTCACCCGTCTCCGAATTGAGACAGCCTTGCCGTCGCATCAAGCAGCCGCGTCGAGCAGCCGCGTCGAGCCACCATCTTAAGCGGGCCGATCATCAGAGGTCGTTGTCGGCTCGCATCCCTGGCGCGCCTCATGCAATGTGGGATACAGGCTCTACAACGCCCCCTCGAAAGGACATTCATGACCTCGAACTTCCCGACCGCCCCGATTGAAACCCTCGACCGCGGACCGAACGTCATCGCTCGTTCAACCGTCGTCAACGTCCCGGCGTCGGAGATCTTCGCTCGCCTCCAGGATCCTCGTCGCCATACCGAGCTCGATGGTTCGGGCACCGTCAAGGACGGCGTTGAAGGTCCCGAGCACCTCGCCGCCGGTGACACATTTACGGTGGCCATGAAGATGTTTGGCATGCCCTATAAGATCAAGAGTCAGGTTATCGCCTTCGAGCAGGATCGCCTTATCGAGTGGAGACATCCTGCCGGCCACACATGGCGGTGGGAACTCGAACCGGTCTCCGATACCCGAACGCGCGTCACCGAAACCTGGAATTACGAAGATTCGAAGAGCGCTTGGGCGCTGAAGCTGATCGGGCAGGACAAGCGCAACACCAAGGGCATCGAAGCCACCCTCGCCAAGCTTCAGTCCGGTTTCACGACCGCTACCTGATCGGCTTTCGGCGAGATCCCGCAAGCCACGCTGACATCGTGCGTCCCTTGTCCTGTCAGCCTGCCAATACCTCCCGTAGGGGCGACCCCTGCGATCGCCTTGTGTGTCGTGTGCATGGTGATCGCCTTGTGAGTCCGGTGCACGACGCCGTCCCGCGTCCTACCAATTCGTCATCGACGCCGTGAAGAGCTCCCGATATGTGTCCTCGTCTGCGGGGCGTGGTGAAAGCTGCGTGATTCGCGATTGCGGCAACGTCCCCTTCACGAGCGTAGGCAGATCGGTCATCGTGATGCCGACGCCGTTCAACCCGTTCGGCATCTCGACCTGCTTCATCAGCGCAATCAGTACCCCGGCAAGCAGGTCGCCACCATCTGCCGCCGTTGCTCCGCGCGTATCGACCTCAAGCAGACGGGCCGCCTCCAGATGCCGCTCCGGATTGGCCCCCGCCGCCCATCGGAAAACTGCCGGCGCCGTCAGGATCACCGAGATCCCGTGCGGCACGATCGCATGGTCGTTCGGATATCCATCCGGCACGTAATTCTGCACCAGCGCCGAGATCGGATACGACATCGCGTGCGGCAGATGGACTCCCGCGTTGCCGAATCCGATTCCCGCCGCCGTCGAGGCCAGCATCATGTTCGTGCGCGCTTCGTCATCATCGGCATCGGCGACCGCCCGCACCAGATACGCGGCGCACAGTTCGATCGCCCGCGCCGACCAGATGTCGGAGAGCGGATTCGCGCCCTGGTAAACGGTCCGCTTGAGGGGATCCTCCGGCGCTTCACGCGTATCGAACGATCTGGCCGTGAACGATTCGAGCGCATGGCTAAGAACATCGAGACCGGACGCCGCGGCAACCATCGGCGGCATCGTTCGCGTGTTGTCCGGGTCGATGATGCCGAGCGATGGACGCAGGTGCCGATGCGCGATCGCCGTTTTCACATGGGCGCTGTGCAGGTCGAAGATCGCATTGCCCGTGGTCTCGCTCCCCGTGCCGGCTGTCGTTGGAATCGCGACGTGCGGCTTGAGCGGACCCGGCACCTGCCGCCCCTCGCCCAGAGGCGGGTAGACGTAAGCCATGAAGTCGGCAGGGTGTGTCGAGTAGAGGTTGGCGACCTTGGCGGTATCGATCGTCGAGCCGCCACCGACGGAGACGAAGCCATCGTAATTTCCCGCCACCGCTACATCGATCGCCTCTTTCCAGGAGGCGTCCGTCGGTTCGACGCGGACCCGGTCGAAGATGTCGAACTCAACCCCGGCGCCCGTCAGAGATGTCTTGGCGTTTGCGACGGCCGGCAGCAGGGCCATCCTCGGATCGGTGACGAGCAGGACGCGGTGGCATCCAAGCGCCTTCACGCGCGGCCCCACCTCCCTTGTCGCGCCGGGTCCGAAGATCACCGATGATGCATCCGTCGAGAAAACCGTTTCCAGTGTCATCGTCTCATCTCCCTGGGCAGGTGCGGATTGGCGGCCCGTGAGGTTTGTTCCTGGGCGGATCGTCTGTGCCAGCAGTGTACGCGTCGGGCGGTGTGCGTCAATGGGACCATGTTGCATGGTTTGCGCGATGCGATTTAATCGGCTCGTGATTTAATGAGATTATCGCGTGGTTGTGGGGTTTTCAGGGGTGGATTAAATCGCATACCAGTGGTTTGGGGTGCGATTTAATCAGTGGTTATGTCGTGTAGTGGGGAAAGGAGGGGCGAACATGGAGTTCGCCCGTACGGGAGATCGGCCTGTGGGCTGATTGTGCTGCGCACCGAAATATCCTTCGACAAGCTCGTCCGCGCTGCGCGATGTAGCTACCAGGGCAGGCTCATTGCTCGAAATGACGACTTGACCATCATTGCGTGGGGGCCAGTGGCCCAGCGAAACACGCGTGGCAGACCACCAGAGGCAGAAGCGGTCGACTGCGCTCGACATGACGACGCGGGGGTTGAGCGGGTTGGCGTCGCTGACAGAGATGTCTCGACTACGCTCGACATGACGACGTGGGGGTTGAGATCAGGAGGCGCGGTATTCGGTCGTACGGCGTTTGGCGTTGCGCTCGTGGAGGGTCTCGAGGGCAGCGGCAAGTTCGGTGCGGGTGGGACGTCCGGTGAGGTTGTAGATCTCGGTACGGGTGAGCCAACCATCGGAGGTGTCGACTTCGGCAAGGACGCGGGCGATGCGGTCTTCGAGGGTTGGTTTTGCGTCGGGGATGGGGGCGTGTTCGCCGAGGATACGTGCCTGACGATGGATATGGACGCGGAAGAACTCGCCGAGGGTGACGGCGTGGGTCATGGTCGCGGCGGAGAGCGGGTTGCCGGCGTCGTCCGGATGCCAGAGCAGATGGAGGACGAGAGCAAGGCGAGCGACGTGGGCGGGGAGCTTCTGATAGAAGCCGCGAACGTAGGCGGGGGCGGCGTGCATGCGGTCGACGTTCTCGTTGTACCAGTGCGCCCAGACGGCACCGGCGTCGCGATCCCGAGTAATACAGAGACCATCCGGGTAACGATCGCGCAGGGTGTGAAGAATCTGGAGAAGATCGGCGATGCCCCCGATATCGGGGAGGTCGTGGCGGGCGTTGCTGGACTCGTTCCAGTAATAGACGAGGGGATTGCAAACGACGGGCAGGAAGCGCTCGATGAAGCCGTCCTCGTCGCGTGAGCGAAGTCTGGTAACGACGCGGTGCTGGATGCCGCCGACGATGCAGACGACAGGTGCGCGGATGATGGTTTGATTGGCTTTCCTGTGATCGATCGGCATGAGAGGTTGGTGATTCCAGAAGGAGAGGTATTTCTGGCGGTCGTCTCCGCGGTGGTTGCGATGCTGATTCATGGCGCGGACGATGCCGACGAGTTCGTCACGGAAGATGGCGATGCCGGGAGCCGTGCGGAGGGTCTCGACGATGGCCTCCATGGTGGCATCGGTAGTGATGAGGGGAGTGTGCATGGAGGCTGGGCCAACATGGAGTCCGGCGCGCTGCTGACCCGTACGATCGCGTTCATCGGACAGGAGTTTGCCCGAGATCCGTTCGTGGAGGCGATCGAAGGGAAGGCAAACTGCGCCCAGCCATATGCTTCACCATCTCTCCCCGTCATGTGCCAAAATAGCCCTATAAGGTATGAGGAAGGCTCTGCGAGAAACGCAGCGATGGGAACCGGCGCAAAATGGGCCCAAGCGGTTGCGAACGGGACGTTTCGCCGAGAACCCGGTAGACTGGAAGAGTCGATCAGAACACACGTCGCGGCACGCTCACGAGGCATAAAACGGAGATCGGATGCATGAATCCACATATTGCGCACCACCGGGATGCGATCCTCGCCCTCTGCCGGGAATACGGTGTGGCACGTCTGGAACTCTTCGGCTCTGCTGCCACCGATGCATTCGACCCTGACCGTTCCGATGTCGACTTCCTCGTCGAATATCCCCCGGATTATGACTATGGGTCATGGTTGTCGCGCTTCCAGGAGTTGGAACAGGCACTGGCCGGATTACTCGGGCGGGATGTCGATCTGGTAATGGTCTCAGCGCTCAAGAACCGCTGGTTCGATCGCGAAGCTGCCAAGACACGAACGGTGATCTACGATGCATCCCAAATCTCCGAAGTTGCTTGACGACGTGCTGCGTTCGTGTCAGTTCATCTCAGAGGATGCGGCGGGTGTCACGTTGGACGTCTACCTTCGCGACCGGCGTATGCGACAGGTCGTCGAGCGCAACCTCGGCATCATCGGAGAAGCGCTGTTTCGCTTGAGAGACATCGATCCCGAGACGGCCGAGCAGATCACCGACCTTCCCCAGATCATCGGCCTTCGCAACCGACTGGCCCACGGCTATTACGAAGACATCGATGATGCCCTCGTCTGGCGTGCAGTCCAGGAGTCGCTCCCGATTCTGCGCGCCGACGTCGAAAAACTCATGCCTGAGTTCGAATAATGAAAACGCAGTGCCTCAGATGTGGCCCAATTCCCGATCAATGGACAGGCACACTCCTGAACGAAGCGGACGCCCTCCGCAAACTCCGTGCCTAATCCGACCAGCTCACCGCCGACCTTGTCTCCTTGCCCAAATCGTCTCCGCCGTCACCGCGAACACGACAAGGCGGGTCAACACGGGGTTCGCAGCGCGGCGGCACCCCTACGAGAATGATTGCCTAGGGGCGAACATGGAGTCCACCCGTACGAAGGGACGGGAGCCAGGCGAAGCCCTTGATGGTGGCGGATGGAGAGATGACCGCGTCTCGTTCGTTCTTGCGGTCGGCGACGGCAATCACGCGGCTGCCAGCGTGTGCCTGGAACGCATGGAGATGAGATCTCCCATGCCCCAAGCCGACAACACCCACCCTAATCCGACTCACACGTCCGAAATGCAGGTCAATCTTATGTTTCATAACCATCCTTTTAGTGCCCGTCTTTAGTGCCCGTCAAGATATGAAACATCATTTCATTGGAGAAAGAGGCCTATCTATGTCAAAAGGTGACCGTCATAGGCAGCAGTTCAACTCGATTACGTAGGAGCATGCCGTTGAATATGCACGTCGATCGGGCGATTCGCACGAGATATACCTGATGTGGGAAAGTGTCGACCAGGGGGTTGAAGCGAACGTTGCTTACCGGAGATTTAGTCTCATGTTCATGTCGGTTTAAACATCTGTCTGGAATGGACCGGTAGGCTCGAAGAGTCACTCGCGAACATCGGTCCCGCCGCCATGGCATTTGCCGCGACAGGCTTGCGCCCGATTCGAGTCCATTTACCAAGGGAGAGAGCATCGTGAACCGCACAGATTTCGAGCAGCTTCTCAGCCGCCGCACGTCACGCCGCCGCGCACTGCAGGCCGGTGCCATCGGCAGCGGCATCATCGGGGTCAGCTTCGCCGGCGCACCGACGCGCTCGTACGCGATCCAGGCCACCCCCGCGGGAACCCCGATCGCCACTCCTGTCGACCTCAAGACGCGCCCTTCCGTCCAGTTCGGCGCCTATCCCTTCCAATTAGGCGTTGCTTCCGGCGATCCCCAACCAACCGGTGTCGTGCTCTGGACTCGCCTCGCACCCGCCCCGATCGATGGCGGCGGGATGGACCCGCTTCCCTATGAACTGACGTGGGAGATCGCGAAGGACCGCAACTTCTCGACCGTCCTCCAGACCGGCATGGCGGTCGCCGATCCGAATCTCGCGCATTCGGTTCACGTCGATGTCACCGGTCTCGAACCCGCTACCGACTATTTCTACCGCTTCATGGCCGGCAATGAGATGAGTCAAACCGGCCGTACCAAGACTGCTCCGGCCAAGGGCCAGGCGATCGACGCCTTGAACTTCGCGTTCGTCTCCTGCTCCAACTACGAGCATGGCTACTTCATCGCCTATCGCGACATCGCCCGCCAGAATTTCGATGTCGTCCTTCACCTTGGAGACTACATCTACGAATACGCCGCCAACGACTACAACGTCCGCGAACCGGAGAATATCCGCCTCGCCGAAGGCGGCGAGACGCTCACGCTGGATCTCTATCGCAATCGTTACGCGCTCTATCACACCGACGCCGACCTGCAGGCAGCCCATCAATCCGCTCCCTTTGTCGTCACATGGGACGATCACGAGGTCGACAACAATTACGCCGACGACATCTCCGAGCACGAGGACCCGCTCGACGAGTTCCTCCAGCGACGCGCGGACGCGTATCAGGCCTATTACGAGCACATGCCGTTGCGTCCATCCTCGCTGCCGGTTGGCCCGGACATGCAGCTCTATCGTCACCTTCCCTACGGCGACCTGCTCGACTTCAGTGTGCTGGACACCCGTCAATATCGAACCGACCATCCGGCGGGCGATGGTGTCTTCCCCCGTACTCCCAACTCGACCAGCCCGTTGACCTCGATCACCGGTCCCGCCCAGGAGCAGTGGCTGCTTCAGAACCTCGATCGTTCGACCTCCACCTGGAACGTTCTGGCACAGCAGGTCATCATGGCCGAGACCTACTCGATCGTCGCCGAGGGCGAAGCCCAGGAGTATTACACCGACTCCTGGAGCGGTTATCCGAGCTCCCGCGAACGCATCCTCGGGCATATTCAGGAGGCGGGGATCAGCAACCCGATTGTCCTCACCGGCGATATTCACACCGCCTGGGCGGCAGATCTCAAGGCCAATTTTGACGATGCCAAATCGGCCACGATCGGCACCGAATACGTCTGCACGTCGATCACGGCGGGCGGTACCGAGCCATCCAACTTCGGGCAGGAATACCGCGACACCTTCGACTACATCAAGTTCTTCGATGGTCGGCATGGTGGTTACACCGCCGTCAACCTGACCGCCGACGCGTGGACCAGCGATTTCTATACGGTCGACAACATGGACGATATCAACTCGGGCACGAAGAAGATCGCCACCTTCGTCACTGAAGCGGGCAACCCGGGAGCGCAAGAGGCGTAGTCGTTTCCCGGATTCGACCTCTCGATACCCGGCGGTGCCTGGAACGCGCCACGCATACCCCCATGCAAACCTCTCCGTGCGTGACCGGAGACACCGCGATGCAGCGTAGCATCGCGGTGTCTCCGGCTTGGGTGACCTCGTCATTCAGAGTGCAGCGATGACCCCCCTCGCTTCGCGCACTTTTTCATCACACGTCGTAGGGGCGAACCCCGTGTTCGCCCGCTGAGGCCCTCCCGCGACATCGCCTTGCCGCACACCTCGTAGGGGCGAACCCCGTGTTCGCCCGTTGACTCACCGCCGAGACATCGCGATGCTTGCTTGCCTCCCGTCAACCAGTGCGCAGCGAAGCGAGCGCGCACCATATCGCACCACAGTGCCTCCGGCATGTGCCTACTGTGGATTCGCTCGACCGCCGCCGCGTCATTCGGACATCAGCACTCGTCATCGATCGACCTCCCGAATGCCCGGCAGGTCGATGCCCTTGTGCATCCAAATTCAATCGTGTAACGTGGCTCGTGGGTCACTCGTGTTCATATTCGGTCTTCATCTGTCCGAACCGAAGGTTCGATCTGGCAACGGTTGTGTTGCGCCATGCCTTTCGCGAGGACGTCTCACGACGTCGATCGAGCTGCGTTCGCTGAGGTTTTCTCTGAGTGTCGATCAGGATTCTCGTCCGCTTCTCCAGGGTCCCTATCTCACAGATGGTTCGTTGCACGTGCTCAGGAGATACGCATGCGTCGCAGAGTTTCATTCGTCTTCATAGCGGCAGCCTTGCTGGCCAGTCTGGCAGGAAACGCCCCCGGTGTGTTCGGGACCGCCTCCCAGGCAACGCCCGTCGCCACACCCGGCCCGGGTTCGGTCGAGGTCGTCGCTCATGGGCTGACAAATCCCCGCGGGATCACGTGGGGTGCTGATGGCACGCTGTTCGTCGCCCTCTCAGGCGTTGGTGGTGACCATGCCGGGACCATCAAGGCGCCGGTCGTGCAGGTTGTCGGCACCCTCTACGGAGGCAAGACCGCCAGTGTCGTCAAGGTCGAGGATGCCTGCCCGGTGACCATCGCCCCCAACCTGCCATCGACCCGCGATGAAGGTGGTGTCACCGTCGGCGCGGCCGCAGTGACCATCCTCGGCGATCAGATGTATGTGCTGATCGGCGGCGGCGGTATTGTCCACGGCAATCCGGACACCCCGAACGGCGTGTACCGGATCGACGCCGATGGCTCCGTCGCGCTCGTCGCCGATATCAGCGCCTTCATCCGCGCCAATCCCGTCGCGAAACCGGGTGGAGAGCAGGACTACAGCCCGGAAGGCGATCCGTTCGGAATGATTGCCGATCCCGCTACTAGCGTTCTCTGGATAACCGAATCCAACAGCGGCCAGTTGCTCAAGGTGGAACTCGACGGCACGATCACCCGCGTTGCCGATTTCTCGATCGACAACTCCGTCCCCACCGCCATCATCCTTGCTCCGGACGGCGGCGTCTACGTCGGATTCCTCACGTCCGTTCCCTTCGTCGACGGCTTCTCGAAGGTCGTCAAGGTGACGCCGGATGGGACCGTCACCGACGTCTGGACCGGTCTTACCATGCTTTCCGCCATCAGCATCGGTCCGGATGGCTCCCTTTATGCACTCGAGATGTCGACCGGCAACAAGCCCAAGCCACCATTCCTGAACTTCGAGTCAGGGAAGGTCCTGAAGCAGACCGGTCCGGACTCGTCCGTTGAGATCGCCACCGGCCTGCCACTCCCAACCGAGATGCAGTTCGGACCGGATGGCCTCCTGTACCTCGTCTACCCTGGCATCGCGGCAGCCGCCGGTGAAGGCACCATCGTCCGTTTCGCACCTGATGCCGAACACGTCACGACGCTCGCCGATCTCGGGGCGACTCCCGCCACCTGCGCCGGTACTGCAACGCCGGTGTCCGCCGCCACACCAGTTCAGTCACCATTCACTCCATCGACATCGTCGACTCCCGCGGCCACTCCTGCCGCCTAGTCGAGCGCACTGAGGTCATCTCACACACCTTGCAGGGTGGACCTCGTGTTCACCCTGCAAGGCGGCTGCAAGATCTTGTATGGGCTGGACCTTGTGTCCGCTCACCACGCACCTTCACATCGAAATGTCTCGGGCCTCGGCTTTCGCGCTCGTCATTCAGACGGAGCACAGCGATGAACCTCCGCTCGAAGCGCTCGGCAGCATAAGCTGCCGCAGAACGTCGTCGTCGCTCCGAAGGATGGAACAGATCGCCCATCGAGTTCCGCCGCCCTACCTACACGGAGTTGAGCCTTGCAAAACCACGCGTTTCCGACCGGGAGGACCATGTGTCTGCCCACGTGTGCGCCCGGCGCGAAGATGGCGAACGCATCACGCAGGCTCTCCGCATCGACCTCAACAAAATTTCTGAGACCCCTCAGCTGCATCTCGCTGGATACGCTCTGAAAACCGCCATGTTCTGTCAGAAAGGATTTCGCATGACCACGACCACGACCACGACCACTCCCCGTCTCGACCGTCTTGCCAGCGCCAACCTCATCACCCGTCGCCTCGCCATCGTCATGCTCGCGACCGCTCCCCTCGCCATCACCCTCATGTCGGGAACCGCCGCCGCCCAGGATGCGACCGCCTCACCAGAAGCTTCACGGGAAGCCTCACCGGGCGCAAGCCTCCCTTCCTATCAGGAATTCACCATCAAGGCGACCGATACCGGTTTCGAGGTGTCGGCCACGGTTCCTGCCGGCCGATCCCTGATCACCTTCGAGAACCTCAGCAAGGTGGGCGTCGGGCTCATGTTCTGGACGCTTGCGGACGGCACCACGGTCGACAGCCTCAAGACCGAATTGCCTCCTCGTCAGCCTGGCAGTGTCGGCGCTGCTCCCGCCGCGTTCTACACCGCCGATCTTCCTGGCGCTCCCGGCTATGCCGAAGCTGGCAACAAGACGCAGGCCGTCATCGACCTGCCTGCCGGAAACTACGCGATCGTCACCGAGGAAGGCGCGTGGCCAACGCCGTTCACCGCCGTCGCGCCCGACGCGTCCGGCGCCACGCCGGAGACCCTTCCTGACCCGGTAGCGGATGTCGACGTCCAACTCGTCGACTTCGCTTTCGGCGGAATCCCGACCACCGCCTCCGCTGGCAAGCACATCTGGAAAGCGACGAACAACGCCGCCGAGCCGCATCAGCTGATCGTCGGCAAGGTGCCCGATGGCTTGACCCTCGACGAGGTACTGGAGGGGTTCATTCCGCCGAAAGACGGCACACCCGATCCCAGGCGCATGACCCGCGCGGACTTCGTCGCGCTCGGTGGCATCGAGATCATGTCGGGCGGCCACTCGGCGTGGGCCCTGCTCGACTTCGTGCCCGGCACCTACGCCGTCGTCTGCCTCGTTCCCGACAAGTCCGGCATGCTCCACGTCCAGATGGGCATGGCCGCCGTCTTCGAGGTCACCGCCTGACACGGCGTCGGGATGGCCTTGCGTTCCCGTTCGGGCGGACTCGTGTCCGCCCGCTGACACCCTGGCCCTGCCGCGACATCGCCATGCTCGCCACCGCCACCCGCCCGTCATTCAGAGCGTAGCGGTGAATCCACGCGCGGAGCGCTCGGAAGCAAGAATGCCTCAAACATTGCGAACTGCGCACTGGTTCATTAAGATACGTACTTGGGTCCCCATGTACATATGTCACCGGTACGTCGTTCAGCCGGCGGTCGATCTGCCCGGCAGACAGTGGTTGAAGCCGAGTCTCTCGCGCAGAGAGAAGTCGTGCGCATGCGAGACGTCGCGGTGTGCAGCTCATGCGGAATCTCAGGATCGGTTCGGGCGATTCAATCTTCAGCAATGGGAGAGGAGGCATGGGACGTTCTGAGACTCGATCGCCAGGTACCACCCTGGAGAGTGATTTCCCGGTTCGATGGTTCAGCCGCCGAACGTGTCGAATCGTCATCGGACGACATCGCTCCGCTCGTGCAACGATCTATCGAGACGGCAGACCAGCCCGGCCCATCGTCACCGCACCCACGTCTGCGCATCTATCTGGAAGCCGGTTCGCATCGGTCATCGCCAGGACACCTGGCAGGAGAGAGCATCATGGAAGCCCAACGATTCGATAACCTCACGAAATCCTTTGCCTCGAACATCTCCCGACGGTCGGCCCTCCGCCGTACCGGCGTTGGCCTGGCCGCGACCATGCTGGCAGCAGTCGGATTGCGCGGCGCGTCCGCCCGCCAGGCCAACACCACGATGTACACCGTCATCCGCAAGTACACCCTCTCCGGTTCCTCCGATTCCGCCCAGCAAGAACTCGCCAGCGGGTTCCTGCCGCTGATTCGCCAGGCGGCTGGCTACATGGAGTACTCGGTTGTCGTCTCAGCCGATAACACGCTCACCACCATCGCGGTATTCCAGAGCGAAGCCCTCTATCAGGAGGCCGCCCAGTACGAGTCGGACTGGGTGCAGCAGAATCTCGCGTCGTTGCTCCCGGCGCCGGCCACCGAGACCAAGGGCAACACCGTCATCTTCGACATCAACACCGACCAGGTCTGCGGCTCCGGCCCCGCCCCAACCGTTCAACCGACGGTCCAGCCGACGATACCTGCAACCGCGGAGGCCTGCACCGGCATCGGGTGCGCGTGCAACGGCGGCGTCCAGAACGCTTGTGATGCTGGACTCGTCTGCTGCCAGAGCCAGATGGGCGGCGGGTCGATGCCGGGCGGCGCGGGCATGTGTGCCGCCGCCGACGCCTGTGGAGATGGCAGCGCAACACCGGTCACGTAGTCTCGCCGGCGATCGCCAGAGACCGCTCGTCCTCCTTTATCATGACCGCGTAGGGGCGAGCCCCGTGTTCGCCCTTGCCGCTTCCTCATTCAGAGCGCACCTGCTTCACCCAACCTTTCGCCGTTCGTCCTCCTTTATCGTCATTCAGAGCGCAGCGATGAACCCCCGCGCGAAGCGCTCATCGCAGACCGTATCTCTTGCCTGAATCGCCTGGCCGCACCGTGATGCACGGTTCGCGATTGGTCACCACGAGGTTCGCAGCGCGGCGGCACCCCGACGATAACAATCGCGTAGGGGCGAACCCCGTGTTCGCCCGATCCTCTTCGTCGCCCACCCCCTGCCACAATCTGTCAGCAGAATTAATTAATTAATTTGTTGGGTCACCTTGGAAACGACGAGCGAACCGCTCGCCCCCAGCGATCGTCGTCTCGCACCAACAGCCTCGAAGCGTTCACCCGATAACCTATAATGAAACGTTGACGCGCCAAAGGGCTGGAGTACCGGAGCGCCGTGCGAGGTCGCCGTCCACTCCCGGTTCGACGGCAGGGAACGCGGATTGCTAGGGTGGTCGCATGGGACGTCGGGGATTGCGCATCGTTCGTATCGCCACGGCCATGGTTTCTGCGAGATCGCTCCGCGCTGCAACGTCACAAGCGGGATGTTCGCGCTCCATCGACTCGCCTGGGCGACGATCGCTCCAACGCTTCAACGCTCCACCCGATTGCCCTGAAAAGGGGCACCTGCGAGATCACCGGTCGAGGTCGCGGTCGAGGTTGGTCATCGCGCAGGGGCAACGCACCTTCCACATCACGTTCACGTTTCGCTCATGAAGGAATGATTGTTATGGCTGCCTCCAATGGCAAGATCGATCAGAAATCTGCGCAGACCGCCGCCACCGGCGAGGCGAAGCACCCTGTCTTGCCGACCCCGGTGCTGGACACCATCCATCAGCCGCAGGATCTGAACGGGAAATCGCTGCGGGAGTTGACGGCCCTCGCCGCCGAGATCCGCGCCGAGATGATCGCCACCGTCACCCAGACCGGTGGCCACCTGGGCGCCAGCCTCGGCACCGTGGAGCTCGCGATCGCGCTCCACTATGTCTTCGAATCCCCGCGTGACAAGCTCGTCTGGGACGTCGGGCACCAGGCCTACGTTCACAAGATGCTGACCGGGCGCCGCGATCGCTTTCCGACGATCCGTCAGGAGGGCGGGATGTCCGGCTTCCTCAGCCGCGACGAGAGCGAGCACGACACGTTCGGTGCCGGCCACGCCTCGACCTCGATCAGCGCCGCGCTCGGCATGTGCGTCGCCGAGCAGCATCGTCCCAAGGGCGAGCCGCGCGGCAAGTGCGTCGCGATCATCGGTGACGGCGCGCTCACCGGCGGCATGGCGTTCGAAGGGCTGAACAACGCCGGGAACCTGAGCTACCCCTTCATCGTCGTCCTGAACGACAACGAGATGTCGATCGCACCGAACGTCGGGGCGATGAGCAAGTACCTCGATCGCGTCCGCACCGACAAGCGCTACAACCGCGCCAAGGACGAGCTGGCCGACATGATCGAGCGGCGGCTGCCGAAGGGCGAGCTGCTGGTCGAACTCGGCAAGCGCACGAAGGATTCCTTCAAGGAGTTCATCTACCACTCCATGATCTGGGAGGAACTGGGCTTCACCTACATCGGCCCGGTCGATGGTCACGATATCAAGGCCACCGTCGAGGCGATCCGTCGCGCGGCGGACATCGAGGGGCCGAGCTTCGTTCATGTCCTGACCAAAAAGGGCAAGGGCTACGAACCTGCGCTCACCGATCTCGAGCGCAGTCACGCGGTCAGCGCTCCATCGAAGCCGCTCCCGGCGGGATCGCTGCCGGCTGCCCCGAAGTATCAGGATGTCTTCGCCAGGACCGTGATCGAGATGGCGAAGAACGATGAGCGCATCTACGCCATCACCGCCGCGATGCCGGGCGGCACATCGCTCGGCAAGTTTGGCGAGGCGTTCCCCGATCGCTTCTTCGATGTCGGGATCGCCGAGCAGCACGCCGTCACGTTTGCCGCGGGTCTGGCAACCGCTGGCCTTCGACCGATCTGCGGGATCTATTCGACGTTCCTCCAGCGAGCCTACGACCAGATCATCCACGATGTCTGTATCCAGAAGCTGCCGGTCATCTTCGCGATGGATCGTGCCGGGTTTGCCGGTGATGACGGCCGCACGCATCACGGCATCTTCGACCTCAGCTATCTTCGCTCGATACCGAACATGACGATCATGGCGCCGAAGGACGAAGACGAGCTTCGTCACATGCTGAAGACGGCGGTCGGGCATACGGATGGGCCGATCGCGATTCGCTTCCCTCGTGGTGCCGGGGTTGGGGTCAGCATGAACGATCCGCTTCGCGAGCTGCCGATTGGCAAGTGTGAAGTGCTGAGTGGCGATCCAGACGCCGCGCGCGATGTCGCGATCCTCGCCGTCGGCTCGATGGTCGTGACGGCGGAGCGGGCGGCGGACACCCTCGCGGAAGATGGGATCGCGTCGACGGTCGTCAATGCCCGCTTCGTGAAGCCGCTCGACGAGGAGTTGATCCTCAAGCTCGCGCGCACCCACGGCGCGATCGTCACGATCGAGGAAAATGCCGCTGCCGGCGGCTTCGGGTCCGGTGTGCTGGAACTGCTCGCCCGCGAAGGCCTGACGGTGCCGGTCAAGGTGCTCGGCGTTCCCGATCACTTCTTCGAGCAGGCATCCCAGAATCGCCTCCGGGAACTGGCCGGGCTCGGCATCAGGGACGTCGTGAGTGCATCCCGTCAGGTATTGTCGGCATCCCGTGCGTTGCGGCGGTTGGCATCCCCGGTGAATGGAGCTGATTCTGTTGCTGCCGAAACGCGAAAGGACGTTCCGGTTGTCGCATCCTGATCACCCGGAGCACGACAATCCCGCAGGCACGATCGAACCAGCCAGGGCGGCTACGGCAGCCAGAACAGCCAGGCGTCCTCGTGCTGCAGGGCCGGTCGACGCTGACATCGAACTCTCGGGCGATCAGGATGATTCAGGTGGAGAATCGTTGACCGATGGCGACGATTCCGCGACCGACATCGCACGTCCGGTCGATGACCTCGCCGAGTTGCTGTGTCCTTCCGCGCCAACGCTGACCGACGAGCAGGTGGCACTGCTCGCGCGATATCGCGATGCGCTACATGAGCGCAACAAGATCACGAACCTCACCGCCGTGCGCAATTTCGAGGGGATCGAGCGCCGCTTGATTCTCGAAAGCCTCCGCCTGCTTCCCGCGTTCGAGGGTCGGGTTCGCGAGGGGAACAGGGTGATCGATATCGGCACGGGTGCCGGCTTGCCAGGCATGGTGCTGGCAATCGCTCGCCCGGACCTGCAGTTCACTCTCCTCGATGCGACGGGCAAGAAGGTGCAGTTCGTTCTCGATACCGCCGACGCCCTCGGACTCGCCAACGTGCGTCCGATCCAGGGACGGGCGGAGGAGTTGGCGCGAGAGATCGGGTATCGTGGTCAGTACCGGATCGCGGTCGCCCGGGCCGTATCGTCGCTGCCAACATTGGTCGAGCTCGGGCTGCCGCTGGTCATGTTGGGCGGTTTTCTGCTGTTGCCGAAGGGCCTGGAGATCAACGCCGAGCTGGCGACGGCGGAGAAGGCGGCTCGTCTGGTGGGCGGAAATGTCGTCGGGGCATCGATCTTGCCGGACGTAGGGTCATCAGTGGAAACGCGACTGGTCGAGATCGAGAAGATCGTGGCGACGCCAAAAGCGTATCCGAGGCGAACGGGAATCCCGGCTCATTCACCGTTGGGGATTCCGGAAAAGAAGAAAGCGGACCGCCGGCCCAGGTAAATCCGGCGACCGACGGCAAGGACCTATGAGCACGAACGATCCCGGGTTGGTTCGCCCCAAGCGAACGCGACTCTTTTATCGAAAACAGAAATTGCAGGGTGCCTGCTGGGAGTATGAGATTTCCGGTGGTTGGCTCGTTGTGCCGTTCGGGGACGAAGATCGCCATATTCTGCAACACTCGTTCACCTTCTTCCGGCCACGCGAAGCGACTCGCCGCACGGCAGACGGTGTCGAGACCGTCCAGCGGATCGGTGCCGAGCAGTGGTTCTTTCCGGATCGCTGGTTCTCGCTGCTCCGCTTCACGACCTCCGACGATGCCTCTATCGGGTACTACGTGAACTTTTCTCGACCACTGGAGCGCGTGCGCGAGAACTACTACAGCGATGTGGATCTCGAACTGGATCTCTGGCTCGACCTGGACGGCACGCTGACCGAGTTGGACCGGGACGAATACGAAGCGGAGATCGGTACGGCGCGCCTGACGACGGAATGGGCATCGGCCGTGGACGAGGCTGCGCTGAACGTGACCGAGGCAGTCCGCGCCTGCTTTGGCGAATTGGGCGCCGATGTGGAGCAGACTCGCGATCCCGTCTTCGGCATCCCCGAGTTCATTCTGCGCGCGTAGTGGATTCGTCCCCGCCAGAACCGAGCTCCGAGCTCCGAGCTCCGAGCTTCGAACTCCAATCTCCCCAAGCGGTTTCGATATCGCGATGTTCCACCGTGCCAGCGTTGAGTTGATGCCGGGAAATCGTGTGACTTCGTTCTCGGGATGACCGGTACGTCCGCCACCTTCAGGCGAACCGTCTGTCGTTTCATTCGGAAGCACGGTGCGGATCAGGAACGCGGAATACAGAGAGATCTTCCTGAGCGTCGATGCCTGTACATCAACCACGCCCGCGACGGGCGCGATCTCTGGAATCCAGGTTTCGTCCTTCGAAGGAGGTTCATATGCCGCCTCATCGGCATTTCGAAATCCGGAGTGCGGAATCGGCGGGCGATCGTGTGCATGGGATGCGATCATGGGTATCATAGCCACGCCAGGCCAGAGCGGTGTTCAAAAGATGTGCCTCTCAGATGTCAGCCCAGAGGGCTGCGCCACCGCGAAGAAGTGGTGGCGGGACCGATGCAGCTGCTCGATGAAGCTTCCGACATTGGAAGCGCAGTGATCGTGTGCCAAGCTGAGGATCGGCGCATCCTAGTCGGCCCCTACGAACAGGCACCACGTTCGGTAACGGCATTAGCGAGGAGCTCACGACTCATGCCCCATCTGATCACGACGCTTGGGCCAATCGCCGCTGCCGATCTGGGCATGATCCTGCCCCATGAACACATCTTCGTGGATCTCCGGACGTGGGATCAACCCGGCTACGGCGAGGCGGATACCGCTGAGGTGATCCGCCTGATGGCTCCGGAGATCGAACGCGTCCGTGCCGCTGGTATCACCGCCATCGTCGAGCCCGGGCCGATCGGCGTCGGACGCCGTGCGGACATCCTGCTCGCGGTCTCGGAGGCGACACAGTTCCCGCTCGTGATCCCGACGGGTATCTACCGTGAGCCCTGGATGCCACCGTGGGTCCATGCGGCGTCCGAAGAAGAACTCCGCGACTGGATGATCGCCGAGCTCTCGGAGGGCGTCGAGCAGACAGGCGTCCGCGCTGGCTGGATCAAGGTTGGCGCGACGGACGACGGTGTGACGGAGGCTGAGGCAAAAGTGCTGCGAGCGGCAACGAGGGCGTCGATCGCGACCGGCGCGACGCTCGGCAGTCACACGGTGCGCGGCACGGTCGCCCGGTCGCAGCTGGACATCATCGAGCGCGCGGGGGGAGCGGCGGACCGGTTCGTCTGGATTCACGCGCACAATGAACCGGATCTCTCGATCCACGACGAGTTGGCACGGCGTGGTTTGTGGCTGGAATATGATGGAATCGGCGCGCCGGAAGAGGATGACCGTTTCGTGGCGTTGGTCCGGCACGCGCTCGATGCCGGGCTCGAAGATCGGGTCCTGCTCAGCCAGTATCGTGGCTGGTTCGACCCCGCCCAACCAGGTGGCGGCACACCGCTGCCGTTCACCGCGCTGCCCGAACGCTTTCTGCCACGTCTCGCCGCCGAAGGTATCGACGCCGAAACGATCTCGCTCTTGATGCGCGACAATCCGTTCCGCGCCTTCGCGAGATAGTCGATGTGGATGTGGAGCTAAAGCGGATGACGAACCGAGCAGGTGTGATGGCGAGCTTTTGAGCCGGTGCGCATGCCAACGAGGATTGTTGCCGTAGGGGCGAAGGCCGGGCGAACACGGGGTTCGCCCCTACGAGAGGGGCGGACTTCATGTCCGCTCACGCGCAGCGAAGCGAGGGCGCTCCGACGCGGAGCTGCCGAACACCAGCGGCTTCGCCGGGTACTCCTTCGCGATCCCTCGCGTTGCTCAGGATGACAAGCAGAGAGAATCTGGTATCCAAAGAGGGGCGCCTCAATAGTGGGTGGAAGATGACAGGCTATACCATGAGCCCTGAGCCAATCAGTGTTCCGGTCAAACCTCGTCGGGACGCAGCCCCTCGATCCGAATCACGCGCTGCCGCCGGATTATCCCGAGAGAACGGTCGTAGGCGGCGCGCTTCTGGTCGTTGCCAAGGACGTCACGGGCGGAAATGAGCTCCCGCGTGCGCTGCAGGGCGTCGGGCGCGGACGAGCGGTCGGGGTGATACTTCAGCGCGAGCCGCCTGAAGGCCGCTTCGATCACTTCCGGTTCGGCGTTGTAGTGCACCTGCAGGACCTCGTAGAGTGTCGGCTGCCCACTATCCTGTGGACCGGCGCCGCGGCTGGCAAGCATCTGCGCCCGGAGCTGCGCCTCTCGTGTCCGAGCGGCAAGTTCTTCCTGCGTCATCAGGCCACCGAGCACGGCTTCGGCTGAATCCTTGGGGATGCCCCACTTGCCATGACACGTCATGCATTCCATGACGAGCTGCGACCGGACAGGCACGGTCGGGACGAAATAGAGCGTCATTTTGCGGCGTGTTTCGTACACGGCGAAGACTGATGGTGTCTTGCAGGCGGGACAATCGCTGATGAAGAAACCGCGTTGTTCGATGTAATCGCGGGCGCCGATGAGTGGGAAAACCACGTTGGGGAACCTCGTTCGAAGAGCAGCTACTTCATTGAATGTACCACGGCGCGGCGAGCCGGCAGGATCGAATGGGCAGTTCACCTCATGTCATGACGCTGCCGTGCTGCAACCTGGTCGGCCCCATCACGCAGCAACGACGGCAAGCAATGCGGCTGGCGGCTGGCGGCAGCACGACGATTCGTCGTTCAAACTGCATCCTGTCGCACCGTGGCATCGTCGGAAAGTCCCGCACTCGATGACCACTCCCATGATCTCGACCAAGGAAGTGTCCACGCAGCCACAACTATTGCCATCACTAGCTCATCCGGTGCCCGTCGGCGCAGATGACTTTCCGCCTCATTGGTCTTACAGTACGAGGTGGGTCCAAAAAACGAAACGCTGACGCGTATCCAGCCGAGAAAGGGAACGTCATGGCCCAGATCACCGTCAAGGGCAATCCCATCGTGGTCGACCGCGAGGCCGGCGACAACGATGGCACCACGATGATCGCGTACGGAAAAGAGAGCTACGAGGTGCTCTGGCTACGGCCTCCGGGGAAAGGTTGGGATCAGCCCAATCTTTTCGTCTTGACCGGGGAGGCCACTGCCGATACCAAGGGGACATTCTCGATCACGCTGCAGCCCGGAAAGATTTTTGATATTGGCATTTTTCGGGAGAATCAGCAGCCGATCGACGAGCAGGTGATTCAGACCCGAGCGCTGGCGTTCCTCAAGGTCTTCTGCATCTGGAAAAAACCGGAGCAGCGAAAGCTGATCACCGACCAGAACCGGCAGTCAGGCGGAACGTGGCATTGGCATCAGGTTCACACCAATGTCCCCACGAGCATCGTGCTGATCGGGGCCACCCGCAAACCGCCGCTCATCGACGGTGACGGTGTTCCCCATCTGATTGCGCTTGATGGAGCGCCGTCGACCGTATTCACGTTCGGCAACGATCACCAAGTGGAGCTCCAACCGCTGCTGCCAGGAAACCACTACTTCTTCACTGTCATGGTCGCGGATCTGTTCGGCAACTGGGAGGTCGTGGTCGAGGAGTTCGACACACTCCGCCGCCAGTTCAACGTTCAGTTTCCGACGATCCATATCTACAACGACGGGGATCCCGGAGGGGACGGTGAAGGGGAATTCTGGTTTCGAGTGATGTTTGCCAAGAATCCATCTCAGCCCTCCGTGATCAAAGATTTCCGTCGCCCAACCGACGATATCGATGACTGGGGCGAAACCGATCGCCCCTATTCAGTCGGTTTCGCGCATGTTGGGGTTCCCTTGAGGGTAAATGATGGAGAGGAGGAGGTCTGGGTGGCATCATGGGCAATCGAGCACGATGGTGCGTTTGAAGCCGATGAGGGTGCAGGAAACTGGGGTAAGATGTTGCCGCTCCCGGTCGGCCAGGGTGTTGAGAACGTGCCTAGCGCAGGGTTTTTGATGGATTGTCCGTCGACGACGACTGACGATGATTTTCACTATGGCGTCGACGTCACCTGGTCGGTATCTTACGTCCCGTAGGGATCCCGATCCCGCCGTCATCATCAAGGCAGAAACCAGGGCGAGCTTGAGCAGCCCTGGTTTCGTTTGTCCGTCGCCAGATGACAACGCTCGTTCGCTCGGTTTCGATCGATGACCGGGTCGCCTCTGCCTCAGCGGTTTCTCCAGTACGAGACGGATCCAGAAAGGCAATGCCTACGCGCACCCGGCCGAGAGGTAACGTCATGCCCCAAATCGCCTTCAAGACAATCCCGTCAACGTCGACCATGATGCCGTGAGAATTATGACCATCTGACACAGGTGGATCACGCTCGCTCACGACTGATACGCGGTGTGCTATCCAACCAAAAAATGCGTAAGTTTACGCATATCAAGTGGCCGTCTGGAGCCCTACCGTAAAGTCAGCGATCACCAAAAACCGAGACGACCCGATGGAACGGACCGATCGATCGCTCCGGTCCCCACCACCGGGATGGTCGATCTGTATCCAATCGAGACAAGGAGTATGCCGTGAACGTTCTCTACAATCCGAACAACTCCATACCTGCGGACCTTGACGAACCCTTGCGCGCCTACACAGAGGCACGACAGACAGTGCTTGCACGTGAATACCGGATCGCCGAACTCGCTCGCCCAACCATGAAGGACCGCGAGGTCCGGCGAGACGTTCTGATCGGCTCCCATCCTGAATATCAGGTGCAGTCCGACACGTCGGAACGCATGAGTCACCTGCGCGATCAAAAATTCGAGCACCTCGTCAGTGGCGTCCGCGAGACGTTATCGGACCACATCGACATCGCGATCAAATATCCCTCTTTGATTCTCGCCCCCCCGGCACCCGTCGATTCGACGTTCTGGTGGGCACACGAACGGACTGGTCGCTCCCGGAACACATGTGGGCCAATTCGGCGGACGATGGACTTCATTTCACAGGAGGACCCACGCATCACAACGGGGATCTCTTCAACACGAGCTTCGGCGCGACCGCGCAATTTGGACTCGCCAAGGAGCGGATTCCACCTTCCTCATCAGGACGCTGGATCTCCACGCCGCACGTCGAGTTGTTCGGCGGTCTGCTCGGCTACACCGGCGACGATGATATCTTCACCGGTGATCTCTGGTCGAAATGCTGGATGCACCGGCGGCAGACGATTCTCCAGTTCCAGTTCGGCATGGGAGGTTCGGTGCCGGTTGTGGTTGGCAATGCCGAGGAGCACCAGGTACTGATCTTCGAGGAGAACGCCGAACGCTCGATTCATGTAAATCTGCCTGGATTTCAATTGATGCCGGCGGTCGTGATCGGCGGATTCAACTCTGCGTACGACCTCTGGGCGCATGTCGAGGTTCGATTCGACATTCAGCTCGAAGGGGCTGGAACGCTCCTGTGGGCTGACCCGGAAGTCCTTTTCCGGACGTTCCAATGGCCGCTCCAGCCACTCTGAGTGGTCTTGAGAATGCGGCGGCAGAAACGGTGACCCATTGCATGAATCGTGCATCAGATACCGGGGTGAAGTCATTCACCCCGGTATCTGGCGTTTCCCCATGGTACGGTCGCACAATGGTGGAACCTCGGTCACGCCGGGATCAGGCGACACCCTTCTGGGGATCACCGCGACGACATGCGAGCCGGATCGGATTCGGATCTGGATTCAGGAGGGACTTGATGGCGGCACGATCACTGACACCGAATTTCGTGCAGAATTGGCTGAAGACGCTGAATGATGCGGAACTGGCAGACGTGGCACCGGATCCGAGACGAACGGCGGTCTTCTCCTCGGACGTGATCTATGGATTCCTGCGGGAGGGTCCGCTGTCGTCGGAGCGGGTGGACGGGATCACCAACCCGCTGCTGAGCGTGTTCGAGGCGGCGTGGGAACATGGGGTGAGGGACTTCGTCCTGCTTCAGGATGCTCATTCCGAGGAGACGCCGGAGTTCAGGGTCTATCCGCCGCATTGCGTCGCCGGATCGGAGGAATCGCGGACGATCCCAGAGCTGGAGAAGCTGCCGTTCGCGGATCATCTCAGGATCATCGAGAAGAACTCGCTCAGCCCGGCGCTTGGGACGCGGTTCCAACTGTGGCTGGACGAGCATCCCGAGCTGAAGACGGCGATCGTGGTAGGGGATTGCACGGATCTTTGCGTGTACCAACTGGCAATGTATCTCAGGATGCGGGCAGATGCTTTGAATATCCTCGAGTTCGATGTGATCGTGCCGATGGATGCGGTGCAGACGTTCGATATTCCTGTAGCGGACGCGCAGGGGCCGGGAATCGCGCACCCGGGGGATTTCTTTCACGAGGTCTTTCTCTATCACATGGCGAGCAATGGCATCCGGATCGTGAACTCGTTGCGGAAATGATTTTGGGATATGCAGGATAGCGCGACAATGTCATCCCGAGCGCGGTCGATTGAGCTCTCCCTGTGGCACGTTCCGGCGGAACCATGATGTTGAGCGTCTCCTCTGTCATCTCGAGCACAGTTGAAACGTATCCCCTTGTCGTGCCAAGACGCTTCATCATTGAGATTTCTCGACAAGCTCGAAATGACGGAACGAGCTCGAAATGATGGAACGACATTCGGGGCTGAAGCGTGAGCGCCATACTGCCGTGGACAACGTAACCAGGTGACATGTCAACAAGCGAATGAACTGATGGGGAGAGCGCGGGATGCCGGTTGTGCGCAGTGGGTTGATAACGGAAGATCGCGAACGGCGCCACATTGCCGAGCCGACGATTACTCCGAACCCAACGTCGCTCTACACCGATCTCTATCATGTCGATGCCGCGTATGTGGCCTGGAAGAGCGGTCAGAACGGACTCGCCACATTCGATCTTTACACGCGCTCGAATCCATTCGCGGGCGGGTTCATGCTTGTCGCGGGCCTCGAACCGGCGCTCGATTATCTTCGCGCGTTCCACTACTCGTGGGACGATCGCGAATACCTCCGAAGAACCCGCGGCTACGAATCGGAGTTCCTCGAGTACCTGCGCAACATCAGGTTTTCGGGCGAGATCCAGGCCTTCCCCGAGGGTGAGATCGCGTTCCCGAACGAGCCCCTGTTGCGGATTACCGCGCCGTTTGCCGAGGCGCTGCTGATCGAATCGGGGTTGCTTCGGTCGATCGGAATCTCGACCCTGATCGCAACCAAGGCGGCCCGTCTGACGCTTGCCGCAAAAGGGCGTGGGCTAAGCGACTTTGCGTTTCGGCGCGCCCACGATCCGTTTCTGGCGGCACGATCCGGGCACATCGGTGGATGCGCGAGCACGTCGTTTCTGGCCGCCGCCAAGGAATACGACATTCCTTCATCGGGTACGATTCCGCACGCACTGGTTCAGGCATTTGCTGACGAGATGACGGCGTTCCGGGCCGTGGCGCAGGCACTTCCCAACTATTCGCTCCTGCTCGATACATACGATGTGAAGACCGGGATCGAACACGCGATCATGGTCGGAGAGGAAGTCGCCGCCAGCCACGGGCACCGTCTTGTCGCGGTCCGGCTGGATAGTGGCGACCTCGATGCGGACAGCCGGATGGTGCGAGCGCGTCTTGACGAGGCAGGCATGCCGCACGTCAAGGTCCTTGTCAGCGGCGATATCGACGAATTCAAGATCGAGAAGCTGGTGAATGCCGGAGCGCCGGTCGACGGCTTCGGGGTGGGTGGCAATCTTGGTGTCGGCTTGGGAACGATCGCGAGTGGGACCGTCGGCGGCGTCATCGGGGCGGTCTACAAGTTGGCGTGGTATGGAGGCGATGCGGATGAAGCTGGCGGACCACGTATCAAGCTGGCCGGTGGCGGCGACAAGAGCACATGGCCAGGTCGAAAGATTCCGTATCGGATCGGAGCGTTCGAACGCGATGTGATCGCGCTCGAGGGGGAGCCGGTTCCGGTCAACGGCCGATCCCTGATGCAGACGGTCATCGATGGTGGCCACTTGGTCGCCGTCGTTCCCTCGATCAAGGAGGCGCGGGCGCGGGCGCAGGCGTCGCTCTCATCTCTGCCCGAGCATCTGCGGACGCTGGCGGTCACCGAGCCTTATGAAATCGAGATGAGCGACGCGGTTCGAAATCTGCGCGCGCAGACGATCGAGGGGCTTGCCCGGCCATGATGCCTGGCGCCGCTGCCGGCGCGTGACTGATCAGGATCGGTGGTCGCGCGATGAGCGAGAGCGGTGCGAACACGGGAGTGCGGGTCCGCCGCGCTGCGAACACGAGGGACCACTTCGCAGCGCGGCGGCACCCCTAGGATCATGTATGCGTAGGGGCGAACCCCGTGTTCGCCCAGAGGGCTGATCGGTGTGGTGATCCCCGACGTAGAGAGATGTCTCGACTTCCCTCGACATGACGAACAGGTGCGGCTGCGCTCGGCCGCGCTGCGCGATGTAGCTACCAGGGCAGGTTCATTGCTCGAATTGACGAAATGGCACAATATTGGGTAACGGCTTCAGGTACGCTGTTCGGTCCGGACTCATCACATGTGCAGAACGGGGGCGGACCAAAGCGGTCAGCCCCCATTTCCAGATTGACCTTCATCAGATCGACTTAGCCGAGCGCGTTCCTGATGAAATCCGTCACGTGCCCGTGCAGGTCCTCGAGTGCTGTTTGGTCGATGTACACCATGTGGCCGGTCGGGTATTCCTCGAAGCGGATGTTGTCCCGGAGTTTAGGATCGAGCACGATATGGTTCATCGTGTAGATGGTGGCGTAGTAAGGGGTTGCGAGATCGTAATAACCGGACGCCACGAAGACCTGCATGTACGGGTTCTTCGCAAAGGCGTCGCGCAGTTCACCGCTGGTATCGCCCGCCACACCGTTCGGATACTCCCACTCGAGACCGCGCAGAATGTGATATTCGGCGTCTGTCTCGTAGCCAAGTTCCTGACGGATGTACTGGTTGATGGTCGAGGTAAACGGTGGCCGTATGCCATTGAGTGACGGATCGTAATCTGGCGAGTCTGATACCCCCGAACGATCGAAGCCCTTGAAGCGACTGTCGAGCCGACCAACAGTCCGGATGTCCGCGCGCGTCAGTTCCTTGCAGAATTTCTGAATATCGACGCGCAGGTTGGACTGGATCAAATAGGATCGCGATAGTCCGGTGTATCGTTCGAGTCCATCGATGACGATCTCGCGCTCGTCACCCTGGAGACGGTCGCCCATCGAGAGGGCCGGCACATAGGTTCCTTCGGTCCATGCCTCGACCTCGTCGAGAAGCTCGCGAACGCTCTTCGCCTGGAGTGGAGCGTCGAGTTTTCCGTGGAACCAGGCGGTTGCCGCGTATGTCGGCATGTAGAGCGCGTACGGCAAGTCGTTCGCCCAGGTGAACCTGATCGTCTGCATGTTGAGGACGCTGGAAACGAGAATCAGGCCGTTGAAAGCGATGCCCTTCTCGACAAGATATCCAGCGAGTCCGGCAGATCGGAAGGTTCCATAGCTCTCCCCCGCAAGGAACAGCGGTGAGGTCCAACGACCGTAGCGGCTCAGGAAGATGCGGATGAACTCTCCGACACATTCGATATCGCCCTTGGATCCCTTGAAACGCTTGCCTGCCTCATCGGAAATCGCACGCGAGTACCCGGTATCGATCGGGTCGATGAACACGATGTCGGTCTCGGGGAGCCAGGAGTACTCGTTGTCGACGAGCTTGAAGGGCGGTTTCGGCATGCCACCATCGTCGAGCATCTGGACACGCCGCGGAGAAAGCCCTCCCATGTGAAGCCAGACGGACGCGGACCCCGGACCACCATTGAAGGCGACGGTGAGAGGACGCGGATCGTCGCTGGCCGGGGCGTCGAGCTGGTAGTACGAGAAGAAGAGTTTTGCCTGCAACTCACCCTTGTCGTTTCGGATCGGCATGAGACCGGTGGTGGTGGTGTAGGCGAGTTGCGCGCCCCCGGCAACAGTGATCTCATGCGAGCGCACGACAGGGTCTGGAATCACTTCTTCCACCGGCTTGGGAGCTGGTGCTGGTACGCCGATTGTGTCCTTGTCGGTCACGCGGTGAACTCCTTCGAGCTGAGCGTCGACACAACGTCGACCGGAAGTTTGATCGTCAGTCTACCTAACGACTTGCGAATGGGGAACAGGGGATGCTGTAGGCGCGCAGCATTCGGGTGCCACTCAGCGGGGATGAATGCGTTCATGCCTGGCTTGGAAAGCAGCGTGGATAACGATCGAGCAGGACAGCCTTGACAGCTCCGCCAACAGATGCATGCGTCGGCACAAGATCGCATCGATCCTTCGTCAAGACCATCGGGGGAGTTCAGCGGTTGGTCGCATCCGATGACAGGACATGTGCGAGATGTGATTGGAGGACAGGCGAAAAGTTCGCCACGAGCGCTTTCGCCGTCCACGGGACATGCAGGGTGATCCTGACGTCGGTGTCGCTGGCGACGATCTCACCGGTAACCGGGAATCCGAACGCCTTGCCGCTGATGTTGCCCGATGTGCCGGTCCATTCTACCGCTAACCCGTCCGGCAGCAACCAGGATGGGTTGGCGCGTGCAGCGGCATCGGCGATGCGCAGTCGCTCGAGAGCATCCTGCGCATCGAGATCGTGAGCGGTGATGATGGTGGAGGTGATGATTTCCACGGTCAACCTTGGGTCCACCCTGTCAGGCGAGGAGGCGCTCGGCGCGCTCGCGGAGGGTTGTCTCGATCGTTTTCTGGAACGGCTTTGCGGCCCACGGGTAATCGCCGACGATGGTGGCGTCGGTGTCGGTTACGTTGAGCGCGCCCGCGATCTTGAATCCCATTGTCTTGAAAGAGAAGGTTCCACCACTGTCTGTCCAGTTCTCCTGAAGATCGGAGAGACGGTCCCCATATTGTTCCTTGGCGCCGTCGAGGATGTTCTTGAGACGGTCGACGGCGACGGCCTTGCCGAGTTTGTGCGGGACGGTAATCGTTGAACTAGGCATAGCGGGGTGGTGCTCCTTCGCATGATGGGTTGTGCTGGCCTTCGGCGGCAGGCTGTTTGGCATGTCGTGCGGAATTGTCGGCGAACGACGACGGTCGAGCTATGGCTCTCCTGAAACACGACAGTGACATGAGCGCGGACGCAACTCCTGACCGTCGTTCCTGGCAGCAAGCAACACATCGGCTCGATGTCGAACCATGGAACCAAGGATAGTCGATGGGGCTACTCGATGACGGTCGCAATCGGCACCCCTGCGGTTGGGCTGGAGGCATTCGCGTGGTCGGTGCGTGCGATGCGGCCAGCAATCCAGGCGAGCCGGCCGGCTTCAACTCCGCGCCGCATCCCGAGCGCCATTCGTACCGGATCATGAGCCTTGGCAACGGCGGTATTGACGAGCACTGCGGACGCACCAAGTTCCATGGCGAGGGCTGCATCCGATGGCACGCCGATACCGGCGTCGACCACGACCGGAACCGAGACGGCGTCGATAATTCGTTCGATACTCTTCCAGTCCTGCATGCCCTGCCCCGAGCCAATCGGGGACGCCAGTGGCATGACGGTGGCCGCTCCGGCCTGTTCGAGACGCTGCGCAGCGACGAGGTCTGGACTGGTATACGGGAGAACAACGAAGCCTTCCTTCACCAGAATCCTGGTCGCCTCGATCGTTGCGGCGACATCCGGCCAGAGCGTTTTCTTGTCGCCGATCACCTCGAGCTTGATCCAGTTGGTATTCGTTACGGCACGAGCGAGCCTCGCCATTTTGACCGCGTCCGTGACGGTATAGGCGCCGGCCGTATTGGGCAACAGCCTGTAGCGCGTGAGGTCGAGTTCGTCAAGCAGGGATGAGCCGTCGCCCGTGAGCGTATCGAGATTCATGTAGCGGATCGCGACAGTCACCATCTCGGTGCCGGAGATATCGAGCGCGGCGCTCATGGTGAGGTTATCGCTGTATTTGCCGGTGCCCAGAAAGAGACGAGAGGTGAACGACTCGGCGGCGATGGTGAGCGTGTCGGATGCCACGGCGATTTCCACGGAATCATGATCCCCTCCGGAGACGGCACGAACGATCTCGACGATGTCATTCTCTTTGAACCTGACCGATTCCCAATCGGATCGCGCGATGATGTCGCCATTGATCGCGACGACGATCGCTTTCTCGGGGATCTTGCGAGCGTGAAGGAAAGCGGCGACCGTCGGCGTAGCTTCGTCGAAATAGATTGGTTGCTGGTTCACGGTGAGATTCATGGATGAGGTCTCCTTGTGGTTCGAGAGAGTCGTCTGGCCGAACTGGGATCGGACATCTGGTGACGAGGCAAATGTCTGTCAAGGCGTTGGCTGTCTGGAAAATCCCCGATCGAGGGCAGCGCGCAGCTCGCGCGTGGCGGCGGCAGGATCAGGGGCGTCGAGAATCGCAGAGATAACCGCCACCCCTGCGCAGCCAGTTGAAAGTACATCGTGCGCCTTGCTGGCATCGATCCCTCCGATCGCGAAGACGGGAATGTCGACCGCCAGGACGACGTCCCGGAGTCGGTCGAGCCCCTGCGGTGACCGGTCTGGATGAGAATTCGACGGAAAGACATGGCCGAACGTGACGTAGTCGGCGCCATCTCGTTCTGCGGCGCGTGCGTCGTCGACTGAATGAACGGACACACCAACGAGTGGCAATGTCAGAAGGCGCCGAACCATCGCAACCGGAAGCGAATGGCCGGCCAGATGAACGCCAACTGGCACCAGAAGTCCGCCGGGTGTCGCTCGCCGGGTTGGAAGCAGTGCGAGGGCGATATCCACCCGGTCGTGGATGGTAACCACGATGCCGATGCTGGAGGCGATCGGCAGAATGCGCTGAGCGGCCTCGAGCAGCATCCTGCCGGTCGCGCCCCGCTCCCGGATCTGGACCGAATCGATCCCGGCGCGCATCGCGGCCGCGACCCAGGCCAATCCATCCTCGGTGAGCAGTGGCGTGGCCTCGGTAACGAGTTGGAGATGAGGATGAGCCCGCATGACAACAGTCTCTCTCGGCGTACGCCGGTTCGTTGAGACGCTGTTGGGGCCGGTTCGGTGACGCGAACCGATGTGGGACACAACAACGCCGCGCCCGAAAAGGTTCGGAAGCGCGGCTGAGCAGCGATGTACAGTGAATCCGCTGGCTCTTCCGCACTTTCCTCCGCCGGTATGATCCGGATCAGGTTCCAAGGGACTCTCTCAGCCTGACATGATCGTCAGACACCCCTAGCGCGTCGATCGGATGGTACCACGTGCGACAGGAAAGGAGGTCGTGGTATGTTGAAAGACATGATTGAACTCGGACATGCAGGCATGCTGGCTAGAGAACAGGGTTTGGTTGATGCGAACGTCTTTGCAAGAGCGATCCCGGATCATGTTGATGATGCCACTGCTGCTGGTGCTCGTGGTGGTTCTCGGCATGTTCGCCCCCTGGAACGGTTCGCCGGTCTCCGCCCGCGGAAGCTCCCCGACTCCCGACGCAAAATACGATACGTTCTCGGTCGACGGAGCACTCCCGCATGCGCTGCCGGCCGACGCCGAGAAGATGATCGTCCACAAGGTGGTCGATGGCGATACGCTGCAACTCACGTATCCTGATAATGACTGGTATTACGTAACGCGAATCGTCGGCATGAACGCCCCGGAATCGGTGAAGCCGAACGCGCCGATCGAGTGCTATGGTCCGGAAGCGAGCGTACGACTGAAGCAGCTTCTGCCGATCGGATCGGTGGTATATGCGGAGCGGGATGTGAGCGACGAGGATCGGTATGGGCGGCGGCTGCGTCATGTCTGGATTCTCGACGCGGATACGCAAGAGGCGTTTTTGGTCTCGGAGATCATGGTCCGGGGCGGTTATGCAGATGCCCGGCTTTATCGACCCGACGATCTGTTCGATGACGAGTTGGAGGGTGCCGAGAAGATAGCACAACGCGAGGATGCCGGGTTGTGGGGTGCCTGTTGAGTCTCAGGTTGGGATGCTCTGAGTGAACGTCGTTCGGGACGTGACTCTCGTGGACGGCGATCTCCGTCCTGGAGTGATCGATCGTGTTCCGCTTCTCCCGTCGCGTGTGGACCGCAGACCGCAGACCGCACTGAAGCGGTTCGCGCTGGTATTGCTGACAGTGCAGGCAGCGCTGACTGGGGCGGGGACTATTTTGCCTGGCCTGCGATCGATGTCCAAGGGCCAGTTGCTTCGCCATGGGTGATCGATGGGGTGGTGATTCCAGTCGATCCCGAGATCGTGCGTGAATATCCCGCCGCAACATCGGCGGTCTTTCCGTCGGTATCGACGAATCTCGCCCTGACCCAGGGATCACGCAGGTCGCCAACCGTGGCCTTCCGGTCGATGTCGAGAAGGCGCATGTCCGCTGCAACCGCGACTGCGACGGTGACACCACCCTCATCGATTCTGCGTTGCGCAAACAGAATCGGCATGGCCGCCCGACAGGCACCAACAATCCTCAGATTGGGGCGCAGAAAGGCCCGGCAGAGTGCTTCGGCAATGACGCCCAAACCGACTGATCGACATCCCTCCAGCGGAATCGACTGTCCACCTTGCAGGGGACCGGTCGGGTGGGACAGGGACCGAAGAATGCTTCGGCATGCCACGAGAACGACGTTCCGATGCAGGAAGGGAAGGATATTCCTGTGCCCGGGAGTAAGTTCTCGATAGCATGTATCCCGGTTTCCTGAAACGCAAGCAGGAGCGGGAACCGGCCCGGACGCAGAGGCTACGACTGTGGGGTCGTGTCCGGGCGTATGGGACGAGAAAGACCTCTTCTGCTCGTTAGCCGAACCCGCCGTCGCTTGTCTGGGAGGGTTCCACCTCCTCCGCTTGTCACGTTCCTCATCCTCGGAAATCAACACCGAACCCCAACGAGTCACCCGAAAAATCTCCCCTCGGGGTTACCGGTCAATGTCACCACATTGACCGGCCGCTTCCGTGCGATTATCATCAAGCTACTGACCTGTGAATTGAATACCACATGCCTGATCCGCGGAAGCGCGGCGAGGCGGTGGGAGGGTGTGAATCTTGGGTATCCATGGGTTCTCAGGCGATCGTGCATCACAATCCGAACCAGGTGCTGCGTGGGCAATTACGCGGGCTACTGGGCCGAAAGATGCGTCCTCTTCGGACGGGGCGATGCAGTCTCGGCTGAGTATCTTCAGCGCGCTTGCTGGAAGCCGGAACTTCCCTCGGGTCACAGAGATCACGCCGCGTCCCGAGCGTATTCGGATGATTCGGGTGGCCCCATGCCTTGTGCGGTCGGTTGCAGTGACGAGGCAACCAGATGGCAAACCATGCCGATCGAAGCGCTCTCTCCTCCTCGCGAACAGAAAAGCATCAGCCGCCCGCCCGATACAGGCGAATCAGTGGACGCTTTCACGCTTCGAGATACCTGCATGGATGGCCATATCCTCGTTCGCGACCGTCGATCAGACGATGGCCACGACATCGACACACCCTCCTCGCCCACCTCACCTGCCTCACCCATTTGCTTGCAGGAATCAGGGTTCGGTCTTTCGCTCGAATGGACCTCCGTGGCTCACGCGACCTGCGAACCCTGGCCCAACGACTCCGCATACATCGCTGACCGCTCCGGGATGCCACGAGTGACATCTCTCGACGACATGGATCAATCCGCCGAGGAAACGGTTGTGGCGAGGAGGAAACCCGATCCCCAAGCTTCTGCTGGACGTCATTACCTGTTCACTATCAGGAGGCAACCATGACTGAAATCCGACTCAACCGCCGACGTCTGCTGGGTACATCCGCAGCAGCAAGTGTTCCCGTCCTGCTCACGGCGATCTCGGGCGTTACGCCAGCCGCGGCACAGGTGGCAACCCCGGGCGATGGCGGCCTCGTACCGATTGGCACTGCAGAAACCGGTGCGTCGGCCTCGACCTTGTCGGGTACGATCACGCTTTCTCCACAGAGTACCGACGTTCAGACGTATCAGGCGCTTGCGGACGGGTATACAGCGAAGAATCCGGGCGTTCAGGTGCGTGTCGAGCTGAAACCGACCGATGGGTACCAGGAATTCCTGCGTGCACAGTTCGCCGGCGGGGTACCTGATGTATCGGTCGTCAATGGCAATGTTGTTGCCGACCTCGTCCAGGCCAAGAAGTTCGTCGACATGTCAGCCTATCTGGATCGCACCAATCCCTATACGAATGCTCCGTGGCGTAATTCGATGGACGAAGTAGCCATCCAGAACATGTCGAATCCGGTCACGGGCGAGATCTACACGCTTAATCTCGAGACTGTGCAGGTCCTCTGGTTCTACAACAAGACGGCATTCGAGAAGGCTGGCATCCTCAAGGAAGCGGAGGAACTGGCCCAGTCCGCCACGAACCAACCCACCTGGGACCAGTTCATGGATTGGAGCGACAAGCTCACTGCCGCAGGGTATATCCCTGTGGCAATCGAGGGCGACTACCATTCGTTCTGGGAAATGCGTTTCGGCTGGATCGCACGGATGTATCTGGATCAGTTTACCCGAGACGAAGCGGAACTCGTTCGGGCCAAGCCAGGCGACTGGAACTTCCGCGAGGGCATCGACGATGTCTGGAAATACGATCCGACCGATCCGTACAACGACGATGCCACCAAGATCACGTTCAATACCCAGCGGAAAATGATCGCTCTGCGGGATGGCAAGCAGACGGTCAATGGGCCCAAATTCAAGGCGCTTTATGAGAACCTCAAGCAATTCAGCGATCGCTCTACCCCGCCGGGCTGGCTGGGAAGCGCCGATGCCTATCCTCTCTTTTTGACGAGCAAGGCTGCAATTCGCCTCGATATCGCGGCGCTGCTCGGCAACTTCGAGCGGGATCTGCGCAGTCTGTCCGAGGGCCGATACGTGTCCTCGGCAGGTGGTGGCGATACACCGGCGACACCGCTGCCGGGCCAGGATGTAACCGCATTCGATATCGGTTCGTTCAACAATCCGACGATGGAGGGCGCTGAGGTAAACGCGCGGGCCCGCACGATCGAGGTCAACATTGGCTTCCTCTCGGTCCCCAAGAAAGACCAGACCCAGAACGACCTCGAGATGGACTTTCTGATGTATCTGACCAGTCCAGAAGGCTTTGGCTTATACATCAAGAATCGCCTCGATACGAATAACGCTGGCTCAACTGGCATCGCCGGTCCTCCGATCGTCAAGGATGTGGCACTGCCGGCTGACCTGGAGGCCAAATTCGCCCAACTCAAACTGATCGGCAATACCGAGAAGGACACCGCGGGAACGTATCGCAGCCGGGGCATCTCGGATTACCAGCCGTCGGTTCGTGAGTGGGTCGACCTTGCGCAGCAGTTCTTCGCAGGCGATCTCGAAATCCAGAAATTCCTCGACGACTATCAGGCCTCAGTCGACAAGTTGTTCCCGGAGATTCTCGGACACTTGCAGTTGACCGACGAAGACCTCACCAATCCGGACAAGAAGCCCGCCAGTCAGGTCTAGGGCGTGTTTGCAATGGGTATCCCGGCGAGCAACGTGGTCTCCGGTCTCACCGGAGGGAACGGCTTGGCAGCTGCCGGCGATGCCAGAAGCTTCATCGGTTCCGATGGCCCACAGGGCCGTAGTTCGTTGGAGCTGCGTATCTGGACGGCTGTGCAAACACGCCCGAATGCTTGTGGTCGTTTCTCGACCGCCCCGGGCCAATGTACCCATCGAGCCACCATGCAATGATGCGATCTCCCACGGCGAGAGCCGGGAGAGGTCGCATCTCCGAGATTCAACGATCGCCAACTCGTCCTGGCCGATCAAGTGAGCACTATGGGACACAGCAACCAGCACATTACGCGGGGCGGCTTTTCACCCGATCTCCTCCAATCGCCTCGTGCAATCGACGTCTCAGGGAACATCCGGGTACGCACATCGGGGAGCGTCACGTCACGACGGGCGAACCACGTCTGGCGGGCCATGCTCGTTGCGCTCGTCGCCGTGTTCCTCGTCCCGATCGCTGCGTTTGCAGCCGATGGCTGGTCCGAGGATTCACCGACACTCGTCTATGCCGTGGCAACCAACGCCGACGGTTCGATCACTGTCGCCGGTCGCCGCGACAATACCGTTGTTGCCTACAGTCGTACCGGCGAACAGTTATGGACATTCGCCACCTCAGGTACCGTCTACGGCGTCGCCATCTCCGATGACGGGCAGCGGATCGCCGTAGCGTCCGAGGATCGCAACGTCTATCTGCTGGATGGCACGGGCACCGAACTTTGGCGGTATCGTGGCCGCCAAACCTATCTCAGCGTGTCGATCACTGGTGATGGACAGATCGTGGCCGCGGGCTCCGAAGATCGGACGGTGTCCCTCTTCGACGCCAAAGGGTCGCTGTCCTGGCAGTACATGGGGAGTGACCATATCTCTCAAGTGGCGCTCTACGGAACAGGGAACGGGTTCCGGGTTGCGGCGGGAAGTCGTGATTCCCGCGTCACGCTGATCGACGGAAACGGCAAGCTTGTCTGGCAGACGACGCTCAACTACAGCATTCGCGGTCTTGCCGTGAGTTCGAATGGTGCCCGGATTGCCGCCGGTGACGATCGGTCGACCCTCTATCTGCTGGACGGTGGGAGCGGCAACATCGTCTGGCAATCCGCACTCGGCAGCGCCGTGCCTGCTGTCGGCATCAGTCGCGACGGCAACACGATCGTCTCGGGAACCGCAGCGGGGAAGCTCGCGATCTTCGATGCCAAAGGCGCCCGCACCACGGAAGCCGATGTCGGCGGCGCGTTCTCCGACCTGTCACTGAGCAGCGATTCATCGCTCGCCGCGGTCGCGCGCGATAATCAGGTCGTCCTCTATCCGCGCCAGAGTGACGGATCGTACCGGACCCCTGCAGCCAAATCGGAGTTCTGGAACTTCGCACTGCCGATCATCGGCGCCGTGGCGGTCATCGTCGTCGTCATTACTGCCCTTGGCATGCGAAAGCGCCAGGATGGATCACGTGCCTGGCGAGGCGCGGTCAACCAGAACCGGCAGCTCCGGCGTGAGATGTGGCGAGCGCGAAACTCCTACATCTTCCTCGTGCCCACGATGATCATGCTGCTGCTTTTCAGCTATTACCCGGCGTTCTCGGGGATCTACCATGCGTTTACCGAGTGGTCGCCCGGCATCGAAACAAAGTGGGTGGGACTCAAGCAGTTCCGGGATCTGGGAAACAATCGTTATTTCTGGACCGGTATCTGGAACCTGCTCATCCTGATTTCCACCGGCATTCTGAAACTGGCGATCCCGCTTGCCGTCGCGGAGATGATTTTTCATCTCCGGAGCTCGAGGTTGGGGTATGCGTTTCGCACGCTGTTCGTGCTTCAGGTCATCGTCCCCGGAGTGGTGAGCATTCTGCTGTGGGTCAATGTGTACGACCCCAACATCGGCCTGGCGAATCAGGTCCTCCGGGCTGTCGGTCTCGGCAGCTTCACCCGCTACTGGCTTGGAGATGCCGGCAGCGCCATCTGGTCGATTGTCTTCATGGGTTTCCCATGGGTCAGTGCGTTCGCATTGCTGATCTTCTATGGCGGCCTGATCTCCATTCCGGGTGATTTATTCGATTCCGCCTCGCTCGACGGTGCATCGACGCTGCGCCGGATCTTCAATATCGATCTCCCATTGCTTCTCGGGCAGGTCAGACTCCTCCTGATCCTGACATTCATTGCAACAGTTCAGGAATTCGCCGCCGTCTTTCTCACCACTGGTGGCGGTCCGGGAAGTTCGACCTACGTCCCGTCGCTTGAACTCTATTACCAGGCGGTCAGGTTCAATAACTTCGGCGCGGCATCTGCAATCGGGGCCGTGCTCTTTCTGGTCATTCTGGCGGGCACGATCATCAACCTGCGGTACATCAAATCATCGGTCGAATATGGAACCTGAGTGCTCGTGATGATGGTCCTCGGCGATCGCGGCACCGCGCGGCGATATGTCACCGTCATCGTCATGTTCCCGGCATGCCCCGCGTCCACATCCCCATTGCTCGATACTCTGGAGTTACCATGATGGCCGAAGCAACAAGCAAACCAATACGAACTGTTGCTGACACGTCCGAACAGCAGCGAACCACAACCGTAACCGGATCGCGAGGACGTTACAGGAAATTTGCCGCGCAATCGCTTCTGGTTCTGGTCTTGCTGGTGATTCTTGCGCTCAGTTTCGTCACGATCGCGTTGATGATCTTTTTGTCGCTCAAGGACAACGGACAGATCTACGGGCGGTTCTGGAGTCTGCCTGATCCCGCCCGGTGGGAAAATTACCGTGATGGCTGGATCACGATGAGGCGCTACATCTTCAACAGCCTCCTGTATTCACTTGCCTCGGTGGTGGGCGTCGTCTTGCTGTCGTCGCTCAGCGGCTATGTATTTGCACGGCATCATTTTCCTGGCAAGGAAATCATCTACGTCGTCATTCTCGCACTGCTGATGGTGCCGGGCATTCTGACCCTGATACCCACCTTTGTGCTGGTTCGGCAGCTTGGCCTGATCAACACACCGTGGGCGCTGATTCTGCCGTGGACGGCAGGTGGTCAGATATTCGGCATTCTTCTCTGTCGCTCGTTTTTCGCGACGCTTCCGCAGGAGCTGTTCGACGCCGCGAAAGTCGACGGCGCCTCGGATTTCGAACAGTATTTCCGGATTGCCCTGCCGTTGTCGTGGCCCATCATGGTCACGCTTGCGATCATGCATCTGGTTGGCAGCTATAACGATTTCATCTGGCCGTTGCTGGCGATATCCGACCAGAACATCCAGGTCGTGACCGTTGGCTTGACACAATTCCGGAACGAATTCGGAACGGTCAACTGGGGGCCTCGGATGGCCGCCTATGCGGTGTCTTCCGTACCACTTGTTATCCTGTTCGCCTTCGGGATGCGCTTCTACGTGCGCGGTCTCACGTCGGGAGCAGTCAAGGGGTGAGTCGGCCGTGCCTGTACCGTCTCAAGACAGCGGGATAAAAACGTCGATTGATCGCGCGCTGGGAATCTTTGCGGGGTTTCGTGGCGCAGGCTCGACGCCGAGCTACACGCGTCGCCACCCGCGGTCGGACTCGTCGATCCTGCTTGCCGACTGCTTCGGGCAGTTCCGCTTCAAGATCGATCGTTGAATGGCTCACTGGTTGTAGAGCGTGACCATGTCGCGGGCGGTCGCCGCCATCTGGTCGCGAAGCTCCTGCGGTGCGAGCACTTCGACGAGCGTGCCCATCTGCAACAGGGCGACAAGCCCGTGCTGCACCGATTCGATGGGAACGGTGAGACGGATCCACTCGTTCCGATCTATTTCCGTGGCGGGAGTCGCGCTGGCGGTCATGGCACGGGCGACGATCGGACCGAGCAGAATCTCCGCCATCCGCAGTGCCTCGGGAGCGATACGCACCGTCGCGTGGAGCCGGTAGATCTCGTCCTCGAACCGGGAGGCCCATTCCTGCCAGAAATTCGCCAGGTCGAAATCGCCCGGACGCGCAAACGTCTGCTCACTCGCGGCGACGCTGACGAAGCTGGAGATGCGATAGGCTCGTACCTGCCCCTCGACACACGCTGCGAGATACCACGTTCCCGCTTTCAGGATCAGCCCAAGCGGGCACAGCGTGCGTGTTACCTCCCCTTTCCAACTGCGATAGTGGGTTACGAGCTCTTTCTCGTTCCATACCACCGATGCTACAACGCCCAGAAACGGAATGTTATCGCTCTCCCGGAACCAGCCCGGTGCATCCAGATGAAAGCGTTCGCGGATGCGTTCGGCACGGGTCTGCGTATCCGGCGAGAGCGACGCGAGAAGCTTCAGCTGGGCGGATGACAGGTCCTCGCCGAACCCCAAGTCATTGGCGGCGTCTGGAATCCCGGCGAAGAACAGCGATTCTGCCTCGTCGGGTGTGAGACCGGTAAGACGGGTACGGTAGCCATCGAGGAGATGATAGCCGCCGACGGGCCCACGATCTGCGTAGACCGGAACCCCCGCTGCGTTCAGGGCGTCGATGTCCCGGTACACGGTTCGAACCGAGACTTCCATCTCGTCCGCGATCTCGGGAGCGGTGAGACGTCCGCGCGCTTGCAGCATGAGCATGATGGAGAGAAGCCGGCTGGCACGCATCGCTCAGACCGAAACGCACGCAGGTTTCAAAGCCCTTGCGAGTTCGGCGATGTGCGCGGTGCCGATACCGCAGCACCCGCCCACGATCGTCGCACCTGCATCGACCCACCGTTGCGCGAACGTCAGGTACGTCTCGGGAAGCAGGTCATCGCGAATGTCGCAGAGCCCGGTGTTTGCGGCGAGCTCCTTCGTCTCAGGCACGAACGCGTTCGCATAGACACCGATCTTCAAGGTGGGATCGAGGCTCGCAGCAGTCCGGATCGCGGCTTCCATGATCTCCGCTTCGCTACAGTTGAAGAGCAACGACTCGGCACCGATTTCCCGTGCGGCGGCAACGATGTCGGCAATCGATTCACCGGAGCGCAAAGTCGGTTCGGCGCGTCCGGTGAGGACCGCCTCCGTCAGGTCATCATCATCGTTCAGGCTGAAGGAGATCCATAGCGGTCGAGGATCTTTCCCAAGCGCGGCACGAATGGCACGAACCTCGGCGATCGAGCCGTGCGTCTCGGCAAGCCAGATATCGACGTGCGGAGAGAGACCTTCGATGATCGGGGCCAGCACCGATGGCGCGATTTCGGCATCGAACAGTTCGGGCCGGTAGGATCCGAACACTGGCGGGATCGAACCCGCTACTTTCACCGGTCGCGCCGCGGTCTCCGAAGATTCGGCTGCCTCGCGGGCAAGTCGTCCGGCGAGATCAGACAGCGCTCGTCCTTCGGTTCGGAAGCGCTCGTCTCCAATGTGGAACGGCACGATGGCATAGCTGTTGGTGGTGATGACGTCTGCACCGGCGGTGATGAATTCGGAATGAACCTGGCGAACGGAACCAGGGTCCTCGATGAGGGCATAGGCGGACCATTCCGGTTGACGAAAGGGCGCGCCGATGCGGACGAGCTCACGACTCATGCCGCCATCGAGAATGACGATTGGGGATTTCACGAGCTTGAGTCCTTTGTCGCATGATGCTGGAATGTCGAGAGCAAACAGGACAGCTTGTGTCCTGTTTGCGATCCATTCTACCGTAGGAGCTCTGCCGTTTGGGAGGCCGCAGGCCAACAGTGGGATACGGGCAATCGCGTTTCATGCCCATTCGCGCCAGGACAGGTTGCCAGAATCACGGGAAAGGGTGGCAATCGATGGAACCGCTCAGGCAGGTCAGGCGGGTTAGCGTGATTGGATCGGACCGTCCGATTCCGGATCGCCGGCTGCACGTTCCTTGACTCAGGCGAATGGTGTGGTTATCCCGACAGATCCTCACGAACGTCCGCGAATGCCAATGCTGAAGGACAACCATCTGTGGCTGCCCTTCAGCATGATCGATAGTCGATTTGCTTTGGGATGGGTCCGCGACATTCCTCTTTCAATGAAGCAAGGACTGGAAAACGAGCAATTCCCCAAACCGAATACGAATGAGAAACCGTTTGGCTGGACTGCCTAGGCTGCCGGTGTGGCGGCTGGACCTGCGACCGTAAAGACGTCGATCGAGACGATCCCGTTTACGTACCGGCCGCCCTTGGTGTCATCAGGAACGACGAGTCTGATCGGACCATCGTCGCCGGCGAGCGCACCATCAAACGCCTCAAGCGGTTCCGCCTCATCACCATCCGGTACGACAAACTGACCACCAGCTACCTCGCGATGGTGACCATCGCCATGGTCCTGGAGTGGCTCTAGGTTTGCAAACACGCCTAGCTACTCGGGTGTGATGACGAGGGTTGCCTTATTGTGTCCTGCCTATTCACCTACATCTGTAACTATTCAGTTGTCTTGGACAGATTTGCAATTTCTCTTCAAATATGAGGAGGATGAATATCCTATGGAGGCTTATATGTTGTACAAATTAGTGAGTGTTGGATTGTGAGAGATATTTTCCCAAATTAACGAGCGTGCTCAGGCCGATTACAAAGGGCAAGACGACTATTTGTTTGGATTGAGCGGCTGCCACAGTTCGATTTTGTTGCCGTCGGGATCGTATATCCAGGCGAAGCGGCCGTAGCTTTCGTCTTGGCGCTTAGGGTCGATGTGGACGCCTTCTTTCGCTAGGCGGTCGAGCAGTGCTTCGAGGTCATCGACGATGTAGTTCAGCATGAACGAGGCGGGGCTAGGCTCGAAGTAGCTGGTGTTGCCGGGGAAAATGCTCCAAACTGTCATCTGCTCACTTTCAGGATTGTCTTTTTCACGCCACGGCAGCATGACACCATGGCCGCCATCCGCGAGGCCAAGATATTTTGCGTACCACTCCTGCATTTGTTGCTGATTCGCGGACTTGAAGAAGATACCGCCGATGCCGAGGATTCGGCCTTGCTGGCTCATGCTTGTTTTCCTTTTTTGTGATTGTACAGTGGCAATGCCGCTTCGGCTCCGACCCTGCAGCGCTTTCCCCTCCTCTTACGATAAGCGGATCAGGGCAGCGGGTCGGCGCATGCCTTGATCGCGCAAGGGTACCACCCTTTGCAAACCCGCCCTAAGCTCTTTATTCTATGAAGAGTCGTTTGCCACGATCGTCGAACCTCTACAGATTCTCGCCGTGTGCCTGGATGGTTTCCGCGTAGAAGCGACCGGAATCCTTGAGCGTTCGTTCCTGCGTTGCGTAGTCGACGTACGTGATTCCGAACCGCTTGGTATACCCTTCGGACCATTCGAAATTGTCCAGGAGCGACCACGCGAAATACCCGTCAAGGGGAACTCCCTGCACAATGGCCTCATGCGCCGCAAGCAGGTGTCCTTGCAGGTAATCGATCCGATCCGGGTCGTTGACCCGCCCGTCGACCGGTTCCCGGTCGTCCCAGGCCGACCCGTTCTCGGTGACGACGATGCTGCCCGGGGCATAATCGTTGTGTACGCGAACAAGCAGGTCCTCGAATCCGTTCGGGTCGACAAGCCAATCCATTGCGGTTCGTTTGCCGGACGCACGCGGATCACCGATCAGATCGAACAGTCCATTCGGATCGTGTTTGACCCACGTCGGGGCATAGGTGTTGATCCCGAGAAAATCTGTCGGGCGGCTGATGACATCGAGATCGCCGGTGCGGACATCCGGATTGGCGTGGTCGTAAAACCCGACCATATCCTCCGGATATCCGCGCCCGAAGACGGGATCGAGAAACCAGCGGTTCTGGTGCCCGTCCATGATGCTGGTCGCGTACTGATCCGCTTCCCGATCGCTGTTCGGATACATCTGGGCGAGATTCAACGTGATCCCAACCTTGCTCTCCGGCACGTTCGAGCGAATCACTTCGACCGCATGCCCATGAGCCAAAAGCAGATGATGTCCGGTGGCAAGCGCCTTCGGCAAGCTTCTCGAGCCGGGCGCATGGATACCCCACAGGTCACCGAGGATGGCAATTACCCACGGTTCGTTGATCGTGATCCAGTTCTTGACACGATCGCCGAGCCGGCGTGTGACGACGTCGGTGTATTCGGCGAAGGCGTCCGCGGTGCTGCGATGCGGCCAGCCGCCGCCGTCCTGAAGCGCCTGCGGCAGGTCCCAGTGGTAGAGCGTTGCCCACGGCTCGATCCCCGCCGCCAACAGACCGTCGACGAGGCGGTCGTAGAAATCGAGACCGGCCGCATTGACCTGACCCCGTCCATTGGGCAGGATGCGCGGCCAGGCAATCGAGAAGCGGTAGGCGTCCAGTCCAAGTTCCTGCATCAGGCGAATGTCCGCGGGCCAGCGATGGTAATGGTCGCATGCGATATCGCCCGTGTCGCCGTTCGCGGTTTTCCCGGGAGTATGGCTGAATCGGTCCCAGATCGATTCGCCCCGCCCATCTTCCCTGACGGCGCCTTCTATCTGATAGGCGGCGGTCGCTGCCCCCCAGACAAAGCCTTCGGGAAATGCTCGTCCACCGTCACTCATCGGGAAGCTTTTTCAGCGTTGCGGTAGGCGGTCACGACGTCGCCAACTGGATCGGTTGGGTTCGGATTGTCCTGCTCGGTGATGTAATACTCAACCCCAGCCCTGTCCGACGCGGAAAGGATCGCACCCCAATCGAGTACGCCTTCCCCAAACGGAACGTCCTTCCGGGGATCGTCACGGGACGCGTCCTTGAGATGCACGAGGCGGATGCGATCGGCATTGGTGCGAATCACCTCGGCAGCATCGTACCCGCCGACTTCGGCCCAGAATGCGTCGAGTTCAAACGACACGATGCTCGGTTCGGTGATCTCGAGGAGCGTGTCGAAGATAGTCTTGCCGGCGTCGCTGGTTTCCTCGAACTCGAAATTGTGATTGTGGTACCCGAACTTGAGGTTCGCCGCCTGAAGTTTCTCTCCATACTGGTTGAACTTTTCGCCGAGCTTCTCGAATGCCGCCACGGAGCGGTCGTCTGGTCCGATCCACGGAATGACACCCCACTCGGCGCCGATCGTGTGCAGATTCTCAATGACCTGATCGATGCTGGCCTCAAACTCCGTCACCGGTATGTGAGCGCTGAATGCCTTGAGGCCGTGGCTGTCGAGCAACCCGCGAATGTCCTTGGCTGAGTGGCCCTGGAAGCCCGCGAACTCGACCCCAGGATAGCCCGCCGCCGCGACCTTGGAGAGGGTGCCGTCGAAGTCCTTGGCGGTCTGCTCGCGAAGCGTATAGAGCTGGATTCCAATCTGAGACTTCTTCATGTGGATTCCTTTCGATTCGTATGTGGCACCGGCACCGAGGGTATCCGGTGTGCGTTGGTGTCGGCTTGCGGCGAGAGTTTTTCACGGCATACCCTGGCTTCAGATCCCATCATGATCAGGCGAACGACAGGAGAAATCGCACGTGATCTCTCCCGTCGTTCGCGGAATGCGACCACCTTCACCTCCACCCCCGCCTAAAACGTCGAGTGAATCTCGACGCTGGTATGGTCGTGGATCGACTGATTGGCGGCGTTCATGATCTCCAGGACGTGTGTCGCGTGCTGGGCGGTCATGACCTGCGTCTCGCCGTCTTCGAGCACTTGCACTGCATGGAGGATGCCGGATTCCAGAATGCCGGGGGTGCGCGGTGGGTCGATGGGCGCGACGTTGTTCTGCCAACCCTCGTTCGTGCCTTCCGGGCTCTCGTCACGGAGGTAGAGGTCGAACGATCCGTTGCCCACGAACCACTGTTCCCGGCTGATGCTGATCGCCCCGAGCGTTCCCTGCAATTCGAAGATCGGTCCCTTCGTCGCGGGCGACGCGAAGCTGGCGAGCAGGTGGGCGAAGGTGTTGTTGCCGAAGTCCAGATTGATGGAATACAGGTCGGGACCGGTGACGTCGAACTCTTCGCCATAGAAGCGGTCGACCATGTTCTTGCGATGCGGAACGAGAATGCCGCCGACGGCCTGAGCCCGCTTGGCAGGACCGAAGAGACCCGTGAGCACGGTCAGGCCATAGACACCCATGTCGATCATGGGGCCGACGCCTGGTGTGTAGAAGACCTTCGGGTCGCCGATATACGTTCTCCAGGCGGCAGGTCCGAGACCGGAGAACTCGGCGCGCGCAAAGATCGGCGTGCCAATCCTGCCCTCGCTGATGAACTGCTTGATCGTCTTGAATTTCCCGGTCACGAGTGTCGCCGGAGCGCAGAAGAAGGACTTTCCTTGCTGCTGGGCGATCTCGACGAGTTCGTTCGCCTGCTGGACTGTCGCGGCGATCGGCTTCTCGGAGAACGCATGATAGCCGGATTCGAGCGCTCGCGCCGTGATATCGCGATGGAGCGGCGCAGGCGTAAGGTTGAACACAAGGTCGATCTTGCGGTCGCCTTCGTGATTGTCATGGTTCAGGAAGTCGTCGTAGGACGTATACGTGGCAACAGCTTCGTCCGGAAAGAGGGCAGCTGCATTGTTGACCCGTTCTTCCAACACATCGAAGAGCGCGACAACTCGAACGCGATCAGCGAGTTCCTTCATGCCAGGCAGATAGGCCCGAATCGCAACATCACCGCAGCCAACTACACCAACGTTTATCACGAGCATTCATTCCTTGACGTGGATTCGATCGGTTTCCGGTGTGGCATGCAGACGTCTGTTCTGCGATTGCCCATGAGTAATGTACCGGGTTCCAACAACTCTGCAAGTGCCAAGTCTCCATCCGCCTCGGCACCGAACCAGATCGGAATGGCGTGGGTTGGGAGGTCAATCGGCAGCCAGGCCGGAGCGTGAATCCGCATTTCCGGCACCGTGCAGATGGCAACGCACCCAGTGACGTGTGCCAATATGGGCGATTCCAGGCATTGTTTCGCGGCAAACGGCCATCACACGAGGACACCTTGGCGCGAATGGGCATCCCGGAGGGGGATCGAGCAGCGAAGGGATCTCTCCCCGCACCGCCGCGTCCGGTGTGCGCAACCCGGCGTGCGGATTTGGCACCGCCGAGAGCAGAAGTTGGGTGTATGGGTGGGCAGGTGCATCGATCAGTTCTCGACTGTCGGCGCTTTCAACCATCCGTCCGGCATACATCACATTCGTCTGATCCCCGATGTAGCGCGCGCTGGCGATGTCATGGGTGATATAGAGGAAGGAGATGCCTTGCTCCTCCTTGAGTCGCTCCATCAAATTGAGAATGCCGACGCGGATCGAGACGTCGAGCATGGAGACCGGTTCATCGGCGAGCATCAGCTTCGGCTCGACTGCTAGCGCACGCGCAAATGCGACGCGTTGTCGCTGGCCCCCGGAGAGTTCATACGGAAACTTCTCCTTGACCTCGCGCGCTGGCTTCATGCCGACGATATCCAGCAGTTCTTCGACCCTCGCATTCACCGCCCTGGATCCCCGCACGATCTTGTGAATCCTGAGCGGCCGCTCGAGCAAATAGCTGATCGGGTGCGCCGGATTGAGCGATCCGAAAGGATCCTGGAATACCATCTGAACTTCGCGCCGATATTTGAGGGACGCATTGCGCGGCTCGTCCTTCAGAATATCTTTCCCCTGATAGAGAATCTTCCCCTCGGTGGGATCGATCAGCCGCGCGAGTACCCGCGCGGTCGTGCTCTTGCCGCTACCGGATTCCCCTACCAGCGCGACAACCTTCCCGCGCGGGATCGCGAAGGAGACGTCGTCGAGGGCGTGGACGGCCCGCTTGTCCAAGGCACCACCAACCGGAAAGCGCTTGCTGAGATGTTCGACTTCCATCACGGTGTCATGGGTGTGGTTCTGCTGTGAGGAAACAGCGTTCGGATGAACGCCGTTGGGCGGGTTGAGGCTCATGCGTATTGCTCCGTCCCGTATGTTTTCGTCTTCACGGGCATGCTGCCGAAGCCTGGGCCAGGGTGTTTTCGGTCGGCTCCCAAAGCATTCGGAATCGCTGCGACGAATGCTTCTCGTGCGGTACCATCGCGTTCATCCTCATGGTGCGCCCGGCAATGATGCACGCCGGTGTCGATCGGTCTCGTCATGCCACGCTCCCCGCCGGAGTGGATTCCGGGTAGAGGTGACACGCGACCAGATGGTCCGGTTCGACTTCGGCGAGACGGGGAACAACGCGATCGCACTGCGCCATCCGGTTCGGACACCGAGGATGGAACCGGCAGCCAGATGGTGGTGCGGCCAGATCGGGAGGTGACCCGGGGATACCGGTGAGCTTGACGCGCTCGCCCGTCAGCGACGGGAAGGAACTCATGAGCCCACGAGTGTATGGATGCAGCGGGTTGTCGAACAGCGTGCGAGCGGGCGCGAGCTCGACGATCTGACCCGCATACATGATCGCGATCCGGTTGGAGATCTCGACGAGCAGCGAGAGATCGTGCGTGATGAAGAGAATTGAGAACCCGAGCTGCTCTCGCAGTTCGGTGATCTGATACATGATCTCCTTCTGAACCACCACATCGAGTGCCGTTGTCGGTTCGTCCATGATCATCAGTGGCGGATGGAGCGCCAGCGCGATCGCGATCACAGCCCGTTGCCGCATTCCTCCCGAGAGTTGATGCGGATAGGCATCGATCCGGTTGGCCTCGATCCCAACCACCACCAGTAATTCTTCGGCACGGCTTCGCGCCACGCGGTCCGACACGCCCTCATGTGCCTGGATCGCATCGATGATCTGGGCACCAACGGTCATGACCGGGTTGAGCGCGTTCATGGCGCTCTGGAACACCATCGAGACATCTCGCCAGCGAAACTCGGCGAGTTCGTCGTCGTTCATCTCGAGTACTTCACGACCCCCGAACTTCACGGAGCCACCGGTGATGATCGCGGGAGGCTGCAGGATGCGGAGGATCGCCTGGGCGATAGTGGATTTGCCGGAACCGGATTCCCCGGCAAGACCGAGTACCTCTCCCGGCTTGAGCGAGAACGACACACCGTCGACGGCACGAACCGGTCCGCGCAGCGAGAGATAATCAACTTTCAGATTCCTGACCTCGATCAACGGCTCGAGGCCGTGTTGACCGGGCCGATGTTCTGGTGACGGCGAGGGCGTACCGCTCCGCTTGGTGGAAGTTGTGGCCATGTCAGTCTCCGGCTGGTTGATTGATTTGCTTGATGACAGGTGTCGCTCTCGAGGATCCGAGTTTCTGCCTGGATTTTCGGAGCGCGATATTGGTCTCTCGCTGGGATCGCAAGCGAGGGTTCGTCACTTCGTCGATCGCGTAATTAACGAGCGTGAAGGCGAACGCGACGAGCGCGATGCAGGCCCCGGCGGGCACGAACGTCCACCATGCTCCCGTCAGCAGCCCGGCATTGTTCTGGGCCCAGTAAAGATTCGTGCCCCAGCTGATGACGCTCGGATTGCCGAGTCCGAGGAACTCGAGACCAGCCTGCGCGCCAATCGCAAACGTGATCGCTCCGAACATCCCGGCGACGAGGATCGACATCATGTTCGGCAGGATCTCCCGGAAGATGATCCGGAAGCTGTTCTCACCACTGACGACAGCGGAGGAAACGAAATCCTTCTCCCGCAGACTGAGCGTTTGCGCTCGCAGAACCCGAGCTCCATACGCCCAGCTGGTCACGGTCAGGACCGCGACGATCGTCCAGAACCCGGGGGGTAGGAACGCCGCAAGGATCACAAGGAGCGGCAGCGTGGGGATGATCAGGAACACATTCATGCAGAGCGAGAGGAAGTCGTCCACCCGGCCGCCGAAATATCCTGCTGACATCCCGACGATCGCCCCGATAACGGTGACGGCGACGCCCACGATCACGCCGGTCCCGAGCGAAATACGCGTGCCGTAGATCGTCTGCGAAAGGACGTCTTCGCCTGAACCGGTCGTCCCCAGCGGGTACGCGCGCGATGGCGCCTGATGTGGCCTCGCCACGAAGTCATCCGGCGCATATGGGGCGATGACAGGGGCGAAGATCGCAATCACGCCGAAGAAGATCAGGAGGATGAGGCCCACGGTCGCCTTTCGATTCTGGAGCACCATCCCGAGCAACGCACCACCTCGCCGCTTCCGGTGGGGACTGGTCGGAGCGTCGGTGGGCTGATTATCCTGGACGGCGATATCGGCCTCGATGATTGGTTGTATTGCGCTCATGGCTGTGTTGTCCTCATGGTCGTTTCCCGGGCGAACGAGAGATGCGCGCGAACCGCGATCGGTCTGTGGGCAGCCATCATGGCGTTACCCTCGCACGCGAGGATCGAGGCGGACGTACAGGAGGTCGACAAGCAGATTGGCGAGCAGCACGCCAAATGTGATGCCGAGGAAAAGCCCCTGCATGAGCGGATAGTCGAGATTGCGAACGGCATTGATCAGCTGGTAACCAAGTCCCGGATAGGAGAAGACGATCTCCGTCAGAAGCGACCCGCTGAGGACGAACCCAAGCTGCATGCCGAAGGCGGTCACGTTCGGGAGCATCGCATTGCGGGCAGCGTAGTTGAACATCACCCTGCGCTGGGGGAGTCCTTTCGCCTCGGCCATGGTGACGTAGTCCTCGGACAACGTGGAGATCATAGCGTTGCGCATGCCGAGCATCCAGGAACCGACCGAGATCACGATGAGCGACGAGGCGGGCAGGATCAGATGGTAGAGGACGCTTCCAATGAATTGGAAGGTGAACGCCGGGGAGAGATCGTCGCTGTAGGCATGGCGGAGCGGAAACAATCCCCACTGGAAACTCAGGAAGAACAATCCGACAAGCGCAAGCCAGAAATATGGGAATGAACCCACGAACATCAGCAGTGGAGGCATGACGGAATCGACGATTCCACCTCGCTTCCAGGCGCCGAGAACTCCCAGCAGGTTGCCAAGGATGAAGCTGATGATGGTGGCACTGAGGCTGAGAATGACGGTCCAGATCAGACCCTTCATGATGATGTCGGTGACGGGAGTCGGGAACGAGGACAGCGCGATCCCAAATTCTCCGCGCGATATATTGCCGAGATAATCGATGTACTGCCGCCACAATGGTGCGTCCGAGAGCCCATAGGCCTGGCGCATCGCATCGATCGTTTCCGGGCGAACCTGACCCTGGAGACGAGCCATGACGGCATCGCCGGGGTCTCCCGGCATGAAACGAGGCAGGAAGAAATTCAGCGTAATGGAGGCCCAGGCCGCCAGCGCGTAGAAACCGAGTCGTCTCAGGATGTAACTCATCGTCTGTGCCTCATGAGCTGTTCCCCGGAAGTGGCGAAACGCTCGGGTTCCCCCACGAACCGATCGATGGAGCGTCCCGTACCACGGTGCATCCATCAGGTGTGCTTCGACATCGCCGAGCCGTCTCTGTCATCTGGAGCCGGTACCGTCATTTCGAGCCTGTCGAGACGTCCCTCTTGCGAGGGACGCCCCGACACGACGGGCTGCCAGTCTCCTGTTAGACCGGCTTGATCGTCGTCAGGAGGATCAAGCGCTCGTTGGCATAGGTCGACAGGATCGTATACGGATCCTTCTCGCTCGGGAAGCCGGTGAAGCGCATGGTGTTGAACTCACCCCACTGCGGTCCCGGGAAAAGCGGAATCGCCGGTGCGTTGTCGGCGTAGAACTGCTGGAGCTTGGCGCCAATGTCCTTCTGGGTTGCCTCATCGGACGTCGCCGCGAACTGATCGAGCAGCGCGTCAGCTTCCGGTGACTTGAAGCGATGCCAGTTCTCGCCGGCGGACTCCCCAATTGGGCGCCACGTGTTGGTGGACATCACGCCGCGGTAGAAGTTGAAGATTGTGGCGCCCTGCGAACTCCAACCGATCGACATCGTGAAGTCGCCGTTCTGGACGTTGTTCTGCCAGGTCGCCTGTTCGAATGGCTTGACGGTTGCCTTGATCCCGATCGCGGCGAGGTTCTTGGAGATGATGTCGACCGATTGGACCCAGTCGGACCAACCGGAGACGACGTTCAGCTCGTACTCCATCGCCTTGCCGTCGGCTGTCTTGCGGACATCGCCATCCTTGGCGAGACCGGCGGCATCGAGCAGCTGGTTGGCCTTGTCGACGTTGTAGGAAACCCAATCGGCACCCTTGGCCGCGTCGGTTTTCCACGAGTCGAAGGCGTCACTCAGACCGGTGCTGTCCGATGGATGGGTGTAATCGTACATCGCGATCGCGACGATCTGGTCTCGGTTGATCGCCATGCTGATGGCCTTGCGGACATCGGCATTGTCGAACGGCGCAACCGTGGTGTTGAGATAGAGATGGACCGTCGCACCGGTCGCCGGGAACCAGTAGTTGAAATGATCCTTGTCCTTGTCGACGTAGGTCTTCTGGATATCCGGGATGAAATTGCCAGCCCAGTCGTTCTCGCCGTTGATCGTGGCGAGGTTGGCCGAGTCGTTGCTGTTGTAGGCCGGAATCCGGATACCGTCGATGTACGGCTTGCCTTCCTGCCAGTAGGACGGGTTCTTGTGCAGCTCCCAGATCTGATTCTCGAACCGGGCGACGTTCGTGAACGGGCCGGTGCCGACCGGATTTTCATTCGTGAAGGTCACTGGATCGGCGACATCTTTCCAGATGTGCTCTGGAATGATGTTCTGGCTGCCGATGTCGTAGAGACCAACCGTGTACGGTTCGGGTGACGACGCGGCAGGAGAGGCAGCAGGTGTGGCGCCCGCGGCTGCGGCGGGAACCGGCTTGCCGAACATGAAGACAACAGTGGTGTCATCCGTCGCTTCGATCGAGGGCAGGTAGTCGATGACGGATCGAGCACCGTTACCTGGCAACGCCGGGAACTTCTTGAAGAGGTTGAAGGTGAAGGCCACGTCCTTCGCGCCAAACGGTGTCCCGTCCGACCATTTGACCCCGGCGCGGGTCTTGAACGTCAGAACCGTGTTGTCCTTGTTGAATGACCAGGACTCGGCCAGCCAGGGAACGATCTCCGCCTTGATCGTGTTGTAGATGAAGAGTGGCTCGTAGATACCGTTTTGGGTCAGCCAGCGACAACTCGCGCCGCCGGCAAGAGAGGATTGAAGTTGCGAGTCCAGGTCGATGCCTGCTCATCGGCGGCCGTCAGCAGCTTGAGATCGCCGCTGGACTGGGCCGCGACAGCCGTCGCGGGGATCGCGCCGGTGCCAAGCAGCGCGACGAGCGCAGGGGCGGAAAGCCCGAGCGCCATCGCGCGCTGCACCAATTGGCGTCGATTCACCTTGCCAGCGCGAAAGTCCTGAACGAGATCTTCGGGGGAATACTGTGTCATCTGTGACCTCCCAACGGCCTTGTCGGCGGCCGTGGTATGTGCGAAGGGTGAATCGTTTGTCGTGTCGAGCGGAGATTCTGAACCGGAGTGGTCATCAACCGACCTCCTGACGAGTCACGCTCCTTTCGAATGGCCCGCTCGTGGCGAACGGGCGGCAATGCGAATAGACCGTGAGTGACGCCGGGTGTTGACCGTCCTTCGACGTATCGACCGGGGCGGCACGTGACTGATAGACGACATTGGATGGGGGGTGCTTCATGAGGCGGCTACCTGACTGGCGATCGGCAGCGCGTACGGTGTCGTGAATTCACAGTCCCCATATACGCGCGGCAATGCAGGACAACCGCATGAGGAATCGAGGACGAGATCGATCGGCAGCCACTCCTGAACCGGTGATTGACCAGGATTGGAGACGAGATCGACAAGCATCTCCACCGCACGCTCACCCAGCCTGCGAGCTGGCTGGCGAATGGAGGAAAGTCCTTCACGCTGGTTGCGTTCCTGCTGAATCCCGTCGAAGCCGATAACCGCGACGTCGTTGGGGATGTTGCGTTGCAGCGTCCTCGCCGCGTGGAGAACACCCCACGCCATCGAGTCGCTCGTCACGAAAATTGCTTCTGGCGGCGTCGAAGACGACAGCAAGTCCGTCGCCTGCAAGAACGCCTCGCGTTCCTGGTAGTTGCCAAAGCGGGATTGGGCGACACTCGGATCGAGCCCGGACTGTTCCACCGAGTCGAGGAATCCGAGGCGTCGATCCTCGGCAGTCACCATCGTCGATGGTCCCGAGATGACGGCGAGTCGGCGATAGCCATGGGACAGCAGATGTTCCGTCGCGATCCGGGCGGCAGCCCGATTGTCGATGTCAACGAAGGAGAAGCGCTCGTCGGTGTCCCGGCCGATCACAACGGATGGAAAATTCTCGCGAGCCAGCCGGTGGCTCAGGATGTCGTCTTTCAGGCTCGACGAGATGATCAGACCGTCGAGATGCCGGGCGCGGACGGTTCGCTCGATCAGGCGGTTAACCGCCGCGTGATCGGTGGATGATTCCATCAGGAGCATCAGGCTGTAGTCCGCGTTGCGGCATCCATCCATGCATCCCTGAATCATGTGCGGGAACCAGGGATCGCCGAAGATCGAGTTCATCGCCTGCGGAATGAGCAACCCGAAGATCCGATTGTGACGAGTGGCCAGGGAGCGGGCGGCGGCGTTCGGGTGGTAGTTGGTTTCGGCGACGATTCGCAAGACACGGGTGCGCACGCCATCACTGACCCGGGGATCGTTGTTGACGACCCGGGAGACGGTGGAGCGGGAAACCTCTGCGAGTTTGGCTATATCCTCGAGATTCATCCTATGCCTGCCAGATAGCGTGATACGCGGAATCGACCAGGAATCCGGTATCGTATCGACGCACATGATCACCAGCGCAAACGCTGGATATTGGAGTGGGAGCGCTCCCACGGGAATGCGGATAGCGTACAGCGCGTGTTTACGGATTGTCAACGTCTCATGCGCGGAAGGAATCGTCGCACTCGTTTCGGAACAGGCGGTTGGGGCTTCAGGGCTGTGACCTCACGGGTCCGACCTCACACCTGATCGCCCTCCCAATCACGGAGATGCGAGGTGTGGTGCGCGGGGTATGTCATTGTTGCGAGGTAGTTGGAAAACCGGGATCGACGAAAGACGCAAAGGGAGGACAGATGGCGTGGGTTTTGTTGGCGGTGGCGATTGCATCCGAGATTGTGGCGACACTTTCGCTCAAGCAATCCGAGGGATTCAGCAAGCTCGCACCTTCGGTCGTGGCGATTCTTGGCTATGTGATTTCTCTGACACTGGTCGGTCAGGCACTGAAGACAATCCCGGTGAGCGTCGCCTATGCGATCTGGTCGGGCGCGGGGACCGCGATCGTGGCGGGAGTCGGGATGGCATTTCTTGGGGAGAGTGTCAGTGTTGTGCGGGTAGCGGGCATCACCCTGATCGTGGTCGGTGTTGTCGTGCTGAATATCGGAGGCGCGCACTGAGGTAGGGATGTCCCGCGTCGCGATGGGCCAGACGCTCGGTAGACCGGCAAGTGCTGATCGAGCCTCTGCTCGACACAAATGTGGGGATGACGCGATGGTGTTGAAGGCATGAGGCCGTCCATGGCAGCTTGTCCCTCCTGCGTCCGGTGCAGCTGCTGGGATGGCGGGGACGGAGATCATAAATGCAGTTGGGACAACGATGTCGGGCTGTACCCGAGCGAGTGCGACCGCATTTGTGGCCGCACTCGTTTTTGTCGCTACATCGGAATTCACAAGTTATGCTCGTTGGTAGGGGTGCCGCCTCGCTGCGGACTCCATAGCTTGCCCTGGCAGCGGCGCCGAGCCCATTCGGCTTCGCTCGTCCGCGCTGCGAGGGTAAACTCCGCCGAATGGGTCGACCTTCCATCGCAGTGCGATGGATCAGCCATGTAGGCTGACATCGGGGAGGCACATCTTTTGATCGCCGTTTTAGGACGCGAGATACAACAGCACGGCACTCGCCATCGTCGCGATACCGGCGCTCATCCCTTCCTCTTCGACATCGAACCGGGGATGATGGTGTCCCCACGTGATCCCTCGCTCGTCGTTGCGCGTCCCGACGTTGAAGAAGCAGCCGGGACGTTCGAGTGAGAAGTAGGCGAAGTCCTCGCCGCCCATGCCGAGTGGCGAGTCGACGACGTTCTCCTCGCCCAGTGCATCGATGCCACCCTGGCGGACGAACTCGATCATCTCCGCATCGTTCTGGATGCTTGGATAGCCCCAGAACCACTCGACCTGCACGCCGGCGCGGGCCGACTTGCCGATACCTTCGGCGATCTGCGGAAGGCGCTCGGCGATGTGCTGACGAACCTCCTCGGTCAGGGTGCGAACGGTGCCGCGCAGCTCTGCGGTATCCGGAATCACGTTGAAGGCATCGCCGGCAAGGAAGGCGGTAGTCGAGACGACCGCCGCATCCATCGGATCGGTCTCACGGGAGACAAGGGTCTGCAGGGCCATCACGATCTGGGAACCGATCACCACCGGGTCGACGGCCACTTGCGGCCGGGCAGCATGGCCGCCACGTCCCTGGATCACGATCCGAAAACGGTCGGCAGCGGCACATCCGGGTCCAGCCGGACGGAGTCCGATCTTGCCCGATTCGAGTTGGGACGAGACATGGAGGCCGAAGACCGCATCAACGTGAGGATTCTCGAGCACGCCCGCCCTGATCATGCCGATCGCGCCGCCCGGTGGGAGTTCTTCGGCTGGCTGGAAGAGCAGCTTGACGGTGCCTGCGAACTCGGCGCGTCGATCCTGCAGTACCCGCGCGAGTGCAAGGAGCATGGCGGTGTGCGCGTCGTGCCCGCAGGCGTGCATCACGCCCGCATTCTGCGAGACGTACTCGACCTTGTTTTCCTCGAGAATCGGCAGCGCATCCATATCGGCCCGGACGAGCGCGACCTTGCCACTTCCGCCGTCCTTCGTGCCACGAATCAGCGCGGTCACGCCAGTGCTGTTATCGATCCGGGTTTGGATATCCTCGACGCCAAGTTGCGTCAGGCGCTCTGCCACGAACTTCGCGGTTTCGTATTCTTCGAATGCCAACTCGGGGTGCTCGTGGAGGAAGCGACGGTCGGCCACAATGCTGGGCATGATCTCGTCGATGTCGTTACGTAGTTTGGTGGCGATAGCGGTGGAGGCGACCAAGAGAGTTCCTTTCGTGTTTGCGGAAAAATGGTCTCGACATCCCATGGGTATCTTCGAGGGATTTCTCGACCAGCCCGGTGCAGCTGCTGAAATGACGGGCAATAGCTGTTTGCCGGATGCTGATCCCGCCCTCACAACTCTTTTACCTGTCATCCCGAACGACGTGAAGGATCCACCGGCGAAGTGCATGACAGCGCGGCTGCCATCTGGTCTTGCACATCCACTCCGTTTGCCCGGCGGGGCGTCAGCTCCGCCGGGGGATTCTTCGACGGGCTCAGAATGACTGGCAAGGGCTCACGATGACAGACGAAAGCTCAGGATAACCTGCTCGATCGTATGCAATCCGTGGCGGCGGCCTTTATGGCCGCTTTGGGGCGGCCATAAAGGCCGCCGCTACGGAAATTACCGAAATAACTTGTCAATGTTCATAAGGCCGCAGCTACGGATTGAAGTGAAGAGCATGTTACGAATTCAGGTAGGAGATCACCGCGCCCGCCATCGTTGCGAGGCCGGCGGTCATCCCTTCTTCCTCTATATCGAACTTGGGATGATGATGACCCCATGTGATGCCACGCTCTTCGTTGCCAACCCCGACATAGAAGAAGCAACTTGGCACTTCCAGCGAGAAATAGGAATAATCCTCGCCACCGAGGCCAACGGGTGGCTCGAACACGTTCACCTCACCGACGGCGGCGATCGCCGCGGCGCGAACGATCTCGACCATCGCAGGATCGTTCTGGATGCTGGGGTAGCCACGCATGTACGTGGCGTTGGCAGAGCCGCCCAGCGCGTCGGCGATCCCCTCGGCGATCTCCGGCAGCCGAATCGCGATATGCTCGCGGACGTCCTGGTTGAACGTGCGGACGGTCCCACGCATCTCGGCGGTATCCGGGATGACGTTGAAGGCTTCTCCCGCTTGAAGCATGGTTGTCGAGACGACGGCTGGCTCCAGAGGATCGGTCTCTCTCGACACCAGCGTCTGGAAGGCTGTCACGATATGGGAGCCGATCACTACCGGATCGACCGCTGCATCAGGTCGGGAGGCATGGCCGCCCTTTCCCTGAATCGTGATCTTGAAGCGGTCGGAGTTGGCAGAGCCAAGACCGGGACGAATCCCGATCAGGCCGGCCTCGGTGCCGGACTGCACATGAAGTCCCAGCGATGCGTCGACGTGTGGATCTTCCAGCGCGCCATCCCTGATCATCCCGATCGCGCCGCCGGGGTGCATCTCCTCGGCGGGCTGGAACAGCAGCTTGACGGTGCCCGCGAATTCGGCTTTGCGATCGAGCAGGATGCGGGTGAGTCCCAGCAGCATCGCGGTATGCGCATCATGTCCACAGGCATGCATCACGCCCGGGTTTTGAGACACGTACTTGGCGCTGTTCTCCTCGAGAATGGTAAGCGCATCCATATCGGCGCGCACCATCAGGACATGTCCGTCGCCACGGCCACCGCGAATCAAGCCAGTCACGCCGTTGCCGCCGATACCGGTCCTCACGTCCTCGATGCCGAGTCCCTGCAGGCGTTCAGCGACGAATCTGGCTGTCTCGACCTCGTGGAAACTGAGTTCGGGATGCTCGTGCAACCAGCGCCGGTCGGCGATGACGCCGGGCATGATCTCTTCGATATCATCCAGAAGTGTCGTTGCGGTAACCATTGCGATGTCCCTTGTCTATCTGCCCGAATGCCCTGATGTCGGCGCTGCTGCCGATGTCGCTGCCGGTGCCGCTGCCGCGTACTTGCAATCGCTCATGCAATGCTTTCGCAGATCATCACTTGGCGCCGAGATAGCCGAACACCGTGCGGACCGTGGTCTCGATGCCGATACCGAGCGATTCCTCATCGATGTCGAATCGTGGGTGATGGTGGCCCCATACGAGACCCTTCTCCGCGTTTCGCGTGCCGACGAAGAAGAACGAACCGGGACGGTTTTCGAGGAAATAGGAGAAATCTTCAGCGCCCATCACAGGAGGCAGGTCGAGGACCAGATCTTCCCCAACCACCGCGACTGCGGCGTTGCGAACGATCTCCGTGTGCTCCGGATCGTTGACGGTCGCCGGGTAGCCACGGGTGTAAACCACCTCGACGGTCGCGCCGCCCGCCGCGACGATCCCGGTGGCAAGTTCGACGATCCTGCGTTCGAGCTGGTCGCGAACCTCCGGATTGAAGGTGCGGACCGTGCCCCCGAGTTTGGCGATATCGGGAATAACGTTGAAGGCATCGCCGGAATTGAAGGCGCAGACACTGACCACGGCACTGTCCATCGGGTTGACCTCCCGCGAGACGAGCGTCTGCAGGGCCACGATCAACTGGGCGCCGATCACGACCGGATCGATGCAGTGCTGCGGGTAGGCGCCATGCCCGCCCTTGCCCTTGATCGTGATCTGGAAACTGTCCGCCGCGGCCATGACGGGTCCCGACCCAACGAGCACGGTGCCCAGATCACTGTCCTGCGCCATGTGGAGACCGAAGACGGCATCGACATGAGGGTCCTCGAGGACGCCCTGCTCGATCATGCCGTTGGCACCTCCGGGAAACTGTTCCTCGGCGGGCTGGAAAAGCACCTTGACCGTTCCCGCGAAGTCGCTCTTGCGCTCGGTCAGCATGCGTGCCACCCCAAGCAGGATCGAGGTGTGTGCATCATGTCCACAGGCGTGCATCACGCCCGCATTCCGGGAAACGTAATCGACCTGATTTTCCTCGAGAATCGGCAACGCATCCATATCGGCCCGCAGGAGCACAACACGTGCAACATCGCTACTGGCAGCCGTTCCATGGATGAGGCCGGTCACGCCGGTGCCGTTGATACCGGTCCGGATGTCTTCGACACCAAGCGATTTCAGCCGTTGGACAACGAATTTCGCGGTCTCGACTTCCTGGAACCCCAGCTCGGGATGCTCGTGCAGATGACGGCGATCCGCGATCACACCGGGAAGCATCTCGTCGATATCGGATGAAAGAGTTGCTGCAACTACCACTGGAATCTCCTCATTACCGGGTCCGGTGAGTTCCGGACCTTCCTGATGCAGATAACTTTAGAACGTTTTCATGGCTGGGAGAGGAAAGTCGTTGCGACAGCAACCGTAATCTCGATGCCCGTGGCGAGCGATTCCTCGTCGATATCGAATTTCGGATGGTGACAGTCCCCGACGATTCCGCGATGTCGTTCCAGTTTCCCCGCAGCAAGGTACCAGAATACTGGCGCGCCGTGAACCGAACACCGCCCGCCTTTCGTTCCCGGTGGAACGACGCATGACGTGTGGCCGATCGAGACCAGGGGCGCGCGGAGTACCATGCAGGGATAGTGCAGGGACGAACGCGCCAAGGTGACTGGGGACGACATGCAGGACGAACAGCGGTTGACGGAGGAAGATGCGACACGGATCGCGAACGCGGCCGTCGACGAGATCGGTGGACCGCGGATGATCTATCGCAATCCTCGGATGGCGTTCAGCAAGTTCGCGGTTCGTAACGTCGAAGTCGAGGGTCGCAAGGTAGAAATCCGCTACGGCGAGATCTCGACACCCGCAATCGCGACGGTGGCTGGCTGGGTCTTCGAGATTCACGACGAAGACATCGAGTTGCTGATCCGGCCACCAAAGCTCCGAACCTCTTAGGGACGCCGCACAACGTGTACGTTCAGGCGAGCATGCGATGCGTGCAACATCTTCACCCCGTTCTGTCATCGCGAGTAAACGGTTGGCAAACTCCGCGTTTCCATCTCACCCCCTCACACCCTTCTGCCGCCGTGTCGGCGACAGACCGCTCGATTCTTCGCTCTCCACGCATGACCGTCGAAGCTCGCTGTAGTCCACCGAAGCCGACAGCCAGACGACTAAATTCTTTTGCAGACATAGGTCGAATAGATCGAACCTCGGTGCCGAGCATCCTGGATGGTGAAGCCTGACCGCTCGATGATCGCTTCGAGCAGCCAGCTGAAGGTGCTGTATTCCTCCCGCACATGCGTTTCGAGCTCTTCCCTCGTCCAGCCATGTTCGGGACGGTCGGCGCCGCCGGCGACCCAAGCCTCGATGGTGTGCTCGGCTCGAGCCGGCTCGAATGAATACACCAGATCGCGGAGAAACAGGATGCCGCCCGGTTTCAGGAATGAAGCGATCCGGGTGAGTGCGATCGCCTTCCAGAAGTCCGGCAGGTGGTGCAGGGCATGGCGGGAATAGACGAAATCCGCGAGCTCACCCGAATGCTCGTACGAGAGGAAGCCGCGCTGAACGGTTTCGACATTGGTCATTCCCGCGTCTGTGAGCTTCACGCTCAATTGGGCGAGCATGACGGATGAGACATCAACGGCGATGACTCGTTGGCAATATGGCGCGGTGGCCAGCGCGAAGGTGCCGGTGCCTGCCCCCATGTCGACGAGTATGTGTGTGCTGTTGAGACCGAGTGCCTGGAGGGCGGCCAGATCCTCGATCGGATCGGTGGCTGATTTCGTGTCGTAGCCTGGCACGTAACCGGGGTCCAGATGTTCACTCCCAGCATGTGCGAGTTCGTCGATAAACCAGTGAGGGGATGACATGTCTCTACCTTTCACATCTCACATCCGGCGGATGCACACTTTCCATGCGTGCTCAACGACGAGGTATCGGTTCAGATCAGGACCGGCACCATGCTGTATCCGGACCAACGAGCGGGTCGTTTCCGGGCGATTTCTCGATCTCGCCTGGCCGCTTCTCCGGCACGCGACCGTGCATATTCAGGGGTCGAGCGGACCGATCCTGGCCTCCGGCGGCGGAGCGTCGATCGCCTCGATGTGCCAGATCGTTTCGGCGCCTCCGCTCCAGACGAGTTCGGCGATGAAATCGGCGAGATCTTCGGCGGCGACGTAGTAGCTGTTCTCGTGCGGGATGACGATCTTCTCGGTTTCGAGCCGGGTCACGATCCGGTAGAAACGGGGCCGAAGCTGGTTGGCGTCAGGGAGGGCCTCGGAATGTCGGTAGTGGTATTTGCTGCCCTGCACGGCGCTAACCCAATCGACACTGGCCCAGCCGCTTCCATCCGGATTATCCGGTATCCACAGATCCCGATACTTCCGTTCATCTTCTTCGGGAGTGGTCATCAGCGCATCTCCAGCCCGCGATATTGACCTTCGTAACTGAGCAGGGGATCGTCGCTGTCGATCCCGGCGAGACCTTCGAGGATGTCGGCGACGATCAGGACGTGATCGCCATGCGTCTGACGATTCGACACCCGGCAGCGGCACCAGGCAAGTGATCCGCGAAGCACCGGCAGACCGTCGGTCACAAGGTCGAACGGGATACCGCTCAAATCTGCATCGGGGACCGGAGCCCGGCCCGCGAAGCGTTCGGAGATGAACTCCTGCTCGCGATCCAGGATCGACAAGACGAAGCCTGCATCCTGCGTGAGAAATTCCTGAAACGAACCGCTCGTGGCAAGCGCGAACGCCACCGACGGAGGTTCGAGCGCGAGCATCATCAACGAGCTGACCGCCACCCCTCGCATGGTTCCGGACGTCTCGCGAACGGTCACCACGGAAACTCCGGTTGGCCAGCGCCGTCGCAACGCACGGGCGAATTCGGGAAGCGACTGCTTTTCCGAAGACGTGGCGGCGGAACGACTTCCCCCGCGCACGATGCCGCCGCCAGACATCGAGGTGGGTTCGGATGCGTCATTCATCGACGCGGCGATCGAGGTCTTCGAGGACCGAGCGGGCGTATTCGATGATCAGATCGAAGGCATGATCGTGCGTGATGCTGCGGGTGCCCCCCTGTCGATCGCGGATGGCGATGAAGAAATCCGGATGGAGCTGGAAATGACGCCACGCCTCGGCAGTGGGTTCGAGTTGGACCCGCAGCATGACGGCAATGTCGCCTGGTGTGAGTTCGTCGAGTCGCTCCTTGATCGCGGTCAGCGGAAGGCGATTGTCCTTGAGTTGCTGGATCATTCGCAGGCGGAGCATATGGTCCGAGTCGTACGTCGCCGAAGGTCCGCGCCCGTAGGCGGGCTGCAGGAGCCCCTGGGCGATGTAATACCGAATGGTGCGGCTGCTCACGCCGGTCTCGTGCTCGAGATCGTTGATCGTATAGCGCGCCGGTCGCGGCTTCTCAAATCTCGGGACACTGCTTGGAGGCAGGCGATTGATGTCGCTCACGCGGGTCTTTCCATATATCGATTCCGCAGTCCGGAGTGCGGAATCAGCAATCGGGAGTCAGGCTTTGGTGGTCTGGTGTTGACGCTTGGTGGTGGTTGCGATGAGAACCGTCGTTTTTTGGATTGATAGGTGACGATATGTTTCATACTGTGGATAGCATACGGGAGAATGCACCGCGACGACCGCAGTGCGCGTTGATGGTGGTTGGGGGATGGATGGACGCACAGGCGCTGGTCTGGTTCGGTATTGGAGGAGGTGCGGCAATCTTCGCATGCTCATTGCTCTTTCAACGCTATGTAAAGAAGACGGCGGTCGCCGTCCAGTCGCGCGGGGCGTTCACCATGTTCGCCCTGCTGATGTTCATCTTTGCGCTGGGAGCGGTCGTCGCAGGATTCGTGGCGGCAGCGGCAGCGTAAAACCGAAAATGCAGCAGCTTTTTCATCGGAGGACCGGTAGATGACCACGCATTCGATTACACCGCATCGTGATACATTGCACGGTGCCTTCTCCCGCGATTGGGCACCGGCGCTGACGATTGAGCCCGGCGATACTGTCGTATTCACGACGTTGGATGCGCGGTGGACCGTTGGCGAACCTACCGACGGTCTCCCGATGGGTCCGAGCTTCGCGCCGAAGGACCCTGAGCGAGACAACGGTCACGCGTTATGTGGACCAATCGCAATCAACGGTGCAGAACCCGGCATGGTGCTCGTCGTGGAGATCGGCGATCTGGTTCCTGGATCAGCGGGTTGGACAGTTGGCGGTGGCTGGTCGAACGGAATCAACGAGCGCCTCGGTATTCAGGGCGACGAACTTCTCCTGATGTGGAAGATCGATGTCGAAGCCGGTCTCGCGACCGATCAGTTCGGCCACGCTGTTGCATTGCGCCCGTTCTTCGGCGTGATGGGAATGCCCGGCACCTCAGCGAACCCATCTCCTTCGTGGACCCCTCGTCCGCAAGGCGGGAATATCGACTGCAAGGAGCTCGGCGTCGGCTCGACGCTCTTCCTGCCAATTGCCGTTCCGGGTGGGCTTTTCTCGGCCGGGGACGGACATGCCCGGCAGGGGGATGGTGAGGTTTCCTCGACCGCGATAGAGTGCCCCTTCGCATCTGCCGCGCTGACGTTTTCCCTGCGCAACGACCTCGCGCTGACGACTCCGATCGCCTGGACGCCCGACGCCTGGATCACCTTCGGATTTCACGAAGACCTCGATGAAGCGGTCATCATCGCGCTCGATGCCCTCCTCGACCTGATGGGACGTGAATATGGATTGGCGCGGAACCTGGCGATGGCGCTGGCAAGCGTCGCCGCTGATGTCCGCGTGACCCAGATCGTGAACGGCGTCCGTGGCGTGCATGTCGTGCTCCGGCATGATGCGATTGCGGGTCTCGACGGATGATCGGGATGGCTTCCACCAACGAGATTTGCGCGGGCACACGATTGGCTGGAGCGCTTTCTCCGTCCTCACGCCAGACAGGTCCAGTAAAGGATAAAAGGGGCGTGCTTGTTAAGCACGAATGGCACGTGCAATTGAGACCTATTGACACTCGATCCTGCCGGGCGTAGCATCAGATCATCGGTTGCAACCCGATGCTACGTTTTGCTTGGGCAAGCAGACGGCCCCGAGATTTGAATGCCCGGTCCCGCCCAACTTACCCCCACAATTCATGAGCTGGAGATTTACGGGACTCGCTTGCGAGTGAGTGATCGGTGATGGTCGGCGATTTTGCTGAATCAACGTACGGTCAGTGGTGTCAGGTCGTGCCTGAAAACGATTGACCCCGCGCCCAGATCCAGCCTCGTGTCGATTCAAGAGGACACAGCGCTCGGTAACCGCAACCGCAGCGAAAACCGCGAGCGTCCCGTGAAACTCAATCCAAATGACTGCCAGAACGTCGTCATGCCGGCAGGCTGAGGTTGCCTTGCGCTGGCCGGTCGCACCGGGAGACTACTCGTGACTCACAATCGCGATGACGGGGATCAAACTCAGGATCGGGCCCAGCAGGAGAAGCGCCCGACCAACATCAGGAAGCAGGGGTCGAACATCGGCGAAATGGAGGAGTGTCTCGGCGTCTCTTTCTCAAGAGCTCGGGCGCAACTGCGGCTCTGGGCGGAATAGCGGCACTGCCGGGGAACTGGGCAATCGTGCAGGACACGGCAGCGACGCCAGCCACGCCAGCCTCGACACCCGGTCAGGGAATGGCCGGCATGTTCGGGGATCCATCCGACTCAAACGCTCCCGTCGCGTTTTTCTCCATGCTGGAGGCGACGACGATCGAGGCCCTCACCGCGCATCATGCCGGGCACACCGGACGATCTTGGAGCACGGGAAGCCGGCGTTGTCAATTACATCGACCGCCAGCTTTCGGGAGCGAATCTCGGATACACACTCAAAACCTACTCTCAGGGGCCATTCCTCAGTAGTGAAGCCTCTGGCGGCAGCGTCTCGACGACGAGCCAGACCAATCTCTACCAGTATGTCTTCGTCCAGGGCGAAGACGTGCCGAGATACGGCTACCAATCGGTCCTTTCACCTCAGGACCTCTATCGACGAGCAATCCTCGCCGTGAACGCCTATGCCAATGCGACATTCAAGAAGAACGTTGAAAATCTCTCCGAAGATCAGCAGGATCAGGTCGTGACCGCATTGCAGGACGGCAAAGCCACGGGTTTTACCTCCCCCACTCCGCCGGAGTTCTTCATGCAGCTTCGAAACGATACGATCGAAGGCATGTTTTCGGACCCGATGTATGGCGGGAATCGCGGGCTGGCAGGATGGAAGCTTATCGGCTATCCGGGCGCTCAACGCTTCTACACCTCGGATGACATGAGAAACGCGGCCTTCAAACGCGATCCTCAGAGTCTCGGGCAGATGATGACGAGCGAAAACTCCTGAAGCAACAGCGTGTTCGAAGGGAAAATATCGATGGCCAAGTTACCAAAGGTTGATGTCGTGACGATCGGGGCAGGACTTACTGCCGGCATCCTTGCTCAGCAGTTGACTGCCGCCGGCAAGACCGTCGTCTCGATCGAGCAGGGTCCGGAGCGGCATACGGAAACCAATTTCGCCCACGATCACGACGAGCTGCGTTACCAGATCCGGCGTGACATGATGGTCGATCTCCAGTCCGAAACCTGGACGTGGCGTCCAGCGCCGAAGGCCGTGGCACTCCCCATGCGCCGGTATGGGGCATTCAATCCGGGCAAGGGTGTGGGCGGTGCGAGTGTTCACTGGGCCGCCCAGAACTGGCGATTCTTTCCGACCGATTTTCGATATCGCTCGAACGTCATCGAGCGATACGGTGAGTCGAAATTGCCTTCAGGGAGCATGACCAGGGACTGGGGTGTTACCTATGAGGAGATGGAGCCCTACTACGACAAGTGGGAATATGACATCGGCGTCTCCGGCAAGGCTGGAAACCTGAAAGGACAGGAAGTCGCAGGAGGGAACGTCTTCGAGGGGCCGCGCGCACGGGAGTATCCTCTGCCGCCGTTGCCGACATCAATGATCAGTGAGAGGTTTGCCAAGGCAGCCGGGGAACTTGGATACCATCCGTTTCCTCAACCGGCAGCGATCCTGTCCGAATCCTACAAGGATGTTTCCGGACGTACGCGGGGGGCATGCCTGCTCTGCGGATTTTGCACGCGGTACGGGTGCGAGGTCGATGCAAAGGCAAGTGCCATCACGACCCATATTCCCATGGCGCTTGCCAGCGGAAAATATGAAATCCGGACTAACTCCTATGTCTTCCGGATAAACGTCGACGGAAACGGCGCCGCGACCGGTGTCTACTACATCGACGCAAGTGGAATAGAGCAGGAGCAGGAGGCCGATATCGTTCTGTTGACTGCCTTCACCTTCACCAACAACAAGCTGCTGCTGCTCTCGCGGAGTCGGCAACACGCCGATGGGATCGGCAATGATGCTGGCCTCGTCGGAAAGAATTACACCTATCAACTGGGAGGCGGTGGATCGTCAGGTTTCTTCGAGGGCGAGCGGATGAACCAGTTCATGGCAAATGGCGGCGTTCAGTCGCTGATCCATGATTACAACGCCGACAATTTCGACCACAAGGATCTCGACTTCATCGGTGGTGGCAGCATCGGCAGCGGCAGCGGTGAACGAACTCCGATTAGTTCGGCGGGAAGCGTCATCCCGGAATCAGGAGAAACCTGGGGCAAGGCCTGGAAGGAAGAACTGCGCAAGAACTGGGATAGCACCGTCGGTGTCGGCCTGCAAGCCGAGAGCCTTCCGTATGAGGACCAGTATCTCGACCTCGATCCGACCTACAAGGATCGGTTCGGTTTCCCGTTGTTGCGGCTGACGTTCGACTGGCACGAGAACGACTTCAACATGGTTCGGTATCTCTTTCCGAAGATGCGGGAGGTACTGGAAAAGATGGGCGCAACTCGCATTCAGACCCAGAAGGAACTTAATCCGTTCAATATCACGTCGTATCAGAGCACGCACCCGTGCGGCGGCGCGATCATGGGGACCGACGCAAGCACATCGGTTGTCAATACCTGGTCGCAGACGTGGGACACGCCGAACGTATTCGTGATTGGCGCCTCTTCGTTTCCACAAAACGCAGGAATGAACCCGACTGGCACCGTTGCCGCGCTCGCCTATCGGGCGGCGGAGGGGATTGTCAATCACTACCTGAAAGACCCCGGCAACATCATCGCGGCAAAGTGATCGACACACGGGAACGCTGACATCTCCGGAGAGACCGGGCACCTGCGCAGGTGCCCGGTCTCTCCGGAGATGTCAGCACCGACAATCGAAAGCGTATACAGCCGGCAGCCGGTGCGCAAGGGTCGCATGTGAGAAAATCATGCAGGCGACGGGGTTGATACTCGATCGTCTCCATCCGCTTGATGGCGAGGCGTACGCCGTTTGTTCGTCACCCAGATCCACCATTCAACGTATCCAGAGGTTCTCTCCAATTCATGACTCGACTGCGCGCCATCGGGCGTTTTATCAAACAGTATGGGGCGGGGATCTGGCTGGCCCTGATCGTGCCGCTCGCGATCTGGTTTGGATACCGTCAGCGACATGACCTCGCCAGGACATGGGATCTGGTCGTCCATGCGTCCCCATTGTGGATTCTGGGCGTCCTTGCGCTCGAGGCATCGGTGTTCGTGATGATGGCGACGGTCTATGGGCTCGTGCTCAGGCAGATGGGGCATACGGTTCGCGTCATCACCCTGCTTGACATCCAGTTGCAGCGGGTTGTCGTGGGAGCGCTGACTCCCCTGGGTGGTGCGTCGTCGATTGCTCTTTATGTCCACCGGTTGCGGCAGCGGGGAATCCGGCCAAGCGCGTCGCTCCTCGCCGCCAGCATCAAAAGCGTTACCGGGCACGTCGCTTTTCTGCTCCTGCTGGTGCCCGCGCTCGTCATGCGAGAACCTTCGGCCCTCATCATCGTCAGCGCGATCTGCCTCACGATCATCATCGTCTCGATGGTGACGATGCTGGGATTCGTGTTGGGTAACCGGAAGCCGCCGTCGTTCGTCCACCGGCGCATGCCCCGGCGAGCAATGCGATTCCTCGTGCAGATGCGCCAGCACAAGATCAGTTACCGCGCACTCGTGGTTCCCTTCATCTACTCGATCGGGATCAAGGGTGGCGGTGTCCTTACCCTGTTCTTCTGTCTGAAGGCTGTCGGGTTCGACGGCAGCTTTCGGGTCGCGATCGTGGCATTTGTAATCGGGGTGGTGTTCGGCGTCATGACTCCGATGTTTCAGGGGTTGGGATTGGTCGAGATCGGGATGGCGGTCGCCCTTGGGCAGATGGGGGTGCCGGGACCCGAGGCCGTGGGCGCCACATTGTTGTCGCGAATCCTCGGCGTCTGGGTGCCGCTCGCGATTGGGATCGTCGTCCAGATCGTGCAGGGGATCCTGGCTCCGGGGCGGTCGAACGCCGATCCGGCAACGGTTGGATAGGGGAATGCGGTTCAGTCGATAACGCGGTCGACCGGCTCGCAAAAGAGATTCCACGCTTCGTTGCCCTTGGCTGAAATCCTGCATCACGGACGAGTCAAATCGTTGGCAGCGATTGTGTGTCGTCAGGTGGGAGTTGGCGTTGCCATGTCAACGTGAACGTCTTGCGAAGGTGGCATATTCGCCTTGTTTGGCATGCGATACTAATGGGAGCTGGATGAGGCTTGACACCTCGCTTGCTGAGCTGTTCGTGCGGATACATTGATGTGTCCGCGTGCGTTTTCAATGGATCTCGTATCTACCGTACGATGTGATGAGACGTGATTGACGTGCGTTTCGCGCTGTTATCAAGGAGGATAACGTGGCGACTGCCACTACCGAACATCAACTGGATCTGGAAACTGTTGCAATCAATGCGATTCGCACGCTTTCCATCGACGCCGTGCAAGCAGCGAATTCAGGTCATCCTGGCCTGCCGATGGGTGCCGCGCCGATGGCGTATGTGCTCTGGCACGAGTTCCTCAAGCATAACCCTCGTGACCCCCAATGGCCCGATCGCGACCGCTTTGTGCTTTCCGCCGGCCATGGCTCGGCACTCATTTACTCGCTGCTGCATCTGACCGGCTACGATCTCTCGATTGAGGACGTGAAATCCTTCCGCAAGCTCGGGTCCAAAACACCAGGGCATCCGGAGCGTGGGCATACCGCCGGCGTCGAGGTGACCACGGGTCCGCTCGGCCAGGGGTTGGCCAATGGCATCGGCCTCGCTGCGGCTGAAGCGTTCCTTGCCGCCAAATACAATCGACCCGGACACGAGATCGTCGATCACCATACCTGGGGCATCGTTTCCGATGGTGATATCGTCGAGGGAGTTGCCTTCGAGGCTGCCGCGATTGCAGGGAACCTCAAGCTCGGCAAAATCATCTATCTGTACGATCAGAACCACATGACCCTTGCCGGCACGTCCAATCTCACGATGAGCGAGGATGTCGCCGCCCGTTTCGAGGCCCTTGGCTGGCAAGTTCAATCGATCGACGGTCTGGATACCCAAGCCGTTCGCGAGGCGTTGCAGGCTGCTCGAGACGAAACCGAACGACCGAGCCTGATCTGTGCCCGAACCGTCATTGGCTACGGTTCTCCCAACAAGTCCAACACCTTTGGCGTGCATGGTTCCCCGCTGGGCGCCGATGAGGTGAGGCTGACCAAGGAATACCTCGGTGTGCCGACCGAACCCGCCTTCTATGTCCCGGAAGCCGCTGCGGAACATTTTCACAAGGCGATCGATACCGGCGCCAAGGCAGAAGCGGAGTGGAGCACGCGTTTCGACGCCTACAAGTCGGAGTTCCCGGCAGAGGCGGCCGAACTCGAGCAGGCTATTGCCGGCAACCTGCCTGCGGGTTGGGATGCGGACATCCCGGTCTGGGACGTTGGCGGCAAGCCGGTAGCAACCAGAAAGGCATCCGGCGAGGTCCTCAACGCCTTCTTCCAGAAACTTCCAACGTTCATCGGCGGTTCTGCGGATCTCAATCCTTCCACCAATACGGCGCTGAAAGGCGGTGGCGACTTCCAGAGCCCTGCAACGAAATTCGATGACGTGCAGGGCGAGGTAGGCGGGCCGCAGGATTACACCGGACGCAACATCCACTTCGGCATTCGCGAGCATGCAATGGGCAGCATCGTCAATGGGATGGCCGCACATGGAGGCGTCCTTCCGTTCTCGGCGACATTCCTCGTGTTCTCCGACTACATGCGACCTCCGATGCGCCTCGCCGCGCTGAGTCATCTGCACTCGGTCTTCGTCTTCACGCACGATAGCATCGCCGTAGGTGAAGACGGTCCGACGCACGAACCGGTCGAGCAAGTCATGTCGTTGCGGCTGATCCCCGAATTGACGGTCTTCCGCCCGGCCGACGCCAACGAGACAGCGGTGGTTTGGAAGATGGCGATCGAGCGACAGACGCCGAGCGTGCTGGTTTTCTCACGGCAGGACCTGGCGATTCTCGACCCGACGATCGTGCGCGAGCATGCGGCGAAGGGTGGGTATATCCTGAGTGACACCGAGGGCGAACCTGACGTGACCCTGCTGGCGACCGGATCGGAAGTGGAGCTTTCGCTGATGGCGAAGGATCTTCTGGCAGAGCATGGTGCCCAGGCTCGCGTCGTGAGCATTCCCAGCTGGGAAATCTTCGACGCCCAGGCCGCCGATTATCGCGAACAGGTCCTCGGTCCGAAGGGCGCCGCCCGCGTTTCTGTCGAGGCGGGTGTGACGATTGGGTGGGCGAAGTATACCGGCGGTAACGGCGCGCACGTTGGAATCGATTCCTACGGCGCGTCCGGCCCGGGATCCGAAGTGCTCGAACATTTCGGCTTCACGAAGGAACATGTTGCCGCGACCGCGCTTCGGCTCCTCGGCAACGCGGATGCCGCCGACGAACTGGATTCCAGATTCATCGGCGGCGAGACCGCCGGCACACAGCCTTCTGGCAGCGACGGTCACTCATAGGGATACAAGGCAAACTGACCGGGAATTTTGCGGTCAGTTCTGCGTCACGCTCTCGGGGTTTGTGATTGCCGTGATCCAACACACCCTTGACCCGAACGAATCACGTCGAGAAAGGACCAATACATGGCTTCCAATACCATCAAGGAGCTCGTCTCCGAGGGCCAGAGTGTCTGGCAGGACGATATCAGCCGCGACATGATCCAGAGCGGCAAGCTGGCCGAGCGCATCGAGCAGATTGGAATCAGGGGCGTTACCTCGAATCCGACCATCTTTCAGAAGGCGATCTCCGGCAGCGATGCCTACGACGACGACATCAAGTCGCTACTCGGTGAAGGAAAAAGCGCCGCCGAGATCTTCCAGACGATAGCGGTCAAGGACATTCAGGATGCCTGCGACCTCTTCCGCCCGATCTACGACAGCAGTAATGGCGAAGACGGGTTCGTCTCGATCGAGGTGCTCGCGGAGCTCGCTCGCGATACCGAGGGGACCATCGAGAATGCCCGCGTGCTGTGGGCCGCGGTTGACCGACCGAACGTGATGGTCAAGGTCCCCGGCACCGACGAGGGTGCGATCGCGATCGAGACCCTCCTGACCGAGGGCATCAATATAAACGTCACCCTGTTGTTCTCGATCGCGAATTACGAGCGCGTGGCCCAGGCCTATATACGTGCCCTTAAAAGCCGCCACGCAAAAGGTGAGCCAATCGATCGGCTCGCATCTGTTGCGTCGTTCTTCGTCAGCCGGGTCGATACGCTCGCGGACAAGAAGATCGACGAGGTTGTGTCCGGTGGTTCGACCGCCGGCATGGGGCTCGAACATTTGAAAGGCAAGGTTGCCGTCGCGAACGCGCAACTCGCTTACGAAAAGTTCCAGGAACTCTTCGCCAGTGACGACTTCAAGACGCTGGAAGCTGCTGGCGCACAGGTCCAGCGCCCACTTTGGGCCAGCACCGGCACCAAGAACAAGGCCTACAGCGATGTCCTCTATGTCGATACGCTGATTGGCCCGCACACGGTCAACACGATGCCGGTCGCGACGATGGAAGCGTTCCTCGATCATGGCACCGTCAAGCGAACGGTCGATGCCGACTACGATGCGGTCCATGGCGTCGTCGATGATATGGCTGCCGCTGGGATCTCCATCGACGACATCACGCATCAGCTCGAGGAAGAAGGTATCGATACGTTCATGAAATCCTACGATGACCTTTTGTCCGGAGTCGAGGGCAAGCGCGCGGCTTTGGCGGCGGCGGATTGACCCTGAAGTTTCAGTCCTGTGCGTTCTCGGTCGAACACGACGATCGTCTCAACGTTGCATGCTGTTCGCTGCACACTGCCAGCAACTGGAACGATCGTCGTTCACCGTGGAGGACAGGAAGTGATGTCACGTGACGGTGGGGTCGGGCTTGCCGGAGCGGCCACCGCGATATTCCCAGGTTGTGGTTGTGATTGCGATAGTGGTCCAACAACAGGCGATGATGCTGAGTGATGAGGAAGAACATGAGCACTGAGTCCCAGGGTCAGCGGCACGTCGGTGTCGTGGGATTGGCTGTGATGGGTGAGAATCTCGCCCTGAATCTCGAACGCAACGGATTTGCTCCGGCAGTGTACAACCGGACCGGTGCCGTCACCGAGCACGTCCTCGCCACCTCGGGCAAGGGCACCGATCTGCTCGGTACCTATACCATCGAGGAGTTCGTGGCTTCGCTCGCGCGACCTCGCCGGATCCTGCTGATGGTCAAGGCAGGCGCAGCGGTAGACACGGTGATGCAGGATCTCACGCCGTACCTTGAGCAGGGCGATATTCTGATCGACGGCGGCAATTCGTTCTTCCACGATACGGAGCGGCGGTCTGCGGAGATCGACAAGCTCGGTTTCAATTTTGTCGGGATGGGTGTTTCCGGTGGTGAGGAAGGCGCGCTCTGGGGCCCGAGCCTGATGCCAGGGGGACCGGCTGATGCGTATAAGGAGCTTGCGCCGATGTTGACCGCGATCGCGGCGATATCGGATTCCGGACCCTGCGTGACGCACATTGGACCAGGCGGGTCAGGTCATTACGTCAAGATGATCCACAACGGCATCGAATATGGCGATATGCAACTGATCGCCGAGACCTACGACATCATGCGGCGGTCACTCGGCATGTCGGCGCCGGAGATTGCCGATGTCTTCGCGCGCTGGAATGAGGGTAAGCTGGGATCGTTCCTGATCGAGATCACCGCGGAGGTGTTGCAGTATGTCGATGAGGAGACCAATAGGCCGCTTGTCGATGTCATCGCCGACGAGGCCGAGCAGAAAGGGACCGGTCGGTGGACGAGCCAGAACTCGTATGAACTCGGGATACCGACTCCGGTCATCAATGCCGCGGTGAACGCGCGAAGCCTTTCCGCACTGAAGCAGAAGCGGATCCATGCGAGCAAGATTCTTCACGGCCCCGGATCCGACGGTGTGCCTGCACCTGCCGCGCCGGATCATGTCAAATTGATCGACGCGCTGGAAGATGCGCTTTACTTTGCGAAGATCTCCTCGTACGCCCAGGGAATGGCGCTGCTGCGAGCGGCGTCCGATGACTATCGATGGGGCTTGAACCTCTCGGAGATCGCGCGGATCTGGAAGGCGGGGTGCATCATTCGGGCGAAGTTGCTCGATCCGATCATGGACGCGTTTTCTCGCGACCAGTATCTGGATAGCATGCTGCTCGATCCGTTCTTCGCCGATGCCATCAACACGACCCAGGCTGGCATCCGTACGGTGCTGCACACCGCGCTGGACTTTGGCATCCCGACGCTGGCGTTAAGCACGGCATTGGGGTATGTGGACAGCTATCGACAGGAGTTCCTGCCCGCGAACCTGATCCAGGCGCAACGGGACTTCTTCGGTGCACATACGTACAAGCGGCTGGACAAGGACGGCGTCTTCCATACCGAATGGGCAGCTGCGGCTGCCTCGCCGCAACTAAAGGTGGTGTCGAAAGAGGGCGAGCGTGAGGCGTGGGCGGGCGGTACGTCCGAAGGTGATCGGTCCCCGATTCCCGCCACTGCTCCTGCCGGAACGGTGAATCGCGTCATCCAGCCGGAGAAACATGAGGAACTGGACACGGAATCGGAAGATAGAGGCGAGCGAACCCCTGGCACGGCGCGCAAGGCCGAGTACTAGCGGGCAGTGTCGGTGGGTGCCGATTCCCGGCATCAGGTCCGATGCATCTGCTCGACGCGGCTGCTCGACGCGGCTGCTCGACGCGGCTGCTGGCACAGAGTTGTACGCTCCAACAGGTCAATCATGACGCTTTGCGCGGTAGACTGTGATTTGGTCGACGAGGGAGCCGATTCAGACCTTCGTCATCAGCATACGGTTTTGGACCATAGGGACACGAAATGCCTCGAACCAACCAAATCCAGGTTTCCCCGTTTGCCATGGATGGGACGGGTGATGCCGATCATGTCGGACATCAGTTCGATATCGCCGAAGACATAGACCAGAAGCAGACAAATCCGCTGCGCGCTGGTTTGCAATTGGAACGCGTTCCGGCCCCATGCGTGATGGTCATCTTCGGCGTCACGGGTGATCTGACCGCTAGAAAGTTGATGCCTTCGCTGTACGATCTCGCGGTCGGCCATCCGTTGCCCGAGGGGTTCTCGATCGTTGGCGTATCCCATCGCGCCTGGGACGATGAAACGTTCCGAAGCGAGATGCGGGATGCTGTGGTCAAGGGTTCCCGGTCACCTGTGACTGAGGAATCGTGGAAGCTCTTCTCGCAGGGTCTCTTTTACATCCAGGGCGACTTCGATGGGGAAGAAGCCTACACCACCCTGAGGCAGCGCCTGGAAAAAATCGACGGGGAGCGCCGCGCCCAGGGGAATCGGCTCTTCTATCTGGCGACGGCGCCGACGTTCTATGGGCCGATCATCAAACGCCTGGGTGAAGCCGGTCTTGGTAATCGCCAGGACATCTACTACGACCGCGCTAGCAGTTGGAACCGGATCGTGATAGAGAAACCGTTTGGTCGCGATGTCGAGAGCGCTCGATCGTTGAACGCGGAGATCGGCGCCGTCTTTTCCGAGCGGCAGATCTATCGAATCGATCACTACCTCGGCAAGGAAACGGTGCAGAACGCCCTCGCCTTCCGATTCGCGAATACGCTCTTCGAGCCGGTCTGGAACCGGCAGTACGTCGATCACGTCCAGATCACGGTCGCCGAAGCGATTGGTGTCGAGGGCCGTGGCGCATATTACGAAGAGTCGGGCGCATTGCGAGACATGGTCCAGAGCCACATGCTCCAGCTTCTTGCGGTGATCGCGATGGAGCCGCCAGCATTGTTCAATGGCAATGCGTTGCGTGACGAGAAGGTCAAGTTGCTGCGATCCGTTGTCGCCCCGAGTGGAGACAAGGTTGCATCGAAGACCGTCCGTGGGCAGTATGAAGCCGGATTCCAGGCTGGGCGACCAGTCGGAGCCTATCGCGACGAGCGCGGCGTGAAGCCGGGTTCTCGGACCGAGACGTTCGTGGCGATCGAACTCGGTATCGAGAACTGGCGGTGGGCCGGTGTTCCCTTCTATCTGCGAACCGGAAAGCGGATGCCACGCCGGGTAACGGAAATCGCAGTCGAGTTCAAGCAGGTGCCGCATTTGATGTTCCAGTCGATCGGCGATGTGGAGATGGCGCCGAACGTCATTACCATGCGCATCCAGCCGGACGAAGGCATCGCCCTGAAATTCGCCGCCAAGGTGCCAGGTGCTTCCATGCGCCTGCGTCCGGTCCGAATGGATTTCCTCTATGGACAGTCCTTCGGCGAGGCGGGGCCTGATGCCTACGAGCGGTTGCTGCTCGATGCGATGCTGGGTGACCCCACGCTCTTTGCCCGCCGCGACGAAGTTGAAACCGCTTGGAACCTCGTGCAGCCGACACTCGATGGGTGGGAAGAGCAGGCTGTTCCGGTGTATCCCTATGAATCCGGAACCTGGGGACCGGCCAAGGCAGATGCCCTCCTTCGCCGGGAGGGCCGTGAATGGCGGCGGCCGTAGACGAAAATCGTCCTCTGTTGACGTGAAGGTTCGGGAGAATAATCGTGGCAAATACATCACAGGCACATTCCGTCCTGGCGACGGAATGGAATACCGACGTTCTCGATACCGGCGCGATCTATGATGAGGTGAATCGACTCTGGGACCAGCTCGGGGGACCCGCTTCCGTGGGAGCCGCGTTCGACGAGCGGCAACCGGATCTCGCCTCACTCGGTGGCGGCCTCATGCGTGCAACGACGCTCAATCTCGTGGCGGTGGCGCGTAACGATCGCGTCGCGCACCTGATCAGCGACACCGTCGCCCGGCTTCGTGACTACTTGCCATCCCGGACAATCATCCTCGTTATCCGCCAACCGCAGGATCAGGATGAGGATGAACCCTCGGGGTTCAACGTACGCGTGGAATTGCTGGAGCAACAAACGAGCAAGGAAGACCCGAGCCTGCGATTCGAGTCGATCACGATCAGCGTCGATGCGCGGGAAGTTGGCCGGTTGGCGAGTCTCGTCTCCCCATTGCTCATGCCGGAACTGCCGAGTTATCTGTGGTGGCCGAGCGGTGATTATCAACGAAGCCCGCTCTTCCAGGATCTGGTTGGCATCGTCGACCGCCTGATCGTGGATAGCGCCCAGCTTGGTTCGGATGTTCGCGGCGTCACCGCGTTGCGGGAATTGGTCGACGTTGAGGCCGGAACAGCGGTTATCGGCGACTTCACATGGCTTCGTCTCGGATCGTGGCGGCATCTGGTCGCCCAGTTCTTCGATCCGGAAGACATGCAGCCGTTACTCGGTAACGTCGATCAGGTCACCATCGCCTACGCGGATGTGAGGTCGGATGGTTCGTCTGGGTTCGCCTCGGCATTGCTGATGGTCGGTTGGTTGGGGAGCCGCCTTGGCTGGAAGGTTGTCGATCCGCTGGAACGGCAGAAATCAGGCGATTCCTGGGCGCCATTGCGAACCGAAGGTGGTTCCGGCGTGCGAGCTCGCGATATCCAGTTGCGCCTTGTGCCTGATCGAAGTCCGCACGCACTGTTCTCCCTCCGCCGTGTGGAACTCGTGGCTTCGGGTGAACATGCCGGCGTCTTTCGGGTGGAACGCACCGATGAGGACGATCTCATCACCAATAGTGAGATGCCGGGCGGACCCGCTGTCGGCAGAATGGTCTATTCACGACGTCCCGAGAACGTCTCGATGCTTGCCTCCGAACTGCAGCGGCTGGGCCGCGATCGCGTTTTTGAGGATTCATTACTCTTCGCGACGAAACTTCTGCCGTAGATGACGATCGATCCAGTCACGGATGATGGATTGTCACAACCCGTCTCACGATCGATACACGTATCTGATCGATCTGCTGGTCCGGCTCCAAACCAGGGACTACCTCGGATTACCTCGATAATTTCTCGTCACATGCCGGCGTTCAACAAGGACAGGGGCTCGAAAGCTGATGGCTCACGGAGCAGACAAGCAGAAGACAATCGATTATGGGGAGCGCGGAACCGTCGTGGTCGTGGCGGACGGTGACGAGTTGGCCCGGCTCGCGGCGGAAACGCTGATCTCCACCATCGCCGAAGCGGCTGGTGAACGACGATCTGCCATCGTGGCGTTGTCCGGCGGGTCGACTCCGAAAAAGATGGGAGCGCTGCTGTCGCAATCGGATATTGCGGCACGTGTCCATTGGGATCATGTGCAGGTCTTCTGGGGCGACGAGCGTTGGGTGCCAGTCGCGGATAGCGAGAGCAACGCGGGTGAGGCGTTGCGTGGCTTTCTCGAGAAAGTGCCGGTACCAGAAGAAAATATTCACCCCTGGGAAACCGATCTGGGAACCGACGAGGTGGGAGCCGCAGATAGCTACGATCGGCTCATTCGGTTGGTAACCGGTGAGATCGAGGAGACACCTCGATTCGACTTGCTGTTTCTCGGGATGGGTGACGACGGTCATACGCTCTCGCTGTTTCCGGGCACCGATGCGGTCCATGAAGATCATCGGCTCGCGACGACCAATCATGTCCCGAAGCTGGATACGACTCGCCTCACGTTCACGCCGATTCTAGCCAATGCGGCCAGGTCGATCGTTTTTCTCGTCGGTGGCGCAGGGAAGGCCGACATGCTGCATCAGGTACTCGATGGCGAGATCGATGTCGATGCGACGCCATCGCAGATCATTCATCCTACTGATGGTTCCCTCGTCTGGCTGATCGATGAGGCTGCTGCCGCCAAACTCGATCGGAACAGGGTCGATGGATAGCGCCGAGCGGCTGCGCCGCATCGGTGAGCGCGCTGCCGCAGAGGTCGAGGTTGGGATGATCGTTGGTCTTGGTACCGGGTCGACGGCTGAAGCGATGATTCATGCGCTTGGAGCACGTGTTGAATCCGGTTTGCAGATGACCGGAGTCGCTACCTCCGATCGAACGACCAGCCTGGCCAGACGTTTGAACATCCCCCTCGTGCCGCTCGATACCGTCAAGCGCATCGACCTCTGCATCGATGGTGCCGATGAGATCGACCCTGAGGTAAACGTCGTCAAGGGCCGCGGTGGAGCACTGCTCTTCGAAAAGCTTGTCGCACGCCAGGCGGAACGGTATGTCATCATCGCATCGAGTGAGAAGCTGGTGCCAAACTTGGGGGTTCGCCTCCCGCTCCCAGTGGAGGTTGTCCCGCTCGGGTGGCGATTTACCAGCGAGCTGATCTCCGCGCTCGATCTCGCCCCCGAACTCCGTCCCTCCGAATCCGGAGATCCCTATGTTACGGACGGCGGGCACTACATCCTTGACTGCACACCGCCAGCGGGCGGATTTGGCGATCCGGGCACGGTCGCGGTAGCGTTGAAGATGCTGGTCGGAGTCGTCGAACATGGGCTGTTTATCGGTATGGCGAATCTTGCGTTGACGATCGATGAGGATGGCATTATCACCGAGACCGTCAGACCGCTTTCCGCATGAGTGAGGTTGCTCGGCCGGAACATCGCTGGGTTGCACCGGGGACGCTGATCGCAGCGCTTGCGGTGCTTTTCTGTGTGATGGCAGTTTTGGCAGGGACCATCGGCACGCTACCGTGGGACGAAGCCACAACCAGATTCGTGCAGCGGGCTCATGGCGGGCTTCCAAAGGCTGCCATGTATCTCGGAAATGCGATGGGTTCGACCGCCTGGGCGATCGGGTTCTCCCTCTTCGTGCTCATCGGGCTGGTGGCTCTGCGGTGGAGTCGAGATGTCTGGTTCCTGCTCGTTGTGATGCTTTTGCGGCTGCTCGCGCTGGCGATCAAGGGAATCATTCGAAGTTCACGCCCGACGGAACTGCAGGCGACATTGCGAGAGACGTTTACTGGATATGGTTTCCCGAGCGGCCATACGCTCACGGCAACCCTTGTCTATGGATGCCTGGCGTTTCTCGCGGTTCGACATGTCAAAGGCAGCCAAGTCGTGCCTGTCGTGGGAGCGATCTGGATTCTCGGTGTTTCGCTGACGGCGTTCGCACGTATCTGGTCGGGTGCGCACTGGGCCAGCGATGTCATCGGGGCGGTAGTGCTTGGAGTGCTCATCGTGCTCGTCGCGGCGAATGTGAGTGCATGGATAATCAGGCACAGGCGCAAACGCCAGCTTGATACAGGTCGCGACATCGAACCCTCGAGCACACTGCCGGAAGGTTGATGTCATTCCGTCGCGGCAGCCTGGGAGCCTGTCCTGTCAGCGACATCGGGCAGCGACATCGGGCGGGGATGGGCATGGCCACGTGCGTATCGATGGCGATATCGTCAGCGTCCGAATGGAGCAGGCGAAGCGAGGATGCGACGAAGCGTCCGGCGTCGTTCAGATGGGAGATGCACCCGTCGCGGGAGGACATTGCGGCCGGACCTTTCCGGACACACGGTTTATTGCGACCACAAGTCCTCCCTACGGTTCGTCTGTGAGTGTGGTGCGTGTCTACCACAGCCTCGTAGGGGACGTACTTGGATGCGTCGGCGATAGAGTTGACGCATCACCGGTGCGCATCCAATGTCGTCCCGCCGGGATGTGGCATCCTGCCGATCCGGGCATGTCGGCACACGGCAACGGCTCGTTGTTGGATGCGGTGCTCGCGTGCCCCACCATTGTAGGGGACGTACTTGATTGTGCGGGGATGGAACGTCGGCTCATCGTGTCGCGCACGCATCCAATGTCAGCAGCTGCGTCGGTCCCACCCATGCGGCGTTCGTCCGAATCGGTATGTATCGCGCGGCCGCGGGAGGACATTGCGACCGGCCCCTTCCTGGATACATGAGATTTGCGGCCGCAAGTCCTCCCCTACGGTTGGTCGTGGGATGCGGCGTGTGGCTATCACGGTATTTGTACCAGCTAATTCTTCGCTCCTGCGAACCCCGTGTTCGCCCGTCATGCATGCAACCCAGGGAACGAACCGACCGTCTCATGGGGCGTCAGCTGGGGACGACCTCGCAGCGGCGGCCGGGGTCGTCCCGCTGGCGTCCCCGCAACTGAGTGCGAATTTGGTGCGTTCAGGTGGTCAGGTGGTGCGGAATGTCAGGTAGGCAATCGTGAACAGGGCGATGGCGCCAAGGCTGGACAGGAAGAACAGCCGATCCAGATAGCCATCGTGACGACTGCGCAGGAACTTCGGGATCGCCCAGAACGTAAAGCCGGAGAACGGAAGCAGGGGCCGGATACCGCTCATCGTGCACGAATCGCTGACGAGATGCGACAGTACCCCGAGCAGAAATCCGAGCGTCCAAGGCGTCGCATCCTGCGCCGAGAGTGAGATCGGCACTCCAAAGATATCGAACGACGCCTGGGAGATGACGATCAGCAGCCCGTAGACCGCCGCGCTGGCAAGCAGAGCGACCGGCAGCCCATGCGATGCTCCGCGATGCCTGAGCCTCAGCGGCTTGCGGAAATCGCTTTTGAGATCGAACCAGTCAGGAAAGCCACCGCCGACCATCCCCCACCACAGGCAGCCGACGGCGATTCCCGGAGATAGCGAAACGGCGATGGGCATTGCCACCGCCGCTCCGAGAGTCAGATGCGTGATTCGTCGCATCCGAAGGCTGAGTTACGGTCGATCGCGGCGTGGGCCGCGATCGGTGCGGAACGTGCTGCCGGCTGGGGCGCTGGCGGCACCGTCACGACGTGGGCCGCGATCGCTGCGGAAATTTCCGCCGCTGCTGCTTCCACCGCTTCCGCCACCGCCACGGTAACCGCCGCCGCTACTCGAGCCACGGTATCCGCCGCTACCACCGCCAGGGCCGCTGCGTTCTGGTCGCTCCGATCGGAAGTTGCCTTCACGACGAGGACCGCGATCCCGTGCGCCCTCACGCGGTGATCCGGCAGGGACGCTGGCAACTTCGACGTTCACCGGTCGACCCTTGATCGATGAGGCGTTCAGTACCTCGATCACATGGGAGGCGAATTCGTTCGGGATGTCGACGAAGGTGTAGGTGTCGAGAATGTCGATCGCGCCGATGCTTCGACCCGGGACGTTCGCTTCGTTGGCGATCGCGCCGACGATATCCTGAGGTCGAACCCGCAGGTTACGACCGATGTTGATGAACAGCCGGGTCATGCCGTTGTCCTCACCCGTGGTTCGACGGACCGGAACGCCCTGGTTCGCGATGTCGTTTTCGGTCGGAACTTCTGTCGTGCTGCGTCCGGTTTCCTCGGCATAAAGCTTGAGAAGAGCGGCCGCGACGTTGGCTGGTTCGTACGCGGCGAGCAGGTCGTTGACCGGCTCCATGTACGGCGCGTAGCCTTCTTCCTTCTCGAGTTCCTTGCTGACAAGGGACTTGAGCACTTCACGACGACGAACATTGACGTCGGCAGCGGTTGGAAGGCGACGTGGCTCGACCTTGGCGCGGGTCACACGCTCGAGCTGATGCAGCCATCGCACTTCACGCGGGTTGATCATGGTGACCGCTTCGCCCGTTTTGCCGGCGCGGCCGGTACGACCGATGCGATGGACGTACGTTTCCGGAGTTTCCGGAATGTCGTAGTTGATGACGTGGCTCACATCTGGGATGTCGAGACCGCGAGCGGCAACGTCGGTCGCGATCAGGTATTGTGCCTGGCCAGAGCGGAAGCGCTTCATGACGCGGTCACGCTGGGACTGAGAAAGGTCGCCGTGAAGGGTTTCCACCGCGAAACCGCGTGTCATGAGGCCTTCACCAAGTTCGTCGCAGCCGTGCTTGGTGCGGCAGAAGATGATGGCCGAACTCGGCGTCTCTGCCTCCAGGATTCGAGCCAGGGCGTCGACCTTGCGGCCACGCGGGATTTCGTAGTAGGTCTGGCGAACTTCCGCAACAGTCATCTGCTTGCCGCGCACCGAGATGTGCTGGGCATCAGTCATGTACTTGCGGGCAAGCTCGGAGATGCGCGGAGGCATTGTGGCGGAGAAGAGTGCCGTTTGCCGCGTGCTCGGAACCTGCTGCAGGATCCACTCGATGTCGTCGACGAAGCCCATGTCGAGCATCTCGTCGGCCTCGTCGAGGACGAAGAACTTGAGGTTCTCGAGGTTCAGGGTGCCCCGGCGCATATGGTCCATGACGCGGCCGGGAGTACCGACAACGATCTGGACTCCACGCTGGAGACCACGGAATTGTCGTTCGTATGGTTGGCCACCATAGATGGCGAGCGTCTCGACGCGCTTGTGCTTGCCGAGGCCCTCCAGTGCTTCAGAGACCTGAATCGCGAGCTCGCGGGTCGGGCACAGGATCAACGCCTGGATGCCACGGACGGTCCGGTCGATCGTCTCGATGATTGGAAGGCCAAACGCGGCGGTCTTGCCGGAGCCGGTCTGGGCTTGAGCGATAACGTCCTGACCGTTGAGCAGAACCGGAATCGTCCGCTCCTGGATCGGAGACGGCGTGGTGTAGCCGACAGCGGCGATGCTCTCGAGGAGCAGCGGGCTCAAGCCAAGATCGGCGAATGTGGCCGTGATGACTTCGTCTTCCGGAACTGCAGGCGCCATCGGGGCAGCCTTGGGAGCGGATGTCTCTGTCAGCGGTGCGGCCAGCGGTGCGGTCGCCTCGACCGGGGTTGGGCTGGTTGTGGTGGCGACGGTTTCGGCAACAACCGCTTCGACTGGAGCGGATGCCTCTACAACGCCTTCTGCGGTCGGAGCAGACGCCTCGGCGGCTGTCTCCTCGACGGGAGCGGTCGCGTCGGTCGCCGTCTCGGACGTGTTGACGAGTTCGTCCGTCTCTTCTGACGCTTCGAGTGTGGCTGTTGAGGCGTTGGTGGTGTGATTACTGGTTTCGGTCATGTGGTCCTCGGTGGTTTCGGGTCGTTCAAGCAGTGCCGCTCCTGTGCCCGAATCTGGGGCAAGGAGAGGTCCGATCGACAGGCCACGAGTGAAATCTGGACGCAACGGATTGATAAAGGACATGTGGATACAATCTCCTGTGGAGCTCATTCGTGTCTGGAAACGACACAACCAAGATGATCCTGCTGGTCCAGCGAACGGACAAACCGGGGTGCGAGGATCACATTCAATTCGTTGTGTGGAGTCGTTTCCAGCTTGAAGAAGCTGGGGAAATCGTACTTTACTGGCGCTTCTGACGACAGCCACACTGCTCGTCACACAAATCCCGTGCGATACAAGAGCATCTATGGCACACCTGCCGCCATGCTGCTCTTTGCGGTCCGCTCACCGCAACCCATTCACACCTGCCGCACCAGTATCTATGGTCAGACTCGATCCAACGTCGGAAACACTATCCGAACGGAGCCAGTATCGAGCAATCTGAGATCGATATGGCTGTTTGAGCAATGAGTCTGCTCTTGGACTGGGGGACTGTCGGTCTTCCGAACACTGGTTTTATGGTGCCGTGTGCTCGCGCTATGTAAGACCGACGAGAAATTTTCAGGAGGAACACGTCCGGGGGATTCCCTTGTGACTTTTCAAACTATACACGATAACCCAGAGTAAGCAAATCCCATTGGCCGATAAACGATCTGTCGAGATGCTTTCAAGAGACAAATCGTGATCCCGTACCTCGTTGGCCCAGAGTGCCCTCCTCGTCCTCGTGTACCCGCCAGCTCCCAATCCCCTCCCCGTGGTCATACCGAGCAATGCAACGGACATGCTCGCCTGGACGGTTCCCTTCCACTGGCAGCCACATCGGACGCTGGATGGATCACCGGCACGATCGGCTCCTTGCCTGGAAGGTGGCTGCAAGGAACCTGTTGAGACAACTGCCATTCCTGCGCGTGCTGCGCCTTGCGCTGACGCAGCTTTTGGGACGAAGTCATATGTGCTGCTACAGGTATGCGGAAAGCAGTGCATGCAAACTGGTCCCCGCGTTATTCGGGATGAGATGAGCCTGGCGATGATAGGCGGAAGGCATAGGTCAGCGTGCGAACCGGCCCCACGCGGCGTTCAGGACGCGAGCGAGGCTGGTTAAAGGGCAGTTGGCGAGAGCAAGGCGGGTCAGGAAATGGCGCGGCACTCGCCAAGAGATCGACGTTGAACTCCGGTGTCGTCGAAATTCGCTGGCGACAGCCATTTCCCGAACGCCCGCTCATTCTCCGGCCACTCGCGATCGAGCAACGAATACCACGCGGTATCGCGGTTCTTGCCCTTGACGATCACATGTTGGCGAAAGACGCCCTCGAACGTGAAGCCGAAGCGCTCGGCGGCGCGTTTCGACCGCTCGTTGGCGTTGTTGCACTTCCATTCCACACGGCGATAGCCGAGGTCTCCAAGTGCCAGCTTCTGCATCAGGAAGATCGTCTCGGTCGCAATTGGGGTGCGTTGGATCTCAGGTCCGAACCATATATGTCCGATCTCGATCACGCCGTTGGCTGGGTCCATCCGCATGAACGCGCACATGCCGACCGCGCGGCCCGTTTTCTCGTTCACGATCGCGAAATGGAGCGGGTCTGAGGAGGCCGCCTGCACCAGGAGCCAGGCATCAAACTCATCACGGCTCGCAAACGGACCGTAGGGAAGATAGTCCCACAAGCCGGGATCGTCCGAGCTGCTTGCAGCCGCGAAAAGCGCGGATGCGTGTCGCTCGGGATCGATCGGTTCGAGCCGAACACGGTCTCCCAGGACGGGCGCCCGCGCCGGAGTGTTTCGAGGGGTCCAATCGGAAAGCGAGAAAGACGTCATCTGAATATCTACTCCTCAATGGATGGGAGAAATCATTCGGTGGTCGCGCCACTGGAAGTTGGGAGTTGAGAACGATTGTGGTGAGTCCGCGCGATCTCAGGTCCTGACGGTATACCGTATGAAGCCATCGGTCTGCGCGAAACGGTCGTAGAGCGTTCGCGCCGTTGCATTGTCTTCCTTTGTCACCCAGTACACCCGAGCCCAGCCCTCAGCGCCAGCGAGGTCGATCAGATGCTGGATCATGGCCCGACCGGCGCCGCGTCCGCGTGCGGCGGGTGTCACGAACAGATCGTTGAGCAGGCAGAACGGGGACTCACTCCAGGTGCTTGGATGCAGGATGAAATTGGCAATGCCGAGGATGGTTCCCGTTGCCGGATCTTCGGCGACAAGTCCTCCGAATGCCGGATCCGCACCGATGATCCGGTCCCAGGTCGCGTTGGTCGTCGAGTCGGGAAGTTCCGCCTCGTAGAAGACCAGATACGCCTGCCAGAGTTCATGCCAGTTGACGTTGTCACGGGGTTCGATCGATCGAATCAGGATGGATGCTGCCGGCACAGTGGCCTCCGTTCTTGCGATATCACAGATCGTGAAGTTATCGACCCGATTCAGACTTCGGGCGTTTCGTCTCGGGCAGATCGGAACGTTCGGAGCGTTTCGATTCGAGATCGAAGATCCGGCGCATGATCGCGATCGTCGATGCGTAGGTGGAATCCATCCCGTAATAGGAAAGCCCGCGCGCCCCGAGTGTGTGAGCCCGGGTGTATGGCGTATCCGATGCGTAATGGATGATACCGAGATCGAGATGGCCGGAGAGCGGAGCGAGGTTGATCGCCTGGTTGGTGGGATGCCGTTCCAGAAAGACATCCTCGTAAATCGCGCTCAGGTATGGGCCCGCTTCCATCTCCACGACGGTGTAGTTCTCGCGGTAATAGAAGTCCAGATACCCCTCGTTCTGCAGGAACGTACCCCGCACGGTGACGGCTTTCTGGTTATCGAGGGCCGCTCCAAACTGAAGATACGGAGCAACATCGTTGTATCTGAACGCATTGTCGAACCAGTACGTATTTCCGGAATGCTCATCGTAGACCACATTGGACATCATGATGTCACCGATTCGGGCGTTCAGCGTGGCTGCCTTGCCGAGGACGTAGATACCCTTCAGCTGATCGGTCGAAACGCCGACCTGGGACATGATGTGATATGCCGCCATCCCCAGTGGGTAGTTGATGTTGATCACGATCGCATCGGAATCGCGCGGGTCGAAGCCATCCAGGCGGGTATCGAACCAATCCGGATTGAGCTTGGAAAGTTCGATGATCTGGATGCCGACATCCACCGCGCCCGTTGGTTCGATGTGATGGATGCCAATCGAATGCTCTTCATCCTGACGTTTCTGGCGGATCTCGTCTTTTCCAGTGCCATGAAAGTACGGTCTCGCGGCGAAATAAAGCAGGTTCTCCCAAGAGCCCTGTGTCTCACCCGATTCCAGTTTGCGCAGTTCGGGCAGGAGCTCGGGGTGATTGTGGGACACGATGTCGTTGATCAGCTCGTCCTTGCGACGGCCGGCGACACCGGACAGCGTGTTCACAATGCTGTGGGTATTCGACGATACGAAGTAGAGCGGGCGATCGGCGAACCCCAGCTCGTTCAGCAACGTGGCCGATGGCCGCCACCAGTTTCGGACGGACCGTCCATATCCCAGATAGGTACCGCCGAGCATCCTGAAGTCGATCCGTTTTCGGCCCCGGGCGACCGCTGCAAGGTTGGACCAGAACGATTCGCCCCAGACGCTGCCGAGTCGTGCCCAGCTTGAATCATCGAGCAGGAGCGCACGCTGGATCGCCTGCGATCCGTCCGGACCGGGAATCTCGCCATCGCCGGCGGCGATCACGAGCTCGCGAGCCTCTGGCACGTGTTCCAGGAGCCGGCTCATCTTGTTCCACTCGAACTCGTAGGCAACGATCGTGGGAATCAGATCGTCGAGATCCGATGCAGATGCAAAGTAGGCGGCGAGGATCTCGTCTCCGTCCCAGTACCAGCGACGGCGTCGGGCCGGCGCGGATTGCGGCGACCACTCCGACACATGACCATAGCCCCCACGAACGAAGGCGCGATGTGTCTGCGCAAGCACGATGTGATTGACGTAGACGACGCAGGCCGGAATGCGCTGGGCGGAATAGAGAAAGGCGTTGAGATCGGGTTCCGGATCTTCGGCCCCGGCGTGGAGCGATGAACCGGATGTCAGGTGCGCCGGTTCCAGCGCCGAGGCGCTGACCGCACCCGAACTTTGAAGCATTGTCATGTAGGTACGAACGTAGAGCTCGACTTCGCGTTTGCCCGTGCGAGCATCTTGCGCACGTGATGTCGAGTTGCCGAACCCGTCGGTGGGAAGGGTTGGCCGTTCGTATGCTGGGCGATCCGATCCAGATTCCATGGTGCGCATGTTCCTTTTCTTGAGCGGCCGTCCGGACCGCGATCCTTCATCCTTCACGTTCATTGCCTATCTATGTAGCACGACCGGCGCGGTTTGCCTATCAACGCGCGCCTGACGGGCGATTGATTGATCTTTCGTTCATTTTCCGGTCGGGAGGTGAGAAACATACAGCAGGTGCGGCACGTGAGGCAGGCGGTGGACGCGCGTGCCGGGAGACGTGGAACTACGTCATTTGTCGAATGTGCGTGATGTTTCGCTGCCGGATGATGGATACACCACACCAACGAGTTGGATGGTGGCGCAGGAACATCTTTTCGGAAGGACACTCTCATGAAGAAGGCAATCGTTCGAGGGATCTTCGCCGTCGCATTTACCGGGTTGAGCCTGACGGGGCTGCTGGGCGTCTCGATCCACGGACATGATCTGCTGGTCCAGGACAACTCGGCAATGGCCAGAATGAGACAGGATCCGAATTGCCCCGCTCCGGAGCCTGATTGCACTTGGCGGTTTTGACGGCTCGTCTTGCGCATGAGCCTCTGCACAAGGGAACGTGAATCGGCACACCGGTTCACACATTGTGCGTGGGCCGGTGTGCTGCCTGATTGTTGTCCTTCAACCTTCAAGGTGAAGATGGTGAAGCTGTCAGTCATTGTCTCTTTGAAATTGTCGATCGTGGTGTGTTGGGTGGCTTTCAATCGTCGAGACGGGCGGGAAGTTCCAGTCCGAGAATGCTCGTGAACGGGCTGCCGATTCGATACCGAAAATCCTCGACGAGGGTGACCCATCCCGCGCGGAGATAGAGCCGCTTGGCAGCATGCGGACCGTTATAGGTCACCAGAACGCAGTATCGACGCGACATCTCGGCAGTGACCGCCTCGAGCAGGAGCCGTCCAATCCCCCTGGCCTTGCACATCGGGATGGACAGCGATATCTGCGAGCTCAAACGTGTCGCGCGTCCAATTCTCGAATCCCTGTGCGGTGAGCACCGCGAAGACGCGACTCGCCCATGGCTGATGCGGTGCGGCCTCATGACCGCAGGCGAAGCCGGAGATCTCGTCGTCTCGTTGCGCGATGGCGGCGACAAACCCTGGCATGCACGTCATCCCAGGTAGCGACTCGCGTTCGTAGCGAATCGCACCCTTCTCACCGGTCCCGAAGGCCGCCGCATGGACGCGAGCGATCTGATATCCATACACCTGCAATTCTTTGGCAGTGACCACGGCGATGGTGAGTTTCGTCTTCTTGTCAATCACGGGAAAATGACCGGCTGGCGGCAAACGCCGCAAGGTCGAGCCCCATGAGCAGCACGTCTTCGCCACCAGGGAAGTACCTGAAGTCCGTCACCAGCGGAACCCATCCGCGAGAACGATAGAGATGACTGGCTGGCGTGGCTTCCGGCAGCGTGCTCAAGAGCGCCTTGCTGCCCGGTGCATCGATCAACAGCGCATCGTGGAGACGGCTGCCGATACCACGGCCCTGGAAATCGGGATGGACCGCGAGTTCGACAAACTCGAACGCATCCTCTAACCAGTCCGAACGAGAGGCGGCGGTCAGTACCGGACGGATCAGTTCATGCCACCACTGGCCCGTGACGCTCAGATACCCGTAGTCGAAACCCAGCATCACACCATCAGGATCCTCGGCGACAAGTCCCCGGAAGCCGGGATAGTCAATATGTCGATCCAGCGCGTTTGTCAGGAACTGTTCGCTGTCCTGTCGATCGACACCGAACGCCGCACCGTACACCGAAGCTATCGCGTCGCGTCGCCGGGCAAGGGTTGTGGCATCGATCGGGACGAGGGTTGGCAGCATCTGGTGCTAAAGCTCGAAATCGATAGCGCGAAGATAGGCCAGGGCGATCACGGCATGCCCCGGAAGATACGGGTGGACCTTGTCATTCGCCCATGTCTCCGGCGTGGTGGTTTTCAATGCCGCGTCGAACGCCTCCTGCGTGCGGATGGTGATCGCCTCGAACTCCAACGCGACCTTCCGCGCCACGAGGCCGTATGCATCCATCATGCGCCGCATTGGGGCAGAGGTGTCCGGCTCGATCACGTATGGCTCGGCAACGATCAGTTTGCATCCGGTGCCGTCGACCGCACGCTGCAACAGGGATCGGAGCGTGGATCCGTACTCCTCGATCGAAACCGCTCCACTGCCGTTGCTGTCGAATGTTCTCCAGACATCGTTGATGCCGATCTTGACGCTGAGCCAGTCCGGCTGTGCGGCGATCACGTCCTGTTCCCACCGGGCATCGAGATGGCGAACCGTGTCACCACCGACTCCCCGGTTCTCCCAGGACAATCTCAGCTCCGGATATCTGGCATCCACCAAGCTGCGAACGAGGTTCATGTAGCCGCTCCCATATGGTGCAGCGGTATCGCGGCGTCCGCAATCGGTGATGCTGTCTCCTATAAAAAGGATCTTCTGGCCGTGTTCGAAAATCATGAGTGGAGCGCTCCTCGAGTTGTGCGGTCGATCGCAGGGTGTCTGTCGTAGCTGGCGCGTATCGTATCAGGAGTGACCCGAAAACGCAGGGGACGCAGAGGAGCGGTGTTGCCGAATTTCACGGAAATCACCTATGCTGACCGTGGTTGAAGTGAACGTACTTCCCTGACTCGCGATGTCGATCCCGCAAGATTCATGATTTGGCTGGAATCATGACTCACGTTCCATGCAGGAATCGCGTCGAACTCGTCCTTGAACGCTGTGCGATACCCATGCTGAAAGCCTGGCTCGCGCAACGCCTGGTGCATCCCATGTCCGACGACACCTCCGACACCTCATCGACATTGCTGGACCCTGCTCCACCCGGCCAGATTCTGCTCACCCAATTGGGCGCAGCATCTGGACGTGTCATTTTTGCCTGCCGCGCGTCGGGTTCTCGCGGGGCGATTCAGCATGCCCACTAACTTCGGATCATCTGATTCCAAGTGGAGTGGCGAACGGGAGCGCAAGGAACGCGACCGGCAGCGCGACGCCCAGAAGGAACTGATGCGGCAGGCTCGTCTCGAACGAGAGGCGAACGAGGCTCGTGAAGCGAGGGAGGCAGACGCACGCGCCGCCGCGGCATCGGCCATCCCCCCGTCCACCGCCGATCAGGGCAGTGAAGACCTCACGCCCCGACGACGTCTCTCGGCCTCCGAGCGCGAGGTCATTCGCAAGCTCCAAGGCGAAGAGCCCGACGATTCCTCCAACTTGGAACGTGATGCATCACAAGTAGCCGCCCCCGGGAGGGCCAGGGTTGGCCGTCGCTGGCGTTCGGCCGTCGAGGAGACCGCAGGTTCCTCCCAGCTCGCGCTTCCGGATCTTCCTGGCGATCGAAAGGGAAGAACGTCCAGATCCAGCGGACGGGGCATCACGAGTTCGCGGCTCCTGATCTTCGGTGCAATTCTCTTCATCGCGATGGCGGCCGTTGCGTTTCTCCCGTTTGGACCCTTCGGTGGTGGTGGAAACAGCCCGACACCAACCCCGACTCAGGATGTACCGATCATCAGCCCCAACGGGACGTTGGCCGCGAATGGCACACCGCAGGCGAAGGTCACGGCGGTGAGCGACAAGAACACGGTTGTCTGCATCGATCCGGGACATGGTGGTTGGGACTATGGATTCCAGCGGACATGGCCGGATTCGACAACGCAGGCTCCGGTGCTCAACGAATCGGAACTCAACCTCGGCATGGCGTACATGTTGAAGGAGCGGTTGGAGTCGCAAGGAATCACGGTGGTCATGACCCGCACGGGTGGCGAGGCCGTGAACATCTATGGCGCCGATGTCAACGACGATGGGAAAACGATCTTCGACGGAGACACTGAAGCCGCAAGGAGGCAAAACGGGGACTATGACGAATTGCAGGCGCGCATCAACATCTGCAATGCGGCAAACGCCGACATTCTCATTTCCGTACACATCAATGGATATCCCGCAGATCCGAAAGTCCGAGGGTATGAAGTCCTGTACACGGCCTACCCAACCAGGCCATTCGGCGACTTGAGCGCCACATTGGCCAACGACGTTTACCGGCGGATATCCACTGGAATGTCAGATGCCGGGTATACCGGTTCCGGGCGCAATGTGAAAACCGACGACGATCTCGACGCAGGTAAATACTCATACGGTTCGGAGGACCATCTGCTGCTAACCGGTCCTGCCGTTGATAAGGGAGGACGCAAGCTTGTCCCGAGCAACATGCCGGCAATTGTCTGCGAACCGCTCTTCCTTTCGAGTCCTGAAGACGCGAACTTCATCGCGGATCCCAAGAACCAGAAGATGCTCGTCGATGCGTACGCCGATGGCATCCGCGATTACTTCGCGAAAAATCCCGGATAACCAGCAAGGTTGCCTGCCGGTCCCGGAGTGAACTACCGTTCTGTTGACAATCTGGCGTTGGAGAATGCAGTCCCTTGTGGCTCCAAGTCTTGTCGTTAGGCAAGTGGCCCCGTAGCGGCCGACCTTGTGTCGGCCATCGGGCGAAGTCCGATATCGCCGGCTTACATTCCGCATGGAGCCATGTCAGAGCTCTCAACCCGACCTCTACGTCCACTTCACAGGCAGGAACGCTTTCGTGACAGACAACCCCAACGAGCCATTCGACCACTTCGACGAGAACGAAGAAGCCCGCGAGTTGACGGAGCGTCAGAGGCGCGTGCGTTCTGCATCCCAAACACGTTCCGCACGCTTGGTGAGTCGTCGGAAGTTACTCGCCGGGGCGGGCACGCTGGCAGGGGCGACCGCGCTCGGCATCGCCGGAGCCAACGCACCACGCGGTAGCGGTAGCGGTATCTCCGGGCCGGCTACGCAGATCCGTTTCGCGCAAGACGTGAGTACCCCACCGGTCGTGGCGACGCCCTCAGCTTCTGCTGTTCAGGTCTCCAACCTGCCGAATGGGACGGCGCTCGTTACCTCGCCCCGGCTGCCCCTGCACGGGATTGGAGCCGATCAGGTTCAGGCGTTGTTGCAAGGTGCGATTGCCAGCTGGCGTGATGTCGGGAGTCCGATCAACCTTCCCGTGTCGACCTTCGCGATCGACGGCGTCGTGGCGGACGGCATCAAATCGCCGCAGAAGGTCAAGGACTATGCCGCGCTCGTTGCTGCGCTGAACGCGACACCCGGTGGCGTGGCGCTCGTGCCGATCGATCAGATCGACTTTCAGGTCAGCACTCTCTCCCTCGGGGGCGTGAATCCGCTGGCTACGGGGGATGTCGTTCGGATCGCCGTAACGGGCGATATCATCCCCGGTCGAAACGTGGCGATTCACGCGCGCAAATATGGCGACTGGACGCATCCATTCCTTCAGGTGAAGGACTTTCTGGCCGGATTCGACGTGACGGTTTCCAACTTCGAGTGCGTCATCTCTGATACGATCGCGCCGCCGGAGGAGTCCGACCCCAACACCTTCGACTTCATCGCCAGTTCCGATGTGATCGAGGGCATGAAGCTCTGCGGGATAGACGCGATCAGTCTCGCCAACAATCACACGGCGTGGAACTCCTCTGGTCTCGGGCTCGCCCCATTCACCGACATGCTGGGCATTCTCGACAACGCAGGCTTTCAATATTTCGGCGGCGGGCGTGATCTCGATCAGGCTCAACGAGGCTGGGAAGCCACGGTTGGCAACACGTCCATCGTCTTTATCGGGATCGATGGTGTCACGGCAAACGTGGACTACGCTGACCAGCCCGGAACCGTCGGGGCGGAGATCGGCAGTGGTTTCGCGGGCGCCACCGCCAGCAAGGCCGGGACGAATCCTCTGGCGGTGCAGTCCGTGATGGCCAAGATCGCGGACCTCGCCGGAAAGTACGACATCGTGATCCCCTATTTCCACATGGGCGAGGAATACGTGTGGGTCACGCCGGATTGGTGTGTGGACGCGGCGCACGCCGCCATCGACAACGGCGCGACACTCGTGCTCGCCAACCATCCGCACCTGATCCAAGGGATGGAGGTCTACAAGGAGAAGCCGATCGTCTATTCGCTCGGCAACTTCGTCTTCGATCAGATGTTCAGCGTCGACACGCGAACCGGATACATTCTCGATCTGACATTCCAGGGGAAGAAAGTCGTCGGGCTGCGGACACACGGTTTCGAGATCGAGGATTTCAACCAGCCACGCTTGATGTCGGCGGGTGAGCATGCCGGGTTGATGGATCGCTTCTGGCGCTCGACCGATATCCGTACGGCGAAGAACGCTGCACGTTAGCGTCAAGTCCGGAGCGCCCATAACTTCACCCCGGCGGAAGCGTTGCCGTCATATCAGCAGCGCGTCGGGCAGCGCGTCGGAGCCTGTCGAGAAATCTCTCACTCGTAGCTTATCCTGGCAACGCCTCACTCCTTGTCAATAACAGCGCCTCTACGACATCGCGGCAGCCGCGTGCAAGCATCGCGAGGGACAAGCTCGCATGCAACACCCTTCGCGTAGCAGCCGTAAGTACGGGATATGGCATGCAGAACTCCTACGAACGATATTCCTTCCCTTCGCTCCGGATGACAGGGGACAGGGGGCAGGGCAAGGTATTCCCTCGGGATCAGGTCGTGTTTGTCTCTGTCTGACGCGGCACTGAGACGGTTTGCTTTCCATGCACGGTGACTTGCCAAAGACGTGCGCAGCCGGAGTGCATTGGCCGGAGGCCGACTCTGGAGCTCTGCACAGCTGCCGGGATGGCGGGACGACATTGGATGCGCGCCGGTCGTGCCAACTCGATGATCGGCGCATCCAAGTCGCCCCCAACCCACAAGCACAATGTTCGGCAAGTGCTCTACGTGGCGAGGGATGCCCGTGTGAGCCACGAGTGAGATTTCTCGACAGGCTCCGATGCGCTGCCCGACGCGCTGCTGATATGACGGCAATTTTCCTGCCCGGATACTTCTGAGTCGTTACGAGTTCTTGGCGGTGCTCCCAAGGAGCGGATTGGTCACGCACGGACGATGACACGGCCTCCAACCGCGACAATCAGGAACTCCCGCCCAGCTCGCCGAAATTGCACCTCTACCTCCGGCACGAGATCGACGGTGCGGACTTCCGTAAAAACAATCGCCGTCGATCCCGCGACCACATCGACCCGGTTGATCTCGGGCCAAAGGGTGATCAGGGCCACCGGGCGACCTTGCGCGCCAGGGACGGTCAGTTGCCAGACAGTCGAACTCGGCAGACGGAAAGGCGCTGTCTGTACTTCCACACCAAGCAGTTTCGCGATCCGCGGCACGATCGCGGCCTCGTAGCGAAGCGTTTCGATCTTGTCGCTGCGTGAGAGCACCGGACGCCCGGAAGCGCTGGCATCGGAATCAGTCATGGGCGTTTGCGTTCGATCGTGGACTGACGGCAGTCATGACATCCATTTTGTATACTCGTGATGGGCGACGTGACCCACTAAATCATAACGATTCACCGCGAAAGGGACCTCATGTTCGTATCAACACCTTCGGGAGGGGACGGGACGACCGCATCCAGCAACCGGGGGACTGCGAACATAAGTATGGTCGATCCCGATTCCTTCGATCAGCCGAACGAGCCTGATACGGCGCCGACGACCGTCATCGAGACAGAAACCGGCACCGCCATCCCCACGGATTCAGCCGCTGCCGAAGCCGAGGAAATCGACGCGCACGCCTCGGCAGATGATGAGCCAGACACCATCCCGACCTGGCGCGATGTCACGCTCGACGACATCAAGGCGGCGCAGAAGCGGATCATGCCGCACCTGCATCGCACCCCTCTGCTCTCCAGCGCAACACTCAGCCGCATGACGGGAACCGAACTCAGTCTCAAGGCGGAAACGTTTCAGCGCACCTGTTCGTTCAAGGCGCGTGGCGCATTGAACGCCGCGTTGCTCCTCACGGCAGATGAGCGGGCACGAGGAATTATCACCCTTTCGGCTGGCAATCACGGTCAGGGCCTGGCCTTCGCCGCGTCGATGGTCGGCACTCGCGCCGTCGTCTTCATGCCGGAAAGCGCCGTCCCGACCAAGGTCGAGGCGATTCGCAGCTACGGCGCCGAGCCGCATTTCGCCGTGTCGATGGAGCACGTCTTCCCGGCGATGGAACGTTACCGCGAGGAGCATGGCCTGAAATACATCAGCCCCTTCTCCGATCCGGCGATTATCGCCGGGCAGGGCGTGGTCGGTCTCGAGATTCTCGAGGACATGCCAGATGTCGAGGCGGTCGTCGTTCCGGTTGGCGGCGGAGGGTTGATCTCCGGCATTGCGATCGCGATCAAGTCACAGCGGCCTCAGGTTCGTATCATCGGCGTCGAGCCAGAAGGCGCGAACGTGATCAGTCGCAGCCTGAAGTCTGGAAAGCTGGAGCATCTCGGGACGTCCAATACGATCGCGGACGGACTCGCCGCTCCGTTTGCGGCGCCCCTGTCTCAATCCATCATCGAGCATTATGTCGATGATGTGGTGACGGTGACCGATGACGAGATTGTTGCCGCCTTGCGGACGGTCATCGAACGCTGCAAGATCCTGGTGGAACCCGCTGGTGCGGCTGCGGTCGCCGCCTTGCTGAGTGGCAAGTCGGGGGTGCCTCAGGGAGCCCGCACGGTCGCCATCCTGAGTGGTGGCAACATCGACCGGGAGAAGCTGAAATCACTTCTCTAACCTACCCCCTTCTTGCTTGAAGCAACGTCCTCGATGATTCATCAGCTGCCCGGTTGCCTCCCGTCATTCCGGCACTTCCGCGCTTCCCGTCATTCCAGCAGCTGCGCCGGAGCAACGCGAGAAACCGGTTGGTGTGGACCACTCCCCTACTGGGGCGGGATGCCTGCGACCGGAACAGCAGTTTCTGCTCGTTCGTAGGGGGTGCCGCCACCCAAGGGCCATCCATGTCAGATGGTCCCTCCTGCGTCCGGCTCAGCTGTCGGGATTGAGCCGGAGGACGACCGTCACTCCAGCGGGGCGGCATTCGAAGAATCCTTCGATCCTTCAATGGAATATTCTCGAGAGTTGGTGATACACGCGTCCGGCATGGCAGAATTATGGGACAAGTAAATATGGCGTTGACGAGGACCGCACGTCGATCCCTCGAGGTACAGCGAGCCGCGTTGCTGAGAGTCGGCCCCGACCCGACCTGCGCATGACCTCTGAGCCGCGCCCTGAACTCTCCTTTGGGAGCAAGTAGGTCGCGCCGGTTGCCTCCGATATCGGGCGAAGCTGACTCGAACCTTGGTCTCGCACGACGATCTCGCATGTTGGGTGATCAACGCGCAGTTGTGGATCGCGGCGTAGAGATCCATCGCTTCGGCGTTCAGCTTTTGAGGTGATTACCGTGAGGTGATTGCAAACCAGGGTGGTACCACGAGATTGCTTGCGCCCCTCGTCCCTCGGACGATGTTGGGCGCATTGTCGTTTTCTGGAGGTACCATCGTGTCCAATGAAGTTCCCGCTGCAGCACATCCCCCACATCGTTACTATCTGATGACATCGATCCCTTATGTCAATGGAACACCACACATCGGCTTCGCGCTGGAAGCCATTCAGTCGGACACGCTCGTCCGCTTTCATCGCTTCATCGGCGACGATGCCCGCTTCCTGTCCGGAACCGATGAGAACGCGTTGACCGTCGTGCAGGCGGCCGACCTCGCCGGCGAGGAGATCGAGCCGCTCGTCGAGCGTAACGCCGAGAGCTTTCGCGCGATCCAGGAACCGCTCCAGGTCTTCTACGATGATTTCATCCGGACCAGCACCGATCCCCGTCACTTTCCCGGCGCTCAGAAATTGTGGCGTGCGTGTGACGCAGCTGGCGATATCTACAAACGCCAATATCAAGGGCAATACTGCATTCGATGCGAACGCTTCTACAAACCGGAGGAGCTTGTCGATGACCGGTGTCCGATCCACGGAACGATCCCGGAACTGGTCGATGAGGAGAACTATTTTTTTCGACTCACCAACTACCAGGATCGTCTCAAGGCCCTGATCTCGTCCGGCCAGCTTCGAGTGCAGCCAGAGCACCGCAAGGAAGAGATCCTGTCGTTCATCGACAGCGGACTGGAGGATTTCAGTATCTCGCGGCGGGCAATGCGGGGTCGTGGCTGGGGCGTGCCGGTTCCAGCCGATCCCGATCAGGTCATGTACGTATGGATCGATGCGCTCAGCAACTACATTACAGCGCTGGACTATGCCACGGATGGCCCGCTCTTCGAGCGCTATTGGCTGAAAAGCGACGAGCGCGTGCATGTGATCGGCAAGGACATCCTGCGGTTTCACGCGGTGTACTGGCCAGCGCTGTTGCTCTCGGCAGGGCTGCCGATCCCGACAACCGTCAACGTCCACGAGTTCCTGATTTCTGCCGGCGAGAAGATGAGCAAGAGCAAGGGGAACGTCGTCGATCCGCTCGCGCTGGTTGACGAATACGGAAACGACGCCGTGCGGTACTGGCTCCTGCGGGAGATGCCACGCACCAACGATGGGGATTTCACCTACGATCGGCTGACGGGTCGCTACAACCAAGATCTGGCCAACGATCTCGGTAATCTCGTCAATCGCAGCATCGGAATGCTGCATCGATACCGGAGAGGGATCGTGCCTGATGCCGGGTCTCAAGACGGCGCGCTGCGGGAGATCGCGGTCACGCTCCCCGAGCGGGTTGCCGGCTCGCTCGATCGGTTCGACTTCCGGACCGCGCTCGCCGCGATCTGGGAACTGGTGACGACCTCCAACAGGTACATCGACGACACCAAGCCGTGGGTGATCGCCAAGGCCACCAAACAGAATGACGAGGCTGCGGCCCGCGAAGCGAACGTCCAGCTCGATCGCGTACTTGCCGATCTTGTGGAGACGATCAGATTGTTGGCGGTTCATCTCGCACCGTTCATCCCGGTCGGCGCCGAGCGAATCGCCCGGCAGATCGGATTCGGACTGCAAGATACGGGCGATGTCACGAGTCGGACGTGGAACGATGCGCTGGTCGGACGCGAACTCCCGCCGGCAGCTCCCATCTTCCCGCGAATCGAGGCCGAGCCAGAACCTGCTACAAACGCTCCCCGATAATCCGTGAACATCGATTCAATGATAGAGTCCGATACATGGGGCAACGTTTGAAGATCGCTGGTTTGGGCGGGAATCTTCTCATGGTGTCCAGAGCAGGTTCCCGCGTCACGAAGGAACGACCAGTGATGGCGGAGGGGCCATTCAGCGGCATGGTCGCGTTGGTGACCGGCGCAGGTTCGGGCATCGGGCGCGCCGCCGCCATCGAACTGGAGCGCCCGGGCGCGGCGGTCGGCGTGCTGGCGCGCAACGAGGAAGGGTACAGGCTGCGGTCACGAGATCATTGCGGCCGGTGGTCATGCGATTCCACTTTTGGCAGATGTCGCCCGTCAGGCCGATCTCGAAGGCGCGGTTGCCACGATCGGGCAGACATGGGGACGCCTCGATTCCGTCGTCGTCAATGCCGGCGCGAACGGCGTGTGGGCACCCATCGATGATCTGACGCTTGAGGAGTGGAATCACACGTCGACCACTAACTTGACGAGGACGTTCCTGATCACCCGCGTCAGTGTCCCACTGCTTCGGAAGCAGGGAGGTGCGATCGTGATCACCGCCTCTGTCAACGGCACTCGCATCTTCAACAACACCTGAGCGACTGCGTATTCGTGCACCAAGGCTGCGCAGGTTGCCTTCGCGAAAATGGTGACACTGGAGTTGGCCCGGGACAGGATTCGCGTCAATGTCGTCTGCCCGGGTTGGATCACCCCCAATATCGAGGAGGGAACCACTCATCGAAACCGGAAGGGACTGGTCGTTCCGGTGGAGTATCTGGAAGGATTTCATCGGCTTTCGGGTGGTCTCGGATCGGCGGAACAGGTCGCACGGCTGATGGCATTCCTGCTATCGGACGCGGCGGATCATATCAGCGGTTCCGGGATGTGGATCGATGGCACCGAGAGTCTGGTGATCGGATAGCGTTCCGCCCAAACCATGGTTTTCGAGGCCTCATATCCAAAATGAAATGATCGTACGTACACCTTGTACATATGCCCCCCAATTCGCGACAATCTGTGGAGTGCACGACAGGATCGAGGTCCTGGTACTGGATGGAGTACCGCCCCGTTGATTTCACCTGCCAATGTGTGCATCCGGATTCGACAATCCTGCATCCTGTCTGGTTGCAGTCACCCCGGTTCCACTCCGCGAAGTCGGAGGGTTGCAGCATCTCTGCGCTGCAAATGGATCGGTTGGGAGGGAAGGCATGAGAAACCCCCGTACGGGCAGCCGATGGCAGCGCGTCCTCGGGTTGGCATTGGTGCTGACACTGACGCTTATTACACCTGTTTCCGTGTCGGCAGATGCTGGAACGAATGGTCCGGGCACACCCCCTGCCAGCGGAAACGGTTCAACGCAGCCTACAGGCACTCGGGTCACATCCCAGGCCGTGAATCTGCGAACCAGTGCCAGCACGGACAGCTTCGTGATCACGATCATCCCTCAGGGGAGCACGATTAAGCTTACCGGGAATCTGAACGGCGAGTTTGCCGAGATCAAGTTCGGCGATGCGTCGGGTTGGGTCGAGGCCGAATTCCTGCTCGAGGGTACGGTGGGTACCGAGACCCCCGTTCCGACGCCAGTCGATGTGACGTCGCGAACGCTTTCGGAGGACACGAATCTTCGCACCGCGCCGGATCTCGAGAGCGATATCGTCGCGGTCCTCACGGCAGGCGAGACCGTCAACGTAACGGGTGACATCAATGGCGAGTTTGCCAAAGTCACCAGCACCAATGGCACAGGTTGGGTTGCAGCCCAGTTTCTGCTCGAAACCGTTCCGTCTACGGTAACTCCTCCGGTCACAGTCCCGACGACGGCGACTGCGGTGGGAACCGAGAGCCCGGTCTCGACCCCGACTCCGATCGGCACCCAGACTCCCGGCGCCACGGAAACATCACCGGTGACGCCGCCGGCGAACGAGACTCCGACGCAGGTCGTGACGGTAACTGCGACAGCGGATGTGACGGACACGCCACCGGCGACCCCGCCGGCGAACGAGACTCCGACGCAAGTTGTGACGGATACAGCGACAGTGGATGTCACGGCGACGGCGACGGTTGCGCCGACGCAGGGACCCACGGAGGGGATGACGGAGACTCCAGGTCCCACCGTGACTGTTCCCGTCGAGACGATAACGATTGTACCGACGCAGACTGCTCCTTCTCAGCCAACCGAGACTCCGGCGATGACGCCGACCTCTGGTGCGGGCGAGACGCCGACTGCACCTGCAGGCAATTCTCTTGTGGTTTGGCCGATCAAGGGCGGGTCGTGGACCATCTCGCAGGGATACAACGGGTCGAGCCATCAGAACAACAACGATCTCTGGCAGTACCTCTATTCGTTCGATATCGTCCCCACCAACGGTGAGGCTGCGGGGCAATCCGTCTACTCACCGGTGAATGGTACGATCAGATGGTTTGATCCCAGCACCGGGGGGATCTCGATCGACATGGGCGGTGGACTTGCGTTTGCCATGTTCCATATGGATGTCGATGGTGGTCTGCAAGTGGGCGACCAGTTGACGCAGGGTCAGTTCGTTGGGACGATCGCTGCGCCCGGTGGTGGAGGCAACGGCGGCTTTCCTCATCTCCACATCACGGCTTGGTCCACGTCAGACGGCGGGAATTACAGCCGCCAGGCGATTCCATTCACCGGTTCGGTTGCGATCTCCGGTAAGGAGTTTCCAGCCGACGGATCGAGCCAGCAGTACACGGGCGTCGAGTTCACTCCATAAGGAGCCTCGCGTCGCAGGGGTGCAAAAGCACCGCAAGCCGTCGCGAAACGACGGGATCGTACGATCCCGTCGTTTCTATTGTCCGATGTGAAACTCGGTCGAACGTTCGGTAGCCTGGAAGGGCTGGCGTTCCACACGAATGTCTGTCCGATCGATCGGGGGACGTTACTCCAGGCGATCCCAGATACCAGATAATCGATGCTGTCCTTGGCGGTTCGCATGCCATACAACCCGGTTCCGTACGATGCCCCCGACGTGCTATTCAGCGACAGGAGCACATGGTTCTTTCTTTTGTCGTTTCAAGCAGCCGACGTCGAGCCAGCGATCATTTGGGCACCCATGACCTCCAACCAAAAAGGCGCCCGCGATGGTGGCCGCGAGGATCGTGGGGAGATAAGTTGGTTCCACGGGTGCCAGGGGTGGACCATTCTGAAGGCAGATGTCCCGGATGATACCGCCGCCCAACCCGCCCTACCCGCTCACCATTGCGATTCCCCACAGTTCGTTGATGTCGTATCCCGGGCGACGCGCCACGAGGGCGCCGGTCAGCTCACCGACAAACACTCCGGAAAGATCGAAGAGGATGAATATCGCGTTCGAATCGATCATGCCGACGGCGGTCCTTCTGTATCGCGACGTGTTCGCGTATTCTGTGGCATTCGATCGAGTGTAACCAATCGTTGACGAGACGAATCATCACCGTCGATCGGGATCTGCGGTCTGGCTTGGGATCGCGCGTGATGATGAACTGAAGTCGCAGTCACGATCGTCGATGAGCCCCGGAACGCGAGTGACGCTTGCCTGGATGGAGAAGGAGCCGACATCCATTACCGGACACAGGACTCACGATGCACACGGATGGATCGCCGTCCCTCTTCACTTTGGAGGATTCGTGCGCGGCCTGGAAAAGACGTGATGGCAGGTGATGGCAGGTGATGGCACCTCGAGGATGATTCTTCGCTGGGGACACGTCTGGGGAAATCGGTGATCATATGATTCTGGAACGGCACAATTGTCTCGAACTGCCTCTTCTCTCATGATGACCTTGATACCCGTTGCCGAATTGACGCCACGCCAGCGCCAGAATGGCATCGCAGCGTTGACGACGAGCACGTTCTTCTCGTGGGCAGGGTTCTTTCTCGTGATTTCCCTGATGGCCGTGAATGATGTCGACCATCTCGGTTGGGCAGCGGGAAGCGTCGGCATCGTGCTCGCACTGCGCCAGCTGACGCAGCAAGGACTGGCAACGTTCTTCGGGGTGCTCTGTGATCGGATCGGGCCGAAACCATCGATCGCAACCGGAATGCTCATCCGGGCGGGTGGCTTCGTGGCGATGGCATTTTCGCATTCGTTCTGGCCGGTACTCGGCTCCGCGTAGCTGGCGGGTTTGGGCGGCTCGATGTTCGAATCACCGAAGGCCGCATCGCTCGCTGCACTCTCCCGGCCAGAAAACCGCCAGCGGTTCTTTGCCACGGTCGGGGTCGTAAGTGGCATGGGAACAACGATCGGCACCCAAGCGGGCGCTCTGTTGATTCGTGCGGATTTCGCCTTCGTCTGTCTGGTCGGTGCATCCGCATACGTCATCATTTTTCTGGTGATGATGGCGGTCATGCCCAACCTCAGTGTCTCGGCGGGTTCCAGCTTACATACCACCAGGTCGAGTACGGTGTTTCGCGACCGTATTTTCGTGAGATACCTCCTCGTACTGAGCGGCTACTGGTTCACGTCGGCACAGTTCGGACTCACGATCAGTCTTCTTGCAACCCAAATCGCGGGCACTGACCGGGCTGTTTCCTGGATCTACGCGGTGAATGCCGCGATCGTGGTCGGCTTGGGCTATTTTCTGCCTCGTTGGCTGGAACGATGGCTGTCGCCGTTGGGATTGTTGATGTGGGGACTCCTGGTGATCGCCGGGGGACTGCTCCTCATCGGTTTCGCGGCAAGCACACCTGTCCTCCTGATCGCGGCAGCTGTCTATTCGTTTGGAGCGGTGCTCGCCCGACCCGGGCAGGAGACGGTAACGGCCAATCTTGCTTCGCCGAGTGCTCGCGGAGCGTACTTTGGTGTCGCATCACTGTCACTCGCTTTCGGTGAAGGGTTGGCAATTACCTGGGCGGCGTGTTCTTCGACATCGGTCAACATGACAACCTCTCACTGCTGCCAGGGATAGTTTTTGCAGGGGTGGCAATGCTGTCGGCGGCCGGTCTCTTTCTCGATCGCGCGATGTTCGACCGAGTGGGAAGTGCGGACGAAACACTGGCCGCTATCGAAGGTCGAAGTCCTTCACTGATGGTGAAGGTGGAACCTGTTCGCTAACGGATTTGGATGCAACTTGAAATTGCAAATAGCCTCCACTAATATCTCTTGTGATGGTCGCTAGTGATCATTGGCGGTGATCATGAAAGCCGGAATAACGGGATGAAGTTCGAACAAGACCACGCACCGGAAATAGCAGTGCAATCCTCTTCCGGGTTGAATGACCGAGCCACAGAGGTGCTGGGAGGAACCAGCGGCGGATCCTGGTTCAAGCGGCTGCTCCCGTTTCTTGGCCCAGCCTTTATCGCCAGCATTGCATATGTCGATCCGGGCAATTTCGCCACGAACATTCAGGCGGGTGCCAAGTACGGGTACATGCTGGTCTGGGTGATTGTGGCGTCCAATCTGATGGCGATCCTGATTCAGACGTTGTCGGCAAAACTCGGAATCGCCACCGGACGCAACCTCGCCGAGCTTTGCCGCGATCAGTTCCCGCGTCCGGTCGTCTGGGGAATGTGGGGAATCGCCGAGTTCGTGGCGATTGCGACGGACATCGCCGAGTTCATCGGCGCCGCGCTCGGATTCAATCTCCTCTTCGGAATCCCGCTCTTTCCGGCCGCACTTCTGACCGCGATCACGACGTTTCTTATTCTTGGACTCCAGAAGTACGGTGCACGGCCGCTTGAGGCGGTCATCACCGCGATGCTCGCGGTGATCGCGGTCTGCTATCTGATCGAGCTGGTTCTCGAGCGCCCGAGCTGGCTGAGTGTCGGAGGCGCGATCGTCAAACCACGCTTCGACGGCTCCGAAAGCGTGCTGCTGGCAGTCGGTATCCTTGGCGCCACGGTCATGCCGCATGTCATCTACCTGCATTCGTCGCTTACACAGAACCGGATCAGGGTGCAATCACCCGAGATGCAGCGCAAGCTGTTCCGCTTCGAAGTGATCGATGTCGTGATCGCGCTGAGCATCGCTGGCGCGGTAAACGCGGCGATGTTGATCATGGCCGCCGCCACGTTCTACTATGCGGGGCTCTCCGAAGTTGCCTCGATCGAAGATGCCTACCGAACATTGGAACCATTGCTTGGCTCGGGCGCCAGCGTCGTGTTCGGGATCTCGCTGCTGGCGGCTGGGCTCTCTTCATCGACGGTTGGCACGATGGCTGGTCAGGTCATCATGCAGGGGTTCCTCAAGCGCCACATTCCGCTCTGGCTGCGACGTGGCTTGACGATCATCCCATCGCTGGTCGTGATCGGGATCGGGCTGGATCCCACCCGCACGCTGGTGGTCAGCCAGGTCATCCTTTCCTTCGGTATCCCGTTTGCGCTCGTGCCACTGCTGCTCTTCACGCAGCGGAAGGACATCATGGGTGTCACACTTGTGAACCTGAGAGTCACCTCCATCGCCGCGTGGTTTGTCGCCTCCCTCATCATCAGCCTGAACCTCTTTCTGCTGTGGAGTACATTCGTCTGATACATTGCGTCGACGAGGACTCCGCGCCGTTACATTCACTCCTGATTGTGAGGATGGACCATGAGTCGTTCCGTATTGGTGCCGCTTGATGGATCGCATCTGGCGGAAGCAGTGGTTCCGTTCGTCGGCCGGCTGGCCAAGGCGGTTGACGCGCGCGTTCTGCTTCTTCATGTGCTGGAGAACCACGCGCCGGATGCGATTCATGGCGATCGCCATCTGTCCGAAGCAGCGGCGGCACACGTCTACCTCGATGAAGTCGCCACGAAATTGCGGGCCGTCGGTATCGAGGAGATCGATCTTCATGTCCATGAGAATCGTGAGCATGATGTGGCCCGCGCCATCGTCCAGCATGCGGAGGAATATGCGGCCGATCTGGTGATGCTCGCGAATCATGGCAACGGCGGCTGGCGCGAGTTCTTCTTCGGCACGATCTCTCAGCAGGTCATCCGGCAGGGAACTACTCCTGTCATCACGGTTCCGGTACGCCACGCGACGGATGCTCCACCCTCCGCAGGTCTCCAAGGCATCGCGATGGCGTTGAACGGGAGTGTCGAGGCGGAAGCCGCGCTCGAACCGACAGTCTGGATCGCGCTGGGATACGGCGTTCCTGTCCGGGTGATTGCCGCGGTCGAGACGACAGCCACCATGACCGGTGAAGACCGCGCGATTGCATCGATGATTCCCTCGGCAACCCGTGCCGTCCTCCGGATTCAGGAAGACGACACGCGCAACTACCTTCAAGGGGTCGTTGCTCAACTCGAATCGCGTGGCGTGCGTGCGTCGAGTGCGATGCTGCGAGGCAGCCCGGCGGAATCGGTTATGACCGAAGCGATCCGGTCGGGTTCCGGTCTGCTGGTGATCGCGACGCACGGTCGGGGTGGTCTCGGTGGACTGTGGGCAGGGAGCGTCGGCACGAAGGTGCTCGCTCGTTATGGTAATCCGTTGCTGTTGGTTCATGCTCCGGGCAATGCCGACTGATCCTGGTTTGCGCTGTCCGCCGCACCTCGCTCGCACCTCGTTGAGGTGGGAACGCCGCGTTGTACATCGTGGTTGAACCAGAAACGTCCACCCGGGTGGACGTTTCGTGCATAATGCGTCAACCTTGAAGGGGTGAGATTCTTCTCTTAGCGAATTCTGGTATCCATGATCGTAGCTCCCGCCCTCCTCGACTCCCCGATTGGTCTCTACATTCACATTCCGTTCTGCGCGCACATCTGTCCCTATTGCGATTTCACGACGTACGCGGGGAAAGAGTCGCTGATTCCGCGCTACGTCGACGCCGTCCGGCTGGAGATGGCGCGTCTCGGCAAGGCGCATGACGGTCGGTCGGTCGCAACCATCTTCATCGGAGGCGGTACCCCAAGCCTGCTCACCGTTCAACAGATGGCCGCACTTCTCGATGCCTGCCGCGACGAGTTCAACGTCGAGGTTGGTGCCGAGGTCTCGATCGAAGCGAACCCGAACGGTCTCACCGCTGAACTTCTGGCAGGATATCGATCGGCTGGCGTCAACCGGCTGAGCATCGGCGCACAGACGTTCGATCGCCGTGGATTGCGTACGCTTGGGCGGCAGCATGAAGCAGATGATGTGTTGCTGGCGCTGAGCGCTGCCAAAGAGGTCGGCTACGACAATCTCAGCCTCGATTTCATCTTTGGCTGGCCGGGCCAGACCCTCGCAAGATGGGACGACGATCTCGATCGTTTGATCGCCTTGGGTGACGAGGGCCTCGATCATCTCTCTCTCTACAGCCTCATCGTTGAACCGGGCACTCCCTATGCTGATGCGGCCGCACGAGGCATCCTTCACATGCCGGACGACGATGCAACGGCCGACATGTACGAGCTGGCGATGGCGAAACTGGAGGCCGCCGGTTGGGCACATTACGAAGTGTCCAACTGGGCGCGAACGCCGGACCGACCATCGCTTCACAATTCGCTCTATTGGCGATATGGCGATTACTACGGCATCGGCGCGGGTGCTCATGGGAACATGCGAGGCTTGCGCACCATGAATCACCTGCTACCGGAAACCTATTGCCGGTCGCTGGAAGAAGGTGGCAGTGGCCTCTCGAACGTCGAGCAGATCTCTCCGTCTACAGCACGGGCCGAGACGATGATGGTCGGGCTGCGCCTGCTTCACGATGGCATCGATGCCGAGACGTTTGCGCATCGGCATGGTGTCACGCTGGAGGAGACCTACGGTCCGGTGATCGATGACCTTGTTGCCACCGGGTTCATGGTGCGAGACCAACGCGGCGTCCACTTGACCCCCCGGGGCTTGATGCTTGCCAACGATGTCGCGGAGCGCTTTTTGTAATGCCACGTCAGGCCCGCGTGTTTGCCCTCGGGACCGCAGGTGGAACGCCAGCCAATCGGTGCGCGTCGAATCTCTCAGGCGCGTTGAGCATGATCCGTGCTGGTCGCTTCGATATCGATGATCCGGTCGTCCGCACCACTCACGCCGTCACTCTCCGAATTCACCACAGCTGATGAGGCTTCGGCCGATTTGGCGTTTTTCTTGGGTTTCTGCTTGAGGACCTTCTCAGCTTCCAGACCGGTCAGCTTGCTTATGGTCATCATGATGTAGATGATCGTGATGGTCATGGCGATCATGACTGGCACGGTGATCACCGGGAAGCTGAGTGCCGTCATCCGCCCGATCTCGCTGTTGTAGGCACTGGTGCTGGGATCGCTGGTCACGATGATCTTGGCGAGCATGAAGTTGAGCGTCGCCGAGAGCAGGAACGTCCCGGCCAGCAGATAGGTCGCAATCGCGGTTCGGCGCTCGTATTCGCCAGCGTTGCCGCGTTCGGCCAGAGCGGCGTCGATACGCTCACGATCGAGAACCTGATCGAGGAACAGGCGAGCCAGCGGTCGTCCGATCCAGGCAGACACGAGGATGGCCAGGGCCAGGACAAAGGGAACGGATCCTTCCTTCCAGGCAACCCATTCCGGCGGCAGCTTGAGAATCTTGAAACCGCCTGTCAGCATGATACTGAAGATGCCCAATCCCGCCTGCCAGCTCAGTTTGCGTTTGCTGATGATCTCGAACAGCCCAAACCCCAGCGGAAACGCCAACGCCACCAGGAACCCTTGCAGCGAACCGAACCGCGTGAAGATGATGACCGGAATGACGATGGTAAAGAGGAGATTCAGCATGGGTTGACTTTCCGCTCTCGCTTGCCTGTAACGTCCTGACCTCGAGCGAGCATGACTGTTCGACATCTCGCCGTGATCGACCCGGCACGATGATGGCCGGAGCTGCGCTTCATTCGACATCGTGCCTCTCGTGAAGCGACTCGTAACTCTCTTGAATTGGATGAATGATACGCCGATTTGGCAAGTGACGTGCGACGCTCATGCCGATACGGTCGCGATCGGGGGGACTGGCGCGTATCATGGCAGTCGATGAAATGACGAATCGCGACGCTTCGCAGATCGGGCAACGGGTGGCAATGACAGCGACGTTTGAACGATACAAACAGGCGATGGCGCGTTTGGACGCGATGATCGAGCATGCCCAGACTCCGGACGACAAGTCCCATGACGCCGTTCAGGTACGCGCGGAGTTCCGCCTGGCACGCCTCCGCCGGTTTTTGAACCGTCTCGGCAATCCCCAGGATAGCTTCCCGATCGTGCATGTGGCGGGGACCTCGGGCAAGGGGTCCACCAGTACTGCGATCGCCGCGTTGCTCGTGGCGGGTGGCTACAAAACCGGGTTGCACACGTCGCCGTATCTTCAAACCGCTTCCGAAAAGCTCCAGATCGACGGACGCCTGATCGATCCGGATGTCTTCGTGGACCTTGTCGATCGTTTGCTCGTGTTTCACCAGGTCTGGGTAGCGTCCGGGGAAGAGGCGCTGACCTATGGTGAATTGTGGATGTCGCTGGCCGTTTTCTTCTTTGCCGAGGCGACTGTCGACATCGCCGTGCTGGAGGTTGGGGCCGGTGGCCGCTTCGATCTGACCAATATCGTTACACCGACGGTCAGTGTGATCACCTCTGTCGGAATCGATCACACGAATACCTTGGGGAGCACCATCGAGGAGATCGCCTGGCACAAGGCGGGAATCATCAAGCCGGGCGTGCCGTCGGTTTCCGCGGTCACGAATGTGGCGGCGCGGAGGATCGTTGCAGAGGAGGCAGTTCTCCAGGGCAGCGCGCTGACCCATGTCGCCGAGCAGTTGGAGGTTCTGGAAACGGGTCCCCACGGCACGACCTGGCGAGATCCGGAAACCGGCACCTCGCGCACCATCTCGCTGGGTGGAACATTTCAGGCACGCAATGGTGCGACCGCAGTCGCGACACTTCAGGTGCTGTCAGACGCAGGTTTTCCAATAGATGCGGAGGCCTTTGAAGTCGGGCTTCGGTCGGTCCAGATTCCGGGGCGGGTTGAACTTATCCAGGATCAGGTGCCCGTGTTGCTCGATGGAGCACACAATGCGGAGAAGGTAGCGGCGCTGGCGGCTGATCTGAATGTTGTGCTGCCGACAGGACCGAAGGGACGTCGAATAGCGGTGCTGGGTGTACTCGAAGCGAAGCAGGCGGACGACATGATCCGCAGTCTGGTGCCGATGGTGGACGCGATCGTGGCGACGTCACCGCAGGTCCTTGCGAAGGAATCCAAGGATGCAGCCATGATCGCCGAAATCGCGCGGGAGGCAGGGTTTCACGGTCCGGTTCATGTGGAACCGGAACCGCTCCTGGCAATCGCCTATGCATTCGCCCGGGTCGACGCGCGTTCCGACGACGCGATTCTGGTCACCGGCTCGCTGTATCTTGTCGGAAACGTTCGCGGACGCTGGTTCGACGAGCGTAATATCGTGCTTCAGCGAACGTCCTGGCCAGAATCGACCCCCTCGCCGGCCGATTTGGGACGGGACTGAGCGCATGACAGTGGATTGGCTCGGTACACCAGCGGTTTCGGATGTACCGGACGACTCACGCACGATCGCCGTTGCGCGAGCGGTGTTCGATCTCACCCAACGCTTCAACGAATTCTCTTCGCCAGCAGACGTATTTGGGGCGTTCGCCGACAGCCTGGCCTCGCTGCTCACGTTCGATCGCATGGCTATCGTGCTGTCTCGCGACAATGGGCGTGAGACGAGCCATCATTTCAGCAGGGGAGACGATCTCGAGTTCAGTGCCGGAGCGCTGACGGAGATGGCAAAGATCGAGCGACTGTCCGTTCTCCGCGAGCCACTGCTCTATGCGATCGAGGAGCAACCGCGGTTTGCTGGCGATGCCGACCGGTTCCGGCAAGGATACAGGCAGGGTGCGATTGCGCCGCTGGTGATCGACCACGAGGGTGTCGGGCTCTTCACCATGATGAGCAAGGATGCAAAGCGGTGGGGCGATTCCGAACTCTGGACACTGACGTCACTCGCAAGTGCGCTTGGAATCATGCTCGCCGCATCCAACTTGCGCCGAGAGGCGGAGGTCCGTCAACAGGAGGCGGAATTCATCGCCGAGATGGGATTGGCTGTTGCCTCCGCGCGGGAAGTCGACGCTCTGGTGAGTCGGGCTGTCGAGCAGATTTCCACTGCCTTCGACGCTCCGGTGGCGGTGTATCTCCTTGAACACGATCAGGTCAGAGTGGCAGCGGTCAGCGCACCGGCGATCTACGACATCCGGAACGTCCGGATGTTCACGTCCAGCGTGATCGAATTCCTCGATAATCCGGTGTCGGTTGCCCTGATTCGTGATCCGGCTGCCGAGACACTGGTTACCCGTTTGGACGCCGGAGACGAGGATGGCATCAACCAGATCCTCGCCGAAGAGCTTCGCGTGCGACGGGTATTGAGCATACTCACGGTGCCGATTTCCGCAGGCAATCGCACGATCGGCGTTCTGGCGGTCGCGCACATAGCCGACAAGGGGGAAACCGCGCCGATCGGGAGGGACCGGCAGCCCTACGTGGTTAAGCGCCTCGCGCAATACCTGGCTACGGCGATTGACAACGCTCGCCACTACGAAGGCCTGACACGATCGCTCAACGAGAGCGAGGTCCTCCGCCGGATCATGAGCGATACGGCACAGCGGCAGGACTCGGTGGAGGGGCTTGATGTCGTGGTCCGCGCCGCCCAGCTGCTGTATGCAGCGGACTATGTGGCGATCGCAAGGATCGATGGAGATACTATTCGCTGGCTTATCCGCGTCGGCAGTCGCGTCGCCGAGAGCTCGGATACCGATCCTCCTGTTACGAAAGCCACAGACAAGCTCTTGGCGGTCGTGGAGCGTTTGATCCCGGTGCTCGTCAGGGACTTTCCGAATGATCCGAGGGTGGATCCGGACGAATATCCGTTGCATGTCGATGAGGGATTGCGATCGTCGTTGACCGCGCCGTTCAGTATCGAGGGAGAAGTGATCGGATTGCTGATCGTCGGCTTCCGAAACCTGCACCGGTTCGACGCCGCCGATATCCGGTTCGCGCGCTCCCTGGCTAGCGGAGTTGCCGCGTCACTCATGCGCGATCGCGATGCGTGATCTGTTCGTTCCCAGAGCCGCTGCTTTATCCGCACAGAGATGCCGGAATGAGGAGTCATCCCGGCATCGCGGAATCCCGGACTCTGGACTTGTCGAGCGCGGACGATCGCTGTCGAGAATGGATCTCGTCTAGGGCGTGTTTGCAATGGGTATCCCGGCGAGAAACGTGGTTTCCGGTCCTACCGTAGGGAACGGCTTGGCAGCTGCCGGCGATGCCAGAAGCTTCATCGAGAAGCTTCATCGGTTCCGATGGCCCACAGGGTCATAGTTCGTTGGAGCGACGTATCTGGACGGCGTTGCAAACAGGCTCTAGTGCCGTGTCACGGATGAAATGCTGGGTACGGGATAGGCGAGGAGCCGGAGGTCGTGTCCGTTCGCCTGACGACTGGAGGTGGTCCCGTGCCCCAATCCTCTCGTGTCGTG